>OMGR01000009.1_pt1 | contig 186152 bp, 125 predicted proteins | sample 1646061 | NCBI WGS metagenome assembly OMGR01 (sample SAMN05578583, study PRJEB25193) | human gut metagenome | biome: Human Microbiome; feature: human-associated habitat; material: feces | host: Homo sapiens | place: USA:Birmingham | reverse complement strand
CCTGGATAACCTTTGCCGGTTGTTTGGCTATACACGTCAGGCTTATCACAAACAGTTGAACGTGCAGATGAAAAAAAGATTCTCAGAGGAATGTATTCTTGATATAATCCAGGGCGAAAGGGAATTGTTACCACGGATAGGAACACGTAAACTATACCATTTACTTCATTACAAAGGGATAAATATAGGACGTGATAAACTGTACAAATTATTGCGTGACAATGATTTGCTGGTTCGTCCATCCAAGCGGATTGTCATCCGTACGACTCAGGCTAGTGGCCGGGCTTATCTTTTTCGTAATCTGTTAAAGGAATGCTTTATAGACTGGCCTAACCAGGTTTGGGTAGCTGATATTACCTATATAAGATTACAAAAAGGATTTGCGTATTTGTCATTGATAACAGATGCTTTTTCACGTAAAATTATTGGGTATTGCCTACATTCGTCTTTGGATACAGAAGGATGCATTAATGCTTTAAATATGGCAATGACAACACTTTCATGGTCTGAACTTAACGGCATTATACATCACTCAGACCGGGGATGTCAATATTGTAGTAAAGAATATGTAAAGATACTCAGGACTGCCAAAATGAGAGTCAGCGTAACTCAAAACGGGGATCCTTATGAGAATGCTTTAGCTGAAAGAATCAATGGTATACTTAAAACTGAATGGATCAATCAAGAAACATTCCTGAATCTGGAGCATGCTAAAGAACGGATTGAGCAGATTGTGAAGCTATATAATACGCGTAGGCTGCACAGTGCTCATTCATATAAAACTCCTGAAGAAATACATCAGAAGTTTTATCGATCCGCAAAAAAAGCTACTAAAAGAGCTGCAGGAAACTCTTTTAGTGCTAAATTTGTAAACTTATAACAGGACGGAGTTTTTTAGTCCTTTTTGAAACTTATTTTTTTTCAAGACTGTCAACTTATTTCAGGACAGGACACGGGGAAATTTGAATTAGTACGGGTAGTAACGGCAAATGCATCAGGTGGAAAATTATGATTGGCAGGGAGTAGGCAGTCCGTTTCCCTTAAAGATAAGTTTGTAGCTATCCTTAAATTCGTATTGAATATGTAGCCCCTGATTTTTTAATGTGTTATTTAAACGTGATATAGCTTGATGGATTGTATTCTCTTCTACCTTACAATCTTTCCAGACCAGGTTACGTAAGTCATTTATTGAGCAGGTATTTTCCGGAGCATTGCAAAACATTGCTAATAATTGTTGCTGCTGGAGGGTTAATTTTACGATTTCTTCTCGGTATCGTAACGTTTTTGTATCTTTCTCAAAAACAAGATTGGGTGAGAATATGTGAATGTCTGAATCTTTTTTGTACGTTTCCAGTTGTTTGAATATTGCTAATTCATTTTTCTTTTGAGTTAATTCTTCTTGTAGCGTCTTTTCTCTTTTGACGTAGCCCTCGACAAGAACCGGCATTTTTTTTCTGAGATTGTACCAGGCGCATCCTATGGACGATGTGAATAAAATCCAACCGATAAAGGCAATCCAGTATGAAGTTGGTATACGTCTGATTAATGTAAATCCGGATATTTTTATATAAGCATTTAAGGTTATTCCTGTGGAACTAACTATATAAGGTTCTGTAAATAACGGGTCGAAAGAGGTCATATTAAAACGAGTACACTTTTGGCCCTTTTTATTGATCGTGTCGGTCATACATACAGCTGTAGTTATATGTATATTCTCTTTTTCCAATTTTTGTTGGAAAATCGTATCTAACTGATGAATGTTTATTGGGTTTTTGAAAGATAATATAGATTGGAGGAAAGCGGTTAGTTTTTCATCTAATGACTGATTAGATTGAGCTGGTGCTTTTACCTCAATTGTTTCAGATCTGAAAATACAACTGTCGGGAGTGGTTATAGCTGACGGTACATCCATCAAAGATACTTTTTCTGTTAATCCTTGAGATCTGTTATGAAAATCTTCTTTGACTGATTCTTTAAACAGAGTGACAGACTTTTCCTGAATATGTCTTTTTTCTATTTGGAAAAATGATACTATATAGGAAAGGATAAGTATAAGCAGTACGATAGGAATTATATAAACAATGTTTGATAGTATTGTTTCGATGAAATGGTGTTTTTTATTAGTGCTTTTCATGATGTTAACGATTTGTAAGTGCTTTTATTTCAAATGTCAGTGAATGTCAGCACGTTTTCTTAAAAGATTAGTTTCATTTGCAAAGTAAAGTAAACCAAGTGATATATGAAAAAGAAAATATGTAAAATGTTGTCGATAGCGATTACTGGGATTGTGATGGTAATAGTGGGTTTATATATGACAACCTCTGATCAGGAAGAACAAGTATCCGATCTGCTATTAGAAAATATAGAGGCATTGGCCTCCGGTGAAGGTAGTTCTACAGTTTTATGCTATGGGAAAGGTAGTTTACCCTGTCCGGATGGAACCAAGGTAGAGTTTGTTCAGTATATGAAGTAATTGCTTAAAAACAAATTACTTCTTGGTTATGATGATGAATAAGAGTATTAATTCTGTTGGAGAAAAAGGAGTTTACCTACTAGTCGGTTAAGCAAGTGAAGATAAACTCCCGGAGTTCCCTCCTAAAAAGAAAGAGAGGTGTGTATGGAAACTTAGCGTAATCAGGTTTTAAGCAGAATATTTACCGAAAAATCTTTTGATAAAGGTAAGAATTAAATTATTTGTAAACTTAAATTTTAAGAAAAGATGAAAACAAAATTGATTATAGGATTTATTGCTATAGCTGTAGCGGCTTTGGCTGGTTGGAATATTAACAAGAACCAGAATGAGTTGATCCTTTCGGAGTTAGCCTTGGCTAATGTTGAGGCCTTGGCACAAGAGTATGAATCAAACGTTGGAAGCTGTACAAGCTATGGGTGTACGTGGAGTTTTACTACTACATGTAATGTGTATACAACTAGTATGCACATATTTCTGATGAGTTGTCCTAATATGAGAGGCTAACTGTTTAGTAATAAACGGATCAGTTTAATTTTTATCAATTGGACTGATCTGGATTTAAATAAAAATAAAGCGTATGAAACTAATCAGTATTCTAATTATTTTTTTTTGTGGAATATTCTCCTTAAAAATTTGGTCGCAAAATAGCACTTTAAGTTTTCCGGGTAATCAATCTTTGTATAAATTGGAGACTCAGTCTAAAGGCCAACAACCTGTGATGTATCCTGCTCGTGGCAGTGAGAGGATCAAAATAAAGCATCATTTTACCTGTGATAGTTCTACCTATATTATATATACAAAAGAATATCTGAATAATTCGCAAGTGAAAGACTCTTATGAATTTACTCAGTGCGCTTTTTTTATGAAAGACCATGATTTCTCATGGGAAATTGTTCCTGATACAAGTAGTTTACACTATTTTAAAGTCTTTACTTTTTTCCCGGGAGCTATGTCGGTTCGACAAAAATTTACCAATGAAGATAACTATTTCAGTTATAAACAATTTAAATATGATCAAACTGCAGAATATGGGAAAGAAATACCTCTGATCATTATTTATGAAGATGATTTAAAAAGTAGGAAGACGGAATCTTTAATTAGACAGTTTTTAAATAAAGATGGTCTTATAGATCTGGAAAAAAAAGCATTTCCTTATGATAAGATTAATAGGTATGTTATAGTTTCCTATGTGTTGAATGCTAAAGAATAAAAAGTATGATGAAGTTAGGATATGTTGTATTATTTGTGTTGCTGATTTCTTGTGGAGAGCATAAGAAATATAATCATTGTTCCCGTATTACATTGGATGATTTTGCAAAACCGGTTCTTTTGGAGAGCGAGATAGTGGATTTGGATGAGCCTGTGATGCGTCCGTTAAGGATATATGCCATAGATTCATTTTTAATCACTAAAGAAGATGAATCGGAGTTTCTGCTTCAGAAGTATAATATAAATAGTTGGAAGAAAGTGGGGGAGTGTTTTACTTTCGGAAGTGGTCCCAATGAATTTTTATGGATACAAAGTTTACAATTGGTTAATTCGTATATATGGCTAGCCGATGGTCAGAATGCATCTATATCGCAATTTAGAAAAGAGAATATTTTGCTTTTGGATTCTACGAATGTGGAAGCTGTCGGGAAAATATTTTTTGAAGATCATTTTAGATATATTGTCGTTTTGCCGGATAGTCAATTTGTCGCTTTAGCATATAATATTAATCGTAAAAGACTTTCCTTTTATGATTTTGAAGGTAATTTTATAAAAACAAAAGGAGATTTTCCTGATTATGGTGACAAACTCACGGAGGTAGAAAAGTTAGAAGGGTTTTCATGTAATATGATTTTGAGTCCACATAAAGATCATATCTTCTTGTTTTATATGCAGACGGATTTAATTGAAATTTATGATTTAGCCGGGAATTTGGAGCGGAGATTGCATGGACCGGATTATTTTTATCCAGCAGTCAATCAAGTCTCCCAAGGGGATGTCTTACGTGTTTCATCTGTGGATGGAGAATCCAGGGATGGATATTTTTCACCAGTTGTGGTCAATGATAAAGTTTATGTTTTGTATTCAGGTGAATACTATGATAGGAATAAAGGAAGTTCTTTACAAAAAAACCTTTTTGTTTTTGATAATGAAGGAACTCCTGTGAAAAGGTATTTGCTGAATACTCCGATTTATAATTTTACAATCGATTCAAAAGAGAATTTTTTGTATGGATTGAGCAATGACCCGGAATTTCATGTAGTACGTTATAAATTAGATTGATCCTTAAGTTCAAGGTCTTAATCAAAAAAAGGAAATTGCCAAATATCAGACAGATCAGGTTGTCTTGTTTTTAATTTTTGTGCATCTGATACCGCCTGTCCCGTCACGCAATTAAGCAATTATCCCGGCTTCTTCCAGGTAAAGGAAGTAATCTGATAAATTGTTACGGCTTACTCCTAACCTGGTGGCAATACTGCTCGTATTGGAACATTAATGTAGTTTTGCCTATCCCATGTGGACTGATGAGTACCAAAAGACGGTTCTTCCAATGAATGCGGTTGAACATATATCGGTGAAATGTCGTAGTGGATATAGCTCGTAACTTTTCCATATACTATAGTTTTTTGCAAGTATATTAAATTTGCACTCCCCGTAGTGCAAATTTGATCTGTGATTGTATTTTTTTTAGTGCAAATTGCAAATGGAATATTCGTTGATTGTCTCTAATAGTTGTTTCTGAAGTAACGGTAATTTATATAATTAGAATATGAGAAGTTATTTTATAAAGAAAGAAAATGAGTATTCCCGTATGGCTGAACGGGTTATATTAGCATTGGCTGAATTGAAAGTGCCTTCGAATGTTTCTTATTCAACCAGTAGTGTGTCTGTTTATATTGATTCGGCAGTCTCTGACTCTGAAATACGGATATCTGATCACCCCTCTCATCATGGAAGTTATAAGTATAACTTCATTAAATCGATTGGATGTGTATCGACATTTTCAAAAGGTTGTTATTTTTATCAGTTATCTGATGAGGGAATAAAGGCTTTTTTAGAAGACTATAAGTTGAATGAACAATTGCCTGATGAGCAGTTGATATCAATTAGCAAACGATATGAGATACGATCTTATGTTATCCATAAACAGACAAGCTTGTTTTTGATAAAAAAGAAACTTAAGCTATTAAAACCTGATGACAATATACGGAAACGTCTACTCAAATTTGTGAATTATCAATCTTTGTCTTCACAAATAATCAAACGACTGTCTGGTAGCTTGTCGACTCAAAAAAAGTTTTTCGGTATTGACTTAACAAAAGAAATGATTGTGAATCATATCCGGCGGCTTGGTGATAACAGCGATAATTATGATATAATTTTTGAACAGGTGGAAATGGAGGACGATTAAGATTATTTTTTTATTTACGCAATTAAGATAGATAGTTATCGTTAATTGTTTCAGATAGCTGTTTCAGATGAGAATGGAAGATAGACTGCTGTGCTTTATGAACAGGAGCCGGACAGTGTAAAGCAAATATATTTATTATCTTTGCAAGGCAATGAGCAAAGATATGGAAGACGATTTTGATATAAGAGATACACGTGTGCCGGAAAGTGAACGGGAGTACGAAAATGCACTCCGGCCACTTTCTTTTCACGATTTCAGCGGACAGGCCAAGGTGGTCGAGAACCTGAAGATTTTTGTGATGGCGGCCCGTATGCGCAAAGAAGCATTGGATCATGTGTTGCTGCATGGCCCTCCCGGACTTGGTAAAACTACGTTGTCGAATATTATAGCCAATGAACTGGGAGTCGGTTTTAAAGTGACTTCCGGTCCGGTGTTGGATAAACCCGGCGATTTGGCAGGTGTGCTGACCTCACTGGAAAAGGATGATGTCCTTTTTATAGATGAGATTCACCGTCTGAGTCCGATCGTGGAAGAATATCTGTATTCGGCTATGGAGGATTACCGGATCGATATTATGATCGATAAAGGGCCGAGCGCCCGTTCTATCCAGATAGATCTAGCTCCTTTTACGCTGGTCGGTGCAACCACCCGTAGCGGTTTGCTGACCAGTCCGTTGCGTGCCCGTTTCGGGATCAATATGCACCTGGAATATTATGAGATGGAGACATTGACGAAGATCATACTTCGTAGTGCAGATATCCTGAATGTGAAATGTGAACTGAGCGCAGCGCGTGAGATTGCCTCACGCAGTCGTGGTACGCCCCGTATTGCCAATGCGTTGTTACGCCGTGTACGTGACTTTGCACAGGTGAAAGGTTCTGGCGAAATAGACAAGGCTATATCCTGTTATGCGTTGGAGGCATTAAATATCGACCGTTATGGCCTGGATCAGATCGATAATAAGTTACTGACAACAATTATAGATAAATTCAACGGAGGTCCGGTCGGCCTGACCACTATCGCTACGGCTTTAGGCGAAGATCCCGGAACACTGGAAGAAGTATATGAACCTTTCCTGATCAAAGAAGGATTTATCAAACGTACACCGCGGGGCCGTGAAGTAACGGAACTGGCTTATACCCACCTGGGACGTAAAAGGGGCGAAGAACAAGGGTTTTTATTTGACTGAAAAAAGTTATGGCTGGAGGAATGAAGCGGCTCGCAGGAGAGACTGCGATTTATGGTGTTAGTAGTATTGTAGGGAAATTCCTGAACTGGATGCTGGTGCCGATGTATACGCGTGTGCTGGCAACGGAAAGTGATTATGGAATCGTAACCAATTTGTATGCTTGGACAGCATTGCTGATGGTTATTCTTACTTATGGAATGGAAACGGGATTTTTCCGTTTTATGAATAAGAAAGAAATTACACTTCCAATGCGGGTTTACGCTACTACATTATTCAGTATCGCTTTTACTTCTGTGCTGTTTGTTGTTTTGATATTCAGCGCGTTGACTCCGATCAGTAATTCTTTGGGGTATGGTGTGAATCCGGAATTTGTCGGAATGATGTCGGGGATTGTGGCAGTCGATGCTTTTTGTTGCATACCGTTTGCTTTTCTCCGATATCAGGGAAAAGCGGTTCGCTTTGCTTCTATCAAATTGTTTAATATTTTTCTGAATATTGTTTTAGTACTTTTCTTCCTGATAGCTTGTCCATGGCTTTATACTCATACCCCTGTATTGGTTGATTGGTTTTATATTCCGGATTATCAGGTGGGATATATTTTTGTTGCGAATGTAATAACGTCGCTTGTCACACTTGTGCTGTTGTTTCCCGATATGATCCCGGGTTTACGGGAAAAAGCGAGTTTCGTTTTACTCAAACGGATGCTTGCTTATTCTTTTCCGATCCTGATTTTGGGAATTGCAGGTATTTTTAATCAGACAGCGGATAAAATATTATTTCCTTTCTTATTCGAAGATAAGGAGATGGCCAATACCCAATTGGGAATATATGGTGCCTGTTTTAAAATAGCAGTTGTACTGGTTATGTTTACACAGGCGTTTCGGTATGCTTACGAGCCATTTATTTTTGCAAAGAATAAGGATGATGACAGTAAAAAGTCATATTCGGAGGCGATGAAGTATTTTATTATATTCGCTCTGCTTATTTTTCTGGCAGTGATGTTTTATATCGATATATTTAAACATATCGTCCCAGTTTCCTATTATCCCGGATTACGTGTTGTGCCTATCGTTATGTTGGGTGAATTGTTCTTCGGAATTTATTTCAATCTTTCATTCTGGTACAAATTGATCGATCAGACGCGGTGGGGAGCTTATTTCTCGACGATCGGATGTGCCACTACAATTCTGATCATTGTAATCTTTGCTCCTGTATACGGATATATGGCTTGTGCATGGGCTTCTTTCGCGAGCAATCTGATAATGATGCTTCTTTCATATTTTATCGGGCAGAAGAAATTCCCGATACAATACGATCTTAAATCTGCGGTTATCTACTCCGTTTTAGCGGCCGTTTTCTATCTGGCAGGCATGTTGCCGACGATCGAATCGGAACTTTTGCGTTTGGGATACCGTACTTTGCTGCTTTGCCTGTTTGTCGGCATCGTAATAAGACGCGATTTACCATTGCAGGAATTGCCTTACGTAGGGCGTTATTTTGCTAAAAAGAAATAATCCCGGTCGCTTATTCCGGTTTGAGAGGAAGTGTCAGGACAATGCGTAAACCGGCTGAATAATCCGGATCGACGTAAATCTTTCCTTTCATGCGGTGTGCTATCTGTCGGCAGAGATATAATCCCAATCCGGAACCCGGAACGAAATCGTCTGCTTTGGTAAACCGTTCGAATATCCATTCACGCTTATCGGAAGAGATACCGCAACCGGTGTCTGTGATACGGATAACCATTTGGTTTTTTTCCTCTTCTGCTTTGTAAGAGAGGATAATATGCCCCTTTTTAGTGAATTTGTTCGCATTATTCAACAGATGGGACAGGATGAGGCTGAAATGGTTCGCATTTGTGTAGGCGATGTCTTTTTCCCGGTCGCCTTCGATCCGGTATTCGATATCCGCTTTCCCGTTGAGCCTTTTCAACTGTTCCATTTCACAGGAGCACAGCAGGTGGATATTGACCGGCGATAATGATAACTCTTCTTTGTTGCTGTCCAGCTGGGCGATTTCGAGTACGCTGTTCATCATGGAAGTGATGTGATTGCAATTCTCGAAAATAATCTTGCTGAATTCCTGTTTCTCTTCGGCTGTAATATCTTCTTCCGTGATCAGGTCGGCAAATCCGTTGATCGCATTCAAAGGTGTACGGACTTCATGGCACATGTTTTTAATGAAGGCATTTTTCATGCGTTCACTTTCCTGTGCTTTTTCACTGGCAAGGATCACCTGGTGGTTAGATTCCTGTAGTTTTATATATAAAGCGTTGATCTTCCATAAACGGAAAGCGACAAAAATAGCTGAACTGACTGCCAGAATGAATAAAGACAGGAACATATACAACTGATTCCGGCTCTTTTGCAAATCGACCTCCAATGCTTTCTTTTCGATGACTAATTCATCTACCCGTTTTTTGATTTCCAGATCTTCCAGCTTTTCGTTCATATTCTTGAGCCGTGTGGAGTCCAGCAATACGGTATATTCCTTTTGAGCCTCGTAAGCATCTTTATAAAGATGGAGGCTATCGAGCATATCTATTTTATCTTTCAGTGTCGATATGATATGATCGGATAAATCGATTTTAAAGTCGGCCGTGCGGAAATAATGCATGACGGAATCACAATACTCCGTGGCTTTCAGGAGCCTGTCTGTTGTCCGGTAATAATTGAGCGAAGTGAAGAGGCGGTCGTATTCAGCAGAAAATGCGGCATCTTCGGGATACTTCATATTTAATTCCATAAAATGCTGGTAGTAGGATGTCGCCATATCTCTTCCGAATGTTTTGGCGGAGCAAGCCAGACTGGAATAGGCGTTGAGCAGATGCCGTTTGGTTACATAAGGACGTTTCTTCATCTCTTTTGTCTCTGCATATTCCTTTTGCATATTCAGATAGCGGAGAGCATATTTGGCCTGGTCTGCCTGATCGAGCGAATAGAGTGTCAGGATATTGAACGAATTCAGGCGGAACAGATACGAGTATTGCAGCGGTATATTTTCAGACAGGCTGATTACTTCTTTAAAGCGTGCACAGATATCGTTATGCTGATTTTCTTCGTTTCCCGGTTCGACACGGTTGCTGTAAGCCATACCTAACAGGTAATTGATGGACATTTTCTCCAGTGGCGACAGGTCTTTATCGGTTTCCAGTTTAAGCTGATACTGTTCTATCAGCTTCTTCCTGTCTTCTCCTTCCGTATAAAATACCACCCGTACATCGATGATCGTTTGCATATAAGTGATCAGAAAATCGCGGGTTTTCCCTGTCAGTTCACGTTTCGCCTCGCCCATGTAGACATCGGTGCTGTCTTTGATATCGTTGTTGACATAGAAACGGAGGATTTCGGTGAGGGCTGCTTCCTTATAATAATCGTTATTTTCGGCAATGGCTTCTTTATAAAGTTCTTTTGCATAATCGACCTGCTCCTGCTGGCGGGAAATATCCATGAGGTTTGTCAGTATCTCCAACTTTTCCCTGCCGGAAGTCGCTGATTTTAAGCCAGCACTTAAGACTTCTTTGGTAGCGGGATTGTTGGCTACTGCAAACAAAACATAACCGAACAGATATATAAGAATTAAACAGCGTTTCATTATTTATTTGAATATTTAGGTGGATTCCTGTTGCGGATTCTATTGTTTTCTCGCAAAGTTAATTGAAAATCAACAATTCTTTTAATTTTAAACAACTTATTCTTGTTCACACTTCTTATTTTTTATTTCGATATACAATTTCTATCTTTGCACGATTAAGGTGAGGCTATTAGTCGGAGTATTTATCAATACAAGTTAGTGGGATGGAAAAAGGAGTGTTACACAAGCAAATACGAGACTTCTTTGTTCGTAATTTTGACGTCCGCCAAGAGAAGGAAGATGAACTTGAAACGGTTGAGTCTATAAAGAAAGGTATTGAATTTAAAGGTACTAATCTTTGGGTTTTGATCTTTGCAACATTTGTCGCTTCATTGGGTTTGAATACAAACTCTACAGCGGTGATTATCGGTGCGATGTTAATCTCTCCGTTGATGGGGCCTATTATGGGGTTCGGTCTCGGATTGGGGATCTATGATTTTGATCTGATCAAACGTTCTTTCCGTAATTTTTTGACGGCTACTATCTTTAGTGTGATCACTTCGACCTTGTTCTTTCTTATCTCGCCTATCAGTGAAGCGCAAAGTGAATTGTTGGCGCGTACGCAACCGACCGTCTATGATGTTCTGATCGCATTCTTCGGTGGATTGGCGGGAATCGTTGCCAGTTCGACGAAAAGTAAGGGAAATGTAATTCCGGGTGTGGCTATTGCAACGGCTTTGATGCCTCCGCTTTGTACGGCTGGTTTCGGGTTGGCGAGTGGCAATCTGTATTATTTCTTCGGTGCTTTTTATCTCTATTTCATCAATACGGTATTTATCAGTCTGGCTACTTTCATGGTTGTCCGGGTTTTGAAATATCCTAAAAAGGTCTTTCTGGATAAGCAACGTGAGAAAGTGGTGACGCGCTATGTCGGTGTGATCGTATTTTTCACGATCGTTCCCAGCCTTTTCCTGAGTTATAACCTGATTCGTTCCAGTTACTTCAATGACCGGGTTGCCAATTTTGTGTCGGAAGAACTGACGTTTCCGAATACGCAGATATTGAGCAAGACGGTAACGAATACCAGTGAAAAGCAAGAGGTGAAGGTCGTATTGATCGGAGAGAATATACCGGATCCGATGATTGAAATAGCACGGAGCAGACTTCGTAAATATGGATTAAAAGACGTTTCGCTGGTTGTTCAGCAAGGTTTTGGTCAGGAGGCTACAGATATTAATCAGTTGAAGAGCATGCTGATGCAGGATTTGTATAAGAATAGCGAAGAGGTTCTCCGTGTGCAATCCATACAGATCGATTCGTTGAAACGGACGGTCGATCGTTATAAAAGTGCTTCACGTATTACATCCGAATTGATTCCGGAAATGAAAGTATTGTTCCCGGCAGTTCTCGAGGCCTCCTGTTCAAATACCTATATTATGACTACCGACAGTATGAAACAGGATACCGTCATGTTGGTTTACCTGAAAAGCAAAGAGCGTATCAATGAAAAAGAGCAACAAAAGATCCGTGAATGGTTGGAGGCTCGCGTAAACGAAAAGAATATCAAATTACTAATTGAATAAATAAGAGAATGAATTTTATGAAGAAGGTGTGGGCAGTTTTACTGCTTCTGATTGCTGCAGGCCAGGTATATGCCGATGAAGGTATGTGGGTTCTGAAGGAATTAAACAAACAGAATCTGGCAAGGATCAAGGAACTCGGATTTGTTCCGTCCTACAAGCAGCTCTACAGTGAAACTGACCCGTGTGTGGCCAATGCTGTTGTGATTTTTGGTGGCGGATGTACCGGTATTACCGTATCGGAAGAAGGATTGGTCTTTACCAATCACCATTGCGGTTTCGGTTCGATCCAGCAGTTGAGTAGCGTTGAACATGATTATCTGAAGGATGGTTTTGTATCTCAGAGTAAGGAAGAAGAGTTACCTGTTCCGGGTTTGAGTGTACGTTACCTGCGTGAGACAGTCGACGTAAGTGACCGTATCAACGGTGAAATCGCCAATATCGGGGAAGAATATCTGCGTTTGGCCGCTGCCGATTCTATCGGACAGGTTATCTGCGATTCCATCGGTAATACGGAATTCCAGGCAGCAGATGTGGTCCCTTTCTATAATAATAACAAGTATTTCCTGGTTGTTTACGATGTATTCAACGATGTCCGTATGGTATTTGCTCCGCCCAGTTCTGTCGGAAAGTTCGGTGGCGACACGGACAACTGGATGTGGCCGCGTCATACGGGTGACTTTTCCGTATTCCGCGTATATGCCGGTGGCGATAACAAACCGGCGGAATACAGCAAAGACAACAAGCCCTACAGCCCTAAATATGTAGCAGAAGTATCTCTGCAGGGCTATCAGGATAAAGACTATGCGATGACGATCGGTTTCCCGGGTAGCACAGACCGTTATTTGTGTTCATGGGGCGTGAAACAGCGTATTGAAGACAGCAATAAACCCCGTATCGAAGTACGTGGCGTTAAACAGGCTATCTGGAAAGAGGCGATGCAGGCAAGCGATGAAGTTCGTATCAAATATGCTTCCAAATATGCAGGCAGCTCCAACTACTGGAAAAATTCCATCGGTATGAACCGTGGTCTGGCTAACCTGAACGTGATAGAACGTAAAAAGGAAGAAGAAGCCGCTTTTGCAACCTGGGCCGATCAGACACCGGAACGCAAAGCCAAATATGGCGAAGTGTTGCAATTACTGGAAAAAGGTTATACATCCACAGATGAATATAGAAAAGTTTCTACTTACCTGTCCGAAGCATTCGTGAGCGGTACAGAAATAGTTCGTCTGGCCCGTATGGTTCAGGGTGTGGATATAAACGGTTCTACTCCGGAAGAGATAGACACCATCCTGCAGGATAAGATACAGCCGTTCTTTAAGGATTACGATGCGGCACTCGACCAGAAAGTGCTGGCTGCTATGATGAAGGTGGTGAAAGAACGTGTTCCTGCCCAGTATCTGCCGGATATCTATCAGAAGGTAGATAAAAAGTATAAAGGCGATTATACCAAATATGCGGCGGATGTCTTTAAAAAGACTTCTTTATTGTCATACGACAAGATCGAAAAGATGCTGAAGGATCCTAAATTGTATGCGAAACTGAAAAAAGATCCGGCAGCTGAACTGAGTTTGTCTACTTTGATCTCGTTGTTTGAATTACAGCAGTTTATGGGTGATGCTCATTTCGAAATAGCTAAAGGCGAACGTTTGTATTTTGCGGGTCTGAAAGAGATGTATCCGGAAAAGCCTCTTTCTTCGGATGCCAACTTTACCATGCGTTTGAGCTACGGCTCTATCGGCGGTTACCGTCCGTATGATGCTGCCTGGTATGATTATTATTCAACTGAAAAAGGTATTCTTGAAAAAGAAAATCCGGAAGATGACGAGTTCTGGGTTCAACCGGAAATCCTGGATCTGATCCGCAGTAAAGATTTTGGTCAGTATGCCAATGAGAACGGACAGTTACAGCTTTGTTTCTTAACGAACAACGACATTACCGGCGGAAACTCGGGAAGCCCTGTATTCGATAAGAATGCCCGTCTGATCGGTCTTGCTTTCGACGGTAACTGGGAGGCTATGAGTGGCGATATCGCATTCGAACCGGATCTGCAGCGTTGTATCGCGGTGGATATCCGCTATGTCCTGTACATGATCGACAAATGGGGTAAATGCCCGCGTCTGATCAAAGAATTGCAGCTGGTTAGATAACATTATTTACGGTCTGCTGATAAAAAAGCGGAAAAACAGAGAAATGACGCAAATCATCATCGAGTGATTTGCGTCATTTTGCTATAAAGCAAATTTTAGTTCTATCGAATTGCATACTTTAGCCTTCCTGATTTTAAATTATTATTTCGTTCTATTAGATCATGTGTAAAACAAAAATTTCATCTGCAACATTTCCTGTGAGTAATCCGATCGACAAACAGACCCATATCGTATGGCTTGATGTTGTTCGTACGATAGCCATGTTGATGGTTATCGGAGTACATTGTATCGATCCGTTTTATATATCACCGACTCTCGGTGCTATTCCGGAATATAAATTCTGGGCATCTGTGTATGGTTCTTTGTTCCGCCCGTCCGTCCCTATCTTTGTTATGATGACGGGACTTTTATTGCTGCCTGTCCGTGAACAGTCTTTGGGAGTATTTTATAAGAAGAGGATATTCCGGGTTCTTTTCCCTTTCCTGATATGGTCCGTATTGTATAATATGTTCCCGTGGTTTACCGGAGTATTGTGACCAAATATGGCTTCGGTATTTATATTGTACACTATTTCTGGGTCGGACCTGCCTTTTTGCTGATCGGGCTGTTTGATCTGCCCATTCCTTTGCAGGTGCCTATTATGGCGATATTGATATTTTTAGTCTCCTGGGGATTTACCTGGTTAATGTACCGGTTGTTCGGTCAGAAGGCTAAATGGTTTATGGGATGAGTAGATAAAAGTCAATAAAGAGATTTTAATTTTTAACTGATCATATAAAAGACGGAGATATCTGCTTAGCAGTTTCCCCGTCTTTTATGTATTGCAGGATCTTTTATTTTGTTGTTCGTTTAGTCCGGACTGTTACATTTCCTTTTAAACCTACAGCTTCTCCTGCCGTACCATTTAATAGTACCCGCAGGTCGCATCTTTCTTTTACGGCAGGAAATTCAACAGTGAAATCTTCTTCCTTATCTGTCGTTTTAGAACCTATCAGTTGTCCGTTCAACCAGATTTCAGCTTTTCCTGCCAATTGTTTAAAGAGGATACTTCCGCCTTCTTCCCGGTGAGCCTGGAAAGGATTGAATATCGCACGTAAAATAACGAAGTTGGCATTTTCCAGTTTGATCAGATCACCGTCTGATACAGGTTGCCAGCTATTCATGTCGTTATCAGCTATCTGGCGGGTTGCATCAGGTTTGTCGCTGGAAAGGGGAGAGGCTACCCATTTATTCAGTAACATCGGTGGAAATTCTGCAGCGATGAATGGGACAGGAGCAACCTGATTGACATCGATTGTGATCGTTGCCGGTTTTAATCCCGGAGTGGTAGCGGTTAATGTGATTGTTCCTGCCCCTTCTTTACTTTGGATGATCACCTGTGCAAGGCCATAGAACAGGCTGCGTTTATTTCCTTTCTCCGGTTCGTGACAGTTCGGATCACCATTTCCTACACCGATGATTTCAGCAGGACCTGTTACGGTGAATTCGATCATATTATTGGCTGTCGGTACATGACGGCCTTTGGAATCGACGACTTCTACGGTTACGGGCATAGCATCCCTTCCATCACCGGCCAGACAGTTACGGTCCGGAATCAGGCGGACCTGGACAGGTTCTTTAGTCGTCTCCACCTTGGTTCGTGAAACGATCTTTCCGTTTTTATAACTGATAGCTTCCAGTTTGCCCGGTTTATAAGGGACGGACCAGGTATTCATTTCGTACGGGTCTACCTGTTGTTCGGATATTTCTTTGCCGTTCAGTAACAGTTTGACTTTGTCAGCATTGCTTAAAGCCATAACTTTGATCGGTTTCCCGATAGAATCGGCAGGCCAGTTCCAATGCGGTACCAGTTCCAGGACCGGTTTGTCTTTTACCCATTGTGCCTGATGCAGGTAATAAGCCATTTTGGGGAAGCCGCATAAGTCCATGATACCGAAGAAGGAACTGACTGTCGGCCAGCGATGCGGAGTCGGTTCACCATGATAATCGAATCCGGTCCAGTAGAAGCAACCGGCCATCCAGGGGCGTTCTGCCACGGCTTTCCACGCTCTGCGGTGAGTGGCACCCCAGTCGGCACATTGTGTATCATATGAATCCATCAGATTCCTTGACTGGTCTGTTACGTATTCACCTCTTGTCATAAATGCCGAGCCATCTTCCGAGCTGGTCAGAGGCAGTTCCGGATTTTCTTCATGGAAACGGTCGTAACTTTCGATCTGGTAATTGAATCCGCCGACATCCACGGCTTGCGATACGTTGTGTTTAGAGAAGAATCCTCCGTTCATAGCTGCTGTTATGGGGCGCGTCGGATCCATTTTTTTAACGACATCATACATACGACGAACCATTTCAACCCCGTTTTCCGTACCCTGCATCGGTTCTTCATTGAAAACAGACCAAAGGATTACGCTCGGACAGTTACGGTCGCGGCGTACTTGCCACTCCAGTTGACGAACATATTCGGGTGAAGTGTTGAATAATCTGTTTTCATCTAAAACCATGATACCCATGCTGTCGCAAGCAGCCATAAACTCTTTGGCAACCGGATTATGAGCTACACGATAGGCATTGACTCCCATCTCTTTTAGTTTGCGGAGGCGGAATTCCCAAAGCGCATCGGGAACGGCAACACCGACTCCGGCATGATCCTGGTGGTTACAAACACCTTTTATCTTGATGTTCTCTTCATTCAGCCAAAAACCAGTATTGTTATCGAAACGGATTGTACGGAAACCACATTTGGTTTCGACCTCGTCGGTTACGGTGCCGTTTTGTTTCACCGTAGTCTTTACCTTATAGAGGGCAGGACTGTCGGGCGACCAAAGTTGTGGGTCTGACACGGTCAGTGGGAGATTGGCAATGCCTTCTCTTAATGCTGTGACGGAGACTGCTTTTGACTGTGTTGTTATTTGCTTGCCATCAGGAGCGAACAGGGTAACTTCGACTTCTCCGTCAGCCGATAACTTTCCCGAGTTATACAAAGAAACTTCCACGGGTATTTCCCATTGGTTGTCGTTCTTCTTTACCGGATGAGCAAATACACCGTCGGTAATGATATGCAGCGGCGAACGTTTAACCAGCCAGGTATGGCGGTAGATTCCTGCCCCTTCATACCACCAGCCTTCCTGTGCTTCTGCATCCACGCGTACGGCGATCGTATTGATATTATCACCGTAAGTAGCATAGGGAGTTATATCGATATACATGGAAGTATACCCGCACCAGTTCCGGTGCAGAACGGTTCCGTTTACCCAGATCGTAGCATGGGTTGAAATACCGTCGAACTGTATTTCGAGATGTTTCCCGTTATCTTCGGGATCGAGTTTGAATTTCCGTCGATACCAGCCAAAACCACGGTCACGGTATCCCTGGGATAAATTGGCGTCCGGATTTACGGTTCCTTCGATAGCCCAGTCATGGGGTAAATCGAGTACGCGCCAGGAAGAATCGTCATAATTGGGAGATGCTGCTCCGCTCACATAGCCGGCTTTGGCGTTCCGGTAAGTTGCGTTATGGCCTTTGATGACCGGATAGGGGATGTCTCCCTTGTGGAAACTCCATCCTTTATCGAGCGACAGGACTTCCCGGGTAGTTACTTTCTCTTGTGCATGCGCCTGTAAAGAGATGCTTATGCATAGAAGAAGTAGAAAACTTTTGAATGTTGTCATTGTAATATTAATTAATTATTTGAATATCGATTTTATAACCTCTCCAGTCCAGGATAAAGGTTGTCGGACTTTGAACAGATGCAGGATGGTTGCTGCTGTGTTTACCGTATTATTGGCTTCTGTGATTTTAAATCCTTTTTTTATTCCGGGACCTGTAATTCCCCATGGTACGATCATTTCGTCTGTGCTAACTCCGCCATGTCCGTAGTTGATACCGCCATGATCTGTGAGGAACATGAAATGAGTGTCTTTGTATAATGCTTCCTGCTTCATTTTTTCGATGAACTTTCCGATTTCCACATCGGCTTCTTCGATGGATTGGATGTATTCCGGAGACATCCATTTATGTTTGTGGCCGGCATGGTCGGTATGTACGGAATAGAGGAATACCAGTGTCGGTTTTTTGCGGTTCTCTATCAGGAAAGAGAGTGCTTTCTCATAGTTCGGTACGTAGGCATCGTTTTCGAGATAGCTGACTTCATCCAAATATTGTTTGTTGTATGGATAGAACAGGTTGATCCAATTGTAATAGAAGGCGATTTTTGCCTCAGGGATTGCGTCTTTCAATACTTTGAACACAGAGGGGTAATATCCGGCATTGTCTTTCTCGATTGCAGGTAATACGAATTTGGAGATCTCCCAGCTGTTGTCGACTACACCGTGTTGTTCCGGGCCGCTTCCGCAAAGATGACTGGTCCAGTTGGGCAGTGTGACCGAGGGCATGACCACACGTGTGTCCAATGAGAGGGAACCCTCAGCCAGTAGTGTGTTCAGATTCGGTGTTTTTGCTTTTAGGAATCCGTCGACACAGATCCCGTCGAGCGAGATCAATACGATGCGTTTAGCAGCAGGTGCATTCACTTTGGCAGTAGTTGCTGTTACGGGTCGGGTAATGGAGGCTGTGCTTAAAACGACAGCTCCCGCCAATCCTTTTTTGAAGAAGTCTCTTCTTGAATGTTTCATATTTTTCATGCTGTGTTTATAAGTAAGAAGATTAGTTCTCAAAATTAATAGAATATGTTGGTTACTACTTTATGTCATTGAAAAAATATACGCAAACCTTTGCGCTTTTGATATAGGTTTCATAAAATGAGGGCATTGAAAAAATCAGCTATGCCTTTTGTTTCATAGAATACCTTATTAAAGTTGTATACTTTTCAATATTTCCCCTTTTAGGTTTTTTACTGTTAACGTTAGTGCCTTTCCTTTTTTTTGCAGAATGCCATAGGTCACTTCTTCTAATAGATAGCCACCTCCTATGTAAACAGGGAACGGATTTTCAAATTCGCTATCTTTTGGATGGAAAGCGAAACGATGTGTATGGGCAGATAGGTTGATATCAATCGGAGCCTTTTTTAACAGAGGTTCCCACATTTCGCGGCAAGGTTTGTATTTATCGTCGTTTCCCCATATCGGGATATGATTGATTAGAATGTGATGTTTGGCTTTCTTGAATGGTTTACTATTCAGTTCTTGTTGTAAGAAATGAGTTTGTTCTTCCCGAAAACCGGAGAAATCGTTCAGACCGGAGTATTCTTTGTGATTGTCTTCTTTGTCTTCTCCGCAATCCAGAATAATGAAACGGGTATCTCCCCAACTGAATGCCCCGTAAGTTTTCCCCTCCGGATAATCGAACAGGGAATTCATACCGACCGAATAAGCATTTCGGATTTCGTGATTACCCCGCACGAAAAATACAGGAAGGGAAGAAGCTTTGAACAACCGGGCTAGGCGGTTGATGTTTTCTACAGCCTCTTCACGGTTGGCTGGTTCGGGCAGACAATCTCCATTAAATACCACAAAATCGGGTTGAGTTTGTTTGGTTGCTTCAGCTAGAGCTTTCTCTGCTTTGCTGTATCCGTGCATGTCGTTTAGAAAGATCGCTGTAAAATCCTGTTGGGTTGTTTCCGGTAATCGGAAGCGGAAGAATGGTGTCCGGACAGTGCCTCCGAAAGTTTTGCTATAAGCCTGATAATTGCCAATCTCTTGTGCACATACCCGATAATAATAGGATATGCCGGGCTTTAGTCCGGATAGACGAATTTTGTTTTCAATATCATAACATACGACCTGGCCATTTTGTAAAGTCTGTGTTTTCTTTAGGTTTAGCGTATCGATACCGTATTCTACCCAGCAATGTGCGATTGCGCGGGTTTGGAACATCACGGTTATACCATTGACGGTAGGGTTCTGTAAGTAAGGTTCGGAATAGAAAAGGCGGTCGGCAGGTTGCAGAAAGCGTATATGGGCAGCAACCGGGCGATGGTCGGATGATTGCGTGTCGGGGATGATCGTGAAATTCTTTTTCAGGATACGTTTGCCTGTATTCTTCCATACGGCTATATAATCGAGCAACTGATCTGGTTTGTCGGCTGGATAAGTCGGTTGTTCCGTGTTATTTAAAAGATTGAAATCTTTTTGTATTTCGCGGATGGTGGCATCGCAGGGAAGGGCATTCCAGTCACCTGCCAGGAGGAACGGTTTCTTTATGCTGGAAGCAAACCGGCGGATAACCGACAGGGATACTAATTGGTCTTCAGGTGTTAGTGATAGATGGGTGCATCCTACCCAATAATCATCAAACTCAGCAAGAAGTAGTACCCGGGACTCTTCTCTTCCCGGCAGAGGAATCTGCTTGACTTGTAGCGGATGTATTTTGCTAAGTAAACCGATACCGTAAGCTCCCCCGTCGTATGCTATGGCACGTGCAAATATCGGGAACATTAATGCTTCATTGGCAATCTCGCGTAATACGTCTTTATATCCGCTTCGTCCGGTAACACTGTCTACCTCTTGTAAAGCAACAATGTCTGCTTGTTGATTCCGGATCATTTGGCCGATACGTTTATAATCGGTTTTGCCGTCCAGGCCTTCGCCATGATGTATATTATAGGAGATAATTTTCAGGTCATTTTCCAGCGGAAGTTTTTCTTGTGCCGATAGAGATAAAGAGAATGATAGTAGCCCGAATGTGATTCCTGTACGTAAAAATTTGCTAATAGATAGTATATTCATTATTCAAAGATTTGTTGTAATCATGAAGATATGGAATACAATGGTTTGTATAAATAAACCAAAGACTGTATCAAAAGATACTTCATTTTGATACAGTCTCTAATGTTCAATCAAGTTGTGTGTGTGGAAGATTATTTTTCTAAACTGACAACTTCAATGGTCCAATCCTTCTTCTTGCCTGCTGCAGCTTCGACAGTATACGTGTTCGTTTTGCTCCAATCGCCGGGTATTCCTAATTTCGGAGAGCCGTTTGTCGGAGTCAGACGGGCTGCTGTTGAGAGAGCAACAGCAATGACGAGTTCTGATTTGGATAATTTGTTCAATTGATCTGCCGGAAATTCGGCAGATGTTGTAGCATATATCTTTACGGTTCCTGCTTCAGAGTTTATATCTGAAGTATAACTCAGGTCTACTTCTTTTACCAGAAATTCATCTGATGCAGGAACTTTTTCATCGCTGATATAGCGATAACGCACTGTACTGACAGATGTGATTTCTGCCTCTTCATACAAAGGAAGTTCGTCCAAATTACCTTCCAGGCAGGATGATAAAGAAATGGTAGACAAGACTAATAACAAACTATAAAATATCTTTTTCATGACTTAATTGTTTAATAATTACCAACCTTCGTTTTGTTTATCAATAATACCACTGGCCGCGCGGGTATCGATATCTCCCTGAGGTATCGGGAATAAATATCTTTTAGTCGTGAACTTCCGATTCCAGCTGTTCAATAAGGTAAGTTGATTGATACATGCTGCTTTTCGGTCGCTCGTAATGGATATCTTATATATAGGGGCATTCAGATCTTTGATAACATCTCCCGGTTCTCTTCCATAGTTGCTGTAGGAGCCATATTTACCCCAACGAAGATAGCTGTAATAGATATCTGCTTCCTCGTACGCCATTTCTACACGTCTTTCGCGAATGTAATCTTTCCAAGCTTCTTCAGTAGTGGCGGCAGTAGAGGCAGAAAGTCCTCCGTGCATTACCCGAGTTTCATTTAACGCTTTGACGGCGGCCGGTACATCTCCTTTTAATAAGTAGGCTTCTGCCAGATTCATATACATTTCGCCTAAACGTGCAATGACATAATGGAAATTGACTTTCTCCAACAGAGGGTCGTGAGGTACTATGTATTTTCTCCAGTAGTAACCGGTGGCAGTGGTATACCATGCTCCGTTCTCGTTTGCCCGTACTCCTTGTGAGGCGTTTCCTCCCATGTTCATTTCCAAATATTCGCCCAACAAGGTAGTCTTGTCTCTTACAATGGTAGCATCCATACGTTTATCCCGATTCATATACATGAGGTCTGTTATATCACGGGTACAACCGTCTTTTATGTGTAAATTATGGGTGATTAACGGGTAATCGTCACGACCGGTAGTCAAATCCAAAGATGTGGGGATATATCTCTTTTCTCCGTCGAAGCGGGTAAATGTTTCGATGGCACCTCTTTCCAGTCGATTCGTATTTAAGAAATCGATATTATCTTTAATTTGAGATGATTCATACCAGACTTTAGCTTCACCTGTTTTTTCATCCTTGACAAGATATTGATCTACCAAGTCCTGAGTAGGCCAATAACGTCCCCATGAATCGAAAGTTTGCACTTCCGGATTTAGTGTGTTAATTCCATCTTTACTTCCTTTGATGATATCATCAACCGGCAGATTTGGCATGACTCTGACCAATTCATTGAAATCTACAACTGAAGCATCTTGTTCCAAATAGTAACGTGCCATGATGATTTCTGCATCTTCAGGTGATTCATTATTGAAAAGACCACCATAATTATCCGTCAGTCTATATTTGCCTGATTCAATGATTTCGTTGGCAGAAGAGATGACGATATCCAGAAATTTTTCATCTTTAGTATAGGCATAAGCTTGCAGCGCAGCTCTGCTTCGCAATGCCAAAGCTACATATTTATTCGCTCTGCCATGCTCGGATGTTTCCGGAAGCCCTTCTACAGCCTTGTTTAAATCATCAAGGACAAATTGATAACTTTCTTCGATACTACCGGTCAGAGGTGTTTGGAAAGCTTCATTATCATCTAAAGAGAGAACTCGAGTGATAGGCACAAAACGACCCATCTTACGAGTCATATCGAAATAAAGGGCACCACGTAAAAAATAACCTTCTGCGATAAACTCTTTTTTTACTTTTTCCGGTAACTCCGACTGTGCCATTTTCTCGATAATCATGTTGCACTTCCGTTGTTCACCAAAGCGTCCGAAGTCATAATCACTATAAGAATCTATACCAGTTTCTGTTGCTGTATTATCAATACTATTATCATATTGGTCACAGCGGCATCCGTTGGGAGTCAGCGCTTCCCAACTGGCTGAATTGCCGGTAAAATGTGTGATGGTTCCATTATAACTTTTCATGATGAATGCTTCTATAGTTTCCTCGCTTTCCCATACGTTTTCTTCGTTGTAACTTTCAAATGGTTTTGTATCCATCACATCGCACGATGTAGTTATTCCAGTTATGGCTAGTCCTACATATATTATACGAATATATTTCTTGATCATCATATTTTTTTTATTTAAAATCCTAAATTCAAACTTATTGCATAAACTCTTTCGTTTGGATATCCGTAATGTTGTACGGATGAATTCTCGGGATCTAGCCCGTATTTAGTCGTTTCGGAAATTGTAAACAAGTTTTGTCCGGAGAGAGCAATAGTAGCCTTTGCCACCCATGGTACATGTTTGATCAAAGATTCTTTGAAGTCATATCCTAATTGAAAATCTTTCATACGGAAATATGCCCCGTTAATTAGCCAGAAATCACTGGAAACGTAGTTGTTATCTCCATTCAGGCCGGAACTGGATTTCAGCCGGGGATAACGTGCATCCAAATTATCGGGTCTCCAAAAATCAGTCTGATAATCATATATGACTGGTAATTCCCCTGTTTGTCCATCGTTCATTGCAGCTGTTCCTGAAAGATACATGTCAAAACGGGTCGCTCCCTGGAATAAAGCGTTTAAGAAGAAACCTTTATAATTTAGTTTTATGTTAATACCGTAATTGCCACGTGGGAAGCTACTTTTCCCGGAACGTATCTGGTCTGCACCGTCTATTTTCCCGTCTCCATTGAAGTCATTATATTTTAAGTCTCCGGCAACCAAATTATATGAACCGAGTCTTTTCACACTATTGTAAACATCTTCCGAATTCTGGTAGAAGCCTAAAGAGTGATATAGATTACCGTAATAACCTGTTTGTTGAGAGGACCGTTTGTAGGGGTTCATCACATCGCTTACAGCCTCTGAAGGATTGTTTGCCCAAAGTTGATCGAATTTGGTGAAGTTTGCAGAAATGTCATAAGAAAAATCATTATGTGTATTTCTCCATCCTAAAGAAAAGTCGAAGCCGGCTCTACGATGTTCCCCATTCGTAGAGATACGTGGCAAAGACATACCTAATGGGTCTGTATAACCGACATCTATCGGATTAGGGGCATACAAGAACCCTTTCGTTCTATAATAGAAGTAATCGATAGAACCATATAAACGGTTGGACAAAGAAGAAAAATCTACACCCATGTCGAATTGATCGGTTGTGAACCAGGTAATGTCGGGAGAAGGAATCGAACCTTCTGAAAATCCGGGAACATAAGCTCCGTTTAATACCCAGGCTTTATTGTCTAAGTTGTATGAACTCAGATATTCAAATCGTCCGATATCAAACGGACTTCCCCAGTTGTCAAGTCCGACTTGTCCATAAGATACACGTACTTTCAGTTGGTTGAAAATGTTTTTTTCAACTAAATTTTCCATAAAATATTCGTCGGCAATACTCCATGCGGCAGAAGCCGAATAGAAAGTACCCCAACGTCTATTTTGGGGGAAATTATCGGAACCATCATAACGAATACTTCCTTCAAGAAGATACTTGTTGTCATAATTGTATTTTAACTGTCCGATAAAACCGGCACGTCCGCTTTCGCTTTCAGAACCTCCATTTTTTTGAGTGGCGACATCACCTACTTCAATCTGGTCGATGGGGAATGCATAATTTTCACGTTGTAGCCAGTAAGAACTGGAAAAACCATATGTAGCTTCATAACCTGCCAATAAGGAAAAGTTGTGCTTCCCAAATGATTTGTCATAATTTCCAAAGAACTGTAAGGTATATCTATGTCCATAGTCTGTTGTATTTTTCAGTAATGGTTTGAGATCATAAACAGGTACCTCTGATTCCCAATCATATTTTCCGGAATCTTTTCGCCATTGTTTACTAGCATTCATTGCATAGCGATAATTTCCGGCTGCGCGAAAACGCAATCCCTCTACCCAGGGTACCATCCACTCAAATTGGAGGTGCCCGTTGATCATTTTGTTGTCGTTGTTGTTATAGCCGGCATCTTTAGCCGTTTCTGCAACAGGGTTGTTTCTTACATTGTATGGAAGTCCATATTTGTTTATACCAGATACTAATGGAGAGAGATTCTGGATATGGCTAAAAACTCCGGATGGCCCACTACTAGAATTAGTATAGGGATGAGTTGTTTTCTGTATGTAACCATCTAATGTCCCTGTTACTTTTAAACCTATAGATTTAATTAAAGAACTTTGACTCAACCTGATATTGGTTTTTTGCATATTATAATTATTATTTTTATATAACGAGCCTTGATTGATATGACCGAGACTCATATAATAATTATTTATATCCGTACCTCCGGTCATTGTTATCGAATGCTTGGACTGTGGGGCGAAGTTCCTTAATACGAGATCTCTCCATTTTGTATTGTTATTTTGGATAGGATCTGATCCGTCTTTCATTTTTTGAATACGTTCTGCACTGAAAGCATCAGGTAATCCATCATTTTGTTTAGCAATATTTGCATATTCGGCACGTGTCCATGAATCCAGAGGCTCAGCCCAATTTGCCGGTTCTGAAATGCTGTAATTAAAATTATAAGTGATATGCGGTTTACCTTCTTTCCCTTTTTTAGTGGTTACTTGGATAATACCATCTGCAGCACGTGAACCGTATACTGCAGTAGCAGAAGCATCTTTTAATATGGAAAGAGCATCAATATCTTCAGGGGATAATGCAACGAAATCACTGTAGTTACGAATGATACCGTCAATAACGACCAAAGGTGTTCCTCCACCACGAATGCTGATAGTGGGTTGCTTATTGATACCACCTCCGGAACCTTGAACGATCAAACCGGCTGCTCGTCCTGCCATTCCCTGGGTGATATTGGTAACAGGCAGATTATCCATTTCCTTTGAATTGACGGAAGCGACAGAAGCTATCAAAGTACGCTTTGTTGCTGTTCCATAACCTACGACTACCACCTCGTCCAGTGTTTTCGTATCTTCTTTCAGAGTAAATGAAAAATTGTTTTTGTTTCCAATTGCTGCTTCTTGTGATAAGTAACCGATATAGGAGATTACCAGTGTCGCTTTTTCGGGAGATTCAAGACTAAAATTGCCATCAATATCTGAGATTGTTCCGATTGTTGTTCCTTTAACAGATATGTTAGCTCCGATTATCGGTTCTCCATTAGTGTCGATAACATTCCCTTTTATTTGTTTTATTGGATTCTGGTTGTCTTTTTTTTCTATAACAGGAATAATCAGAATGTGTCCGGCTTCTATTTTATATGTTGATCCGCTCCCGTTCAGAATGTCGTCAAGGATTTTAGCCAATGTTTTAGATTGTTCCTTGATTATTATTTGTTTGCTAATGTTAATTTTACTCTGATTGTAATCAACAGAAAGGTCTGTTTGCTTTTCAATTTCTTGAAATACCTTTTGTATTGTCGTTGTCCCTTTTGCTAAATTGATTTTCTGATTTTGTCCGTATACTGCTCCTGAAGCAAATAAGCAAAAAGCAAGTATAAATATTTTACTGTTTTTTATAGGTACAATTCGTACCTTTTTATAATTAAAAGTCATACTTTTGTGTATTAGATCTTATTATAAATGTTAATAAATTCGTAGAAGTTTATTTCAAAGAAAGTAATGTCTATTTCGGATGCCGGAAAGTTGCTGTGAGAGGTGCTTTCCGGTGTCTTTTTGTTAGTGCGCAGCCTCCTTTCTGTTTTTGAACAGAAGGATTTCTTTCCCTTCTATTTTGTAATTTATATTACCTGCTAGCTGGGAAAAGATATACATGGCATCTTCCACAGTCTCATGTTGTTTGAATTTCATAGTAAACAGATCGGATGAGTTGATCTCCGGACTTAGTTTGATATTTACATCATATTTTCGTTCCATTACATTTAATATGTTTGTTAATGGTTGATTAACAAACCGTAATTCTCCTTTTGTCCACATAGCGCAATCGCTTGCTTCTACCCAGTCGATACTGAAAGTGTGGTTTTGTTCGTTATAGATAACCTGTTCGTCCGGTTGCATTATAATGGCTTTTTCCGGTTCATTGTTTTTATAAATTTTGATAGATCCGTTTTCCAGTGTTGTGGTGATACATTCGTTGTCAGGATACGATTCGATATTGAACTTTGTACCTAATACTTCTACTTTCAGTGGGCCGGTACTAACGATAAAAGGCTTATGCGAGTCTTTTGCTACTGTAAAATTGGCTTCTCCGCTTAGATAAACTGAACGTTTCTTTTCCGAAAATTTACGTGGATAGATAAGCAAACTACCGGAGTTTACTTGTATGAAGCTTCCATCGGGTAATTTTATGGTTTCCTGTTTCCCATTGGGTACATAACATTCTATCATTTCCTGTTCGGTATATTCGCTTTTGGCTAACCACCAGGCTGACATACCTGTTATTAAAGGTAAAATAAGGATTGCGGCATAACGTAGCAGGCGGTTTTGCAGGGATACTTTAATCGATTGATGGCTTGTGCGGTGAATTTTTTGAATAGTCTCTTGAAGTGACTGACGCGTACTTTCATCTGCTTCAGCATTAGTTTCCAGCCATATTTGCCGCATAGCCGTTTCTTTTTCCGGAACATTCTTGCTATTGGCAAGCCAATTCCTGATTGCAGAACGATGTCCTGACGGAACTGTATGGTCTGTCAGACGCCTTAGTATATTATAAATTCTGTTTTTCTCCATTTCACGCTATATGCTTATAGTATTAAGACTACAAAAAAGAAAAACACACGTAGTCGATATCCTAAAAAAATAGCAATAAAATGGAAATAACTTTGCGAAGATCTGCCAGTGCTGCTGAAATATGGGTTTCTACAGTTCTTTTACTAATGTTTAATTGGAGGGCTATTGCTTCGTTACTCAATCCTTGTTTGCGGCTCAGACAAAATATTGTTTTGCGTTGAGGGGGCATTTTGTTAATGGTAAGATCTATTAGTTCTTCAAGCTCTTTTGCATATATAAGTTCTTCCAGTTCATCAATAGATGGGATATGGTAAGAATTTGTTTCATTAATAAGATCCATAGAAAAAGAGCGATCAAGATAAGTGTATAGTGTATTTTTAGCTATTCGGTAAAGATAAGCGTTCAGATTTTCTACTTTTGCGAGTGCGTGACGGTTTTGCCATAATTTCACAAATACGTCTTGTGCTAGATCTTCTGCTTCTACATCACTCTCCAAAAAGCCTGCCAGAAATAATTTTAGTTTGGGAAAATAGAGCATAAAGAGATTACTAAAGGCTTTTATGTCTTCATTACTTAAGTTAAGTAATAACTCTTTCTCCGTATTTTCCATGAATAAAAATTAGCTGAGATATTAGACTCTTGAATAACAAATATAACTATTTCTAAATAGAATTCTCCTTTTTCTCTATAAATGCAGGAACAAAAGTATGAAAAAATGGGAAAGAAGTGCAGGCGAGTGAAAATAATTTTTACTTTATCAAGTAGTGGTACAGGATAATATAAATTTATAAACACTCCCTGTTTTCTATGTATATACTTTAGAAAACAGGGAGTGACTGATTGTTTGTAGGTAAGTTGCTTGTATTATCTCTTCAACTCAAACCGATATTCTTGTTTTACTTTAACATCAGACACTGTAGGAATAACACAATCAGCCGGATCTATATTCTTTTCAAAATATATGGGGGCGTCTGCCGATTTCAGGCCGTCGATACGGATAATCATCGGGTTTGTGTCAATGGATTCGTGCAAGCGGCTTAGGCTGACGATCCACTCTGTTCCGTCATAGAAAGAGTCTGCTACCAGGTTACCGTTCAGATAGGCGTTAGCCACGTCACCCGTATAGGTAATGTACATACGGGTTTCTTCGTCGCTGTAAACGGGTGTCGGTGCTTTTACTTCATAGAGTCCCAGATGTTCTTCCGGTGCAAATGCAGAAGGCTTCTGATCTCCGGTTGTTGTTGCAACAGGTTTGTTGTTTACAGATAGCCAGGTTGCATCTGTGTTCCAGACGATACGTTTTCCGTTTTTCAAAAGAACTTCAATTTCAGCTGTGATCGCTTTGTTATCAGGAAGAGTAAATTCAATTATATTGTCGCCTTCCTGTACGGATGCTGTTACATTTGCATAGGAGTAATTACCCATAACTATCGTTTTTGTCTCTTTTTCGTTGATTTTGCAATTAACTGAGGCAGGTGATACATAGCGTAAATAAGCCCGTTCTATTTTAGAGAATGTATGTAAGGAAAATAGGCGTTTTACACTATTCCCTTCTGCCGGACGGATCCATTGGCTTTTTTCCAAGGGAGCAATCTGCCGAAAAACTGCCTGCGGGTTATGTGCGTTGCTTTGGAATGTTTGTTGTTTGAAATATCCGTCTTTATATGTCCATATCTTTGTCGACGGTTGGTCATCGATCAGGGTAATCTTGTCATTATCGTAGATTAATGAGGAATTAGTAATAGCAATAAACTCTTTTCCTTTTATCGTACCTTTCCAGATATGATCGGACTCTTCTTCTGTCAAAGTGACGAAACGAACTATTGCACCGTTGTTTTTTGTAACTTCTATGGTACATTCTTTTCCTGGTGTCAGTTGATCAATAAAATAGCCGTTCTTTTCTTTTCTGAATGTACCGTTCTTTACTTTAAGATCCTGAATGTCTTTGTTATCAATAAAATATTCACCAGGAATAAGGTCGTCTTCAAAGAAGAAATAAGTATTGTTGTTTCCTTCTGCCAGGGAACAGATCGGCTGTGTTGTTGAGTATTTCAACAATACACCGCTTAATGATTGGTTGAATGGCCACAGGAAATAAGTTCCGCCTTTGACGGTTACTTTTTTGCGCGGTATACGAAGGGTTTCATTTTTCAGTTTTACGGTAAACTGAACATTTTTATAATCCTTCCGGGTGTGTTTATATAGATAATTGGAGCAGAACAGGTATCCAGCCGGTTCATTCAGACGTACGGCCCATTGCAAATTATCCCTGTCCTGATTGCTGGTAGGAAGATAAGCCACAGCCGGAGCGAGTGTCGTACCGAAATCGTTCATGAAATAATTATATTTCTTTGTTTCCTGCATGACCGTCCCCAAAGTGCCAAATTCGCGGATGGGTGCCTGATAGTCATAGCTGACACGAGGGCCGGATGATTGGTATGTACTCGATTTCCCGACCGGGTTAGTGCCTCCGGCATACATATAATATCCCATCATATTGGCTCCGCATCCCAAACGCAGGTTAATATTTTCACCAGCCATTTCTTCGGGAACGACAGCACGGCGATGATAGAATGCGGTCGTTCCCACACCTATTTCACATGTGAAGAAAGGGGAGTCGTTATTTTCTCCGCTTAGAGATTCTACTTCTCCTTCTATTTTTATGATATCGGTACCTATATTATCCGACAGACGGTTGTAGGTGAAAAATTCGAAATTGGAAGTTGGTATTTCATTCTTTCCCGAAGCTGTCCACGGAGCTTCAATATAGAAACCGGCGTAAGGAACGATTTCTCCTTTCGGATATTCGCTGTCCATCCAGTGGGTCATGGAATAAATAGGAACGTCAAATCCTATTTGTACGGCCATCTTTTTTAGATTGAGTAAATGTGAAACGATCATTCCTTCTTTTACATATTCGTTCTCTAACTGGAGAGCCACGATAGGACCTCCATCTTTCCATAATAAACCTTTTACCTGATCATATACGGCTTGGTACCACCGGCGTGTATATTCCAGATACAACGGGTCGTTCGAGCGGGTTTTAAGATTTTTATTTTCTACAATCCAATCAGGTAATCCTCCGTTTTTTATTTCGGCATTGCAGTAAGGTCCGAAACGTAGATGCACTTTCAGATCCAATTCTTTGCATAATTCGACAAAACGCCGGAGGTTGAGGTGTCCTTCCCAGGAAAGTTCACCTTCGAATTCTTCGTGTAAAGACCAGATGCAGTAAGTAGCTACAATGTCGATGCCTGATGCTTTCATTTTTAATAAAGCATCGCGCCAATACCGTTGATCCATCCGGTTGTAATGAATTTCCCCCATGACGGGAAGTTGCGGGATACCGCTTTCTTCCATGTATAGATTGTTTATACGAATCTCTTTTCCGGCAGGACCGGAGTGCCCCATTTGCAGGTAGTTGACGGCAGGAGGGGAGACTTTACTCAAGTCTATTGTGTGTTGGGCGGAGATTGCTCCCGCGATAAGAGAAAATGCGGATAATAAGCGTATTTTATTCATTCCCGATAATATTGAATTTAGTTAAGAGACTGGGTTAAGGAAGTGTTTTTCTCCTCCTTAACCCAACTTTCAGAAAAAAGTTAAAAGAGTATGTTTTACGAAATTTCCTTATTTTACGAAATTCGTAATCCTGATTGTCCAGTTTGCATCATCTCCGTTTCCGGCTGTAACTTTATATACAAATTCTTTTGCTGAAAAGTCGGAGGGGAATGTTCCCATGGCCGGGGCGCCACCAACCGGGCTGATACGGGCAGAGGAGGATGCATCTACATTGATTGCCAAGGTACTTAATGAAACCTGATTTCTGATTTCGGTTGTAAAAGTTTGTGTGGCATCAGGTACTTTGATCGAACAGACTATTTCTTTTGCATTATTGTCGATTGTCTTCTCCGTACCCATTTCTATCACCCGGAGTCTTTTACCACTCTCATCCCACCATCTGTATTCAAAACGAATATTTGTAATATCATTCTGATTGTACGTTTCCAGGTCGTCCAAACCGGCCTTCAGACAAGATGTGTTTATGACGATCAATAAAAGTAGAACTAAATAATTATACAGTGCTTTCATTTTTCTTGTTGTTTTATAAGATATTTATAATTGGTTACCATCCTTCGTTTTGATCGAGAGACGGGTTGTTTACTCTTTCACCTTCAGGAACCGGGAACAAATATCTTTTCTTTGTAAAGACACGTTCGTTGAAAGAGGTCTGATAGGGTAAAGGGATAATTTCAAAACCCTTTCCATCTTCGGAAATACTGATAGCGTGATGAACTTTTGTTAATTCTTCCACTTTATCTTTTTTATCGGCTTTTCCCCATCGCAATAGACTCCAATATCTGTCACCTTCATGTACCAACTCGATGCGTCGTTCACGTTTATAGGCTTTCCAGGCAAGTTCTGAAGACAAGTTCAGAGGTAGTTCCGGCATCGCGCCATGTACCGTACGGGTTTTGTTAATATATTCAATTGCTGTAGAGATGTTGCCCTGGCGTAACATTACCTCCGCATAGTTCAGATAAGAGCGTCCCAATCGCAGAACTACATAATGGTAGTAAGTCGGGTCCGAATTCAATAACGGTTTTGCCGTATATATACCTTTGCGATAAACATATCCGTTCAGAGCCATTCCCCAATCACCTCCGGCTTTACTGTCCCAATGCATGTTACCTTTTGCACGCATCGTTACGAGGCTGTTGAAAAACCGGCTTGAGTCTTGTACGACAGTTGCATAGAAACGATTGTCCCGGTTCTTATAAATAGCGTCCGAAACATATCCGCCATTTTGTTGCCAGCTTTTGTAGAAACTACTTTGATTCCAGTCCTTGGCTGTTCCGTCCGTGTCTCTGACTTCGTATTCGTTTACCAGGTCGACTGAAGGGAACATTCCGATCCAGCCTTCAAAGCTGTCGTTCAGTTTGGGGTTGGCGAATTCTTTTAGTTTGTCGTTGTTAACATTCGGAACCAATGTCTGCATCCAGGTATCTGCAAACTTTGTGTTATTCTCATGTCTGAATTGGGCCAGAATAATTTCTTTCGAACCTAGTGCATAATCGAATTCGTTGAACATTTTTTCGTAATCGGTATCCAGATCATACTGTCCGAGGGCGAAAAGATCTTCGCTGGCTTTCTTTGCAATGTTGTAGTATTCATCCTGACCGGATTCGATATAGGCTGCACCGTGAAGTGCTACTTCCGCCATTAATGCATAGGCTGCACCTCGGGTAAGTATGCCTGTCTCGGAGCTTTTAATGGAGGTGGGCAGTTCGGCAGCTGCATCCTGCAAATCTTTCAGTATGAAATCATACGTGTCCTTGATCGTTTCCGTTCTGGGCAGTTCCATCTTTTCTTCCGGGTCGAGTACGCGGTCTACGATCATCAGTTTTCCGAACAAACGGGCACGGCTGAAGTAGATCATGGCACGTTGCATCTTAGCCTGTGCAATCAGGTGATTTTTATCTTGCTCCAGGAAGGTCGTGTTTTCTTCCATTTTTTGGAGCATGAGATTACACTTGCGGATGTTGGCATAAATATCCCCGGCTTTATCTTTATTCCCGCCTGGATTCCAACCGGCATCGTAATAGCGGTCGATCTGTTCTTTATTTACGTTCGAAGCGTCTCCGTCATCCTGGATGACATCATTGTCCGTCCATTTATCATTCCACACCAACTGTCCTGTGGCATAATTTAGTGAGGGATACAAGAAGGCTTGTGCCAATTCCGCACTTTCCCATACATCGTTTTCCGAGAATTTATCTAACGGGCCTTTATCCAGAATGTCACTACAAGCCGTACACCCTATTAGTAAGGCCACTGATATTGTTTTAATAGTCATATTTTTCATATTATTAAAATTCAATTGTTATACCTTTATTAAAATCCGACTGTTACACCGACAGAATAAACACGCTGTACCGGATAACCTCCGTTTGTGGAAGTCGTTTCCGGATCGAAATAGTCTGAAACTCCGGAAATAGTAAAGAGGTTACTTCCTGTCAGGTTTACCCTGCACATGCTGAGCCAGTTTGCATTCTTCAGCAGCTTGTATTTGAAATCATAAGATAGTGACAAGTTTTTCAAACGAAGGAATGAAGCATTTTTCACCCAGAAGCTCGATTCTACCTGATTGTTTCCTCCGTTGACACCTGAAGATAACGACTTTCTCGGGAAAAGTGCGTCTCTGTTATCTTCTCTCCAATAATCCAGTTGATATTCGTTTTTCACATGGACGGATTCGTCTTTTTTGGTATTGACTCCGAATTCCATATTACGTTTACCTGTTCCGTAGAGCAGGCCGGATAGAGAAAATCCTTTGTAAGAGAATACAAAATCTACACCATAGGTAAAATGAGGAGCAGTGGGCATACCGTAACGGATCTGGTCTTCAGCATCTATCTTTCCGTCACCGTTGAGATCCTGATAAACGATATCTCCTAATTTTGTTTCGGAAGATGCTAACCTGCGCGGTGCACCTAATATCTGTTCCGGCGACTGATACAAACCGTTGTCAATAAGTATGACTTTGTAATAATCTGTCTGATGTGTACTGCGTTTATACGGATTCATCAGTGTGGACAACGCCTCTTCCTGTTTTACCACATACAAATTGTTATAATAGGTCATGTTTGTTCCGATCTCATAATGGAAATCCGAACCGATATTATCATTCCATCTCATAGATAACTCAAAGCCTTCACGACGGTGTTCATTGTTCGACTTGATCTGTGGCAATTTGGTTCCCAGCGGAGTTGTGTAACGGTCTTCCGGACTAACCAATCCCCCCTTGGTTACATAAAAGAAATAATCGGCGGAACCTTTTAACCGATAGTTGAAGAAGGCTACATCGATACCATAGTTTAAAGAATTACGTGTATACCAGCTTAATAGTTCTGGAGATGTCAGTCCTCCTTCGTTAAATCCGGATACTAATTGTCCACCGATACAGATTGCGTTTTCAACCATATTGTAAGTCGACAGATAACCGAATCGGTTCACACCTGTTTCGGTACCCATTTGTCCATAAGAACCACGTAGTTTTAAGAGGTCGATATTTCTTGGGGTAAGATTTTTAAAGAAAGGTTCTTCCGTAATATCCCATCCCAAAGCAACCGACGGGAAGAATCCCCAACGGTGTCCCGGGGCAAAATTATCCGAACCGTCGTAGCGGAAACTTCCTTCGATATAATAACGGTTCGCGAAGTCATATTTCAAACGTCCGACCAATCCCATTCGTCCGCCTTCTTCCGAGTTTCCTGCATTTTGCATGGTCGTGCTGGAACCGGCAAATAGCTGATCGACGGTGGTTGACAGATAGTCTCTGCGGGAAGCCCAGAAATTATGTCCGGTATTTTCTGCTACTGTAAATACGGCTTTGGCATCGATTGAATGTACACTGGCGAAGGTACGCTGGAAAGCTGCGCTTAGCTCGAATTGGTAAGATTCACCGAAATAAGCTTCTTCCTTTAGTGATGGTTTTGTCACTTCCAACTGCGTTCCATCTTTACCGTATTGGGGAGCACGGGCCGAAAGTTTTTTTAAGTGGCTTGAATTTACACGGTAATAAAACATAGAACCGAGTGATAATCCTTTCACCCAGGGTACTGCCCAGTCTGCAACAAATTGTGTGTTCAGGTACATCCCGTTGTTCTTATCATATCCGGAACGTTCATCCATTTCCATCAATGGGTTGTCAGATACTGTACTTAAAGTTCCGTCTTCATTGTAGGCGAGGTCTAACGGGGATTTGGCATTCAGGTGATCCCAGATGCCATCGGCGGCAAATGAAGGATATTTTTTCTTTTCCATAGCTGCATTAATGTTGAAAGCAACTTTCAGTCCGATCTCTTCAAAGGTTGTATTCACATTACTGCGGAGATTGTATCTCGAATAATTCAGGGCATCGGAAGTATACAAACTACCCTGATCGAAGAGGCCTAATGAGAGGTAGTAATTAACATCCTTTTGATTTCCTGTCATAGATAAAGAATGTCTGTATTCCGGAGCAAAGTTTTTCAATCCTAACGAGTACCAGTCTGTATTCGGATACAGGTAAGGATCGGACTGGTTTCTGATAACATCCATTTCATCTTTACTGAATTGATGGTATTCTCCGTATCCGTCTGCTATTGCTGCCTGGTTCTGAACATCTGCATATGTGTAAGCATCCAGTTTCTTTGGTAAAACTGTTGGCTGGCTGTACTGTGCATTGAAAGAGTAAACTATTGACCGTTTGCCTTTTCTACCTTCTTTGGTTTTAACCAGAACAATACCGTCTGCTGCGCGTGAACCGTAAACAGCCAGTGAGGCAGCATCTTTTAAGATGGAGATGCTTTCAATGTCTTCAGAGTTCAATGTTTTGAACTCCCAATCTGTGGTAATGATACCATCGATAACATATAATGGATCACCACCGCCACGAATGGATATTTTAGGTTCACTACCCGGTTCTCCGCCCTGGTTTTGTATGATTACACCGGAAGCCCGTCCCTGCAGGGTGGATGCGACGTTCGGAAAAGGTAAGTCCTGTAATGTTTCTCCTTTTACTGATGTGACGGCAGAAACTATTTTTTTAGCAGAAGTGGTGCCATAACCGATAATGATAATTTCATCCAATGTTTCGCTATCCTCTTTTAGCAGGATAGAGAAATCCGATTTGTTTCCGACTGCAATTTCCTGTGCCAGATAGCCTATATAAGAAATAGTAAGGGTTGCGTTTGCCGGAACATCCAGTGTGAAACGACCGTCTATATCTGTGACACTACCAATAGTAGTCCCTTTCACTACGACATTAGCTCCGATAATAGGAGTACCGGTTGTTTCTTTAACAATACCGGATATTTTTCGTTTTTCCTGATTGATTGATCTCTTTTCTGCTTTTCGCAGGGAAATATATCCTTCATTGAAGTTATATTTGATCTGGCTGTCGGCAAATACCTCTTCCAATACTTCTGAAACAGGTTTGTTTTTTGCTTTGACTTGTACCTGTTCCTGCAGATCGATCTCTTTTTCGCTGTACATGAAAAGATAATCGGTCTGTTTCTCTATCTCATGGATAAATTCCTTGAGTGGCAGATTATTCTTGCTGATGCTCACTTTGGCATTTTGGGAATGCAAAGCAGTGGCGCTTAGCTGGAAAATTGCAATTAATGTGAGAACTGTCGTTATTTTCATAATACGAATTGTATGCTTTAATTCAATATAATTGACACGATTGAACAATAGCAATAAGTTTTTTTTCATAACTTTGCTCATAGCTTTAAAAGTTAATACTGTTTTTTTAATGTTTGTGGAATACATGAAAAAAGGAAGGTATTGACTTAGGGGTAAGTGCTGGTAACACTTGCCCCTTTTTATACCATTCCTGTAGAATGATTTGATTTTTATTTCATAGGCATTATATTTATAAGTGAATATTTATTGAATTAGAATATATTTATCTCTTCATTGTTGACTATTTTGTATTGGAAATGATGCACTCCTTGCAGAGCTTTCAATATCCTTTCTATTTCATCGCTCTGACGGAATTTTCCGGATATGTACTGGTCGATCCGGGCTGATTCTTTGATAGTGAATTTTACGTTGTACCACAAAGTTAGATAATCCAGTATTTCAGAGAATTTCTTATTACTGAAGTAGAATATTCCGCTTTTCAGGTATTCTTCATTGTCGAATGAAGCGATGGATTTTATCAGGTTGCCATTGGAAAGAGAAGCCATTTCATTGGGTTTCAGGATGATGCTTTCCTGTGGCCTGTCATTATTGATGACCTGCACACGACCTTCTACCAGGTTGGTTTCAAACCGGTTACTTTCCGAATAGGCAAATACATTGAATTTGGTACCAAGTACTTTTATATCATATCGTTTGGTTTTGACAATAAAAGGACGTTCAGCGTCTTTTGTCACTGAGAAAAAGCCTTCGCCGTCCAGTTCCACAGTGCGTTTTTCATTGCTGAACTCATTCGGGATTTTGATAACCGACCGGGGACTTAGCCATGCTTCCGTCCCATCCTGGAAAGTCATATAGATGCGTTGCCCTTTAGGAACTTCTATTTTAGTATAAAGGACGGCTTTTTCTTCCGGCATGAATTTATCGACGAGCAGCCAGATATTGATGAAAAGAATAGCCACGACTGCTGCATATTTTGCCAGATTAAGATAAAGTTTGCGAATTTGTCGGCGGTTGATCCGGTTCCCCAGTTCTTCCATTTTCTGTGAAGCCCATTCATTGTCTCCCTTTTGTTCTCCCAGCTTTGAGATAGTGACTGTATTTTGCATACGGATGAATTCTGCTTTATGACCAGAGTCGGATTCTATCTGATCAAGAAGTTCTTTCTTTTCTGTGTCAGAAAGTTCTCCGAGGAAATATTTATCTAGTTGTTCATTCATGCTATTTAGTGCTTGTTCTGTTAATATGACGGATAAGTTCCGACCATCTACTAGTCGAAAACAGAAAAAAATAATTTTTTTTTGAGAAAGATTTTAGATGATGAAAATGAACAGGGGGAGGTAGTCTTTCAATTCTACTTTCAGTTTACGGATAGCGGTTACAATGTGGTTTTGCACGGTATGTACGGATATATCCAGTTGTGTGGCTATCTCCTCATGCTTTAGTCCATTCATTCTGCTCAGAATGAACACCTGTCGGCATTTTTCCGGCAGGTGTTCGATGGCTTTAGCCAATAGATCTTCTATTTCTTTTTCTGTAAAAATGTTTTCATCGAATTGCATCAACGCTTCCATTTTTAATTTTAATTCTCTTTCCTGCAGATTATCCAGTGATTCTTTTTTACTGTCTATGAATGTTTTGTGGCGGTAAAAGTCGATACATCTGTTTTTAGCCAGCTTAAACAGGAAGGCGTTGAGGTTTGTCAGAGAATCCAGCATGTCCCGGTGTTCCCACAAATACATGAAAATATCCTGTACGATGTTTTCGGCATCTTCGGTCGAAATGACATATTCCCGTGCAAAACGTACGAGTTTTGGGAAATATACCAAGTATATTTTCGAGAATGTATTTTTCTCTGTTCCTGAAAAGTTACTCATGTTCTTCTTTTCTGTTTACGGGTACATATAATACAGCTTTTCCGTAACCTAGTTTTTTTATTTTTCCGTCTTCGATCAGTTCATTCAAATCGCGTACGGCAGTCGAACGGTTGCAACCATTTAGCCGCATGTATTGTGCGGCAGTGAAATATTCTTTTTCTTCCATCGCGTTCAGCATCCGACCTTTGCGTTGTTCGGGGACATAGTGGGTTGCTGCCGCTTCGGAATCTCGTTCCAGGTCTATCGGACCCAATTGTTGCTTTAGCTTTTTGCTTCCTTTGAAATGAACGTTACCGAAGCGTACCGACCAGGAGCGTAATTCTTTTTTATCCATTACCGGACGGCATTTCAATGAAATGGAGAATGAACCGAGGTCGTCCAGCTCGACTGTATATCCTCTGCGCAGGTTTTTAGAGATTACTTTTGCCAATGCGTCCAGCATCCCTTTCGTGATGGCGGTGGAATAACCGCAGCTATCCGCTATCTCTTCGGCTATTTCTTGGGTATGGATGGTCCCTTTGGGCACAATCCTAGCATGTAAAGGTTGTTTCTTTCCATCTCCTTTCGGGTTTGGATTTTCATATAACGCGTATTTTGCTCCCATAATAATCTTAAATTAAAGGTTTTTCTTAATCCCATATTGCATATCACAGCTGTGTTCCTTTCATATCACAGTTGGATTTCTTTTGTTTCACAGTTGTGATATGAAAAAAGGATTTGTACAAATGTATAATATATCTCGGGGAAATCACACTGTCCGGCAGGTAATTTTTTATTTCCGGTGGCTAATTGGGATTATCTTTGGGAACATTGGAAATTTTATTTATTGAATTCTATATCCAAAATATTGACACAGTTCTAGCAGAACTATGCATAAATGCATACACAAATATAATAAGATTATTTAAAAATACGTTTATATCTGTTTTGTTTAGAGCTTAAAATTTAATATTAGAATCCAATGTGATAGTAGATTCGACTGTTTATCTATTGTATATCATTCTTTTTTACTTTTTAGACATGAGTTCTGCTAGAACTATGTTCGTTAAATAGTATATAATATTGGCTTCAGAGGATTTGATGTTTTTTAGAAGTGGGAGAGGATGATGATATGGAGCTTTGTTAACTTGTTCGCTGTATTAATATTAAGCAGATTTAATGGATAGAATCCGTTTGGTTGTTTGGACTTTTGTGTTTCTCTTATTCTCTGTTGCTATATGGGGAGATGAAATCTATTTCCGATCTTTGGGAGTCAAAGATGGATTGTCTCAGCCTTCCTCTATAGCAATATGGCAGGATCGGCTGGGGAGAATATGGTTAGGTAATAATGCTGTAAATTGTTATGATGGCATTTCTACTAAGGTAATCCGTTTGTCTGAATATTTCCCGTCTCTTGAAGATGCCAATATTCATAATTTTTGTGGAAATGATTCTACGTTATATCTTTTGGCGGAAAACAATATAATCTGTATCGATTTACAGATGAGACAGCCTTTTATGCCGGAGATTACAGCAACGGCTATTTGTTATTCGGATAACCAGCTTTATACTGTTGAAGGACATTCTGTTTATAGATGTAATATCCGGTCGGGAAAAAAAGAAATTTTATTTTCTGATGAAAGATATGTATTTACGCTTATAACTCCGGTGGGCGATAATCAGTTTTGGCTAGGGACGACTACCGGGCTATTGAAAGTTGATCTGACGCAAAAACAAATTACGACCGCATATTTCCCGGGAGAAAATATAACAACTCTGTTTCTGGACTCGAAATGTCGTTTGTGGCTGTCTGCCAAATCAGGTTTGGCTGCTGCCATTTCACTTAATGGGGAATCTGTTGTTTTAAATAATCCCGGAGGTTCTTCTATTCCTTCTATTCATTGTTTCACGGAAGATACACGAGGGAGAATATGGGTAGGAACTTTGGCAGGCCTTTATAGGATAGAAATGAAGACAAATGGTATTCCTGAATTAATAAGTGACCGACCATATATGGAAGAAACTTCGATTACTGCTTTATTTACAGATCGACAAGGGAATTTATGGATCGGTCCCTATTATGGTGATATCCGGTATGGAAATATTGATTTGGATGATTTCAAATGTTTTTATAGTGATGAAAAAGTTGAGGATCGTTTGCATGGAACTGTTATCGGGTCTATGACTGAAGACAAAGATGGCAATCTGTATGTAGCGTCTGAGGGTAGCGGCATAAACATCCTGAACAAGAACAGGGAGGTTATCCGGCATATAACTAAGACTACCCATCAATTACCAGATAATAAAATTCGTGCACTGTGGTATGATGAACAAACAGATAACCTGTTTATCAGTGTTTATAAAAATGGACTTTATGTGCTTGACAGAAAAACAGACTGTATCAGGCGGATAGATTTTTCGTTTATTGATTCGGCTTCTCAGATAACAATAGAAGAAATAGTTCCTTATCAGGATATGCTGGTGTTACCGTCTATCAAAGGTATTCTTAAACTTGACAGGGAAAATCTGCATACCTCTTATTTGTTGGATGATTCGTTGCTGCGACAAAAATGTTCCGGAAATATTCGTACCGTATATATCGATGACAAGGACCGGTTATGGGTATCTTCACTGGAAGAAGGACTGTTTTCCGTAGATTTGAAATCACAAGAGGTGTTATCTGTTTATGGAGATGGTTTGCAAAAAGGAAGCCGTATTCCCAGTGCCGTTAATTCGATTTGTGGTGATTCCAGGAATGGTTTATTTATGTCTACTCTGAATTCCGGACTTTTATTATATAATGAGGAAAGGAATGATTTTTCATCTTATAGGGAACAGGATCATTTTTTATTAAGTGATGTCTGTTATGGTGTAACCCGTTCGTTTTACAGGAATTTGGTCGTGACAACCGACAAAGGAATTTCTATTTTGGATATGTCGGTAAAAAAGAAACCTCTTTCAGCATTTCATATTCCTTTAAGTAATTTGCCTGTTCCGCTTTCTCTTAGTGGTGATTGTGGTATTTATGTTTCACCGATGGACCGGAATGTTTATGTAGGTACTATATGTGGATTATTTTCCTTTAATGAACAGAATCTAAATCGTCCGGGAAGGAATTACTCTTTGTTTTTTTCATCAATTTCAGTGAATAACCAGTTACTGACACCCGTAAATTCGGATTTTCTTCAACAAGATATCGCCTTTTCCCGGAAAATAGAGCTACCTTATGACCTAAATACGATTGGCCTTACTTTTTCGACTAGTAACTATCTGCTTTCTAATTATGGACAATATGAATATAAGATGGAAGGCCTGGATGAACTGTGGATAACGACTTCCAACAGGACGATTACTTATTCTTCTCTGCGTCCCGGCAAGTATAATCTGGTTGTCCGCGAGTTGGATAACCCTCAGAACGAGGTTTTGCTGGAAATTGTAATTATGTATCCGTTCTGGCTCTCATGGCCGATGATATTACTATATGTCTGTATAACAATAGTAATTATAGTTTGGCTGGTTTGGTTTAATAAGACGAAGACTCGTCTAAAACTTTCCCTGGAAATGAAAAAAATGGAGGTGGAGCAAATGGATAAATTGAACCGCGATAATCAACAGTTTCTAACTAATATTTCCAATGAGTTCAGGAAACCTCTGACTATAATTATTGCAATATTGAATAATATTGTTATCGACACGACGGTTGTAGCCGGTAAAAAACGAATTGGGAAAGTATTGAAACAGGTCGTTTATTTACAAGGGTTAATTACTCAGTTACAGATGTTCAACAAAGGGGGACAGGAAGATGTCTTTAGTTTTGAAAACCCTATCGATGATACGGAATCTCCCATGGAAGAAATAATTGAAACAGAGGCTAAAACTCTTTATACGATGTTGATAATAGACAACGACAGCGAGATAAGGACTTTGCTGAAAGAGACATTTTCGTTTGCCTACCGTTTGATTGAAGCTGAGGATGTAAAGGAGGGGTATTTGATCGCATTGAGAGAACTCCCGGATATTATTTTGAGTGAAATAGATATGGCGGATGGTTCCGGGATAGAATTGTGCCGGATGATTAAGTCGCATGTTGAAACATTACATATTCCTGTTATATTGATGACTTACCAACCATCTCCGGAACAGCAGATTCAAAGTATTCGTTCCGGTGCGGATGAGTATGTGGTCAAGCCTTTCCTTATGGATTTACTTCAATATAGATGTAATTCTTTGGTAAGAAATAATAAACGTATTTTGTCAAGGTATATTAAACAGAAAGAAGAGGAATACGTGCCGCTATTGTCAACTAACATACAGGGAAAAAAACTATTGGATACAGCTACCCGTGCTTTGGAAGAGCATCTTGAGGACCCGGAATTTGATATAACCTGCTGGGCTAAATGTATAGGAATGGGAAGGACCAGTTTCTTCAATCAGATTAAAATGGCTACAGGAATGACCCCGAACGATTATATTGTTTCATTTAAAATGGAGCGGGCTAAACTTTTGTTATCAGATGAGGACTGCTGTCCCATAGCGGAGGTTGCATATCGCCTCGGATATTCTGATCCGATTTATTTCAGTCGCACCTTTAAAAAGCATGTAGGGATATCACCTATGCAGTATAGAAAAAATGTGCTGATGTCGCAAAAAGAGCAATTATCCTAAAAAAACAGAAAGCCCGCGTATGACGGGCTTTCTTCTTCTCAACTCCCTATTATTCTTTTTCTATATCGATGTAAGTATCCCGATAATAAGATTCAGATCTTTTGTCTTGCGGAACATAATAAATGGGCGAAGAATAGTTGTTCTCTGATTTTACTTTAGCAAAGTTTTCCGTATTGTTCAATTCTTCGGAATCCGGATATTTGATACGTTCAACCTGCGGTTTAATATTACTGAAATACGGCGGGAAGTTAACCGGTTCCAGTTTCGGATGGCGGGTTCTGCGTAACTCTGTCCAGCATTCATTGGGAGCCATCAGATTCAGGTGGATATACTTCTGCTGCATGATAATCTCTATCTGATCATCCAATGTTTTAGCTTTCTGGTATTCTGCCTTCAGAAAATCGCCATATATCTGAACAACTTCAGCGGATGGTTTTTCCGGGAAATAACGCGGATAATCTGTCGCGCTTGAGACTGACAGAGAGTTTATATAATACCATAAATCAGTTGAATGAATCATTGCATCACTTATATGTTCACCGGCTGTTTTTCCGGTTGAAGCATAGTTTCTGGCAGCTACTTCTGCCAGAAGCAACTCTGTCTCTGCCTGCGAGAACATATAAACCGGGAAATTGGCATAGTAATAAGTTGCCGGGTTATACATGGATACGCAGTTTATATCATAGTAGCTCAATGTTCCCTTGGCATCGCGGTATGCTGTATTGTTATTAATATAGGATTTATGACGTTCCCATGTTCCTTCATCGATATAATCCGGGCGCATGTTTTCTTCGCTACCGGCGGCAATAGAGTCATAAGCCGGTTGGTGGTATAGGTTGTCCATGCGAATACCACGGTAGTCGTTATAACGTGTCGGAGCAGCAATGACCGGTAGACGCGGATCATCGATTCCCGGTTCATATTTTAATCTATTATGGTTCATTCTTTCCAGAATAACATTGGGGATGAATAATGAAGTAAAGCGTTCGAACCATCCACGATTGATCGTGCCGCCTCCCGGTAAATCTTTTGCCGGATTGGTAGGTAAAAGCCAGACCATGTCTTTGGTAGGGAGTCCATCCTGTATCGCTGATGCGATCTGCGTTTTTGCGTAAGCTTCGTCAGCGGCAGACATGCGGACTGCAAATTTCAATCTCAATGCATTGATATATTGTTTCCATAATTGAATATCTCCTTTAAAAGCGACATCTTGTTTGGCAAAGGTCGCTTTTGCATCCGGAGACATTTTATCATAATCGGTAACTATACTTTCCGATATTTCTTTCAGTTCATCGAGAATTGTTTTGGTAACTTCCAGAGGATCGTCATACTCTGCAAACAAAACTCCTTTGTTTCCCTGAATTGCATTATAATAGGGAATACTATTGAAAAAGTCGATGTTGCGGAGCATAGTATAATCTTTCATTACAGTAGTCAACTGGTAATATACGTAGCTGTTTGTTAATGTTTCTCCCGTATATTCTTCTTCGACCAATTGTTTGAAGATTGACCAGGTTTTCATCTTGGTATACATATTATTGAAGTAATTACGTATACCATTGTCTGCCGAGAATCCGTTACCAGTGGTGACATCTTCAAAATCCTGGTAAATACCGGCATAATTTTGTGTAGTAGGTCGAACGCCGACCTGAGCATAAGCTGTAACACCGGCACCTGTCAATGACCACCACCATTCTCCGTAGTCTTGTACATACACCTGCCATTCGTAAAGCGTTTTTGTGAACAGACCGGCAGCCAGTTTGTCTTCCGGTGCCTGGTAATTTTCTGGGTTATAGAAATCTTCTTCCAGTTTGTCCTGGCAGCCGGACAAAAATAGTGAGGCTGCAGCCAAACTTGTTAATAATATATTTTTCATAATTCCTTGCATTAAATTGTGTATTTAGAAACTAACTGAAACGCCGATACCGAAACTTCGGGTAGAGGGGAAGAATGAATATTCTTCGTAAGAGTTCGTACCGAGTGTTGATTCTGCGTCAATATTCGGAATAGCTTTATAGAGGTAGAATAGGTTACGCGCTGTAGCTGTCAGAGTTACTTTTTGTAGTTTGGCCTTTTCTACGATTCTTTTCGGGATGGTATAGGAGATACCGATTTCGCGAAACTTGATATAGTCATTCTTATAGATATTATCAGGTTGCAGATCGGATGACATGTCATGGATAAATGTAGAATAGTATTCGTATGCACTTAAGATGATATCATTCTTATTGCCATCTTCCTTCACACCGTTGAGGATAAGTCCGTCATGATATATCCGGTTATCCTTAGCTCCGGCAGGGGCTGCTGTATTGTGTTCGCAGGGAACCTTTACGTTCTGCTCATTGATGTAGTAAGCCAAACCGCCGTGTTTCTCATCACGATAAGGCAAAGATTCCTTTGACAGACCGTTACCGATAAGATAGTAGTTGGACATAGATAACAGAGCACCACCGAATTTATAGTCAAATCCCAGGTTGATATTGAAGTTCTTATAGTAGAATGATGTGTTGAAACCACCGATGAAAGATGGATTAATGTTAGAGTTTTTCTTGAAACCGGCATCATAGTCCAGTACATAGAAACCATTTGAGCTTACGACACGGTTGCCGTGTTCATCTTTCTTATAATCGTAGGTAAGTAATTCACCCATTGGTTCACCCACTTCGGCTACAACTTTATATCCTGTTCCGCCTCCGATTAATTTCTGTGTAATACCCGGATATAACTTCTTAACCTTTGCATACTGATTTGCTGCCGTGAATGATACATCCCAGCGGAAATCTTTACCTACCAGCGGAGTACCTTTCAGGAAGATTTCGTAACCGTAGTTATGTACGTTACCGGCATTAATCCTGATTTCGCTGTATCCGGAAGTGGACGACAGAGGAACGGACATAATCTGGTCGTATACATTATTTGTATAGTAAGAGAAGTCGAATTCAAGCCTGTTCTGATCGAAAAAGCGTAAGTCCATACCGATTTCATATTCTCTTTTACGTTCAGGTTTCAATAAACCGGAGAATAGAGCACTTGGAGGTGTTACGATGGAAGCTTCTGTTTCTGCAATCTGTCCAAGGGTGAAAACGTTGTTTGCAAAATAGCGGGAAGCTGGACGACCGGCATCGGCCCAGGCCATGCGTATCTTACCAAACTGCAATTGCGGGATTGGAATCTGGTCTTTGAAGTTCCAGTTGAATGAGATACCCGGATAGAAGTAGGAGTTGTTTCCAGCCGGTAAAGTAGAAGCCCAGTCATTTCTTCCGGTAATTTCTACATAATAACGTTCGTCCAGAGAGAGAGTCACACCGCCGTAAAGACTGTATAGGAAGTCGGAACCACGCGACATACCTCTAACCTTTCCTTTGTCGCCTGCACCCGGCCATGAGCCTTCATTATTCAATGAGTACCAGTCCGGATAAAGCATGTCACCATAAGTTGAAACATTGATGCTTTTATCTTCATTGCTGCGATAACCTCCACCGAAGAAAGCCAGTACATTTAAACGATCTTTTATGAAATTCTTGTCGAAGTTCAACATGGCATCGTAGTTCTGTACTACATAGCGTTCTTCTTTTCTGGAATATTTACCACCGACCACATTGGGTTCAGCCTGAGTAACTCTGGCTTTCTGGTTATATTCAATGTCCGTATAGTCGATACCTCCTTGTAGAACAAGGAATACATTTTTATGGAAATCGAATTTACCTTTTAATGATGTAATCATGTGGAATTTATCATCTACATTCCTGTTTTCGCGTTGATGCCATAGTAAATCCATTATGTTGGACCCATAACTACTCATAGTCAGATCCTCTTTGTTCCGTTTGTATCCGGAGTCGTCTTTATATAGTCGTTCCAGCGTTGAAAATGGTTGGTCTCTGTTGATCCCGTATGAAACGAGACCACCGATGTTAGGATAACGGTTTTGGGTTACAATGTTATAAATGTTAGAGTTGATTTCAAAAGTAGCAAATTTTGATGCATTCATTTTTCCGGAGAAACTAAGAATGTTTTTTTTCTGTTCAAAGTTATCCAGAATACCCTGGTATTTGTAATTGGTATAGGATACACGCATATTTCCCATATCATTACCTCCGGCAATAGCTACGTTGACGTTATCAGAATAACCTTTGCGGAAGAAATCCATAAAGTTATCCGGTTGTGCTTCATAGTTGATAATATTACCATCTATATCCATGATTGGTTTGCCGTCGAATGCCGGGCCAAAATTGAAGCGGGAGGTACCAAGTCTTCTCATTGATGTACCATCGGGTAATTTCCCTGTCAGTTCGTCATAAATATTTGTTCCTGTACCAAACTCATTCTGGAAATCAATATAAGAAACCGGCTGTTCAACAGTATACTGGAAAGAAGCCGTTACACCCAACCCTCTGGTATTTGCTCCTTTCTTTGTGGTGATCAATACAACGCCGTTTGCTCCCTCACTACCATATAGAACGGATGCTTTCGCTCCCTTCAGGATTTCCATTGATTCGATATCTTCCGGGTTGATATCATTGATACCTGCACCATAATCGAAAGAGTTCAACGGGTCATAACCACGGGTTGCCATGGATGATTCCTGGTCATGAATGGGCACACCGTCTACGACGAACAACGGGCGTGTCTTGGAGGATGATTCCAGACTAGCTGCTCCACGAATCTTAATGTTGACACCTCCTGTCGGACCGGCTGCACTCGACTGAATACCGACACCGGCAGCTTTACCATATAAAGAAGTTAAAGGGTTTGCAGCTTTACCGGCAAGAGTGAATTCGTCTCCTTTGATAGTTGTTAATGCATAACCAAGACTTTTATGAGAACGTTTCATTCCGAGTGCGGTAACAACGACCTCATCAATGGCTTGTGAGTCTTCCACCAATTTAATATCCAGATTTTCCTGTCCCTTATAGGTAATATCCTGTGGCGTATAACCTAAAAATGAGATTTGTATTATTGCGCCATTTTTGACTCCATCCAGGACAAATTTTCCATCACTGTCCGTTATGGTCCCTTTAGATGTCCCTTTTACTGAGACTGATGCTCCGGCTACCGGTCCAAGATCGTCTGCAACGATACCTGTAACTTTTCCTGATTGCTGGTTGACTTCAGTAGTATCTCCTGTTGTCTTCTCTAATGCGAAAGCATTCCAGGCAGATCCTAATGATGCCACCAACAATAATGCGCTGATAGGTCTGTAGATCTTAAACATAATAATAGATTTAATTAAACATGTAATTAGTGAATGTTTGCTAAATGACGCAATGTATGCTTATAGTTAATAAAAGGACTGTGATTATTTGTTGTTTAACCTGTAGATAAAATACGTGTGTATGATTTTACATGTAATTTGTACAAAACAGTCATATATGATGTTTATGATTAGAAGTAAATCCGTGAAATTATAATAAAAATAAAGATTGTTTATATAAATGGAATAGATTATAAACCTGTATATTTGGAGGGTTTTAAAATGTTGTTATGTTCTGATTTTATACAATGAAAAACTTAATAACTGGTATTTTAATATTATTCTTTTTTATTGGTTGTGCCGACAGAAGTGATAAAGATTGGTTAAGTCCGGGAGATATGAAAGAAGATATCCGGTACTTTTTCCATATGATCAGGGATATACATCCGGACCCGTATCAACGTTATGATTCGATGACTTTTGTTACGTTAGAGAAAAAGATGATCGAATCGTGTTCTGTGCCTATGGCACGGGAAGATTTTGGGTGGCGGTTGATGAAGGTCAGGAAATTTCTGGATGGACATGTCGCTGTGTTCGGGTTTTTCTCCGATTTGGGGCGTTATCGCTTCCCTGCTGTTGAGTTTCGGGGGAATCAGATGTTGTTGGGAAGTGATACTTTGTTGGCTGTAAGAGACTCTTTTGCATCTTATACGGCTTTGGATATAGATTCTATGATCCCGTGGGATCAGCCTTCGAGGTTTCGGAATGAAAATATGAATTTGTTATTGAATTTATTACTATCTCCTGCCAACAAAAGTACAATGACATATATAGGTGTCGTAAAAACATCAAACGGATCTCGTGATACGACCATTTGCGTTGATACTCACAGGATAATAAATGATTCTGTGTATTCCAAGCCGTATGCTGCTGTTTTTCATCCGGAGGATTCTATTGCAGTTCTTTATTATAATACTTGTGAGATCTATGGGGAGGATAATGTGAAGCAATACCGGGGATTTGCGGATACCTTTTTTAGTGAATTGAAAAGCAAGCATATAAAATATTTGTTTATCGATGTTACACATAATAGTGGAGGATCGGATGGTAATAATTCTGTCATCATAGGTCATTTGAAAACGGATTCGTATACTTCTAAAGTACGGATGACAGGTAAGCGATCAGGGATAGAAGAGTATCTTGAATCTGATTTGATAAAGAAAGTTTTTGGTGAAGATAAAGCAGGAAAGAACTACTGGATGGAGAGATTTGGGAATCCTATAATGGAAAAAGGTGTCGCATTTATGGAAGAGTCTGTACCGGCTAACAAATCCGGTTATGAGGGAAAAGTCTTTGTAATTATGGGGAATAATACCTATTCAGCCGGAGCTCACTTCTGTCTGGCAATAAAACAGTCGCATGCTGCGGTATTGGTAGGAGAAGAGGCCGGACAATATTATCCTATTTGCGGAAATGTCATTCGAAGTTCTTTGCCTAAATCAAAAATACAGTACCAGATACCGGCAACGGAGACTTTTTATGAGCCTTCGGCATTGTTTGAGGAAGGGTATATACAACCAGATATTTATTATTCTATAGAAGAATTCTTAAATGTGAATAACTATAAAGAAATAATGAAACGTTGCTGTAAAACAGCGTGTTATGTTCGCTGAAAATCCGGTTAAATTACTTAGTTCATACAGAACTAAGTTCAAAATGATCACAAAAATAGAAATAAAACCTATTATTCTCTTTAATAAGTGAGAATTATTCCTACAGAAGGTGAATTTATACAGTAGGAACATGGTGTTGTTCTGGTTTTTGATGATTTCAGCGCTACTTTTTTACTTATCATACTTGTTTTTTTTACACATAGATAATAGTTCTGTATGAACTAAGTATCCACTATCTATCGTATAAAAACAAGGAAGTGATGCTGAAAAACAAACAGAGCAATTACAAAGTGCTATATGAGAAATACATTGACCAAATGTATTCATACGGTAGGGCACTAGGTGTGGATGAGGATACATTGTATGATCTTATTCATGATGTCTTTCTTCATTTTTTTGATCATCAGAACGAAATATCGGAGGGTGAACATGAAAAGAATTATCTTTTGCGCTGCTTAAAAAATCGATTTATCTCTCAAAAAAGAAAAGAAGTTGGTTGTGAGAAACTAATAGAAACAGAGGATTATTTTTTTCAGATTTCTGTTTCCGGATTAGATCGTATCGAAGAAGAAGAGGAACGAAAAGAGTTAACCGAGCAAATAGAAAATATGTTGCAATGCCTTACAGGACGTCAGCGGGAAGCTATTTATTTACGTTATATGCAGGAATTGGAGTATGATGAAATTGCTGTTTTACTTGGATTGACAACGAAAGGCTCCCGCAAATTGATTTATCGTGCGATTAATCGTATTCGTGAAAATTATCTCCCATTATTGTTTTATTTATTTTATTGAAGCCTTTTTTTTATTTTTAATGGGGTCATTTAGCCTTTTCATGCGTATGTATAAGAAATGACGCATAACAAGGTTCATAAATGAGCGATAAGAAAATATCAGAAATAACACATAGATTGGTACATGATCGGAGTTTCATCATGTGGTGTCTGACTCCTACCGAAGAGTTGAATGCGATTTGGTTTTCCTGGCTGGAGGAACATCCGGAAGAACAATTGGCTGCAGACCAGGCACGTGCCATTTTGAAATCAGTTCGTTTGAATGATTTTTCTGTTCCGGCAGATAAGTCGGAACAACTTTGGGCTGGTTTACAGATTACTATGCAGAAGAGACATGTCGGGAAACGAGTGAGATTGATACGCTATGCTGCCGCTTGCGTTGCTGTGTTATTGCTGGGTATTACCGGTTTTGGATTTTGGGGTGAAAGTTGGTTCTCCCAAAATCAGGTAGCGGATACCGGGTTGATAGTTGATAGTACCCGGACTGAAGTGACATTAATTCTGGATACCCGGGAAACTGTTCAGGTAGAAGATAATGCTTTGATTGCTTATGATTCGGAAATTACGGTAAAAGCAAAAGAAAAAGAGCGGACTATTGCAAAGAAGGTCACAGAGGATGATCCTGAAAAGATCGTTATGAATACATTGGTCGTCCCCAAAGGACGCCGTTCTTCGCTTTTGTTGGAAGATGGCTCGAAAGTTTGGGTGAATTCAGGTAGCATATTGCATTTTCCTTCCAGTTTTGAGCCATCTCAACGCTCAATAGAAGTGGAAGGGGAGATTTATATTGAAGTCGCCAGGAAAGAAATTCCTTTTTATGTGAAAACAAAAGGTTTTGTTGTTAATGTCCTGGGAACCAAATTTAATATTTCTGCTTATGAAGAGGAGCAAGAAAGCTCTGTTGTGCTGGTGGAAGGTCATGTAGCGGTTGAAACTACAAATAACGAAACAATTCAGTTACTTCCTAACCGGAAATTGACTATTCAGGAGGGTAGAAACGAGATAGATGAAGTGGATGTTTATGATTATATATCCTGGAAAGACGGTTTACTTCAGTTTCGGGGAGAGACGATGGATAATATCTTAATGCGATTAAGCCGGTATTATAATATTCCGATACGATGTAAATCCGGGATCGGAGATAGAAGGTCTTCCGGAAAACTCGTTCTGTTTGACGATATCCATCAGGTTATGGAAACTTTCTCTATTCTTTATAATACGCAATATCATTTTGAATCAGATACTTTGATAATAGAATAATAACCTTAAAAACAGAATGCCTATGAGATAAGATTATGAAGGAACATTACCGATAAAAAAGAAGTCCGGACGATGGGCAAGATCATCCGGACTTGTCAGAGATTAAATTTTCCAATTAAAAATGAAAAACCTAAAGACATACAAATGTATGAAAAAAATCAGACATATAATTGTATTACTGCTGAGTATGAGTATCACTTATGCTTATGCAAATAATGATTCGTCTATTTCGATAGAACAAATCCTGGAGCAAAAACAGTCTACTATGCTGGACGTTTTTAAATTCATAGAGACCGAAACCGGTTATGTATTTTTTTATTCCGATGAGATAAAAAGCGAATTGAATAGAAAAGTAAAAACTGAAGTAGTAAAGGGTTCCATACAAGAGATACTTAATCCGTTGTTTGAAAAAACGGGATTAACTTATCAGGTAAATGGAAATCAGGTAGTAGTAAAAAGAAAAGCGGCTTCCGGTCCGGTTTCTTTGCCTTCTGTTTCGCAAAAAAAGAGTGTTACGGTAACAGGCGTTGTCGTGGATGCGGCCGGAGAACCTCTGATCGGTGCAAATATTTGGTTGAAAAACAGTTCTGTCGGAGCTGTAACCGATATCAATGGTAAATATGCGATTAAAGTGGAAGGCGTAGGAGGAGTTCTTACTTTTTCTTATATGGGAATGAAGAGTGTGGATATCGCTGTCAGTAATCAATCGACAATAAATGTAACGCTGGAAGCTGATGATGAAGTGTTGGACGAGGTTGTTGTTGTTGGCTACGGGCGTCAGAAAAAGGAGAGTGTAGTAGGAGCTATTTCTACTGTAGATGTCTCAAATTTGAAAGTTCCGGGAGCTTCTATTTCCAATGTGCTGGCCGGTCAACTGGCTGGAGTTGTAGCGATGAGCCGGTCGGGTGAACCCGGTAAAAACAGTGCTGCAGACTTTTATATTCGCGGTGTCTCTTCTTTTAAAGGGAATTCAACCCCTTTGGTATTGGTCGATGGCATTGAACGTGAGTTAGATTTGGTCGATACGGATGATATTGCCTCTTTTTCCATTCTTAAGGATGCTTCAGCCTCTGCTGTGTATGGCGTACGCGGAGCAAACGGAGTTATTCTTATCACAACTAAAAAAGGAAATATCGGGAAACCTTCGATCAATGTACGGACAGAAGCAGGTATTACCAGCCCGACTAAGATGCCTAAAATGGTGAACTCTGCACAGTGGGCAGATTTGTATAATGATATCCAACCAGGCTATTATACGCCGGAAGTCCTGGAAATGTATCGTAGCGGAGCCGATCCGGATCTTTATCCGAATGTAGACTGGATCAATGCATTGTATAATGATCTGGCTTCCAATCAACGAGTGAACCTGAGTATCACGGGTGGAACGGAGATTGTAAAATATTATATTTCCGGGTCATTCTATAATGAAAGCTCTATTTTTAAAAGTGCAGGGGATATATATGACTATAATTCGTCTATTAATTACAATAAGTTTAATTTCAGGGCGAATGTCGATTTATCTTTGACTAAAAGTACCACTCTGAATTTAAACCTGGCGAATATATATGAAAAGTCTTTTGGTCCGGGGTTTGGAGATAATGATGATACGATTTGGCAATATACTTATCTGGTTTCTCCTAATGCTTTTCCCGTTCAATATTCAGACGGGACAATTGCCGCTCCTTCAAGTGACTCAGGCTATAATCCTTGGAATATGCTTGTACATTCCGGTTATCGCCAGCAATTCTGGAATTCTTCGCAGTCGCTGGTCGGATTGACTCAGGATATTGGAGCGATCTGGGAACCATTGAAAGGTTTGACCGGTAATTTCAAATTCTCCTGGGATGCTTGGAATACAACGATTCAGCGTCGTAGTAAAGAGCCTACTCAGTATCATGCTACCGGTAGAGACGAGGAAGGGAATCTCATCTTCGGTACTCCGATCCGTACCGGTAGTGGCGAATTGTCGTATGCTATCGGTCGTGATGGTACAATGACGACTTATATGGAAGCCTCTCTTAATTATGAACGTTTATTTGATAAAAAGCACCGTTTGGGAGCCCTTTTCTTATATAATCACAAAATTCACACCCGTACTCAGGAAGGGGATAAGTTTAAATCTTTGCCATATAAAAACCAGGGTATTGCAGGACGTATGACGTATGCATTTAATGATACTTATTTTGCAGAGGTAAATATTGGTTATAACGGCTCTGAAAACTTTGCACGCGGACATCGTTTCGGCTTTTTCCCGGCAGGTGCTATCGGGTGGATGGTTTCTAATGAGAAATGGTTCCAACCGTTGACCAAAGTGGTGGATATGCTTAAGTTGAAAGGTTCGTATGGTATAGTCGGGAATGACGATATCGGAGGACAACGGCGTTGGGTGTATGAATCGACTATCCTTGTCGGTAATGATGCCGGGGCAGGAAACTGGAATTATGGTTCTGCCGGTGGTAATGGTGGCGGAGGTATCCGTGTCGGTGATGTAGAAAATTTAACTGCATCATGGGAAGAGGCACATAAGCTCAATGTAGGTACCGAATTTTCTTTATTCAATAAACTACGTATTCAGGCCGATTATTTTTCGGAAAAACGTACCGGTATTTTTCTGCAACGTGCCGGTTTACCTGCTATTGCCGGCTTATCTGTAATTCCTTATACCAATATCGGTGAAACAAAGAATCAGGGGTTTGACGGAACAGTGGAATATTCACAGAAGGTTGGTGAAGTTTTTCTGACTGGCCGTGCCAATTTTACCTACAATAGAAATGAGTTGCTTAATAATGATGAGCCGGATTGGGAATATAAGTATCAGAACAGGATAGGGAAACCATTCGGTTCGGGCGGAGCTATGCAACCCTTCGGATTGGTTGCACTGGGACTGTTTGAGAGTCAGGAAGAAATAGATAATAGTCCTAAACAAACATTCGGTGAATATCGCATCGGTGATATTAAATATCAGGATATCAATGGCGATGGAGTGATCAACTCGCAAGACCAGGTGGCAATGGGATATACCAATCTTCCAGAAATGATCTATGGTTTTGGTGCCACTGCACAATGGAAGAATTGGGATGTGAATGTATTTTTCCAGGGGGTCGGACATGTCAATTTCTTTTTAAGCGGATCGACAATAAAAACTCCTTTCGGCTCCGGAAATATGGAACGTGCCGCAATCAATGAGGATGTTTATAATAAGGTATGGAGACCGGGTAATACGCCGGAACAAAATGCAGGGGTTATATATCCCCGTCTGAGCTGGAGCGGATCATCGGGTTCGTCCAATAATGCACAGACTTCCGACTGGTGGATGCGGGATGGCAGTTTCCTGCGCCTGAAAAACTTTGAAGTTGGATATACGATGCCTAAAAGTTTGATGAGTAAGACTTTTATCAAGTCATTACGTTTCTATTTATCCGGAAATAACTTGCTTACGTTTAGTAAGTTTAAGTTGTGGGACCCTGAAAAAGGAAATGGAGATGGCTCGGGATATCCTCCGAACCGAGTCGTAACAATTGGTTTCAATGCTAATTTTTAATCCTCTAAAAAATTATAAATATGAAAATATCGATAATACAATCTTTTCAAATTATTTGCCTTTTGATAGGGTCTTCCTTTTTTTCATCTTGTGATGATTTTCTGGACAGGCAGGAAGACGAAAAACTGACGTTTGATAAAATCTGGGAAACCCGTGGCAATACCCGGAGTTATTGGCTTAATTCAATGAGTTTTTTGCCGAATGATGCTGAAGATTTTAATTATTCACCCTGGTTAGGCGCATCTGACGAAGCTTCGGTGACTTATGACCGCGATACACGTTGGATCAATTTCGGTTCTTGGAATGCCAGTAGCGTACCTTATTACAAAATGGATTTCTATTATAAGGGAATACGTGAATGTAACATTTTTATGCAAAATGTAGACCGATGTTCCGACCCGATCGTCACAAAAGAAGAACTGGCGCAATGGAAGGTGCAAAGCCGGTTTGCACGTGCCTATTATTATTTTATGATGATGCGCATTTATGGACCTGTCTTTTTACTGGGGGACGAATTGCTGGATTTCACGGCATCGACGGAAGATCTTTATCGTCCGCGTAATACATGGGATGAGTGTGTGAACTATGTAGTAAGCGAAATGGAAGCATGTATCGACGATCCGGCAATGGCTGAAAATTATTCGGATGCGGAGAAAGGATTAGCTACTAAAGGAGCTTGTCAGGCTGTTATTGCCCGCTTGAAGCTTTATTCGGCCCGTGATCTGTTTAATGGAAATAAATTGTACGGTTCGGTTGTCAATCCGGTAACCGATAGATTCCCTGAATTATCGGGAGTCCATTTGTTCCCTCAGGAGTATGATGCAAATAAATGGCTGGAAGCAGCTAAGGCGGCTAAAGTTTTGATCGATGATCCGCTGTATAAATTATATCGTGCAGGTGACGGCTCTGGCCCATATGCAAATTATTATGGGATAACTCAGGAACATTGGAATTCGGAATTGATTTGGTCAACCGGATATAAGGGGCGATATACAATGGGAGTACACACGGTTCCGACCGGAATTTCCGGAACAGCTTATGGTGGTGTAGGTCCGACACAGCAACAGGTGGATGCATATGCTATGAATAACGGGCGTTATCCGATTACCGGATATAACGGAACAAATCCTGTGATCGATAAGCGATCGGGATATAGTGAAAATGAACTGGATAAAACAACATGGGAATATCCTGCGTGGGGAGGTGCTGCTGCCTACGATTTAACAGCTCCGAATATGTATAAAGATCGTGAGCCTCGTTTTTATATTTCTGTATTTTTCGGAGGAAACAAATGGCATCACGGTAGTGGTATGACGTTGATCTCTTTTGCAAAAGGTGCTAACGGAAATAAGTCGCATGATTATCCTAAATCCGGTTATGTGATCAATCGTTTTTACGATCATACGCTCAACTCTGCCAGTGGTCAATGGGGGAATATTGTTTTTCCGACATTCAGGTTGGCTGAAATGTATCTTAATTTTATTGAATCCGTACTTGAATGTAAGAAACGTAATGTGAACTTACCTGCCGGTTATGAAACACAGGCAATGGAACTTTGGGCCGATTTACGCGACCGCGCCGGTTTGGTTCCGGTTACGGAGGTCTATCCGAATGCTTCGACCGAAGAGTTGATAAAACTTTGCCGCAATGAACGCCGGGTTGAGCTTGCATTTGAAAATCATCGTTATTTCGATACGCGCACCTGGATGATCGCTAAAGAAGTGGACGGCGGTCCTATGTTCGGCATGAATACACAATATCCCGGAAGTGGAGATGATACTCCCGATGGTTTTTGGGAAAGAGTTACTTTTGAAACACGGGTATTTGAAGATAATCATTATCTCTATCCTTTCTCACAGCGTGAATTGGACAGAAATAAGTTATTAACTCAAAATTATGGTTGGTAATAGAAATATCTTACGAATCCAAAAAGAAATTACATATGAAAAATAGATTAATCATATCGCTTATATTTGCTTTGGGACTTTCGTTCACGGCTTGTGAAGATAACAAAGGTGAATATTTAAGTGAATATAGTACAGTCCTTTATTTTAAGAATAGCGGCGAGGTGCCTCTGACGCTCTATAAGACAGGAGAAGATACCGAATATCAACAGGTGGTAAATAAAGCCGGTTCTGACCTGGGGAGTATCGCGGAGGTCGGAATAGAAGTCTGGAGTGACGAAGCATTAACCGCTTATAATACGCAATCTGGTACTCGGTATGTGAAGTTACCCGCTAACTGTTATCAGATCCTCGATGACCGGCTGAACTTTGATGCCAAAGATCAATATAAAATGGTAAATATCGTATTCCGGACAGATCTTATTTACGATTTGTCGGCTGATGTTGATTATGTATTGCCGATTTCTTTGGCTGGCTCGAAAGATTCAATCAATGCAGAAAAGAATAGTATGCTGTTGATTCCTTCTGTTATGATCCCTTCAATCTATTTTGATCAGACAGGTTTTGTTTCCAATATTTTTACGGATGAGGGAGAAGAGCAGACCAGGTTTACTTTGCCTGTCACTATGCCGATGGTAAATAAATGGACATTCGATTGTACAGTTGAAGTTGACCCTTCGCTGTTGGATGAGTATAATACCGAAAATGAAACGGATCATGCCTTATTGCCGGAAAATGCATATACCTTGAGTGGGGATGGCATCGTTCCGTTTACCCCGGAATATAGCCTGAAAGATATGGAAATAAATGTAGACCGTACGAAATTGGTTTATGGCAATTATGTTTTACCCTTGCGTTTGACCGGTTGTACACAACAAGGCTTTGTTATCGATGCGGAGAAAAATACTTGTTTGTATGGCATTTCGTATGTTCCGGATAAAAGTAAACTTAAAGATGTGGCTTTGACGGTAAATATGCTTTCTTCCAATGCCGTTGAACCGTCGGAAGGTTCATTGGCAAATCTTTTGGACGGAGACGTGGAGACTTACTTCCATTCGGCGTGGAGTGTAGCGGTAGAAGGCTATCATTATGTTGAGGTTGCATTGCCTGCCGAAAGTAGCGCTCTTAGCTTTACTTATACGACTCGTTCGGCTAATGGAAATGCAGCTCCTGCAGAAATCATAATAGAAGGAAGTATGGATGGTGTTTCTTTCAGCAAAATAGGAACATTGGATAGTGGTTTGCCTACAGGTGGCAAAGAAACGTATGAATCACAGGTAATGGTTGGCAAACCCTTTAAAATCGTTCGTTTTACTGTCACTAAAAATGCTACTGGAGCTAACTATTTTGTATGGAGTGAATTTAGCATGAAAGTATTTTAACGAAGAAGACTAACTGAACAATTAACACATTTACTCAGAGGGAGCAGCATGTTTGTTGCTCCCTTTTTTGAGGGGCGTACGGATGATTTTTTGTGTAATTATCCTTTCTTCTGCTTCTTGTAATCTCTCGGCGACATCCCCATTATCTTGCTGAACAGCCGGGAGAAATAATAGGTGTCTTCTATTCCTATCTTATAGCATATCTGATTGACCTTCATATCCGTAAAGTCCAGGAGCTGGCAGGCCTGCTGTATCTTTAGTTGGTTGAAGTAAGTCAACGGGGCATAACCGGTACGTTTACTGAACAGAACGGAGAAATGAGAGGGGGAGTAGCCGATATGGGTTGCCAGATCTGCTAATGTCAGTTTCTTTTCCAGATTCTCTTTCATATAATGGATAGCGGCTGTTACGATATCGTTTGTGTCGGATTCGGTACGGACGGCTTCGCGATATTGTTGCAGGTAACGTAAAGAACCCAGATAATAATGAAATGCGGAACAAGCATAAAGAAGGTTCTCATGGCTATATCCCATTTCCAGCGTGCGGAATATCTCCTCGAAAAGATCGTTCCGGTTACTGATACGCGACTGGACACTCGGTTTAATTTCTATCGGGCGGGCAGCCTGTCCCGCGAAGTAAGAGGCCAGCTTCCCTTTGAAATGTATCCAGTAAATTGTCCAGGGATTGTTTTCGTCCGAACCGTAAGCGTGCGGAGCTCCGGCAGGCAGTATGAAATATTGATTGGCTTTTACCGCATATTCCTGTTCCCCGACACGGAACCATCCGGCTCCCTCTATACAATAGATAAAGACAAACTGACTGATAGGCTCCGTACGTTCCCGGAAATGGTGCAGAGCTTTCGGATAATAACCGATATCCGTAATATGCAGGATCGAGGAAAGTGCATCCTTTTCCATCTCCTGTACGACTGACAAAGGGAGCACAAGTGCCCGTTCACCGCTAAAACCGTCTTTTCGTTTGATCATGGTATCAGATAGATTAATGTTGCAAAGATATAATTAAATCGTAAAATTGTCCATCTTTAAGTCTGTTTTATCTATTTCACTATTTACGGAAAGACTGTTTCTTTGCACCATAACTTTAATTCTATTGTCATGAAGCGAACAACTGCTTACTTATTACTTATCTGTCTTGTCTCAGCCATGGGAGGATTGCTGTTCGGTTACGACTGGGTGGTGATCGGTGGCGCAAAGATATTCTATGAACCGTTCTTTGGATTGGAAGGCTCTGCTGCTCTTCGTGGGTGGGCTATGAGCAGTGCTTTGATCGGTTGCCTGGTCGGTGCATTGCTGTCCGGTGAATGGAGTGATAAGTATGGACGGAAAAAGATGTTGATCATCGCTTCTTTTCTTTTTGTATGGTCTGCTTATGGGACAGGAGCGGTCGATAGTTTTACCTGGTTTATCATTTACCGTATAATAGGCGGGTTCGGTATCGGGATTGCTTCGAATGTTTCGCCGGTATATATTGCAGAGGTCGCTCCGGCTTCTGTTCGGGGAAAATTCGTTTCCCTGAATCAGCTGACAATCGTTTTAGGTATCCTGATGGCGCAGTTGGCAAACTGGCAGATTGGTGAATATTTTACACAGGGCGGCGAAACGTTGACAGATAATAGTATCGAATGGGCATGGCGGTGGATGTTCTGGGCGGAACTGATTCCGGCAGGATTATTCTTTGTCCTTTCGTTTATTATACCGGAGAGTCCGCGCTGGCTGGCTACCGTACAGAAGACGGCGCAGGCACGAACCATCCTGTCGCGTATCGGTAGTGAGCAATATGCTGATCAGACGCTGAATGAACTGGCTCAACTGACCGGTAAAAAAGAAGAAAAGGCGAACTGGGGTGCCCTGTTGCAACCGGGTGTCCGTAATGTGCTGGTGATCGGGATCGTTCTGGCGATCTTCCAGCAATGGTGTGGTATTAATGTGATCTTTAACTATGCACATGAGATCTTCTCGGAAGCCGGTTATGCCGTTTCCGATGTGCTGATGAATATTGTAGTGACAGGAGTGACCAATGTGATCTTTACTTTCGTAGCCATTTACACTGTGGATAAATGGGGTAGACGTACCCTGATGTTTGTCGGTTCGGCGGGGCTGGCTATCATCTATGCCATATTGGGAACCTGTTACTTCCTGGAAATGAGCGGTTGGCCGATGCTTCTGCTGGTAGTGATGGCGATAGCCTGCTATGCGATGTCGCTGGCGCCGGTTGTTTGGGTGGTTCTTTCCGAAATATTCCCGGTGAGGATACGCGGAATGGCCATGGCGATCTCTACTTTCTTCCTTTGGGTGGCCTGTTTCCTGCTGACATATACCTTCCCGATACTGAATGAGGTGGTGGGTGCTTCGGGTACTTTCTGGCTGTATGGCCTTATCTGTCTGGGCGGATTTCTGTTTATCCGTGCAAAACTTCCTGAAACGAAAGGAAAAACTCTGGAAGAACTGGAAAAAGAATTAACAAAATAAATATACTGAAATGACTGAAAATGTGAAAGTTTGGGAAGAAGATATCCTTCTTCCTACCTACGGTATTGGCAAAGCCGAAAAGAATCCGATGTTCCTGGAGAAGCGTGTCTACCAGGGAAGCAGCGGAGTGGTTTATCCTTATCCGGTAGTGGAAAAGATAGAAGATACCTGTGAGGAGAAAAGTTATCATGCGGTTTATCTGGAGAATGAATATATAAAGGTGATGATCCTGCCTGAGTTGGGAGGACGGGTACAAATGGCATACGACAAGATCAAAAACCGCCATTTCATCTATTATAACCATGTCATCAAACCGGCTTTGGTCGGATTGACCGGACCGTGGATCTCGGGTGGCATCGAATTCAACTGGCCGCAACATCACCGGCCGAGTACGTTCCTGCCGATCGACTATACAATTGAACGGTGTGCCGACGGCAGTGCTGTCGTTTGGGTGAGCGAGCGTGAACGGATGTTCCATCAGAAAGGAATGGCAGGTTTTACCTTGCGTCCGGGACGTGCAGTGTTGGAAATTCAGGGAAAATTGTACAATCCGACACCCATTCCACAGACTTTTCTCTGGTGGGCGAATCCGGCTGTTGCTGTGAATGATGCCTATCAATCGGTGTTTCCTGCCGATGTGAATGCTGTATTCGATCATGGCAAACGGGATGTTTCCCGTTATCCGATTGCAACGGGCACTTATTATAAGATGGATTATTCCGCAGGTGTGGATATTTCCCGTTATAAGAATATACCTGTCCCGACTTCCTATATGGCGATCCGTTCTAAATATAACTTTGTTGGCGGTTATGAAAATGATACCCGTGCCGGTGTCCTGCATGTGGCAAATCATCACATTTCACCGGGAAAAAAGCAGTGGACCTGGGGTAACGGTGATTTCGGACAGGCGTGGGACCGTAACCTGACGGATGCTGACGGACCTTATATCGAATTGATGACAGGTGTTTATACCGACAACCAGCCTGATTTCACCTGGTTGCAACCTTATGAAGAGAAGACCTTTACCCAGTATTTCATGCCTTATCGCGAACTGGGTGTCGTAAAGAACGCTTCTTCCGATCTTTTGATGAACATAGAACCCGATGGAAAGGGTGCTTTATTAAAAGTTTTTGCCACATCAATACAGAAAAGTCTGCATATTGCCGTCGAAAAAGCCGGGGAGATTTGTCTCGATATAACCCGCGATATAACCCCGGAAAACGTACTGGAGGAGTTTGTCCCTGTCGATAGCTTATGTGATGTAAAGGTTTCTATCTGTAATGAGAAAGGAAAACAGGTACTGACGTGGGAGCCGGAGCCGGACGTTATCAAAGAAGTCCCCGAACCTGCAAAAGCTGCGCTCGACCCGGAAGATGTACGGACAACCGAACAACTCTATCTGACCGGTTTGCATCTGGAGCAGTATCGTCATGCCACTTATTCGGCTACGGATTATTATCAGGAAGCCATCCGCCGCGATCCGACCGATGTGCGTAATAATAATGCGATGGGTCTGTGGCTGATCCGCAAAGGGCAGTTTGCCAAAGCAGAACCTTATCTGCGTCAGGCGGTAAAGACATTGACAGAACGGAATCCGAATCCGTACGACGGCGAACCGCTGTATAATCTGGGACTCTCTCTGAAATATCAGGGAAAGAATGAAGAGGCTTATGATCATTTCTATAAAGCCTGTTGGAATGCAGCCTGGCAGGATGCCGGTTATTATTCACTGGCTCAATTGTCGGCTGCCCGTGAAGATTGGGAAGAGGCGCTTTCTGAAGTAGATAAATCTCTGCTCCGTAACTGGCATAACTTGCGGGGACGCCATCTGAAGGCGGCTATCCTTCGTCATCTGGGACGGAACGATGAGGCAATCGCTCTGATTGATGATTCGTTACGTATCGATCGTTTCAACTTTGGCTGTGGTTTTGAAAAGTATCTGATAACCGGAGAGGATTCCGATCTGAAAGCATTGATCTCTTTGATGCGTCCGGAAGGACATAATTATGAAGAACTGGCGCTCGATTATGCATCGGCGGGTTGTTGGGAAGAGGCGTTGAAGGTGGCTGATACGGCTATCGGACAATCTGTTTCCGATCAGACGATGTTGCATTATTATAAGAGTTGGTTCCTGATCCGTCTGGACAGGAAAGAAAAGGCTTTGGCGGCAATACGTGAGGCGGAAAAACAACAGTCTGATTGTTGTTTCCCGAATACGCTGGAAGCTATTCAAGCTCTTCAGGCTGTTATCGATTTTGCAGCCGAGACTCCGAAGGCTCTTTATTACCTGGGTAATCTGTGGTATGACAAACGCCAGTATCCGGAAGCGATTGCTTGCTGGGAAACTTCTAAAAAACAGGATGAAACTTTCCCGACCGTGTTGCGTAACCTTTCATTGGCTTATTTCAATAAACTGGGTAAACAAGAAGAGGCGGTTGTCTTGTTGGAGAAGGCTTTTGCTCTCGATACGACAGATGCGCGTGTCCTGATGGAGCTCGATCAATTGTACAAGCGTCTTAACCGTTCGCATGCCGACCGGCTCGCATTCCTCGACAAACATAAAGAGGTCGCTTTCCTGCGTGACGATTTGTATCTGGAATATGTAACCTTGCTCAATCAGTTAGGACGATATGAAGAAGCGATCCGTATGATCGATGCCCGCCAGTTCCATCCCTGGGAAGGTGGGGAAGGAAAGGTTCCTGCACAGTATCAGCTTGCCCGTGTAGAGTTGGTAAAGAGGTTGCTGTCTGAAGGGAAATATCCGGAGGCTTTGAATCTGATCGAAGAATGTTTCATTTATCCGCATAATATGGGTGAAGGAAAGTTGTACGGTGCACAGGAGAACGATTTCAATTATTATAAGGCATGTGCTTTGCAAGGTTTGGGTAAAGATCAGGAGGCGGAAACTCTGTTCCTTCAGGCAAGTGTCGGGAACAGCCAGCCTGCAGCTGCTATGTATTACAACGACCAGAAGCCTGATAAGATCTTTTATCAGGGACTGGCATTGCGTAAGTTGGGACGCGAAGATGAAGCACGGGGGCGTTTCAATAACCTGATCTCTTATGGTGAAAAGCATGTTTACGATGTTTTCAAGATGGATTATTTCGCTGTTTCCCTGCCTGATTTGCAGATTTGGGAAGACGATATGAATAAAAAGAACCGTATTCATTGCAATTACCTGATGGCATTAGGCCACCTGGGATTAGGAAATAACGAAAAGGCAATGAAATATTTCGATATTGCTGCCGAAATGGATAATAACCATCAGGGAGTACAGATACATCGGGAGATGATTTGATTTTTCCGATGATCTGAACAGTACTGTTCATGATGTCTGAACAACACGGTTCGGATACTATGAACAGCGCTGTTCAGATAGTATGAATAACGTTGTTCATAGTCAATGAACAAACAATATTCGTTTCTTAACAGCTAATTTGCACATCAATAATTAATAGATATGTTGAAGAATTTTTTATCTATATGTTTTGTATTGATGATGTTTACCTCTTGTAAGGAGGCATCGTCGGTGATCTCTTTGGCCGGAGAATGGCAATTTGCGATGGATAGTACCGATGTCGGTGTATCGGAGAAATGGTTCGACCGTTCGTTTGCCGATAAAATCCGATTACCGGGAACGACCGACGAGGCAGGATATGGTGTTCCGAACACTTTGCCGCCTTCTATCAGTAAACCGCAGATATTTCATCTTACCCGTAAAAACAGTTATGTCGGTCCGGCCTGGTACTCCCGTGAAGTAACGATTCCATCGGGGTGGAAAGAAAAATCTATCGAACTAAAGCTGGAGCGTGTTATCTGGCAGACAAGGGTATGGGTAGACGGGAAACCGGTATCAGGTTATTGTGAGAGCCTGATCAGTCCGCATATTTTTGATCTGACGGAATACCTGACACCGGGGAAACATAAGTTGACTGTCCGTGTCGATAACCGGAAACAACATGATATTTCTATCGATGATAAGGCGCATGCCTATACGAATGAAACACAGATCATCTGGAACGGCATTATCGGTGAAATATCTCTTACGGCTAAAGATGCCCTTTCCATCGAAGATTTGCAAGTGTATCCGGACGTTTCCGGCCGACAAGTGCATGTGAAAGGTAGGATCAATAATCGTGGTGAAGCCACAAAAGGTTCTTTGCAGGCTGTAGTACAAAAACAGAAGAATACCCCGATTACGACCGTGACGCGTGATATGGAATTTCCATCGGGAGAATCGTTGCTGGACATCACCTGCCCGATGGGTGACTCGATGCAGGTATGGAATGAATTTACTCCGACATTGTATCAATTGGATCTGAAGGTCGAAGCCGGTTCGGTGAGAGCCGGGCGGAGTACGAAATTCGGTATGCGCGAATTCCGGCATAACCAATCGGACCTGCTGTTGAATGGAAATAAAGCTTTCTTGCGGGGAACGCTCGAATGTTGTGTTTTCCCGCTCACCGGGCGTCCTCCAATGGAACCCGAGGGATGGAAGAAAGTCTTTCTGACTGCCCGTGAATGGGGTTTGAACCATTTGCGTTTCCACTCCTGGTGTCCGCCGGAAGCCGCTTTTCAGGTTGCTGACTCTTTAGGTTTTTATCTACAGGTAGAGCTTCCTCTCTGGTCGTTAAGTGTGGGACAAGATCAGAAAACAAACGAATATTTGTATGCTGAAGCTGACCGTATCCTGTCTGAATACGGTAATCATCCCTCTTTTTGTTTCCTGAGTCTGGGGAATGAGTTGCAACCGGACTTTAATTTCCTTTCCCAGTTGCTGAGTTATGTGAAGGCTAAAGATCCGCGTCATCTATATACAACCACTTCTTTCACTTTCGAAGGTGGACATGGTGACTGGCCTGAACCGGACGATGATTTCTTTATTACGCAATGGACTAAAAAAGGTTGGGTACGTGGCCAGGGAGTCTTCGATACCCAGTCTCCTTCGTTCGATAAAGATTATACAGCTTCTGTGGAAGGAATGACAGTTCCGTTGATCACGCATGAGGTCGGACAATATTCGGTATACCCGAATCTGAAAGAGATCGAAAAATATACCGGTGTACTCGACCCTCTGAACTTTAAAGGAGTAAAACAGGAACTGGAAAAGAAAGGTTTGTTGGATAAAGCCGACGATTACCTGAAAGCTTCCGGTTATCTGGCTGCCCTTTTATATAAAGAAGAGATTGAACGTGCGATGAAAACGGCCGGATGTAGCGGTTTCCAGCTTCTCGACTTGCATGATTTTCCGGGGCAAAGCACCGCTTTGGTAGGTCTGTTGGACGCATTTTGGGACAGTAAAGGCGTAACCGATGCTGCAATTTTCCGTCAGGCTAGTTCTCCGGTATCTCCTTTGGTACGTTTTCCGAAAGCCGTTTATACCAATGACGAGCCTTTTGCTGCTACGGTTGAGATTGCCAATTTTACAGATAAAGAATTGAAAAATCAATCTGTCTCCTGGTCTTTGAAAGATGACAAGGGTAAAGTGGTGAATGAAGGGACAATGACTTGTCCGTCACTTGCCATCGGATTGAATAAGCTGCCTGAAACGATTACCAGCCCGTTAAATCAACCAGAGGCTGCCCGGTTAACCCTGTCCGTTGTATTGGATAACACTCCTTATAAAAATGAATGGAGTATTTGGGTATATCCGGCCCAACCGGATTTAGATAAAGGAGAGATCATCGTTACGCGTGATCTGAATGAAGCCGGAAAAGCTTTGGCAGAAGGAAAGAAAGTCTTGTATAATCCGGATTATAGGGAAACGGTAGGACTTGAAGGCAAATTTGTTCCGGTTTTCTGGAGTCCGGTTCATTTTCCGAAACAGGCGGGTTCAATGGGTATCTTATGTGATGCGGCACATCCGGCATTCAGCCATTTCCCGACAGGTAATTATACCGACTGGCAATGGTGGTCGTTGTTGAAACAGTCTAAAACGATCGTGACAGATAGTCTGCCTGCCGTGACCCCCTTGGTAGAAGTGATCGATAATTTTGCGAATAACCGCCGTTTATCGAATCTGTTCGAGGTGAAAGTCGGACCGGGTAAATTGCTTTTCTGCTCTATGGACCTGCTGTCTGACTGGAAACAGCGTCCGGAAGCACGGCAATTATATTTCAGCTTGCTTGAATATATGAAAAGCGACTCTTTTAGTCCGTCGAACACGATGGAATCGGATGTTTTGGATCGGTTACTTATAGCGGAAGCCTCTTCAGGAGCGAGTAAACCGGAGGATATTTATTGATTAATGTAAAGAAGGTAACTTATGAAAAAGCTGTTTATTGTATTATTTGCATTGGTGGCAGGAATGAGTTGGGCACAACAATCCGCTATTACAGTGGGTAGTGATGGGAAGTCGTGGACACTGGCTACGCACTCTTCTGTCTATCAGATACGTGTGTCTGAACAGGGGACTGTGAATATGTTTTATTTCGGGGATAAAAGTCAGGATCCGGGAATGCTTCGTTATCCGTTAGGAGAAGAAGTGACGGTGCGAGGTGGTTATTCGGCAACCACTCCGATGCTGGAAGCAGTATTCAAAGACCGGGTGAGGGATATTGAACTGACTTATACCGGAGCGGAACTCCTGACACAGGATGGATATACCACTTTGGCTATTCATCAGAAAGATAAATATTATCCGCTGGCAGTAACAGAATATATTCGTGTTCTCCCGGAGTATGACCTGCTGGAAAAATGGATAGAGGTAAAGAACACGGGAAAGAAAGGGAGTATCGACATTGAAAATGTTCAGTCCGGCACCTTTTTCCTACCGAAAAATGCATATGAACTGACACACTTGTCCGGCAGATGGGGATATGAGTATCAGATGAATGTAACGAAACTGACCCAGGGACTGAAGACGATTCAGACGAAAGACCTGCGTTCATACGGTTCTTCTTTCTTTGCGATAAGGCCGGAAGGCGAGCAGGAGGAGACTTGTGGAGAAGTTTGGTTTGGCTCCTTGCAGTATAGTGGGAACTGGCGGATGGATTTCGAGAAATATGCTCCCGGCGAGGTTCAGGTGACCGGAGGTATTAATTTCTGGGACCAGCTCTTGGTCCTTCAGCCGGGAAAAAGTTATACAACCCCTAAACTGATGGTCGGATATACCAACCGTGGAATGGAGGGTGTTTCACAAAACCTGGCTTCTTTTACCCGCGAAAAGGTCTTATATCCTTCCCATCGCGATCAGGTTCGTCCTGTTTTGTATAATAGCTGGTATGCGACGACTTTTGATGTAAATGAAGAACATCAGTTGGCTTTGGCTAAAATTGCAAAAGAACTGGGTGTAGAGGTCTTTGTAATCGACGATGGCTGGTTCAAAGGTCGTGTGAACGATAAAGGCGGTTTAGGTGACTGGACTGTCGATAAGAATAAATTCCCTAACGGTCTGCAACCGATGATCGACAAGATCAATGCTATGGGATTGGATTTCGGTATTTGGATAGAACCGGAGATGGTAAACCCGAACAGCGATCTCTACCGCCAACATCCTGACTGGGTATTCCATTACCCGAACCGGACCCGGCATGAAACACGTAACCAGTTGATGCTTAATCTGGCACGCGAAGATGTCTATCAATATTTATATACCTGTTTCTCTACCTTGCTGCGTGAAAACAATATCAAATTCATAAAATGGGATATGAACCGCGGACTGACTGAGCCGGGTTTCCTGTCTGCACCGACCGACGAGCAGCGGGCGGTCCGTATTAAATATATCGAGAACCTGTACCGTCTGTTTGAAACGCTGCGTGCCGAATTTCCGGAAGTATGGTTTGAGAACTGTGCCGGTGGTGGCGGAAGAGTGGACCTGGGTATGATGGCACGTACCGATTTCTGCTGGGCAAGTGATAATACCGATCCGGTGGAACGTACATTCATACAGTATTCTTTCCTGAATGCATTCCCTTCCAATTCAATGATCAGTTGGGTGATACAAGAGGACTGGCACGGTCAGAAGCATCCGCTGGAATTTAAGTTTGACGTATCTATGTGCGGGGTGTTGGGAGTCGGCTACGATATAACGAAATGGACCGATAAAGAGAAGGAAACAGCCCGTGAAAAGATAGCTCTTTATAAAGAGATACGGGAAACGGTGCATAAAGGAGATCATTATCGTTTGGTTTCCCCTTATGAAAATAACCGGAGTGTTCTACAGTTTGTCAATAAGCCGAAGACAGAATCTGTCCTGTTCGTTTATAATCTGGCTGAGTATCCTGATAATGCAATCCCGGAGACGAAACGTTCTAAAAAGGTAAAATTGCGCGGTCTGGAACCGGAGGCATCCTATCGGATTGACGGGATGGAAGGACTTTATAAAGGTCGCCACTTGATGAATATAGGAGTCGAGTTCCCATTGTACGGAGCTTTCAAAAGCCGTATCTTCAAAATTGTGAAACAATAATAAAGTAATTATGAGAATGAAAGGAGTATTAGTAACGGTTTTCAGTTTATTGATTTCTTACATGGGGATGGCAAAAGATATAGAAACGCTTTCCCCTGATAAGAATCTAAAATTGAACGTAAGTGTAGATGACGATGTGTCTATGCAAGTTTACATGGGAACAGATCTTCTCTTTGAGGTGAAAGACATTCATCTGGATACCGATCACGGATTGGTTCCGACACGGCGTGCCAAAGTACGTTCCGTAAATCGATCGAGTGTTGACAGGATCGTGGTTCCTGAAATAAAAGAGAAGTTCTCGGAAATACCGGAGAAATATAATGAGACGCTTATCACTTTTAAAGATAAGAGTAAATTGCAGTTTCGTGTTTATAATGAAGGTGTAGTATATCGTTTTATCACAGATTTGGAAGGCGATGTGGTTATAAACGATGAACATGCAGAGTTTGTTTTCGACCAATCATCTATATTGACTTTTCAACAAGACTCAAGTATGAATAGTGATTATGAAGCTCCTTATATTGTAAAGAATATAAGTGAGATAGAACAGGGAAAAACAGGTAATCTTCCTGCTTTGCTTCAGACTCCTTCTTCGGTGAATGTCCTGTTTCTTGAATCGGCAACAGAAGATTATCCTTGTATGTGGCTAGGTAAAGGGGAAGAAAATCTGCAGGCTCATTTTTGGAATTATCCGAAAGGCTACAATAGTATTAAAGGAAATTCCAAGAATAGAAGGGCTATTTTAGTATGTGAGGATTATATCGCAAGAATAAAAGGCAGTCGTAGCTTCCCTTGGCGTATTTTTGCTATCGGTAAACAGGAAACGGATCTGTTAACCAATCAGCTGGTCTATCTACTGGCTCCTGAGTGTAAATTAGAGGATACTTCCTGGATTAAACCGGGTTGGGTAACGTTTGATTGGTGGGCAAGACGAGGACTTTATAATGTAGATTTCAAAGCAGGTATCAATACTGAGACTGCTAAATATATGATAGACTTTGCTGCTAATTTTGGTATTCGTTATTTCCTTTTTGATGATGGCTGGACTTATAAAGAAGATCTTACAAGAACTATTGACGGATTGGATATGCCTGAAGTTGTACAATATGCAACATCGAAAAATGTAGATGTAATGCTTTGGGTTACCTATGATCTTTTTGATTCACAAATGGATGAAGCATTGCATCAATTTGAAAAGTGGGGTATTAAAGGGTTAAAAATTGATTTTATAAATCGTTCAGACCAGGAAGTTGTTAATTTCTACTGGCGCGCTGCTGAGCAAGCGGCTAAACATAAGATGGTTCTTGATTTCCATGGGGCTTATCGACCGGATGGTTTGCGACGTGCTTATCCCAATGTTTTGACGCGTGAAGCTTTGGTTGAGTTTGAACAAAATGGAGGTACCTATAAAGATAATCCTGACCACCATTGTACACTTCCTTTTATTCGTAATGTGGCTGGTCCGATGGATTATATTCCTGGTACAATGAATAATGCAACTAAACAAAGTTTCCGTTTTAATCATGATACACCGATGGGACAAGGTACACGTGCTCACTCAATAGCATTGGCTGTTATTACAGAAAGTCCGATGCAAATGCTGCCTGATCCTCAATCTGATTATTATCGTGAAGAAGAATGTACTCGTTTCTTAACAAAAATTCCCGTCGAATGGGATGAAACGGTTCCTTTGAAAGGTAAAGTGGGCGATTATGTCGCTTTAGCCAGGAGGAGTGGAAATGTTTGGTATGCAGCGGCTATAACTGATTGGACTCCAAGGAATATGGATTTGGATTTTGATTTTTTGGACGAAGGTAGAGAATATACAATGGAGATACTAAAAGACGGTGTAAATGCAGATATCCGTGCAATTGACTATAAGAGAGAAATAGTGAAAATCAAAAAAGGTGATCGAATTCATTTATCCATGGTTTCTGGTGGGGGATGGATCGCTAGGATTTATTAATTAAAAAATCGTAATAGTTAAATATGGATTTTTCTTGGATAGAAAATATATAAATCGTAATATTGTCCATTTATTGATCGGTTTTGTCTATTTCTTATTTTCAGAATTAACTGTTATTTTGCAAGCAATAGATTCGGAGTTAGAAAAAGATAATTTTAAGTATAATGCTATTAATCAGCATGTATAGTTTGTTTTAGCGAACGTAGTTCTTGTAGAACTACAGTCTTTATTTTTTTATTAAAGTCTTACCAACCAATAGGTTTATTTTTATTTACATTTTTTGTTATCCCGCCGGAATTACATAACTTCCTATAAATAAGCATGAATAGATAGGCTATTAATTTAGTTCTACAAGAACTACATTCAATATTATGATACGAAATAAATGTAGTCATAATTCCAGAAGACTGGAAATGAATTGAGTTCAAAAATAATTAAATCTATTTATTTATGGAATGTGAAATGAAAAGACTAAAAATTTGGAGAAAACTAATTTCTCTTTTTTGTATCTTTTTACTTTTGTCGGTACTTCCTGCCACCGCACAAAATGCAAGTATAAAAGGTCATGTTTTTGATAAGTCGACAGGGGATCCTTTGATTGGAGCAACGATTATGCAAAAAGGGACTCAAAATGCTGTAGTTACGGATCTTGACGGTAACTTTATATTGAATGCCCCCGTTAATAGTGTTCTGGAAATACATTATATCGGTTATAATGTACAGGAAGTAAAAGCTATCGGTTCGAAGGCTTTGCGGATAGCTATGGAAGAAAATGTGGTAGCTCTGGGTGAAGTTGTTGCGATCGGTTATGGTACTGCAAAGAAAAAAGACCTTACGGGTTCCATTGCTTCGATTCGTTTGGAAGATTCTCCTCGTATGGCATTGCCGAATATGAACGTACTGGATGCTTTGAAAGGACAATTGCCTGGTTTTGATATTGGTACGACAACCAGTGCAGGTGGTAACCCTAGTGTGAATATCCGGGGGCAGAACTCAATTAAAGCGTCAAATAATCCTTTGTTAGTTGTTGACGGTGTTGTGTTTTTAGGTAGTTATAATGAACTGAATCCTAGTGATATCGCTTCTGTTGATGTTTTGAAGGATGCTAGTTCGGCAGCTGTTTATGGTTCTAGAGCAGCTAATGGTGTTATTTTGGTCACAACTAAGAAAGGAAAGTCAGAAAAGCCTACTGTTCGTTTTGCTGCAACAGTGGGTATTCAGAACGCAACCTCTAAACCGGATATGTTGGATCCGGAAGGATTTTTACGTTTGAAGAAAGATTTGAACATTATGAATGGTGCTTCTGAGTCTGATTTGGCATTGGAGAATTTACTTACTCCGTATGAATATTCTGCATACCAGGAAGGCAGCATCGTAGATTGGTATGACGAGGCAGTTGGAACAGGTATTTCTCAGGATTACCAGATCAGTGTGTCGGGAGGAAGTGAAAGACTGAATTATTATGTATCCGGACAGTATCTGAATCAGAATGGCGTTTTGTATAATGATCAGTTTAAGAAATTCTCGGTTACATCGAAGGTGGAGTCAAAAATTACGGATTGGTTAAAAGTCGGTCTGAATCTGTCTGTCATTAATAAAAATGCCGATGGTGTTGAAGCTGACTTGAGAAATGCTATTAATGGAACTCCTTATTCCTATAAATATGTCCGTTTTGAAGGTTTTGAAGGAATGATGGAGCGTTCTCCTCAGGGACATCAAACAACGATCAACCCGTTATGGCAAACCCGTCAGTTTGATGAAGATCGCAATCAGAATTATCGGAGTTTGGCTTTCGCACGTATTGATTTACCCTGGATAAAAGGCTTGTCTTATACATTTAATTACTCTCTGAACCGTTGGGAAGGACATCAGGCGAGATTCCAGGATGAGACCTATTTTATGAATACCTTGAGCGAAGCCGATTTGCGTGATCAGAGTAAATATCTTAAAGATGCAAACGGATCGAAAGAGCATGTGACACGTACCGATTGGTTTATGAATCATTTGATTAACTTTAACAGGACTTTTAAAGATCATTCTATCGATGTAACTTTATTGGCAGAACGCCAGAGAGAATCAAAAACGTCTTCTACTTTAAGCGCCAAAGATTTTTCAGATGCAGGTTCTACAGCTTTGGGAGTAGATGCATTAGAATTGGGAAATGTTGCCAACAGAGGGGTAGAAACAGGTAAGACAATTCTTTCCCAACTGGCTTATATGGGACGTTTTAATTATGTTTATAAACAACGGTATCACCTTTCCGGTTCCGTTCGCCGTGACGGGTATTCGGGGTTTGCCGACGGACATAAATATGGTGATTTTTATTCGTTGGCAGGGGCCTGGACATTGAGTCAGGAAAGCTTTTTCAGAGATAATATTAAGTTCATCGATTATTTGAAACTCAGATTATCTTATGGTGAAAATGGTAATCCGTCTGTTGGTTCTTACTCGACTTTCTCAAAGATGGGGTCTGGTTCGTATCTTTTCGGAAGTACTTCTGTAAAAACTTCAGCTGCAAGTAATTTGGCCAATAAGAACCTGTCATGGGAAAGAACGGGAGCCTGGAATGTCGGTCTGGACTTTGCCGTATTGAATGAACGATTGAGTGGTAATGTGGACTACTATAATTCAAATACAACGAATTTGTTGTTGAACCGTGCCATTCCGATCATGAACGGTTTCCAGAATGTTTCTGATAACATCGGTAAGATCAATAACTGGGGTGTAGAATTCTCGTTGAACTCTCAGAATATCGTTTCGAAAGATTTTACCTGGTCTACAGGATTGAATTTTTGGATGAATAGAAATAAGATAGTGTCGCTTTACGGGTTGGATGGTGATGGAGATGGTGTAGAAGATGATGATATCGCTAACAACTTATTTATCGGTAAATCACTGGATGCCGTTTATACCTATGTATTTGACGGGATTATTCAAAAGGATGATGTAGAATATATGGCAATCTATGGCGGTCAGCCTGGTGATGTTAAGTTTAAAGACCTGAATGGTGACGGAGTCATTAATGCTGATCATGACCGTGAAATTGTGGGATACAAGAAGCCTAATTTTACAATGACCATGTCGAATACGTTTACATATAAGAATTTTGAACTGTATTTCTTGTTAAACTGGATTGCGGGTGGAGGAAAAAAGAATTATTATATTGCAGAAAACCTTTACGCTTATAATGTTGCGACATTTGGCGGCGGTGGTACTGCTAACTGGTTGAATAAAGAATATTGGATGCCGGAACATCCGTCAAATGAAGTTCCCCGTCCTAACTATTCAAATCCTTATGGTTATAAATTTCCTAAACGCCACGATTTCTTGAGATTGCAGGACTTTTCACTGGCTTACCGGTTCGATAAAAAGCTATTAGGTAAAACGCCAATACAAAGTTTAAAAGTCTATATGGCTGCAAAGAATCTGTTGACATTCAGCTCATGGGAAGGACAGGATCCTGAAACCTCAACAGCTTACGCTCATGGAAATCCTGCAATGAGAAATATAACGTTTGGTATAGATGTTTCTTTTTAAACAATATAAAGGAGATTAGTATATGAAAAAAATAGCATATTTAGCCCTCTCATTATGTACGTTATTCGCCTGTAATGATGGTGATTTTTTAAGGGAAAACGCTGATGACTTTTTGACTGTCGATAATTCATACCTGAATGCTGCTCAGTTTAGAACAGGTCTAAATGAGTTTTATCGCGTGGTTCGTCAGAATTATAATTTTCAGGATAATCCGGTTTATTTCTTTCATTTTGGTTCGGGTACAGATGTAATGTTTCGTCCGAATAGTGATATAGAACCGTTTACGGACTGGAGCTATGTCAATTCGACAACAGATATTTTTCGTATTGTCTACGGACGTCATTATGGTATGCTCTATAATGTGAATCAGTTGTTGAAACAGACGGAAAATCCGAATGTCCGTTGGAGTAATGAAGAAGAAAAGTTGTCGATTCAGGCTGAAGCCCGTTTCTTTAGAGGATATTGTTACCGTTATCTAGCTTGCATGTTTGGTGATGTTCCTTTAATTACGGAACCGGTAGAAGAACCATCTTTGGCATATACTAGAACTCCGCGTGTGGATGTTTATCGTCAGTGTGTTGAAGATTTTGAATTTGCAGCGCAACATTTGCCGACATCGGTAACTGACCCGGGACGTGTAGTTAAAGCTGCAGCTTATCATTATCTGACAGAAATGTGTATTGCTTTAGGTGATGAATCTGGCGACAAAAGTATGTACCAGAAAGCAGTCGATGCAGCATCGATGGTTTTAGATCAGAAAGTAGGAGAATATCACCTAATGACAGAGCGTTTCGGATGGAGAAAAGATGTGGAAGGTAAAGATGCTTTCTGGGATTTGTTCCAAATGAAAAGTACTGATAACTATTCGAACTTCAGCTATCAGACGGGTAATAAAGAAGCTGTATGGGTTATTCAAGTGGATAAGTTTCTAACAGGTGGATTGAATGACGGTTTGTCGACCCGTACAGATCAGGAACGTGTATTTTGGCCATCTTTTTGGGGATCCACAAAATTCGGTTATGATGGTGTGGCGCGTGACTGGACGGGGCGTGGCATTGCATGGTTGCGTCCGACAAATTATTTTAGTTATGATTTGTGGGGTAAGTCCGGAGCGGAAGATCAAAGAAATTCGGAGACAAACATAAATAGAATTTATAAGGCTCCTAAACCGATCGTCGGTGGTGTAGAAGTTGAAAATTACGATACGACTTATGTGACTGAAGTAACACTTGTTGACGGGACTAAATATACAACAAGATTACGTCCGGGAGACGAAATTAAAAGAGAATGGTTGACTTCCAGACAGGATACGATGGAGCGCTTCTATCCGCGTGTGATGAAATGCGGATCTGACTGGCATTATGCAGCTGAGCCGGCAAACGGATTTGTAATGGAATTCTATGCGATACGTTTGGCTGAGACATATCTGCTTAGGGCGGAGGCCTATATGAAAAATGGGAATAATGATAAAGCAGCCAATGATATTAATACGGTAAGAGCACGTTCGAATGCAAAACCGATTGGTGCAGGACAGGTGGATATCGATTATATATTGGATGAAAGAGCTCGTGAACTTTATAGCGAAGAATTCCGAACGTTGACGCTTTGCCGTCTGGGGTTGCTGTATGACCGTACAAAGAAGTTCGGTTATGAAGCATCCCGAAAGACAGTTATGGAGAAAAATAATCTCTGTCCGATACCACAATCTGTAATAGATGCAAATTCTCAGGCTGAATTCCCAAATAATCCGGGATTCTGATTATGGTTGTTAACTAACAAAATGTAAAGTGAATTATGAAAAATATTAAGATATCAGTTTGGTTTACTGCCTTGTTATTATCCTGTCTGTTTTTTGCCTGTAGCGAAGACGAAGTGGTAGGGTATAAAATAGATTTGAATGGAACTCCTGATTATTATGAATCATTGAATACTAGTGATAAGCTGGAAATTCCAATTAAAATTACGTGTGAAGCAGGACTTAAAAATGCATTTTATAAATTGGCTGTTCAGGATGAAGACGGTGATATTAGCATTGGCAGTGCCGTCGATATACCTGTTTCGGGTAATACTTTGGATACAACGATCGTAATACCGGTTTCCAAAGGATTATGTAATGTCGTCTTTGCCGTATATGATAATGAAGGGAAAGTCAATACGCGAACGATCGACATAGAAAGTGTCAAAGATATTCCTTCTCTCTCATTTAAAGATGGAGTGAGTGAGAAGAATACGGCATGTATAGGAATTCCGTTTGTGATTCGGGGGAATGTGAAGAGCGAATATGAATTGACTTCATTATGGGCTGTTACGATAGTAAATGGTTCTGAAAAGGATTCTATATCGATAACATTGACTAATAAACAAGAGGCAGAGTTCGAAGTATCCATACCGGTTGAAGCTAATCTGAGTTCCGTTTTAGTGAAAGCTGCGAATGTATACGGGGGAATTGCTTCGGAGACCTATAAAGTATTGAATATTGTAGATAAAGACTTTGTTGAGGTTCTTTTAGAGAATGGAGCGACAGAACTGGGTCGGATTATAAAAGATGAAAATAATACGGTCAGTGGAAGAGTATCCTCCGGTTCCGATATAGTATCTGTTAAGTATATAATAAAAAAGAATGGAGTTTTAGGTAATGTTCAGGAAGCTGATTTGAGTGATAACCTGGGTAATGAGTCTAAATTTTCATTGAATGTGAAGGGAGAGGCCGGTCTGGAATCTGTCGTTGTTACAGCCGTTAATAAAAGTAATGTCAGCGTTTCGATGGAATATAAGGTTCCGGCGTTGAGAACAAGAATAGTTTATTTGAAAGATGTAGAGATGTCAACAGATCCGGCAGACGGCAAGTGCTTCTTGGCTTTGTATGAAGGTTCTCCTGTATTCGGTACAAGTGTAGCTATTCAGAAACAAGATCGTATTGATTTCTATTTGGCGAATAAGGGAAGCGGCGTTCAGCCATTATCTCCACATGCTTATGGAGCCGGTGATGCTTATTATAATGCTTCTTTACCTTATTTGAAAGGGTTTGGCACTTTGACATATTCATATTTATCTTCAAGGAGAGGTAAGTTATATAAAGAGGAATTTGATAATGTCGTAACTGATAACGAACTGGTAGAATTATTGGAATACCGTATTATGGGAGCTAATCCGGATGGCGAGAATTACAATATCCGGACTGCAAGCCGTAGAGTTGGTGATACGTTCAATGATACGAGTAAGAAGGATGGCGGATTTATTCTCGGATGGGGAAATCATACGCATCCGACAGTTTCTCCTGCTGTTGTTAAAAATGAATCATTCGCAATTTTCTGGGTTAAGAGTGTAACAAAGAAATCTAACGGACATTGGACTATGATTTTTGATGTGAAGTATCCTGTCGAAGACCAGAGAATCAAAAATAATGAAGGTTCTATAACGCCTTATGCACCGTATCCGTTATAAATAGGGGAAGTGTTGTTGTGAAAGTCTTTCCATCCCTTTGGGGATGGAAGCTTTTACATTAGTAAAAAATGATTGACGATGAAATACCTTGTTTTAATAATTTGTTTGTTAGGAATTAATGTAGCAATTTTAGCAGAGGAACCTTTGAAGATAAAGGTTATGACTTATAATCTTCGCTTCGGAGAATTAGCTTCTTTGGAAGAAATAGCTAATTTCATCAATACAGAAAAACCGGACCTGGTAGCTTTGCAGGAACTGGACTGGATGACGGAGCGTGACAGAACCCCTCATCAACATCATAAAGATTTTATTACGGAATTAGGATATCGTACAGGAATGTTTTCCTTGTATGGTAAAACCATCTCATATGCAAACGGATTGTATGGGATTGGGATTTTGACCGGAAAACCTTATGTCAATGTGAAAAAAATAATATTACCGAAGGCTGAAGGTGTGAAAGAGTGGAGAGCCTTGTTGATGGCCGAGATCGAACTCACGGATAAAGATACGATCGTATTTGCTTCTACTCACCTGGATTATACCTCTTCGAATGCACGAAAGGATCAGCTTGATATAATTACAAAAAATCTAGAAGCATCTCATTATCCCGTTATTATTGGCGGAGATTTTAATACGGTTCCGGATTCTCCGGAAATAGTGACTTTCTTTGAAGATTGGTTGAAAGTCTCAGGAGGTGAGCGTACCTCTCCTGCAAAATCTCCTAAAAGAAAAATAGACTATTTATTTGCTTATCCTCAGACTTCCTGGAAGCTTGAGTCCAGCAAAGTTGTCAGGACGCAACTATCGGATCATTTACCTATAATCTCTGAAATCAGTCTGATTTCCGGGGAATGATTATATATAATAATGAATATAAATTGTAACTCTAAATATCATGAAAACGAAATTACTTCTCGTCTTATTATCTATAGCGACCTGGACATATGCACAGCCAGAAGTCCTTATGTCTCCTAACGGGAATATAAAATTCTCTCTTCAGACAGACTCTGACGGTGAATTGGTTTATGCAATATCTTATAAAGACAAACCGGTCATTCTCAATTCTTTTCTGGGTATAAGCGGGTGGGACCGAAATTTGGAGATTGAAGATGTACAACGAACTTCTTTCGATACAGTTTGGAAACCGGTTTATGGTGAAAGGGCGGAAGTGAGAGATCATTATAACCAGCAGGTTTATGTAATAAAGACAGGAGGACGTGGCGACCGCTTGCATGTCATAGTCCGCGCTTACGATGAAGGTATCGGATTCCGGTATAAATATGCTGGGAGTTCGTATTTACGTATAACCTCGGAAAAGACGACATTCTGTGTTCCGCAGAATACCTATGGTTGGTTTGCTCCTTTCGCACAGGCGGAACATAAGAAATTGCCGATCAAAGACTGGCCGGGAGAAGCTGAACGTCCGTTGACTCTCCAGTTGGAGAATGGCTTGTATGCTAGCTTGGCTGAAGCAGAGATGGTGGATTACAGCCGGACAAAGTTTATCGTCAATAAAGGTGAAGAGAACATTATTCGTTGCAAAATGTATGATGCTGTAGAAGAAATTGCACCTTTTGCCACTCCCTGGCGTGTGGTTATGATAGCAGAACAACCAAAGGATCTGCTTGCCAATAACGATTTGATTCTGAATCTTAATAAACCCTGTCAGATAGAGAATACAGATTGGATAAGGCCGGGAAGGATTGTTCGTACCGTTTCACTTACAACAGAGGGAGCTAAGAAAGTTATTGATTTTGCTGTAAAAAGAAAAATCAACTATGTCCACTTTGATGCCGGCTGGTATGGATCTGAGACGTCCAAGAATTCTGATCCGAGGAAATCGGATGTGGATCCTCAACGTTGTAGCGTGAATGATCTGAATATACCGGAAGTAGTACAATATGCTAAAAGTAAAGGTGTAGGTGTGTGGTTGTATGTCAATCAGCGCGCCTTGACGGATTATCTGGATGAAATACTACCTTTATATCAGTCATGGGGCATTGCAGGGATTAAATTCGGTTTTGTTCATGTAGGTACTTTTCGTTGGACTACCTGGCTACATGATGCGGTAAAGAAATGCGCTAAATATAATTTGATGGTAGATATACATGACGAGTATCGTCCGACAGGGTTCAGCCGTACTTATCCGAATCTGTTAACCCAGGAAGGCGTAAGAGGCAACGAAGAATTCCCTGATGGCGTTAATAATACAACTTTGCCGTTCACGCGTTTTCTGGCTGGTGCGGCAGATTGTACGATTTGTTATTTTCACAGAAAAGAGATCAAGGCCGATCTGGCCAAGCGGATGAATACGCGCTCTTTACTGAATACATCTTGTCACCAGATGGCGTTATCCGTAATTAATTACAGTCCTTTACAATTTTTATATTGGTATGATACTCCGGAAGATGTACAGGATGAGCCGGAACTGGCTTTCTTCGATGAATTACCTACTGTATGGGACGAAACGAAAGTACTTAACGGTAGCATCGGCGAATATGTTTCGATAGCCAGAAAAAAAGATAATCGTTGGTTTTTAGGCTGTATCACGAATAATGATGCCCGTAAAATGGAATTGCCGCTCGATTTTCTGGAGGGCGGAAAGAAATATGAACTGACCCTTTACACCGATGGTGGCGAGAAAGTGAAAACCCGGACTCATGTAGCCATTCAAACGAAAAAGGTGACAAGCAAAACGGTCTTGAAGTTGGATATGCTTCCCCGGGGAGGTTGTGCTATGATTATTCGGGAGATGAATTAAGGATTCTATATTAATATCTGTCAGTATGTATAAACTATATAGTCTTTTGCTACTTTTTATCCTATCGGGAGTTTCTTGTTCCGGAGATAAGGTTACGTTGGATACCGGTGCCTCATTGAAATATTGCGAACAACAGGTTAATCGTAGTTTACCTCTGTTGAAAGAGTCATTTAAAATGCCCCGTAATATTTTATCGGATGAGTCTTCCGGCAATTGGAACTGTACTTCCATTTATGACTGGACAAGTGGATTCTGGCCGGGTATATTATGGTATTTGTATGAATACGACCATGATGAAAATATAAAAAAGGCTGCAGAACGTTTTACTGCCGCTTTATACCCTGTGGTAGACAGAAAAGCGGATAATCACGATCTGGGGTTTATGATGTATTGTAGTTTGGGTAATGGCTATCGACTGACCGGTAATGAGGAGTATAAGAAAGTATTACTGCGTGCAGCCGATTCTCTGGCAACTTTGTATGATCTGCGTGTAGGAACAATACACTCTTGGCCCGGGATGAGAGAAAAAATGGGCTGGCCTCATAACACGATCATTGATAATATGTTGAATCTGGAACTTTTATTTTGGGCTGCTAAAAACGGAGGAGGTGAGCAGTTGTATAAAATAGCAAACCGTCATGCGGAAGTTACGATGGAAAACCAGTTTAGGAATGATTTCAGTACTTGTCATGTGGTTGTGTATGATACGATTACGGGAAACCGGATCAAGCAAGTTACGCATCAGGGATATGCTGATAGTTCCATGTGGGCAAGAGGGCAAGGATGGGCTATTTATGGTTTTACGATGTGTTATCGGGAAACCGGTAATCCGGCTTTCCTGGAAACGGCCCGAAAAGCTGCTGACCTGTATTTAAGTCGTTTACCGGAAGATATGATCCCTTATTGGGATTTTGATGCTCCAGGATTACCGGAGGAACCTCGGGATGCTTCTGCGGCGGCTGTTGTCGCTTCGGGTTTGTTAGAGATGAGTTTGTATATGCAGGATGAGGTGGATGCAGAGAAATATAAGTCTGCAGCTGTAAAAATACTTGCCTCGTTATCTTCTCCGGCTTATCAGAGCCGTGAGCATAATCAGGCCTTTTTACTTCATTCGACCGGTCATAAACCAAACAATTCGGAGATCGATGCTTCTATCATTTATGCTGATTATTATTATATAGAAGCATTGATTAGATTAGATAAGATAAACAAAACAGGAGCAATTTAACAAGAGACTGGATGAAAGAGAGACGGATACTTCATATGATGATCGGTATTTTGTTATGCGGATGTATCAGTGCAAAACAGGATGTCGGTTATTATTTTTATTCACAGGATGATATTAAAAATATAAAACAGTCAGCGCGTACCTCTTGGGGAAAAGAAATTTTGGATAATTTTCGGCAGATTGTTACGGAACGGAAAAGACATCCGATGGAGATTCCTGAATTAGAAGGAGGACACGGGCATGATTATTATTGTCCGGTCCATAATACCCGGTTTGTTTTTAATTGGAACAGTCCAAAAGGCCATTACTGCCGAATGTGTAATAAAGAATGGAAAGGAGTAGATAAGTATGACTGGGCATGGGTAAACTTTGTGCATGCAGAGAATTTGAAGTATCTGATGGCCAATATGTACCTTTTTATTGCAACGGACCAAAAGGAATATGCTCGAAACATTAAAGAACTTCTGTTGGATCTTGCAGGGAAATATCCGGAATATAAGGAACACGACAGGGAACGTCGGTCTAATCCAGGATATGATGGAAAGTTGTTCGGACAAAGTCTGGATGAGGCAGTATGGGCTATTGACGCAGCTCGGGCGTATCTGGTTGCCGCCTCTGAAATGAAGGTTTCGGAACGGAAAAAGATCGCATCCGGCTTCCTTCGTCCTTGTGCAGATCTACTAATGAAAAGTCATGATAAAGGAAACTGGCAAGTATGGCATAATGGAGGTATTATCGCTTTGGGAGTTGCCCTGAAGAATGATAGTATTATTGATGTTGCATTGCATAAACCGGAGTTAGGTTATTATGATATGCTGGAAAAGAATGTATATAACGATGGCTGGTGGAATGAAGGTTCTGTTGTTTATCATTTTTATCCGTTAAGAGGGCTTTTATTGTCGGCTGAAGCATTGCGTTGCCGGAATATAAACCTGTATGACCGGAAATTGATCAATATGTTCTCGTCACCGGTCAATATGTTATATCCTGATCTGACTTTTCCTTCACAAAACGATGGTTGGTATGGGACAACTTTGATATCCCAGTGCGGACTTTATGAGATCATGGCGTTACGTTGCCAGAATCCTGTCTTTGTAAACTTATTGGAATTATGCTACAAGCATGTGAAACGGACTTCGGCAGAGGCACTTATTAATGGTATGGAGTTGAATGAAGATCCTGAACCATTGCAGCTAAAAAGTTCTTTGTTTCCTGATCTGGGGGTGGGTATGTTACGTTCCGGGAAGCAGACAGTCGCAATTAAGTTTGGCCCTTCGGGAGGTATTCATGGACATCCTGATAAACTGTCCATAAGCATACATGACGGCCATAAGGAACTGTTACCTGATCTGGGAACTACTGCTTATGGTGTTCCGGATTGCCGCTTATGGTATCAGAAGACTTTTTCTCATAACACAGTAACTGTAGATGAAGCCGACCAACTAAAGAGCAGTGGTAATCTACTTCGTTTTGACCCGGCAGAAGATGGTGGAACAATTGTGGCAGAGGCTAACGATGCTTATAAAAAGGTTGGCATGCAACGAGTCATTCATTTAGCAGAGGATAAATTGTCAGATCAGTTCGTTTGCCGATCAGAGAAAGAGCATTTATATGATTATGTACTGATCCTGACTGAACCCGTTGAATTTGGTGGGATAAAAGATACAAGTATACTGAAGAAATATGATCGTATTTCAGAGGTGGTGCGAAAGACAATGTCCGGTCCTGTAAGAATTACTTTATCAGGTGGTACACAAATCGTAATTCAGGTAAATTCGCAAGAGAATTTTGAATTGATCTCTGGCGTTGCTCCAGGTATTCCTCCAACGGGTATACAAGAAGGAGGTAATGTTTATCCGTTGATTGTCCGTGTAAAGGATAAAATATTGGATATAAAGACAAGATGGAAGTTTAGTAATTAATGAATGATGAATATGAAATATTTATATGTGTTATTATTCTTATATTGGTGGTTACCCCCTGTTTTTGCCGGAGAAATAAAAGAAGTGGTAGCTGATGGTATTGTGAAATTGTCGATTGGTAAACCCGATAGGTTCACTCCTTATGCTTTTTGTCCGGAGAAGCCTCGGTATGAGGCTATTAAATCTTTACCGGAAGGTGCTATCCCTTTTTCTTTGGAAGAGATCAGAATGACAATTTCTTCACGAGGATGTCAGATTCGTCTTCCACTGCAGGATGGGGAACAACTTTACGGCTTCGGTCTTCAGGTCGGTTCTTTTCAGCAGAGAGGGTTGAAAAAAAGCCGATCGTGAATGATCATCCGTTGAATACATTAGGCTATACGCACGCTCCCCAAACATTCTATATTTCCACTCTTGGATATGGTATTTTGATCAATACTTCTCGTTATACTACTTTTTATTGTGGAACGCATAAGAAGAAAGATTATCAGGAAATTAATACTGTTGCTGATGGGGCTGTATCGACTTCTACTGATGAACTCTATAAAAATGAACGTGCGGGTAATAATGTCTATATTGATATTCCGGGAGCCGAAGGTATAGAAATATATGTTATCAGTGGCAGGGATATGCTGAGTGTTGTTCAGCGTTATAATTTATTTTCGGGTGGAGGATGCTTGCCTCCTCTTTGGGGGCTGGGATTCAAATACCGTACTAAGACCGATTTTACTCAAGAGGGAGTACTCAGAACTGTCGATTATTTCCGCAAAGAACAAATTCCCTGTGATGTGATCGGACTTGAACCCGGTTGGCATACGGCTGCTTATTCCTGTTCGTATGTATGGAATAAAGAGCGTTTTCCTGATCATCTGAGTATGCTGTCTGCCTTGAAAGAAAAGAATTTCAAAGTAAATCTGTGGGAACATGCTTATGTACATCCTTCTTCTCCAATTTATGAACCGATGCAGAAATATGCTGGTGATTATTTGGTTTGGAAAGGGTTGGTTCCTGACTTTACCTTACAGGAAGCAAGGGATATATATTCAGAGTATCATAAGAAATTAATGGATGAAGGTATAGCAGGTTTTAAACTGGATGAATGTGATAACTCGAATATCTCGACTGGTGATGCTAATTGGGGATTTCCGGAGATGACGATTTTCCCTTCCGGTATTGATGGGGAACAGATGCACCAGCTTTTTGGGGCATTATATCTGAATACGCTGAATGAAATGTATAAGAAAGAGAATAAACGCACATATCAGGATTATCGTGCATCGGGATTGTTTGTTTCTTCTATACCGGCAACGCTATATAGTGATATATATGGTCATAGGGATTATGTTCAGATGTTATGTAATTCTGCATTCGGAGGTCTCTTATGGTCGCCAGAAGTACGGCAATCAGGTTCCGAATATGAATTTTTTCATCGGCTCCAAACTGTACTTTTATCTCCTCAGGCAGTGGTGAACAGCTGGTTCCTGCAAAATCCCCCCTGGCTTCAGTATGATAAAGATAAAAATAACCGGAATGAATTTCTTGCAGATCAGGAAAAGATGGAGGACTATACACGCCAGTTGATAAATATCCGTATGCAGTTGATCCCTTATCTGTATGATGCTTTTTCGACTTATTATGAGAAGGGAATTCCTCCGTTCCGTCCTTTGGTTATGGATTATCCGTCAGATAAGAAGGCGCAGACTATTTCCGATCAATATATGATGGGAGCTAATTTATTGGTAACCCCTCTGTTTGATAATTCGGATAAACGAATTGTATATTTACCGGAAGGTAACTGGTATAATTATAATACCAATAAAAAATATGAAGGTGGGCGTGAATATGAAATTACTGTGGGATTCGATGAAATGCCCTTATTTGTAAAGGAAGGTACTATTCTGCCGCTGGCTGATCCTGTTCAATATATTACTGAATCTACTGTTTTTAATATTGTTTGTCATGTCTATGGGAATACAAAAAAAAATGTAACTTTGTTTGAAGATGATGGTGTAAGTTATAATTACAGGAAAGGTGAATATAATCTTCTTTCATTGTGGATAGAGAAAGGTAAAGGTAGAGTGAAGCGTTCCGGGAATTATAAAGGAAAAAGATATCATATTAAAGATTGGGTATTTATTGAATAAAAAAGAGGAAAATAGATGGAAATATTGTTGCCATCGGCATTTAAGGAAGCAGGGCAATCCTTACCAGGTTTGATTACTTTGCAAAATCAAAACGGACTGGTTGCCCAGTTCACGAATTACGGTGCCCGTTGGGTAAGTATGTGGGCACCTGACCGTAACGGTTGCATGGGGGATATTGTACTTGGTTTCGATACCCTCGACGGTTACCAGATGGCAGGTGAACAGTATCATGGAGCGATTGTCGGCCGTGTTTGCGGAAGGATCAGCAATGCTTGTTTCCGGTTGGGGGATCAGGAGTATTTGTTGGCTTCCAACGATGCCTATGGCAAGCCTGTCCGTAATCATTTGCACGGTGGAATCGATGCTTTTCACAATCGTTTCTGGAAATCCCGTTCATTTCTTACTCCTGCCGGCGAGGAAGCAGTCGAGTTCTCCATTTATTCACAAAGCGGGGAAGAGGGTTATCCGGGTAACCTGCAAGTAAAGGTTACTTACCTATTGCAAAATAATAACTGTTTGCGTATGGAATGCGAAGCAACGACCGATCGTCTGACTCCTGTTAACCTGACAAATCATGCTTTCTTCAACCTGCAATCATCCTCCGGTCCTGCAGTGAAGAAGAATGTCTTATCCCATAATTTAACCCTGAATGCATCTGCCATCATCGCTTGTGACGGGGAATTGATTCCTACGGGAAGCTTGCTGCCTGTAGACGGCACTCTGCTCGATTTCCGTTCGCCTCGAACCATTGCCTCGTCTTTGGCAGAGGAACATTCGCAGATACAAAAGGGGAAAGGTTTCTCTCTGGCATATGTTTTGGATAGGAAGGAAGGGGAGGAATTGAACTTCGCCGCCGGTTTGTCTGATGAAACCTCCGGTCGAATTCTTGAAATATACACTGATCAACCCTCTGTACAGGTGTATAACGGCTATTTTATGGATGGAACGGATATAGGGAAAGATGGAACCCCCTATTATGCAAGTGCTGGGATTGCTATCGAAACACAAGGGTATCCGGATGCTCCGAATCAACCCGCTTTCCCTTCTGTTTTGATAGATAGTTCAAATAAATATAGCCATATAACAGAATATAGGTTTAAAACGATGTAATCCTTTAAAAAGACAGGTGAATGCATATCTGATAAATGCGTCCACCTGTCTTTTTTGATAGATAAGGAATATAAACCCTATGAATGTATCTCCTTATAAACTTAATTTTGCTTTGATCGCTTTCGGGATTGCGTCCTTGTGCAACATGATATAAATGGTTTTGGCACGGACGAAGCTTTCAGACATATTCAGATAGCCGCCGAATTTATTACGGTCTGTACCCCAGGAATTCTTTGTGATGTAATATTTGGTTCCGTTCTGGTCTTTGGTAATACCGGTCAGGTGCATCAGATGGTCATCAGTAGTAACGAATGCTTCGAAACCCTGCTGACGGACTTCGGGAGTTACTTTGACTTCCGGATATGGCTGTTCGAATTTATACACTTCTTCCAGACGTTCCTTTTCATCCATCTTCTCGAAACGGGCACGGTCGGTATTGGAGAAGTCTTCTACCTTCTTCACTTCCGGGTTGATGGCTACGCCATTTTTGAAAGAGAAGCCTTTTTCACTGACATCACCGTCCCAACATACGGTGAAACCGTTGTTTAAAGCATAATCGACTGTCTCGATCATTTCGTCGAGAGGCAGGTTGTACATGAGTTGATGTTCCCAGTTGTCAGGAACTTCCACATCGAATTTTACGTAATACGGATGATGTGTGAAACTGGTTAGTTCGATGTAGTCATCCATATTTAATCCCAGAGATTCGGCGAACGATTTGGGAGTATATTCTTTCCCTTTGTAAGTGAATTTGGCAGGCAGTTCTCCCAGATAGGTGTCGAACAGGTTCCGGATCAGTTTATCGTATTCCGGGCTGCGTTTCTTATTCTTGACTGCAACATTAGTAATAGCCTCCATGTACTGAACCATTTCACTGTGGTTATGACGTTCGGAGTCGTAGTTGATCCCTTTGTAAACCTCTTCGGGAACGATTCCTACCTGGCGGTATGCGTTCTTGAAGGTATGGGACAGGCTGCCTTGCCCGATATTTCCCTCTCCGCGGCGCAGATAGTTATCTTGTAACTGGTTCATATATTTCTGACGCACGATAAACATTTCGGAAAGGTCGTATTCGCCTTTTCCCATGCGTAATAGTTCGGATTCCATAAAAGAGGTGGTTGCAAAACACCAGCAGGTACCGGTGGCAGCCTGGTTTTTTACCGGGGTAGCCGGAACGGTTACCACTTCGGTAAACTGATAACCTTGTGCAAACGTGCTGAATGCGGAAAGCAGCAAGGCACAGGAGATAAATAATGCTTTCATATGATATGTTTTATGTTATAATAATTCAGTTCTTAAAACCCTCTTGCGAACATCTTCCAGAATTCGTCTGCCATTTCCTGCCAGCGCTGCATGGTTGCCCCGGCGAAATCTGAGGTGTATCCTGTCAGAAAGGCGTTAGCTGCTTCGTTACCTTTCGCCTGCTGTATCTCTTTATACTGGCTTTCGACAAAAGGCAGTTCCCGCTGTCCTTTCTCTTCAAAATGAGTGATCGCAGTTTGTATTTTCTCTTTGGTCAGTCCCCAACGTACGGTAGCTAATTTGTTTGCTTCGCGGAACGACCAGATGGCTGCATCTTTCCGGTGACGGTGCTGCCCGCAGATACCGAAGCTGGGCGGGAGTGCGGTGGAACCGGAGAAAATAGGGATACGCGGGCTTTGTCCCGGATTATCGAAAGATAACCAGGCAACACCGCCGACTGCATCGGGTAACCAGTTGCGTAACTGGATCACATGCGAATAAGAACATTGAGGAACGGCTACCAGGCGGTTGCGGTCTACTGTGCCGCCTTTGACAGCATTCAACATATTGATCATATCCGTCGTCATCCAGGGATTAGCTGCCGGACTCGTCACGGAATCTTTTTCAGCACTGTCCTTCTTCTTGGCGAGGATTTTCAGATTCTTTGTCGTATCCCAGTCCGTCCCTTCGTAAGTTGCACGTAAAAGCGCCATTACATCGGTAGCAGCAACCGGTTTATCCGGTTTGACGCTCAACGGAAGTTCTTCTGAATCGTAAGCCAGTTTCAGGGAAGGAGCAAGGCTGTTCAGGATAAAAAACTCGCGCAGGCTGAAAGATTTCAGTTCGCCGAAATAATTTCCGCCGCTGTAAGCCTTCCAGAAGCGGAACGGCTCTTTTCCATCCCATAACTTCATCTTCTTAGCTACATCGAACACATTATCCGAGGCCATATAATTATCTTTATCCTTCAAATCGAGTGTAGAGATACGGGAGATATTTGCCGAAACACTGACATGGTCGTCCGGAATACGTACTGCCGCCCATACACCGCCGATCTTATCCGGGCCTTCTCCGAATATTTCGAATATCCATACCTCATTCGGATCGGCGATAGTCAGACATTCGCCGGAATCACCGTAACCGAATTCTTTTACCAGCTTTCCGATCAGGCGGATAGCATCACGGGCGGTCGAGCAACGTTGCAGGACGATCTTTTCCAGCTCTTCGATCATGAACATGCCGTTTTTGTTCTCCAGTTCTTTCCGTCCGGAGATCGTAGTTTCCCCGATCCCCAGTTGTTTTTCGTTCAGGCAAGGGTAGGAGGTGTTCAGGAACTGATACGTGGAATGTGCCTGGGGAATAGTTCCTTTCAGTTCCACATTCGTCTGGTCGTTCGGATATTCGGTGTGCATCCGTCCGTTGTAGATGGCAACTGTCGTGTCGCGGTCGTAGGTGGCAGCCGGAACGATATCCATCCAGGTGCGGTAGTTACCGTCGCATGTGTGGCTGGTCATTACCGAGCCGTCTGTCGAGGCCTTTTTACCGACCATAATACTAGTGCAGCTCTCCGGTGTGTTGACAGGTCGAGCGTATTCTATCTCCTGCGCAGTCGTAATGAAACAGTGGCAGATAAGTGTAAGAGTAAGGATAAACAATCTGTTCATGTGTTTGTCATTTGATTTAGTGGTTAAAGATACAAACTGTATCGGAATAAATCTATATATTTGCCCAAATCTAAAGTGTGTACGATAACATAACAATTATAGTCCTATGAGAAAACTATTTTCTATTGCTGTATTGCTGGTATTTCTGACCTTGCCGGCATTGGCTCAACTTACTTTGTTTCCCACTCCTGCCAAGGTGTCGGGTGGGAAAGGTTCTTTTACGATCGGTACGGCATCTCAGATCATCGGAAATGGCGGATATGCCGATCGATTGGCTAAAAAACTACCGTCCGAACTGAAAGGATCCGAACTGTCGGGCACTCCTTCGCAGGGAACCATCCGGTTGGTTCTGGACGAAAAACTACGTATGGCAGACGAGGCTTATACACTGACTGTCACCCCCGAATCTGTTTTATTGGAAGCCTCTTCCGAATCCGGTTTGTTTTATGCAAAAGAAGCGTTGAAACAACTGGCCCGTTTCGGCAAAGGAACGGTGAGATCCTGCAAGATCGTCGATCAGCCGCGTTATGGCTGGAGAGGCTTTATGCTGGATGAAAGCCGTCATTTCTTCGGGAAGGAAAAGGTTAAACAGTATCTGGATATCATGGCTTCCCTCCGTATGAATGTCTTCCACTGGCACCTGACCGACGAGCCGGGTTGGCGTATCGAGATCAAGAAATATCCAAAACTGACTTCTGTCGGTGCTATCGGTAACTGGCATGACCCGAATGCACCCGCGAAATTCTATACGCAGGAAGAGATCAGGGAGATCGTTGACTATGCGGCAGAACGTCATATTATGGTGGTTCCTGAATTCGATATGCCCGGACATGCGACAGCCGTCAGCCGTTCATATCCTGAATTATCCGGTGGCGGAGAAGGTAAATGGGATGGTTTCACATTCCATCCCTGTAAGGAAACAACTTACCAGTTCATCAGTGATGTGCTCGATGAAATCGTCTCTTTATTCCCTTCTCCTTATATCCATATCGGTGGAGATGAGGTTCATTATGGAAATCAAAGTTGGTTTACCGATCCGGAAATCCAGCAATTCATCAAAGATAAAAAGTTACAGAATGAAACAGGTCTGGAACATTATTTCGTAAATCGTGCCGCTGATATCGTAGCCTCCAAAGGAAAGACAATGATCGGTTGGGACGAAATCATCGATGCCGGCGTTTCTCCGGGTAAAGCAGTAGTTATGTGGTGGCGCCATGACCGTAAACACCAGTTGGTAAAGGCTCTGGAGAATGGCTACCAGGTGATAATGACTCCGCGCCGTCCTTTCTATGCGGATTTCGTTCAATACGGAGAACACAATGTCGGCCGTTTGTGGAATGGTTATAATACGATCGAGGATATTTACCGTTTCCCCGAACCTATTATCCATCTGACAAAAGATTATGAGGATCAGGTAATGGGGTTGCAGTTCTCTTTATGGACAGAACGTGTAGCAGACCCGAAACGTCTTGACTTTATGACTTTCCCGCGTTTGGTAGCGGTGGCGGAAGACGGCTGGACACCTGCCAAAGAAAAGGAATGCAGTTTGTTCATGAAGAAATTGCCGTATTTCCTGGAATATCTGAATACATTGGGTATTTACTACTTCAATCCGTTCAATCCGTCATCTACCCCGGAACCGGATGCTCCGGCAAAGGAAGACGTGTTACAGAATGGTTGATCTGAAATAAAAAAGGGCGGAATCGATAACGGTTCCGCCCTTTTGCTTTTATGTATGAAGGTTAATATCTTTTCTTCCGTGCATTACGGTCTGAAGTATCGCGTCTCCAGGGTTTTTCACTGTTACGTCTGTCGCTCGTACTACCGCTGAAACCGCCTTCGCGTTTACCTTTGTAGCCTCCGCCACCTTTATAACCGCCTCTGGAACCACCATTGCCGCCACCGCGCGAATTGCCTCCGCCACGGCCGAAACCGCCGCGACTGCTTCTGCTGCCTTCGCCTTTACCCTGGGCCGGTTCTACGGAGATTCGTTTGCCGTCTATCTCAAAACCGTTCATGTTGTCCATGACACGCTGTGATTCGCCTTCCTCTACTTCGAAGAATGAGAAGCTGTCGCGCAGGTCGATTTTTCCGATTCTCACCTTGCCTGGAACACATTTGTTGACCAGTTCGATCAGCTGGTTCGGATAAAGACCGTCAGTTTTACCGAAGTTGAGGAAGAAGCGGGAGAATCCTTCTTCTGCCGTATGACTACGGCGTTCTCCGCGTTCTGTGCGTTCGCTGCGGGCTGAGCGTTCGTCTACTTCCTGAATTTCGTCAGCATCTTTGTAGTAGTCGATCATACGGTTGAATTCCAGAGAAACAACACGTTTGATAATATCTTCTTTGTCCAGCCATTCCAGTTTACGGTAAATCTGCGGCATCAGTGTGGCAATCTCTTCTTCGTCTACCTTCACTTTTTCGATCTGGTCTACGAGGTTGAAAAGCTGCTTTTCACAGATATCGTGCCCGCTGGGCATTACACCTTTCTCAAATTTCTTCTTGATGATATTTTCGATCAGGCGGATTTTTCCTTTTTCCTTTACGTGGCAGATAGAAATAGAAATGCCTGTCTTACCGGCACGTCCCGTACGTCCGCGGCGGTGTGTATACGATTCTACTTCATCAGGCAAACCGTAGTTGATTACGTGTGTCAGATCGTCCACGTCCAGTCCGCGGGCAGCAACGTCGGTAGCAACTAACAGTTGGATATTTTTAACACGGAATTTCTGCATCACGTAGTCACGCTGTGCTTGGCTCAGTTCGCCGTGCAGCGAGTCCGCGTTGTAGCCATCCTGTATCAGCTTGTCGGCAATCTCCTGTGTTTCCTTACGGGTACGGCAGAAGACGATACCGTAGATATTCGGATAATAGTCGGCAATACGTTTCAGTGCCAGGTATTTATCCTGTGCACGAACCATATAATAAATATCCTTGATATTCTTGTTTCCTTCGTTCTTGTTCCCGATAACGATTTCTTTCGGGTTCTTCATGTACTTCTTCATGATGCTGGCGATGCCCTGCGGCATGGTAGCGGAGAAAAGTAACATGTTACGTGCAGGCGGGACTTCAGCCAGGATCGCGTTGATACTGTCGGTGAATCCCATGTTCAGCATTTCGTCTGCTTCGTCCATAATGACGTTTTTGATCGTACCCAGATCGACAGTCTTACGGTTCATCAGGTCGAGTAGACGGCCCGGTGTAGCCACAACTACGTGTACACCGCGTTTCAGTGTCTTGATCTGACTTTCAATGCTTGAACCTCCATATACCGGCAGTACCTTCAGGTTGTCGATGTATTTGGAGTAATCGTTCAGGTCGTCGGCAATTTGCAGACAAAGCTCCCTGGTGGGACAAAGTATGAGTGCTTGAGGCTGATATCTTGTCACATCGATCTTCTGCAGGATGGGCAGACCGAAAGCGGCTGTTTTTCCTGTTCCTGTTTGTGCCAATGCAATTACGTCGTTGTCTTCTCCCAGCAAGAAAGGAATCACTTCTTCCTGTACCGGCATGGGCGATTCGTAACCCATTTCCTGGATTGCCTTCAATATGGGGGCGGCAACTCCTAATTCTTCAAATGTTTTCAAAATGTGATATATGTATATATAATAAATTCAGAGGGTACAAAGGTAGATAAATAATTCGGATTCACATTAATATAACAAAATATCTTTTAACGTGTCCCGTTTCTTTTCTGTCAGTCCTAACCCTTTTGACAGATATTTGTCTACCGAACCGTAATCTTTCCTGATCCGTTTCAGGACCAGATCGATCAACCCTTCATTGACAGTGACCAGCGTGGTGATCGTTTCCTGTGCATTCGTGCTCAGATCGCGCGCCATATAGGCCAGGTGTCCGATATTGATATTTTCGTTGGAAGCCATGTAATCTCTTACAACAGTCTCTTCCGGTATGCCGAGGGCGAAAAGTAACATGGCCGTCAGATAGCCTGTACGATCTTTTCCCATCGAACAGTTCACCAGGATCGGATAATTATCCTCTTCCAGGAAAACATCGAGCGCTTTGGCAAATTGATCGCTGTAATCGGTTACGTATTGTAGATAAGTATCCTGCATGAACAGCAGGCCGTCACCTTTACGCATCCGGTCTTCCTGTATCCGGGCGGTAACATTGTCCATATTCTTGATAGGAATAGGGATATGTATTATGTTTGCCTTTGAATAACGTAGCGGACTGGCAGCCAGCTCATCATTCCCGCGCAGGTCTATAACCGTTTTGATATGCAAATTGTTCAGGCGGATCGAATCCCATTCGCTCAGCGAACTGAGTTGTCCGGAACGGAAAACCTTCCCCCAACGGGTTGTTTTATGGTTATGGCTCGTCCCGTAGCCTCCTATCTCGCGTACGTTCTGTATGCTGTCCATCGCAACGGAACGGGCACCGATCGTTTTAAAATATTTATCATTGAAAGACAGCAGGAAATATTTACGCGACATGTTGTCGTTCGTGATATAGGTAGTAACCCCGTCTTTTATGTTGGCGTATCCTGCAGGGAGAGATCTGTTGAATGTTTCGGGATTGTCGGAGACATACATCTTGAGTATACCTTCTATTTGTGGTTCCGTTTCCCATTTCAGTATATAATTCCCTATATCGTCGCGCAGACATATCGCCCGTATTTCAGGATTGTTGGAGGAACAACCCATAAATAGAGTGACACAAGCAAACAGAGAAAAAATCTTTACTAACATTGTTTTTCTAGCATACATACATCACAAAGATAATAAATCCTGATCTTTATCGTACGGGAGTTAATGATATTTAAGACTACTTGCGGTATGAAGCCGCGAATTCTTTAGAAATGTAATTATCATAGCTTTGGCATACTTCAGACGCGAGATCCATGCCGCAGCGGATAATCTTTTCCCATGTTTCTTTGCTTAAGCTAGGAAGATCATGATATCCGATATTATATTTCAGTAATCCGTAGATGATGCCGGCATTGAAATTGTCGCCTGCTCCGATGGTGCTGACCGGATTGATCGCATCCGTATCGAAATGTTCGGATAATTTGCCTGTGTAGAGGTTGACGCCGTTCGCTCCGTGCGTGGAGATAAACCGTTCACAATAGAATTTGATATGATCGGAATAGACCCGGTCTACGTCTGTCTTTCCGAAGATATTGAAGAAATCCTCGTCCGACCCGCGTACGATATCTGCATATTCGAGGTTCTCGAGGATGGTGGGAGTGAGGTATATCGCTTCGTGCGCATGTGCTTTCCGGAAATTCGGATCATAATAAATGATCGCTTTCCGTTCTTTGGCGTATTCCAGAAATTCGATTGTCCGTTCCCGCAGGGCCGGATTCAAAGAATAATAGGATCCGAATATAAGAATATCATCCTGATTGATGACCGGCATAGGCACTTCCAACCGTTGTTTGGGGTAATCTTTGTAAAAGGTGTAATTGGCATTGTTATCTTCGTCGAGGAAAGCCAGCGATATAGGACTTTTCCCATCGGGGAAACGGTCTACCAGTTCCGTTGAGATATGATTCTCTTCCATAAATTTACGGATGATATCGCCTACGCGGTCGTTACCTACTTCGCTGATGAAAGAAACCGGAACGTCCAGCCGTCCCAGCGACACCAATCCGTTGAAGACCGAACCGCCCGGTACGGCTGTATGAGGCTGGTCGTTCTTAAAGATAATGTCGAGAATGGTTTCTCCGATGCCAATAACTTTTCTCATATAGAATGGTTTGTTTATAGTCTATTCGTTTTTGCTCTGTTCACGGCTTTTCGATCCGAGATAGCCGCCGTGATGCCGTTTGGCATAGTCTTTATTGTTGAAATTGATCCTTTTCATCGTACCTACGACCAGGATATCACCGATAACGGTCATTACTGTTGTCGATGTGGTCGGTGTAAGGCCCAGCGGACAAACTTCGCTCGGAGCTCCGGTAAGCAGGCATACGTCGGCATCCTTAGCAAGTGAGCTTTCCGGGTTACTGGTAATAACGATGAATTTCATATCGGGCACTAATCCGCGGGTCAGGTCGACGAGTTCCAGCAATTCGCGGGTTTTTCCGGAATTGGAGATCAGAAGCATGATATCATTGTCGCGTACGATACCCAGATCGCCATGTTGTGCTTCGCTGGGATGCAGGAAGGAGGCTGGCGTACCGGTTGAACTGAATGTGGTAGCAATATTCATCGCGATCTGGCCGGCTTTTCCCATTCCGCTGGTGATCAGTTTCCCCCCAAGATCATGGACATATTTAACAATAAGAGTTACTGCATCTTCATAGCCGGCGGTTACCGGGATATTCAGGACTGCTTCAGCTTCCTGTTGCAGGATGCTCGCGATTGCTTCGTGTGACATAGCTACTTTATTATTTATACAATTATCTCTAACAGTTTGCAAAAATACGATTAAAAAAATCAATTCATCCCCCGTGTTTTATAAATTTTCGCTTTGGCGTCGTTGATACGTTGGAATTTCTCGTTAGCTGCTCTGTAGATATCTTCTCCTAAGGCAGCCACTTTGTCCGGATGGTGTTTTAAAGCAAGTCGGCGGTAGGCGGCACGCACCTCTTCATTGGTTGCCTCCGGAGTTATTTCAAGAACCTTATAGGCATCTTCCAGTGTATTTGTTTCCAGGTTTAGTATCGATTCGACCTCTTTGTCTGACAAACCCATGGATAAGGCCACTTCTTTGAGGGCCTCTATCTCATTTGTGCATACATGTCCGTCGCTTTGAGCGATCTGGACTAGAAAAGCCAGAAGTTGAAGGCGTTCTTCGTAGCTCATGCTATATGCAATCTGTGTTCCGCATTCCCGGATGGTATTTTTGAAAGCCATCGGGTTTTCATGGTCCATACGTTTTTGTTGTTCAAAAAGTTTCAGCAAAATATCTTCTCCTTGGGATACGGCCGTTTCTCCGAAATTTCTTCTGAGAAACTGGCGTACGAACTCCATTTCACTGTGCATGATCCGCCCGTCAGCTTTGATGACGTACGATGCCATAACGAGCATGGAGAAAAGGAAACTGTTCCGCTGACCCATATATCTGTCTTCCGGTGAGGGTTCATTTTCATAACCCCTTCCGCCGTATGCCTGTCCCGCCTGATCGATTCCTTCATCAAACAAAGAACCGAATACGATGCCGGCCAAAGCCCCCAGAGGACCTAAAGCCATAAATCCGATAATACCGCCAATCCATTTACCTATTCCCATACGACTTGTTTTGTAAACTTTTCCGGCAAAGATATGAATTATTTTATTGGAATGATGTATGGTGTGTATAGGGAGGGTTAAGAAACCGTTTGGTTGTTCCCGAACAAATATAAAATACTACCTGGTGTTTTTTAATTTACTATAGGTACTAAATAGAATTACTACGGCGACTAATCAATGGTTGATGGCCATCAACCGTTTGGTCGACAATTGTCAACCGATCGGCTCATAATTATCGACCGATTGGCTGATAATTATCGGCCGCTGAAATGGTACGGTTGTTTCAAAGAATAGGATGGGCTAAACGGCTGGTAATTAGGTAATAACTTTGGCAGGCGAAGATAAGGATAAAACTACTGTGTTGCAAGAAAATTTTGCTTTCTTCAAAACTATTATACGTTTATTTTAATAGCTGAGAGAGAAGCCTTGAAATTCCGAGAAAGAATTTGATTTTATCCACATATAATGTAATATAAAATCTTATATTTGCCACATAACGAGAATAGTTGATCTAAATGCTCTGAATATGAAACCGTTTAAGCAAGTTAACCTTATTATTATTGTGATTGGCCTTTTGTCTTGTCATTCAGGGCAACTCGATAAAGTATTACAACAGGCAGATTCTCTGATGGAGAATGACCCGGATCGTGCTTTGGAACTTTTATCGTCTTTCCCTCATCCGGAAACATTGAATCAGGCAGACTTTGCCGCTTATCAATTGATGTATACGAAGGCGAAGGATAAATGTTATATGGATTTATCCTGTGATACCACCCTTATTTTAAAATCATTGGTATACTATAAGGAACAAGGCAATGCTTCTCAAAAAGGCTGGTCGAATTATTATGCAGGCCGTGTCTATGAAGAGGCCGGAAAGCTATTTGAATCCGGATTGTATTTCCTGAAAGCGGCGGAATATACGGGAGAGATACCTGACCCTATTTTGGGGATGATGGCTAATTATTATTTGGGTGAGTTGCATGATAGGCAATATGCTTTTGATAAATCGCTGGAGGCTTATAAAACATCGTATGCTATTTACGGTCAAACTTCCGGAGAGAAATATACAGGTACTTTACTGCATGCGATTGGTTCCGAGTTTGGAATAAACGGTAATCGGGATAGTGCTTATTTTTATTTGGAGAAGGCATTGGAACTTACTTGTGAACGGAATGATTCGGTGGAAATAGCTGCTATATATAATGATATAGGACTTTATTTGAGAGAAGATAGCCAATATCCGAAAGCAAAATATTATTTCCAGCAATCATTGTCATTTGACAATGATAGTAGTTGGACAACCATTCAAAAGATAACTTTAGCTGAAATTCATGCATATTTGAATGAGGCGGATTCAGCACTTTTTTTATTGAAAGATGTGAAATCTGTCGTGGAAGCGTCAGAAGATATAGAATTACAGGCTATTTATTATTCGGCCTTGGCAGAAACGGAAGCCGCAAATAGAAAATATGAGTCTGCATATCTTAATCAAAAGCGATATGTTACCTGTGTTGATTCTATTTATCAACTTCAGCGTAAAAGTTCATTAGCTGAAACAGAGCAAATCTATAATTATATAAAGTACCAGGAAGAGAATGAAAAACTAAATGCGATACAACATAATGCTATTATTATTGGGGGAGTTGCTTTGGGTGGATTTCTCCTTCTTATTTTTGCTATTATCTGGAAAAGATGGAAGAAGAAACTGGATTTATCAAATGCAGAAGAGACAGTAGAAACCTTGCGAAAGATGGAAAAAGAAAGTCAAACATCATCCGGTTGTTCTGGAGAGAAGAAGGATAAGATGGTAAAAAAAGCATTGTTGATGCAATTAAATATAGCAAAAGTATTGGCACAATTAGACGAAAGTTCAGATGAGGACAGGACTTTCCTGGAAGAATTTAATCGTTTATTTTATAAAGGTCAGCATACGATAGGGATCAATTGGAATGAATTTTATTCGTTAGTAGATTTACTGTATGATGATTTTGTCAATAAATTGCAAGATAATTATGGGAAAATCTTACTGGAAAAAGAAATTCAACTTTGTTGTCTGCTTAAGGCAAATATGAGTACTTCTGAAATAGCTTGTATAATGGGACAAAGTATATATACGGTTCGTACACGAAAGACTAGTATACGGAAAAAACTGAATGCTCCTGATGCTGCCGATATTATTATTTTTTTGGAGAAGGAACTAGCATCTAAGTGTTAAATGGATTTAAATATTAATCTCTGTATATGTTGATGGTGAATCATACTATGTGAAATATTAATTTTATCAAATGTGTGAAAATTTAATTATCTGATTTCTAGCTGCTTTTAGATTTGACATATTAATAGCTACCATTGAAATATAATTCATTAAAAGCTTGTTATATTAATTCTTCTCAAAATACCTTTGATAAAAATTAAAACAAGTAGCAAATATGGGAACGAGAATAATTAGTTTATTGTTAACTATTACGATGATTTGTTGTACAACATTCTTAGTGAAAGCAGATCAAGTAAAAATAAAAAAATCAAGGAAAGATTCTGGTGGGGTACGTTCCATCTCCTTAGATCCCTCTCATCTCACGGTTAATTTGGATAATAATGTAATCCATGTTGATTTTCTCATATTGTTGAGAGATGTCAATATTTCTATTGTCAGTTCGGATGGCAGACAGGTTCATCAACAAGTTATTTCTCCTCAAACTTCTTCGGTTGATATTGACTTAAGCGGAGAAGAGTCGGGAGTATACACGGTTTATTTTACTGATGCGACAGGTATCTGTTTGTTTGGTGAATTTGTATTATCGCAGATAACATATAAAATTTGATACTATGAATAAGAAATTGTTTACCTATCAATCATGGTTGTTAAAAATTACCATGATTACTTTTTTGGGTGTTGTTTTTTGTCAGTGTAAGTCGGATAACGATTTACCAGAACCTGATAGCCCTGAACCAGAAGGAGAAATACCTCTTATAACTAAAGCTGCCTTTGATGACTATTTTGAGTGGGACAGGTTGGATAAATTTCCAATTTACAATCCTAATATAGGTCGTTCTGATAATATTGAATTACCTTGGGCCAAAGGTTCTACAGTCTCATTGGGTATTCCGAACGAATGGCTGGATCCTAATGCATATAGTCCGACATTTAGCGAACGATATTATTCGAGGGAGAATAATTGGGTGTTAGTCTACAGTAATTTGACAAAAAATACGGTAAATAAATATTTTGCTTTGTATAATACTCATACAGGGTTGTTACGCTTTTTTGTTTATGCTTTATCTAATGCTTCTGGTGGTGGAGTTAGCAGTTCGTATTGGGGGATTCGTGTTGATAAATCAACATCTCTGTTAAATTTTACAACAGAGTTTGCGGATGATATGACAAAAAAAATTGCAACTCCTTCTTATATAACTTCGCCTCCTGGAACAGTTATGGGTACACAATTTATAGGGAAAGGGTATCAGGTCAATAATTGGTATGGCTTGGAAGTAGAATGTGCATATGACCCATCTATTGCAGTTGGAACTTTATATAATTTTGAGATGATGGGATGGGCGGTTAATAAAACAACTATAACTGGTGACGGGAAGACCGATGGTTCAATAACAGGAACTGTTGAGTTTATGGCACCTACCTCTAATTTTAATATCAGTCTTAGTGAAATGTTTAAGCAGAGTAATTCCAAAACAAATATTGTGGCCGACAATGGTGGTGTTGTTCGAGGTTTAGGTGATAAGATAGAGGAAGGAATCAGTAAAAATGATTCTTTTTTTAAAGGATTATGGAATAACATAAAGAGAAAAGCAATGTCCGGTATTGGTGATGGCGTGAAAAATGGGCTACAGGCTATATTTACCTCTGGTGGTTCGGTCGCTGCAAAAGCGTTGACCGGTGCTGTCAGTTCCATATTGGGAATAGGTGGTAGTAAACCTTCTGTTGGTAAAGTTGATTTACGCTTATCTTCTAATACTAAGTTTACTTTCGAGGCGGAGCAGGTGCTTCCTGGTTGGGGAACAGTTTCACAATTTCCAATTCCCGGTTGTTCAACTAATCCTAATGATATGCCGCTATATAATGAATCGCTTGGCGTGTGGAACTTGAGTAAGACACCAATCCTGAATATAGAAGGGATTTCTCACGAATTTTATACTGATTCGAGAACTTTTTACAAAGGAGTTTATAATTTCCGATATTATCTGGATTGTTCCCAAAACGATTTAGTCATAAATAGCGCTATCAGGAATAAAGTGACGATAAGTAGTTTTAATGTGGAAATCGCAGCAGAAGATAACAATCCATATATATTCGGTTCTTCTCCTGTTGGTGAATACGGAGGATATGAACCTGAGCCGTTTGGATGGATTGGAAATAAAAAATATTATTCTAAAATACTTATCGGAAGACCGTCAGGAGGTAGTTCTACAGTTAGTGCTCTATATGGTTCTGTTTTTGTTAAAAATTATCCGGTATATGAAGATATAAGACATGTGTCACCTACGGAATTCTATCATGGAAATTTTAAAGCTGTTGTTTCCTTTGATATGAAGGATAATGCGACAGGAAAAGTTTATTCATTCTCAAAATGGTTTAATGTGAAATTAGGTAGTCAGACTGTTAATTACAAGAAAATAGAGGTGAAGGGTGAGAGTGATTGTGAAAATTATATTAATGCGATTAAAAATTCAGCATATCCACCTGCATCAGGATATTATACATGGGATGAGTTTGATATAAAAAAATGAATGGGCTGTAGGTTTCTATTCTGAATATAGAATATCAAAGAATGGGAGGAGGTTTTTATTTTTAGATTTCTGCTTTAGAAATTGTCTGTTTTTAGAAATACCTCCTCCATTTTTCACCAGTCTCTTTATTTGTTGTATTTTTGCAGGTCAATAAAGCAAAAAGAAAACAATGCATTACTTCTCACATATTTTATCCAATGGTCTTCGTATGGTACACTTGCCGATGGAATCGCCGGTTTCGTACTGTGGATTTGCCGTGAATGCCGGAACCCGCGATGGATAATATGCCGGAAAATTCATTACTTTTACTTCATAACCATATTCGTGGAAAAGAAGAGAGGATTTTTACTTATGAAAATGAAAATTTTATTTGCAGCATTGTTGCTCTCTGCCACAACCCTGTTGAGTGCTCAGGAAGCGAAGTATGGAATTAAATCTGCCATAATTAAGAAGGACATGGTAGCCATGGGACAAAAAGTCGAATGTGCATGGTATGTTGAGGATTATGGGAAAAAGGAGGCTGTTGAGATAGCTATGAAGACTGGCGGTGTGGCCGGTATTGAAAAGCATATACGTACAATTTCAGAAGGAGCTTCTGTCGTCAATGTCGATTTGGATATGAAGACAGCCATGCGGATGAACTTGCCGCAGCAACCGATCAACTATCTGCAATTGACTCCGGATGTAATAGAGAAATTCAAGATCAAAGAAACAGGGAAAGAAGAAATTGCGGGAAAACCCTGTAAAAAATATGCGTTGGAAATCACTCAGATGGGACAAACTGTACAGATGTCGGTTTGGATATGGAAAGGTCTGGCTTTAAAATCGGAAACAGCCTCCAATGGCATGGTTGTTATGGTTGAAACTGCCACCCAAGTAGATGAAAGTTCAGTTGTACCGGTAGATAAATTTGTTGTGCCGGAAGGTATTAATGTGAAGGAGTAATAACAGCCTATGAAGTTAAAAGTAATCACAAGAAATTATTATCTGGAATGGATAGTGGTTCTATTGTACTTTTGTCCTTAATTCTGGGATATTGTTCGGGTTGGTTCGATTTTACTCATTTGCAGAAAGAAGATTATTGGTTGTTAGGTCTGTTTTTTATATTATCAATAATCTTTTTTTCTTTGGTGAATTACAGAAAGTATCGTCTTATTAATAATACGGAAGATTAAATATTTATGATATGAGAAAGAACTTGATAAGGTGGAATCTGACTCCTTCAATGATTGCTTGGGGAGTGGTTATGATCATAGAGTTGGTTATTATGATTATGGCTGCCAATAATTTGCTACAGGATCCATCCTCTAAAGGTGATATGGCATTTATAGGATCAGGTTTGTGTGTATGTTTGTCAGGGTACATCTCCCTGAAAAGAGAATGGGGTAAAAATAGGTTTTGATAAACAGACAGGGATATTTTTTGTTAGGGGTTAGAGTACGAAGAAATAATACTTATCGATGCAAATTATGTTCTAAATCCTTATCTTTGTCTGAAATGTTTAATCCGGTTGAGTTATGGAAAGAATTTATCCGATAGGTATACAGAGCTTTGAGAAAATACGTCTGGATAATTATGTATATGTGGACAAAACCAGATTTGTTTACCGGTTGGCAAAAACCGGTTCTTATTATTTCCTGAGCCGCCCTCGACGCTTCGGGAAAAGTCTGTTGATTTCTACACTTCAAGCCTATTTTACCGGAAAAAAAGAGTTATTCAAGGGGTTGGATATCGAACAGCTGGAAAAAGACTGGACCAGTTATCCCATTCTTCACCTGGATCTGAATGCGAGGAATTATGAAGATGAAAATTCCCTGCTGGATGAGCTTAACAAACATTTGGAAATATGGGAACGCGAATACGGAAGTCCTTATGGCGATCGTGCGCCGGAAGAACGTTTTTTTCATGTTATCCGTCTGGCATACGAGAAAACCGGGCAGCGGGTAGTTATTCTGGTGGACGAATATGATAAACCGATGTTGCAGGCTATCGAAAACGACAAATTGCAGCAGATCTACCGGAATCAGTTGAAACCATTCTATGGGGTGATGAAGAGTATGGACAGTTATATCAAATTCGCATTTCTGACGGGTGTGACTAAATTCGGTAAAATAAGCGTTTTCAGTGACTTGAATAACCTGAACGATATTTCGATGAACCCTGATTTTGCGGATATTTGTGGTATGACTGAAAAGGAGATACACCGCTATTTCGAGCCGGATATCCATACTTTGGCGGCTAAAGAGGGGTTAACATATGAAGAAACCGTTGAATTATTGAGAAGAAATTACGACGGTTATCATTTTACCGAAAATACGGAGGGGATTTATAACCCTTTCAGTCTGCTGAACACGTTTTATGCTATGCGTCCCGACAGTTATTGGTTTGCTACGGGTACACCTAGTTTTCTCGTTTACCTTTTGCAAAAGGATCAGTATGATTTATGGAAGTTGGGGGAGGAAGAGACTGATTCCGACGTTTTGGATAGTATTGATTCTATTTCGAAAAATCCGATCCCGGTGATTTACCAAAGTGGGTATCTGACAATAAAAAAATATGATAAACGTTTCAAATTGTATACTTTAGGTTTTCCGAATCTGGAAGTTAAGGAAGGCTTTTTAAAATACCTGTTGCCTTTTTATGCCAATATAAAGGATACGGATACGACCTTTAATATCCGTAAATTTGTAAGTGAAGTGGAAAAAGGCGATTATGATTCTTTCTTTACCCGTCTTCAAACCTTTTTTAGCAACATTCCCTATGACTTGGTCGGCAACTGGGAAAAACATTACCAAAATGTGATCTACATTGTAAGTAGCCTGATGGGATTTTACGTCGATGCTGAATACCATACCAATCGTGGACGGGTAGATTTAATCCTGAAAACTCCGGCTTACCTTTATATCATGGAGTTCAAGCTAGACGGCTCTTTGGAAGAAGCGATTCGCCAGATCGAAGAAAAAGGTTATGCCGAACCGTTTGCCCATGATTCCCGTAAATTAATCAAACTGGCCGTAAATTTCAGTTCCAAAACACGGAATATAGAAGGGTGGAAGGTTGTTGATGAAAGGGGCTAATAACTGCTTAATCGATCTTACAATCTAAAAACGAATAAAATCAATCTCTTATAAACAATATCCCGATTTTTATTCGTACTTTTCGAGCCATTGATTAACATAAAATATAACCGCATGAAAAAACTCAATCTAACATTATGTTGGCTGTTTATGGCAGTTTTCGCATTACAACAGCTTTGTGCACAACAGTTGCAACCTCTTCCTGTCGATCCGAAGGTAAAATATGGGAAGTTGGATAACGGACTTACTTACTATATCCGGCAGAATAAATTACCGGAAAATCGTGCAGATTTTTACATTGCACAACAGGTCGGTTCAATATTGGAAGAAGATTCGCAAGCCGGATTAGCTCACTTTCTGGAGCATATGGCTTTTAATGGAACAAAAAATTTCCCCGGAAAAATGATGACCAACTATCTGGAAACAGTAGGTGTCCGCTTTGGTGAGAACCTGAATGCCTATACTAGTTTTGATAAAACGGTGTATATGATTATGAATGCGCCTGTTACGCGTCAGGGTATTATCGACTCTTGTCTGCTGGTGCTGCATGATTGGTCTAATGGTATTGCGTTGGATGGTGATGAGATTGATAAGGAGCGTGGTGTAATACGTGAAGAATGGCGTACCAGCGGAAACGCCGGTATGCGTTTGATGAAGCAACAACTTCCGGCGATGTATCCGGGTAGTCAGTATGCCAATCGTCTGCCGATAGGAAGTATTGATGTGATCAATAACTTTAAACATGATGAGATACGTGCTTATTATAAAAAATGGTATCGTCCCGATTTGCAGGCAGTTATTGTTGTGGGTGATATTGATCCGGATCAGATTGAGGCTCAATTAAAGACACTGTTTGCCGATGTGCCTAAACCTGTAAATCCGGCGGAGCGTATTCTGTATCCGGTTCCGGATAATGAAGAACCGCTGGTTTCGGTTGCACAGGACAAAGAGGCGACAATTCCTTATGTGTACCTATTCTTTAAGCATGATCAGATTCCAGATGAGGTAAAAGCATCAGCAGCCGGAATAGTGATGGATTATATAAAAAACGTCTCTAGTGTGATGATGAACGAACGGTTCCGTGAGATCCTGCAAAAGCCGGATGCACCGTTCCTGGGGGCTTCGGGATATGATGGCAATTACTTTGTTGCGAAAACAAAAGATGCCTGGAATGTATTCTGTGCTGCAAAAGAAGGAAAGGTAACAGATGCGCTTGCTGCCATTACGCGCGAAACAGAACGGGTGAATAAATACGGGTTTACTGCTTCCGAATATGAACGTGCCCGGGTGAATGTGTTGAAGAACTATGAATCGAATTATAAAGAGCGGGATAAACAGAAAAACGGAACTTACTCAAACAGATATGTGACCCATTTTACAGACGGGGGTTCTATCTCAGGTATAGAAAATGAATATGCTATGATCAATCAAATAGCACCATCAATTACTCTTGAGCAGGTAAATCAATATATTCAGGATATAATCGGTGAGAAAAATGTTGTTATATCTGTTTCCGGTCCGGAAAAAGAAGGTCTTGTATATCCCACGGAAGAAGAATTGCTGGATGTATTTAAGAAAGCACGTCAGGAGGAATTGACGCCTTATGTTGAAACGGTCTCTGATGAACCTTTGGTAGAGGGACTGCCTGCTCCCGGCAAGATTGTATCATCTAAGGAAAATGAGTTGTTGGGGGTAACGGAGTTGACTTTATCCAATGGTATTAAGGTGTTACTGAAAAAGACAGATTTCAAAGATGACCAGGTATTAATGACCGCTACCAGTCCGGGAGGTACGACTATGTTCGGCGATGGAGATATTGCGAATCAGAAGTTGATAAATAGTGCGATCAATTTGGGCGGTGTTGGAAATTTCAGCAAAACGGATTTAGCTAAAAAACTCGCAGGAAAGAAGGTGAATGTTTATGTTTCTCTCGGTCCGGATTGTGAGAAAGTGGATGGTTCTTCCTCGCCGCAGGATATTGAAACGATGTTCCAGTTGATCTATCTCTATTTTAATAAACCCCGCATAGATAATGATGCGTATGCTTCATTTGAAGAAAGAATGAAATCGCAGTTGACTAATCTGAATCTCAATCCGATGGTTTCGTTCAGCGATACGTTGAGCACTTATTTATATAATGGAAATCCCCGTGTAATGCGTGTACAGTTGTCTGATTTTGGTCATATAAGCTATGCCCGGATGATGGATCTTTATAAAGAACGTTATGCGGATGCATCCGATTTTATTTTCACATTTGTCGGAAATGTAGATACAGATGCTATCAAGCCTCTGATAGAGCAATATCTGGCAACTTTACCTTCTCTTGGGCGTAAAGAACCGAAAGGAAGGGAAGAGGTATATGCTCATATGCAAAAGGGAATCACGGAAAAACGTTTTGCCAGATCAATGGAGACTCCCAAAGCTTCTATTGTTGGCATTTATTCAGGACAATTGGATTTTACACCCGAAAATATGACATTGCTCACAGCCTTGAAACAAATACTTGATATTGTTTATGTAGAAAAGGTTAGGGAAGAAGCCGGTGGCACATATGGTGTCAGTGTTTCTTCACAGTTAGGTTATTTTCCGAAAGGAGAGGTGGCTTTGCAAACCTATTTCGATACGGATCCGGAAAAGGCTGATTTAATGAATAAAATTGTACGGGAAGAACTTCAGAGTATCGCGAAAGATGGTCCTCGTATCGAAGATTTTAATAAGACGAAAGAAAATATGCAGAAGAAATATGCGGAAAATTTGAAAGAAAACAGTTATTGGTTGCGTGTGGTCGATGATTTTTATTTCCATAATTTGGATCGCCATACACCCAATAAGTCAGTGCTTGACGGTATGACTTCGCAGCAGATACAGGAGATTGCCCAAAAGATTCTTTCTCAGGGGAATATGTTGGAAGTATTTATGGAACCGGCTAAATAAGATTATGTAAAAAATCGATAAAAAAGGAATCCGGGAAGTGTTTAAAATGCTTCCCGATTACTTTCATGAATTATCAGGGATATCATTTTTTTGATCGTAGACAATGCTATCGCTCTTATTTGTTGTATTTTTGCAGGTCAATAAAGCAAAAAGAAAACAATGCATTACTTCTCACATATTTTATCCAATGGTCTTCGTATGGTACACTTGCCGATGGAATCGCCGGTTTCGTACTGTGGATTTGCCGTGAATGCCGGAACTCGTGATGAAGAAGCGAATGAGTTCGGTCTGGCTCATTTCGTGGAACATATGATGTTTAAAGGTACTGAAAAACGTAAAGCATGGCATATCCTGAACCGGATGGAAAATGTTGGTGGCGAGCTGAATGCCTATACGACGAAAGAAGAGACATTCGTTTATTCCATCTTCATGGAAGAGCATTATCAGCGGGCATTTGAATTGTTGACAGACCTGATCTTTCATTCCCAGTTTCCGCAGCAAGAGATTGAAAAAGAGGTCGATGTGATCTTGGATGAAATAAATTCCTATGAGGATAGTCCATCGGAACTTATCTTCGATGAATTTGAAAACCTGCTTTATGACGGACACGCTTTAGGACATAATATATTGGGCGACGAGGCCTCCCTGTTGACATTTAACTCTGAATCCGGACGTTCCTTCATGCACCGTTTCTATGCACCGGAAAATATGGTATTCTTTTCGATGGGACGGATTGATTTCAATAAAATCGTGAAGATGGCCGAAGGACTTTTGTCGGATATTGCCTTTCCGGTAGCTCCGCGTAACCGGATCGCCCCTGATGCCATAACGCCTTGTGTGAAGAAAATCAGTAAGGATACGCATCAGGCACATGTGCTGATCGGCAGCCGTGCCTATAGCCTGCATGACGAAAAGCGGATCCCGTTGTTCCTCCTGAACAATATGCTGGGTGGACCGGGTATGAATAACCGTCTGAATGTATCGCTTCGGGAAAAACACGGACTGGTTTATAACGTTGAATCGAATGTCACATCTTATACGGATACAGGATTAGCCAGTATTTATTTCGGAACGGACCCGAAGAATATGGAAAAGGCTTTACGTCTGGTCCATAAAGAACTGGAAAAAATACGGGACAACAAATTGTCTGCGACACAACTGGCTGCAGCCAAGAAGCAGGTGATCGGACAGTTGGGCGTTTCCGGAGATAATAAGGAAGGGCTTTTCCTGGGATTGGGGAAAAGCTTCCTGCATTATAACCGGTATGATACGTTGCCGGAGGTCTTTGCTCGGGTCGAAAGCCTTACGGTTGAAAACATTCAGGAAGTCGCAAATGAAGTCTTTGCGGCGGAACGTTTATTCAGTCTGATCTATCAATGATCCTGTTACCAGCATTCTGCTTTGTCTTTTAATTCCGGAATACTGTTTTTATCGAATACCGGACTTTTTATTCCTTTCCGTTTTTGTGCGACATAGTCTTTCAGCAGAAGGAATGCCTGGCGGCTGAGTAAGGATATGGCAATCAGGTTGCAGATAGTCATCGTTCCCATCGTGATATCTGCCAGGCTCCATGCCAGATCGAGACTGGCTAAAGCTCCGAACATGACCATTCCACCGACCAGGAGGCGGTATATAAGCAAGATGCTGCGTTTCCGGGTAATGAACCGTATGTTTGCCTCTCCATAGTAATAATTGCCGATGATGCTGCTGAAGGCAAAAAGCAGGATGGCAACAGCTACAAAGATACTTCCTATACTCCCTATCTCATTGGTCAGAGCTTGCTGGGTGAGTTGCACGCCGTTGACGCTCCCGTCGAGCGGTGCCCCGCTGAAAAGAATAATAAATGCCGTACAGGTACAGATGATCAATGTGTCGGTGAAAACGCCCAATGTTTGTATCAGTCCTTGTTTTACGGGGTGAGAAACCTGGGCGGTGGCAGCCACGTTCGGTGCAGAACCCATACCTGCTTCATTACTGAATAGTCCCCGTTTAATTCCCTGCATCAGAGCTGCCCCGACAGTTCCGCCGATAGCCTGTTCCCATCCGAATGCACTGCTGACAATTAGTTTGATGACGGCCGGTAGTTCTGTTATATTGAAGGCTACGATACCTAAAGCCAAAGCCACGTAACCGAGTGCCATTACCGGAACGATAACGCTGCTAACCTTGGCGATCCGTTGGATACCACCGAAGATAATCAGGATGGTAAGTACGGTTAATATACCGCCAAGAATCCGGTGGTCGAATCCGAATGCTCCTTCCCAGGCGGCGCAGATCGTATTGCTTTGCACGGAATTAAATGCAAATCCGAAAGTAATGGAGATCAGTACGGCAAAAAGTACGCCCATCCAGCGTAATCCGAGTCCGCGTTCCATATAATAGGCAGGTCCGCCGATGAATGAGTCTTTCCCTTTTCTTTTATATAACTGTGCCAGTGTCGATTCGACAAAGGCACTGGATGCACCCAGTAAAGCGATGATCCACATCCAGAAAACTGCCCCCGGACCTCCTACGGCGATAGCTGTTGCTACTCCTGCCAGATTGCCGGTCCCTACACGGCTGGCTAACGATACGGCAAATGCCTGGAAAGAGGAGATGTGTTTTTCACCGTTTTTAGATTTTCCGGCGGAGTCTCCAAGTAATTTTATCATCTCTTTTATCATGCGGAACTGTACGAAACGTGTTTTGAACGTGAACCATACAGCGCAACCTAAGAGCATGATTATTAATATATACGACCATAAAATGTCGTTGATGCTATTTATCCAGGTATTTAATATATCCATTGATTTTATTCGTTTTGCTTCAAATATACGTCTTTTTCTTTTTTATTCTGTAACCTTTTTTCGATTTGCATCGTCTTATGAATAGAAACAAACGAAAGGCAGGAAAGGCCACCCTGCAATAGATAAAAAATAATAAACTTATGAGACGGATTATATTCGGGATCATGCTGCTGGGCTGCATGGTACAGGGAGCTTTTGCTCAAAATTTAGGAATAAAAGGTTTGGTCAGAGATAGTCAGAACAAAGAACCATTAGAGTTTGCCAATGTTGTGCTGCAAACAATGGATTCAATGTTTATTACCGGAACAACTACCGATGAAAAGGGCAATTTTGCTTTGGATAAGGTAAAATCAGGCGATTATTTGCTGGCTGTTTCCAGTCTGGGATATGAGACACAGTATGTCTCTTTGAAAGGATTTAATAAAAGTGTGACATTGGGCGATATACCGATGGAGAATGCATCGGTTTCGTTAGACGGTGTTACGGTCAGTGCTTCGAATACGAGTAGTCGTTCCGACCGGAAACTGGTTTTCCCGTCCGATCGGCAGGTTAAGGCTTCTACCAACGGGATGGATCTGTTGCAACAATTGATGCTGCCGAAGATACAGGTGAATCCGCTGTCGAATGAAATCAAGATACCGGGAAATGGGGAAGTCCAACTTCGTATTAACGGTGTAAAAGTGGAGCTCGATGAAGTCAAGGCATTGCTCCCTTCCGATATTATCCGTCTTGAATATCACGACAATCCCGGATTGCGTTATGGCAATGCGGAAGTTGTGCTCGATTATATTGTTCGCCGTCCGGAGACAGGGGGAAGTTTTAGTGTGGATATGAGCCAGGGTGTGAATGTATTATGGGGAGAACATCGGGTTTCAGGAAAGATCAATCGTAAGAAATCGGAATTCGGTGCTTCTTATCGGATCGGTCCGCGTGACTTTTACGGTCTTTCCAGAGATAATGAGGAGATATTCCATTTGGGTGACGGAACGGTTTTACACCGGAAAGAAGAAGGTGAACCTGCTCATGGCCGTATGTTCATGCATAATCTGAATCTGAATTATAGTGTACAGGATCAGGAGAAGTATTTGTTCAATGCCACCTTCCGCTACTGGAACAATCATCAACCGCATTGGGATTACCGTGGTATTTTATCCAATCAGGAAAATCTATCAGACTATGTGGATATGGTCGATCTGAATAGTTCAGATAATCAGGTTCCTGCGTTAGATTTATATTATCAGCGTAATCTGAAAAACGATCAGACATTGGTCTTTAATGTGGTCGGAACTTATAATCGTACTTCCTCTCATCGCTTTTATCAGGAAAGCCGCGGTGAAGATTTGCTGACGGATATTAATAACCGGGTTTCAGGTAATAAATATTCAGTGATCGGTGAAGGTATTTATGAGAAAAAGTTGGGGAATGGGAACCGTTTGAGTACCGGAATTCGTCATACGTAGTCATTTTCTAATAATGAGTATCGTAACGGACATGATTATAATACCCGTATGAATCAGTCGGAAAGTTTTCTTTATGGCGAGTTTAAAGGAAAGGTCCGGAAACTGGATTATACTCTGGGGGTTGGTGTGTCACGTTCCTATTACAAACAGGATGGAACAGATGATTCTTATCAATATTATACCTTCAATCCGCGATTTACATTGCAATATGCTTTGCCCGGACAATCGTTTATTCGTTTGAGAGGTTATGTCGGTAATTCTTCTCCTTCTTTAGGAAATCTGAGTGCTATCGAGCAGGTGATCGATTCTTTGCAATTGCAACGCGGTAACCCGCAACTGGAAGCTTATATGCGTTATCGTCTAGCTCTTACTTATGAGTATCAGAAAGGAATCTTTTATACTAATTTAGACGGTGCCTATGAATATCTTCCTAATCCTATTATGGATGAAAAATACCAGGAGGGGAACAAGATCATTCAGACCTGGGATAATCAAAAGAACTGGCAGCGTTTGACAGGTTCGGCTATGTTCCGTATCGGACCGATCAAAGATATCCTGCAGTTTTCATTTACCGGTGGTGTGAATCATTATATCAGTAACGGGAACACTTATTCTCATCGGTATACGAACTGGTATTGTGAAGCACAAGCCTCTCTGACCTGGAAGAAGTTCATGCTGATGTATCAGATGAATACGAACTGGAACTGGTTCTGGGGTGAGACATTGGAAGGTGGTGAAAATATTCAGATGTTTATGGCGCGCTACAATCATAAGAATCTGTCGTTAGGAGTAGGGGCTATTAACCCGTTTTCTGATAACTATAAAGTAAAGACGGAAAACTGGAACCAGTATGCATCTTATAAGAAAGCGATGTATATTAAAGAAAGCTCACGTTTGTTCGTTGTCTCTTTAACCTATAATTTCTCATTCGGTCGTACCTATAAGGCTGGTCAGAAACGTTTGAACAATGCCGATAACGACTCCGGTGTGATGAGTACGGGTAAATGATATTCTTTGTATCTTTGAAAAAAATTAAAGATAAGAAAGTATGAAAGCAATTGAACCCGCTTTGATAAAGGATAATTTTATTGAGATTATCGGTAAAGAGTGGATGCTGGTAAGTGCCGGTGACAAAGACAAGTTTAACATGATGACGGCCAGTTGGGGCGGCGTAGGTTTCCTCTGGAATAAACTGGTTGTATTCGTATTCATTCGTCCGGAGCGTTATACCCGTGAATTTGTCGATGAAAAGGGATGTTTTACACTCTCTTTTCTGGGTGAAGAGCATAAAGCTGCGCATAAAATATGCGGTTCAAAATCCGGACGCGATATAAACAAGGTCGCTGCGACAGGTTTGACTCCTTATTTTACAGAATTGGGAAATCCTAGTTTTGAAGAATCCCGCCTGACGTTGGAATGCAAAACGCTTTATGTAACAAAGATGGATAAGAATAGCTTTGTCGATCCGGCTTTGTATGAAAAATGGTACAGCGCGATGGCTGGCAATTTGCATAATGTATATGTGGCAGAAATATTGAATGCCTGGGAAAAATGATTTTACCGTAATCCGAGTTCCCTGAGCATTTGCTCCGTATGGGTCAGAAAATACTTCGTTAACTGATAATGTTGTGTTTCCTCATACGGAGTGATATGTGCTCCATCCTCTTCTATGGAATAAATATCTGCATCCGGATAAGCCATGATGATCGGCGAATGGGTGGAGATGATCAATTGGCAACCTTGTGCCACCAGTTCATGGATCCTGACCAATAGTGCCAGCTGCCGTTGAGGCGAAAGGGCTGCCTCCGGTTCATCGAGGATAAAGAGGGTGTTTCTTCCTGCATAGTTCAGGAAAGTGCTGAGAAAGCTTTCCCCGTGCGATTGTTCCAGTAAGCGCCGTCCTCCGTAGGCTCCTAAAGAATAATCACGCCCATAATCTAATATGTCTTTCATCGATTTGGCATCGATTTCTGCGGCATGATCAAAAAAAGACTCGGCACGGAAGAAGAAATGGTCGAAAGGTTTCCGTTCTTCTATCAGCCGGATGCATTGCGGCAAAACGTTTGAATAGGATTTCCAAGCTTCTTTCCCGTCGTACAACATGCCTTGTTTGTTTTCATCCCGTTCTTCATATTTGAACATGATGCCTTCCAGCAGGGTCGATTTGCCTGCACCGTTTTCACCGACCAGAAAAGTAACCGGTTTCCGGAAAACAATCGATTCGATATAGCGTACGGCTGCCGCACGGAAGGGGTATTTCAAATCTTCTACCGGTCCTTCTACTTCTGCCGGATTGGTCAGTTTTACTTGTTTGAGGTAAATCATAGTTTTCTTTTTTACAAATGTATATAAACTTCTTTGCTTATTCAAACGACAGGTATGGTGTCAGCCTTTCCCGGTCGGCATCGGTGAACTCTTCGAGGAGCTGAAAGTTCTCCCAACCGGTCAGTTTACCTTTTTGCTTTCGTAATTGTCCGATGATGCGGGCCTGCCGGTAGTTAATGTAAGGATGTTTTTGCAGATCATTCATGGATACTTTATTGACAATTAATTGACAGATTAATGACAGATCTGCCGAAAACCACGATTTCATCGTATTGTATCGTTCTTCATCGATCCCATATACTTCGTGAAGCTGGGAGACAGAGTAGAAGCCACCTAACAACTCTCTGTACTTAATAATCCGGCGGGCGAATGTACTTCCGATTCCAGGCACTTTTTTTAGAATTGTAGTATCGGCTGTATTTAGCTCGACTATGGTTCCGGCAGGATATTTTTCAATTTTAGGAAAAGGTTTCCTTCCGAGTGTATTTTTAGTTTCTTTCGGATGAAATTCTTTTTTCTTCCGGGAGGAATTGTTTTTACTACCGGATGAGGGTATTTGCCGTTTTCCCGTATCAGCGCCTTCTGTAATTGTATTTAAAGTTGTTTTAACCGGTTCTGTAACCTTTTTATTTTCATCGGCAAAATAGTCCGGTTTATTGTCCGTCACAAATAAGATGATCCAGGATATAGAGATCAGACAGAGTAGGAGAGTCAGGGCCCTACGTTCCCCTTTGGAAAAATAAAGTAAATCTCGCCAGTTCATAGTTTATAAGATATTATGGTTTGATATTTCGTCTGTTTCTGATGTGTGAGATGTATTTTTAAGAGAAATATAGAACTCATCGGAAATATCTATAGGCCGTATTTCTGTGCCTTCCATTCCCGCATTTTTTGTTTGACTTCATCCAATGTATAAAAAGGCCCTTCTTCGGCTTTGCGGACACGAGCAATTAGTTCTTCTTGGGTCATATTTAATCCGGGAAGTAGTTTTCTTCCCTTTGAAAGGGTTTTAATTTCAAGGGGGACGGTTTTGATTTCCATATTGTTATTTATTAAATGATGAATACTCTGTTACAAAGATATAAGTTACTTGCCAATAAACAAGTAACTTATAGCGTTTATTTTTCAAAACAGAGCGGTAATCTTCTTGATCAGGCCTAGTTCGTTCAGAAAAATAAGTCCGATAGCTGCCGGGGCGATGTATTTGATAAAGAAAGCGTATGTATTGAAGAAATAGAAAGTAATTGTTCCCTTGTTTGTCAATTCTTCTTTCAGTACTTTCTTCTCGATCCGGAGTCCTACAAAGATACAGATCATCATACCTCCGATAGGCATCATTATTTTGGCTGTCAGATAATCTAACGCGTCGAAAAGGATCAGGCCGCCGATCGTGTATTCTTTAAGCAGACCGAAAGATAATGAGCTAAGAGCACCGATGATAGCGACACCTATAGATACGATCCAGGCCGCTTTTTTTCTTGTCATGTGATATTCTTCGTGGACGTAAGCTGTAGCGACTTCATGCAAAGAAATGGTTGAGGTCAGTGCAGCCAAAGCCAGCAGAATGAAAAAGATGAATGACCAGATATTTCCAAACGGGAGCTGCTCGAAAATATTGGGAAGAGTAATAAATACTAACTCCGGACCTGCTGTCGGTTCAATGCCGAAGCTGAATACAGCCGGAAAAACCATGATACCGGCCAGTAATGCTACGAATGTATTCAGAACAGTTACCTGTATGGCCGTCAGCTGCAGGTTGGTATCTTTCCCGAAGTAAGAAGAATAAGTGATCAGGCAGCCCATACCTATACTTAGTGAAAAGAAAGTCTGTCCCATCGCACTTAAAACGACGGAAGAGGTGATCTTTTCAAAATCGGGTTTGAACAGGAATGCCAACCCTTCGTCCACCCCAGGCAGAGTAACCGAACGGATACAGAGTATGAGTAATATAAGAAATAAGGCGGGCATCATGATTTTGGAAGCCCTTTCAATCCCTTTCTCTACGCCGGAGACAATAATGAAATGGGTCGACGCGATAAAAACGATGGTCCATCCGATAGGACGGAGTGCACTGGATGAAAATGTTTCAAAGTCTGTAGTGAATTCTGCCGTTGTTTTCCCGGACAACGAGCCGGTCATCGCCTGCCATATATATTCCAATGTCCAGCCGGAAACAACCGCATAAAAACCCAATATCAGGAAAGCAGCTAAAACCCCGTTGTAACCGATCAGCGACCATTGTGTTCCGGGAGCCAACTCTTTGAAAGCCCCTGCTGCATTTCTACGCGAATGACGGCCGATAAAAAATTCGGTGATCATGATAGGAAGTCCGAGTAAAACAGTACATATCATAAAAACAAGCAGGAAGGCGCCACCGCCATTCGATCCTACCATATAGGGAAAACGCCAGATGCTGCCCAAGCCTACAGCGCACCCGACGGTTGCTAATATTACTCCGATTTTACTGCCGAAAGTTACTCTCTCTTTATTTGCCATAAATAATTTATACTCTTTCTGTTTATTGTAAAACAACCCCGTCTTTGATATGTATTACGCGGTCGGTGTTTGCAGCCAGTTGTTCATCATGGGTTACGATAACGAATGTCTGGTGCATCTGGTCACGCAACTCAAAGAAAAGGCTGTGTAATTCTTCTTTATTTTTGGTATCCAGGCTCCCGGATGGTTCGTCTGCCAGGATCACAGACGGATTGTTGATCAGTGCCCGTGCTACGGCGACCCGTTGCTTTTCTCCTCCGGATAATTCTGCCGGTTTGTGGGTCATACGGTCTGATAGTTTCATGAAATCAAGAATCTCTTTGGCCTTTTTCTCGGCATTGGCTGCCTTTTCCTGCGCAATCAGGGCTGGGATCATGACATTCTCCAGTGCGGTAAATTCAGGTAATAGCTGATGGAATTGAAAAACAAAGCCGATATTCTTGTTACGGAAGGATGCCAGTTCTTTTTCGGATAACTTGCCGGTTTCGGTCCCGTTAATGAACAATTGTCCGTTATCCGGTGTATCCAATGTCCCGATGATCTGAAGCAACGTTGTTTTTCCCGCGCCGCTTGGACCGACAATAGCTACTATCTCGCTTTTATTAATCGTGAGATCGATGCCTTTCAGCACTTGTAAATTCCCGAAACTTTTGGTAATGCCCTGCGTCTGTATCATTTGATTATATATTTCTTATTACATAGGAAGCCAGATAACAGCCGAAAATAGCCGGCATATACGAAACCGTTCCGGTAGTTGTCCGCTTACATTGTTCATTTTCTACTTCTACTACTGCTTCCGGGTTGGCTATCTCAGTCGAGAAAACAACCGGGATCCCTTTGTTCAGTCCCATTCCCCGAAGACGTTTGCGTACGGCTTTAGCCAATGCACAGTTGCAGGTCTTTGAAATATCGGCAATTTTCACCTGCGACGGATCGAGTTTGGCACCGGCTCCCATTGAGGAGACTATTGGGATTTCATGCCTGTGAGCATAATATAATAAGTACACTTTCGGACTGAGTGAATCGATGGCATCCACGATGAAATCGTACTTTGTGGCAGAAAGAACTTCTTCTGTCCGTTCGTCACGCAGGAATTCATTGAGTACCGTCAGCTTTAACCGGGGGTTGATATCGAGTAAACGTTGTCCGACAACTTCTGCTTTCTGCATCCCTTGTGTGGAATGTAAAGCGGGCAATTGTCTGTTGATATTACTCTCATTCACCGTATCGGCATCGACAATGGTCATGCGTCCGACACCGGCCCGGCAGATCTGTTCGGCGGCATAAGCTCCGACGCCTCCTAATCCTACAACCAGCACATGACAATGCGATAAGTACTCCATCCGTTCGGCACCCAGCAAAAGTTCCGTCCGTGTGTTCCAATTGTAACTCATTAATATGTTTTTGAGCACAAAAGTAATAAATCAATCAGAAACCGCCTTTTTATTAGTCATCTTTTAACTATTCGGACATAGAGTAATCCATTTATTTTTCCCAGTCTGTTTATCCTGCAATAAACAAAGCATATCTGCATTACTCCATATCTTATAAATAATATTTGTTTTTATGCCTTCCGGCAATAAGGATTTGCATTCGTTAAGCATTTCAGACATCAAGCTTTTATGGGATGGAACATCTTGAAGGTAACTGACTGTTCGTTGAATAATCTGGTCATGGTATGCTGGGGAGGAACGTTTCTTTTTTCTAAATTTTTGTTTATGCACCTGTATCTCCGGATAGGCGGATAAATATTGTTCATGTATCCACAATTCCGGATCCTGTATGGATTTCCGGCAAAATACGGAGAGATAAGATTTTATGGTCTGATCTGAATACTGGTAGTTTGCTTTGATGACAACTTGCTGCATTTCCTGAAAGGTGATTTTTCCACCTTGAGAAATTAAATAGTCGGACATAAATGTGCGGACATCTGTTTTTTTACTCTTATTTGGGTTATAATGCCAAAGTCCTGATTTGCTTTGGCTGACAAAATGTTCATCGGATGATATGATTAATTGCCTATCCATGATCGTTTTTTTCCCGAAAAGCTGTGCACGAGTGTTATATGCTTTTAATATTTCTTCCCGAAAAAGTGGCTTTTTGGCATCCAGTATGATACGACGGACTTCCATGGCTACGGCGTTCAAATACTCCCATTTTAAACGATAAAAGCCGTCGGCCGTTTTCTCCATACAAGGATGATATGATAAGATGGCCTGGATTAAATTGTCTTGTATATCGGATTGTTTTGTTTGCTCATTGATACGTTTCCGGATTGTATCGAAATGTATCCAGTGAGGTGAGGTGCGCATTGTAGAGATCAACAAAGATAAATGGTCTCTGTAAAGACCTTTTTCATCTTTATGTATGAGTAGATAAACCGTCTTTTGCTGCAGGGAAATGTCCAGAAGATCGAACGCCCACAGATCAAGTAAGCGTGTAAATCTTAGTATGGTCTCTTCGTTGGAGGATCCGGTGAAAACCGAGGAAATTAAATAAGTCGGTACGGGACGATATAAATATTGAGACAAAGTATCAAACGAACTTAGCAAAGAGTCCGAAAGTTGAAGATGTCCAGGCTTCTTATTGCTTAACAGGTAGATCCAACGTTTGGAAATTTTCGTTAGTATTTGTCGTATGCGCTCTGAAGTTTTTGAATAAATATGTGCAATTTCTGTATAAGTCAATGGGGAGTCGTCCAGGCCGAGATAGAGTGATAATATCTGTGCCGCGTCGATTTTGCCGATATTTTCCAGATAGGTTTTATACTGTTGGGCGAATAAATGCAATAATCCCAGAAAACTAAGATCTCCTTTGTCCTTGTTTTCAAATAGAGTTTGCGGACAATACTTTTTCTTATAATAAAGAAGATAAGGATTAGGATCGGATAATATCTGTTGCTTCCATTCGAGTAAAAGCGGTATGCGCAGTTTCCCCACACCTTTTAAATTTGTAATCTGAACATCACTCATTCGAAGAAATTCTACAAGAAACTCTTTATTGTTCTTCACTAGTACGTTTAAAAGCCTGTTATCAACCAGATCGAATGTGTATAAATATTTTATCTTTATTGAACTAAACATCTCATATTCCGGAAGTTGGTCTTTCAGTTTATCTGTTTGGATAACAGAAGGTATTATGTTACAGTCTCTTTCTAATAAATCACCGTTCGCTTCGTTATCATAATCGAATGGCAGAGTATATTGAAATTCGTTTTTTTGTTTTTTGTTCATAGACTTTTTAAGATTAATCAATTTGCAAGATAGAAACTATTATTTGTTTATACAAGTCTATCCTTAGTTTATAATGCATACAAATGATGAGGACTTTGCCGGAATGAAACATAATAGTTTGCCTGAGTGATTAAAAAGCTGTAATATTGTGTGCTTAAATTTAAAATACGATGAAGATAAGACGCTATTTGATGCTGGTTGCAGCATGTACTTTCTTTTTAGGAAAAAGTTTTGCTGCCAATAATGAGAAACCGTTCGTGATACCTGAATTGCAGGAATGGAGAGGTGCCCAGGGTATGTTTAGACCCTCTGCCACTTCCCGTATCGTTTGGTTGGGAAAAGATTCGGCTGTTGCCCGTGTCGCTAATCAGTTCGCTGAAGATTATGAAACTATGTTCGGGCGTAAACTGACTGTTGTACAGGGAAGAGCCTCTGCCGGTGATTTTGTTTTTTCATTGTCCGGCGACAGACAGTTGGGTGAGGAAGGTTATGCTGTAAGAATAGCAGACCGTGTAAGCATATCTGCTCCTAAAGCAAAGGGCTTATACTGGGCGACCCGTACGATCCTTCAGATGACGGAACAAAACAGTGATCAGGCATTGCCGAAAGGTGCTGTGCGTGATTATCCGGATTATGCGATCCGTGGTTTTATGATGGATTGCGGACGAAAGTTCATTCCGATGGCTTTTCTGCGTGACTACGTGAAGATGATGGCGTACTATAAAATGAATACATTCCAGATTCACCTGAATGATAATGCCTTCAAACAATATTATGAACATGACTGGAATAAGACCTATTCCGCTTTCCGTCTGGAGTGTGAAACGTATCCCGGCCTGACTGCCCGTGACGGTTATTATACGAAAAAGGAATTTATTGCTCTACAGGAGCTGGCGGATAGCCTGGGTGTCGAGATCATTCCGGAAATAGATGTCCCGGCACATTCGTTAGCTTTGACGCAATACCGTCCGGAAATTGGTAGCGAAGAATATGGAATGGATCATCTGGATTTGTTTAAACCGGAAACTTATCAGTTTGTCGACAGCCTGTTCCGTGAATATCTGGAAGGACGGAATCCAGTGTTCAGAGGCAAAAGAGTTCATATCGGGACAGATGAATATTCCAATAAAAAGAAAGATGTTGTAGAGAAATTCCGCGAATTCACCGATCATTATATCCGTTTTGTTGAAGGTTTCGGCAAGCAGGCCTGTGTTTGGGGTGCCTTGACTCATGCCAACGGTGATACTCCTGTTAAGTCTAAAGACGTATTGATGAATGCCTGGTATAACGGCTATGCAGATCCGAAGGAAATGATCAAACAGGGATACGATCTGGTCAGCGTTCCCGACGGTTATTTGTATATCGTTCCGGCTGCCGGTTATTATTATGACTACCTGAATACGGAGAAGTTATATAAAGACTGGACACCGGCACATATCGGAAAAGAGGTTTTCCCTGAAAAGCATAAACAGATCAAAGGCGGTATGTTTGCCGTTTGGAATGACCATGCAGGTAACGGAATCAGTACGAAAGATATTCATTACCGTGTTTTTCCGGCTATGCAGACACTGGCTGTTAAGATGTGGACCGGCAAAGACTGCAAGGTGCCTTATGAAACGTTCAATACTTCGCGTGTCGCATTAAGCGAAGCACCGGGGGTGAATGTGGCCGGGCGGATCGGGAACAAACCGCGTACAGTTTATACTCAGGATGCTTTGCAGCCCGGAATGAAAACCGGTTTGAAAGAGATTGGCTATCAATATACTGTTTCTTTCGATATTAAGTCTGTTCCCGAAGCAAAAGGGACAGAGTTGTTCCGTTCGGCGGATGCTGTTTTTTATCTTTCCGATCCTGTTTCAGGAAAGCTCGGATTTGCTCGTGACGGCTACCTGAATACATTCAATTATCAGTTTTACCCCGATGAAATGGCTTCAATTGCTATCAGCGGTGACGAAAAATCGACTCGTTTGTATGTGAACGGACAGTTGAAGGAAGATCTGACAATTCAGAAACGTTTCTTTAACGGAGGTAAGGATTCCATGAGTTATGTCCGTACATTGGTTTTCCCGTTGGAGAAGGCCGGTGATTTCAAGAGTACGATAACGAATGTGGAAGTATTGAATTATTGCAAGTGATAAATGAAAGAAGTAATGTTTTAGTGTAAAAGCTCTTTTACACTAAAACATTGCATTATAATACTATTTAGAAAGTATTTCATTTGCATAGCGGGCATAATGTCCCTGCAAACTGTCGGCGTATTGTCGGAGAACTGTTTCCCCTATACCGTCCTGGTCTCCGCAGAGATAGAGTGCTCTTGCCAGATGCAGTTCTTTCAAAGCCAGGTTCCTTGTGGAGGTGTCGTTCTGATCGGGAACGGCAGAACTTCTTGCTTCGGCATACGACTGGATAGAATGGTTACGCACTCCCGGTTCCGACAGCATGGATACAAGGACGGGTACGGCATCTTTGCTGCCTATCGCTTCTGTAGCCATGGCGATTGCACGGAAGTGGGAGAAGTAGTCTTCCGGTTCCAGTTGCTTTGCCTTTTCGAGGATAGCTGTAAGGGCTGAACTCTCTTTTGTGTTGCCCAAGGCTGTGATCAATGTGTCCAGTCTGCTGAGGCACATTCCGAATTGCCCCATGCCTGTATAATGCCAGCCTTCGTCCCATGCGGCATATTGACGGACGGCATCTGTTAAAATGGCTGCTCCTCTTTTGTCTCCCAGGATACAAAGGATACTGGCAAGGATTGTTTTCTCTTGCGGCATGGTTGCCTGGCTGAATTGTTTGTTTATCAGTTCAAGGCAGCGTTCAGGGTTGGTGAGCAGAACTTCGAGTCCTTTATAATTGTCCGTTACGTTGACAGTCGCTTTTTTCATTTCTGAATTGCTGAATCCCTTGAACTCTTTGTCCGTTAAAACCCGTGGCGGCAGATTGCCCATCTGTACCAGATGTTTTTGAACCTTCTTTATATCTGCTTTCCGAAGCGGTTTATTTTCCTTTACACACAAGGCAGCCAGATAACCGGCCGCGTATCCTTGATTTTGTAAACAAGGTTGCATACGGATAACCGGCATGGCGTCACGGTGAGCACTCGCTCCGAGCCCGGTGGTCAGGATGCCTTCCAATCCTTTCGGAAGTAAGCTGCGTAGCGGAACATCGGCATCATAGATCTTATGCCGTTTTTCCGGTGGATTCAGGATAAAATACGGATCGATGATCATTCCGTGGGTATCGAAAGAACTTCTGTGGAATGAGATTGTATCCGGGTAACGGCGTTGGTTGATTACGTCATAAACGGAGATGATATGTTCTCCGATGATCCGGCGGCGTTCCCGTGTCTGAGGGATCTTCACGACATCGAAGAATCCTTTCATTTTATTCTTGGATTGTACGAAAGTACGGGATACATCGAGGATATCAGTATCATCGATAAAGAGCCAGTCATTATTATTATAAAAATCTCCCGGATCACGTTTCCCGGCTCCGGCTCCCTGTATGGCCAATGTCTTTTTACCGGTATACTCGAAAGGTGCTCCGGCTGCAATGGCAATATCAGCACTACCCGTACTGTCGATCAATACTTTAGATAGGAAAACTCCTCGTCCGGCAGGAGTGGCAACAACGAGTCCTTTTATCCGGTTATCTTCCACCAATGCGCCGCATCCCAGCACTCCGAACCATAACTCGCCGTTTGCTTTGAGCAATTCTTTCCGGTACCATTCCATTTTCCAATCGGAAACCGATTGTTCTTTCCAGTTCTTTCGCTGTCTGGGATGGTCGGCAGGAGCCATATTGTGTACTCCTTCGTCGATGTTTGCCGTAAAGCCCTCGCGAAAACCGTCCCAGTAACAACCGATCAATCCGATTGTTCCCAGTCCTCCCAATCCGTGCAGGTATTCGAGAACCAGGGTTTTAGCTCCTTGTCTGGCTGCCGATATACCGGCGGATGCACCGGCTGTTCCTCCTCCCAGGACGATCACATCATAATTGCCCAATACCGGTAAAGCACCTGCCGGGGAATCGGCGAAGCCATGTTGCATGGAAGGGCGGAGAGGCTGTAGAAGTTCTCCGATCTGACCGTAATTGTCAGCGTTGACTTTCGGCTGGCGGACAATGGGTTGTCCCGGCATCGGTATATCCTTTATTTGCACTGCGATCCGTTCACCAAGTATTTCTCCTAAAAACAGGGCATTGACCGGACGCATGACATGTGCTGCCGTGTCCCTCGGGATATCCGCACAAGGGCCGAGAACCCAAAGATTGTTGATATTTCCGGATCGGAAGGCTTTTTCCGGTAGTTTCCGGACTGAAAGCGTGTTTCCCAGGTAGCTCTCTTTTCCGATGATGGTTTGATTGGGAATATACCAAAGCAGATCGGAACTATCTACCTGTTCCGGATCCCATGTGACCGAGCGGGCGATCTGTTCGATTTTCATCAGGGATCCGTATGAATCGTCTTCAAGAGCCATCTTGAATGTGTAGCGGGTTACCGGATAGCTTTTATCCTTTACTTTTACCGGATGCGGTAGGATTTCAATATCGCTGATCTCTTTTGCTTCGTGAGGTTCGTTTCCTACGACCGTATATAAAAACTCCTGTATTCCCGGCTGGAATGCTTTCCGGTCGGCTCCGAACATATTGGCAACAGAGGCATCTTGTGTTGCATCGATGACGGCTTTACAATGTATAGCCTGCCTTCCTGAACGATTGGCTATGACAACTCCGGCTATCTTGCCGTTCGCATCCGTCAGGGCATTCGTCACATAGCTGCTGTACAGAAACCGGACCTGATTATCGATCAGTTCGTTTTCGAGGACGGATTTTACATGCAGTGGGGTAGGATAGTCTTTTCCGGGGAATAATCTACGGGATAAAGCTGTCCGGAGCATTTCTCCTTCTTTCCGTTCGAATAAGTAAGAACCACATATATCGTCACCGAAATAGGGCATATATCCGATCAGATAGACGCTACATCCTGCTTGGGCGGCAGCGACAGCAGCAGCTATAGCACGTGTGTAACCTCCGGCAATGACAAGATCGGCTTCGGCGATGACCGGTATTTTGCGTTGTGTTTCATGACAGAAGCCTGTATCGGGGACAACCGTCTGCAAAGTGGCTTTTGCGTCGTTGATACTACCTAACGATGCCAGTGTCCCGCCGGCAACTGTGGCTTTCAAAAAATCTCGTCGTGTAATCATAGTGTATCTTTTTTATATTTTATTGTTTTTCATCGACTATGTTTTCGGGGATAGAACCATCCAGATAAGGATCGTCTTTCAGGATACGGAGTAGTTTCGGGATATCTATTTCCTGTACGCTGGTATTGCCATCGATGGCTAGTGAAGAAGCAATTGCCGCCGATTGTCCCAATACCATGAAAACGGGTTCCATACGTATGGAGCCGAAAGCGATATGAGTCGCAGATACGCATACCGGGACCAGCAGGTTAGTACATTCTTCCCGTTTGGGTGTAATACTTCTGTAAGCGATAGGATAAGGAGGAAAACCATGATGCTGAACATCTCCTTCATTTTTTACCATTCCGTTTGTGACGATCCGTTGGCAATTATGTGAATCCATGCCATAGGCCCCTTTTCCGATAGCATCTTTAACAGTTTCTTCACCCTGACAATTTTTTTGCGTCATTATATATTCTCCGTTCAGGCGACGTGCCTCACGTACATATAGTTGAGTAGGGAAGTTGTCATTATCTACGAACTCATCTTTCGCCCATCCGAATCTGGAAACCTGGTCACGCAGTTCGGAGGGGACTCTGTCGTCATGCGTAAGGAAATAGAGCAGACCTTTTGTATAGTCCACATGCTCCTGCCAGATCCTTTCCCGGGTTGTGTAGTCACCATCCGGATATTCGTAGTTCATCCCGATCATATCGGTCGATAACGGTCCGCGGTTGTTCACATCGTACTTATTATCCGGCATTATACCCCAGTTGAATAACAGATAATTGTCTATGTGTAAATCCATTTTCCGAATAGCACGTGCTAATAATTCGTATTTGTCCGGATCGTAGTTTTCCGGTTTTTCGAATGGACGTTGATTTTCTTTGTTATCGGTAAGGCATAAACGGAAATTGTATGCTTGTATGAGTTTATCCCCGCTTCCTTTTTCCTTCAATGTATTCGGTTGGATTCCCCAACATAAGCCACTGGCCGGATCTCCTTCTTTTAAATAGGGATCGACGCCATCCGGAAATTGATGCCAGACGGACATCTGAACACCGTTAAGCGTCTCATTATATTCCTTATTATCTTCACGTCCGATAAAGTAGGAAACACCGGCTTTTGCCATCAAGTCTCCTTCATACGAGCAATCGATGAATTGCTTGGCTTTGACCTGTATAAGCGGTTTTTCATCAGGCTGTTCGGAATCTTCCAGTATGATGCTTTTTATTCTTTTGTTTTTAACTCGGGCATCTGTTATGCGATGATAGTACAGTACATCTAAATCCGCATCTTTCACAAAGCGGTTCATGGTTGTAGTCGCAACGCTTGGAGGAAAGGTCCATTGTTCGGATTTATTGTAATGTTCTCCAATGCGGCGATAAAAAAGACGGGCCAGTCCGGTAACTGCGTCTTTGTTCCCGATATCCGTCATTCCAAGTCCTCCGGTTGTCATACCTCCCAGATACTTACCGGGTTCTATCAGAAGGACGGATTTACCCATCTTTTTAGCAGAGTAAGCAGCAACTACGCCAGATGAGGTTCCGCCATACACACATACATCTACTTCTTTCACAGATGCACTTCCCGCCCGATCTCCTGACTGACAGGAGGAGAGATGCATGCAGAAAGCTAATGATATAATAATATGTTTCAGATTCATTGTATTATATTTAAAAGGTAGTACATAAAGAAAAAATACCCCGGATGTAATCTGAAAATCCTTCGGGTAAACAGGTGTTACAGCCGGGGTGATTATTGGTCTGAAGAATTAATAACCGTCGTTTTGTGTCAAATTGCTATTGACTAATATATCGTTTGCCGGTATGGGCCACAGATAATTTTTCTTCGCATCGAAAGACATTTTATAGAACGTGGTGATGTATCCGGCCGTTTCCATCGGAGATAGATTGGGCAGGCCGTCTTCATCCACTGTCGGTATGCCGCCGATAGGATAATTTCCTTCGTCCCAGTTCTTCAACAGAACTTTGAAGTCCGAAGACAATTCCAGATTGGATTCACTGCCGGTCAGACCGTTCCAGCTGGCAGAACCGGACCAGGCACGCGACAAATAATACATCGATTTGTTGTGTGACTTCTCCGCAATACGCCAGCGAAGCAGATCGCGGTAACGAAGTCCTTCAAATGCAAATTCAGAACGGCGTTCCATACGGATGATCTTACGTAATTCCGCTTGCGATGCAACTTCTACACGCGGATAAGTTCCTGGAGAGCCCCGGTAGGCACGTTCGCGTACCAAATTGATACTTTTATCCAGGTCCTCTTGTGTACATTGTCCCATCTCGTTTTTTGCTTCTATGTAGGTCATCAGAACCTCGGCGTAGCGCAGGTAAGGATAACAGTTGTCTGAAACACTTCCATAACTGTTATAGTCTTTCCAGTTATCTTTTACAAATTTACGAAGCATCAAACCGTTGTAGGCAGAGTGCTGGTTGGACGCTTTGGCATCGTTGTTGAGTACCATCTGGCCGGTCGAAACCTCATATACTTTGTTTGCATAGGGACTCGGGTTGTATTCGTAACCGAGCGTAATGTAATCCGGATACTTTTCGGGGAAAGTACCATTTGTCTTCGACTGCTCATATTCGGTGTAATCGGCAGAGTATTTCGTCTTGAAAGGCTGAATTGTCATTGCAAGGCGAGGATCGCGGTTGGCAAAAGGATCTTTCGGGTTGTAGAGCGGCGATTTGTCGATAGGCAGACCGTCGGTACAAGTATAAGAGCAAAGCAATTCCAGTGAAGGACCTTGATTGGCAAAACCGCCTAACTTACGAATGATATAGTTATTAACGCCTGCGAAAAGACCGTAACCTTTCTTCAGGGTCAAATCGCCTTTGAAGTAGAACATCAACTCGGATGAACTGTTTGCTTTGAAGAGTTCGGAATAGTTATCATGCAATTTATAAACACCTGAATTCATGCACTTCTCAGCTGCTGAGACTGCGGTTTGCCAGTCTTCGTGAAAGAGTGCGAAGCGAGCCTTGAAACCGAGAGCCGCCCCTTTGGTCGGTCGTTGCTGGCCCGTGTAGGAGTCCGGTAGATATTCTACGGCTTTATCCAGACATTCGTAAGCATAAGCCAGTACTTCGCTTTTGGGGGAACGAACCGCTACATAGGCTTCGTCAAGGGTCATGCCTTTGTTTAGAACACAATCTCCCCAGTAGGTGGTCAATTCGCAATAGGCGAATCCAAGCATGAAGTATGCTTCGCCTTTATATTGGTTTATTTTGCTGTCGCTCAGTCCGCTTGCCGTTCCATTATCCAAAGCCTGGATCACTTTCGTAGCACGTGCAATGGATTTGTAGAGTGAGGTCCAACGGGTGGAGGCAGTACCCCATTGAGCAGTCACTGTTCCTAGAGTGACTTCATTGGAACCATTACGATTCAGAAGGTCATCATCCCAGTCGAGACCATCGATAGGGAAGAAGTCCGGTCGCCACAGATCGTTGAGCGACATTTCTATTTCGGTCTCATCGTGATACCAATTCTCGCTTGCTCCTTCTGATAGCGGATTCAGGTCGAGGTCGGCACAAGCAGTCATGCCCAGTGCCATTATTCCGGTAAATAGATATTTGCTTATGTTGTTCATACTGGATTCTCTAATTAAAATGAAACATTCAGACCAAAAATATAAGAAGACATCATTAGGTCGCTGCTACGATCCCACTCCGGATCATATCCGTCAGGGAACTTTGAGAAAGCAGGCAGGTCATTCGCGCTGAAATAGACTCTCAGTTTGTTGACGAAGAATTTCTTCGTGATCTCCGAAGGAATGGTGTAGCCTAAAGTTATATTCTTTATACGCATGTAGGCACCGTTGAAGAGGTAGAAGTCGCTGGTAGCATAAATATTGGTATTGTTGGTTGTTAATTTAGGATATTTCGCCTTCGCATTTTCGGCATCTGTGGCCGTAGGACTCCAATGACTTTCGATCAGATTCAACGGGCTGGCATAGGCCTGATAGTTGAACGGTGTACCGGGCCATGACCAGTAAACGAGTTGGTGACCGATACCCTGGAATGACAAATTGAAATCGAAGTTTTTCCACTCTGCCCAGAGTGATCCGCCGTATTGCAGCTCCGGTAGCGAGTTTCCCAAGCGCACGCGGTCGTTGGAGGCAGTGATTTTGCCATCTTCGTCGATATCCTTGTAGCGGATGTTTCCGGCCTTATCGTTGTTAGTCAGGACAGCGATCTTGTTGCCATCTTCGTCATACATGGCTGCATCGTTCAGGATGATTCCCAAGTTTTTGTAACCGTACCATTCCTTATAGTATGAACCTTCTTCGGTAATGTTTCCTCCATCGATGTTTTGCCGGTTAGCCATATAACCCATTTTTGAACGGTAGTCCGAGATGTTAAAGCTGGCGCCATAGCGGAAATCGTTGATCTGGTCGCTCCAGGAGAGTTCGAGATCCCAACCTTTCGTATGCATATCGGCAGCATTGTTCTGCGGTGCATTGTAACCGAAGTAGGAGGGGAAGCCTACCTCCATCAACATGTCGGTCGTCTTCTTATAATAGTAATCGGCTGCAACACGGAGCCTGTTGTTTAATAGGGTTATGTCTGCGCCGATACCATAGCTTGTGGTTGTTTCCCAAGTGATGGTGTTGAACGCATAATCTGTCTGGTAGGCGGTTTGTACCACATCAGCCGTTCCGGTGGAGGCATTAGGAATAAAACCGGTTCCGAAACTTAACTTAGCCTGGTAGGGAAACTCCGAACCGATACGTTCGTTTCCTAACTGCCCGATCGAGCCACGGAGTTTCAGATAATTGACTACACTCTTATTGAACCAGGGTTCCTCTGAGATGATCCAACCCGCACTGACAGAGGGGAATGTCCCCCAACGGTGCCCGTCGGCAAAACGTGATGAACCGTCAGAACGGATATTAGCCTGCAACATATAACGGTCGGCCCATGAATACATGATACGTCCGAAGAAAGAACGATAAGCATTGTGTCCGGCATTTCCGCTATTGTATTGATAATCCTGCGGACCCAGGTTCAGGTAAGGATAGTTCACCAGGCTATAATTTGTACGTGATGCCCCTTCATTCTCCCATTTATAGGAGTAATCTTCATAACCTGCCATGAGTCCGATGGAGTGACGTTTCAATTGTAACTTGTAGTTGGCATAGAACTGCATAGTCAGGCTACGTGTGTCGTTACGCGTTTCACTCAGGCTGGTTGTGGCATAACCTGAACCGGGGATGGCATCACCACTGATCCGATACACATCATATTTCTTTTTATGGTCTTTTCCTTTATAGAAAGTATATTGAGGTGCTGCGATTGCCGTCAGGGTCAAGCCCTCTACCGGTGTAAGGTCTAACTGGATCTTACCGCCGACACGGTAGTTTTCGCCTTTGACCGAACCTCCCAGGTCGTGTAATGCGAAGGGGTTGTCGCCGTCTTTGCCGTCGGCATAGCTGCCGTCAGACCAATAGGAATTGTAGAGTGGCGAACGTGCCATAAAATCTTTGATGATGCTGCCTTCTGCACTGTGCGGTGTGACTGTGCTGGAGTAGAGCAGGTTCACGTCCACATTTGCATGAATCCAATTGTTGATGTTATAGTCGTTGTTCGAACGTACGTTAAAGCGTTCGTAATCCTTTTTGTCATAAAGGGCATCGGCATTGTAGTAGTTGAGGCTGAAGTTCGTTCTCAGTTTCTCGGTACCTCCGCTCAGAGAGAAAGAGTGCCGTTGATGATGTGTGGAGCTTTTCAATCCCATCCCCATAAAGTCGGTATCCGGATAACGGTCAGGATCTTCAGCCCGCAGTTGCGCATAGTTGTTGATCAATTCTTCCGAGTAGGCAGAATTGGGTGAGGAAGCACCATCGTTGTAGGCCAGTTCGTTGTACCCTTTCATCCATTGTACGGCGTTGGCAAACTTAGGTTTTGCCGTTGGTGCGTCGATGCCATATTCTACACTGTAAGAAAGATGAAAGTTTTTATCCCTGGCACGTTTTGTCGTAATCAGGATGACACCCGCAGCTGCACGTGAACCGTAGATGGCGGCTGAGGCTGCGTCTTTCAATACCTGGATGTCTTTTACATCTTCAGGAGCGATATCGTTGATGTTACCTGGTATACCGTCTACGATTACCAATGGGTCGTTGGTCGACAACGTGGTGACGCCACGCACACGAATAGAGGCTCCGGCAGTAGGATCGCCGCTCGAGCGGGTAATCTGTACGCCCGCCATCTGTCCTTGCAGCTGATTGGAGAGTTGCGGCGTGTTCTTCATCTGTAATTTGTCGCCACCCAAAGAGGAGGTCGAACCGGTCAGGTCGATTTTACGGGCCGTACCATAACCGATCACTACTACTTCATCGATGTTTTGCAAGTCTTCTGCCAGCTTGATGATAAACTGGTCTTTACCCTCTACAGTTATCTCCTGTGTATTATATCCGATATAAGAGACTTTTAAAGTTGCGTTCTGTGCAACATGAAGCGAAAAATTACCATCGAAATCTGTAATGATCCCGTTGGTTGTTCCTTTTTCGATCACATTTGCACCGATAATCGGTTCGCCATCGGTATCAAGAACCTTCCCCGTAATCCGTTTGGCCTGTTGCTGCCGGACAGCATAAGCCTTGTTGATAATGTTGATATTCCGATCGTTAATCGAATAGGTCAGATCTGTTTCTGCCAAAGCTTGTGTCAGAATATCGTCGATTTTCCGGTTCATGGCTTTTACACTGACTTTGATATTTTTTACATCTTCATCGACATAGAAGAATAGGAACTCGCTCTGTTTCTCTATCAGGGAAAACAGGTCGGTGAGGGACATCTGCTCTGCTTTGACTGATACGGTAGCAGACTGAGAATAGGATGATTCTACTGCTACAGCCTGAAACAGAGCCACGAATAGTAAGATAACCGTGATTCTCATAATTGTGAAAAGTTTTTTTAAGTCTTTGGGCAAGAAAGACCTGTAATACGAAACATTTTCCATATTTTTGTACTGATTTAAAGATTGATAATTCGCTTCATCCACAATGTTTGGTCGCGGAGCGGAGGAAGCGGAGAATTAAAATTGAAGATTTGAAAACCGGCTGTACTTTCAGGTATGACCGGTTTTTTAGGTTAACGTTGGTACTATTTCATAGGCATTCTGTTTTTATTAATAAAAGTTTATCTGATATAGTATGTGTGATTCTTATTCTTCCATTTTATGGGGAGACTTCGTGAAATGACTCCCAGGACCTCATCCAGCGTTTGTTCTTCACTGAATCCCCCGGATACGGTCATGGATGGTTTCTTTAATTCCTTATTCTCGATAATGATTTGTACATGGTATTTTTTCTCAAGTTCTTTTGCTAAATCAGCAAACGTGATCTTCCGGTATTTTATCAAGCCATCTTTCCAGGATATCTCTTTTTCTATGTCGACTCCGTATACATCGATGTTACTGGTTGTATAATCGAATGCCAGTTGCTGGTTGGGATATAATTTTATTTTTTGTCCGGATCCTTCGAAAGAGACGCATCCTTCTACCAGTGTAGTGATGATCTTGTCGGATTCTGTATCGATCTTTGCATTAAATACGGTTCCCAGCACTTTTATCGTCCCTTTATTCGTATTCTCTACTTCAAGAGATACTTCAAACGGGTTGTCGGGGTTTTTGGTTACTTCAAAAAAAGCTTCCCCTTCCAGTTTCACAGACCGGTTGTTTTTCCCGAAAGCATCCGTATAAGTGAGTGTACTATTTTTATTTAATGTAACTTTTGTCCCGTCGCGGAGCGTGAATTCCGATTTATTGTTATTGGTGAGATAAGTGTAATACGCTTTGCCTTTTCCGTTGTACGGGTTATGTTGAAAAAAAGACGAGATCGCGATGACTAAAACTATCGAAGCGGCGACTGATAGGATGATGGGTATCAAATACTGTTTTCCGGAAATTTGATGTCTGTTTATTTTATCCTGTAGTTTCTCTAAAGAAGTAGATGGATTTACGTATTGATTGGATGTGATGTCTGCACTCCAATAACTTTTCAGCAAACAAAATGTTTTCCGATTTTCTTCTTTTTCGTTCATCCAATTACTGATGAATAGAATATCTTCTGCTGAAGCTTCCCCCATCAATACCCTTGCTATAATATAATCTATTTTGTTATCCATATTTGTTGCTTCTATTAGAATAGTCGCAACGCCAGAGAAAAACCCTTAGTTATGGACAGAAAAAATTGTATGGATGGCTAAAATCGTACCTGCAGCCGTACCTGCATCATATTGATTCCGCATTTGCCTAATAATGAATACTTATCCATCCAGAGATGGGCGTAGTTCAGGCGGGAGGAAATATATGTATTGAAATAATAATTGATGCCGATGGATAGATCGTGCTGGCTTCCTCCGGTAATATGACTGCTGAAATCATTCAGGTTCGTATAATTATAACGACAGGCTAAGAGTATCGAATGGGGTTCCTGCGGCATAACCGGCACGGCATCCAGTGCATCATAAGCATATTTGTTTCCCTTCAGCAGAAATCCTCCCAATATATATCCTCCATGAGCAGAGTAAGAAGGGCGGGTGTCCTTCTGATGGATTTTTGTATAGAGAAACTCTGTTTGCAGAAGCCACTTTTTCCGGAACAGGAGACATTCGATATTCGATTGGATCTGATCTTTTACGTGGTCGAACGTCAGGTCCAACGGTCGTGGGGAAGGAATATAGGTGACTCCCTTACTTTTTAACCGGATTTGTTGCTGCCCCGTTTCCGTATCTTTGTCGGGAACTTTGAATAAGGCTCCCGCTCCTATATGAAGCAAAGCTTCCGATGTGTTTAGCGGGCGCCAGACCGCGCGCCCTGAGAAATTATAACCGGGCCTGGTCGTTTCGGAAAAACTGAGTCCGTCACCGCAAAATGCACCTGCGGATAAATAATAGGAAGGAAGGGAGCGGGTGTAGGATACACCGATCCGGCGATCCGGATAGAATGTTTCTGCCACATTGGAGGCTGTGTTGAAAACGAGATCGTTCGTACTGGTCGATTGGTCTATACTATAATAACCAAGCATATAACCAGCACGAAAATAATTCCCGTCTTTTCCATATTCGGTAAAGGCATCTTTCAGTGTTACCTTATTGTTTGCGAAGCCGACATCTATTTTGGTATACCAGTATGAATAGATACGGACTTTTGCCGCTAATCGTACATCGGAAATATGTGCACCGGCATGTAACGTTTTCGGGGAATGAATATATGCGCCACCGTCCAGGAGTAAACGCCCGGAAACTTTCCAGTCAATGGGAGAAGAGTCCGGCACTGCAAAAACCGGAATAGTAATAAGTAGAATAAGAAATAAGGTTGTTATTTGTCTCATGAAAAAATGTTCCTTTACAGTATGAAACTGTAAAGGAACGAAAAAAATGGAAAAAATTGAAGTGATATTGTAAAGATATTGGTTATAGACCGAGTTTGCATCTTTATTAATAAGACAAAAATTCGGATAATACCCCTATTGATAAACAAAAAATATTCTGGTTCCGGTAAATATAAAAACAATGAAAGGGAAAGTCCGGATTTGACTCCAGTTCTTTCCCTCTCTTACTTAACCGACCCCCTTATTTCCCAATAAGTTTTATATAACAAATGTATGTCATTTGTCAGAATGATTTGTTTCATAAATCAAGCAAATTCTGTTGAAGGGCAGGCAAATTTCATCCTTTTTCTTTGTCTTTGGTTTCATGTCGGATACAGATTGCGTTTTCCTTTGTCGGTAGTTTTGGGAAAAATGCCAGGTTGTGGTAATAGTTTCGATTTCGGAGTATTCCCGAATTGATCGTGGCTTGCCTATTTTTCCTGTTTGAGCGATTCGCGTAATTTTTTTACTGCGGTAGCGATATGAGCTTCGAGTGTCTTTACGGATATATCTAATATGGCTGCTACTTCTTTGTATTTAAGCTTGTCTTCGCGAATCAATTTGAAGGCCGTTTTGCATTTGGCAGGGAGGGCATCGATTGCCTCATTCAGTTGATTGAGCCTTTCTTTAGAGATGAGGTCATCTTCCGGCGTTGTTTCCGTATGTGTGAAAAGGTCTATTGAAATTTCATTCAGTTCTATTTGCTCCATGTGTATGGTACGGTAGTAGCTGATAGCTTTGTGTCTGGCTATAGAATAAATGTAAGCATCGAAGTTGGTTATTTTTAATAGGGATTTCCGGTTGTTCCATACAGCTAGGAATGTATCCGATACTATTTCTTCGGCTTCTACAACGGACGAGACATACAGATTAGTAAATCGCATCATCCTTTGAAAGTAAGTCAGGTATAACGATTTAAAGGCTTTCTGTGAATCGGTCAGTGCCATTTCACAGATCCATTCTGCTATGTCTTCTTTGTGGTCGCGCAATAATTGACGATTAACTTCTTTATAAGTATAGTCGTAATTGAAAAGAAAAACCCTTAGTACGATAACTTTCTTTTCTCTGTGTTGTTCTAATAACAAGGGCGTTTTTAACAATTGTAACATGTTTGTAATATCCGTGTAACACATGTGAAATATTTGTTTCAGACCTTTGTCGTCGAATATGTAACACTCATTTATGGAAACATTTTATCTGTTCCTCGTAATTTTCCTCTTTGTGCTGGCGGTGTTCGACCTGTCGGTCGGAGTTAGCAATGACGCAGTAAACTTCCTGAATTCTGCAATCGGTTCGAGGGCCGCATCGTTTAAAGTTATTATGGTAATTGCCGCAATCGGTATTTTTGTCGGCGCCTCTTTGTCAAACGGTATGATGGATATAGCCCGGCACGGGATCTATCAGCCGCAACACTTCTTTTTCTCCGAGATCATGTGTATCCTGCTGGCTGTTATGCTCACGGATGTCGTGTTGCTCGATATTTTTAATTCGCTGGGGATGCCTACTTCGACAACGGTTTCGCTGGTTTTCGAATTACTCGGAGGTACGGTAGCCATTGCCCTGGTCAAGATTGCTCATTCGGACGGGGCTTTGCAATTCGGAGATTTATTGAATACAGACAAAGCCTTTACGGTGATCATGGCCATTTTCCTTTCCGTGGCGATCGCCTTTTTCTTCGGAACGGTGGTACAGTATATTTCCCGTTTGATCTTTACATTTAATTATAAGAAACATACAAAATATTTTATAGCTCTGTTTGGTGGCTTGGCTGCTACTTCCATTCTATATTTTATGCTGATAAAAGGGCTGAAAGAAAGTTCTTTTATGACCGGCCAGTTGAAAGACGTTGTTTATAGTAATACGGATGCGATCGTCTGGGGAGCCTTTATCGGTTTCACTATCCTGATGCAGATACTTCATTGGCTGAAAGTAAATGTATTTAAAGTGGTGGTGCTGATGGGTACATTTGCCCTGGCTCTTGCTTTTGCTGGTAATGACCTGGTTAACTTTATCGGTGTTCCTTTGGCAGGATATTCTTCTTACATAGACCTGATGGCTCAGGGGGGAACGACGACTACCGATACGTTTTTGATGACTTCTCTGCTTGAACCGGCACAAACACCCTGGTATTTCCTGGTGGGGTCAGGGTTGGTGATGGTGATAGCATTGGCTACATCCAAAAAAGCACAGAGTGTGATCAAGACATCGCTCGATTTATCCCGGCAGACGGAAGGGAATGAAAGTTTCGGTACCTCTCCGGTTGCCCGTGTATTGGTGAGGACATGTAACAATACGGCCAGTACGCTGTTAAGTGTTGTTCCACCTCGTGTGAAGGACTGGATAGACAGTCGTTTCAATAATGATGAAATAATACTCGAAAATAAAGCCAGCTTCGATTTGGTCAGGGCTTCGGTCAATGTCGTTTTGTCCGGCTTGTTGATTGCGGTAGGAACTTCTCTAAAATTGCCCCTGTCTACTACTTATGTTGCATTTATGGTGGCGATGGGTAGTTCGTTGGCCGACCGTGCCTGGGGGCGTGAAAGTGCCGTTTATCGTATTACCGGCGTATTGTCGGTGATCGGCGGATGGTTTATTACGGCCGGTGCCGCGTTTACAATTTGTTTCCTCGTTGCTTTGTTGATACACTTCGGAGGCATTGCTGCTATGGTGGCGATGGTCGGTGTAGCCGTTTATATGTTGATCCGCAATCAGATTGCCTATAAAAAGAGATTGAAGAAAGAGGCATTGAAAGAAGAAGTCAATACAACAGTTGCCAAATTGCGTGAAACTACCGACGGGCACGAAGCACTTGCTTTGTTCCGTGAACATAGCCGTGAAGAATTGCAGTCAGTTTTGTTATTCACTGCCGATATGCTGGATAAATCGGTTCACGGATTTATGAATGAAAATTTGCGTGAATTGCGTAAAGTCCTAGCCGCTGTGGAAGAAAAGAAGATCCACCTGAAACAGGTAAAGCGGGTCGGAACGCTTGGCGTGACCCACCTGGATCATGATATAGCTGTTGAAAAAGGCTTGTATTATTATCAAGGGAATGATTTTGCCAGTGAGATTATATTCAGTATCCGCCGTATGACGGAGCCGAGTAAGGAACATGTGGATAATAACTTCAGTCCGCTCAACGATATCCAGAAAGAAGATTTTGGCAAAATGACGGAAAGTATTGTGGCTTACCTGAAACGTTGCGCCTCGATGATCGAAAAGAACGATTATCACCGCCTTGACGATGTGATTGCAGAATCTGTAGCTTTGACTAACCAGCTTACTGCTCTGAAAAAAGGCGAGTTGAAACGTATCCAGGGACAGAGCGGCAGTACTAAGGTAAGCATGGTTTACCTGAATATGGTGCAGGAAGCACAAAATGTCGTATCATTTACTGCAAACCTGATCAAGGTTAGCCGTAAATTCCAGAAAGAATAAGGAATAAAAACAGCACTTGGTCAAAATGACTTATGGTGCTGTTTTCTAATTGAAATTATAACGGAAGAAGATGCCGGCTTTATAAGGCCAGCATCTTCTTCTCTTTTATCAGGTCGCTCTCATCCATGCGGAGAGAAGGGACGGTACACATTTTGATATAATCGCCGGTCTGGCAGGTATAATCGTAATAAGCCTGCTGTTCCGGGGTGAAATCTTCTTTAGCGATCAGGCCGCTTTTCATTGTCAGGAATTCTTCCGTATCTGTGTTTTCCGATTCTTTTATGAGAACGATCCGACGGGCAACCGGATTCCGGTTGTAATCCAGTCCAAGGTACAATCCCCGTAATTGTCCGGGGTTTTTGAACATGGGGATTTGCAGGTAAAGTGTAACCAGGATAAGGGGTGGAACCGGGCTTTCGCTGAACAGGCAATAGAGATTCTGGGGATTCCCGTTTACACCGATGCCCCATTGTACCTCTCCGTAAGCATTCAGGCGTCCGATACGGATATGATCTTTATTGTCGGATAATGCGATCAGATAAGGTTCGCATTTCAGACAATCGGAAGAGGAAGAAAGGCTGTAACTGGTATAGACTCCGCAGATATCAGGCAGCTGGCGTGCGGAAAGAGACATTTCCTCGATAAGTGATTCGACAAAGGGGATTCCTTTTTGTGTATGCCGTTCAGCCGGTTTCAGTTCATCCAGCCGCTGCAAGGTCTCTTCCAGTCCTGAAAGCAGCCGCCGTTTGGATACGTTATTGACCAGCGACAACGCCTGATCGAGTGCCTCTTCCTGCGGCATCGTTTTACTTCCTTCAAAATAGGCAGGCAAAACTGTTGTGTAGAGCGATGACAACACACTGGGAGCCATTCCCACCCAGTCTGCTATCTCTTTCATCTTTATACCGCTGTTCCTTAAATATTCGATTCTTTTGTAGAGTTCCAGAAAATCGTTCATCATGTAATATCTTCTTAAATATGGTACAAAATAACGGCCGGGTTGTTGCATTTCCGTTACATGAATGTTACATAAATGTTTCTTTATAATTTATTGATATACCGTTATATATTAATAATATAGATTCATGCGTTCAGTAATATTCCTGTAATATCACCGGGGTAATTTTGCTGCCGAAAACAAAATGACAGCATGATATGAATCACTTTTTGCAGATAAATGAAACAACCCGGAAACGCTTTTCCGATTTCCTTTTTATCCTTTGGGCGGGAGGTGCAGCTTTATTATCTTATTCATTGGTGTATGCACTTCGCAAGCCGTTCACCGCTGCTTCTTTCGAGAATGCGGAATTTTTTGATCTGGATTATAAGGTGGTAGTGACGATCTCACAGATATTGGGATATGTGATCTCTAAGTTTATCGGTATCAAACTGATCTCTGAACTAAGGGCAGAAGAGCGGTTCAGGTTTATCCTGACATCTGTATTGCTGGCGGAAGCTTCGCTGATCCTGTTCGGATTGCTTTCCACTCCGTTCAACGTGGCTGCTATGTTCCTCAACGGCCTTTCACTGGGATGCATGTGGGGAGTTATTTTCAGCTTTATAGAAGGGCGCCGGGTAACGGATATTCTGGCGAGCCTGTTGGGAGTCAGCATGGTTGTCAGTTCGGGAACGGCCAAGTCGGTCGGATTGTATGTCATGAATCATTTACATGTCAGCGAGTTCTGGATGCCTGCATTGATCGGTGCGGTGGCACTTCCTCTGTTGCTTTTACTGGGGTGGGCGCTTAACAGACTTCCCAAGCCGACGAAAGAAGATATCGCCATGAAGTCTGAACGCGAAACATTGAACGGGAGACAACGCAAGGAACTTTTCAAAAGTTATATGCCTTTTTTAAGTATGCTTTTCGTGGCAAATATCGCTATCGTCGTTCTGCGTGATATTAAGGAAGACTTTCTGGTGAATATCATAGATGTTTCTGCCTATTCGCCCTGGCTTTTCGCCCAGGTTGACAGTATCGTTACATTGATTATCCTGGGGATATTCGGTCTGATGGTTTTTGTGAAGGATAATTTGAAGGCACTGTCTGTCTTGTTTGGCCTGATCATGATAGGGATGGTTACCATGTCGGTCGTCTCTTTTGGTCAGCAGCAGTTTCAGTTTTCACCTATCGTATGGTTGTTCATCCAGAGTTTGTGCCTGTATATAACCTATCTGACATTCCAGACTATCTTTTTCGACCGCTTTATCGCTTGTTTCAAGATCCGTGGGAATGTAGGTTTCTTTATCGTAACGACAGACTTCCTGGGATATACCGGAACTGTTGTGGTACTTGTCCTGAAAGAATTTTTCAATCCCAATATCGATTGGGCACTGTTTTATAACCAACTTGCAGGTTATGTAGGCATCTTTTGCTGTATCACTTTCGCCTGTTCTTTTGTATATTTGCATCAGCGTTTCCGTAAGGAGACAGGTGTGACAGCCGCCAGGGAAGAGACACTTGAAGCCGTTCCGCAGAATGCCATCACCGTAGCCTGAATTTGATATGCCGGAATAAAAGAATAATTAGTATAAATAATAAGTTATGAAGAAGATTTCATGTGTAATTATGGACTGGGCCGGAACGGCCGTCGATTTTGGTTGTTTTGCCCCTCTGAACGCTTTCCTGAAAGTTTTCTCGGAAGAAAAAGGGATCGATATTACTTACCGTCAGGCACGTGAGCCGATGGGACTTCTCAAGATTGATCATATCAAAGCAATTCTGAACATGCCGGACGTCAGTGATAAGTTCCGTGCCCGTTATGGCCGCGACTGGAATATGACCGATGTAAATGAGATGTACCAGAGTTTCGAGAAACATCTGTTTGCTTCTCTGAAGAATTTTACCACGCCGATACCGGGCGTACTCGACACGATCAAATTGTTGCGCGAAGACGGTATAAAGATCGGCTCTACAACCGGTTATACACAGGCTATGATGGATGTGGTCCGTCCTGATGCCGCAGCCAAAGGTTACGAAGTCGATAACCTGGTTACCCCGGATGATGTTCCCGCCGGGCGTCCTGCACCTTATATGATCTATAAGAATATGATCGATCTGGCTATCCCGTCTGTGGATAACGTCGTTAAGGTGGGCGATACGATTGCCGACATCAAAGAGGGCCTGAATGCGAAGGTGTGGAGCATCGGTCTCGTAACAGGAAGTAACGAGATGGGAATTACGGAGGAAGAATACAACCATCGCTCTGCCGACGAGCTGGCGGAACTGAAACGGGAAGTGCGTGAACGAATGCTGGCAGCAGGTGCCCATTTTGTGCTGGATAATATTACTGAACTACCTGCTTGCATTGAGAAAATTAATAGATAAAATAACGACATAACATATCCATTGAAATGAGAAATTATCTTTTACTGACTCCCGGCCCGTTGAGTACGTCACAGACTGTACGCGAAGCCATGCTCCAGGATTGGTGTACCTGGGATAAAGATTATAATGAAGGAATTGTAACTCCGATCCGTAAGGGCTTACTGGCTATTGCGGGACTGGACGAGAACGAATATACCGATGTGCTTTTACAGGGAAGCGGCACTTACTGCGTAGAAGCAACGATCGGAGCAGCCGTAAAACCGGCCGACAAGCTGCTGATCCTTGCGAATGGCGCATACGGAAAACGTATGGCACAGATCGCGGAATATTACCATATCGACCATGTATTGGTTTCTCTGCACGAAACGGAGCTGATCACAGGAGAGGTTGCCCGCCGTGCTTTGGAAGAAAATCCAGGCATCACCCATCTGTCTATGGTGCACAGTGAAACAACGACCGGTTTGCTGAATCCGATCGAAGAGGTAGCGGAAGTGATCCGTGGCAAGGGGATCACGTTTATCGTGGATGCGATGAGTAGTTTCGGAGGCGTGCCTATCGATATGAAGAAATTAGATATCGATTTTCTGGTGAGCAGTGCCAATAAATGCATCCAGGGAGTTCCCGGTTTCGGTTTTGTCATTGCAAAGAAAGAAAAACTGATGGTTTGTAAAGGGGTGGCCCGTTCATTGTCACTGGATATCTATGCGCAATGGGAAACGATGGAAAAAGGTGGAGGTAAATGGCGTTTTACGTCTCCTACCCATGTAGTCCGTGCCTTTTACCAGGCAATGAAAGAACTGAATGAAGAAGGAGGCATCGCTGCCCGTTACGAACGTTATAAAAAGAATCACCGCACCTTGGTGGATGGTATGCGTGCATTGGGATTTAAGACATTATTGCCGGATACTTCACAAGGGCCTATTATTACCTCTTTCTTATATCCTCATGCAGATTTTGACTTCCCGGCTTTTTATGAAGCCCTAAAACAGAAAGGTTTTGTTATTTATCCCGGAAAGATTTCGGATGCCGACACCTTCCGTATCGGTAATATCGGAGATGTCTTTCCACAGGATATGGAAAGATTATTGGAAGCGATAAAACTGACGCCTGTTAGCTGACGGGAACGTCTGTTTCACAAGGATGAATAAATACAAAGCGGGCTCCGGCGGTATAGGAAGTATCCAGAAATATCTTGCCCGGCCCGCTTAAATGTTCAGCGATATAATAGCATATGGGAAGTCCCAGTCCTGTACCGGCCTTGCTGTCATCCTGTTTTTTAAAACGTTTGAATATCTCTTCCTGTATTTCCGGAGGGACACCTGTTCCGGTGTCGGTTACCGTTATGCGCACCTGTTTTCTGTCAGCTTCCAGGCTATAAGCAAGGTTGATCTCGCCTTTTTCTGTAAACTTGATCGCATTGGCCAGAAGGTTTGTAAATAGTTGTTGCAGGCGCATGGCATCCGTTTTTATTATGACCTGTTCCGGAGCCGGATTGAATGTAAGTGCTACTCCTTCGCGGACACTTTGCCGGATGCTGTCGAGAGCCTTTTGGCAACATTCTACCAGCGGGACTTTCTGTAAATTGAAACTCATGTCGCCTGTCTTCATTTTCGACAGGTCGAGTACGTCATTTACCAATGTCAGCATCAAGTCCGTATTATTTTGGATAATAGCGGAATATTCTTTTTTCTCTTTTGACTCGGTTGCTTCATCTATCAGTAATTCGGAGAAACCGGCAATTGCGTTTAAAGGTGTACGTATCTCATGGCTCATATCTGCGATGAAAGAACTTTTCATATAACTGGCTTCATCGGCTCGCATCGTTTCAAGTATCAGTTTTTCTTTTGACTCCAGCAAAGTGTTCTTTTCCAGCAATAAGTCGTTTTTCAAACGCTGTGTCCGGCGAATGTAAATGTATAGAATGTACAGAATTATTATTAATATGATGATCAGTGAGATAAAAAAGGTCAGCTGATAACGTTTCTGTCTGATCTGTTTCTGGTTGTTCTTTATTTTTTCTTTTAACGCGATTTCGAAATTGATATCATGCAAGGTGCGTAATTGATTGACCTGGCGCAGAAACATTTCACCGTTTCTTTTCGTGTTGTAGGTGTCTATTTCGTCATAGAGCGCCAGTATTTCATCTTGTTTACCTTGTTTTTTCAACATATCGGCTTTCAGTAGCAATGCTTCCGGTAAACGCTTTTCTTCTAATAGTTTGTCAATGTAATATAAGGCAGTAGAGAGATTGCCGGTTTGGGCATAATAACGGGATTTTACGGCCAGATAGACTCTGCAGGCATAGTCGCCTTCCATAAATTCACAGCCTTCGAAACGAGTTGCCATTTCGAGGGCTTCTTTGGCTTTATCTAATTTATTCTCTTGTAGATACAGGTCGGTATAAAAAGAATAGAGAAGCCAGTATTCGCGGTCAACCACATACAGGCTGTTGTGGGTGGCATTCAATTCATTTAGTTTGTCGATCAATTCCTTATAAGCAGCGAGCATTCCGGCTGTCTTTTCATACGCATCGGTTCGCAGGTTCGATTCTATCTGATAGGAGATTAAACGCAGCTCGGTCTCTTCGTCTCCTCCCAGTTGTTCCAACCGGTCGATTCCATCCTGGAAAGCGACGACTGCATCACTGTCTCGGCGGATAGCCTGGTAGATCTGACCGAGGCATTCCGAGCAACGCAAAAGTCCGTAATTTTGTTTTTTCTCTACTGCCAGTTGATATAGATCGGTTATACGGTTCATGGATTCTTCATAATTGCCACTCCATAATAAATCCTGGCAATACAATGATTTAGCCCTGAACAATACGTCGGGATATTCGTTGCGTTTATGAGTGATCGAGTCAATCCGCTGTACCCAGTAAGCTAAACTGTCGCTTCCGTTTTTCATGTTATAATAATAAACGGAAATTTCGGATAGGGCAGCATAGACGGCCTGGATGGAATCGATCTTTTCTGCTTCCTTTATTTGTTTTTTCAGATATACGACTTGTTCAGGTTTCTGTTCATGAAGCTTTGCGAGCCGGGATAACGCGGGGATCGACCGGCTGGGAGAGGGATTTTCCGATAAAATGCGGTTAAGACTATCTATCTCTGTCTTGTGTTCTCTGATCGCTGAAGCAGGTATGGCGAAAAGTAACAATAAGAATCCTGTTACTTTCCATATAGAAGGATGATATTTGAAAAAAGTATGCTGCATCTTTCTGGTTGTTATTGGTTTGTAAGTCCGGTTGGATGGATAAAAACAAAGCGGGCACCAGAAGTATAGGTGGAGTCTATGAATAAACTGCCTTTCAACAGTTGGGCGATCAGCAGACTGATCGCTAATCCCAAGCCTGCCCCCTGGACAAATTCGTTTACTTTTTCGAACCGGTCGAATATGTACGGCTGCTTCTCGATAGGAATGCCACATCCTGTGTCTGTTACCGATAACCGGATCTGGTGAAGATCTGGCTCTATTTCGAATGTGAGTCTAATTTCTCCTTCACAGGTGAATTTGGCAGCATTTCCCAGTAGGTTTTTCAGGATTTGTTTGAAACGCTGTTTGTCTGTGTTTAATATATACTGTTCGACAGGCGGAATAAATGTAAGTCTTACTTCGGGGAGTATAAGATGCTTTATTTCTTCTATGACTTCCCGGCAACAGGCTACGATATCATAAGCATCTATGGCAGATTTTACTCTACCGGATTCCAGCAGGGAGAGGTCGAGTATGTTGTTTACTATAGTCATCAGCAGTTCGAAGTTGCTTTTGATTAATCCGGCAAATTCGATCTTTTCCTCTTCTGAGTAGAAATCGTCCTCTTCGCCTAATAGTTTCGAGAATCCGACGATCGCATTCAAAGGGGTGCGTATTTCATGGCTGACTTTCGCAATGAATGCAGTCTTTTGCCGATTTGTTTCTTCTGCTTTTTCTTTGGCTATCTGTAATTGTTTTTCCAGTTCCACCAATGAGTCTTTTTCCCTTTGCAACGCATTTTTCAGTTTATTGGAATGCAGGAAATAACAAACCAACAGGGATAAGAGGACTAGCAATAAGAGTGAAATCCACATACCCATTTTTACCAATTGCCGCTGTATTGCCAGTTCATCGTTCTGCCGTTGTAATTCGAACGTTTGCTGTTCCTGATCATTCAGGTCGTTTAATAGGCGGAGTTGGGAAATCTGGCGGTCGAATGCCTCTGTCTTTATCTGTGCATCTAAAGTGAACAGGTCTTCATAAGTTGCTATTGCGTTGGCTTTTTGTCCGTCGGCACGCAGAATCTCGATCTTCAGTTTCAGGTAATTGGGCTGTACTTCGACATCCAATCCCTTGTCGATCTCTTCAAGTGCCTTTTGGTAATCTTTTGTCTTGAGATGGTACAGAGCTTTTATGCGGTAATAGGGGTATTTCATGTTTTCTTCGGTCGAGTTGACAGCATATTTATCAGCTTCTTTAATATATTTTCCGGCTTTGTCGAGCTGCCCCATTTTCATGTATAATTCAGCATAATAACTGTTGACAAGCCACAGGTGCCATACCGATCGGTAAGGGATTCCTCTCGTTTTATAATATTTACTTGCGATCTGATACAGTTCGTTGTATCTGTCCAGTATTTGCCTGGATTCATCCAACAGGTTTTCTTCCAAAAACGATGGGAGCATCTCCGATATATATTGTATCTCATAAACCGGATTATCTTCTAGTTTATGTAAGTAATCCAGCCCTTTTCGGTATGCAATAACGGCATCTTTGTTTCGGTCCATAGCCTGATAAGCAAATCCGATACTTTGGTATCCCATCATTAATCCATAGTCATTCTGCGCTTTTCTGGCATCATTCAACAATTTGAATGCTTCACTGATGGCCAGCTCATAATTTAATATACCCTGATAATATTTACATAATATAATCCTTACCTGAAAATATTCAGGAGGTGTAGCTTCGTGTTGCTGACAGATCGAGTCTAATAGATTCTTCATGAAGATTAAACTGTCTAACTGAGAATTGTTGAAATAGTAGCGGCATAATCTTGAGTATCCATCGTAAATATACTGCATGGAGTCGAGTTTTGTGGATAGATCGATCTGTTTTTTAAGAAAAGAAACTTCTTCGGGTTGCTGCCAGTAAAGGCGGGCTAAATGAGATAAAAGAGGTAATTTTTGAGCCGGATCTTTCGTGTTTTCCAATACATTGCGTAAGCTGTCAGTCAGGGTCCGGTCTATCTCTGCTCTCAACTGTGTGCAAGAGAATAATCCTGTCATTATAATTAGCAATATCGTTGAAATCTTTTTTGTCATAGGTTACTGTTGAGGATAAATCTTTATCCGTCTTGAAAAACAACATTACAAAGATAATCTTTTTGATGTAAAGGGCCTGTAGATAAAGTTAAAAGCTTTATTTTATATTGTCTTTGGATATTTTCCAGTATATATTGCCGAATAGTACTATTTTTATACCGTAATTAAAAATAAATCAGCAAAAAGAGTAGATACTTAATATTTTTGATTACGTTTGTATCTATTAATATTCAACTAATCTGAGATTTTACCAAGAGAAGTTTTTTAACAAAGGTTGTACTTTAATTAATAAAAGCAAATGAAACGGTCAGATTTAATTGCAGCTATAGCTGCTGAAAGTGGTTGTAGTAAAAAAGATGTAGATGCAATGCTCGAAGCATTTTGTTCTGTTGCGACTGATGCACTTCGTCAGAGAGACCCGATAGTACTGAAAGGTTTTGGTACTCTTTCTCCAAGAGAGCAGAATAGTCGTCCGGCTCGCAACCCCAAAACAGGTGAGGTTGTTGTCATCCCGAAACGTCTGAGTGTGAAGTTCAGCGTCGGTAAATTTCTTTTTGAAGATCTGAACAAGTAACTGCTATGAATGGCGGACGGAATCACGCAGAATGAGTATTCCTTCCGGTCCCATATTAAATAGTAAGTCTACGATACTTAAGTTGGGGAGGAATCCGAATTTATCCCGGAATACCTGGTAATAGGGTTGCGGGATGAAGTCTGGATCTTCCCCTTCGTGTTTCGGGCGGATGATCTCCCGGAAATCGTTTGCTACTTCCGGCATATATGTTTCCGTATAGACAATGTTCGGCTGCAAATCCAGTAACCGGCAAACCAACCTGCGTAACTCTTCATTGAAGTCGAACAGGAAATCGAACTTCTTTTCATAAAACGGGGCGAACTCTTCTTCATAATATTCGAAGAAAGGACTCATATTATAAGCAGATATTAACGCATTCCAGTGGAGATGGCGCCAATTCCCATGATCGGATATGCGGATATCCTTTGTCGGACATTTCGGAGTGTCGGGCTTGATAATGGGGACGGAGAGCGATAGCGGACCGTTGGCGGCTGCTATTGTACAGCGGTTACGATAGGTCTGTTTCAGGTAGTTTTCGGCTGTTTCTATCCGTACTTCCTCAAATTGGAAAAGTTTACAGTATTGTTGTACCGGACCCAGGTAGGCCGAAGAAATATATACAGGTTGCATGATCAGTTTACGGGTTTAAAAATTCGTTGCCTGTCTTTGCTATACCAGCAGAACCAGGCGTTTCCTATGATATGGTCGCGGGGGATGAATCCCAGATGGCGGGAGTCTATCGCTTCGTTGGTATTATCCGAAAGCATCCAGTAATAATCCTGATCGAAAAAGAAGAAATCTGTTTCCCGGCCGTCGAGGAATAATTTCCCGTTGCGGAATACCGCTTTGTCGCCCGCTTCAGTCTGGATTGCTTCACGGCAGGCAGTCAATGTGGCTGCATCGAGCCGGTAAGCTCTACCTTTCCGGGGGACGATCAGTTCGTAACTATCCGTATGGTCTTTTATAAAATGGATATTGGCGTCTTCCGATAACTCCTCCCTGATCTGATATTCTTCGAAAGAGGTAAGGTAGAGGGAGAAGCCGAATGCCTCTTCTTTCCATTCCCTGACGGGTATATTCAGTTTCTTCTGTACGGCTGATAACTCGTCCTGCCCTGCCTTCGTCACCATATAACGGTTGAGTGATTGGGGAGAATGAGGGATCAGTTTGCCGTTAACCCGATAGCCTTCGTTGCCGACACGGATCGTATCGCCGGGCATACCGATACAACGACTCAGGAATAAAGGGTTTGAAACGGTATCTTTCAGCAACGGGCTGGTGAATAAAACCACCCTGTTACGTCCGGGATTATCTTTCAACGGCAACTTGTTGACCAGGATATAATCGCCTTTATGTAATGCAGCCTCCATAGAATCGGTCGATACGCGGAATGACTCCATACAATAGTAACGGACTGCCATAACGCCTCCTGCCAGCAACGCGATCGTAGCCAGCCATTTTACAGCAGATATGAAGGTCTGTCTTGCCATAGAATCAATATGTCAACTATCAATCCGGGTGTACCATGCGGAACAGACGGTTCCAGCGGATACCACCGTCGAACAGGCTACGGTCTTTATCCAGTGACAACCAGATCAGGATCGGTTTTCCTACGATATGATCTTCCGGAACGAATCCCCACGAACGGCTGTCGGCACTGTTATGGCGGTTATCACCCATCATCCAGTAATAATCATATTTGAATGTATAGTCTGTCTCCGGTTTGCCATTGATATAATAGGTGCCGTCTTTTACTTCCAGTGTATTGTTTTCGTAATTCTTGATGCAACGGCCATACAGGGCGATGTTACGTTCGTTCAGCGGAATTGTCGCTCCTTTTTTCGGTATCCATAACGGACCGAAGTTATCACGTGACCAACCGGTTTTATACCAGGCCGGATAAGTCGATCCCGACCAGGCATCCGGTTCGATAACGATTTTTTTCACAGTAGGCAGTTTCTCTGCAATGGCCAGCGCCTTTTTGGTGAGCGGCAAATGATAAACCGGGTTGAACTGTCCGGGTGCGATCGGCTCGAAACCGAGGAATGACATCAGATCCTGGAAATACCCGTTGTTGGAGGCCAATATCCGGTCGCTTTTGCTTACCTCCATCAGGCGGAATTGTTCCTCCGTGATAGGCGAACCGTCTGTTTCAACAAAGTAGTTGAACTGCATGTTCTCCGGATTCTTGGCGGGTTTTCCATCGATATATACCTGATTGTTACGCAGCTCGATCGTGTCGCCAGGTAGACCGATACAACGTTTTACATAATTCTCTCGTTTATCTACGGGGCGGTAAATGACATCTCCGAATGTCTTTTTATCCAGCCGGATGGCTTCACGTCCGTACTGGGCAACCAGTTCGTCGTAACTCGGATTCTGTACATTCAGGGCAACTGTGTCACCAGCCGGGAAGTTAAACACTACGATATCGTTACGTTTTACATGTCCAAAACCCTTTACACGTTTGTAACCCCATTCCGGCCAGTCCAGATACGACTTGCAGTTGAAGAACGGCAGTGTGTTTTGTACCAACGGGAATGATAACGGCGTGTTCGGTACGCGCGGACCGTAGCTCAACTTGCTCACGAACAGATAATCGCCCACCAGCAACGATTTCTCCAGTGAAGAACTCGGGATCTGGTAGTTCTGGAAGATGAACAGATTGATGAAATAAACGGCGATCAGTGCGAACAGGATATCGTCCACCCATTCCAATGCATTCCGTACACTCGGGTTCTTCGACCGTTTCCAGGCGCCCCAGGGAATGTATTTTGTCAGGAAGATATCCACCAGCACGATCAATCCCAGCAACAACCAGAGGTTCTGCATCCAGATTGAAAAGAGTATATACAATACGGCTGAGATGCCGAACTTGATCCATTGTTTCTTGGAAAACTTTTTCATTTGTAGACTAATTCTGTGGAATTAAAATTTAAGCATATCATCCATACCGAGAAAGCCTTTTTTCCCGGCAGTAAACTCGGCAGCAACGACAGCGCCGAGAGCGAAACCGGCACGGCTCTTGGCATCATGCTTGATGCTGATATAGTCGACGTCCGATTCATAGGTCACTTCATGGATACCCGGCACTTCCCCTTCACGGATAGCATGGATCGGCAGGTCGGTCGGTTGTTCGGCTATTTCCAGCGTCCAGCGTTCTTTCCGGTCTACGTTCTCGAGGATACCTTCTGCCAGCGTGATAGCTGTTCCGCTCGGAGCATCCAGCTTGTGGATATGATGCGTTTCCGTCATGCTGATATTGTAAGAAGGGAAATTATTCATGATTTTCGCGAGATATTTGTTGAGGGCGAAAAAGATGTTTACCCCGATACTGAAATTGGAAGCATAGAAGAATGTCTTGCCTTCCTTTTCACATTTCTCTTTTATTTCACTGATACGGTCCAACCAGCCAGTCGTCCCGGAAACCACAGGAACGCCGGCAGCGAAACTTTTCATATAATTATCGAAAGCCGTGGCGGGAGTCGTGAACTCGATGGCAACGTCTGCGCTCTTGAAATTAACAGACTGAAATTCTTCCGGGTTGTTTATATCTACGATAGAGACGATCTGGTGTCCTCTGCTGAGTGCGATTTGCTCGATGGTTTTTCCCATCTTTCCGTAACCGATAAGTGCAATCTTCATATCTTTTCAGAATAAAATGAATTAATATGGCTAATAACTTAGCCTTCAGGGGTGCAAATATAAAGAAAATGAATTAGATTTGTGGCATAAATCTTAACTCTGAAAAGAATATGGAACGTTTATTACATTATGTTTGGAAATACAAACTGTATCCGGCAATGCCGCTTCTTACCACCGATGGTCGTCCCGTCTCTGTTATCGATCCCGGAACACTCAATTCCGATGCCGGGCCGGACTTCTTCAATGCAAAGATAAAAATAGCTGATACCCTATGGGTCGGCAGTGTGGAAATTCATACCCGGGCATCCGATTGGCTGGTCCATCGTCATGATAAAGACAAAGCTTATGATGCCGTTATCCTGCATGTTGTGGAGTGTGTCGATTGTGAGGTGAGGCGGACGGACGGTGAGCCGATCCCCCAACTGAAACTGATTGTTCCGGAAGCTATCGTTAAAAATATAGACTGGCTGTTGTACCGCGAAGTGGCCATGCCGTGCCTGGGATATATTCAGGAAATAGAACCGTTGTATATCTCTTCATGGCTGGATGCCCTGCTGGGGGAGCGGCTGGAGCGTAAGACAGCTGATATTTTCCGTTTGCTGGACTTGTATGGCGGTGATTGGAATGAAGTCTTTTATATTACTTTAACCCGTAACTTCGGTTTCGGAGTGAATAACGATATCTTCGAACGCCTGGCTAAAAGTCTGCCGCTACGCTGTATTCAAAAACAACGCGGTAGTCATTCGCAGATAGAGGCGATGTTGTTCGGACAGGCGGGGATGCTGGATGAAACGCTCGATTGTCCTTATTACCGTTTGTTACAACGCGAATACCGGTTTCTTCGGCATAAATTCGGGTTGACGCCGCTCGATCCTTCCCTGTTCAGGAGCCTGCGTATCCGTCCGGTTAATTTCCCTTGCCTGAAACTGGCGCAGTTGGCTGCTGTCTGGACGCAGTACGATACCCTGTTTTCTGTTATACTGGCCGCGGGTAGTATCGGCCGGATCAAACAATGCTTTCGTGTCTCTCCCTCTGTTTATTGGGAAACGCATTATAACTTCCGTTCTGTTTCTGCCCGGAAGGAAAAGCAGGTGGGGGAAAATTCTTTGTGTATCCTATTGATAAATACGGTAGTCCCGGTGCTTTTTGCCTATGGGGTCAGGAGTAAACAACCGGAATATTGCGACCGTGCCATCCATATCCTTGAAAGTCTTCCGCCGGAGAAGAATGCGATCGTTTCCGGTTTTACTCAGGCGGGGATAAAAACAGGTCATGCCGGAGACAGCCAGGCGCTTGTCCAGTTGAAACGGGAGTATTGTGAGAAGAAGAAATGTTTGTATTGCCGGATCGGGTTCAGGTATCTAAAACAGATCTCCCAATCTACTTAAAAAATAAAATTGTCAAAATGCTATTTTAAGTAGTTCCTGAAGAGCTTCTATGGATCCCAGGACGGTAGTGGCTGTTTTTACGCAAACGTAGCCGGTTTTCGTATTGTCATATTGAACGTAATGGCCCGATTAACCGTTCCGAATCACACAAAAAAACAGATAAAACGAAACTTTTTCTTTGATAAAAGGTCTCATCGAGAATTATGTCACTACTGTTATGGTCCGTATCCAACAGCTTCCAGAACAAGAAACTGCTACAAAACATAAAATTCAAGGATAAAAAAGGAACTAAACAGAGCTGTATTAACATATATTCACGCGACTTTTTGTTTAAAATAAACCCTCATTCGGTTTAAAATAAAAAAAAATTCGTTTTAAACGAAGTAGGGATTTCTTTAAAACGAACTGAAAGCTGGAAGTAGGAGATGTGAATTGTTAATTATTGTGATAAAAAGATTCCCGGAAGTTACCTTTCAGGAAATTGTCGAGTCGTAAAATCAATGTATTATTTTACATATTAACACCTTAATGTCGAAATTGGAATCATTATGTCATCAAATATAACTGAAAGAATGATGAAAAACTGTTTTGATTTATTGCTTAATTCATTCCGGGAAAAAGTAATCCATATTCATGCTCGTATTTACCGGATGCAGACGAGCGGCAGAGTTACGCTGATAAATGCGTATGGATACTGTTAGGTATGCTGGTTGCATCTTGCTTATTTCTGATTTGTTAGGGTGTACTTACGTTATTTAGCGTATATATCACTGTTTGTCATCGGATTTTTCCCTATTTTTGCCATTTGAATAAAAAGAGATTGAATGGGTAACAGATATATAAACAATTTATTACTGGCAGTATGTGGCCTTTTTCTGTTGGTAACCATGTATTCATGTGCCAATATGGCTTCTCCGAACGGAGGGCCTTACGATGAAGCGCCTCCTAAATTTGTCAGCAGCCTTCCGGCCCCGAACCAGACAAACTATAAGGGGAAGAAGGTGGAAATCCTGTTTGATGAACTGGTGCAGCTGGATAAGCCGTCGGAGAATGTGATCATTACGCCGCCGCAGATGCAGTTGCCGGTAATCCGTGCCGCGGGGAAAAAGGTGGTGGTCGAGCTGAAAGATACCTTGAAAGAGAATACGACCTATACGATCGACTTCACCAATTCGATTTCTGATAATAATGAGAAGAATGTGTTCGAGAATTTCTCTTTTGCATTCTCTACCGGCGATGTGATCGATACGCTGGAGGTGTCAGGTGTCTTGCTGAACGCGGAAAACCTGGAACCGATGCCGGGCATTACGGTCGGCCTGCATAAGAACCTGGAAGATTCAGCTTTTGTAAAACTGCCTTTCGACCGTACTTCACGAACAAACGATAAAGGGGAGTTCACTATCCGTAATATCTCTCCGGGCAGTTACCGCATATTCGGTCTGAACGATGTCAACCGCGACTATAAGTTCGACCAGCCGGGCGAAGAGATCGCATTCAACGACTCCATCATTATCCCCTCGCTGGAACTTACCAGCCGCCAGGATACGCTATGGAAAGATAGCCTGACCATCGATACGATCCGGACGGTAGCCTATACCCGCTATTTCCCGGACGATATTCAACTGCGTCTGTTCAAGGAAAACTTCATGCGGCAATATCTCCTGAAACCGGAACGCCAGCAGGAAAATCTGTTGACCATCCGTTTTAACGCGCCGTTGGATACGATACCGTTGCCGAAGCCGATCAACTTTACCCCAGCCGATTCAGCCTGGTTCTTTACACAGGAAACGGAAGGAGGTACGGGAGTCAATTTCTGGCTGACCGATTCGATGGTATGGAAACAGGATACTTTGCTGGTAGAACTTTCCTATCCGAAAAGCGACTCGTTGAATATTCTCCGGCCGCAAACCGATACGCTTCAGTTCCTGATGCGCCATCGTCCGGAAAAGAAGAAAAAGAAGAAAGATGATGAGCCTGAACCGATCATCTTCCTCGGTATGCAGATCGATGCACCGACTTCGATGGACTTGTTCGATACCGTGTCCGTGACGTTCAATGAACCGGTTCTCGACCTGCCGAAAGAGGTCTTTTATTTGGACCAGAAGGTCGATACGGTCTGGACGCCGGTCGATTTCGACTTTTTCAGGGATTCTGTCAACACCTTGAACTACTTTATCCGTCGTCCGTGGAAATATGGCGAAGAGTATCGGTTGTCTGTGGATTCGGCAACGGTATTCAGTCTCTATGATAAATGGAACGAACCATATTCGAGTGAGTTCAAGATCAAGAAAGAAGATGAATACGGCCATCTGTATCTGAATATAGAAGGAATAGATACGACAGCTTATGTCGAATTGCTGAACGGCAGCGATGTCGCAATAAGGAAAACGAAGGTAAAGAACGGGGGTGCCCTGTTCATGGACCTGAAACCGGATAAATATTATGTCCGGCTGGTAGTCGACCTGAATGACAACGGTAAATGGGATACCGGTAATTATGCCGAAAAGCGGCAGCCGGAAGAAGTCTTCTACTCACCTGTGAAGTATAATGTGATGCAGAACTGGCAGGTGGAAGAGACCTGGAATGTCAAAGCGACCCCGTGGGCAAAACAGAAACCTATCGAGATTACAAAGAATAAGCCTAAAGAGGCAACCAAGAAGAAAAGAAATTATAAAGATGAAGGACAACAGAAGTCTTCTTCGCGCAGTAGCAGTGGTAGTATGGGAATGCCGTTCTAAGGCGATCGGTTTCTTCCTGCTTGGCTGGTTGTTGCTTCTTCCGGAAGTGACCGGTGCGCAAACTATTCCGGTGAAAGAGCGTTTCAGTGCCGGTGAGGAGGTGCAATACGAGCTTTACTTCAAATGGGGCATTCTGATGCCGCGTGCGGGGCAGGCCACTTTGTCTGTCAAAAATGCCCGTTATAAAGGAGAGACGGCCTATCATTATCGCCTGTTGTTCCGGACTTCCGGCATGTTCGAGAAGGTCTACTCCATGCGTGATACGATCGATTGTTATTTCTCGCCTGAGATGTTGTTGCTGCGAAGCGAGAAACGGGTCAATGAGAATGATTACTATCTGATCGATGATCTGAAATTCTCTTATCAGGATGGAAAGACATCCGCACATTCCCATCGGTATACACCTTCACGGACAAAGATCGATACGATGATCGTTTCGGAGCAGTATATGTTCGATATGCTGGGGGCTACCATGTATCTCCGGTCGCTGGATTGGGATAAGATGCAATATGGGGATGAGTTCCCTTTCCATGTGGCGATCGGGCGCGACCGTATCAATATCAGTTTCCGTTATACCGGACAGCAGATCGTGGAACGTAACGAGACACTGAAATATCGTACCCGCCATTTCTTCATCGATATTTATGACGATGCATTCACCCAAAGCAAGGCGGCAGCCGAGATATGGATCGGAGATGATGAAAACCATATTCCGGTCAAGATACGTGCCAAGCTGAAGATCGGGGCTGCCGAGATCTACTACAAATCATCCAAAGGTTTGCGTTATCCGCTTTCTTCACGTGTGGAAATTCCCCGTCGTTGAGGGTAGCGAGATCGTGAAACGTGTTTCGGCATAGGGTTGCGAATATACCTGGAGTTCGCCTCCGTGCATACGTATGATCTGGCGCGAGAGGCTCAGACCGATGCCGCTTCCTTGGCTTTTGGTGGTGAAAAAGGGTACGAATATATCTTCCTGCAGATCATAAGGAATGCCCGGTCCGTTATCCGTGATCTCGATCAGGGTGGTGTTGCCGGGTTGTTTTACGGCGAGTGCTATTTCTCCGTTATCTTGTTCATCCAATGCTTCTATTGCATTTTTCAATAAATTGATCAGCACCTGTGAGAGTAACTCCTCGTCTGCATTTACCGTTATTTCTTCTTGGTATAGATAGACATTCAGGCCGATCTGTAACCGTTGCAGGTCTGACTGGAACAACAGTTCGATGTTACGGACCTGATGGGAGAGGGAGAAAGGTTTGGGATTAGGAGCCTGCAAACGGGCGAGTTGCCGGTATGAATTGGTAAAGTTCATGAGACTCTGCCCCTGACTCTTGATCGTATCCAGTCCGCGTATCGTTTTGTGTATCGTGGCATCGGTGATCTCGTCGCAGCTTTTAATCGTCTCTTTATTCCGGTAATAGGAGAGAAGTGTCCCTGAAAGGGATACGATCGGGGCGATCGAGTTCATGATCTCGTGGGTCAGGACATGCATAAGTTTATCGTAGGATTCGTATTCTTTCCGTAACAGTTCACGCTCAAACTCTTTTTGTTTGCTTTCCGTCATCAGGCCGTGGATGCGATTGAATGCCGTATGGAGGCGTTGTTGTTCTTCCGGACCGGTGTTTTCGGGAAAGTAAAGCATCGATTCATTGTCTTCGATGGCATCCAGGAATAATTGGATACGGCGGTTCGATGCGTTCAGGAAATAAACGAGGACGCCGACCAGCCATAAGGCGATCAGCAGGGTGACACATCCCAGGATGATGGCCTTGCCGCTGACAATACCGGCTAATCCCAGGCCGGAGACGATGACGATGATTACCACCTGGAAGACTATCTTCAGATAGATGCGTGTGCTGAACATCCGTTTCACAGGTTGAATCGTTTTAGTTTGTTATATAAGGTTTGTCGGCTTACGCCCAGTTGTTCGGCAGCAGCAGTCAGGTTCCCGTCGTTTTGGGTGATGGCTGCTTCGATGGTCTTCCGTTCCACTTCTCCCAGGTTGGGGGCTTCGGTGAACGAGACGGTTTTCCCCGGTCGGATAAAGAGGTCGGTGGCACGGATCACATTTTTCTCGGCGAGGATCACGGCCTTTTCGATGGTATGTTGCAGTTCGCGTATATTACCCGGCCAGTCGTACCGTTCCAGCTTGCCCATGGCCTGCGGGTGGATCGTCATACCTGTTTGTTTATATTGGGTGGTATATTTTTTCAGGAAATAATCGATGAAAAGAGGGATGTCCTCCCGTCGGCTCCGTAACGGCGGGATCTCTATCTGTATGGTGTTGATACGGTAGAACAGGTCTTCACGGAAAAGCGATTGTCCGACCATTTCCGGCAGGTTCCGGTTGGTGGCGGCGATCAGGCGTATATCAATCGGGATTTTCCTGTTACTTCCCAGGCGGGTCACTTCACGATTCTGGAGGGCGGCGAGCAGTTTGGCCTGTAACCCGACCGGGAGATTGCCGATCTCATCCAGAAACAAGGTGCTTCCACTGGCAGCCTCAAATTTACCCGGACGGCTTTCACGGGCATCGGTAAAGGCTCCTTTTTCGTGTCCGAACAGTTCGCTTTCAAATAGAGATTCGCTGACGGCTCCCATATCGACATTGATCATCTCCCGGCGGCTGCGGAGAGACAGCCGGTGAATTTCGCGGGCGAGCATCTCTTTACCCGTCCCGTTTTCCCCGGTGATCAGTACGTTCGCATCCGTTTTGGCAACTTTGGTTACAATCTTGATCAGCTTCATCATAACAGGTGAGTGCCCGATGATCATTGCCGGTTCAGAGGGAGGGGTGATCCCGCCCTTTCCGGCATTCTGTTTCATTCGTTCTTCCTCGGCAGCCTGTAAAGCGGCATGTATCTTTTCCAGCAGGATATCATTGTCCCAGGGTTTGAGCACAAAGTCTACCGCCCCGCTTTTCAGTGCTTTGACAGCCAGTTCCACGTCTCCATAGGCGGTAAGCATGATAACAGGCAGTCCGGGGGCTATCTCCTGGATACGTCGTAGCCAGAATAAGCCTTCGTTCCCGGTATTGACTCCGGCGGAGAAATTCATATCGAGAATGACAAGGTCGACCGGCATTGTATCCAGAACGGACAGGATACGGTTCGGATTCGAAGCTGTTTCAATTTGTTCGAATTCGTCTTCCAGTAATAATTCGAGTGAGGTCAGTACACTTTTATTATCGTCTACTATAAGAACTGTTCCGGTTTGCATACATCAATTTTTTTGTAAAGGTATCGGCTTCCGCGATACTTTGCAAATGAGCGTCCAAATATTTGACACTAATAATGTGTCAATGTGAGAATCAGCCAATGTGCCAATGGAGATGTTGTCACATTGTTCATTCAACAATGGTTGCCAAATCGAAATAGAGCAAACGGGTGAAGGAATCGGCATCATTTTCATTTAAAGGGATAAAACCATTTTTAATATAAAAAGGAATGGCATCGGCATACGCATCTACTGTCAGGAAACGGCAACCGGTTTTATTATCGACTAAGAAATAGCTTTTGATGAAATCAAGCAAAAAAGTTCCTATATGCAGACCTTTAGCTTGTGTATGAACACCCAGACGGCAGATTTTTACAGCGGGATAACTCTTTAGCCGCTTTTCATTTACGAACCGATGTTTACGGAATCGGTTGAATCCCGTTTTGTTGTCAAAGTCACTTAATGATACACGGTCGTTTGCTAAACTGAAATAGGCAGAAATTGTATTATTGTTTTGTTTACTTTCCAAGACATAACTTACGGCTAACAAGGCTTGTCTGTAAAGGGGGGATTCGTGTAAAATAAAATCGTTCAAATCGGCGTCGCCGCAATCGAACGATTTTACTAATTCATTTTGTTTTAGTCTGCGTATATTATAAACAGACGAAAAATCGACACTATTTTGTTGATTCATAATGCTATACTTTTAGCATTTTCATTGCCATTTCATAGTGCCGAATCCTTCTTTCCCGCTCTTCTTTAGTCTCTTTAGGGGGATTTTTCATCCTTTCCTCAAATCTTCGGGCATCTTCCCCAAAGAGAATCGGGGTTTCTTTGATGGGTCTTGCCATTTTACTATACTCCTTTCTATTGGTTTTGTTTATAATGCAAAGATACGTTTTTTCTTTTCAATCTTCTCCATGTTAATGAAACAATGTTCCGGTTCTTTCTATCAGCACATTATTATTGTCTCTGTGACGTCAAAATATTTGACAATTGCGTGTCAATATATTTTACAGTTTACATGTGCTTTATTTTTGTAATTATTGATAATCAATAAGTGATTAAATGTGGCATGCCATTTGCTCTTCTATTTACATGATGAAAATGCAAATAACAACCAAATATGGATTACGGGTTATAGGACTGTTGCTTTTAGGCTCGGTAGTCACAGCACATGCCCGGGATTCCTGGACTGTCGACTCCTGTATGCGTTATGCTATAGAGAAGAACCTGACGCTGAAAAACAGTCGGCTGGATACCCATATTGCCCGTGAGGATTTTACTGCTGCAATCGGCGACTTCCTCCCTTCTGTTAGTACCAATGGGGCGTTCGGAAAACGGATGGGACGTTCGGTAGACCCGAAGACGAATATGTACACCACCTCTTCTTTTCTGGAAAGCACGGTGGGAGTGGATATCTCCTTACCTGTTTTTGATGGTTTCAAGCGTATCAACCGGGCACAGTTTACCCGGTTGAACAGGCAATTGAGCGGCGTAACGGAGAAAGCGGAAGAGAATCGGGTGGCTTTTGAGGTGATGGATGCCTATTATGTGTATATCTTTGACCGGAAGATGAGCCTATTGGCTGCCGAACAACGGAAACTGAGTGAACGGTATCATGAACAGATGCTTGAATATGTGGACCTCGGTCTTCGTTCCCCGTCGGATCTGCAGGAGGTGAAAGCCCGGTTGCAGAGCGATATTTATCAGGAGACAGTGAAAAACAAGACGGAGCGCTTGTCGTTTCTGGCATTGAAGGAATTGTTACAGATGCATGATTCGGATACGTTATCCATCGCTGATGTGAATGCAGAGGGAGATGAACCGTCACTCCTCAGTAATTATTCGGCTCCGGACGTCTATGCCGAGTCGGAGACCACACTTCCCGAATTCCGGATGATGGACCTGCGGGAACAGGCGTCACGGAAATCGCTGGCGATCGCATCCGGTGCTTTCTCCCCTTCGATCCGGGCAGATTTCAGCCTTTATTCAGGTTATTACGATACGGAACGTAATGCAGACGGGCATATCGTCTCTTTTGGACAACAGATGAAAAATAACTGGAATAAGTATATCGGTTTGCGGGTATCGTTCCCGATCTTTAGCAGCTTATCCCGCTTCACGGCAGTCCGGAAAGAACGTTTCCGCCTGCAACAGGTCAGAAATAATAACGACCGGCAACGTATATCTTTATATAAAGAGATAGAAGATGCTTGCCTTGCTCTCCAGGCTTCGGCGGAAGAGTATCATCAGGCTGCTTTACAACTGAAGGCTTTGACGACCACCCTCAAAGAGAATGAGGAAAAGTGGGAGGAAGGTATGATTTCCGTCTTTGAACTGATGGAGAAACGTAACCTGTATATTTCAGCCAGGGCGGAACTGGTTCGTACCAGGCTACAGTACGATTTGAAGCATCGGATGGTCGAGTTTTACCGTACCGGGTCGTTTTTATAAATAGTAATTGAATAAAAATACAGATACAGATATGAATAACAACACCATGGACACTCCGATCGAACGGAAGTCCCGTCTGAAGAAAAAACATATTTACGCTGTAGCAGGCGGTTTCTTCCTGCTTGTCTGCGTGCTTTACTTTATCTTTCGTGATACTTCTTCCTCCATGAAGGTCGAGAAAGAGCGCCTGACGATTTCCACCATCATCCAGGGTGAATTCAACGACTATATCCGTGTGATCGGTCAGGTCTTGCCGGACCGTATCATTTACCTGGATGCCATCGAAGGCGGTCGTGTGGAAGAACGCCTGATCGAAGAGGGAACGCAAGTCAAAGCCGGAGATGTCATCCTCCGCCTGAGTAACCCGCTGTTGAATATCGGCATCCTCCAGAGCGAAGCCGACCTTGCCTATCAGGAAAACGAACTTCGTAATACCCGTATCAGTATGGAGCAGGAGCATTTGAGCCTGAAACAAGAACGTATCAATCTGAATAAGGACCTGGTACAGAAAGAACGCCGTTATAAACAATACGAACGTTTGTACAACAAACAACTTCTTGCCCGCGAAGATTATCTTCTTGCGAAAGAAGATTACGAAAGTTCACGCGACCAACTCGTCGTACTGGATCAGCGTATCAGTCAGGACGACCTTTTCCGCAGCAGCCAGCTGGAGAGCCTGGATGAAAATATCCGGAATATGAAACGAAGCCTGGCACTGGTTCGCGAACGTTTGGAGAATCTGAAAGTGAAAGCTCCCGTAAGCGGTCAGTTAGGTAACCTGGAAGCCCAGATCGGCCAGTCGATCGCCCAGGGAGAACGCATCGGTCAGGTAATCACCCCCGAACTGAAGGTAGAAGCCAGGATCGACGAGCATTACGTAGAACGTGTCATGCCCGGCTTACCCGCCAGCTTCGAACGTGAAGGAAAGACCTATGAGATGGAAATGACGAAAGTCTATCCCGAAGTACGCGACGGTCAGTTCCGTACAGACCTCCATTTTACCGGTGGCCGTCCCGAAAATATACGTGCCGGACAGACCTATCACCTGAACCTGCAACTGGGTGATCCGGTACAAGCTATCCTGATCCCCCGCGGTAGTTTCTACCAGGCAAGCGGCGGACAGTATGTATATGTAGTAGATGAAGACGAGACCACCGCCCGTCGCCGTCCGGTGAAGATCGGTCGTCAGAATCCACAATATTATGAAGTGACCGAAGGATTGAAACCCGGAGAGAAAGTGATTATTTCAGGCTATGAACTGTTTGGCGAGAACGAACGTCTTATAATCAGATAATAAAAAAGAAAAGTATGGATTACCTGTCCCAAGTCATTAAAAGCCAGCGGGCCCGTAAGTCACTTTCGGTGATCAATATCCTCGGTCTGTCCGTATGTATCTCGGCTGCGCTGCTGATCCTGCTCTATGTCCGGTTCGAACTGAGCTACGATTCTTTCCATGACGGCGACCGTATTTACCGTGTCGAAAGCCGTCTGTATGAAGGAAAAGCACTGACCGACAACTGGGCCACTACCTCTCTCGGACACGGGCCGGTCATGAGCCGCGAGATTCCGGGTATCGAGAAGTTCGTTCGTCTTACCGCACAGGACAGGGAACAGGTCGTTACCTATCAGGATAAGCAATTTGCCGAAGAACGCTATTGCTTTACCGAACCTGCTTTCTTCGAATTGTTCAACTTCCCGATAAAGAGAGGGGAGAAGACAGGCCAGCTGGTCCGTCCCAACACCGTCGTATTAACGGAAAGTGCTGCTCACCGTTATTTCGGCGAAGCGGAGCCGTTGGGGAAGATCCTGACATTCCGGACGGCAACGGCCGAGCAGCATTTTGAAGTCACGGGCATTATCGACCGGATGCCGACAAACTCACATTTACATTACGACTTCCTCCTTTCCTATTCCACGATACCGAAAGAGCGGCAGGATATCTGGTATGTCCACGGCGTGTACACCTACGTTCGCCTGGAACCGGGAAAGAATCCGCAGGAGATAGCCGATGCCTTTGCCGCCATCTCCGATAAATACAAGACAGCCGCTTTGAAGCATAAAGACTGGCGGGTGGAGTTGATCCCGTTGAAAGAGATTCATCTTACCCCGCAGAAATCGTATGAGAAAGAGACGAAAGGCAGTCGTACTGCTGTCTATATCCTGTCGGTGATGGCGGTTGCCCTGTTGCTTATCGGCTGGGTGAATGCCCTGAATCTGATGGTCGCCCGTTTCCTGGAGCGGGGAAAAGAGTTCGGTGTACGTAAAGCCTTCGGGGCATCCCGCAAGCAGATGCTTTTCCAGGGACTGTTCGAAGCCGGGATTGTCAATTCCCTGGCTGCCTTGATCGCATTAGGCTGGCTGGAAGTGCTCCTGCCCGTCGTCAATTCCCGGGCTACCTACGATTTTGGAGCGAATGCTCTTTTGCAGCCGGAGTTCTGGGTTGCCGTGTCGGGTATTATCGTTTTGGGGACTCTCTTTACCGGTTTATACCCTTCTTATCTCCTGACACGTATCCGTCCGTCGGATATTATGCGCGGGAAACTCTTGCACAGCCGGAAAGGAAATAGGATGCGGAAAGCCCTGATCGTCGTGCAGTTCGTCGCCTCCTTTATTCTGATAACCGGGACTTTCGTAGTCATTGCCCAGGTCCGTTATATGCAGAATGAAACGGCTTCAGCAGCGATGAGACAGATCGTCGTTCTGAAATATCCCTCTTTCACGGATGAATTGTCGGCAAAGATGGAGAGCTTTAAAAAGCACTTGAAACAAAAGACATATATCCGGCAGGTCACTGTCTCCGGGGCAGTTCCGGGCGTGGAGGTTGCCAATTATTTTACTAACCGTCCTTATGGAAGCGACCAGTCGGAAGTGAAACTGATCCAGATGTTTGCTGTCGATTACGATTATCTCTCCACTTATTCCCCCGATATGGTTTGTGGCAGGGGTTTCTCGGAAGAATACGGGGATGAACTGAATAAAGTAGTATTGAACGAGGAAGCTGTCCGTCTGTTGGGTTTTCCTTCCAATGAAGCTGCTCTCGGTCGGCAATTGACGATGGAGGTGGTGGAAGAACCTCTCCAGGTGATCGGTGTAGCCCGTAATTACCATCAGCAGTCGCTTGCCGTACCGTACAAACCGATCATCTTCTTCATCAAAGAACGCGTACCGTTTATCGGGACACCTTATATCTCCATCCGTATGGACGGCACTGCCGATGCGGCCCGTCTGGCGGAGATCGAACAGGCCTACCGGGATTTCTTCCCGACTTCGCTGTTCTCTTATTTCTATCTTGACGATTTCAACAGGAATCAGTATCAGGAAGACCGGAATTTTGGATGGATGTTTGCCGGTTCGGCCTTGCTGGCCGTTTTTGTCGCCTGCCTGGGGCTGTGGACCGTCACACTTTTCTCCACCCTGTCGAGGGTGAAAGAAATAGGGATACGTAAGGTGTTGGGAGCGGGGAGAGTAAATCTTTTTGTAGTTTTGACACGTGAGTTATTACTCCTGACGGTGGTCGCGTCCGTGATCGGTATTCCTGCCTCCGCTTTCCTGATGAACAACTGGCTCGAAGGCTATGCGTTCCATATCGTACTGCCCTGGTGGAGTTATGCAGTAGCGTTTGTCCTGTTGATGTGTATCGCCTTCGGGACCGTCGCACGGCAGGTATGGCGCATCATCCGCCTGAAACCGATGTATATTCTTAGGAGTGAATAATTTATAAACAAAGAAATATGATTAAAACAGAAAAACTGTCTATGCTCTTCACAACGGAAGATGTACAGACCAAAGCATTGAATGAGGTAAGCCTGGAGATAAAGAAAGGTGAGTTTGTCGCTATCATGGGGCCTTCGGGGTGTGGAAAGTCCACCCTGCTGAATATCCTGGGAACACTGGATTCATCGACTTCCGGTAAATATTACTTTGAAGGAAAAGAGATAGATAAGATGAGCGAGAGCCAGCTGACTTCTTTCCGGAAAGGGAACATCGGCTTTGTCTTCCAGAACTTCAACCTGATAGACGAGCTGACGGTTTTCGAGAACGTGGAACTGCCGCTGGTCTATCTGAACGGAAAGAAAGCAGACCGGAAAAAGAAGGTAATGGAGGTATTGGATCGTATGAACATTGCTCATCGCGCCGGACATTTCCCGCAGCAGTTGTCCGGTGGCCAGCAGCAGCGTGTCGCTATTGCCCGTGCCGTGGTGACGGACTGTAACCTGATCCTGGCGGATGAACCGACGGGTAACCTGGATTCTACCAATGGTGTTGAAGTAATGGAGTTGCTTAGCGAACTGAACCGGCAGGGGACGACGATCGTGATCGTTACCCACTCACAGCGGGATGCGAAATATGCCCACCGGGTGATCCACTTGCTGGACGGCCGCGTAGTGCAAGAGGTCAAGCCCTGAGGTGTACACAAAACAGCCTTTGACAGGAGGCTGTCAAGCATCTTGACAAGCAGCTGTCGATGTCTTTGACAAGTGGCTGTCAAGCTTATTGACAGGCGGCTGTCAGTCACGAAGAGCAGCGTCTCTCACGGGCGTCGTCTTTCCTGAATAACTAGTATTCATACCTTTAGACAAACTTACAATATGATCTTATCAAACTATTGGAACAGTGCCTTGCGCAGCCTGACAAAGAAAAAAGGCTTCAGCGCAATCAATATACTCGGCCTGGCGATCGGAATGGCGGCCGCCCTGCTGATCTTGACTTATGTGGCTTTTGAATACAGCTACGATAATATGCACAGCCGCGCCGACCGCATTTTCCGTGTGGAAGCACGCTTTTTCGAGAACGGCGAGATGACCGACAACTGGGCTTCCAGTTCGGCGGGTTATGCTACCGCCATGAAACGCAACCTGGCCGGAGTAGAAGACTATACCCGTGTGGGTAGCCAGTATTACCCCGAACAGATCGTTAAGTACAATGAACTTCTCTACCGTGAAACGAATATCGGCTACGCCGAAAAGAATTACTTTAACTTCTTCGATTTCGAGTTATTGAAAGGGGATAAGAACACCTGCCTGAATGGACCGAAAAAAGTAGTTATCACAGAACGCATCGCCCGTAAGTATTTCAAAGGTGCCGATCCGATCGGAAAGATATTGATCTTCCGCAGTAATATCGGCGAAGAAGCATGCGAAGTGACGGGTATCATGAAGGATATGCCTGTCAACTCACATGTGCGTTACAGCATGCTGATCTCATATGAATCGCTTCCGAAATGGATGGATGAATACTGGTACCGGCATGAGGTGTATTCGTATGTCCTCCTGAAATCTGCCGATATGAAGAAGCAGGTCGAAGATGCTTTCCCTGCGATGGCAGAGAAATATAAAACGGAGGAAGCCTTGAAGAATAAAACCTGGGCGATCCAGCTGACCAACTTGAAGGATATCCACCTGAATCCCCAGAAAGCCTATGAGCCGGAGACGAAAGGGAACCGTTCGTCCATGCTGGTTCTGATCTGTACGGCGTTGGCGATCTTGTGTATCGCCTGGATCAATTATATCAATATGACGGTAGCCCGTTCGATGGAGCGTGCCAAAGAGATCGGGATACGCCGGGCTTCGGGAGCAAGTCGTCGGCAGATCGTTACTCAGTTCCTGTTTGAATCGTTGGTGACGAACGGGATTGCCTTTATCCTGGCACTCGGGTTGATGGAGGCACTGATGCCTGCATTCAATAACCTGACATCACGTGATCTGGGTTTCTCCGTGTGGGTAACGACCTCTTTGGGTTGGATGCTGCTGTTGATATTTGCATTGGGTGTTTTCCTGTCTGGTTTCTATCCGGCAACGATCCTATCGGGTATTAAGCCGATCAAAATGTTGAAAGGTAAATTTACGCATACGAAAAATGCGACGTTGACCCGTAAGGTGCTGGTTGTATTGCAATATACGGCGTCTCTGGCGTTGTTGTGCGGCACGCTGATCGTTTATGCACAGCTGCAGTATATGCGCCAGGCTTCCCTGGGTGTGCGTGTAGACCAGACATTGGTGCTGAAATTTCCGGCTCATTGTGAGGATATGGCTACCAAGCTAACTGCCATGAAACGGGAGTTGAAGGCATTACCGTCTGTGAAGAACGTGACAGTTTCCGGAGCCGTTCCCGGGACGGAGGTAGCCGATTTTCTGTCGATCGTCCGCCTGAGCGACGTGACGAAACAGACTCGTTTGTTGGAAATGCTTAGCTGTGATGTGTATTATCTGGATGCGTATGACCTGGAGTTTGTTGCCGGACGTGGTTTTGCCGAGGATTTTGGAGGGGATGTCTATAATATTGTCCTGAACGAAACAGCTGTCCGCATATTGGGTTTTGCTTCGCCGGAAGCTGCTCTGGGCGAACGTCTCTCTGTGGAGACTGTCGACCAGCCGATGCAGATCATCGGGGTTGTAAAAGACTATCACCAGCAGTCGCTGAATAAGAGTTATACGCCTCTTCTGTTCGCCTTGCACGATAAGTTGAGCTGGATGAAACAGCGTTATATATCTGTTGTTATGGAGAATGCGAATCCCCGTGAGCTGGTGAAACAGTCGGAAGAGATATGGAACCGTTATTTCCCTGATTCCAGCTTCGACTATTTCTTCCTGGATCAGTTCTTCGACCAGCAATACCGCCAGGATGAGGTGTTCGGCCTGATTGTAGCCCTCTTTGCCATACTGGCGATTTTCATTTCCTGTATGGGGCTTTGGGTATTGGTGATGTTCTCCTGCTCGACAAGGGTGCGTGAGATGGGAATACGCAAGGTGTTGGGTGCATCGAAAATACAGCTGTTCTATGAGTTGGGTCGCGAGTTCTTTATCCTGATCGGCATAGCGATCGTTATCGCACTTCCTTTGTCGTGGTGGGTTATGGACGGCTGGCTGGATCATTATTCATTCCGCACCGACTGGAAAGCCTGGTTCTTCCTTGTTCCGGTGATTTTATTGTGTGTGATCTCCTTGTTGACCATAGGCTGGCAGACTGCTAAAACAATCCTTAGCAAACCTGCCCGGTCGTTGCGGTATGAATAAAAAATAATGTGCCAATGTGAGGAATGTGCCAATGGAGATAGCATTCCTCACATTGGCATATTACCCCATTGACACATTATTCAAGTATCATCACAATCATCTCATCTTCCCCAAGTGTCCCGGCCAGTTGCCGGACGCGTTCCTGTTGTTCTGCAGGCAATTTGGAAAAGTTATCCATCTTCTGTAAGGCTTCCAGCTTTCTTTTGGTGTAAGAGGTGAATAATTTGTTATCCTGCCAGGTGAGTTCTCCTAAGATGGCAGGTATGCCGTCCGGCAGTTCCGTCGGCAAAAGAAATTCTTCCGGGTAACTATGATTATCCTGGATAAGCGATAGCTGTTTTGTATCCTTGTTGTATAAAGCATAGGAATAGAATACGCTCTTCTCTTTACGGGTATTCGGGCAATCGTAATTTCTGGAATAAGTGATAAGAACAAAATGATCCGTGTCCACCCACGACTGGATAGCATACTTCTGCGATTTATCTCCGTACAGTCCGTTGTCTATAGTCAGTTTGTTTTCTCCGAATTGCAGGATGTATTCCGGCTGCAAACGGTTAGGAGAGGAAAGACTGAATATCGTATCGTTGAATGCCTGTCTGAAATAGAATTTATCCTTGTTCTTATACGTCCAGTTGCTTTCAGGAAATGCATACGGTCCGCTTAACTTGACGGTCGGGAGATTATAGTTCCCGAATATGCACAGGGTATCGTATGAGTTCTTATTGAACGTCGTGAGCATGTCCGGTGACCTGAAATTCCTCGATACGTTTACCAGGGTTGAATCGTCCAGGCTGGCCAGCAAAGTCGAATGTTTGTCGTCCATGAAGCGGATCTCTTCGACCAGGCGGCCGTCTTCAAGGGATTTCCATCCCATGATGTTGTAGTTGTTGACAGTGTCCCTGCCTACATAGCTGTATTGGTTTCCCGGTTCCAGGCTGATATTGCCAATCGGACTTTTCCTGTTATTGGCATGAAATTCCAGTTTCTGGGTGGCAGGATCATATTTCAATCCCTCGATATGCGCGATCAGCAGTGTATCCGTAATCTGCCCGTTCGAATCAAAGCAAAAAGAACCGAAGAGATCGTTTGTCAGGATCCGGTTCTCCAGTAGTTGTATTTTGGTATTCACGCCGCTGGCACTGCTCATCCCCCGGTCGTAAGAGACAATGATGCTGGCATCGTAAAGGAAAGTACCCTGTTCGGGAGATAAGGGACTTTTCAATGTGACATAGGTTACTTTGCTGAAATGATCCTTTAGTGCGAAAGGTTGCGTGGGTAACTTGGCTGTGAAGTCCAGGATCACAGGTGGACTGGCAGGCGATATCCCTCGCTCTTCCGTATATTGTACACCGGGATTCAGATGATTGGTCTCGATGATCACCGGTGCTTTGGGGGCAGCTTCCACCGTTTCGTCCGCCTGACGGGTGGCTTGTTTCCTTCCGCAGGAACACAGGATGGTTCCGATACACAGAATGGCTGTCGTTGTTCTGATTTTCTTGTGTTTCATAATTCGTATATTTATAGTTTCAGGAAAATCAAAAGTAGGGAAAACAAAAACGTATAACAAAAAAAGGAGTTGACATATTTATCTCTTCCTGTTTCGTTATACGTTTGTTGTTCAGGTATATAAAGCTATTATAAGCTATTTGTCCGTTGACATTTTGCTTTTATTCTATCGGGGCGAACGGCAGTTCCGTATCTTTCCTGTATCCGGAACCGCTGAATGTGGCGATTAGTTCGCCTGCTTCGTTTGTAATATTAACTTCACAATTTGCCAGTCTTTTATGACTGAATACTTCGCGTGCCTCGGCATAAAGGAATCCTTTGCTTTCGGCTTTGAAGAAATTGATATTGGAAGTAATGGACAGAGTGAGCCGCGCATGGCTGTTGGTTGCCGCTGCGAAAGCCAGGTCGGCCAGTGTAAAGATGGCTCCTCCCTGACAAACACCACCACCATTCAGATGCATAGGCTTTATTTCCATACGGGCTTTGGCATAGCCATTGCCCGTTTCCAGTAATTCTACTCCGGCAAATAATGCAAATTTGTCGCCCTGAAGAAATTCATTGATAGTCATTATGATAATATGCTAATTTGAAAATATGCCAATGTGCCAATAGAGATACTCCGATTGGCATATTGGCACATTGACCGGTTGATTATTTGCTAAGTTTCCATTCTGCTCCGTCCTTGGTATCCTTGATGTCGAATCCCATGGCGGTCAGTTCGTTACGGATCTTGTCGGAAGTGGCCCAGTCCTTGTTTGCTTTCGCCTGCTGGCGGATAGTCAGCAACAAGTCTACAGCCTTGCCGAATGTCTCGTAGTTGTTGCCTCCGGCAGAAGCTTCGTCTTTCATACCCAGGATATCGAATATGAATGTATGGAATACGTCCTGTAGCTCTTTCAGGTCCTCAGCAGAGATGGTTGCGTTACCGTCCTTTACAGAATTGATGGCACGGGCGGCATCGAACAGATGAGAGATAACGATCGGTGAATTCAGGTCGTCATTCAGTGCGTCGTAGCATTTCCTGCGAAGGTCTTTCACATCGACAGTCGAAGCGTCCGAAGCAGTCAGTTTTTGCAGATGGTTATAAGCATCCATCAGACGGCTTAATCCCTTTTCAGCCGCTTGCAGTGCTTCGTTGCTGAAGTCTACCGTACTGCGGTAATGGGCCTGAAGGATAAAGAAACGGATCGTCATCGCCGAGTAGGCCTGGCTCAACATTTTATGGTCGCCGGTAAAGAACTCGTCCAGCGTGATGAAATTACCCAATGACTTACCCATCTTCTGCCCGTTGACGGTAATCATGTTATTGTGCATCCAGTAGTGGACCATATCCTCACCCTGTGAGGCAACCGCCTGTGCAATCTCGCATTCGTGGTGCGGAAAGATCAGGTCCATGCCGCCCCCGTGGATATCGAAATGCTGTCCGAGGTATTTTTTACCCATAGCCGTACATTCGCAGTGCCATCCGGGGAAACCGTCGCTCCATGGAGAAGGCCAGCGCATGATATGCTCCGGCTGTGCACATTTCCAGAGTGCGAAGTCGATCGGGTTATGTTTCTCGTCCTGTCCGTCCAGTGCACGGGTCGTATTCAGCATATCCTCGATATTGCGACCGGAAAGGACCCCGTAGTTATGATCTTTGTTGTATTTCTCCACATCGAAATAAACGGAACCTTCGCTTTCGTAGGCATATCCGTTGTCGAGGATCTTTTTTACCAGTTCGATCTGTTCGATGATATGTCCCGAAGCATGCGGTTCGATACTGGGAGGAAGCACGTTGAGAGCGTCCATCGCCTTATGGTAGCGGTTCAGATAGAACTGCACCACTTCCATCGGCTCCAATTGTTCCAAGCGGGCTTTCTTGGCGATCTTGTCCTCGCCTTCGTCCGCATCATGTTCCAGGTGACCGACATCGGTTATATTGCGTACGTAACGCACCTTGTATCCTATATGTGTAAGATAGCGGAACAACAGGTCGAATGTGATAGCCGGGCGGGCATGTCCCAGGTGCGCATCTCCGTAAACCGTCGGACCACAGACATACATGCCTACGTGGGGTTCATGCAACGGAATAAATTGTTCCTTCTTTCTTGTGAGCGTGTTGTAAATACTTAATGGATGTTCCATATCTGTTTTATACTTTAAAGGTTGCTTTGCTTTCTCCCGTATTTTCATAACCGGAAGGAAGACAGACCGCAAAGATAGTGTCTTTGTCTATTTTGAGCAATCTTCGCAGCAACCTTTTAATACGTAGTTGATACTTTCCAGCGTAAAATTACGCGGCAGTTCCACCATCGGGACCGGAATATTGCGCAGACAAAACGTCCTGTGGCATTTTAAACAATAAAAATGCGCATGAAGTTCTTCCACGGAACAATTACATTCGTTTCCGCAAACCGAATACTTCAATGAGCCTGAACCGTCGTCGATACAATGAACCAGGTGATGCTCCAGAAAAAGGTTGATCGTCCTGGATACTGTCGATTTATCCACTGTCTCCAGATAGTTTTCCAGGTCGAGCGAACTGAAGGCACGCTCGAATTGCATCATGGCTTTTAGGATAAGCAAACGGATAGCGGTCGGCTTTATCTTTCTTCTGTTCAGTATGTCTAAATAAACTTCCATATCAGTCGGGGTTGTTTGTCCTTAAAATTCTTACTGCGTTGAGGATCGCCAATAAGGCGACTCCCACATCTGCAAATACAGCTTCCCACATGGTTGCGAGACCACCGGCTCCCAAGATCAGGACGACCAGCTTGACTCCGAATGCCAACGCAATGTTCTGCCATACGATATTGCGTGTGAACTTTCCGATGCGGATCGCCGTAGCCACTTTACTGGGTTGGTCGGTCTGGATCACCACGTCTGCCGTTTCAATCGCAGCATCGCTGCCCAATCCTCCCATCGCGATACCGATATCGCTCAGGGCAAGTACCGGAGCATCGTTGATTCCGTCACCGACAAAGGCTATCCGGTTCTCCGGATTCCGTTTCAGCTCTTCCAGATGGGCAACTTTGCCTTCCGGCAGGAGATCACCGTATGCATGCGGGATTCCTAAACGGGTAGCTAATTTAGAAACAATTATTTGTTTATCTCCGGATAATATCTCTAAGTTATTAATATTTAATTCTTTTAATTGTTTGATAGCTGTTGCTGCATCTTCTTTAGGCGTATCGGCCAGGAGGATATAACCGGCATATTGCCTGTCGATGGCACAGACAACAACTGTTTCGGGAATCTCATTCAAACGGGAGAAAATAAAATTTCTCTCGGATGAAACTTTATTTTCATCCGAATGGAACGAAATTCCTGCCGAATCCAACAGGCGGGTGTTACCGACCAATACTTCCTTTCCATCGATCACTGCTTTTAATCCGTAACCTGCCAGTTCGGTTGTTTCGATGGTCGTATCTATTTCCGTTTGTTGCTGACGGGCATAGGAAAGAATCGCCTTGGCGATCGGATGGTTGCTGCGACTTTCAACGGAAGCGATAATGCGTAGCAGTTCTTTTTCCGACAGATGATCGGCCGCTGATAAGGATTGTACTTCGAATATCCCTTTGGTCAGTGTACCGGTCTTATCGAATACGACTGTATTGATTTTGGTAATGGCATCCAGATAATTACCTCCTTTAAATAAGATACCTTGCCGGGAAGCGGCTCCGATCCCTCCGAAATAACCCAACGGGATACTGATAACCAGTGCACAAGGGCAGGAGATAACCAGAAACACCAGTGCCCGGTACAGCCAGTCGTTGAAAATAAACAGGAAGTCCGGTTGTATCAATGAATATAAATAAGGCAGTAAAACGATCAGGAAAGCCAGTCCGGTTACGATCGGCGTATAGATACGTGCGAATTTGCGGATGAACAGTTCTGCCGGAGCTTTCCGTTCCGATGCGTTCTGTACCAGTTCGAGGATACGCGCCAGGGCACTCTGGTTATAGGGTTTCGTTACCTTCAGGCGGATCACTTTGTCGGTTACGATCATTCCGGCCAGCACCTCTTCGCCCTGGCTGATCGTACGCGGTACGCTCTCCCCGGTAAGGGCTGCCGTGTTGAAGTCGGCAGTCCCGCTCAGTAACTTTCCATCGAGAGGAACCCGTTCGCCGGCTTTCACTTCAATGATCTCTCCCGGAGTCACATCGGCGGGGGCAGTCCGGAAATATTCGTTATTACGCACGACGGTTGCCGTTTCAGGACGGACGTCCAGCAGGGCGCTTATGTTCTTGCGGGCTTTTGTCAGGGCATTTCCCTGGAATAGTTCTCCGATAGAGTAGAACAACATGACGGCTACTCCTTCCGGATATTCCCCGATATAAAAAGCGCCGAGTGTTGCAATACACATCAGTGTAAATTCGCTGAAGATATCTTTTTCGCGGATACTCTCTACCGCTTCTTTCATAACGGGCAGTCCGACCGGCAGATAAGCCAGCACATACCATATAAGTTGTATTGTTTGATTGAAAAACTCTGCTTCCATCATCTGTAGGGCGATCCCTCCCAATAACATAAGAAAAGAGATTGTCGGGAGAAGATAAGGTGAAACTTTACTTTTTTGTTCGTTATGACAATGGTTGCAATTACAATGTCCCATATCTTTTTACTCTTTATTTGTTTTTCTGATACAAAGGTAAAGGAAACAAGGTGCAACAAAGTTGCAAAGAATCCGTATATTTGTCCGGTTAATGTTTAGAAAACACGTAATATGAAAAACACTCAAACTTTTATTGCTATCTTATTCTGTCTGGTGATGTTTTGTTCCTGTTCCCAGACGAAGAATCCGTATGATTTGTCGAATTTCGGTCTTGTTCCTGACCAAAAAGACAATGCTTCTCCTTTAATGGCAAAGGCGTTGGAACAGATTGCTGCTTCCCATACCGGGAGCGATACTATTACGATCGTTCTACCTAAAGGACGTTATGATTTTTATCCTGAAAGGGCCGCCCAAAAGGAGTATTTCATCTCCAACCATGATCAGGACAATCCGAAACTGGTGGGACTTCCTTTTGAGAACATGAAGAATATCGTTTTCGACGGGCAAGGTTCGGAGTTGATTTTCCACGGGCGTATGTTACCGGTTTCACTGATCAATTCGGAGAACTGTACGTTGAAAAACTTCAGTATTGATTTTGAAAATCCTCATATCAGTCAGGTAAAAGTATTGGAAAACGATACAGTTGCCGGTGCGATAACGTATGAAGTAGCTCCGTGGGTGGAGTATGAAATACGTGACAGTGTCTTTTATGCCAAAGGCGAAGGCTGGGAGCATTCACCTGCCTGGGGAATCGCTTTCGAAGGAGATACGAAACGTCTTGTTTATACGACCAGCGATATCAGTATCGGTTCGAAAGGCGTATCCGAGATCTCTCCTCGCGTGATCAAATCTACCAAATGGAATAATAAGAAACTGATTCCCGGAACTGTTGTGGCTATGCGTGGCTGGGGGCGTCCTACACCGGGTATTTTTGTCTCCTATGATACGAATACGATTCTTGAAAATATCCAGGTTCATTATGCGGAAGGAATGGGATTGCTGGCTCAGATGAGCGAGAATATCACGCTGGATAAATTTTCGGTATGCCTTCGCGGTGATAACGATCCCCGTTATTTTACAACACAGGCAGATGCTACCCATTTCTCCGGCTGTAAAGGAAAGATCATTTCCGTGGGTGGTTTGTATGAAGGTATGATGGATGATGCAATCAACGTGCACGGCACTTATCTGAAAGTTCAGAAACGCGTAGACGACAAGACGTTGCTCGGTGAGTATATGCATGGACAGAGTTATGGTTTTGAATGGGGATTCCCGGGAGATGCCGTACAGTTCATCGATTCGAAGACAATGGAGATTATAGGCGACCAGAATAAGGTTGTTTCTATCAAAGCGATGGATAAACCGGGTGCGCATGGGGCCAAACAGTTTGAGATCGTTTTTGAAAAAGCCATTGATCCGGCGATTAGCGAAGTCGGCACTTTCGGCATCGAAAACCTGGAGTGGACGCCGGAAGTTTATTTTGCCGACAATACGATCCGTAATAACCGTGCCCGTGGTTCTTTGTTCAGTACTCCAAAGAAAACCGTTGTGGAAAAGAATATTTTCGACCATACTTCCGGTACCGCCATCCTGTTATGCGGCGATTGTAACGGTTGGTTTGAGACCGGCGCCTGCCATGATGTCCTGATCCGTGATAACAAGTTCATTAACTCGTTGACGAATATGTTCCAGTTCACGAACGCCGTTATTTCTATTTATCCTGAAATCCCAGACCTGAAAGATCAGAAGAAGTATTTCCACAGCGGCATCGTGATCGAGAATAACGAGTTCGAAACATTCGACGCTCCGATCCTGTATGCAAAGTCGGTAGACGGACTGGTTTTCCGCAACAATGTAATCAAGCAAAACAACCAATATCCGGCTTTCCACTGGAATAAGCATCGTTTCTTCTTCCAGCGTGTGATCAATTACGACATCAAGGATAATCAGTTTGATGGTGGTTTTGATGAGAAGAAGGATATCAAGGTTGAAAATTGAAAAAAATAGATAAAACTTAGCGCTGGTCTTGATTCTTCTTTTAAAAAGGGTCAAGGCCAGTTTTGTTTAGCAAGGAAGAGTCCTTTTTATGGGTATAATAAGCTGATGAATTGTTAATAAATATAAATGTGTGCTTTATTTTGAATTTGCTTTAGGCGTACTTACCTATTTACTCTTCTTAATTCTGTAAGGAGTAAGAGATTTATTATCTATTGATATTGATAATTGAAAAATACGATCAACATACAATCTTTGTTCGTACAAATAGCGAACGATAATCCAAAAGCATTTCAATTGTTTTTCGATTATACATATACCACGATTTTTAGGTATATCAGCTATTTTATTGACGATAGGGAATTATGTAAAGACGTCATCTCCGATATATATCTTTATTTATGGCAGAACAGAAAGAAACTACCGGAGATGCAGCAATATGAGAATTACCTTTTTATTTGTGCACGCAATCAATCGTTGCAATATATAAAAGAGGCTTGTCGATATCAGAAAGTCAGACTGGAAGATGCAGATATGAGTTTCTTGTGTGATAAAACGAATCCGGAACAAAAGGCATTGGACGATGAATTGAAAGATATTATTGAACTGGCCATAAATTCTTTACCGCCAAGATGCCGCTTGATTTTTTTTATGGTGCGTGAAGAGAATATGACTTATAAGGAAGTAGCGGAAGTACTTTCTATATCACATCGTACTGTACATGCTCAAATGTGTATAGCTATAAAAAAAGTAGGGGAGATTGTCAAAGAATATCGCTCCGGAATAAATATAAATGAACAAATAAAAGTATGAGGTCTCAGACACAAAATAATTGGAAGAAGCTGGCAGATCTCCTGGAAAAAGGAGGTGAAAAAGAATATGACCTTGAAGAGGTGGATTTGAGTATTGAAGATAAAGAGATATATCGTGTACTTGAACACATCCGTCTTGATTGTGATTATGATCATGCTTCGGAAATGAAAAGTGATGTGCAGGAAAGTATCTATCATAAAATATTCAATGCTAATGAAGAAGTCAAGCCTCAAAAGGGAATAAACATTTTACCCTTATTACTATCTGTCGCAGCAAGTATTGCGATTGTTTTAAGTATCGTATCGCTTCATTATACTTATAAAGATAAACAAGAGGTTTCTTCCTGGATTGTATTCTCTTCTCCCAACGGAGTTTCACAGGTTGTTCTACCGGATAGTTCGGTTGTGACGGTTAATAAAGGTAGTACGGTTTCTTATACGACAGGATATAATCATTCAGAGCGCGTGGTCAGACTGAATGGAGAAGCATGTTTTAATGTTATGCCGAATAAAGAAGTTCCTTTTATTGTATCGACGAGAAATGTGGATGTAAAAGTATTGGGAACAGTGTTTAATGTCTCTGCATATGAGGATGATGAAGAAATTGTGACGAGTCTGCTTTCTGGTTCTGTCGAATTGAAGAATAAGAGGAATGAACGTGTTTATCATCTTATTCCTAATCAATCGGCTATTTACAGTAGTCTGACGGAGGGTATAGAAATAGAGCCGTTTGATGCGGAGTATGTTGTTGGATGGATGGATGGAAAATTACTTTTCAAGAAGAAAACTTTTAATGAGATTTGTAAAGTATTGGAAAAGAAATTCAATTGTACAATACAAGTCAGCAATACTGAAGTACAGAAGAAATTGTTTACAGGAAAATTTGTAAACGATGAGTCGCTTCCTCAAATTCTGGATATAATCCGTGTGATTGTACCATTTAACTACACAATTACGAATAACCATGTGAAAATAAGCTAATTATATTAAGAATACCATGAGAACATTTTTATCAATAACCCTTTTGCTGGTAGCAATAGGCTGCTTTGCCGCACCTTTAAAGTTGCAAACAGACGGATATCCTGTCGCTAATTTTGCATTAACCGTGAATGCATCAGAGACGGGCGATTTATATGGTCCTATACTTCTTAATCCCGGAAAACTCGGTGAATGGCTTTCTCCTGTAGGAACTGTTTCTTTTGCTGTCAGAAAGGAGGGAAAGCAACATCTATTTTCAGAGTTTGGACAAAAACAGGTTAATCGTTCATTCCCTTTCGTGAAGAATTCATATGGAAAGTCTTTATTGATCCGGTCAGATATAATTATCGAGACCTTCTGTCCTTTAAGTATAAACGATCCGGAAACCTCTTCTCTACCTGCCTTATTGCTGGAGATAACTTGTTCAAATCCTTCTGCTGATATTGAGACTTTCGACCTGCAATTGACACCGGACTCTTCTTTCGTAGAAAATCTGGAACCTTTTAAAACAAGGGAATATTCAGGAATAGGAAATACAAAAAGAAAAATAGCTTGTAATGCAGAAACCGAATGGGACAATCAGGTCCTTTTGCTTCCGGTTTCCTTAAAGGGAGGGGAAGAAAAGACATACCATGTGCTGTTTACATTTTATGACGATAATTGGATTAGTTCTGTTAATTTCACTGATATTGAAGAGATTACAGACTACATATTTAAAACATGGTCGGCCTTGAAAACTAAAACGACTTTGTTCAGTGAGGCGATACCGGAAACAGGAGATCAAGAACTGGATAAATATCTTCGTTGGTATATGATACCAGGTATATCTCTTACAAAATGGACGAACAAGAATGAAGTCCTGACAATGGGATATTGCGAACTGAACCAGCGCGATAGTTACTGGACATCATGGCTCCATCTGGTATTCTTTAAAGATTTAGAGCGTAAAATGATTGAAGAAAGTATTTCCTGGCAACAACCGTCTGGAAAGATTCCAACTACGATATTACCACTGATTGAACGGGATGACGATTTGGATATTAATGCTTTTTTTATTTTGCGTGTTACCCGCTTTTATCAATATTATCATAATAAGGAAGAACTTCAGACTTATTGGCCGGCTTTGAAAAAGGCTATGGACTGGCTTATATCGAGAGATGAGTCCGATAGTGGCCTGCCTGCTCAAAAATCATTCTGGGGAGACTGGAAAGATGTTACCGGTGTGGAAGGGCGTAAATATTCTCCATTTTCCTGTTTGATCTATCTCGCGGCTTTAAAACAGATGATTTGTTTGAGTGAAGTATGTGGAGATGAAACAAATCGTATACGTTATGACCAGGCCTATCGGAAAGGGTATGACTTTATCAATAAACCGGTTAAAGACGGTGGCCTTTGGAATGGTAATTACTATTCTCAGATATGGCGCAACGGAGAGAAGAATGATAGATTATTACAGGATCAGACAATTGGTATTTTATTTGATGTTGTTCCGCATGACCGTGCACAAAAGATTATTGAATCATTGAATAACAAAAGTCTTACTCCTTACGGAATATGTGAAACATTCCCATATTATCCAAAAAGTTTCGGATATGCACCGGGAACTTATCATAATGGTGCTGTATGGCCCTGGGTTAGTTTCATGGATTGTTGGTCAAGAATACGTCTAGGACGGGAAAAAGAAGCGATCGATCTTATTAAAAGGGTTGCCTATGCAGATTTGGTTGCTTCCGGTGACTGGTCACCTAATGAGCATATAAATAGCCAAACGGGTGAAAATCTTGGTTTTCAATTGCAAGGATGGAATGCAGCTTTGTTCGGTTTGGTTTATTTCGGACTGATTCATACCGGTATATTACCATAATGTAAAAAAACATTAAAACGCAGTGCTTCTTTAGGCCTCTTACTACATAAGATTTCTCTTTATAATAAAGCATTGTTTCACTTAAATCTCTTGATATGAAAAATAAAGATCCCATTATTGATTCAGGAAAAAGGAGAGTTTGTTAATCGAGTTGTTAAATTAAAATCCACACAAATGAAAAATCATTTATTAAAGACTTTGTTCTTTTCATTTATAGGTTTGTTTTGCTCTATACCCTTATTGGCAGCTAGCTATATGCAAACGACCACGATCAGTTTGCAATTGAAGAATGCTACTATCGAACAGGTATTTGATGCGATTGAAAGACAGACCGAATTTTCATTTTTTTATGATGAGACTGAAATAAATTCAAACCAGAAGGTCAATCTGGATGTACAAAATGAAAAAATAACAGTTGTGTTAAACAAAATATTCCCTAAAGATGAGGTCTCCTATAAAATAACAGATCGTCACATTGTTCTTTTCAAAACGAAACAAACGATAAGTGAGAGAGAGGGTTTGCCTCAGGGACAAGATCGTATTTCTGTCTCAGGTATTGTAACAGATGAAAATAATGATCCTATTATCGGGGTGACAATTATCACAACTTCCAAGAGCGGAACGACAACGGATGCTGACGGTAAATATACTTTGACTGCCGTAAAGGGGGAAGAACTTACATTTTCCTATGTCGGTTATGCTTCTCAGACATTTGAAGCACGTCCGAATCTGAATGTTCAGATGAAACCGACAGCTGTGGGACTGGATGAAATAACTGTTGTTGCTATCGGTTATGGCGTTTCCCGAAAGTCTGATTTGACCGGTTCGATTTCTTCAGTATCGGCAAAAGATTTTAAACAAGGTATCATAACCTCTTCAGAACAATTATTACAGGGAAAAGTGGCTGGTCTGGTAGTCTCGCAAAGTGGTGGTGATCCTACGGTGACTCCTTCCATGCGTTTACGTGGAGGGACTTCATTATCAGCCAGTAACAGCCCGTTGATAGTGGTAGACGGTATTCCTGGGGTCGATCTGAGCACTGTTCAGCCGAATGAGATTTTATCAATGGATGTGTTGAAGGATGCTTCTGCTACAGCTATCTATGGTTCACGGGGAGCAAACGGTGTAATTATAGTAACAACTAACCGCGAGAAAAAAGGCCGGAGTATTGAGTATAACGGATATGTCGCTGTAGGAACAGTTGCAAAGAATCTGGATGTACTTTCTGCAGGCGAATGGCGGCAATATGTCAAGGATCATAATCTGACCGCGGCTATTGATTACGGTTCAGATACTGACTGGCAAAAGGAAATACAACAAACAGCCATTTCTCATTCTCATACGGTTTCTTTTTATTCAGGAGGTGATCATAATGGAATGCGTGCTTCCGTCAATTACTTAAAGAATGAAGGTATTGTTAAATACAGCGATCTCGATCGTATCAGTGGAAGTCTTACTGGTTATCAGTATGGTTTCAACAATCGTCTGAAACTGGAGTTGAGCTTGCAGGCGAATGCGGATAAAAAGCATACTGTAGATAACGGCGTGTATAGTACACTGTATATTATGAATCCGACGGCTCCTGTCCGGGATGAAAATGGAAAGTATATGGAAGAAATCGGTGGTTATCTGACATCGAATAATCCGGTAGAAAGCCATACGGAACGAAATACGGAAAATACCCGTAAACATTTGCTGGGATATGGTAAAGCAGAGCTGGAAATTATAGATGGACTGAAAGCCACAGCCAATATGTCATATGAATATAATTCTTCGCAAAATTATTATTATCGTCCTTCTTATGTGTATAAAGTGACCGATGGAGGTTATGCCAGCAGAAGTGTGAGTGATTATACGAATAAGCAGCTGGAAACTTTTGTGAATTATGATAAGCAGTTTTATCAGATCCATCGCATTGGTGCAATGGTCGGTTTTTCTTATCTGGATTATACTTATGAAGGTTTCAGCGCAGAACGGAGAAAATTTGATACGGATGATTTTCTTTGGAATAATCTAGGTGCCGGGCAGGATTTTCGTATTGGTGATGTCGCTTCATATAAAGGGAATGCCAAATTAGTCTCTTTCTTTGCCCGTGCCAATTATAGCTTTAAAGATCGTTATATGATTACGGCGACTATTCGTCGTGACGGTTCTTCCCGGTTTGGTGATAATCATAAATGGGGAACTTTTCCTTCAGTATCTGCAGCCTGGAGAGTTTCGGAAGAATCTTTTATGGAAACTACCCGCGATTGGCTGGCAAACCTGAAACTTCGTGCCGGTTATGGTGTAACAGGAAATCAGGCTGGTATCGGTGAATATAAGTCAATGATGTTGATGGGAACAGGCGGCGGTGTTTATTATGATGATGTTACCGGGTCGTGGAAACAATCTTATGGTGTAAATCAGAATCCGAACCCGGATTTGAAATGGGAATCTACTGCCCAGACAAACATTGGAGTAGATATGACTTTATTCAACCGTCTCAACCTGACTTTTGACTGGTATCTGAAAAAAACGAGTGATTTGCTATATACGTATCAGGTACCGACCCCTCCTTATTTATATTCCAGTATCCTTGCCAATGTAGGGGATCTGACGAATAAAGGTATTGAGTTGACATTTGGAGCCAATATTATCAATACAAAAGAGTTTACCTGGGATGCAAATCTGACTCTGGCCCATAATAAACAGACAATTGATAAATTATCGAACCAGGTTTATCAGACAGATCGTGTTTATAGTGGCGCTCTCCAGGGAATATTGGGTATGTCGAACCGTTACTCGCAAATTATCGCAGAAGGTTATCCGGTGGGAACATTTTACGGACCGCGTTGTGAAGGAATTGATGAAAACGGTAAGTTCATTCTGGCTAACGATGGTGAAGATGAAGTCCTTGGTAATGCACAACCTAAATTGACAATGGGTTTGGCTCTTAATTTCACTTATCGTGATTTTGACCTGAGCCTTTCCGGATATGGCATGTTCGGGCAGAAAGTACTCAATGTTGCAGAAATGGCCAGAGGTTACAGCACCCAGATGCCTCAGTACAATATCACAAATTCATTTGCAGAAAGTGGAATAACCGGAGAAAATATGCCGGTTTACTCCAGTTACTGGCTGGAAGATGCTTCCTTCTTCCGTTTGCAGAGTGCAACGTTAGGATATACTTTACCAAAGAATTTGTTGAATAGTTTTGGTGTGAACAGACTTCGTTTCTATGTAACAGGCGAGAATTTGTTTGTAATAAACGGTTACAGGGGAATAGATCCCGAAATCGGTGTTTCCGGGTTAAGTGAACCGGGTATCGATAAAGGAAATGTTTATCCGATGCCCCGTACTTTCTCTTTCGGTTTGAACCTCTCTTTTTAAGTGGTAAAGTCTAACTAAAAAATGAAAAATCATGAAACTTAAATCAATATTAGTAGCAGGACTCCTTATTTTATGCGGAGGATGTACCGATCTTTCAGAAACGCTTTTTGACAAGATAAATGCGAATGAATACGGAACGACAGATACTGAAATAGCAACTATTGTAGGGCGTGCTTATGCTTCTTTGCGAGGTGGTGGTTTTGATGGTGCCAACGGATTGGCTTTTAGCGAATATATTTATTTTATATCAGCGATCAGTTCGGATGAGGCAACACTGCCGGCACGTAACGGTGGAGCTGACTGGTACGACGGAGGGCGTTATATACAATTACAACGGCATCAATGGGATGCAAGTAATGTTACTATTACAGGAGCGTGGAGATATTGTTATAATGGCATTTCTACCATTAATGCTGTTGTTTCACAAGTAGAACAATCTTCTCTGACAGATGATGCCAAGGAAAGTATCTATGCAGAACTTCGTGCAGTCAGAGCCTATTTTTATTATCGTCTACTGGATTGGTTCGGGAATGTTCCTATCATTAAAGATTATAAAGATCTGAGTTTGCCGACGAATGCGACACGTGCAGAAGTTTACCAGTTTGTAGAAGATGAATTGTTGGAAGTAATAGATAAATTACCTGATTCTGGTTATGGGAAAATGACGAAGAATGCGGGAAATTGTTTATTGGCACGTCTTTATCTGAATTCAAAAGTATTTGCAGGTAAGGAACGTTGGCAAGATTGTCTGGAGGTCTGTAAGAGAATAACCGGGCAGTTGGAATCAGACTATTTCACGAATTTCCTTACAGAGAATGAAGTATCCAAAGAGATCATCTTTGCTATTCCTTATGATCATAAGATGGGTACTTCCGGAAATTTCCTGAACTGGACTTTGACACATGAACAACAGATCTGGGCAATATCGCCTACCGGTAATTTTGTTGGCGGCGGTAATAGCCTGGTTGCTCAACCGGGACTTTATGCCACTTTTGATGCAAAGGATGTTCGTCGTAAAACAATGCTGATAGGTGATCAGATAGATCTTCGTACCGGAACCGTGATCGATCGGGATCCGAATCAACCGGGCCTCCAACCGCTTAGCTTTGTAGATGAAATTTCTGATATCATGGATGCTAAAGATAATGAAGGTGTTCACTGGTGTAAATATGAACAGAAAGATGGAGAAGAGTGGGAACGAGATCATGACCTGGTAGTGATGCGCTATGCCGAAGTGTTAATGATGCAAGCAGAATGTTATGCCCGTATGAACCAGTCGGATATGGCTCGTCCGTTTATTCAGCAGATCCGTACCCGTGCAGGCTTACCGATGCCTGATATCATTGATCTGGATTTGATAAATGATGAGTTGAGGAAAGAATTTGTCTTTGAAGATCATCGCCGTGCAGATATGATCCGTTTCGGAACGTTCTTTACTGGTACATGGTGGGAGAAACCGGATGTCACTCCTGAATACAGAGGGCTTTTCCCGATACCTGCCCTTGAAATGCAGAAAAATAATAAGTTAGTACAGAATCCTGGTTATTAAGGATTGTTATTCTGGTAAACAATAAGAGGGCGCCGGTTTCCTCTTGGTTTATCAGAATGAGCCCCGGTAAATATCTTCTCGGGTATTTACGACTGCTGATTCCTCAGACTTTTTTGTTTGACAAATATCTGTTAGC
>OMGR01000003.1_pt1 | contig 222439 bp, 168 predicted proteins | sample 1646061 | NCBI WGS metagenome assembly OMGR01 (sample SAMN05578583, study PRJEB25193) | human gut metagenome | biome: Human Microbiome; feature: human-associated habitat; material: feces | host: Homo sapiens | place: USA:Birmingham | reverse complement strand
ATACGAGATATTGGCGTGACTGGAGTTCAGACGTGTGCTCTTCCGATCTCTCAATACGCCGTATTGACGCGCTCGATATGGCGTATTGACCTCCTCAATACGGCGTATTGAGAAAGGCAGTTCGGCATCATGTTTTCAGAGGTTCTCCGGATACAGCGGCATGCGGCTGGCTCTGTGGAATGCCATAAAACTAGCGGTCGAGATATGTATCTCATATACTATTTCTTTTGTTTTATAGTCAACTTCTATGATTTTTCCCCCTACGCCATTGGCATTCGGGGTTCCTACTCCGGGTGCGAATAATACATGATCACGCTTTGGCAAATAAGACGTTGAAGATAATGCAACAGAAAAACAAGAACGTTTTCTTTCTTCCCCATATTGCCATATTTGTTGAACGGTATGTGCATCTTCATTAATTTTATATTCGACAGCACGGCTGTAACCTTTTTGACTGTATAGATCGATATCTTCAAATTGTCTGAAAAAGCCGTTATCGAAAACAAGTAAATTACCATTAGGTTTTATGAGTGGACAATGTGCTCCCCAACTCCAATCAAAATCATCTGTACGTTTATTTCCTGATAATATGTCCGAGTCGTTGATGATTTTTCCGCTTTTATCGAGAGGTTGAAGCAGATAAGGTACCCATTTATCTCCCCAGCCTTTGTGAGGAGATAATAACCATATGATTTTTCCGGAGAAATCGAATTTCATGATGCCGGTGTATCGCATGGAAACGATCAGACCGTCGTTGGTTTCGAATACAGCATTATTATGTGCCCAGTCTCCTGGGTTCTCTTCTGAATTTAAGTATTTATAGTGTTCTACATCCAGCATGGAAGCAAGATCCCATTCTCTGACGATTTTATCTTGTTTGGGATCCAGTTCAATTAAATAGTCATAAGAGCGAGCTTGCCCGTCGGGTAATTGGGCATCTTTTTTTGAAACTGTAGCCAATAAATTCCCGGCAGAGGTTTCGATGACTTCGTGATGGAATGAATACCCTTTATCTTTCAGGCTCCAGCTGTTTATTTGGTTTCCCAGCATATCTATTTCTACCAGTTGGTCATTATAGGCATCACCTGAAATGAAGTTTCCGTTTTTCATCCGTTGGAAACCGCAATGGGAAATAATATGCTCCAGTTTCGGATTCTTTTTTAATGCCAGCACCCAACGTATTTCACCCTCCGAATCCAGCATAAAAGGGCAGTGCGTATCGATATCTGTTTCTCCCAGGTAGTTAACCAATGTCATGCCCGGTTCCATTTTTTCAGGTAAAGCCAGTGTTTGTTTTATCTGTGGCAACGGAATGCCGTTTAACGATTCGGTTTTTATTTCCAAATGGGTTGATTTTCGTTCTTTCCCGTTTTTATCGGTAAAAATAAAATCAACCTGATTATTATAATCGGCATACAAGCCTAAAATTGTAATCTCTTGTATGAAGTCATTGGTTGGGTATAGATGTTCTATTGTTCCGTTGTCCCCATTTTTCCCGTGTATAATAATTTTTACTCTGCCTTTTGCCGGTAATTCTATGTGGGCATTAGCCGCTAGCGGGTTGTACCCCGAGGGATTTACTGTTATTTTTTTTATAACATGGTCCAGGGAACTTCCCATTGTCGGGATCGTGAACGTTTGGTTATCATTCAACGTCAGTATTGTGCGCCAAAGTTCAGGTTCTTCTTTTATATTTGAAATGTAATATCTAGGAATATCCAGCGTGTCGGATTCAAAGAAGAATGTATAGTTTTCAGCATTTTGGGTTGTTTTAATTAGTAAATCTCCTTCGGTAATTAACTTTTCTATAGTTATTTTTGATTCGGAATCAATCCATAAATCTTGTTTTTCAATATCTTCACTGCATGAGTTTGAGCAAATGACTGCGGAAGTGAATAATATTATTTGAGATAATTGCTTAACCATACTTCTTTTGAATTTTAAAGGGGCTGTCCAAAAAGCCATTGTCCTGTCCTCTCGGGCTTGACCCGGAATCGCATCCTATGCTGATTATCAATGCTTAGTATGAGATGGCGGATAAAGTCCGCCATGACAAATGGGCTTTTTGGACAACCTCTTAGTGAATAAATAGTTTATCTCCAATCAGGAAGCTGTTCCAGTGAAGCATTTGTATTGATTTCATTTTGTGGAATCGGTAACCATAAATGTTTTTTCTGGAAGTTTTCTACTCCTTGTTTTTTATGAGCAATGAACAGTTGTTTTAACTGATCGAAAGAATACCAGCGTTTCAAATCGAAAAATCTTTTGCCTTCCATCGGAAATTCAAGTAATTTCTGATGTTCGATTTCTTTCATCAATTCTTCTTTCGAATTGAATGTTTTGGAAGCCAGTCCTGCGCGTTCACGGATACGAGCTAAATCAGCATTTGCACTTGCAAGATCACCTGTCTGTGCACAAGCTTCTGCATGTAGCAATAATACTTCTGCAAATCTCATTACGCGATAATTATTCTTTTTAGCTTCCCAGTTGTCATACATGGTACATCCTTTTCCATTGTCAATCCACCAACATGCTAGTTTCTTAAAAAGGAAACGCCCCGGTTTGCCTTCAATAGTCGGTTGATCAGGTTCTCCTTTTTCTGTACGTTTTGCGCAAGCATCCCATAAAAAGTCGAAGTCGACGCCATGATACCATGTTTCATCAGCTTTTACATCTCCATAATCGGAATATTTAAAGAAACAGGTTGTATATAAACGTTTGTCCCATTTTGAATCGGAACCTTCCGGGCGTTTTTCTACGACAAATTCATCGATCAAATAACCGTTCACCTGCATTTTGAACCAGCCGCCGACACCTTGCGGACCAAAATAGTTACTTAATACACTTCCCATCATGGAATTGGCATCTTCACCCCCGGTCCATTCACCTCCGTCGGCGCCGTATTGGTCGTAGTTCAATTCAAAAATCGACTCCTTATTAAATTCGGCATCCGATCTGAAGTTATCTTCAAATTTCTCCATCAGGTCATAGGTATAAGGAGCTTGCATGATTGTTTTCAATTCGGCAGCCGCCTCGGTATATTTACCTTCAAAAACATAGGTTTTACCTAAATAAGCAATGGCCGTACCTTTGTTCACTCGTCCGTTTTCGGATGCCGGACGTGATTCCGGGAGTAATTCTTTGGCTTTTAAAAAGTCCGCTTCTGCTTGTGCAAATACTTCTGCTTCTGAGGAAAGGCCTTTCATACCGTCACCCGACTCTAAACCTGTCGGCTGTGTGTGAATAACTGCTTGTCCGTAGTTGATCGCCAAGAGGAAATATTGGAAACCGCGTAAAAAATAGGCTTCTCCTTGCATTTGCCTTTTGATCGTTTCATCCATTGGTACATTCTCGGATTTGTAGATGAATACATTGGCGCGCTGGATACCTTTATATAGCTCTCCCCAGTTATTTCTACCTGTATTGGGAGTGTTATTACAAATGTTGATTGCCCATGTCTCGGCGTCGTCTCCCGGAGTTCCGAAAACATCGTCGGCTCTTACGTTCATGTTCTGGAATCCTTCGTATGCACCGAAGTAACCGTAAGTCGCACTACGTATCGGATTATAAACTGTAGCTAAAGCCGCTTTTACGTCTGAAGCAGTTTTCCAGTATGCTAAATCGCTGGAGTTGTTTGGGTCGACCTCCGTCAAGAAGTCAGATTCATTGCAAGAGAATAACGCGCAGCTCATTACTCCTGCTAAAATATATGTACTGATATTTAATGCTTTCATATTATTTCTTCATTATGTCATTAAAATTTAACTTGCAAACCGACTGTATAAGTGTGGCTCATCGGATAACGTCCGTCATCACAACCGCGTGTCATTACGCCTGTTCCACCTGTAGCACCATCACCGCCGTTAGAACCTAAATCAGGAGTATAACCTTTATATCCTGTAAATGTAAACAGGTTATCCATTGCTGTGTAGATACGTATGTTTTGAAGTTTGATCTTATCTGTCCATACTTTAGGAAGTGTGTAGCCTAATTCCAATGTTTTCAGTCGGAAGAACGAACCGTTTTCAAGGTAACGGTCGGAAGTCGACATATTATTATGGTTCAAATCGTCTTTTGTGAAACGGGGTACATTTGTATTTCTGTTGGATTCGGTCCATGAATCTAATGCTTCTGTACTTAAGTTGGTCATATCACTCTGGAAAGAGAGGGTATAGTACCGGATACCATTATAAATTTTGTTTCCGAAACTACCGTCAAAGAACAGATTTAAATCGATGCCTTTCCATTCTGCGCCCATTGTCAGACCCATTGTCATATCAGGTAACGGACTGCCACAATATTGCTGATCTGAATCATTAATCTGTCCGTCTCCATTGTAATCAAGAAAACGCAGGTCACCCGGTTTTGCATTAGGTTGGATCAGTGAACCGTCTGCTGATTTATGAGCTTGTACTTCTTCTTCACTTTGGAATATTCCGTCTGTTTTTACCAGATAGAAAGAACCGATAGGTTTACCCACTTTCGCCCAGGTTATATTGCCTTCTCCGTGCGGTGAGTAACCTGTAAATTCTTGTTTGGTCGGTGTCGTAATTTCTTTCAGTTTGTTTTTGATAAATGAAAGGTTAAGACCTACATGATAATATAATTCACTGACAGTATTCCTATGATTTATTGAAAGTTCTAAACCTTTATTCTCCATGGTTGCTGCGTTCATAGTCGGAGAACCTGACATACCGGAGCTTGAAGGTTGGCTGATACCCAGCAACATACCTTCCGTACGCTGGATAAAATAATCGGCGTTCAAGCTAAGCTTATTATTAAAGATAGCTGCATCCAGACCGATGTTGAATGTTTTTGTCTTTTCCCATGTTAAAGATGTAGGAGATACCCAGCTGGCATTGGTTGTCGTACCCATCCACCATGAGTTTCCTTCCACATAGTTAATACCGGATGTGATTACACTTTGTGTTCCGTAGTTACCGGCTCCGTTCAGATTCCCTAACATACCATAGCTGGCACGTATTTTCAGTTCGTTAATCGTTTCTTTGGCTTTTTCGAAAAAAGATTCGTTCATAACATTCCAGCCGATAGAGGCAGAAGGGAATACTCCGTATCTGTGTCCGTCTGCAAATTTAGAGGAACCATCCCGGCGAACAGATGCAGATACCATATAACGGGAATCATAGCTATACATAGCACGTGCGAATAGAGATACGAGTGAATTGGCCCATTCGCTACCTCCCGCAGTTGCTGTGCTCGATTCTCCGGCTCCGATCACATAAATCCCGTCAGGCATATTGTTTCGGCCGCCACTGAATGAATGTGAGTAGTCTCTTTGTGCAGAATATCCGAATAAACCGGAAACTGTATGTTTACCGAATGCATTATCATAATGTAGTGTATTTTCAATCATCCATTGTGTTTCCCAGGATGTGTCTTCTGATAATTCATTAAACTCGTGAACGCAACTTGGTCCGAAATTATATTTGCCTCCGAAGACTGAACCACGACGTGTCCATTTGTCAACACCGACATTGAATTTGTATTTTAGTCCTTTTAATCCCAGATCGACTTCAACATATCCGTTTGCAAGTAAGTCGATGCCATGTTTGGCACGATTCCATGATTCAACTAGACCGACCGGGTTGTCCAGTGAACGCATCCAACTGGAAGTCGATCCCCAACCGTTTACTCCGTTCTCGTCATAAACTGACATTAACGGATTCTGACGTAACGGCAAACTGATAGATAAATCGTCGTAATCTTTATCCCACATTTTTACTAGAATAGTACTACCTGCACGTACGTGGTCATTAAATAATGAGAATGTATTTTTAGCACGAAGGTTCCATGCCTTGTAACCCGTTGTTCTCAAAATACCTTCCTGGTCCAGGTAGCTACCTGATACACTATATGTGGCGGTTTTACTACCTCCTGTAATATTCAGAGAAACTTTGCTTACCATCGCGGAACGATAGGTTTCATCCTGCCAGTCGGTTCCTTTTCCGCTCCAATTCTGGAGTTCTGCAAAGTTTTGCCCGAAACCACTGGCTTTTGCATAATCACGGAGTTGATCGCCTGTCATAACATCTAATTTATTTGCCAGATTCTGAACGCCGGTATAAGCATCAATTTCTACACGAGTTGGCATGTCTTTGCGTCCGCCTTTTGTAGTGATCAAAACAACACCATTTGCAGCACGAGAGCCATAGATAGCAGCGGCAGAAGCATCTTTCAAGATGTCAATAGAGGCGATATCGGAAGGTTCTACCATATTGATATCTCCATATACACCGTCGATTACATATAACGGGGTGGTACTACTTAAAGAGCTAACACCTCGGATGTTAATGTTTAATCCTTCACCGGGTTGGCCTGTTGTGCTTGTAACATTGACACCGGCAATACGTCCTTGTAAAGCAGAAGAGGCATTGCGTGCTAGGCCGGCTTGTAATTCTTTACCTGAAACAGATGCTACTGCTCCGGTTAAATCTTTTTTCTTAACTGTACCATAACCGATAACTACAACTTCATCCAAAAGTTCTCCTTCGGCCATTGTGATGTTAATCACATTTTGGCTGCCGATCGTAACGGACGATCCTTGCATACCTACATACGAAAATTCAAGGACTTGTCCTTGACTGACATTGATGGTATAATTCCCATCAATGTCAGTTGTTGTACCTATTGTGGTTCCTTTTACAACAACTGTTGCTCCGATAACGGGGTTATTCTCCGCATCTTTTACCGTACCTTTTACGGTAATTGCCTGTTGTGCCCAACCTGAGAGGGCGAAGGCTCCTAGTAATAGAGAAAAAGCTAATTTTCTGTTCATAATTATATAGTTAAATAATAATTGTTCAGTTTGTTTTGCTATGGAAATTAAGATTTCCTGTTTTAGAGTTTTCTTCCAGGAGATTTACTGGTTGATAACGTTGTTCGAATCGGGTTATCGGCATATGCACAGATTCCCGCTAACATAAATGTAAATGAAGAGAATGCAGTCTTTAAAGTTTTCATCATATAGATCGTTTTATAGTATGATTTAAGTTTAATTCCCATTTATTACCCGGAATCTGTATTTTTCCGAGGTGTATTTCTTATTGAAGGCAATATTTCATTGTCCTCGATGCAAATGTAGAGAATGAAGTAAATGGAGAAGTGTCTTATTCAGTCAATCTTGTTGCTCATATCTGTCAATTTTATAAAATTGTAACTATGACAAGGTTGAATATGTTACAATAATTAACTTTTATGGCTTTATATAGGTGCTTGATTAACTTATATTAGTGTAATTGTTTGCGTTATATATTCTTGGAGGTTAATTTCTTGTGTTTTGTTTAATTATTTGTCTTTTAGCTTGTTAATTGACCTTCCAGTGTGCTGGAAGGTCAAAAACGATTGCTCTATTCGGTCAAAATGCAATAGCGTTTAAACAATGACCCGCAGGCGTTGGTAATTTTCACGATATTCCTGGGGGGTGACGTTCTTGTATTTCTTGAATACTTTATAGAAATAAGATTGACTGACGAAACCACAACGGGAGGCTATATCCATGATATTTTCCTTTTCATTATTATTGAGTTCGCGAACGACCGAGTTGATCCGGTATTCCTGCAAAAAGTCAGTAAAACTATGTCCTGTGTTCTTTTTGAGGAAACGGGAAAGCGTTGAAAGGCTCATTCCCATATATTGGGCCAGTTCGTCGATGGTTATCTGGTTGCAGAGGTTTTTGGTGATATAGTCGAGTATCTTTTTCATCTGATAGTCGCTTTCCGTATATTGGGAAGAGACGTTCTTTGATAAGACACGGACATCTTCCGATAAAGACAGTTCATGTAACAGGATGAAGAACTTCATGACGGAATAGAATCCTTTCTCGGTGGATATCATTCGCATAATAGGAAGCACACGGTTGATATCCGCTAAACCGAATACCAATCCATGCTCAGCCTTTGCCATCATTTTCATGACCGAGTCGAACTGATTTTTCTGAAAAGCCGGGTTGGAGAATAAGGAAGGAGGAAACTGGATGGTGATTTCGTGAATGTCGTTCGACCGGCAGCTCCCATTCAACCAGGCGTGTTTCAACTCGGTGTTGGTGATCAGTACAAGGTCTTTCTCTCCGATGACTTCATCCGAGTCGCCAACGATCCGTTGCGCACCGGCTGCATTTTCTACAAAATTCAACTCCCAAACGTTATGGACGTGGATTGGAAAGGTGAAAGAAGATTTTGTGCGTTCAAACAAAATAAAACTGTCCTTATTAGATAAAGGTGACTTCTCTCTGAAAACTTCTGTTATCATGGCATTTAATATTAAAACTTCGTGTGTGGATGACAAAGATAATAGATTATTTTGTGAGTTGAAACGTTGCCAATACGGCTTTATGGTCGGTAGGCCAGATCCCTGCCGGGGTAATGATCGGATCGGCAGTTTCTTCCGTGACACGTTCTCCGCGGAGGATATCCCCTTTAGGGCCAATGATGGTAACATCTGTCAGGCTTAGTCCGTTGAATGGTGAATACATGATGAAGTCGATGCGATCGCGATCGTCAGCTTCCGGTGACCAAACCAGTTTTTTCAATGCAATATCCGGGCAGTCTGCCGGACAGGTAAATCCGGGGTGAGTGACCGGATCAGGGTATTTTTCGCGATAAGAATCTTTGTAACCAGCTTTTTCAAGTATAACAGATACGTCCCAGGGTACAATGAGACCGTAGTGATCGCGCATATCTTTTGTCGCTTCCGTCCAATCCAGATGTGAAGGCTCATTAAAGTCGCCTCCCAGAATAACAATACGTCCGGCTGCTTTATCTTTTTCGGCTTCATTAACAAAGCGTATAATAGCGTCATCTCTTACGGATGCGCGGTTAAGGATCAGTAAAGAGTCAAGATTGTTAACTCGTTCTATTTTCTCCCAGTTATTACCGTCGTATCCACGGGCATCATAATAAGCACAATTACGATAGTCCAGATGTGCTGTGTAAATGGCAAATTCCTGGCCGCCCTTCTTTGTAACCAGACGATAGATGCTGCCTCTATCATCATTCAAAGGATAAACAGTAGTACTGTCGCTGATCGGATAGCGGCTTAATAGACCAGAGTCTTCCGTATAAAAGGAATAATAAGTCTGTCCTCGTTTTTTCAGGGCTTCGACGATCCTGTCACAAAAGCGGGTATCGTGATAGTTACGTACTTCACTCAGTGTTACAAAATCCGCATCGCTGCGAATAATTTCATCGGCTACTGCATCAAATCCATTCTTTACTACGGTTCCTTCCTGCCAGATGTTGAATTGCAGGACTTTGAATGTGTCAGTTTTCTGACAGGCAGAGAAACTGATGATAATTAACAGCAAGAGTGCTGTAAATAACCCTTTTTTCATGATGGTTGTGTTTTTTATGAGATTTATTATATTTCTGTACGCAAATATAGTCAAAGTTTTTATTTAGTTAATGTTACAGCTGTTTTACAAGAGTCTTTTGTTATCTTTGCAACAGATAATCAGACACAAAACAGAATATGGACGGTAAGAGAGTATTTGTTACCGGTGGTGCTAAGGGTATTGGTGCTGCCATTGTAACCGCATTTTGCAATGTGGGAGCGCGCGTCGCTTTTTGTGATACAGATGAGAAGGCAGCTTTGCGTCTTTGCGATTTATTGCCTACTTTTGTCCAGTTTTTTCAGACTGATGCCAGTGATCCGGAAGCTCTTCAAAAAGTTTTCAACAAACTTATCAACATGTGGGGAGATGTAGATGTGATTGTTAATAATGTAGGTATCAGTGAATTTACGCCACTGGTTGATACAAGTATTGAACAGTTCGACAAGATCCTTTCAACAAACCTTCGTCCGGTGTTTATAACTTCAAGGGCATTGGCTATTCATCGGAACAATGAAGAAGGAAAACAACGTTACGGACGGATTATCAATATTGCTTCCAGCCGTTATCTGCAGAGTGAACCCGGGTCGGAGGGATATGCCGCTTCCAAAGGAGGCATTGTATCATTGACACATGCACTTGCACTTTCTTTCAGCGATTATAATATTACGGTAAACTGTATCAGCCCCGGCTGGATACAAAATGAGAACTATCAACTATTGAAACGTTCAGATCATAAACAGCATCCTTCGGGACGCGTGGGGCAGCCTTCGGACATTGCCAATGCCTGTCTTTTCCTTGCTGCTCCCGAAAATGACTTCATCAACGGACAAAATATTGTTGTTGACGGCGGAATGACTAAAAAAATGATTTATAATGAATAACATGCCATTGGCATATTTGCCAGTTATTTAGTTGAAACCGATCCTTATATTCTTGTTGTTGAATGCCGGATAAACTAAGAACTGACGATCCATCCGTCTGTTCCAGGGATTATACTCGTAGTTGATCCCTACACCAACGCGGAACCCTTCTGCTACTTTAACTTCAAAAGCACCTCCTACACTGGTGTGATTATAATATGGGTTCAATAGCATATGCGGATTTGTACGTTCTCCTTTCTGATAAAACGCATATTGTCCCCAGCCTCTCAATGTCAACCAATCAGAGGCTTCAAAGCTGACAGAAGCATTTACCCCTCCCATGAAATCGGGGCTATAATTGAATGGGGTAAAATACCGTCCTGCAAAAGCTCCTCCTGTAAGTGTCCATCGATCCTGTTGCCATACGAGGGATGAACTTACCCTTGTAAGTCCGCCTACACCGGGCCAGGTGAACTGTTCTCCGACAGTCAGCAAACCGGTTGTTTCACTGATCGGAGTAAAATCGAATTCCTGAAAATCGAGTGCCATAGGAGATATGCGACGTATCATCGGCGTAAATACATTAAAAAACGGACGATAAGCTTGTGACAGAACCTGCATATCCATCGGCCGTTCGTCATGGATTTGCGGAAAGTCCGGAGTAAACTCTCTGAGTTTCTTTTCAAACTCGGTTAGTTTGGATGGGGTATACGTTTTGTAAGATAACTCCGGTATATTGAAATCAAGCGCTTTGAACTTGGGTACGGCCGTAAGTTTCCCTTCACGATTCAGAACAAAATCAAATACAGACTGCGCATGACTATACGATACACAGGCCAATAGTACTATTATTATAAAATATCCCCGCTTCATACACAACATCATTTTATTGACGCTAAGATAGATTATTTGCTTAAAATAAGCTATTTATTCTTCTTGTTTTTACTTAAATAACATATATTTGTCTTATATCTACTATCAGGTGGACTGTTTCTTTTACAAATAAAAAAAATATTTTCAATTTTCTCTATCAGCCTGCAACATTGAAAGGACCTTTTTCATCATACAGATAGAGAGTAATATTACCTATGGACGAACAGCTGTTAATTGCCGGATGCAAACGTGGGGAGTCATGGGCTCGTAAAGAGATATACGAGCTGTATGCTCCTGCCATGATGAGTGTGTGTATGCGGTATGTAAATAACAGGGAAACTGCTCGTGATTTGTTGCAGGATGGATTTATCAAGATATTCACGAAAATAGGAAGTTATACGGGGAGCGGTGCGTTTCCCGGTTGGGTTCGCAGGGTATTTGTTACTACAGCTCTTGAATATCTGAGAAAAAATGATGCGATCCGGTTAAGCGTTAATTTTGATGATTGCGGGGAATTGGCGGATGAAGTGGATGTATCGGCATTAGAACGTTTATCTGCCGATGATCTGCATGCCTGTATTGCCCGTTTGCCGAATGGCTACCGGACGGTATTCAACCTCTATGCGATAGAGGGATATTCTCATAGTGAGATAGCAGAAATGCTACATATCAGTGAAGTAACCTCGCGAACACAGTTTATTCGGGCGCGGAAGGTGTTACAAAAAAGTGTTCAATCATTAATCAAGCATGAAAATGCGCAGTGATACGGATCATAGAGAACAATTGGATGATTTCAGCGAATTCATGAAACGGAAACTGGAGAACCACCGGTTGCCCGTCGATGATCTTTGCTGGGAAGGGATCGAGCCTCGTATGAGACCCCGCGGACAGAAATGGCTGTGGTGGGCCGGAAGTTCTGTGGCTGCAGCTGTCATTGCATTATTATTTTTATTTGCACCTTTTCGGACAGAAGAGATACCCGACGGAAGTCAAGAATTACCGGTGGCTGTTACTGATGATAATAGAGAGAATGTATATGAGGAGAGTCCGGAAGATGTTCGGGAGGAAACAACTTCATTTGTGGGACAACCTGTTCCAAAGGAAAAACTGATTGCTGCTGTTGTTTCTGACGAATCTTCCACTGTTCTGATTGCTGAAAAAGAAATACCGGAAATAACCGATAGTGTAGAGATACAGGATGAAACTGTTCAGTTAGCCGATGAAGGGAAGAAGGTATCTTCACCTGACCTGTATAGTTATGAGTCAAAAAAACAGACGTATTCTTCAGCTGGCAAGAATAGAAAGGCAGAAAGAAAGTGGTCTGTAAATGCGGGATTCGGAACAGGTGGTCATGTGTCATTAGGGTTAGGATACGATTATGCCGTAGAGGCACCCAATGACCATTTTAATCCAAGTTATCCCGGGACGATTCCGCCTCCGGTTAAACCTCCCTTTTTCGGAAATTCAACTGTTTTGTCATCCGATGAATATACGAGTGTAGATGCAGCCTTGCCTTTGTCTTTCGGCCTGACTGTGCGTAGAGATTTCAATCGTTATATCGGGTTGGAAACCGGATTGGTCTATACCTATCTGGCATCGAATCTGGATAAGTGGGATAACATTCACTACAAGTCGCGGTTAGAGCTTCATTATTTGGGTATTCCGGTAAATCTGGTAGTGTCCCTTTGGCAAAACTCTCGGTGGAAAATCTATTTGTCCGGTGGTTTTATGGTTGAAAAAGGATTAAGAGCCAAACAGACAGAAACCCGGTATTGGCAGACAGATGTGAAGACTCTGGTAGACAAGGGGGGGATAAACGGCTTGCAATGGTCATTGAATGCGTCTGCCGGTGTTTCCTATCGTTTTTACAAGGATTGGAATATTTATTTCGAACCGCGTATTTCACATTATTTTGATAATAACCAACCGGTAAGCATCCGCACGGAACACTCTGTACTCGTCGGATTGGGGGCCGGTATCCGTTTTGATTTTTAATTAAGAGAGTTAGCATATTAATCCACTAAATTTATTGAAGATGAAAAAACTAATGAGTCTGTTCTGTCTGTCGTTGATCTGTTTGTTTTGCGGATGTAATGATGATATGAAGGTAAGAGAGACAGTTACCTATACGGTGAATAAACCCGTGTATATGTCAGCCAATGCATTCCGTTCTTCTGTGAAGGTGAATGCGTTGCCGGAAGAAATTACGCAGCAGGGAGAGATTTGTTTTTATGAAGGTTATCTGTATATGTCGGAACCTGGAAAAGGAATCCATATTATCGATAACAGAAATCCTTCGTCACCGGCTTTGGTCGGTTTTATAGAATTGATGGGAAATGCCGATTTGGCTATCCGTAACAATCTGTTATATGCGGATTCGTATGTCGACCTGGTGTGGTTCGATATCACTAATCCGGCTTTACCGGTGTTGAAGAGTCGGTTGGAAAATGTTTTTCCACAGAGTTTCCCACCGATTGAGGACGGTATAATAGATTCCGAAGTTTTTTCCGAAGCAGGAAAAGCCAAAGGTATCGTTATAGGCTGGACACAGGAGGAAGTAACGGAAACCTATGAGTATTATAAAGATGAAATCTATTGTAATGATATGGCGACAAATTCCGGTAACAGTAGCGGTGGTTCTTCCACGGGAGTGAATGGCTCTATGTCCCGTTTTGGTCTTTATAAGGATTATCTGTATGTCGTTTTGAATAATCAGATGGATATTTTCGATCTTTCCGGTGACGAGCCGGTTGTTGCAACTGAAACTATTCCTGTCGGATGGAACGTCGAAACGATTTTCAGTTATAAGGAATATATGTTCATGGGAACGCCCACCGGTATGCTGATCTATTCGGTAAAAGACCCGGTAAAGCCGGAGTATCAGTCGGCAATGGTTCATGTGTACGGTTGTGATCCGGTAGTAGTGGAAGATGATATTGCTTATGTGACTGTCCATTCCGGTAATAATTGCGGGCAAAACTTTAACGAACTGATCATTTTAGATGTCAGTGATGTAAAAAGTCCGCAACCGATCGTAGCTTACACCATGACAAAGCCTAAAGGACTGGGTATCGATAACGGGACTCTTTTCCTTTGTGACGACGGCCTGAAGATTTATAACGCATCAGATCCGCAAACATTGATGGCCAACCGGCTGGCTCATTATTCCGGCATGGAAGGATATGATGTGATTCCACATGGGAATGTCTTGATGATGATGGCTGAAGACGGTATTTATCAGTACGACTATTCTGATCTGAAGGAGATCAGGTTGTTGAGTAAGTTGGCTGTGAAGAAATGATATAGGAATATATAAATGGGAAGAGATGGCGATTATTTTAGTCATCTCTTTTTTTGTTTTAAATAGATTGATTATTTGTTTTCTAAATGCTTTATTTATAGATTATTGCTGATCGTACAGATATTTGCATTTAATTTTATTTTCAAAAAGTTTATTTTTACCCTACCCATTTTTATTCTTTTGATTGTAATATGAAAAAAGAATAGAAATGGAATCTGATAAGATATATAAAATCATATTGACAGTCCTGGCAGGCGAAGAAACTCAGGAAGAACACGAACAACTTTCTGCATGGTTGAATGAGTCTGAAGAAAATAGGCGGGAATATAGTCAAATCGAGCGACTTTACCAGCTTTCTTCATCTTCGTCTTCAAAGAAAGTCTCTTCATATTATGATGTAGAGCAGGCGTGGAAGTTTGTTAAAGGCCAAACAATAGATAAAAGAAAATCTTTTATATTCAGAAAATGGATTTCGTATGCAGCTATGTTGACTCTTTTGTTAACGGCAGGAATGTTCTATCTATATAAACAGCAATTACATTCTCTTTCCAGCCAGGTGAATTTGGAACAACTGAAAGAACCAATTCTTCTATTGGACAATGGAGAAACAATCTCTTTGGATAAGGATACTTTTTCAATAGAAAACGAACATACAATTATTCACAAAAAAGCGAAAGTTCTTTCTTATGTCCCTCAAGAGAAGGAAGAACAAAATATAAAGACAGATAGGAAGAATCGTTTAGTGATACCTAAAGGCAAAACTTACGAATTGAAACTCTCCGATGGAACCCATGTGTGGTTAAATTCCGAATCGGAATTAATTTATCCGACCAATTTTACAGGTAATACCCGTGAAGTGATATTGAGAGGAGAGGCCTTTTTTGATGTTGCAAAAGATGCATCCAAACCTTTTATTGTAGCAAACAATCAAATGAAGATAAAAGTATTGGGAACATCGTTTAATGTATCCGGTTATGCGGTCGATAAACAACAAAATGTCACTTTGGTAAGCGGTTCCGTACAAGTGCAGATGGATAACAGTTCTGCCTTTCGGATTTCTCCATCGGAACAATTCTCATATGATAAAGAAAAACAAACTACAAGTATACGAGTTGTTAATACGGAATTATATACAGCATGGACTGAAGGTAAGTATATTTTTAAGGATGCGAGGCTTGAAGATATTTTATCCAAGTTGCAGCGATGGTATGATTTTGAGATAACTTTCCTGCAGGAAGAGTTGAAGAATAGGCGTTTTTCAATTGTAATTAACCGAGAAGACAACTTAAAAAATGTATTGGAGATAATAAGTTTTACTTCGAATGTAAAACTTGTGCAAGAAAGCAATATAATAAAGGTTGAATGTTTAGAGAAAGGAGGAGAATGAAATAAAACAATTATGAAAAACACGAAAGAGGTAGTATCTGACACATACTACCTCTAGGCAACAAATTAAAAACAATAGTATAATAATTTCTAACTTGTAAATCACAAATTTATGGAAAAAACAGGTATAGGTCTTTTATCTAATACCCAAAAACTCTTAAAGAGGTCTATTTTTGTAATTTCGTTGTGTGGGGCCCTTAGCGGTGGAGCATCGAATTTATATGCCTCGGAGTCAGTGTTTGAACAAAACTATAGTTTGACACTTACTTATAACAATGCATCTCTTGAACAGGTGTTGGATGCAATATCAAAGCAAGCTGGCATTAAAATTGCGTACAGCAATGATGTCATAGTAGAAAAACAAGTAACCGTTAATATTAAAACGACGGATATACGAGAAGCATTGCGTGTAGTACTTGGAGATGGATACACATTTAAACAGATAGATGATTACATTGCAATAGCCAAGGTTAGTAAAGCAGAATCAACCATAACAAACAAAGTTGCCGATGATCGTGAATGGACCATCCAGGGGCAGGTTATGGAAAATGTAGAACCACCAATGTCATTACCTGGTGTAAATGTGGTGATTAAGGGGACAACCCTTGGTACAATTACTGACGGAAACGGTTATTTCAGTATCAAAGCAAAGAAAGGAGATGTGTTGGTATTCAAGTACATCGGTTTTAAAGATTACGAATACGTTGTATCCCGTCAAATCAGTAACTTGTCTGTCGCTATGGCAGCTGACTCTGAGGAATTGGATGAAGTAATCGTAACTGGTATGTCGGAAGAAAAACGTTTGAACTCCGTTTCCGCCGTATCTACATTGAACGTAGCGGCTAATCTGACAACGAAGCCCATTACTTCTATTTCTCAATCTTTACAGGGAGGTATCACCGGTTTGAACGTATCGCAAAGTACCGGGCTTCCGGGTGCGGATAATGCCGTGATAAAGATTCGTGGTATCTCTTCTCTTAACACAAACAACGACCCGTTGGTGTTGGTGGATGGTATTCCGATGGATATGAATAATCTTGACCCGAATACCATTGAGAGCATGACCGTCTTGAAGGATGCCGCTGCTGCTGCCATGTATGGTGCCCGTGCGGCCAATGGTGTCATCGTGGTAAAGACCAAACGTGGTATGCCGGGTAAGGTAAATGTTAGCTATAATGGATATGTCGGTGTTCAAAAAGCTACTTATTTGCCCAAATTTGTAGATGGCGCTACTTTTATGGAAATGACCAATATTGCACAGCAAAATATTGGTGGTGACCCGACTTATTCGCAAGAAGCTATCGATGCTACTCGCAACCAAACAGACCCGATCAAATACCCGAATACGGACTGGGCGGATTATATGTTTAAGAACGGTTTCATACAAAACCACTCTGTCGGTATATCCGGTGGTAGTAACTTAGCCCGTTTCGCATTGAATGTGAATTATCTGAAAAACCAGGGTTTGATAGAAAAAGCAAAGTCCGACCGTTTGAATATCCGTGCCAATACGTCGGTCAACTTGTTGGATAACCTGTCTGTTAACATGGACTTCAATGCGTACCGTACGAATCGTTACGAACCGATGTACCGTGGTGATGAACATGCCAAGGTGATTCTGCAGTACATTTATCGCACGCCGTCTAATGTCATGTCGGTTTATCCGATGAAAGAGGGGCGCGATGTTGTCTTTTATGGTAACCGACCGGAACAGCGCAACCCGGCAGCCATGATTGAACAGGGGGGTGAATTCAAAGCCTTGGAAGATAATGTAAGTATCAATATCGCTCCCCGTTGGGAAATCATTCCGAAGTTGATCGTTCGTGGACAATATTCCTACCGTGTCAGTAGTTCGGCCGAAAGAGAAAAACGCCGTGCTTATAACTTTTTCGATTACGAAACGGATGTGTTCTTGCAAACATGGGATGCTATCAACAATGCTTCTAAAGACCGCAGTTCTTATTACTATTTAGGAGGTACGGCTGAATACACGTTTGAAAAAGATAAACATCGTTTGTTTGTGTTGGGAGGGTACAACCAAGAGTTAACAAACAGCAAAGACTGGGATCAATGGTCGATGGTCTCTTTGTTTGCCAAAGCCAACTATACATTCAACGACCGCTATTTGTTGGAAGGTACGGTTCGTCGCGATGGATCTTCTCGTTTCGGGAAAGGACATAAATATGGTGTGTTCCCCTCTATCGGTGCCGGTTGGAACGTGACGGAGGAAAACTTCATGAAGAATTTGTCATTTGTTAACCACATGAAGATCAGGGGGTCTTATGGTATGTTGGGTAATGAAAACATAGGCTTGTACAAATACCAGAACTTGATTAGTTCAGGTGACGGTACTGAAACCGTATTCGGTAATCCGGATCTGACTTGGGAAACGGTTCGTATGTTGGATGTCGGTTTCGATATGACTTTGTTTAAGGATTTGGATATCACGTTCGACTATTACAACAAGTTGACTACCGATTTGATTCTTGCACCGCCAACTTCTTTTATTGGTGGTACATTTTTGGGTAATGACAAGAGAGTTTTACTAAACTCCGGTAAACTAAGAAATCGTGGTTGGGAGTTGGATGTAAATTACGGAAAGCAATTGACGAAAGATTTCTCATTTAACATCCATGGCGGTCTGAGCCATAATGAAAATGAAATCGAAGATTTGTTTGGTGGCCCGTATGACAACGGTACCAGTATCCATACAGAAGGATATGCTTTGAACAGCTATTATGTTTATCCTTCCGATGGATTGTTGCAGGAAAGCGACTTCACGAAAGATGCCAGCGGAAATTGGATTCCGAAGGATGGAGTGGTTATCTATGACGGGCAGCAGCCGGGTGATATCCATTATATCGATACCAACAAGGATGGATCTATTACAGCAGATGACCGTGTAATCCGTGGTAGCGACCAACCGAAGTTGAACTATTTTGCCAACATTTCGTTGAATTGGAAGAAGTGGAGTTTTGAAACCCTGTTCCAAGGCGTAAGCGGTTCGGAATCTTACTATACAGCCCCGTTCTCATACGGCTTGGATATTACAGGGGATGGTTTGACACCAATCACTGCCCAGATGGATTATTGGACACCGACCAATACCGGCGCACGTTATCCGCGTTTGGCTCCGAATGCTTCCTACGGTAACAACCACCACCAATCTGATTTCTGGCGTTTCAATTCAAGCTATTGCCGTGTCAAGTATATCCAATTGGGGTATACATTCGACCAGATGGCTTTGAAGAAGATGGGTATTCAGAGTATCCGTGTGTATGTCAATGCGCAAAACCCGTTTACTTTTGCACAGGACGATTTGATCGACCCGGAAGGAAAGGGGCAGATGAGTTCTTACCCAATGGTAAAAACGTATTCTTTTGGTCTTAATTTGAACTTCTAAAACAGGAATATACGTCATGAAATTAAATAATGTATTAAATAAAAAGATGTTGGCTGTGTTAGCCTCCTCTTTTTTACTTTGTGGTTGTGAAGACTTTCTGACAAACGACCACCCGACAGGAATCACGGATGAAGATTTCTGGAAAACGCAAGATGAATGTAACAAAGCTTTAGGAGCGTGTAGTGTCTGGCCCGGTGGTTCTTATTATTATGATGAACCTTATATGGCTTTGATGCACATGGAAGGTATGACGGACAATATGCATTGGGCTGGAAACTTCAAAGGAGAGATCGCTCAAATAGGAAATGGTACTGCTACAGCTACTACCGGTGGTTATATGAGTGACTTTTGGTCTGATTTCTATAAGCGTATCCGCCGTTGCAACCGCTTTTTGGAGCATGTAAACACGGCATATTTCATCGATGAAAATGAACGTGAACGTATGATTGCAGAAGCCAAGACATGGCGGGCTTGGCATCACATGCGTCTGTTGATGTATTATGGGTATCACGATGGTATTCCAATTGTAGACAAGTCGTTGAACGGTACTGAGATCTATAAGGGAAGGAACAGTGTAGAAGATGTATTGGCTTTCATCAATAAAGATTTGGATGAAGTTATCGCCATTACCGATGGAGAGGTATTCCCTTGGGTATTTGATGACAGTCGTCGCACTCGTATGTGTCGTTCGTATGCGTTGATGCTGAAGATTGATGTGAACCTCCAATTTAAGAAATATGATGTGGTAAAAGCGGCTTGCCAGCAGTTCTTTTCGCTCAATGCACAGGCAGGAAATAAAGGATATGAACTTTATTACAATCAGGATGCTGATGATGAAGATCCGGGAAAGCACTATCGCGATATGTTCCGTTATGTAGGTCATAAGAACAAGGAATTCATCATTTACAAAGGAAGTGGTGCTTCTGAAGCGTGGTTCCGTAATGCACCTCAGAGTTTGAGTGGTCAGGGAGCTTCCGGCGTGTTGAAATCGTTGGTAGACGAGTTTGAAACAGCCGAAGGTGTTGCTTTGAAAGACCTGCCGGCAGATGAACGCACGAAGTATGAACACGACCCGTTGTACAAACCGCGTGATCCGCGTTTGTATGCAACTGTTATCGTGCCGAATGATAATACTTCTATCTCAGGTTTCGAATATAAGCCGTTTGAAGGTGCTGACAATGTTGGTACCGTTGGTGCTGTTAAGACTGGTTATATTGTGAAAAAGTTCTTGGACGAACAAGATCGTTCAAATCCGGCCGGTGGTTCATTGAACTATCCGTACTACCGTTATGCTGAAGTTTTACTTGACTACGTAGAAAGTTTGGTTGAAACCGGTGAATGGCAGAATGCGGATGTTGAAAAATACATCAATATGATTCGTAATCGTGCCGGTATGCCGAATATGGACAAGAAGGTTTACAACTCGCAAGAGAAAGTACGTGAACTGTATCGTCGTGAACGTCGTGTCGAATTCAGTTTCGAAAATAAGCGTTACTGGGATATTCGTCGTTGGGGTATTGGTAACGAGACCATGAATGGTTCGGCTTTAGGTGCTTACAATCCGAAAACAGACAATTATGTGAGACTGGAAAACCGTACATGTACATTCCCGAAATACGATGCATGGCCTCTCCCGCAAGATGAATTGAACTCAAATCCGAATATTGAACAGACTTTGGGTTGGTAATAATTCATAGAATAGTAGGAGGGTTTCTCCTCCTGCTATTCATTCAAAAACAAATTGTTAAATTTAAAATTAAACGATTATGAAGAAAATGATGTATTTATTAGGAGTAATGATGGCTGTTGTTTTAGCTGGTGTTAATGTATTCTTTGTGGTACAGGATGGTAATGATTTAGAGGTTAAAGATACTCATGCAAATATTTCAAGTAGAGGGGTTGAAGAATGTGATCCTTTAAAATACGTAAGGAATGCAACTGAATCATGGGAAATAGCAGAAATTATAGATGGGTATGTTACAATAAATGGAGAAAGAAGGTATGTTGGTCATATTGAAGGGGCTTATGAAAATAAATATGTTCGTGTACCTGTTTGTGCTTTAAGTAGCTATCGCTGTTGTAATAAATCACATAAAGATAGTGGAATACTTCCTTATTAAGTAGTAAATAGATAAGTTGGTGTTCAAAATTCCTTCTAGTTTGAGTTTACACAGACAAAACGGAATTTTGCTACACCTCTTTGTGGGAAAAAGCAATGTCCATGAAAAATTATATTTTTATACAAACCTTTCTGTTTTTCTTTTTTTTCTCCTGTTCGGGGAAAATAGCAGAAAAACAAACTTCTGTCGAATTGCAAACTATCAGCATCAAAGATGGTGAGATTGAAAAGTTAACAGAAGCAGATGTTCTTAAATCTATCCATTTCGTGCCGTTGGAGACGACGGATAGCTGTTTGGTAGGAGGAGAGATAAAACAGCTTGAAATATTTGAAGGTAAAATTTTTCTATTGGATATGAATGCGCAAATCTTTGCATTCAACTGTTCTGGTAAATTCCTTCAACGCATAGGGAAACGTGGACCCGGTCCTGAAGAATACGTAAATGCAACCCATCTTTATATTGATCCTTTTCAAAAATGTATTTGTATATACGATGCTTCTACTTCATATATGGTACGATATACTTTGGATGGTACTTATCTGAATAGGAGTAAGGTTCAAATTAATCATAAAAACATTTTAGTTTCACATGTTAACTTTTGGGATAAGAGACATATTTTGATACAACCTAATAACTCTCCCACAAGTTTATATAATTATGTGGTTTTGAATGATGAAAAGAATGAAGTAACTATCCAATCTTATCATTTACCCTATTTAGGTATAGGAGACAACAGTAATTCTTTAGGCAAAGCGAATTATTGTATAGGAAAGAATTTTTATGCAACTAGGTTATTTTCCGATACGATTTATCAATGGACCAAAGAACAGTTTGTTCCTAAGTTTATTCTTGAAACAGGACTGAAACATGCCGCTAAAGAGGTTGTGGATGAGTATGCTCCTTATTTTATAATTGCAGAAGCAAAAGGCAAGTTAAATCAAAATGGATATTCAATAGGAATAGATCGTTTGTTTTCTACAGATAATTATTTGCATTTTCAATATTCGGGATTAGGATTCTTTGATGCTATCTTTTGGAATTTTTCTTCTGATAAGGGCTATTTATATCGGACTAAACATGATTCAAATCCGTTGTTTTTGTTTTATCATAATATAATGTCCACATCGGAAGATGCGTTGATTCGGTATTTGACAGTAGAAGAATTATATAGTTGGGAAGATAAATTCAGATCTACCAATCATCCGGAAGTACCGGAGTTATATAAAAATCTGAAAGAGGAAGACAATCCTGTATTGGTGTTGTACGATTACGATAAACTTTTAAGTCGATTCAAATGAAAAATACAATTATATCAGCCTTGCTCGTTCTGTTTGTCCTGTTAAACGGTTATTTGTTGTATAAAACGGTTTATCAGCAGATTCGTCTTACTCGTTTGGAAAGGAAAAACTCTGATTTGGAGGTTTCGAATGCCAATTATGAAGAAATCAACCATTATCTCGGTTATATCCTGCGGAAGAATCAGGAAGCAACCTATAAGCCACTAGTCATGAATCAACGAATTTTGTCCTTTCTTGCTTCTCAACCCAAAGACAGCTATATTTTGGTGAGGTACGACGTGAATATATGTTCGACCTGTTTAGTGAAGTTCTTTAATTGGTTGAACGAATTGATAAAAAGAACCGGTAGTGATAATGTCATTTTGTTTCAGATAGGCAAAAGCGACCATCCGGATGTTGCAGCAGCTATGCCGAAGAAATGTAGGATTGTCCCGATCAAAGCGGATGAACTCTATTCTGAAGTGTATCCGGAGACAGAAACCCCTTATACATTTGTCTATAAGAAAGGCGAAAAAGTCCCATTTCTGTTTACCATGTATCCGGACGATATCATTGGGATGAATGAAATGTATTGGGATAGTTTTGTCAACTATATGCGTAATACAGCCACATTTGAAAGCGATGTGGAGTTGTGCGATACAACTTTTTTTATTCGTAATGCAGTAGAAATATGGGCAGACTATAAAACGGATGTGCAATTGGAAAAGGGGGATTCCCTGTTGTTTCCAAACGGTCGGAAGGTAGTGATACGTTCCACCATACCTAAAGGATCTTCGCTTCGTTATCCGCATTATGAATATTTGGAAGGAAATTGCTGCGACAAAGACTTTTTGAAACAGGAGTATAGATTCCCTTAAAATGTAGGAGATATGAAAGGTATAATCTGGAAATACTTATATACGATAGCCCTTGTCGCTCCTTTGTTGGCTGTAGTTGTTGTCAACAACCGGTGGGCGTATGGTGCAATCTATTACCGGTACGGTTGGTTTTATCTGGCTGTATTTGTGATTTTGTTGTTTACCGTTCTGGATTTTTTCTTTAGGAAAGGTAGAGGTGGACTATTTCGTGTATCTGTATTGGATATGATCCTTTTCCTTTTTGTCTCTTATTTGTCCGTCAATTACTATTTATCGACATCCATATCTGAAACGTATTTGTGTTTGTCGATTTTACTCTATGTTTATTATCTCTGTTTCCGGTATGCTTTTGCTGTGAAAAGAGGGCCTATACGCCCGGTCTTGTTTACCATGTTAAGTGTGGGTGGTATAGAGGCTGTTTGGGGAATACTTCAAATATATAGGCTTTTGCCATCTTATCATGCTAACTTTTTAATCACAGGAAGTTTTTTGAATCCGGGGCCTTTTGGCGGTTTTCTGGCCATTTGTGTCCCGTTGGCAGTATATGCTTTTTTGAATGAAAAGAAACAATGGATTAAAGGCTTGTTGGCCTTTTTGCTTTTGCTGTTCGTTGCTGCTTTGCCTGCATCTATGAGCAGGACGGCATGGATTGCTTCTTTTTGCGGTACTCTTTATGTCGTTGTATCGCATTATGGATGGTATGAAAAAATGAAACAGATAAAAAGCTGGCAAAAGATTGTTTGGGTTATTCTATGTTTTATCACTTTAGCTATTGTTATTTATTTCTTGTTTGTATTGAAAAGTAACTCGGTGTTCGGACGTTTTCAGGTTTGGTTCGTATCTCTCCAATTATTGGCTGAGAACTTTTTTACTGGTGTCGGGCTAGGGAATTTTTCGGCAGCATACGGACTGAAACAGATTGCCTGTTTTACCACACCGGGCATATTCCCTTTGGATGAAAAGTTGGCAGATTGTCCGGAATATGCGTTTAATGAATTTGTCCATATTGGGGTGGAGTTGGGAATTTGGGGTATTTTGTTCCTAGTTGCTATTTTTTATATGTCTTTACGGAATAGTTGCTGTACCCATAAAGGTGTTACCGGTTCGTTGATTGTTTTGTTCGTCTTTTCTTTGTTTTCTTATCCGCTCAGGTTGTTGCCTTTTTTGATCGTATTTGCTTTTTTATTATCTGTACAATCCGGGAAGGCGGGGGTAACGCTGAGATGCCCGAATCTTTGGGTGGCTAAAACGACTATATTGTTGCTCTTTTGCCTGTCCATCTTTTTGTTTGGAAACAGATTGGCGCATTATGAAGCATTGAAAGTCTGGAATAAAGCTGTTTATACGAATGAATTTAAACAAGGTTATCGTTATTTGCGTGACCAGCGTTTGTATTTGACCAATTATATAGATGCCTTGATTGCTGAAAAAAGATATTTTGAAGCTAATTGTGCGATCCATCAGCTGCAATCGTATTATTGTGATTTACGCCCCTATATATTGGAAGGAGTGAATTATCAAAGCTTGGGTGAATTCAAACGAGCGGAAGACAGTTTTTTGAATGGCCATTATTTGGTACCCGAACGTCTTCTACCTTGTTATTTTCTAGCCCGTTTATACCTTCAATATGAGAAAAAAGATCAAGCTATTCGGTGGGCTGAATATATTGTGAACAAAGAAATTCGTATCAAGTCTGATCTTGCTTTCGATATTCAACGGGAGATGGAGAAATTGATAAAAGAACATAAATCCTTATAATGATGAAGCGTAGGACTTTCTATATGATAAGTGGAATCGTATTCCTGTTGGCAAATATCTTTTTGTTTGCATGTTCCTCGGTATTTGTTTTTTCGCATATCGTGTCGGAATCGATGATACCGACGGTGTTGAAGGGAGACTATGTTGTTTCGTGCCAGTTCATCCCCGGTTGGAGGTTGGTGCATACAAATCAGGATATGGTTTCTGTAAAACGGATTTTCCCGTTGTCGGCTATCCGGCGAAATGATTTGGTTGTGTTCAATTTCCCTTTTGTAGATAATGGTTGGAGGATGATATACAATACAGACAATTATTATATAAAACGATGTGTGGGACTTCCGGGAGAGACTCTTTCGAAGGAGGATGGAAAATGGGATGTGGATAGCAAACTTGGTTCGCGAAAGACAATTTATATACCTAAGCAAGGAGATACCATACCTTTAAACAAAGATAATTATATGTTGTATTGGCGGTGTATGGATTATGAAACGAGGATGGATTTGGAATATAAAGATTCGGCCTTTTTTTCCAATGGAAGAAAATTGGATTATTATGTGTTCAAGAAGAACTACTATTTTATGCTGGGTGATAACTGGATGAGTTCGAATGACTCTCGTCATTGGGGATTATTGCCCGAAGATTTCATTGTGGGTAAGTCGTTGTTTGTTTGCTATTCGGTTGATCCTGAAACAAAACAGCTTCGATATGGTCGAATAGGTAAAAAACTATAAAGTTCGGAGATATGCAGATAAAATATTTGTTTTGGGTACTTGCATTTGTTTTCGTCGGATGTGTGAAGACAAATGACAAGGAGATCGAAGCTTATTTTCGTAGTTCCGGAGATTCTTTGTGTCTTTATGCCTATTTGCATTTGCAGGAACAGTTGCCTCCTGAAAAATTGGAATGTTTGACAATCGATAAATCTTTTTTAATTCAAGACATTGAAAGGGCAGTAAGTACTTATAAGAAACGGCAGGAAACTACCTATATACCGTTTAGTTTGTTTGAAGAATATTTGCTTCCTCCTATCATAGAAGACGAGCCGTTGGAGAATTGGCGGGAGAAGTGTTTGGATAAATTCTCATTTCTAAAAACTTTGGATATAGTGGAAATGTGCGATACGGTAAACTCGTTGCTGAGTAAGGATTTTTCTTTTAGTTACGGAGAGATACCAGCCTGCTATTTGTCATGGAGTTATTTGGATACGTTGACGAAAGGCGATTGTTACCACATGGCAAAGTCCGTGTTGTATCCGTTAAGGGCGTTAGGTTATCCTTGTACGATTGATTTTAGTCCCTGTTGGGGAAATACGACCGGTGGGCATTCATGGAATGTGGTTTATATAGAAGGGAAGATGATTCCGTTTATGGGACGTGAAAAAGGCGTATATGCATACGACCCTTTCCGGATTTATAACTTTGAAAATCCCGAAAGGATGAATCCTGCACGTTATCCGGGAAAAGTGTATAGAAAAACATTCTCAGCTAATAAAAAGTTAAAACAGTTGGTGGGGCATATTTCAATGGATGATTTGCCACCTTTTTTATCAGACTGTCGAATGATGGATGTGACGGCTGAATATCTGCCTGTATCGGATGTGGAGATAGAGGTTACAGATACGATTCCTGCGGAAGAGTCGGTTTATCTTGCTGTCTATTCGGATGATTGGACGGCCACAGCCTGTGCTGATACGTATCAAAATAGGATAGCGACTTTTAAAGATGTGAAGAATGAAATGCTCTACATGCCGATTGTCTATCGAGAAGGAAATATATATCCGATTGATCACCCTTTCATAGTGGATAGGGTAGGTGAAAAAAGATTTTTGACTGCTGATGATTCGACGGAAAGATGTGTAGTATCTTATCTATTACCTTTAATGGCCGAAATGTCAACTGCTGTGGCCAACAAAGATCGATTACCGAAAGATATTTTCGACCGCCTGTATTCCGGCGAGGCACGTAAAAGACCTGTTAATGGCGAGGCTTATTTTCTTTTTTATTGGAATGCCAACCAATGGCAATATATCGGCACTGAAATTGCTACTAACAATCATATTATTTTTCCGGAAGCTCCTCAAAATGCCTTGCTGTATTTGGCAGACAAAGACAAGAAGTTCGTAGGGCGATGTTTTACCTTGAATAAAGGCGAAATGATTTGGTGGTAATAAGAAAATCCAAATGAGTATATAACCAGCGTAACTTTATGGTTGCGTTTAATTTAAATTATAATATCATGAGTGCATTCACAAAATTCTGGAAAGTATGGTTGAACTTGAACCTGCTTACCAAAGACGTAGAGAACGATTAGGTAATGGTGGAGGCAGCGACCGTCCGGAAATCGAATAATTTGTTCGAAGAGGTGGAAAAGTTGTTGGAGAAATATTTAAACAAAACATTATGAATAATTTATCATGAAGAAACATTGGATGTTATTGGTAGCATTGTTTTTGCTGTCTTGTTCGGATGATAATGGTCTGGACAATGAGGAACCGGGAACAAATGAACCGGAAATAGAGGTGGTTGAACCTGAAGCATACCGGGCAAACCGTATGCTGATCAAACATGGGTTGCAGTTGCAGTGTTGGGTGGCTACCGATAATTATGAATTGGACGTTTGGCGGAAAGTGGCTGAACTGGTTTCGTTTCTTACAAGGGGATGGTTACGGTGGACAGACCTCACCGACAACTTGGTCCTTGTTGTTGGAAAACGGGATGCCCGGACAACCCACTAAATATATGGATTGGGTGAACCAGTGTAACCGGGAGAGCCAATATATCGGTGATTACCTGGTGCGGTTGAAAACGACCGATGTGCGTCATGTGTCAGGAACCGCCAAATATACGGAAGGCAAACCGGGGCAGATGTCCGCACTTAATCCGTCTGCTTCATTCTTGAAAAATGTGGTGGGAAGAATTGTTTCGGAACCGGAGGAGGGTGCCGACCTGTATGTCGGTTTCTTTGAGGTTATCCCGGAGGAAGAGCAAGGTGATCCGGCTTTTTTCAAGGAAGACGAAAAGACGTTTTTCATGATAACCAACGGGTATGCTTCGAAGATGGAGGAAAAGGCGATAGCCTTGACGCAAAGTGTTCGATTAGGTATTGACCTGGCTGAAGCAGGGGCTACAGGTTGTTATTGGATCAATCCGGAGACTGGCAAGAAAGAATCGTTGGAGGTTGTTGGAAAAGAAGAAAATGTTACTTATTTTCGGGTGGATTTGCAAGGAGGAAGCGGGGCTTTGTTTATGCTTGACTAATATATAAATGTAGAGAATGGATTTTTAGATTAGGCAATAGAAAAGGAGTGTCCATGTCCATTGTAAATCTTTTAATTCATTCCGCATGATACGAAATGCTTCTCCCAAGTGGTATTTTACCGTATTTGTGGAGATGTCGCAAATCTCTGCGATTTCTTTATACTTTAGTTCAGAGATACATTTGAGCAAGAATACTTTACGACACTTTTCGGGAAGTTTATGTAAGGCTTGTTGTACTTCTTGTTGATAGATAAAGTCTTCTTCTTCATTGAGTTGGCTTTTCCATTCCTCTGTGAGAGTAGTTATGGAATTATCTTTAATGATTTCCGATTTGTAGTAATTGATACAACTGTTTTTTATTGAACGGTAAGCATATGGTAAAAAAGTTTCTTGGGTTACGTTCAGGTGTTTTTTCTCCCAAATAGAGATGAAAAACACCTGAACGATATCTTCCCTCACTTGGCTATCTATAATGTATTTACCTGCGTAATTGCATAATAGCAAGTAATGTTCCCGGAATAATTTTTCGAATGCTTGTCCGTCTGTTATTAACATAACCAGTTCTTAATATCTAGTAAGCAAGTATTAATTATAGTATTATCGATCATCTCTATTTTGTAGTATTAATTCTCAGTGGAAATATCAATACTTCTTGGTTTGCATAATAGTCCTATAAGAACTAATGCAATTTTTTATTTGTATACTTCTGATTATTAACCAACTCGTGAGATAGTCGATTTTATAGGAAATAAAGAGTGCCTTATACTTTATAGAATAATTAACAGAGCGGTAAAAATGTTATAGAATAATTCCCTGAATTTAACTTATTGTTTCAAAAATAGATTATATTTGCATTTGCAGGTGCATTAGTTCTTATAGGACTAAGATATTTTGTTTTTTAATCCTTCTCTTTTTTTTATCCATAAGTTACTGTATTTTAAATAGAATACTAATCATATTGTAGATTTACGTTACTGTATTGTATACTTCTTAGTCGTTGTTTATTTTTAACATTCACAAATGTCGTGAATAACTTACCTGAAAATAAACTATCTGTAGGTGAATATGTTATTTTAATAGAGACATTAAAATACATAAAGCAATGAAATTTTTTATCGACACGGCGAACCTGGATCAGATTCGGGAAGCGAATGATTTAGGTGTATTGGATGGTGTTACGACCAATCCGTCCCTGATGGCTAAAGAGGGGATAAAAGGAGTAGAAAATCAGCGGGCACATTATTTGAAGATCTGCGAGATCGTGGATGGGGATGTAAGTGCTGAGGTGATATCGACCGATTATGAGGGAATGATAAAAGAAGGGGAGGAACTGGCTGCCCTGAATCCGCATATCGTGGTGAAAGTCCCTTGTATAGAAGCCGGGATCAAAGCGATCAAACATTTTTCCGATGAGGGAATCCGTACTAATTGTACGCTGGTCTTTTCCCGTGGTCAGGCTCTTTTGGCTGCAAAAGCAGGAGCCACCTACGTTTCACCATTTGTAGGACGTTTGGATGATATTTCGAGCGACGGGATTGAATTGGTAAGAAAAATCGTAGAGATGTATACTTATTATGGGTATGAGACCGAAGTACTTGCCGCTTCCATTCGCAGTACACAGCATATTATTCAGTGCATTGAAGCCGGAGCCGATGTAGCGACTTGTCCGTTGTCTGCAATAAAAGGTTTGTTGAAACACCCGCTTACCGATAGCGGACTGGCAACCTTCCTGGCTGACTATAAAAAGGTGAACGGATAGGAAGTCGGTGACAAATTATATTTTCTTTGTTTTATAGGGGATAGCAAAAAGTTTGTCATGGCTGATTATTAGTGCGTTATGACAAAAATGGCTTACAACCGGGGTAAAAAAGTCCCTACTTTTGACCTTGCGTTTGTCACTGTTAACATTTGAAAACATATAGTGCTTGTCTGGTATATCATCGGGATGATATTGGAATGCGACCCCGGTGGTAATGAAACGTCACCGGGATGGCATTATACAAAGGCTATAGCTTTCGGGTTTAGAAGCTATAGCTTTTGTCCTTAAAGTAAGTAGCTTTTGGGCTTAGTTGTTATTCACTTTTTAATACTTCAACCGGGTTGCCGGATGCAGCTTTGTAACTGTGCCAGCTGATAGTCAACAAGGTGATGAACAGCACGAAAATACCACTCAATAGAAAATGAAAGACCGATATGTCGGTATGATATACAAAATTTTCCAGCCATTGGTTGAGAAAAAGCCAGGTAATGGGAACAGCTATAACGAAAGCTATTCCGATCCAGCCGACGAATTGTTTGTTTAACAACAATATGATCTTTAGAGTGCTGGCTCCATTTACTTTTCGTATACCTATTTCTTTCGTGCGTTGTTCCGTTGCGTATAGAGCCATTCCGAACAGGCCGAAACAAGTCAGGAAGATACTGATCAGCGAGTACATGATCATTAATTCGGCCAGCTCGGTGGTCCTGCTATTACGCTGCATAAACTCCTTATAGACATCCTGGTAAGTGAAATATTTACCCGGATTCATCCTTTCCCATACTTCTTTAACGGCAGCGATTGTTTGCTGACGTTCTTTGCCCACTTTGATTTCTGCAAAAGCATATCGTTTATCATCATCCTGGCCAATGTAAATGATACTGGGGAAAACATCTTCTTCAAGCGAATTAGCAAAAATGTCTTCGACAATACCGGCAACGATCATTTTAGGCTTGTTGCCGTCTGCCTCATATTCAGCATTCTTTTTATCGTATTTACTCAGCGGTTGGCCAACCGGGTTTTCTCCCGGAGGAACCAGGAGATCTGCATATTTTTGAGTGATATAAGCTGGATTCTTGAACTGTTCAAGTGCACGGTCCGGTTCGATTCCCTGCATAATCTTTATCTTTAATGTTTTCAGAAAATCACGTCCACCCATATATTGTGCACTCATATAATGAGTTTCGCTTCCGTCCGGATTCTTGATGTCCGCAGTAGATAACCCCATATTTAGTAAATAGCCTCCCGTGAGTGTCACATTTTCCACACCGGGTATTTTTTTGATTTCATGTACAAAAGTCGGCATGTAAGAATTATCTCCTCCCCAGGAGCCAACCTCAATTAAGTCGCGGTAACCTTCTCCTCCTTTTTGTATAAAACGAAGTTGGCTGTTTACCGTGAGTGTCGCAATGATCAGGCCAATGGAAACGGTATATTGGGCGATGGAGAGGGCGGTCACGATCCTTCTTTTCTTATTCCCGGTGAAAAATTCGCGGTAACCGGAGGCCGACAGCTTACCTATTTTCCGGCTTATATAGAAGGAAGGGATGATGGATAACAGAAATATAAACAGGGCGATCATCGGCAATACCTGTTTATTGAAGAAGAAAGATGTTTGTATGTTCCCTGAGACGATCGAGTTGAATAGCGGGATCAGGTCGTTTGTGATCAGCAGGGAGATGAGGAATGCTGCGATAACGGTCAGGAATGTATCGAGGAAAAGCTGGCGGTTGATGTCAGCTTTTGTCGCACCCATAAGTTTCTGTGTATGAATCATCCGTACCTGTTGCAGCAGACGGGAGAAGTTGAGGTTGATATAGTTGAAACAGGCGATCAGCAGGATCAGGATGGCGGAGATCAGTCCGACATAGAGCAAGGTCTTCTGGCGGCTGTTGAGGAACAGGAAACCTTCCTGTGTATATTTCCGGAAATAGCTTTCCTGTAAAATGTATAAATGGTATTTCCCTCCTGGGAGAAATGTCTGCATGCCGTCTTTATTGATCTGTTCGGCGAATTTATCCGGGTCGATAGGGTGATTGGTCATTAAGAGGCACAATCCTCCGTTGAGCGTTCCTCCGGTTCCGGTTAATGCATCGAATGAGATATAGGATTGGTCGCGCGATTCGACGATAGCGGCAACTTGATAGGTCGTTTCGTCTTCTTCCTTTTCTATCGTACTATCTTTCCGGACACGAGTAATCGTATTGTTCGTGCCGGTGGTGATCGTTTGGCCGATCGGGTTTTCTTTGCCGAAGTATTTCCGGGCGCATTCTTCCGTCAAAGCAATTTTATTCGGTTGAGTCAGCACTTCGTTCAGGTCTCCGTTCACTACTTTGTAGGGAAAGAAACGGGGGAAGGAGGCATCGGCTACCACTATCGTAATCGGATCGAAACGGGTGTTGCTTACCATTATATAATCCATTCCGGTATTATTCATGCGTACATAATCGGTTACTTCCGGATATTTTTCTTTTATTTCGCCCGGAATGCCGCCAACAATGAAACAAACCCTTTCACCCGGTTGGATCGGCGAATCCTGGTCCATCATATAAATGGTCTCCCGGTGAGGATTGTCCGCCTCCAGGTTATACTCATGGATAACAAAAATAGCCAGCAAGTTCGTGCAGGCAATACCGATTGCCAGGCTGATGATCGATATGATTGAAAATGTCTTGTTCCGCCACCAGCTTCGCAGGACGAGTTTGAATGCGATTGCTTTCATTTTGTAATTCATAATAGGTTATTCACTTCTTAATACTTTAACAGGATTACCGGATGCAGCTTTGTAACTGTGCCAGCTGACGGTGAGTAGGGTGATGAGCAGGACAAAAAGCCCGCTTATCAGATAGATTCCGATGTTCATATCCGTGTGGTAGACGAAATTTTCCAACCAGCGGTTGAGTAGCAGCCAGGTAATAGGGATGGCAATGATAAAGGAAATGCCTATCCAGGTAATGAACTGGCGGTTGAGCAGTAACATGATTTGTGGGCTGGTTGCTCCGTTCACTTTTCGGATGCCTATTTCTTTGGTGCGTTGTTCGGTTGCATAGAGCGCCATACCGAACAGGCCGCAGCAAGTCAGGAAGATACTGATCAGTGAATACATGAACAGTAGCTGTGAGAGTTCGGTTGTTTTCTTATTCCGTTGCAGGAATTTTTGGTAAACATCCTGATATGTGAAATATTTGCCCGGATTTACTTTATTCCATGCTTCCCGTACGGCGGCGATACTCTTTTCTTTGTTATCGCTGAGGCGTATATAGATGTAATTGAACGAATTTTGGGGACTGTTGTTGATCTGGATGGTAAAAGGATAAACTTCGTCTTCCAGTGTGTGCGTGTATAGGTTATCGACGATACCGGCAACTGTCGTGACCGGTGCATTTGCCGGATCATTACCTGTATTCCCTTCGTCGAACTCTCTGTCAAGGGTATTGATCGGTTTACCAATCGGATTCTCTCCTTTTCCGACCAGTATTTCTGAATATTTCTCATTGATATATATCGGACGGGCATATTTTTCGACGGCTTGTTCGGGAGGAAGGCCCTTCAAAAGTTTCAGTTGTAAGGCGTCCAGGAAGTCGGGTTCACCAAAATAGTCGATTTGTGCCGTATATTTTTCACTGCCGTCTTCATTTTTCAGAACGATTTGCGTTATCCAGCTGTCCAGGATGGAACTTCCGGCAAGAGATACGTGTTTTATCTCCGGGTGTTTTTTAAGTTCACGGGCAAAAGGACGGATATAAGAACCGTTTTCCTGCCAGTCACCCATTTCAATCAGGTTTTTATAATTATCTCCTCCTTTGCGGATGAAATGAAGTTGGTCGTTTACTGTCAGCGTGGCAATGATCAGACCGATAGAAATAACATATTGAGCGATGGATAGTGATGTAATTATCTTCCTTTTTTTATTTCCTGTGAAAAACTCGCGGTAACCGGAGCCGGAAAGTCCGGATATCTTTCGGCCCATATATGCTGCCGGGATGATCGATAACAGCAGGATAAAACAACAGATGACAGGCAATGATTGTCCGTTGAAAAAGAAAGAGGTATGTAATTGTCCGTTTACGATTGAGTTAAACAGGGGAAGCAGGTCATGGGTGATTAGCAACGAACAGAGAAAGGCTATGATTACCGTCAGGAAGGTATCCAGAAACAGTTGTTGGTTGATTTCTTTTCTGCTGGCTCCCATCAGTTTCTGTGTATGAATCATTCGTACCTGTTGAAGGAGACGTGAGAAGTTGAGGTTTATGTAGTTGAAACAGGCTATTAACAGAATCAGGATAGCGGAGATTAATCCCACATAAAGTAATGTCGGCTGACGGAAATTCAGATAATTCGATTTCTGTTGCTCGGTAGTGTAGAAGTAGCTATCCTGTAAAGTATCCAGATAATAGTTTCCGAGGTCCCCCTGTAGAGTTGGGATTTTGTCTTTTTTTAATTGTGCTTCAAATGCTTTCCGGTCGATCGGCCTGTTCATCAGTAACAGGCTGGTACCTCCATAGAAGGGGTCTGATATTGCCGTTACTGCCTCCAGGTTTAAAAAGGATTGTTCCCTGTCGGCTATAATGGCGGCAACCTGGTAAGCGTGTTCGTTGTTAGTACTGCCCTTTGTACTCAGCGCTTCATCAGGAAGGCTGAAATGTATTATTTTGCCGATCGGATTGATTTTTCCGAAAAGTTTTCGGGCAGTTTGTTCGGTAAGGGCCAGTTTGCCAGGTTGGGTTAAAGCCTCTTTCAGATCTCCCTGAAGTACTTTATAAGGGAAAAATTCAGGTAAAGACGGGTCTGCAGAGACAAGGCGGATTGGTACATGTTTCACATTATCGATGGAAATATATTTGACAGAATTTCCGCTTATTCGGAGATAGCTTTCGACTTCACTGTATTTTTCTTTCAGCGTTACCGGGATATCAGCTCCTGCATATATTGTCTTTTCTCCGGTCTTCATCGGCCAGTCCTGGCTAAGTATCCAGATACGTTCTTTGTTCGGATTTCCGTTTTCTATTCCGTATTCATGAATTGTAAAGATGGCCAGCAGGTTGGTGCAGGCAATACCGATCGCCAGGCTGACGATAGAGATTATAGAGAATGTCTTGTTTCGCCACCAGCTACGGAATACAAGTTTTAATGCGACTGTTTTCATGTGGTAAAATATTTCCCGTAAAACTATTCCCTTTTCGCTTGCAAGACAAAAAATAGATGGAAATAATCCCGAAGCCACGGAGAAACGTCTAATAATTGGACAGTAATATATTTCGTGTGGAGTCAGTATAAAGTTTGGGATTATCCTTTTATCTTTGCTTCTGTAATGAGAAACGGGAAGATTATAGTTGTCGACGATAATGAGGCAGTGCTTAAAACATTGCGGACGATCCTTTCGCGTGAGTTTAAGACGGTGGTTTGTGCTTCGGTGCCGACTTTGCTACCCGCCTTGCTCCGGGAAGACGATGTGGATGTCGTTCTGTTGGATATGAATTTCGGTACCGGAAAGCAGAGTGGAGGAGAAGGACTTTTCTGGCTGGACCGTATCCGTGAACGTCCGAATCCGCCGGAAGTAGTACTCATCACGGCTTTTGGGGATATCGAACTGGCTGTGGCTTCACTGAAAAGAGGGGCGGCGGACTTTATAGTGAAGCCCTGGGATAATGATAAATTATTGTCTACTGTTATAACTGCCTGGAATGCTCGTTCCGGGAGAAAACAAAATTCCTTTCGGAAGGAATCCGAATTTCTTTCGGAAGAAACAGATTCTGTCGTTACTTTGCTGGTCAACTCCCTTCTCCGGAAATATGCGACGGCATATGGAAAACCTTTTCCCGGTATTACCCCTGATGCATTGCGTAAATTATCGGATATAATACTTAGCGGCGATCTAACCCTCTTACAGCAAACGATAGAACGTGCCGTGCTTCTTTCAAATTCACCGTCGCTGGACAGCAGTGATTTTTATCTGGAAGATCCCTCTGCCCCGGCATCCCATCCGGTGACTTTGGAGGAGATGGAGAAGCAGTTTATCAGTGAAGTGCTTGCCGATAAAAAAGGAAATCTGACTCTTTGCGCACAGCAACTGAATATAAGCAGGCAGACGCTTTATAATAAAATGAAGAAATATGATCTTTCCTATTGATCAGATAGTTCTTTTATTACTTGACTACGATCATCACATATTGATTTTCCTTTATCCGGGTATTATCGAGTAACTCCAGCAGTTTCTGTTGTGCCGGAGAGCCCGTTCGTTTTACATTCATGCGCATTTCCGTCAGGGTACGGATCATATAAAGATAATTGTCCGTTTGTCCGTCCGGCCAAAAGGTAAGTCCGCCGTCCAGGTCGTTGATGAAGCCTTGCTCTCGGCGTGGAAGTACAAATGTTTTACCTTCCTCTTTCAGATAAACGGCCTGGTAACTCAGTGTCGGTTTATATTCATATTCGTATCCCAGCCAGCTTACAAGTTTTGGCCCCTTTTTCTGGTATATGCCCATAAATAATCCCTTGGGATTTTCGTATAATGTACGTAACCACATTTTCCCGTCTTTCACTTCCTGTCCTTCTTCATAATCGGAAAGAACTCCGGATTTCCCGAAATGGATATTGTAGAGCGGAACGACCGTTTGCGGATCGCGTAACTGATATACCGTATCGCAGAAGGGGATCATAAATGTCATTTGATCCTGTGCTTCATTCCACCAGGAGGTCTGGAAGAACGGGATATTGTCCGTCTCTTTCCTGGAGAGTGCCGATTGTTCTTTCAGCATGAACTTGCAGAGAGTTTCTCCTTCCAGATTAAAGGTCAGCAAACTATTCGGAATACCTGTTGAGTCTTCATAATGACTTAGCATATATCCGGAAGAAGAGAATCCCAGAAGTTTATCGTTTTGCAGGTTGATCGGGTATTTTTTTTCTACTATTTCCGGAAAAACATATCTGTTGATTGTCAGCATAGTATCCAACGGTGGGAGTTCGGCGATCTGCGGATAATAAGGATCGTCGGTTCCCCTGTTATTTTGATCTTTACCACTCAAGGCACAATACATGCGGGTAGTCTTTTTGTCATAGAACAGGTTGTGCCCGTTCATTTCATTGTTCCATTTGTAGGCCAGTGCTTTGAATCCGTAACGTTTACTCGGTTTCCCTATTTTCCGGTAATAGAGCCGCGGATTGTTGAATGTCAGAAAAGCGTTACTATCCGGTATGGCTATGGCCTGTGTAACTGTATAATTTGCATCTCCGACAATATGATACTCTATTTCTGATGCGATCTGGCTGAGTTTCAATGGTTCTTTGTCGCCCTCGATCGTCTTTTCCAGGTCGATGGAGATTGGAGTTGCCGTATAATCTACCTTCCCTTCGTATTTGGGCGGAGTGACCGGACGGATATTCTTTTCTTCTTTTCCTTTACAGCTGCCCAGGATACTGAGACATACGGTACAGATAGCGATCAGAGCAGAAAGCGTTTTCATGATATGCGTTGTTTTAATAGATTGCATCAAAAATAAGGATAATTTGTTTAATTGTACTTATTCGGTACGGTTTTATCGTTTATTTACGAAAAAATAGTAATATTATTGCTTTTCAGCAATTTAATTGCTTTATTTGTATATACTAATCTAAATACCAAATCAATATGAATGCAAGTTCGAAACTTTTGGGTGGGTTGTTGATCGTTTTGACAACCGTTTCTTGTATTACAGGAAATAAACGTGACAGCGGGCGTAAAAACCTTTTGAAAGATTGTCCGGTTGTGGCCGAATATGTTCAAGTGGGTGACGATAAGGTTTTATCATGCGACCAAAAACTTCTGGCGGATACGATCCGGCTCCCTCTCAGTTTCTTTGCTGAAGATCTGGAAATTATCAAACTGGATGGGCGGGATACGGCATTGGTTACCCAGTGCGGAGTCAGTCTTTCTGATAATTATATTTTGATACATAGCGGATATCCTCCTACGGCATTTAAACTTTTCGACCGGGAAGGTAATTATTTGACGGATATAGGGTCTGTAGGGCAGGGGCCCGGCGAGTATAAATTTGTGTACGATGCCCAGATCGATGAAAAAAATAATCGTGTTTATCTGATGCCCTGGCAGACAAGCCAACTATTGGTCTACGATCTGCAGGGAAATGTGTTGGATCCGGTGCCGTTGGGCATTCGTTGTCCTAAAGCCAAATTCAAGGTCGATCCGGATAGGGGGACAGTTACTGTAGCTGTATTACCGTTCCCGAATACACCGGCCGTTGTCTGGACACAGGACCTGTCGGGCAAGCATCTGGCGGAGGTTGCTCCCGGACATCTGGAAGTTCCGTGGACATTCAATAATGAGGTGATGTGTAATTTCAATATTCCCGGTGTATTTGATTTCGGTATTTTGTGCACCGACCCGACCCGTCCTGATTCATTATATCGGTATGACATCGAAAATAACCGGATATATCCTACCTTCACATTCAAGCATGTTGCCACCGATCCTATTCCCTGGCACGGTTATAATGAGTGGCCGGATCATTTTACCGGACAATATTCAGGTCCCCCGTCGTTCAACAGGTTGAATCCGGAACAGTTGCGACGCCAGGAGAAATGGTTCACTATATAGTCGACAAGAACACTTGTAAGGGTGCTTATTTTAAGATATATAACGATTATTTCGGCGATCAGGAGATAGATTGGCCTAGTTCGACTTTTTTTAACGGGTATTTTGTTCGTAACCTTGAACCGGGGAATTTATTAAGCGATATCGAAAATTTGTTGAAAAAAGAGGCTCTTTCCGGTGAGATGAAGAAAAAACTGACGGACCTGCAACATTCGATAAACGAGAATGATAATAATTATTTGATGATAGCACGGCTTAAAAAATAAGATATAAGTAAAAGCTGTATTAGGGAACGCTTTCTGTGTCGTTAGCGTACCCTAATACAGCTTTTGTGAAATTATTTAATTACTATCATGACGTTCTGATTGTCAGGCAGATCACTGAGGAACTTCTTTAATGATTCCTGTTTGGGGGAACCGGTCAGTTTGATTCGTTGTTTCAGGTCTTTTGCCGGGCGGATCATGTACATATATTCGTCTGTTTGCCCATCAGGCCAGAAAGGCAAGCCACCATCCAGATCGTTTGTCATTCCTATGGCTTTCAGAGGCAATGCTCTGGTCTGACGTTTGTTCTTCAGATAAACCATCAGATAGTCTTCAGAAGGGAAATCCCGGTTTTCTTTGTTTTTATTATCCAACCAGCCGGATTTGCTACTTTTCCCTTCCCGATGGACTTTCAGGAATACGCCTTTCGGATTTTCTTTCAGATCATCTACCCATGCTTTGTTTCGTTTATCTCCTTTATTGAATACATAGGTGGCTGACGCTTTGTATTTTCCTAAGTGGATATTATAGACAGGAATAATTGTCTGATGATCTGACAGGCGATAGACTGTGTCGCAATAAGTAGCAGAAAACGTTGGTTTATTATCATATAAATAGGATGTATTGTAAAGTGTAAAATTATAAAAGTTATCATCCTTTATTATTCCGAAAGAATCGATTCCAGCATAAAAGTTACAAATGGTATCATTTTTCAGATTGAATGTGGTTACCCCGTGATCGAATCCGGTTCCCGGGTAATTGAACCGTCGGAGATACATATCCGATGTGAATATTTCCGCCCAGTTTTTCAGGACATAACGGTTAGGTAATGAATCTGCATATAGATAATGTGTCCTGGCTAACACGCTGTCCAGAGGTGGTAATTCAACAATGAACTTGTCTGAATATCCGGTTTCAGGATCCAGTTTCTTTAATAACACGTACAGTTTCGTTGTTGCTTTATCATAAAACAGGTTATTTCCTGAGATATAATCTTTCCAATCGCCGTATTTTGTTTTCAGTCCTACACGTTTCCGTTTTTGTCCTTGCCTGTAAATATACAGTTTCGGTTGGTTCAGGGCAATGAAACCTCCGTCGACAGCAACCACATCGGTGACCGGATATTTATCATCTCCCACCTGAAAGTACTCGATAGTTGAAGCGACCTCGCTTAATCGCACGTCAGAGGATGTCAAGATGGTTGATTCGACATCTATCATCTCTACCGGTTTTGTCCGGTCATATCTGGCTGTATATTGAGGCCCGGTCGGCTGATGCGAAATCTCTCCTGTAGGTGAATAGTTTTTATCTTCACCCTTTTGCTTACAACCGGATAGAAGGATCAGGAAAGCAAAAAACAGGCTGTATGATATATCTTTCATTTATATCAATGTTTTAATTTCGCTAATATGACGATATTATTATCGTTCTCATGGAGCGATTGTGCCAATGTTGTCAGTTCCTGTCTTTTTTCTTCTGATAATCCGTCGGATTTTAGTGTTTCTTCCAACATGTTTTTCAGATTTGCCGGTTCCATGTTTTTGTAAAAATAGCCATTACAGAAAGAATAGAGTGCTCCTCCGATTTCAGATCCTCCTAGAAAGTCGTTATACAAACGGAAGAATGCTCCTTTTCCGGTTTTTTTATCCACAATATAATAGGCAGGAGGCGAAGAAGTGAAAGTATTGGCCGATTCTCTCACCGGGTAAGATGCATCACCCATGAAATGATTGGGAAGTTCGACGTAGCCGTGCCAGGGTATAGGATCTTCATAGAAGTTCAATGTGAAGCAGGGACGTAGACGGTTGTTCCGGAAATCATAATGGTAAAGACTGTCTACACGTGTAGGCATAATACAAAGGATATTTACATCAAAAGTACCTGCTATATTATTATTAGTGATTACTTCATTGCTGAAATCCTGTGGAGTCTGGAGATGTCCGGGTTCTATAAAGTTAATTCTATTCCCCTGGAAATCCTGTGTCCAGGCTATAGCCGGTATTCCTTGAAAGGGTAGTAAGACTACAGCGACAGTAGAATCCTGGGGATTCACCTGAAATGTCCCTTTGGGTACTCTCAGGCAAAGGGGAATAGGAGGTAACGGGTTACCTTCCAGGTCATAGACCAATATTTGGGTGCTTTGCCAGGGTAAGATATAAATGCGGTTGTTCTTTTCATCCAGACTGGCATCATATACATTCAGGTATTCATTGGGACCTTGGCCATAGGCTCCGATCGTAGTAAGGAATTTACCTTTCCGGTCGAAGAGTTTGAATGGGTTTTGTTTGTTATTCCAGATAAGTATATAATTATCGGAAGCAAGTAAACGGCTGTCGCTTACCAATGCTTCATCCCGATTGTCCAGATGAATGATCTCTGCTTCTTCTGTTAGGAAACTGAGCGGCAAACGTATGGAATCTGTTAATAGCTTCTGATCGCATGCAAGGACCTGATCGTCCCCGACTTGTACAAAGGTTCCGACAACTGGTGAATTTTCCAGTCCGTTACTGAATGACATGTTATTGCTGTTTTGACAGGATCCGGCCAATAACAGGCAGAGTGAACCGATAATAAGATTTCCAAACTTCTCCATAATAATGTTGCTTTGAATGATGTTGGAAGCAAATATATCCTTTAATATTGATAAAAGAGGAGAAAGTGAATTGACATTTTTAAAACAAACATTCGTTGTATGTGACTGGAATGTAATTGTTTACTGTTTTATCGTAGATAAAAAGCGTTGACATTTTCTGTTTCATGTCATTAAAATGTATTCAAAATCTCATCCAGTGTCAGGTTCTCGTCTTCCATTCCGAATTTTTCCCGTTTCATTCGTGCTTTTTTCTGGCTGATGGCGGAGGGAGTGATATAATAGATGGATGCCAGGTCTTTCGTACTGATACCGCTTTTCAGTAAGCAACAGAAAGCAATATCCTTCGTTCTGAGTAGCGGATAAGTCTCTTTCAGGCGTTCGGCAAATCCCGACCATATTTCATTGACGGTTTGGATCAGTTCTTCTATTTCTTCTGTTGTCAATTTCGATTTACTCTCCTCCGTACTCTCTTTGGTTTTACCGGTCAGAGAAGGGATTTTCTGGGAAGCGGAGAGACGGCGGAACAGTTGTTCGCGTAAAGCCGTGGCCCTTTCTCGCAGAGATATCAATTCCCGTTCTTTTTCAAGCTGGGCTACCAGGTTTTTCAATTCCTGTTCCTTGAGTTGTTGTTCACTGATTATTTTCTTTTTGCGTAAACGGCTGTAAATAATATACCAGATGGTGCAAGCCGTGATCAGTGCCAGACATAAGGACAGGAGGTAAATGTCCTGTTGTTTCTTTTTGAGTTTCAATTCATTGTTCTCGTTTTTCAATAATTCCTCCTGATACCTTTGTTTCATTATTTCAGAATGAACTTCACCGGAGATATTATTGAAGCTTTGCCTGTAATTTCTCCAGGCATAGTATATCTGTTCGGCTTTATTTCCCTGCTCATATAAATGAGCTTGCAGCTGATAGGCCCGGGTGGCTATGTAAGGGTTGGTGCTCTGTATCGCATTTTTCAGATATATCCCGGCTGAGTCAATTTCTCCGGCAGCTATATATATTTGTGCCTGTGCGAGCATATGGTACGGATAGCTTGTACGTCTGTAACCAAAATCTATGGCGGACTTCAGGGCGGTAGTGGCACTTTCTATATCTCCTTTTTCTTTTTCTATATCACTTATTTTCTCGTAGAAAAAGGCTGTCTGTTCTGTCGAACCGGCCTCTAAGGATTTTTGAATCGCTTTCTGGTAGTAAATGATTGCGCTGTCCGGTTGTCCGGTATACCGGTAAGCCTGTCCTATGTCTGCTAAGACAGCTGCTTTCCCTGGTATTGAAATGAAAGCCGTGTCTTGCAAGGATTGTAAGTGCTGCTGCAATGCCTGCTCCGGTTTCTCATTACTCAGAAGAGAAATGCCGCTATATTCGTATAACCTGGTGCGCAGTGTCGCATCGGGAGCAAATGGGATACCGCGGACAAAGAAAGAATCGGCGCGTACATAGTTATTCGCATTCATATTGATGAGTCCAGCCCAAAAACATGCTTTAGAGGTATTGACAGAATCATTGTTGGCGATGAATATATCGATCGCCTCCGATATCAGAGAATCTGTCCGGATCCTGGTTCCTTTCTGTATTTCAGCGACTGTGTGATACAGATTATATTTTGCCTTAGGATAGTTCGCGAGTTTGTCGGGATTGTTGATTTTGCGCAATAATATCAATGTACTGTCCGGTTTATTGTTCAGATGACTTTCTGCTTGCTCTAACCAATAGTTTGTTTCTCTGCCTGTACAGGCAGAGAAGGATAGTATAATAATGAACAGCAAAAAGTCATTTCTCATGATATGTATCGGGTTATATACAAAAACTTGTATTATTTAGTATCCTAATTTGAACTCCTGATCGATAGCCGGAATACCTTCGCTCATCCATTGAGGCATCGGCTGGTTATTCAGGTAATGCTGGAAGAACTGGAACATACGTTTTTGAAAATCGATACGGTTTGCCAATCGCATCGGCCAATGGATCTCACCTGTGTAATTAAGTAACCAAACCGGCTTCTGCAGGCGTTTAAGAGCTACAAAATATTCGATTCCCTGATACCAGGGCACATGACCGTCGTTATCGTTGTGCATGATCAGGATAGGCGTCTCCACTTTATCCATGGTGAATAATGGTGAATTCTCCATATATTGCAGCGGAGAATCCCATAAGGTGCCGCCGATACGGCTCTGTCCGTGCTCATATTGGAAAGAACGGTTCAATCCGGATCCCCAACGTATTCCTCCGTATGCACTGAACATATTCACTACCGGCGCACCGGATTCGATGGCTGCAAATAAATTGGTGCGGGTGGCCAGATAGGCAACCTGGTATCCTCCCCAGCTATGTCCCTGTGCGCCGATTCCTTTCTCATTTACATACCCTTTGGCGATCAATGATGTGATTCCCGGCATTACACAGTTGAAGCAACTTTCTCCGGGATAACCGTCAACGTAGCGTACATCCGGATTAAAGATAATATATCCGTTGCTGGTATAGAAATGATAATCGATAGTGGAACGATGAGGTTCCGGCATATGGTAAGCGTAGAGTGTTTCCGAATTACGTTCATAGAAATTAACGATGACCGGATATTTCTTTGCCGGGTCGAAATCTGCCGGTTTATAGACTACCCCTTCCAGAGGAACACCATCCAGAGAAATCCAGGACACAAGTTCTGCCGTACCCCAGTTCAATTTATCTTGCTGGTCTCCTCCATGTGTCAGTTGGATGGATTTTTTGAAGCTCAGATCGGATAGCCGTATGTCCGGATATTGTTCAAATGTTTCTGATGTATAAATTACGGCATCTGCATTTTTAGCTTTGACCGGAGTTTTCAACATAAAGTTTCCGGCCAGTAATGTCTTGGGTACGGCAGGAGTAGAAAGAGATGCATTGTAATATCCCGAACCTTTTGTTTTCTCGTTGAAAGCCAGTAATAACTGCGACTTTTTTGTATCGATGAATTTATCTTCTTTATCCAATTGTATCAGACGGTAAGAAAGTTGTTCCTTCCGCCCGTTGATTGTGAGGTTGACAGGAGCGACCTCAGCCATAGGATCGAATTTCCATATATCATAACGGTCATATAATAAGATATTACGATCGTCTGCCGTCCATCCGGCAAGGCCGTGCGGAGACGGAAAATCCGGAACATCGTTATCCTCGTCCCATGCCGCAAATGTCGCAGGAGTGGTCAGGCGGTATTCTTTTCCGTTTCCTATGGAATAGGTATACCAGGAACTGTCTTGAACGCAGTACCAGTAGGCGTAAGAACCTTTCGGGGAAAGGCGCATATTGGTGTTTGCTGCTTCCTTTATCTGTTTGCGGTCTCCTGTTTCCATATTTATCGTATAGATGTCGTAACGGCTTCTGCCTTCCCACATTTGTTCCGTAGCGTATGGTAAATTGGTTGATAGCAAGGCGATCGGGGCATTTCCTTCATCGGCTGTCAGCAGATTCGGGATATTTTTGTCTGCGAGCTGGAATGACTTATTACTGTTGATATTATATACGGCAGTATACGCCTTTTTCAAGTCTTTTTGTTTGTTATATACCTGCTGGGTGTATTGAATATCTTCGTCCCATTTCCATATCTGTACGTCCGGACGGTTTTCGTCCAGTTTTGTAGTGTCTTTTTGCAGTGGGGCAGGTGCTGTTCCGAAGAAAATACGTTCGGAGTTTTCAGAAAAACGCAAGTCGCCGTTTCCGCTGATTACCCAACCGGCAGGAAGAAAGTTGTCTTTTTTATCTGCGATCGGGCGTGCTGATGTGTTGTTTTCAGCCAGATAAAGTGAGTATAATGTATTTGTGGAATCTTTGTCCGGGCAATGAAGAAAAGCTATTTTATTTCCTGTTTCATTGAATGTTACTTTTGAGATAACACCTTTCCCTTCGAAAATCAGAGAACTTCCCTTGTCAGGATTGTAGGTGCATAATGTCGAATCGGTCGAATAATATAAAATATTACTTTTCCTGGCGAAACCGAATTCTTTTACATCTGAAAACGACATCTCTTTACTTCCGTCCAGTGCACGGACATGTAATACCGTATCCGATTTACTGTTCCGTCTATAAGCGATCCAGTCTGCACTTTCGGATAGTTTGTATGATTTCAGCGAGTCGATCGTCTCCTTTTTCTCCCGGAGATTGAAAATGACCAGTTCGTCCGAAGGCATATCTTCTTCTTTCGTCTTTTTAAGTTTCAGTGCTTCTACTTTTTCGAGTTCCGGCTTTTTGGTAACCAGCAGATAGCCGGAAGAGGCAGAAAACTCGGCGTGGCCCGCAGGAAGAAAAGAGGCGGTCATCTCTCCTTTGGCATTATAAACGAAGAGGCTGGCATCTCCCCGCCAGGGTTCCATTTTACAGGCAACCCATTTCCCGTCGCGGGATATTGTCTGTTCCGTGATGCGTTTCCAGTTAACCATTTCGTCGAAGGTCATTGCTCTTTTCGCTTCTTGTGCGGAAACACTGCAATAAGCGCTCAGACAAATTAAAAGTACCAGTTGTTTAAGATATCCCATATTGTTGTATTATTAGTGTATGTATAATTAATGTTTGTAGCATACACTATGCTTTGTTTTTTTGCAAAAATACAAAGTAATTCTGTTGTTAGTACTATTCTCTTCTTTTGTTCTGTAGGAATGATAAGACATTCATGGAAATATCTTATTATTTGAATGGAGAACAGGTAGATAATTTGTACTGTAGTATAATTGAGGAGAGAAAGAAAGTCAGTTTCAGTTTAGGATATACTGTAATGCCAGAAAATTGGAATTCTAAAGATGGAAACTTAAGTAATGAGGATATTTACTTTTTTACTTTAATCCGGTTTAAAGAATATCTTATTAAAAAATATGATAAATTGAAAAAACGCAGAGATGTAGATGTTTTGGCATGTCTTAAAGATGAGGTTTTTGCATTAATGGAGGAGTATGGGATCATTTAATTCATTTTCGGGACTATCCATAATTTTGTGTAACTTCGAAACTATAGGATAGTCCCATTTTAGAGCCCCTTTTTCTGTTATAGAAACTTGCTTTTATTTCAATTCGGCCAGTGCTGCTTTGATACGTTTGATAGCTTCCACGATATTTTCATCACTGGTAGCATAGCTCATGCGGATACATTCGGGAGCACCGAAAGAAGTACCGCCTACACAAGCGACGTGTGCTTTTTCCAGCAGATACATAGCCAGATCGTCAGCATCTTTGATCGTGTTGCTTCCGTCTGTTTTACCATAATAATAACTACATTTCGGGAACAGGTAGAAAGCACCTTCCGGTTTGTTGATCTCGAATCCCGGAACTTCTTTTGCCAGCTCCACGATCAGGTCGCGACGGCGTTCGAAAGCTTTGCGCATTTCTTCAACCGGTTCCTGTGATCCTGTGTAGGCAGCTTCCGCAGCTTTTTGAGATACAGAGCAAGGACCTGAAGTATATTGTCCCTGTAATTTGTTCACAGCTTTAACGATCCATTCCGGTCCGGCAATGAAACCGATACGCCAGCCTGTCATTGCATATGCTTTGGAAACACCGTTTACAATAACTGTACGGTCTTTCATGCCATCGACAGAAGCAATACTGTGGTGTTTGCCGATATAGTTGATATGTTCGTAGATTTCGTCAGCAACAACGATAATCTCCGGATGTTTCTTCAATACTTCAGCCAGACCAGCCAACTCTTCTTCACTGTAAACAGAACCTGTCGGATTGGAAGGTGAGCAAAGGATTAACGCCTTGGTCTTCGGTGTGATCGCTGCTTCCAGCTGTGTCGGATTGATCTTGAAGTCCTGTTCGATACCTGCCGTAACGATTACCGGTTTACCTTCAGCCAATTTAACCATTTCAGGATAACTAACCCAGAACGGTGCCGGAATGATTACTTCATCTCCGGGATTAACCAATACCAGGATAGTATTACAAACGGATTGCTTTGCTCCATTCGCGCAAGAAATCTGAGTAGCTGTATATTCCAACCCGTTTTCATTCTTTAGTTTGGCTACGATAGCATTGCGTAATGCCGGGTAACCGGGAACCGGAGAGTAACGAGAGAAATTGTCGTCTACCGCTTTTTTAGCTGCTTCCTTGATGTGATCAGGTGTGTTGAAATCAGGTTCTCCCACACTCAGGTTGATAACATCGATACCTTGTGCTTTGAGCTCATTGCTCTTCTGAGACATCGCCAACGTAGCGGAAGGCGATAAACTTGCTAAACGATCTGAAACTTGTGTCATGACACTGCTGTTTGTATAGGTTATTTTAAATAGTTGCGACAAAAGTAATTAATAATCGGATTCTTTGCAACAATTTGCTAATTATTTGATGTTGTGAAGAACATGCCCCATACGCTCCTTCTTTGTCTTCATATAAAACTCATTATATTTATTCGGAGTGACTTCGATAGGAACGTTTTCCACGATAGTTAAGCCATACGCTTCCAGGCCTACGCGTTTTATCGGATTGTTGGTCATCAAGCGCATTTTCGTGATGCCGATATGTTTCAGAATCTGTGCTCCGACACCATAATCGCGTTCATCGGCCTGGTGACCCAGATGCAGGTTGGCATCTACCGTATCCAATCCTTCTTCCTGAAGTTTATAAGCCTTCATTTTATCCATCAGACCGATACCGCGTCCTTCCTGATTCAGGTAAACGATAGCGCCGCGTCCTTCTTTCTCGATCATCTGCATAGCTTTATGTAACTGTTCGCCACATTCGCAACGCATCGAACCAAAAATATCACCGGTAGCACAAGATGAATGTACGCGAACTAATACAGGTTCGTCACCCGAGATATCTCCTTTTATCAAAGCAATATGTTCCAGTCCGTTACTTTTCTGACGGAATGGGATCAGGTGGAAATGACCGTATTGTGTAGGCATATCTACTTCGACACCTTTGTCGACAATCGATTCTGTTTTCAGGCGGTAAGCGATCAGATCCTTGATGCAGATAATCTTAATATCGAATTTTTTAGCAACTTCCACTAATTGGGGCAGACGAGCCATAGTCCCGTCTTCGTTGATAATCTCAATCAATGCTCCTGCCGGATAGAGACCGGCCAGGCGTGCCAGGTCGACTGCTGCTTCCGTATGTCCTGCACGGCGGAGTACGCCACGTGAACGGGCGCGTAACGGATTCACATGTCCCGGACGTCCCAGATCGGAAGGCTTCGTTTGTGTATCGGCCAATGCCCGGATTGTTTCAGAGCGGTCGAACATGGAAACACCGGTCGTACAGCCACCTCCCAGTTTGTCGACTGTTACGGTGAACGGAGTTTCGAGCATGGAAGTGTTTCTGGCAACCTGCATGTCCAAATCCAGTTCCTGGCAACGTTCTTCTGTGATCGGGGCGCATAATACACCACGACCGTATGTCATCATGAAGTTTACTTTTTCGGGTGTTATCTTTTCCGCAGCTACAATAAAGTCTCCTTCGTTTTCGCGATCTTCATCGTCGACTACGATCAGGAATTTTCCTTCACGGAAATCTTCAATTGCTTCTTCGATAGTGTTTAATTTGATCTCACTCATATCATTTTTAATTTTTAGTTTCCAAATTGCTGATCATATCCTCCAATTCCTGACTCGTCTTTTGTACAACCTGTATATCATGACGTAATAACTTGCGCTGGTACGTGGCGAGCAGATAGACCGGTAATCCTACCGGAAAGAATATGCCGAGCGCCAGCCCGATTTTTCCTTTGAAATGAGTACTCCGTTGGTTATATCCGCCAATAACAGGATAATCCATCAGTTTGTTGAGTATCAGGTTCTGATCTGAATTTCCCAATTCTTCAATAATGCCTTCCATTTCTGCAGCCAGCTGTTCGGCTGTATGATCTTTTCCTCCCTGTTTCCAAAAAGTAAAATAATTGAGCCAACGTTTATGGTTCTTCAGATATACGACGCAGTCTTCAGCCAGTTTTTCCAGACGCGGTAACAAGCCTACATAGTCGGGAGTGAAGATGATCACCTCTTTTTTTTCCACCTTACGGCCTGCGCGTTTACCGATAAAATTCTTCAGGGCGTTCAGGTAGGTGTCTGCATTTAATATCACACTGTCATTTACGGCCTTGTAAGTCAAGAAAATACCTAGTGGAGCCAGGACTGCGGAACTCAGCCACATTCCTTCCCAGGCGGGCCATATACCGTCGCGTGCCATTTTGAATCCTATATTATCTACAATATAATAGAAGATAAACAGGATAACGGAGATAACGACCGGCATACCTAATCCTCCTTTACGGATAATGGCTCCCAGTGGGGCCCCGATAAAGAAGAAAACGATACAGGCGAATGAAAGTGTGAATTTCTTATGCCACTCGGTCAGGTGGCGACGTAGCTTATAGGCTTCGTCTCCCTGAGTAGCGGCTTTAAAATAATAATCGGCTTTTACGCTTTCGATATTTGATTTGGCACGAACGAGCAATGCAGCCTGGCCGCTCGGTGTTTCTGCCAGATACAGGCTGTCGAAGTTAATGACTTTGGCTGGTTCGTCGGAATTTTTAGTCAGCGAGTCTGTTTTGTTTGTCGATGCAACTACGGCTGCACCCGGTTCCTCCTGTAAAACCGATTCTTTTTTTGACTTGGAGAATGTTCTCTTATACGACATGTCATAGACATTCTTGGCATTGAGCGCTTTAATGCTGTCGAGTCGAACGCTCATGGAATCGATGGAGGTCTGCAGATCGTTCAGTTGCTTGCCCATATACTGGTTTGCCATGAGAGACTCGTCGGAGCGGGAGAAATTGGCATCGAATTCGATCAATATCTCTTTGTTCTCGAATGTCTCCCTACGATAAGGAACAGCCGTTTTCTTGCTACTGCTTCCCGACTGGTTTTCCATGTTCTCGAATGATTCTCCGTTGAAGAGAGATAACACGAGGAACAACTTATCGGCTGACGTTTTTAGCCTGCCGGAGTCGGCAACGATCACACTGGTCTTATTGAATCCTTTCGAATAATCATAGATCATGACATCCTTCAATAACCCGGTCTTATCCTTCTCTTTCACATATACATTGTATCCTGTGATTTCTCCATAGAACACCCCTTCCGGAATATCCAGTTCCGGTGATTTCTGACGCATGGAGTAGAGTAGGGTATATAATTTGACCTGTGCGACAGGCATTACATTGTTTTGAAAGAAAAAAGCGCCGATACTGATAATCCCCATTGTGATGATCAGGGGACGCATGATATGAATAAGCGATACCCCTGCCGATTTCATAGCCAACAGTTCCAGGCGCTCGCCCAAATTACCGAAAGTCATAAGAGATGCCAGCAGGATGGCCAGCGGGAGAGCCATGGGGAAGAGTGATAATCCAGCATAAAAGAACATTTCGCCGAGCACAGGAATCCCCAATCCCTTTCCCACCATGTCGTCTATGTACCTCCAAAGGAACTGCATGAGTACAATAAACAGGCAGATACCGAAGGTCATAATGAACAACGGCAGGAAAGTCTGCAGCATAAATGTATATAATCGTTTTATCTTCAACATTACCTATCCGGGTTGACGGGGCAAAAGTAGTGTAAAAAACGATAAGAACATTACATTATTCTCTAAAACAACCTAAATACCGAGTGTCCGTTTCAATTCTTCCACTTGGGAATCCCATAAATTGATGGAATCTTTCTTTTCATCCGGCTCGGCAAAGTCTGTTATTTCAAGAGCGGTCGCTCCGGTAAGTTCGACTGTGTGAATTAAAAATTCGAAGTATACATTATCCTCTTCCTCGTCTGTCCATCTGTAACGGATACTTATTTCCGGTTTTACGGCAAGTACTTCCGCCTCTTGTTCATCCCTGTTCCATTTAAAAATGTACGTGTTATTGTTAATCGTTACATCATCAGCAAACCAGGCCGACAGTCCCGGAGGGGTAGTGAGGTGATTCCATAAACTTCGTCGCGAAACTTTATCGAAAATGTATTCGATATGAAACTTCTCTTTTTTCATCTTTCATACAATTATTTGCGCAGCAAGTTAGTCATAAAGATTGATATAACCCAATATTATTAGAGTAAAAAAGCTTCTAATTTTTAACGGCTTAGCTGAAAGCCCTGAAAAATAATAGATTTTTTTTCGCAAAAGTGTTGCATAATATAAAAATTACCTCTACTTTTGCAGCGTCAATAAGAGAAATGACACCAAAAACATGATGGCGAGATAGCTCAGCTGGTTAGAGCGCATGATTCATAATCATGAGGTCCCCGGTTCAATCCCGGGTCTCGCTACTCTGAAAATCAAGCACTTGCGATGTTGTTCGTAAGTGTTTTTCTTTTATGTGAAATCTAGGTGAAATCACATGGGCTTAATATAAAGGTTGTTTAATTTATTGAGGCGATTATTTATTCTGAAATGATTATTGGGTCTTTGTATATGAGAATAGGGTATACCCCCCCCTATTGAAGATCGTAAAGAAGGTATAACCCGGTGTCAATATTTTTTTTTGTTTTTTATGCAATCCTATTCTTTCTCTTCTTGCCTTAAAGATGTTCTTTATGGGTGTAGTTTAAGAAGAATAGGAAAAGGCTGGTTTTAGGCAGCCTTTTAACTATTACTCAATAAACAATTCAATACATACTTACTTGACTAATCTAAACATAGTAACTTTTAGTCCTTTGTCAGGGAGATTGATTACATGCATATCGCCCAAATATCTATTATCGAGTTTATATCTAAATTCATAGAGAGGAACATTTTTATACCTCAAATACGAAAAACCTATTTCAGTATTATTTTTATCCAAACAGAGTTTATATTCATTACTAGTGTCTTTTTTCATAATATCTTTAAACTCTTCGTAATATTTGAGCCGTTCTTCATAAGGTGCATTGGGATAACCGGTGTCTTTTGTTGGTTTTTGCGTAAAATCATACAAGTCTACATTATGATTTTTTTTTGAGGATAATTTGTATTCTGAAAAAAGGAAATCTGTAGTTATGATATTTTCACGTAGATCAAAATCATAACTTTTATCTTTGACGGTTATGCTTCTTGCTTCTACATCACTAAATAAGCTCTCTTCTTTATGGAATAAATCAATTACAGAAAGTCCAAGTCCAAATTGATCATAATATTTCCCATCTCCTAACTCTTTCATTGCTTTATCTGCAACAGATTCCGCTTGATGTGAACAAGAACTCAAAAAAAATAATACTGATAAGGTAATAAATAGCTTAAATTTCATGATCTAATTTTTTTATTGTTGATTATTGTAAGACATATAACAGTGATCTAATTCACTCGCTGAAAATAACAAGTAGCTAAAAAGCTTAGTTTCGCATCTAACAGAGTAAATGAATTGACATCTGTAACCTTTAAAAAATATTTATTACTTATTCCATAGGGGTTACCGTTGTTATCGTTGTACAATCTCACAGTAGTACCATCGGGACTAATATAATAGAATTTAGCTTCTTTATCCCCCAATGAATTTGTATAGAAGCATTTTCCATGAACTTCTGCATCTTGAACTTCGCCATTCAAATAGTCTTCATGTGTGAATATCTTTGGTTCGGCGTATTGTTCTGTAAATTCTATAACTTCACTCCAAATAATTACATCACCTAGTTTATTGTCATATTTAAAGGTTCCGTGAAATACAGCTAAAATTTTTTGTTGTTTTTCTGAAAACTGAATACGCTTGTCTTCGTCTGAAGAACATGAAGTGATAATAAAGATTGGTAGAAATACCATTAAAAGGAAGAACTGTTTCATACTAGATACTTTTAATTGAACATATAATTAATAAAATCATTCATTTTCACACGTTCAATCAAAAAAGAACGTGGGCTTGTCACTTATTTGCCAAAAGGTACGACCAAGCACCACACAACTAATAAGCACAGCCCACGCTATACGCGTAGACGTTTTATGTGCCTATTATTCCAGTTGCTTAAAATTGGTCGTTTCTTTGGCAAGAATAATAGCAAAAACGCTAAAGATTCAATAAATGGCCAGAATAAGACGCTTCTACATCTAACCAAATACAAATATACAAGGTTTATGTTTATACACAAAAAAGCTGCTCTGATTAATTCAGAGCAGCCGTAAAAAAACATTATATGGAGATTCGCTATTATCTACCCCTATGATGTTGTCAATGTGCTTTATATATGAGCGTTTAGATGCTTGATCTCTTTTTTCTTTAATATTCATCATTGTATGCCAATCAAGAATACCTCGTGACAATTTGACTTTTCCTTGTTTGACCCATGTGCGAATACAATCTTCTGTTACGCCTAATGCTTCAGACCAAATATAAAGATTGCGGCCATTAAACTTATTTCTCTTTTTCATTCTAATGTATTTTTGATGAGGCAAGAAAGGTTATTTGCTTGGAATAAAATTTCATTTCTAGCCTTGTGTAATAATATGTAATTATTCTATATTCTGAGAATGAGCAATGTAACGTTGTAACAGCTTAAATTATATATTTTCTTTTATTGGTAATTATAATGTATAAAATTTTCTGTTACATTGTTACATTGCTTTATATCAGAGATTTGAGAGTGAAAAGCTTGTTACTCTTCTGTTACAAAATTTATCGGGAAATGGAAAGGTCTGCCGTTTTTGCTCTTACCACAAATATTATGGTAACGCATTTGTTTAGGAGTAGAGATTCCCATTTCTTGCCTTAAGCATTTACTTATGTCCGAAATAGAATACCTATTTCCTAGTAAGTCTCTAAATTCACTAGCAGTAATGTATAAGTCCCTATTTGACTCTGAAATTTTTTCTTTTACAATTACTCCAATGTCTTTCGCTAGTTTACTTCGTGATTCTTTTAAAACATTTCCTAAAGCCTCAGTATATAACTGTTCTTTACTAAACCATTGTCGAGATAATGATTTTGGAACGCTCATTTCCCTATTCATGAGGAAAAAGAGAAAGGCTGGAATTTCCTTTTCAAGCTTTTTGTCAAAATCAGCATCGAAATTTTCAATTTTTCCTACCTTCCGAACCCAAAAGCGCATATCTTCAGTGTCTAGGTGCGCAAAATCTGTTTCCTTATTAGTGCACAAGGTGAATTTTCCAAAGAAAGGAATAGAAACATGTTCAGAATGCATTTTTCGAAGTAGTATCTTATTTGTGGTGCTATCCTGTTTAAGTCGTTCTTTTATAAATGATTCTGATATAACAGTTTCGTCAATCCCTATTGTGAGTTTACTAGCAAACAATCCGTTAAACTGTTGTCTGTATTGATCGATATTGAGAATAACAGCATTTGTTCCGAATAGTAAACTGTCAAATTTCAGCAAAGTTGTTTTACCAGTACTTTGTTCTTTGCTGGTTAATACTAGTATCGGTTGTAATTGTTCGGGGTCTCTTATCAATAAACTATATCTGTCGTATCCTAATTGTAGTTGTTCTCCAAATATGTGAGAAAATAATTTCTCTATTGTCGGAAAATCCCCTTTTTTAGGTTCCCATCTAGGAGGTGATGATAGGTTTAGCCAACCTTTTATTTCATATTGATAGCTTGTCCAACTGTGCTTAACAGTCCATCCATGATATTTGCGAAAAGTGGATAATACACGACCATCTTGCTTCAGTTCCATCTTATCGCGTAATATCCATTCTTGATTCCCATCCGGTTTTAGAACAAGCTGATAATATTTATCAGCAACTCTTACAATGTCATTGACATTGATTTTCTCTTTCTTTACATCATTCATTTTTTTGTCCTCCATCCTTTAATGCTTGATCAATTTCATTACTGTACGCATAGCGATTCCTTCCGATTCGGTAAGTGGGAATTATTCCATTATTAACTAACGCCTGTATGCTCGCAGAAGAACAGTGGTAATGTTCTGCCATTTTGCGGATACCTTTTAAAAGAACTCCTTTGTTAAAACTCTTTAAATCTTGCATAGATTAAAAATATTTAGTGATTAATTATAATGCAAAATTATTGATAGAGGATCTTAATTGAAAGGATGAAAGATAGATTATAAGATAAGATATAACCTGTTGTAAATTAGTGTGTTGTCTTTTTTTTATAGGTTTTTGATGGATAATGTTGTTATTTTGGATTGTTTTAAATAATCCCATAGGTCGTATTGATCGCTAGTCCAATCAAACCCCACTAATTTCAAAATCCAGTAAGCAACATCTATCATATCATTCTTTCCTATAGATGTTTCTTCCATAAGATAATTGAAGAATGGTTTTAATTGCTGGCAATACTCTTTTGCATAACTTCGCTTTTTACCGCCTTTAGGAGCTTGTGCTCTGTCTTCTAGCACGGGGCGGATTGCTTTAAGGATATATTTGAGTGTGAGCTTATCTGTGATTTGCAAAGCTTTTGTTTCTTTTAAATTGAAACTGATATGATTTATTCCGGTTTGCGATAATTTTTCGAGTAGTTTTTGGGCTTCTGTGGCCGCTGTATGAGATGATGTTGCATGTTTAGGGATGGCATGTATCTTTAAATTCATAGATAATGCTTTGTAGTAACCAAAAAAAATGGAGATAACATCTTTTTGTTCATCAGTGAAAGCTTCTATTATATATTTTTTGGTAATAACTTTTTGTAAACAACCAAAGAAGTCTTTAGTAAAATTATCTAAGTCAGGCATTTCTTCTAATTTAGCGATCTCCTTAAAACGATCTAAATCAATATTTAGATCGTTCTCAATATATCTAGACAAATTAAGCATGTATGTTTTCCTTTCCTTGCTTTTCGATTTGTGATAACAGGTTGTTTAATTCTTCTTTGGATAGTGATTTAATCTTCATTAAAAGAGTATTATTATTATCCTGTAAAAGCATTCTACTATATTCTGCTCTTTGCTCCATAGGGTATAGTCCAATGTATAAATCAGTTGTTGATTTAATAGAATGTCCCATTGCAGCAGATATATATTCTTTAGGTACTCCTGCTTGTAGGGCATTTGTTGCGAAACTATGTCTTGACCATGTCATACTGATCTTTTGCGGAATACCTAGTTCTTTGCATGCAGCTTGTATACGTTCTAGTACGTTCTTATTCTCTTGCCGAACACGTTTTAATATAATTGTATCAGTAATAGGTTCTTCCCCCAATATCCACGGGAAAATTCTTTTGTTTAATTCAGGCTTAACCCCCCATTTATTTATAATAGCTCTAACCTCATCAATAATAGGAATAATGATTTCAATTACTTCCTCAGTCCTGTCCTGTGTTTTTCTGCGAATAAACCTTAACTCTTTTTCCCCTGACTGAAAGTGATACTCATCATAGGTAAGTAATGCAATATCTGCCATGTTCATTCCATTGGCAAGATATGAGAATATCCACATGTCAATACCTTTGCGAACATTGCTTCGATATTGTTCATTCCATTTTCCTCCTATTGGCGGTGTGAAATTCATTAGTGATTTAATAGTATCAATATTTATATAGTTACTTATTCTCTTCTTGCCTTTTTGTATTGTGATTTTTCCGTCACATTTCTTTCCGAATGGATATTGAACTTCTTTAACTAATCCTGTCTTTATGCATTCCCGGATAGCTACACGTATAGCACGGGTGTACATACCAATAGTAGTACTACCGCATCCATTTTTCTTCATATAAGCCTCCCAACCTTCTATTAATTCGGGCGATATACGGTCAAATTGTACATTTTTTCCTGCATATTGTGTGAATGATGCGTATGCATATTTATATGCTTCTTTGGTTCCGGCCTTTTTCTTTTCAATGATGCTAAGCCATACATCAGAGAAAGATTTGTCTGATCGTCCGGTTAGTTGTGATTTTAATAATTCCAAAGTAAAGGTTCCTTTATTTATCAAATTGGTTATGGTCTCTTTGACGCGGTCATATATTGCAATCTGTGATTCTTTAGTTTTCCATGCAGAAGTTAATTTTGATGCACCTTTGCCATTTGCTTTACACAGTTTATCCCACTCTTCTAAAGTGCAAAGCAATCCTGTTCTATAATAATATGTCCGCCTGTTTGAATTGACCCGGACACTAACAGGTAAGGATTCATTTAGTCTGCGGGTGTCTAATGTAAGACTCATGCAGACCGTTTCGATGCGGTCTGTTTTAATGGCTTCAAATGCTTTCATTTTGTATATAATTTCTATGTGCGAAATCATGGTGAAATCATGACTCTTGTAATGATACAAAACTACAAAAAACAAACAGAAACACCAAGAAATTGAAAATCAAAGTTTGTATAATATTTATAAAACATTTTGAAACAAAGAAAAATATGGGAAAACAGGCTGTAATTGATTCATAATCATGAGGTCCCCGGTTCAATCCCGGGTCTCGCTACTCTGAAAGTCAAGCAGTTACAGTAATAAGTAACTGTTTTTTTTATGTCTTTTCGTATGGTTTTTACCTGATTTTACATGTTTTTTGTGGGCAGAGTTAAACCAAGAGTTAAACCAGAAAATGTATGAGTACAACGGTTAACGTCTTGTGTTACAAGTCTAAAGTTTTGGCAAACGGCGAAAGTCCTTTAATGCTTCGTATCTGTAAAGATGGAAAGAAGAAGTATAAAAGTATTGGTTTCTCTATTAATCCTATTTATTGGGATTATACAAAAGGTAAATTGAAAAGAAACTGTAAAGGCTTTTATTGAGAGCGAAATAGATCGTTTGAAAGCTGAAAATCGAATTAATTATGCTTCTTCGCATAAACATTTTTTTAATTATAAACTGTTAGTTGTTCTCTGATGCGAATACATACTATCAACTTATATTGTAAGGAAATATAAAAGGTGCAAGGAAGAACAGGGAGAGATTTGTCCATTTTGGAGAACTAAATTCTCAAAAACATATTCTACAGCACTTTTAATCATTTTGTTAATGTTTATCTTGGTTGTTTATGATAAGCAAGGTAATTTTACGCCTACAAAATTAATCTATAATAGAATTGAAATGATATGAATAAACTAATAGTGCTATTAACTATAGTTCTCGCATTTTCGGGATGCAGCAAAAGTGATAATGAGGATGGGGAAGATTATATATCAACACAGTATGATGATTGTTTGGAAATTGAAGGATTAGTATACGGGACTAGATTATCAGAGAGTAATGCTGTACTAGATATAAAAAAGGGGGATTTGAGTCTTGGAGAAATAACGTGGCCAATAAAAGGGGGAACATTACAAACATTCAATTCTATAGAAGGAAGTATCAATAAAAAAATAGAAGGTGTATATATTCAGGATTACAAAGTAAATGGTGATAATGTATATATACTCATCAGATACCTTGACAAAGATGAACAAAATTATGGTGTACATGAAATTTTGCATATAAAGGACAATCGATTAGTTAAAAATTCATTCATAAAAAAGCAAATCACAAATAACTCTGGAATACCTTATCAACTCAAAGAATGGTATGATGGAAGTATTATTGTTTTAAACAATCCAACAATTAATCCTAATGAGAATGGTCATTTTTTTCTATTGTTCGACAAAAATCATAATCTTTTATTAGATGATCAAAGTGGCTTCCCTACAGGAGAGTATATTGTCGATATGTATCGGGAATTATTTTTCAGTGTTGCCCCCGTATGTGAAGGAGCAGGTGTTCCCAATAAACAACGTGTAGCGCTTATATACCAAGATATAAGAAATAATAAGCTTCAATGGATCAACGAAATATACAAAGGAGATCTTCCTGCAAAAATAACAAGTAAAGAAATAAGTGTTAAAGACAATATGGTCATTGGTAATGTTCAGTATACATTAGAAAATGGGGATAAAATATCCAAAGATTTAAAGATTGATCTTAATACGGGAGAAAATATATAATTGTTGGAGGAATAATTCGGGAATACGAAATAAGATCTACGAAGTAACCTTATTCGGAAAGAGGCTGAAATGCCGGATCAGGCTTTGATGTCGGTATTGAAAAGTATCTTGAATAAGGTGTGACCGTTCTCTGTCGTCAGGCTGAATTTGCATTGGTGGTTGGTCAGGACTTCCCTGACGAACATCAACCCGATCCCCTGGCCGGAAGATTTGGTTGTGAAGAATGGGGTGAAGAATTTCTGTCTGGTTTCTTCGCTTATGCCGGGCCCATTGTCTTCTATGATAATAGATAAAGGAGCATGGTGCGTATAGATTTGTATTTTGCCGTTTTTTCCGATCGCCTCATAAGCATTTTTAATGATATTGACCAGGACCTGTTCGAACTGGATACCGTCCACATGAATATATTGGTCTTCTTCTGTGAGGGATAAGACCAGTTCTATATTTCTTTGTTGGCATTCGGCGCTGGTCAGGGCATATACCGAACGGACCTGCTCGTTCAGGGAGATAAGTGAAAATGTCGGTTCGGGTATACGGATAACCTGCGCCAGGTTACTGATGAAACTGGCCAGATGTCCGCAGCGATCGAAGGATGCTTCGATTGCGGGCAGTACATATTCCCATTTATTGTTTTCATCCTGTTTAAAAATGTCGGTAACGACATTCAGAGTAGAGCCGATAGCACCGACGGAATTGTTTACTTCGTGCGACATCATGCGGATGATACGCTCGTACGATTCTTTCTCGATTTTCTGTAATTCATGTGTGATCTCTTCGATCAGGATAAAAGGATGTTTGAACCCCTGGTCGATAAAAGACGAATGGATGCAACGGTATATTTTATTTACTGAATTTCGGACCATCACGTCATCACCCAGTTTTAACCCGGCTAACGCAGGTGCCAGTTCAAAGGTCGATTCGTTGAATGTCTTTCCTTTGATTTCCGTAAGCTCGGAGATGTTCAATAATTTTAATCCGGAGGGATTTACCTCTACGATCTGTTTATCGAAGTTCAGGATGATGATCCCCTGTGGAGAGGCATGAATGAGCAGGTCGAGAAACTGGTTTTTCTCCCGTACTGCCAATCGTTCGCTCCGCAATTGTGAGATCATCCGGTTGAAGATTCCGATCAGTTCATTCGCATCTTTATTCCTGACCGGGCGCAGATGAGTGGAAAAATCCTGGTCTTTAAGAAGTTGCATGCCGCTAAGCAGGATGTGATACGGTTTGACCAGCTTATGGTAAATAAATGTAGCCAGCAAGAGTGATAAGATGGCGATACATTGTACGACCCAAAAGGGGATCGGCTCTTCCCTGAAAAAGAGAAAACCGATACCGCTTGCGATACAGGCAATAAAAGCAGCGATCGTCCAAAATATCAGCTTCGATTTCATTCCGGTAATTTGATATCGTATTTTTCAAGGCGGCGATATAACGTTTGCCTGGTCAGTCCCAATGCCGTTGCTATTTTGGAATGATTGCAACCATATAATTCCACCGCTTTTTGTATCATCTCTTTTTCTACCCTCTCCAGCGAAAGGATCGTATTCCCGCTTACAGGTTGGCTGGAAGGGACTTCTATATATTGCTTTTTGAAGTCGGCATCCGTAATGATTTTCTTTCCGGAAATCAGGATTGTCCGTTCTACCAGGTTTTTCAACTCGCGTATGTTTCCGTGATAAGGAAGTTTTTTCAGATATCCGTATGCTTCCTGTGATATTTCTATTGGGGACAAGTTATTTTGTTCCGCTTGTTTCTGCGTAAAATGATCGACAAGCAGAGGTATATCTTCCAGCCGTTCGCGTAAAGCCGGCATCTGTATCGTGATCAGGTTGATCCTGTAAAATAAATCTTCCCTGAATTTGCCTTGTGCCACCATCTCCGGGAGATTCTTGTTTGTCGCACAGATAATGCGCGTATCTACTTGCCGGGGTCTACTTTCACCCAACGGCTCGAATGTCTGATCCTGTAGCACCCTTAATAGTTTGACCTGGCAAACCATATCCAGTTCTCCGATCTCATCGAGAAAAATCGTTCCTTTGTCTGCGAGTTCGAAACGTCCGGTCCGGTCGTGGCGTGCATCGGTGAAAGCCCCCTGTTTATGACCGAACATTTCGCTTTCGAACAACGATTGTGAAATACCTCCCAGATTGACCTTTACGAACGGTTTGCCCTGGCGGTTGCTATTCTCATGGATCGCTTCGGCTATCAGTTCCTTGCCTGTTCCGCTTTCTCCGGTGATCAGGACAGGAGCGTTTGTGCGGCTGATGCGTGAAATTGTATTGAGAATCTGTTGCAGAAGGATCGATTTTCCGATGATCTTCTCAAAGCGGTCGGTCCTTTCCGTCTCTTTTCCGTCCGTCTCTTTTTCTTCGCTTTCCTGTAGCTGGATGGCAGTCTGTATTGTTTTCAGCAAAGCCAGGTTGTTCCAAGGTTTGGTGATGAAATCGAAAGCTCCTGCCCGTATGCCCTGCACTGCCAGGTTTATGGAACCCCAGGCGGTGATCAGGATTACCGGAACCGCCGGGCAGAAGATACGGACTTTCGCCAGTAACTCCAGCCCTTCCTCGCCGGTAGTCGTATTACTATAATTCATATCCATCAGGATCAGTTGCGGACAGGTGCGGCGCACGAAGTCGACCGTCTCTTGTGGGTTCGATGCTGTTGCAACCTCATATCCCGCCCGCTTCAGCACCAGGGTCAGTGAAGTCCGTACCGTTAGATCATCGTCACAGATAAGTATCATACATGTATTATTTCATTATTATCAGTACTGTAAAGTTACTAATTTTATTCATCCCGTAAGGCTTCTGCCGGTGGAATCTTTGCTGCCTGCCGGGCAGGATACCATACCGCTATCAGCGATATGACAGCCAGTAGACCGAATGCCAGTGCATAATTGATAAATTCCTGTTCATTCCCTATACCCGCATCCATTCTGTTTGCAATCGGAATATCAAGAAGTTCCAGTAATTCGGTATGCCCTATGTTGATGCAGATATTTACTCCTACTACGCTGGCGATAAATAACAGCAGCAACGTCTCTCCGAAAATTAATTTTTTCACACCCCACCGGGTCGATCCGAGTGCCAGCCGCAGACCGACTTCGCTCCGGCGTGCTTGCGTGCGGTACCAGAATGTCCCGATGATCCCCAGGAATATATTCAGGATCAGGAAAGCCGTGATCGCATAGATGCCATTCAAGTCATCTGTCGGCCAGTTCATTATCCGGGCATTCTTGTCGATCGATTTCAGTGAACTCATGAAATACGGTCCGAGCATTAATTGTTCCCGCATCTCCTTTGTAAACCGTTCTTCAAAATCTTTATCAGCACCCGGGCTTATACGCAGACATATTTGCATTTCCCGCAAATCATATTCCTCCCTTACTAACGGCAACAATATATTACAGAAATACGAGTTGAAATAGCCGTCTTTCATTTTTTCAGCGCTCCCGATGACAGTATGTTCCTTTCTGTCGCTGGTGGATGAAGTTAGTTTTTTCACATCTTCCAGCGGAACACTGTATTCTTCATTACCGAATAAGCCTTCCCGGTTCGGGGTGATCAGTATTTGGTTCGTTCCGGGAGCATCCCAGCCGCTAATCTCTTTGGCGGTGGTATTTATTCTGAATACATCGAAGAAACTTTCTGAAACCCATCTCAGCCGGAATGTGACATTATGGGTCGTGTCTTCGTCAATATAATAGCCGCTCATGTAGCTGGATCTGTCAAATGGTGCCGCCCATTTGGAAAAACATACATTTTCTACACCTGGATAATTCTTTACGCGATTTAGGAATGTTTGTGCCAGTGCCAGTTTGTCCACTTCTCCCGTTTCTCCGTTTCCTTCCGTGTTGTTGAAGGAAGTGTCGGGCCTTTTTTGCATCTCGATCACATACGTGTTCTTTGTGTCGAAACCGACCGGTTCCCAATAACATTTTCCCATATAGTACAGGTAATCGACGCAAAACCAAAGCACGCAAAATACAAGTATGTATTCCAACACGATCCAGGCATTCGTTTTACGTTCGTTCCAGATAATTTTAAATATGTGACGTATCATAATTATTTGTCATTTTGATTGAGTGAATTAATGATCTTCATCCGTGAAGCCCGGTAAGCCGGTATGCCGGCAGAAAGGAGATTGATGATCAGGCAAACGGCAAATACCGCCAGCAAGACCGGGAAAGAGATGAGCGTACTGACCGGGATCATACTGTCTGCCGGGACATCCAGCAGCCAGTCCCGCATCCGGAAGACAACGACGTACGAGAGTACCAATCCGATCACGCCGCCGATCACCGAAGTGATCAGGTTTTCAAAAAGCACCTGTATCAGGATCGTATATTTCTTGGCTCCGAATGCTTTTCGGATACCGATCTCTTCCGTCCGCTTCTTTATACGTGAGAGGCTTAATCCAGAGAGGTTGATTGCCGGTATCAGCAGCAGGATCAGCAGGATAAAAATCATTTTCCTTTTTTGTACGGCAATAGCAGAGGCTATCTCTTCGGCATTGTTCCCATAAATGCCTTTCTGGAAGATCTTGTTATTTACCGGTCCTTTCAGATAAAGAATCCAGGGGCTGTGTTCCGTTTCGAATTTTTTCTCCATTCTTCGTACCTCTTCTATAATAGCAGGGAAATCTTCCGGGCTTTCAGCCATCAGCATCACTTCGGTAAACCTGTTTTCGACGGGCTGTGTGGTATGAGGTATCCACAGGTCGCCGTATGCCTGTTTGAACACCGGCGATACATCTTCTACAATACCCACGATCCGGTACGGTTTGAAATTCACCAGAAAAGTTTCTCCCAGCGCATTTTCTCCTTTGAATATTTGTTGGGCGAGTGTTTCGCTGACCACAGCCGCGGATATTCCCGACTGAAATTCCCCGTCGCTGAAAGGCCGTCCCTGCGTGAAGGAAAAAGACATTATTTTCCAGTAAGCCGCATCGGTTATCCGCATATGTGCGTTGATGATCTCGCTCGATCCTTCGCGCGTAATCAATGTATTTGGAATATTTGACCATAATGGATTGACTCCGGAAACATACAAGGGAGTTTTCAGCGGGTAAAGATACTCTTTGAGTGTCTCGTAGGGGATCGTTCCCGACTGCCAGCTGTTTCTGGCCGTATCCCTTTTGACCTGGTAGTTTACATACAAGGTGCGATTTCTGTTTATCTCCGGTGACGTGCTGATCTCTTTTATCTCGTCTGTCACAATGATCGTCATGATCATCATAATAGCCAGCGCAGTTCCCATAATAGCGATCATGCTGATAAACTTGTTTTGTTTCAGCATCAGCAGTGCCTGTTTGAAATATACTTTGTACATACTGGTTTCTTTTATTTATTCTACACGTCTTCCGTCGAAAAAACGGACGATGCGTTGTGTTGATTCAGCGATATGCTCGTCATGCGTAACCATTACGATGGTTGTGCCTTCTTTATTCAGTTGGAATAAAAGTTCCATGATTTCCGCTCCCATTTTGCTGTCGAGGTTTCCGGTCGGTTCATCGGCGAGAATGATCTGCGGGTTACCGACTATGGCGCGGGCAAGGGCGACACGCTGACATTGTCCGCCCGATAGCTGGGTCGGGAAATGCCTCATGCGGTGTGATAGTCCTACCTTTTCCAATACTTTTACGGCAGCTTCCCGTCGACTTTTTGCTGTGGAGTTCCTGTAGAGTAGGGGGAGTTCTACGTTGTCGAGCACATTCAGTGAATTGATCAGATGAAAACTCTGAAAAACAAATCCCAGCATTTCGTTTCTGAACTCAGCCATTTCTCCGTCTTTCATTTCGGTGGTTCTTGTGTCGTTGATCAGGATATTGCCCTTATCCGGCACATCCAGCAACCCCATTAAATTGAGTAACGTACTCTTTCCGCATCCGGATGGTCCCATGATTGAAAGGAATTCTCCCTTTCTGACGGTGAGATTCACATTTTCAAGTGCAGTGGTCTCTACTTCGCTTGTGCGGTACACTTTTGTTATACCTTCCAGTTTAATTATTTCCATATTATCCTCTGTTTATCTGCTAATCTGTCTACAACGTATGTGCCATATTTATATTGTGTTGAAAATGAGGATAAAAGTCTTGAAAGGGGTGTCCGAATACGGACAAATCTGTCCATAAATCAGTCCGAAAAGAAGCCCGCATTCTCAGATTGTCGTTATAAACAACTTGAGAATGCGGGCTTTATTAATTATGTAACCTCCCGGTTATGTTAATTAAGGTTTGCCTACAGAATTAAGGGTTCATATAGGCAGAGTATAGGGTAAAATTTCACAAATTGTATTGTGTCTACAAATGTACTATGCTTGGTGTTATTTGTTGTGTATGTATTCCTATCATAGATAGGTGGTGTATGTATCGATCTTTTCCGGATGCTTTGTGATGGGTGGTAAAAGTATCATTTTTGATCGGAACACCTATGGTTGTTTTACGAGCTATGAATATCAATGCTTGTGTAGCTTAAATTAACATATGTAGGACTATCATAAAGAGCGGTAAAGCTATCATGGAGAATCGCGTATATGAAAAAAATGGCGTACACGCGGAACTATCCGAATGTACGCCTTTATGCATATAAAAAATTGAGGGTCAAATTTTAACCAATTGTAACATGCTGAATAACTGTACCCCAGTCTGTTACAACAATACTGCAATTGTTTCTGGAAAGGTCAAAAGTAATTTCTGCCTGTTCTCCTTCATTTACAGACACTTTCTCCGAATTTTTGACATTTTTTGAAGAAAGAATCATAATATCGTCTTTATAAAGCTCTATAGTCACGTCAGAAGCCGGTAAAATAGCTGAGTTATCTGCTACGACATTACCTTTTTCGTTCATAGTTGCAGGAATAATATATTCAATATCTTCACCTGTCAACTCTCCGTTATGATTAAAAGAGCATTTTGTTTTCTTTACTTTGTAATAAAAATTACCTTCTTTTGAATCCAGGACTTTTACAACGCCTTTCGTAATCAAAGAAAGAGAAGAAACTTTACGTTCTATTTTTAAAATTTCTGTACTTGATTTTGTGGGAGTGTTATTTAATGTTGCCTGTCCGTAGAATAAATCACCGGGTAAGTTTGCAGCAACACCGTTGTTTTGTTTCAGGCTCACTTGTAAGTCAGAGATGATGTTTGCTTTGCTCATGGCGCTGATATTTTCATTTTCGGAAGAAAGACCTGCCCATGCTACAACTGTGATCTGTTTTGAACCCGGACAACTGATTTCTACCGGTTTCGCCTGCAGCAAATAAGTTCTGTCAAGAGATACTTGTTTGTAGAAATCGCCATTTTGATCGAAAACGAACAAAGTAGTTTGATCTACATCACCCTTAACTGTAATATCTTTATTATCGGAATATGCTTTCAGTACAACTGAGAAAGGAACTTCTGCTTGCGAAGTCGCATTGTCAATTACGCTTTCGTCAATGCCAGAATAAGATGAATCGCTATCGGCAGAGCAACTTGTGAAAGAAATTGCAGCAACTAATGTGCAAACAATAAACAAACAATTTGTGAAAATTTTACCCTTTTTCATGACCTTAATTTTTTATATGCTTAAAAATTTACCCTATGCTGTCGGGAGACTTTCTTTCAGATTAAGACCCTCATCAAAACCTGTTGTCTCTTGTTGACATTGCAAATATATATACAAAAATGGTATGAGTATCAAATATAATGACAATAAAAGTTAAAACGATCAAAATAGTTGCTGAAAATATCAATTATCGGGTTGTAAAACTCTCAAATAGGTGGTAAAAGTTTCTTTGGTGGCTTAAAATGAAACGAAAATGAGTTGATGGGCAGGTAAACCTATCCGGGTGGGTGAATCTATCATATGTGATCTGAATACCTATGTTTTTAAGTGAATGGTTTGTAAATCAATGTTTATATCATATTAATTAACATATGTAATACTATCATAAAGGGTGGTAAGGCTATCACGGAGAATCGCATATATGAAAAAAAACGGCGCACACGCGGAACAATCCGGATGTACGCCTTTATGCATATAAAAAATTGAGGGTCAAATTTTAACCAATAGTAACATGTTGAATAACTGTACCCCAGTCTGCAACCACAATATTACCACTGTTTCTAGAAAGATCAAAAGTCCATTCAGACAATTCTCCTTCGTTTATAGATACTTTCTCCAAATTTTTGACATTTTCGGAAGAAAGAATCATTTTATCGTCTTTGTAAAGCTCTATAGTGATATCGGAAGCTGGTAAAATGGTTGTGTTGTCAGCAACAACATTTCCTTTATCGTTCATTGTAGCCGGAATAATATATTCGATATCTTCTCCGGTCAACTCTCCGTTATGATTGAAAGAGCTTTTTGTTTTCTTTATTTTGTAATAAAAATTACCTTCTTTTGAATCCAGTACTTTAATAACGCCTTTAGTGATCAAAGAAACAGAAGAAACTTTACGTTCTATTTTCAATGTTTCAGCGCTAGCTTTCGTAGAAGTACTTTTCAAAGTAACCTGTCCATAGAATAAATCTCCCGGTAAGTTTGCCACAACACCATTGTTCTGTTTGAGACTTACCTGTAGATCGGAGATAATATTCGCTTGGTTCAATGCGCTGATATTTTCATTTTCTCCTGAGAGTCCGGCCCATGCCACAACTGTAATCTGCTCAGATCCGGGACATGCGATCTCTATCGGTTTTGCTTGAAGCAAATATGTCCTGTCTACAGTCATTTGTTTGTAGAAATCTCCACTCTGGTCAAAAATGAACAGTGTAGTCTGATCTACATCACCTTTTACTGTGATATCTTTATTGTCAGAAAAAGCTTTAAGAACTACAGAGAAAGGAGTTTCTGTTTTAGAAGTAGCGTTGTTGATAACGCTGTCATCAATACCATACGAAGAATCGCTGTCTGCAGAGCAACTAACAAAAGCGATCATGGTGATCAGTGTGCAAACAGAAACAATACAATTTGTAAAAATTCTACCCTTTTTCATGACCTTAATTTTTTATATGCTTAAATTACCCTATACTATCGAGAGAACTTTTATCTGGTTAAGACCCTCATCAAAACCTTTTGTCTCCCGTTTACATTGCAAATATAGATACAAAAACGATATACGTGTCGTATATAGTGATAATAAAAGTTAAAACGATCAAAAAGGTTGCCGTAAATGTCATAATGGGTGGTGCAATTCTCTCGATATGTATGTATAGCTATCATTTTCTGTTCGCTGGGATGAGGGGAATAAGACGTTCTTGTCTTCTTGTGTGATAGGAATACATGGTATTTGTGATATGAATACACCTGTATTGGGTCTTGTATGTGTCGTTTGGGGCGTGGTGCCGATTAACGTAAATAATGCGAAAAAAATATGATAATCATGTTGTTTTTCGCAAATAAACCCTCTTCGTTGTTCGGAAAACGGAATTTTATTAGCATCTTTGCATAGATGATTATGTGCAAAAAGGAGAGACACTTGATTATTTATTGACGGGATATTCGGGAGAAAAATTATCTTAAGAACTAAAATATATATCGTTATGTGTACTAGAGCTCTGTTCAGGAAATGGTTTGTGTTTCTTGTTTGCTTTATTTTTTGCGGTCGACAGGCTTTTGCTGCGGTGGATTCTGTCAACCCTCTGGAGATAACCGTTCTCGTTGTTGTCCTTATTCTGGTTCTGTTATTTGTCCCGGCCGCGTTCTATTTGAGAAAGATGTATACTGGTTTTACCGGTCAGTCTCAGAAAATCGTAAAAGAAAATGAGTTGCTGGCACTCAAACAAGATGAGGCGAACCGGAAATACAATGAGTTGGAAACTGCTAAAAAAGAGTTGGAAGAGCAGACTGAAACCCTGGAAGCCAAAGCTATTGAACTCGAATCACGGAAGAATGAGTTAGAATCCCAATATAATGCCTTGGCGGTAACCAATGAAGAATTGGCTCAGAAGTGTACGACTCAGGAAACTACTATTTCTACTTTGAACAGTAACAAAAAGGATCTGGAACAATTGCTCGTTACCAAGATAAAAGAGAGTGACGCCATGCAGCGTGAGGTTGCCGATAAATTATCGGAAGCTGAATCCCGCCTGAAAGAAGCCGAACTGATCCATGACAATTTCTTTATCGAGACAATTCACGAAATGCGTACCCCACTTTCGCTGGTATTGGGGTCGCTCGCATTGGTTGTACAGAATAAAGATGAAAACCAGGACATGTCCACCCAGTTGCTTTCGGCCTATCGTAACACATTGGCATTGCAGGACCTTGCCGACCAGCTTATCGGAACGCGCCGTGCTAACGATGTCGCTAACTATTTGCGTATAGCCCGTTACGACCTGATCGAGATATCCCGTCAGATCTGCGACCTGTTTGTCGACTGGGTTGCCATGAACAATGTCGATTTTCAGGTCAATACCCAGACGGCTATGTTATGGATCTGGTTGGATCGTCGTAAAATGGAGTATGCGTTGCGTACATTATTATCTAATGCATTCAAAAATACGTTTGTTTACGGAAAGGTCACACTGGATATTTCAGTTGTCAGGAAAGATGGCAGAGCCTATTGCTCCGTGTCTGTGCAGGACGAAGGGTTAGACGAGAATGAAGGTGCCCGCCGTGGTCTGAGACAGGTGCATGATATGGTGGACGATATCGGTGGATTTTATAGTAACGAAACGACTGCGTCGGGTACTACCTATACATTATTAATACCGTTAGGCAAACAACACCTGATGGAGCGTCGTGTGGAATTTGTGGAGCCGGAGGCCGACCTTGTCAAATTGAATGATCGCCAGAAAGAAGAAATTGCAGAATTCATCCAGGTTATCCCGCAGAAAAGGACTACCGGTAAAAAAATCCTGGTGATCGACGATAGCGACCAGATCCGTTGGTTCCTGAAACATGTTTTTGCGAAAGAATATGAGATACTGGAGGCCCGTAACGGGGATGAAGGTTTGAGTGTTGCTTTTGCGACCAATCCCGATCTGATTCTTTGCGATGTGATGATGCCGGTCAAAGATGGTTTCCAGACCTGTAAGGAGCTGAAGGCAGATCCGCGAACTTCCCAGACTCCGGTGGTCATGCTGACGGCAAAGGTGGAGAGCGAAGATATTATTGTCGGCCTGGAAGCGGGTGCGGACGATTATATTACCAAGCCGTTCGATATTGAAATTTTACGTAGCAAATTGAATAATCTGGTGAAGCGGCGTGAACAATTGAAGCAATACTTTACCAAGACGCTTGCAGGAACAACTTCGCAGGAAGCGGATGAAAACGAGCCTAGCATACCGAGCAATCCGTTCATGGACCTGGTAGTGAAGAATATCGAAATGCATTTGGACGATTCTACTTTTGAGGCAAAGGTGCTGGCAGACTCACTGAATATGAGTTTGCCGACGTTGTATCGTAAAATCAAGCAGTTCTCCGATTGCAGTATCCTGGAACTGACCCGTACGATCCGTCTGAAAAAGGCTGCCGAATTAATCCAGACGCAGCAGTATTCGGTACAGGAGGTGGCAGAAATGGTTGGCTTCAATGATACGGCTACATTCCGTAAGCGTTTCACGGAGCAATATGGCACAACGCCTTCTCAGTATGGGCAACCATAAGTTTATGTATCATATGGAATGATGTATTAGTCAAAATGATCTGCTTTATTTGATATTGGTGATAAAAAGCCGGAAATAATGCTTTTTCGGTGACCATTGAATCTTCCGGGACTTTTGTTTCGGAAGATTTTTTGTTACAATAATTAACAAACCAAGGGGTTATACATTCCAAATAACTTGATTAAGAGAAATTGTCACTTCGTTTAAAACGAATTTTTTTTCATTTTAAATGAAATGGCTGTTTATTTAAGGTGAGAAATGTGTTAAATGGAGTTAATGTAGAGCTTTTATGTAGTGTTTTTTGATCCAAATTAGCTGTTTTTGAGCAGAAATCTTTTCTGGAAGGCCAGAGAGGGGAGAAGAATATGAAGTGTTATAAATATTCCGGATACGTATTTTATAGAAGAATTAGTTGTAATAAAGATATTGTTCTTATTCCTTTGTTATGTATTTTCTTTAATGTCTGTCAATTTGATACTATTGAAGTTTCGGAGAATGTCCTATAATGTGTCCGTCTCGTCCCGGTTCTCAAATAGTTGTCTTACGAGGTGGTTCAAATAGCATTTTGATAATCGGCAAATCGCTTGGTTGTTCGCTGTAACCGATCAATATGAGCTGCCGTTTACCGGAGGGCGACGGTAACCGGTAGCTTATGTAAATGACATTCAGATGTCCTTGTTATTTTTGTTTTTTACCATTCATGGCTTCCAGCAAATATTTTCCGGGTTTGAATTTAACGGTTGTCCTAGCCTGGATCTCAACCGGGTCACCGGTTTTGGGGTTACGTGCCATTCTGGTTGATTGTGCTCTGGGCGTCAATGTCCCGAAGCCAACAATAACGATTTCTTCCTTCTGGCACATTTTCTCTGTAACGATCTCCATGTAGGATTCCAGCACTTTCTTCGTTTTTTGCTTATTCAATCCTGATCTCTCTGCTAATGCTTCAATGAGCTCTGCTCTGTTCATAGGTATTTTGTTTTAATGATTAATAATTCTGCAAAGCTAATGAAAACAAGCCGTATAATTAAAATGTTTGGCTTATTTCTTTCAAAAGAATATGTCTCTACCTTCTGCTGTCTGAATAAATAGTTCCACAAGAATATTTTTTTTATGGGGTATGTTTTAAAAAAAGAGCATAGAATCCCTTTAAAGATATTTTTACCCCTTTTTTGAGAGCATTACAATTATTGAAAATCGTATTGAAAGGCCCCTTGAAAAACATTTAGAGTTTTACCGCTATTTATTGACACTGATACCTATTTAGATTTTTTGGGAACCATTATACCTTTGCAATGTCATCAGGAAGTAAAATTATCGTATAGGGTAAAAATGATAATCCTCTTATGGCTTAAACTAGTATTTATTAAACGTATATTATATAACTTCTAAATTTAAAGAATATGAAACTAAGAAATTTATTATTCGGTACAATGATCGCTTGTGCGTTCGTTGCTTGTTCAAACGATGACGATCCTATTTCAGGTGGTGGCGAAAATGGTGATGGAAAAACAATTTTGACTGCTCAGTTCGATGTCCCAACTGCTACTAAAGCTGTTGATGATAGTGATAATCAGATCAACTCTTTACATATGTTAGTTTTTAGTAATGGTTCATTAGAGGTGATTGGAGAATTGAAACAAGGAACAACTAATGTGGCTGAAGCTTCTGTAAATCTTGCAGATAAGAAGGTTTTAATGCTTGCAAATGTTGATATTCCTTCAGATGTTAGGGTTGGTGATACTGAAAGCGCTGTTTTTACAGCTTTATCTAAAGCACAGGCTCTGGCATTTAATGAAACTGCTACTGCTTTGTCTATGAATAGTAAACTTTATACAAATGTTACTGTAACTCCTGAAAAGACAAACTATTTGGGTTGGGCAACTGCACCTGATGGTGGTGTATTGGTTGGCGGCATTACTGATGCTACAAGTACGGTTAAGTTATATCGTAATGCAGCTAAAGTTGTTTTGACAACAATTAAGGCTAAAGAAGGTTATACGGACGATGTTACTCGAGTTCCTTATAAAGATCCACGATTAGAAGTTTCTAATGTATATATTCTTCAGGCTAATGGATATTCAAAAATAGCTCCGGGTGATGGTGCTGTTTATGGTTCAACTGAATTAACTGGCAATTATATTTCCGGAGCATTTTTGACTGCTAGCGATATAGAGGGTGATATGTATGCTTTGCAAACTGCTACATTGGAAAATTCTTATATTGCTAAAATAGAAGGGATAGCTAGTAAGGATAATTCAGTGGATGTTAATAAACGATTTTATGTATATGAAAACACAAGCACTGCAAGAGATGCTTCTACATTATTAGTCGTTGCAGGTACTTTCTCTTATGAAAACCAGAGCGGTGCAAGAGTGACGGTTGATGGAACGAGATATTATCCTATCGCTATTGGTCAAACAAAAGCAAGTTTCTCTGAGGCTGCTAATGCTCTTCTTGACTTACGTTCTGTAGAAGCAAATACACCGGGTATTTATCGTAACTTACAGTATAATGTTTCATTGACTGTTGTTGGACCGGGTTATGCTAGACCTACCGGTGGTGGTGATCCTACAATGTTAGATGCAAAGGTTGAAGTTGTAGCTTACGGTGAAGTTAATCAGGATGTAGAAATTTAAATTTTCTTCATATAAATAAAGAATCCCGACTGCAATAGTGGTTGGGATTTTTTTTGTAAAAGTACCTATAGTTCTTGTATTTATCTATAAACCTGTGCAAACCTATCAAATATAAGGATTGATAGGTTTATCTATTAATAAAGAGAGAACCACCTATTCCTAGAGTAAGTCATTATGGATAATTTTGTACTATAGAAAAAATAGGTAAACAAGTAAAATAAAATATATATGAAATTAAGGGATTATTTTCTTTTGAGTATGGTGGTGACTGCTGTATTTGCTTGTTCTTCAGATGATGAAATTCCAGAGGAACAAGTCTTTACTCCTGATGCAACATTCTCTTTGGCTGCAGAAGTGAATGGTAAAACAGGTACAAAAGCAATACAGAATGAAATTAAGAACGCAGAGGATGCAATTCATACATTACGGGTGTTGGTCTTTTCCGGACAAACGGATGAAGCTCCTTATCAAACAGAAGGTTCTTCCACAAATACTAATGTTGTTGAAGATATTCCGGTCGAAAGCGGTGAGGCTACAATTTTGGTTTTGGCTAATGACCAATTGAGCAGGGATGCTTTTGTGGGAAAGACCTTGTCGGAGGCTTTAAATTTGACATTCTCGCTCGATAATGAGTCTTTAGAATCCGGACTGACCATGAGTAGTGCATTGTTAAAAACAAATATTGCACCTAATATGCACAATATATATGGTAATTTGGAAGATTTCGCAGATTCTCATCAGCCGAATGTTTCTCTTGGTGGAGTTATCGATTTGGTTCGCCATATTGCACAGATCAACTTGAAGTCACTGACTATTAATAAGAATGCCTCATTTGTATTGGAGGAAATGTTCGTAGCCAATGTAAAAGGATATACAAATGTTGCAGCCAATTCGCTAAGCAAGTGGGGACCAGTTGAAACAGAGACTGCTCCTACTGATGGAAAGTTGTGGTGGTATGGTGATTGTGTGGAAGATAATGGTAAATATAAGACTATTGAAGAAGAAAATGCCGTGAAAAAAGAAGCTATTTTGTCTTGGAGTCCGACATCTCCTACTACAGTAGAATTTGGGAAAGGATTGAAACCGGCAGAAGGGGAGTTTTCCTATGGCAAGTCATTCTATGTTTATGAAAATAATCTTTCGGGTAATGCTCCTTTGGGAGAGCGTACGTTACTTATTCTGAAAGGTACTTACATCGGTAGTCAGGGAGAGGAGAAAAATCGCTTTTATACGGTCTCTGTTAATGATCCGGATATGGGTACTTTAACGGAAAATGATGGCACTGTCTCTCATAAGTACATTAAACGTAATTATCGTTACAATATATCGCTGAATATAAAGAGTAGCGGTTCCGATCGTCCTTACGATCCTGCATCAGAAGCATGTATGGATATCGCTATTTCTGTTGCCAACTGGGATGTTGTGGATATGAATGAGAATTTAGATTAACAATAGGGTAAATAACAAGGGAAAAACAAAAAAGTATGAAATCGATATTGTTTACAAAGAGAGGTATATCCTTGGCAATGGCTGCTTTGGCACTCTTGTCGACCAGCTGTATCAAAGACGATTTGGACGAATGTTCAAACCTGACCTTGAAAGTCGTGAACTATAAGAATGACGATATCACACCGTCCGGTGTTGTGAAGGATGTGTCGTTATATGTATTTGACGAGAATAAAACATTGTTGGAGACTGTTCAGTTAGATAAAGATTTTATAGTGAATAGGAAGGATATTGTTTTGAACTATCCGGAGGGAAAAAAGCTGACCTTAGTAGCTTATGGTAACTTATCCGGCGGAAATCAGATTGTGAAAGCCGGTACAAAAGCGGAAGAGCTGTTTGTTTCTGTAAAAACCGGCAGTGATGGACTGGCTTCGTCTCCTGACTCTATTTTTTATGGAAATAAAGTTGTTGAAACATACGGAGCCGATGGGTATGTCGGAGGTAATCAGGAAATTGTGATCCAGCCGCGAACAGGTACTCTTACTATGCAGACGGTCAATTTGTCGAAGGCTCCTAAAAGACGTGGCTTGCTGAAGTCGGATGAAGGAGAAACCTATCAGTTTCAGGTGGATCGTACGGTTGAGAGTCTAAATTATAATGGAGAGGAAGCCGGTGATACGGTTTATTATAAACCGGACGGAGTTCTGATGAACCAGGAATGGGTCACTCCTGAAAAAACGAATATGTATGACAACAAGAATTTGGAAGGAACGATCTATTATAATGGTGCGGTGCTGCAAAGTGTGAGCGTTGGAACCTATGCTGACGGAACTGTCGGTCCTATTACCGTCCAGCCACAGCAAAACACCCTTGTTCAATTTGAATGGGATGAAAACGGCGCTTTTTTAGGTGCTAAAATTAAAGTAACTCCCTGGGGAGTCGTTGATGACGATATTGACTGGTAACCGGTTGTATGAATATGAATAAAATAAATATAAGAATATGAAATTGAAAAGCATATTACTCTCAACACTGGCAGTGCTTATATGTACCGCTTGCTCTAATGATGAAAATACTTCCTGGAAAGATAAGCCGGATGCTTCCTTGAATATATCAGTAAAGGCAGCCGGGGCAGCAACGAAAGCTTTTCATCCCAACGATGAGAATGAGTTGAGTGGCGAAGCCAAAGTAAATTCATTGGCAGTCCTTGTCTTTGATGAAGGTGGTACGGAGTTGATCGGTTACGGATGGCAGAATACTTCCCCGGCAGAAGGCGAAGCCTCTATCATAAATGTCCAGACGAAGGCGGTAAAATCGCAAATCGTTATAATCTCGAATATATCGGAGACAGCTCTTTCCGATGTGGCCAACTATAGCGAACTGGAAACCCGCCTGGCAAAACTGAATGGCCAGTCGCAAAACAGCCTGACTATGAGTAGCCAGGTTATTTCGACTGAAAAATCTCTTGTTGCAGGTGACAACTATTTGGGATATACTTCCATGGGAACAGAAAATATCAACGGCATAAGTCAGCCGTTGGAAATTACCCGTCTGGTTGCACGCCTCGACCTGGTGGATGCGAAAACTAAATTTACGAAAGAATTCCTGCGTAACCGTTCGGTGAAAATAGAAGAAGTACGTATTCTCAATCAAAATACAGCTTCACATTATTTTAGCCGTGAGTACTGGGGGGCGGTGATGGCTACCGGAAATCTTAGTAGCAGCGAACCGACGACATTAAATCGGGTTATCTCGAATGATACCGGATTCGATGATACCCCATATACACATTATGTAATGGAAAACGATGCTACCGAGGCTCCAACTACCTTGCAGGTAAAGGCTACCTTATCAGCTACGGATATTTATCCGGCACAAACCAGAATATTTACAGCTGTGATTAATAAGAATGGGTTAGAGAATAATTATAATCATAATTTTATCAAAAGGAATTATGTTTATAAACTTCATATTTCTTTTGGAGACAATAGTTTTGAAGAAGAAGAAATTCCTGAACCAGAAGATACAGTTTTGGATGTTCAGGTGGAAGTTGTAAACTGGGGTCCTGTATCTCAGGATGTCGAGATTTAATAATAGAGTTAGGGTATGTAAAATGAGAATAATCAAAAACATGACAAGTATGAAACTTAGAAATTTATTTTTAGCCTCTTTGGCTATCTGCGCAATGGCATCTTGTTCCGAAGACGAAAACGGTCCTTCGGTACCGCAGGAAGTTGATGCTTACCTGAATATTGCTGCTGTTTCGGATATGAAAACCAAGTCATCTACCGAAACGTCCAAAGAGAAAGGGGAACTTAAAGAACAGGTGGTAAATACATTGACTGCTTATCTCTTTACGAATGATGACGCAGCTAAGTATGTGATCCATAAAACGGTAACTGTTGATGACGCTGATGCTGTTACGACAATGATTGGGGAAGAAAAGTCTATTACAGCTATTAAAGGTATCCACGTAAAAGTTGAGGCTCCGGCAGAAACAGGAGGAACTTCTGCAACTAAGTTCAAAGTCGTATTGCTTGCAAACGCAACTCTGGGTGCTGTTGCTGATTTGGCAGCGTTGAATGAGAAAGAAACAGTCGATATTACGACTTTTACAACCATAGGCGGCCATTATTTGCCAATGCATAGCAATAAAGACGGATTGCTTGTTGCAGGAATAAAACCTTATGATCCGGAATCACAACATCTTCAGAACTGGTATGCAGCTGGTACATGTGTTACACAGACTGTTGCTAACGATGCGGAAGTAACTATACCTACCGGTGCTGGAGAAATAGTTATGTACCGTTCTATCGCACGTGTTCAGATAGAAAGTCTGAACACTGCTTTTACAGGTCAGTATTCGAATGCGACCTTTAATGTTGATTCGATTTATCTGGCAAATGTTCGTGCCACAGCGACTGTGATGGGTGAAGAAAATAGTGATGCCTCTTATTACAGAGGTGCTCCGGAGACTTTTGAAGTTATTCAGGGCCTGATAGACCCTACTGAAAATGCTGTTAAAGATGGTTATTTGAAAATTTATCCGGAAGGTCTATCATTGTCATCTAATGCTGTGACAACAGGAATCGATTTTTCCAAGTATATTTATGCTAACAAGCAAGCTTCTTCCTATCAGACACGTTTGATTTTGGCAGGTGATATTATTGTGGATGGCGTCTCCAGACATAAATATTTCCATATCCCCTTGGCTGATGCAGCCGGAGAAAATGTCGTAAGCAATAAAATCTATAAGATTACAGCGACTATCACCGGTGAAGGAAACGACAAACCGGATGAAATTCTTGACAATGCATGTATTAATTTCAAGATTACTGTTGAAAAATGGACAGTTGTCGACCAGAATGAAGGTGACCTGAATTGATCTAAATTCGGTTATTCGATAAAAGAGGTTGTAAGAAAAAAGGGTTTACTCTGATTCCTTACAACCTCTTTTCATTTTCAATTCAACAAATAGACTAAATAATGAGACCTTCACTTCTGAAATAATATGGAAAAGACAGCCAAAACTTTCAATAGAGTCGGTAAATCTATTGTTTGACATCAATAACTACGTTAATACTAAAATTTACACCAGATATTCTCTTTTTATTGGCGTTTCTATCGTTACAAAAGGGTATGCCTATCAATTTTACCCTCTGCTACTTTTACCCCTTAAAGATGAAATTTGTGCCTATCTCCTTACATATATATATCGTCTACCTTTGTATCGTAAGTTAAACGAAAAAATACTTAAGTTATGAAACTCAAAAATATATTATCGGTTTTAGGCCTTTTGGTTATAATGATTTCATGCTCCATGGATGATGAGGTTGTCTTGAATGATATCGACAAAGAAATACAGGATAATGTAGAAGCTTATGCTTATTTCGATTTGAATTTGGTAGGTGAGGGAAGTATGACTAAATCATCATCTTTCGGTGAAAATGAAAATCCGAATGAAAATGAAAGTTCAGTGCATAATTGTTATCTGGCTATTTTCGATGCCGCCGATACAAAACCATTACTGAATTCTTTCTATTATGTGGACGGAACAGTAAAACCAGTAAGCGGCGAAGCCTATACTTATTCTTTGGGTTCACATTTTCAGATAAAAGTTTCTAAAGATGAAAGTAAGCGTCCGGATCTTATCTTTGTGGCGATTGCAAATATAAACTACGACGAAGCAACTATAAACAATGGCACCAGTAGTCTGGCTACTTTAAAGGCCTGCAAAACTTATGACGCACTGATGGCTGCAACAATTTTCGAAAACCCGACAGTGTTGGTCAAAAAAGGAGAGAAGACTATTGCTAAAAATGAGTATCAAACATCTTCTTCTATTTCTAACCATGATGAGTATTGTACGTCAGTCACTATTCCGGTATATCAACGTTCTGCTGCTGTTGAACTATCCGAATTTATTGTTAAGGCAAAGAAATCGGATAATACATTCGAAATATTAGAACCAACAGATGTGACATTCAATTTATACAATGTAAATTTGCGAACAAATGTAAATACAGCAGCTACTGATACTCATAATATTGAAGAAGTTGTCTATAATGATACGAAGAAGGGAGATCGTTTGTATACTTACGAAAATACAACAAATAAAAAAACATATATGACAGTGTCTTATACCTTGAACGGTGTCAGGAATACGACAAAAGCTTTTAATATCGAAACTCCGGTAAACGGAAAAGATGTTGAAAAAGTGCTGGCAAATCATTTGTATAAATTGAATGTAGAAGTTATAAACGGAGTCGCTCAGGTAAAATGTGTGGTTGGTGCCTGGATTGAGAATACGATAAGCGGCGATTGGAAGGAAGAATAAGATAGTAATGGGTAAAAAAACAAATAGATTATGAAACTGAAAACAATATTATTAACAGTAACAGTTCTGTCGAGTGTTCTCTTTTCCTGTTCGGAAGAGAACATAATAAATGGACCGATTGTAAGCGGAGAAGATGCGATTTTGTCAGTCAATTTGTCTATAAAAGAAGATGCTGTAAGTAAAAGTGGTATTGGATATGAAATTCCAGTTTCCGATAATGAGCAATTGATGAAAAATTATGTGATTGCCATATTCGATGCAGAAGGTACAACGAGAGTCGGTTTTAAACAGGATAAATTTACAGAAGCACAGAAGTCTTTTACTGTGGATGTCGTAGCTAAAGGAGGAAATAATCGGCAAGTCCTTACAATTGCGAACCTGACAGATGCACAGTATACGGCTTGTGCAAATTATACATCATTAGGTGAGTTTAAAGCGTTGGAAGCTTCTCAAACAACCGCTTTTAAGTCTGATAACCTGATGAAGGTGAAGCTTCAAAATGCAAATCTGACTGCTGGTCAGGTTACTCCTTTGTCTATTGAGTTGGTACAGCTTCCTGCTCGTGTAGATGTGGCGATTGCTTTTAATGATGCTGATGCTAAAGCAGGTGCTTCATTTGAAATAACAAGGTTTGAAGTGACTGGAATCAATACTGCTTCAGACGTGGTGTTGACAAATACTGCTTCGGTGGAAAATACAAAAAATACGACTTCTTCCGTAACCTGGACGGGAGATGCCAGAAAGACGTTTTCGTTTTATACCTATGAGAAAGAAACAGCAAATAAAACTGTCAATATTAAAATCACTGGTCTTTTGAAAGAAAATGCAGGTGATGCAGGTGTTCAGAAAACATATACCTATGCTTTGAATCCGGTTCAAGGAGGGGAGTGTAAAACAACAGGTATCGTTCATGGGAATGTCTATGAGCTGAAGGGATTGATAAACCTGACATCAAAGACCGTCACATTTAGTGTGACTACAAAAGATTGGATTCCCGTCGAGGTTGGAGCGGATATAAAGGATGTGCATTATTTGTTTGTGAAGGAACATGTAATCCACATGCCGAATATTAATTCGTATACGTTTGAGTATGCGTCGGATTTGGAGGTAGTATGTGATATTATATCAGTTGAATATACAGGTTATAATACGCAAGGAGATAAGGTCCCAGGTTCATATACTCCAAGGGAGGACCAGTATCCTTCCGTAAATGTTCAGAACGGAAAAATATCTGTTACTTTTAAAGCAACTCCAGTAAACTATGTACCGACTTATATAGAACTTAAGGTAAAAACGAAAACAGGTAATTTGAAAGAAACAGTGAATGTGATTCATTACCCAACACCGTATGTAGAGGCTTGGTGGAATAATATGAAGCAGGGTGGAGTGCCTAACGACATTTATAGCTCTAATAAGGATAATCATAATATTTTTATGATTACGTCTGTAGCAGCAGGAAAATTTAAAATTGGGGATCCGAGAGATGCTTCTGGTAAAACTAAACATGATGAGGATTCCAATGGATTGGTATCTCCTAAATTCGTGATAGCATCTCAATGGGGTGTTTATAGTGAGGTTTCATATTCATCAGCAGAAACTCGGTGTAGTAAATATGCTGAAGGTAATTATCAAAAAATAGGAAGTTGGCGTGTTCCGACAACTGCGGAATTATTATATGTTGCATCAATTCAAGGTGCAGATAATAGTGCTGTTGAAGGTCTGTTGGAAGGTAGTCGATATTGGAGTGCATATAATGTAAATGGGAACGGAAAATGGGTTAAAACATCTAAACCGGTAGGTGTTACGACTGGAAATATTAAAAATCAAACAAATTTCATCCGTTGTGTCCACGATGTCTATTAATTAACAACCGTAAAAACTAAACAGTTATGCTGAATAAAATATATAGCTTATTAGCAAGTATCCTGTTCTTGTCTGCTTGTACGGCAGATGAGGTAATGCAGGAAAAGATTCCGGCGGATGATTCGAAGGTTACAGTATCTTTTCAGGTAGATGTGCCATCGGCTGCGGTTATTACAAAATCGACCAGTGTACCAAACGAAGAAACAGGGGTTGCCAACCTGCAGTTGATTACTTTTGATGAAAGTGGCACTTTTTTAGGGACAGCTTCGGCTACTAATGTAGATGGTAATTCATATAGCGCAACTATCTCAAAAGAGACCCGTAAAGTACAATTTGTCGCTAATTATGATGATTATGCCTCTATCACAACTCCTACTGCCGCAGCAACTGCTGCTACAAATGAATTTGCTTTTTTTGCTGAACAAACACTGACTGCAGGTTTTACCTCTCTGTCAAATGTGGAGTTGTTGCGTAACTGGTCGAAAATATCGTTGATAGACAAATCGAGTAAATTGGGTGACATTCAATTTATGGTATACAACGCTTCTACAAAAGCGACTGTTGCTCCGGGAACCGGAACTATTAATCTTCCTGCCGAAAATGAGTTGAAAAAGACCCAAGAGTTTACCTCTGCAGGAACAGATTTTCATACATTCGAACAAAAGACTAATGGCGAAACTCCTGCATTTGTGATTGTAAAAGCGAAATATGATGGTAGCTCTGACTTTACCTATTATAAATTAGACTTGGCTGCTACAAATTCTTCAACCGGAGTTGTTACTAACTACGATATTATCCGTAACTACTGGTATAAGATTACGATTTCTTCCGTGCAACGCAAAGGTGTGACGTGGGATGAGGTGATTAAGTCAGGAAAGATTGCCGATAACAATATTACGGCTTCTGCTGAATTGGACAAATATCCATCTATCTCTTTTGGTGGAGAAACTCTGGAAGTGACAAAAACAACTTTTGTATTCACGAAAGCATCCGAAACATTAGATATGTTGGCCACTTATACGAATACAAATACTGGAGGAACTACCGGATATAATGGTTTGCAGTTAATTCAGGAGTCAGACCTTTTATCGAATGTAGTGCAAGGTGGTATTAATATGACGAATGAGAAAGGTTCCGGTCGTATAAAAGCATCTATTAAGAATCCGTCATCAACGGAACAGGTATCTTATTTCTATGTAAAAGGTGGTAACTTGCAGAGGAAGATTACCTTAATCCTTCGCAACCCGTATGAATTTAAAGATGTTCATTTTTATAAAACGTCTAATGTGAATGTTTCTTATACAGAAGGTTCGACTAATAAGATAACAGAAGGGCCGGATAATCCTGTTTGGTTAGGTTTTACAATTCCGGATGACGTGGATGCTTCTATCTTCCCATTGGAATGTAAAATCAAATCAACAACACTTTATGCAGTAACAGATGGTGTTCGTATCGAAACAGATCCAGCCGATGATAAAGTTTATTATTATGTCTATACTGCTAAAAATGCCGGACGTCATTCTGTTGAATTTAAAACAAATGCGACAGTTTCGGGTGAGACAGCTAATTTGACTGCTGAGTATTTTAAGGATGACGAAGCTAAATATGTGACGGATGCTCCGTTGAAGATAGGTGGAACAGCTAAATATGGAGTGAAAGGATCAAGTAAGAGTTATAATATATCAGGAACTGTCTATTATAAGATTGGTAAAGATGAAAAGAGTTCATTTAACGTAAGTGGTGGTTCTTATTCAAATGTCAATATATCGAGAGATTATGGTGGTAATACTCCAGTAATACTAACTTATACAAAAAATGAAGTAGACTATACTTATACTACTACTTTAGATGAGTGGAAGAATAATGGAGATATTATCCTTACTACGAATTTGATTACAGGAACGTTAGAATATGCTACCGGTTCTTCTTCTTTTAGTAATATTACAGGAAATGTCCAATGGAGTACTGCATCGGGAAAAAAAGGAACAATTACTGTAAACGATGGAACATTTATTATTGATAATCAAAATATAGGGGATGAACAAATAACGTTTGTTTATGAACAGTCCCGGACAAATGGTAGTGTCGTTTATCGGAAAACAGTGGAAGTATCCGATGTAATCAAATTGTTGCCATATCAGTTAAAAGGAACTACGACGGATTTTACGAATGGTGCAACCGTAAATAAGTATAAGAGAAAAAAAGGAGATGAATATGGCTCCATAACTATTTCTAGTGGAAAATATGTTTATACATTGCCAAACGAATTTACTTGGTCTCAGAATGTTCGAATGTATCAGAGTAGTAAAAATTCAGAAACACTTTCTTTAAATGATTGGATAACAGCTACTAATATGAATATGAGCAAAAATTGAAATAAATAATCACTTTAAAAGAGTAAAAAATGCTTTCTCGTATAGAGAGAGCATTTTTTGTTTTCTCTGTTCTCTGAAAGGGAATTGTTTTTTGATTAGCGGAAATATTTTTTAACACGGAAGATATATGAAGAATATTCCGAAAAATAATTAGTATATCATTCATACATATATCCATAACATATTTGGAAGTTTATTATCCCTGATATTTCCATAGCCTTCCATAGTCTCTCTATACCCAGTACCGCCATCTTATCTTTGTATCGTAATCAATAAACAAAGGTAGGGTGGCTGTGTTGTTTTTACCTATAAGTACCCAAAGGTGCAAGAAAAAGAAAAAAAGTGTTGCTTCGTCACGTAGCAACACATAGGTCTTCACGACCGTAACCGACTGCCCTACCTTTGTAACATAATCAAGAAACAAAGATCTGACGGAGTTCGGATGAAAACAGTTACAAATAGAAGAATATGAGGTCTTAAACCTACTTATTCCCTGTTAAACCGTGCTATTCCGTTTCTATCGGTTTTACCCGATGTATCTTTGTTTCGTAATCATAAAAAAATGGTATGGACATTGAAATATATAGCAAAGAGGTAGCCCAATTGGGTATGGCAGTACCTCGTAGTATGGTAAGAATAGTTTTAAAAGTTGTTAAATATTGCTGTTTTTGAAAAGCACTGAGAGCAGCAAAAATAGCCTCTTTTATGAATTATTTAAAAATCAATATTCTGTTTATAAGCCTGTTATCTGATTTTGGCATCTTGCTCTCACTGCTTTTTGCGCCTTGGGGCATGCCATATCTTTGCAGTGTACTTAAAAATAGGACAAATAAAAGGTTTCGTAATCATAAAAACAAAATGTTATGGCTTTAAAGTATGTAGTAAAGAAGACTGTATTTGGTTTTGATCAGACAAAGACAGTGAAGTATGTAGCCCGCCCGTTGTTGGCTGGTAGTGTGAGTTGTTCTGATTTTTACGACCAGGTGGCCAGGCGCGGGACAGTGTCGCGTGGCGTGGTGAAGATGGTGATATCTGATATGGTCGATGTGATCGAACAGAATTTATCCGAGCATCGGTCGGTGAAGTTGGAAGAGTTCGGTAGTTTCCGCCCTGCCTTTAACAGCAAGAGCCAGAATGAGAGGGAGGATGTCACTAACAATGTATTACGCCACCGTAAGATTATTTTTACTCCCGATCCGCGCTTGAAAAGGATGCTGAACGGCATGAGTATCCAAAAGGTGACGTTGCCGGGTAAAGACATGGATTAAGAGATTGTAAACTTATCGTTTTTTTTAATCATTTAATAACAAAGTATTATGGCATTAAAGTATGTAGTAAAGAAAACAGTCTTCGGGTTTGATAAAACCAAGACAGTGAAGTATGTAGCCCGTCCGTTGTTGGCTGGAACAGTTGGTTATTCTGCTCTTTGCGATCAGGTAACTAAAGTAGGAATGGCGCCGCGTGGCGTAGTGAAAATGGTGACCGATGGCCTGATCGATGCGATCATGTGGAATCTGGAAAATCATTTGTCGGTGAAGCTGGGTGATTTCGGGACATTTCGTCCTGCTTTCGGCAGCAAGAGCCAGGATAGTGAGGAAGCCGTGAATGCGGAAGCTTTGCGCCACCGCAAGATCATCTTTACCCCGGGTGCTTATTTCAAGGATATGCTCAGCGAAGTAAGTATTCAGAAGTTCGAAATTCCCAAAACAGATGAAACAGGCAGTGGTTCAGAAGGTGGCGGTGGTTCTGATCGTCCGGAAATCGAATAAGTTCCATTGGAGTAAGTAACAAGAATGTGTCAAAACCGGAGAATGGGTTTTTGACACATTCTTTTTTATGTAAAGTATTTACAATGCTTGTATCTCGGCTTCGGTCAGGCCTGTTGCGTGGGTGATGGATGGTAGGTCCATTCCCAGGTGTTTGAGACGGACGGCTACGCTTTTGATGCCTTCGGCAAGCCCCTCGGCTTTTCCTTTCTCAATTCCCTTCTCAATTCCTTTTTCCAACCCCTCTTCATATTTGGTCTCCATGCAGGCATATAAATCCCTTTCTGTCGACAAACTGAGTTCGTAAGCCAGTCGTTCGTCGGGGGTCATGCGTTCGATTTCCACAATGCTTTTCAGCTTCTGGAAAATCTGCTCGTTCAGTTCCTTGGGTAGTCGTTCCATGATCTCAATATTATTTAGTACAAATAAAAACTTCTTATATAATGTATCACATTCGGAGAGTCTCAGGTTAAACTTAGGCATCTCTAGATAAATTTCCATCAATGTATCGCTGAAAGGCTCCTTCAGTTCCCGGTCCATCCGAATGATGTCCCATCGGTATTTTGCCAAATGCTTACGGTCCATGATGTAGTTTAAAAAACAAACGACATATACACGGTTCACCGCATAGTTCCAGCGAAGTCGCTTCGGCTTACTGCCGTTTCCTTCTTGCTCTTCTTTCAACAACTTCAATTCCTGTTCCAACTGCTCTTTGGCGTACGTCGCCTGTTGCTGGATGGCAAAAGAAGCATAATACAAAACTCTGTCGGAGAAGTATTTCTGGGAACTTTTTTGCATTTCAACGATGATCAGTTCATGTTTGTCTGTTTCGCAGAAAATGTCGAAAACGGCTTTACGATCGTTCCGGCATATTCCCAGGGCTTCTACATTTCGGAAAGTGATGTCGGTAATCGTTTCGTTCAGCAAACTGTTCAGGAACCTGATGATCATGTCTTTGTTGATCTCATTCCCGAAAATTCTTTTAAATCCCTCGTCTGTAAAGGGATTGATAAACTTCTCCTTCGGAGGGAAAAACTCTTCGTTCATAGCTAAGAAATTTAAATTGGTTTTTACCAGCTACCACTTTGATAGCATGGCGATGCAACAAATGTATGAATTATTCGTGAAACGGATGCCATGCCGTGCGTGATTTATTCCTTTTTCTAATCAGGTAATCAAGGTTGAGATGAAAGCATCTGTCAGATTTTTAGTAAAATAAATGGTTGTAATAACTTGTTTTGCAGTAGAATGTTTATCTTTGTAGAGTAACTTATAAAAAAATTAACTATGAAGTATTTAAATCCTAGAGCAGACCTTACGTTTAAACGTATATTTGGCGAACATCCCGATCTGGTAACCAGTTTTCTTAATGCCTTATTGCCCTTGAAAGCGGGTGAAGAGATCGATGAGATAGAATACCTTCCTTCCGAGATGGTACCGGAAAATCCTTTGCGTAAATTCAGTATTGTCGATGTGCGTTGTCGCGATAAGAAAGGCCGTCAGTTTTTGGTGGAGATGCAGATGCTTTGGTCGCCGGAGTTTCGTGAACGTGTATTGTTTAATGCTTCCAAGGCTTATGTGCGCCAACTGGATGCAGGGAAAGGATATGATCTGTTGCAGCCGGTTTATTCGCTCAATCTGGTGAATGAGGTGTTCGAACCTACCTTGGAAGGGTATTATCACCATTACGCAATGGTGCATGTGGAGCATACTGAACGTATCATCGACGGCCTGCAGCTTATTTTTGTGGAACTACCCAAATTTACTCCTCACACCTATAGCGAGAAGCGTATGCATATCCTGTGGCTTCGTTTCCTGACGGAGATAAACGAATCGACACGCGTCGTGCCAAGCGAACTACTCGAAGCTCCGGAAATCAGTAAAGCTCTTACCGTATTGGAAGAGTCCGCTTTCTCTGACGAAGAACTGGCGGGTTATGAACATTTCTGGGATGGCATCAGTGTCGAAAAAACTCTTTACGACAGCGCAATACGTAAAGGTTTGGCGGAAGGTAAAGCGGAAGGTAAAGCGGAAGGTAAAGCTGAAGGATTGGCGGAAGCTGCCCGCGGCATGAAATTGCTTGGACTTACCCTTGCTGATATATCCAAAGCTACAGGTCTCACGACAGAGGAAATAGAGCGATTGTAATTACACACCATTTCTTATCGATAATCAAGATAGGCATGGACCGTTAATGGTTCGTGCCTATTTTGATTTATATTTATAACAGTACGACATTCTTAGAGTGTGATCTGTAAAAGCAAAGCATATCTTTTATCGGATTTGTGACGAATGGAAGTCGGTATTTCTATCCGCAGGCGGTATTTCTATCAAAAACGGTAAATATGGTAGATTTACCCTATTAACTTGAAAGACTTGCCTATTATTGAAGATAATCGGAATAACTACTTTTGTAAACGTTGAAAATCTTTCTTTTTATGTGGATTTGCAGGGTAGAAAAAATAATAATAATAATGTATATGAAAAAAGTACTTTTCCTCTTTTTGCTTTTGGCAGGTATGACGAATGTCTATGGACAGAAGTTTGCGGTGAAGTCAAATTTACTTTATGATGCGACTGCTACCATAAACCTGGGAGTGGAAGTAGGGTTGGCTCAGAAATGGTCGTTAGACCTGTCGGGTAATTATAACGGTTGGATGCTCGGTGACGAAGCCCGTTTTAAACATTGGTTGGTTCAGCCGGAAGTGCGCTACTGGTTATGCGAAAAGTTTAACGGACATTTCTTCGGACTGCATGCACATTATGCTGATTATAATGTAGGCGGCATGAAAATTATGGGTAGTAATATGGAGAATCATCGTTATCAGGGAAATCTCTACGGGGCCGGTTTATCTTATGGTTACCAGTGGCTGTTGAGTAGCCGGTGGAGTATGGAAGCCGTGATCGGTGTGGGTTGGGCACATCTGGATAATGATAAATATCCGTGTGCAGTATGCGGTACGATCGAAAAAAGTGGAACCAGAGACTACTTCGGTGTGACGAAAGCTGCTCTTTCTTTTATCTATTTCTTTAAATAAGCAGGACGATGAATAAGAAAATGAAAAATATATATATACTGGCAGCAGCATTGGTGGCGCTTTCTCCGGCTGCAATGGCACAGAACGGTGTACTATCGAATGCGGTGAAAGTAGTTTGTAATGATGCGGTGCAACGGGGAGATTCGCTCTACCTGGATGCGGTCATTACTGTGAATAACAGTTCCGTTAAAACATGCAAGTCGCTGGAGTTGACGCCGGTGGTGGAAGTCGGTGACAAGAAAGAAGGTTTTCTCTCCGTATTGCGTAACGGCCGTATCCGTCATAAAGTATATACCCGTGAGATCAAACTGAATAATCTGGTGGAAATACCGCATTATAGTGTGGCAAAGGTGAACAAAGACCGAACAGAAGAGGTGATCCGTTACCAGGCCGCTATCGGTTGGGAAGACTGGATGAAAGATGCGAAGATTTCGCTGGCTGCCGATCTTTGCGGTTGCGGACAGGAAGATGCTAATAAATTATTGATCGCCGATCATATCCGCCGTCGTCCGGATGCACGTTATGAGGTACAACCTACGCTGGCATATATTACACCGGTAGCAGAAACGGAAAAACATCGTGCAGAAGTGGGTACGGCTTATCTGGACTTCCAGGTGGGCAAGTCACAGATACTTCCCGATTTCCGGAATAATGCTGCAGAATTGGATAAGATCAATAGTACGATCCGTTCGGTAACGTCGGACAAAAATATTACTCCGAAAGGTATTATGTTGAAAGGATATGCTTCTCCGGAAGGCTCCTATGCTTCGAACGACCGCTTGTCTGATAACCGTGTGAAAGCGTTGCGGGATTATATTCGTTCAAAAAAATGATTTCCCGCAGAGTTTCTTTACATTAGAAAATGAGCCGGAAGACTGGGCTGGTTTCAAGGCACAGGTTGTAGCTGATTCGGAGGTGCCTGCACGTGATGAGGTACTCGGCATTATAGATAGTGATCTGCAGCCTGACCAGAAAGAGGCCAAATTACGCGCTTTGAAAGGTGGATCGGCTTTCAGTTATGTATTGAAAAATATTTTCCCGTCATTGCGCCGTTCGGAATACCGTATCGACTATACGGTCCGCGAGTTCACTGTGGAAGAAGGCCGTGAGATTATCAAGACACGCCCGCAGCAGTTGAGCTTGAGCGAAATGTTTGCTGTAGCCAACAGCTATGAAACAGGAAGCAAAGAGTATAATAATGTATTTGAAATAGCTGTACGTATGTATAGCTCTGATCCGGTGGCGAATCTGAATGCTGCTAATATCTCTATAGGAAAAGGCGATTATGCCGCTGCAAAAAATTATCTGTCGAAAGCCGGTGATTCTGCGGAAGCGATCCATGCCCGTGGTGTAATAAAATTGATCGAGGGAGATCTTGATGGAGCTGAGGTGTTATTGAAAAAGGCAAATGATGCCGGTGTGATAGGAGCAGCTAATAATTTGAGAGAATTACAGAAAAAAAGAGAAGATAATGCTTTGTTTGATAGTTTCAACGCGCATAATTGATATAGATACCGCGTGGAATTGTAATAAATAGAGTCTACTTTTGCATCAGAGTGATTTATGAAAAAGCATAAAAGTAATAATATGGAACATGCAGCACAGGTCGAATACGTTTTAGTGAACGAAATCGATAACCAGAATGGGGTTCATCTCTATCTGGAAGGAAATAAATGGTGCGCCTATGAACGTTCCGCTTATTATCTGGCACAATTAAAAGTACCGGTTGTAATAAAGAAGGAAATTGTTCGTGACGGATACGACGTGGTTTTGTTGAAAGCTTTCTTTGAAGTGGATGACATGCGTCTGCCTCTTGCTCCGAAAACTATTTTGAAACAAGTGGCGGATGATAAGCTGTTGTTCCAATTGAATGATCAGATTGATGGTTTTCCGGAATGGAAAGCTTGTCAACTGAATAAATTACCAGCATAAAAGGTGAAGCCGTGAGGCTTTGGTTAAGTATACTAAGTTGTAAAATTGAGGGTGTATTAAGTCCCCGGAAGTGAGTGGTTATCCTTCCGGGGCATTTTTTTATTGAAAATTGAGAATTGAAAATTAGAGAGGGGTTTGGAAATAAACGATCAGCCGGGCATCCGGAGAAAGGGTGAGGGTAAATTCCGTTCCGGTCGCTTCGTTGAGGCTGCCTTGCCACCAGGATGTCAGACGGCGTCGGGTGATGGGCCAGCGGAGACCTTCGGTTGTTATTTCTCCGCAAGGATACATGGAAAAGATAGAGACTTGCTGGCCGGGTGTACATGGCAGTGTTGCTGTCTGTAGCACGGGAACAAAACGGCCGTAATCGGAAATCATTTCTACTTGATCGAATAAAGGTGCGTAATCTGTCAGCAGGGATATGTTTCCCAGTGTATGGTCTTCACGCAGCCCGGTAGCTCCCAGGATCAGTATGTTCCGGAAGCCTGAAGAGTGGGCGAAACGTACGGCTTTAGTGAGGTCGTTTATTTCCTGGTCTTCCACCGTATGGATGCGATCGGCATATAGTTGCAACATTGCGGGGGGAATGCTGTCGAGGTCGCCGACGATAGCTGTAGGGATCAGCCCCCGTTCATGCAGGTTCTGCACTGCCCCATCGCATGCAATGATGGCCGGTGCGGATTTTAAAAGTTCCAACGGCCCGGCTGTTTGCGGAAAACTACCGTTAGCAACCACTATACAATCATAAGATCTTGTCATTTGTATTTATTCCTTTCTTTTTCCACGTATAATATCCGACAATAGCTAAAATGCCGTAGCAAATGTACAAAAACATAGTAGGATATAAGCCACGCAGATAATAAAGATAGACGGATACGAAATTGACGATAACCCAGAATATCCAGTGTTCGATAATACGGCGCGCCAACATCCAGGTGGCAACGATTCCGACGGAGGTGGTGAATGCATCGCCCATAGGGATCGGAGAGTCTGTGAAATTGTGGAGTATGTAATAAAGCAGAGCGTATATGGCGAGGATAGCTGATGCTATCCCCGCGAATAATGGCCAGGTGATATGGCGGTAGAAAATTGTGTCATTCGGGACTTTTTCTTCGGAAATATTTTTTCCTGCGCAGGTCCATTTTCTGAAACCGTAAATGCTGATGGCAACATAGTAGATATTCAGTCCCATATCGGCATATATTTTTGAGAAGAAGAAAACGAAAACGTAGACCAGTGAGGTCATAAAACCGACAATCCACATTGCTTTATGCTGTCTGATCTCCAGTAACAGGTAAAGAAAACCTGTTATGACACCGAAATATTCCAGTAGTTGCTCCATTTTTTCAGAATTTGAATGTTACTCTTGCCATGACATTTGTACCTGCCTGGGTGAAATAGCCGTCATATTTGTGGACTTTACCTCCGCTGATGTAGGTGGAAACCCAGGCATTTGTTTCATATTGTTCGTTAAAGAGGTTGTTGATCGTAACATCTACTCCAAGCTCTTTGATGAATTTCGGTTTGAAGACATATCCAACACGCAGGCTGTTCACAAAGTAAGGATCGATCGAACGGTCTTTGGTGGAAGTGTTGTCGATGTACTGACGGCCTACGAACTGTGAGTTGAAACTCGCGGAAAATCCTTTCAGATTGAAGTCGAACATGCTGTTGGCAATGATACCGGGGGAGAAGGCTATATCTGTTGTTCCCAGGTATTCACTAGCCTGGCCGCCGTTATCGTAATCGTCCATAAAATGAGTATAGTCCTTTATTTTGTTACGGCTCAGGGTAACGTTACCGTTCCAGTCCAGCCAGTGGGTGATACTTACGCCTCCGGTCAGTTCGATACCCATACGGTAGCTGTCTTTGATATTGCTGGTCAGAGCCTCACCGATTTCGCTGATTTTGCCACTAAGGATCAACTGATTGTTATAATCCATAAAATAGAGGTTGGCACCGACACGGAAACGCTCGTTACCGAAGCTATAACCGGCTTCATAATCGTACAGGGTTTCGTGTGCGGGACGTTCATGGGGTTTGGCTTCCGTGAAATTGTCGCGGTTAGGTTCCCGGTTGGCAACGGAGAAGGAGATGAAAGCATTATGGCCGTCTTTCTGGAAATTGATGCCCGCTTTCGGGTTGAAAAAGTTCCAGTGCTTGTCTACATCGACGTCACCGCGGGCTTTGTCGTCACTTCCTTTAATCGTATAATGAATACCGCGGTATTGCAGGTCGAGATATCCGTTCAGATACGGGTGGAACCGGTAGTTGCCTTTTACATAAAAGTTATAGTCCAATTTGTTTCCTCTGTTACGGTAATATTTGTAGTCTGGTTGTGGAAGTGCTTCTCCGCTCTTTACCCACATGACACGACCGAAATGGTCGCCTGCATATTTGTTTACAGCCGAACCGAAACTCATCTGAAGACGTTCGGAACGGTAGTTTGCACTGTAGACAACGCCATAGAAATCATTATCCAGCCATTTACGGCGGACGAGGTCTGATTTGCGGATGGTATCGCCTTTTCCGTTTATGTATTCGGGTAATTTGTATTTTTCAAAATCTGAATCTGCTTTATAATCTTCGTAATACCCTTCCCCATGTGTATAATGGAGAGTCAGGTTCATATTCCACAGGTCACCCAGACGTTGGCTGGCCATCAGATGATAGTTCTGTTGCCAGTAGTTGTCAGTCTGGTTGTTGTAAAACTTTTTGACTCCGTTCTCTTCATATTCTCCACACGGATTGTAAGTCCGGTCGCTGTTCAGAAGAGAGGAGGGAACACCAGTCCATGCCTGATAGGTCTTCTCTATATTTCCGAATGTCTGGAAACGGACCAGCGTGTTATCTCCATAATAAGTACCGGAACCGAAGTAAGAATGCATATTGGCTGTTGCCCGGTCGATATATCCGTCACTTTGTACATTGGAATAACGGGCATCGAACACGAAATGGTTATGGAGCAATCCGGTTCCCAGCTTCACTGAGTTTTTAACGGTTCCGAATGAACCTGCCGAAAGGGAGTATTCGGCATAAGGTTTCAGGTCCGGCTTCTGTGTCTGCATGGCAACGGTAGCCCCGAAGGCTGCGGCTCCGTTAGTGGATGTTCCAGCTCCGCGTTGTATCTGTATGTTGTCGACAGATGAGGCAAAGTCGGACATGTTCGCCCAAAAGACCGTATGTGATTCGGAGTCGTTGACCGGCACGCCATTTACTGTGATGTTGATACGGTTGGCGTCTGTTCCGCGGATACGGAAACCGGAATAACCGATCCCTGTCCCTGCATCTGAAGTCATGATGACAGACGGAGATTGAGAGATCAGATAGGGAATACCTTGGCCGTCGTTTTTGCGGGTGAGTTCGTTTCTGGATACTTCGCTGTAGGCTACCGGAGTCCCTTTGGCTACCCGGGTGGCTGTGACGACTACTTCGTCCAGCGACAGATCGCGTGAAATTTTTAAAGAATCGACAGGAACCGGTTGATTTTCCGCTGTGGCCCATGTGGCCAGCGAACCGGCAATAAATAATAATACACTTTTCATCCTTTTTACCTTATTGTTTAAAAACTGATAAATGAATAGGAGGGGAGTGTTGTGTGAAGAAGTATACCATGTTTTACAATTCCCTTCGGCGGCATTATCCGTATCAGGTAATATGGGTATAATCTCAGCCTGCGGCACGTACGATATTCAGTACGTTGCAAGCACCCCTTTGTATTCGGATGGCAAAGGTAAGGAAAGTTAGGGGATTGTACAAATTGAAAAAAAAGATTACATAAGTTTGAAAACTCACTGATTATTTGTATATTTGCGGGCGATTAAGCGAAGATGAGGAGGGGGCGGGTAGTCCCCTTCTTTTGTTCTTAACAGTATGTTTATGATTGAAAAGGGAGTAATAACTCAGTTGGTTGAAGAGAAATTGGCTTCTTCCGACAATTATTTGGTTGACGTAGTCGTTAAACCTGGAAACCTTATCATTATTGAGATAGATAATGATGAGGGTGTTTGTATTGATGATTGTGCGGAGTTGAGCCGGTATGTGGAAGAACATCTGGACCGTGAGGTGGAAGACTTCGAACTGGAAGTCGGTTCGGCAGGTGTCACTTCTCCTTTTAAAGTACTTCGTCAATACGTGAAAAATATAGGGAACGAAGTGGAAATGCTGCTGAAAAGCGGGGTGAAACTGACCGGAGTATTGAAATCGGCAGATGAGAACGGAGTGGTAGTAACAGTTGAAAAGCAAGTGAAACCCGAAGGTTCCAAACGAAAAGTTTCTGTCCAGGAAGATCAATCCTATACATTCGATGAAATAAAATATACAAAATACCTAATAAGATTCAAGTAAAGAAAGATTATGGCCAAGAAAGAGGAAACAATCAGTATGATTGACACACTTGCGGAGTTCAAGGAGTTGAAGAATATAGATAAGGATACGATGATCAGCGTGCTGGAAGATTCCTTCCGTAACGTAATCGCTAAAATGTTCGGTACGGATGAGAACTATGACGTAATTATCAACCCTGAAAAAGGTGACTTCGAAATCTGGAGAAACCGTACGGTTGTGGCTGACGACGAACTGGAAGACCCGAATCTGCAACTTACGTTGACCGAGGCTCGTAAAATCGATGCTGACTGCGAAGTGGGTGAAGAAGTGACTGATGAAGTTCATTTCGCCGATTTCGGACGTCGTGCCATTCTGAACCTGCGCCAGACGCTGGCTTCGAAGATTCTTGAATTGCAGAAGGATAGTTTGTATGCTAAGTATAAAGATAAAATAGGTACAATTGTCGCAGCTGATGTCTATCAGGTGTGGAAGAAAGAGATTCTGCTGCTGGATGACGAGGGTAATGAGTTGCTGCTCCCGAAATCGGAACAGATCCCTTCCGATTTTTACCGGAAAGGTGAAACTGTTCGTGCAGTTGTACAGAAAGTGGATAATTATAATAACAATCCAAAGATTATTCTGTCGCGTACAGATAAAATTTTCCTGCAGCGTTTGTTCGAACTGGAAGTTCCCGAAATCAATGATGGCCTGATTACGATCAAAGCTATCGCACGTATCCCGGGAGAAAGAGCAAAAGTGGCTGTTGAGTCATACGATGACCGTATCGATCCGGTTGGTGCCTGCGTAGGAATGAAAGGTTCCCGTATCCACGGCATTGTCCGTGAGTTGAGAAATGAGAACATCGATGTAATTAATTATACATCCAATGTATCGCTATTTATCCAGCGTGCATTAAGCCCGGCTAAAATTTCCTCAATACGAGTGAACGAAGAAGAACATAAGGCAGAGGTTTATCTTCGTCCCGAAGAAGTTTCATTGGCTATTGGTAAAGGCGGTTTGAACATCAAACTGGCTTGTATGTTGACCGAATACACAATCGATGTATTCCGTGATGTGGAAGGAGCTGATGAGGAAGATATTTATCTGGATGAATTTACAGATGAAATAGACGGCTGGGTAATTGACGCAATGAAGAATATCGGTTGCTATACGGCTAAGAGCGTGCTTGCTTTGAGCCGTGATGAAATTATTGAACGTGCCGACCTTGAAGAAACAACAGTCGACGAGGTGCTTGCTATCTTATCTGCCGAATTTGAAGATGAAAGTCAGGAATAAAAAAGTAGTACGACAAAGTTAGATATGCCTATAAAATTAATACAAGTACAAAGAAAATTGAACGTAGGGATCAACACGGTTGTTGAATTTCTACATAAAAAAGGTCATCCTGTTGAGGAGAATGCGAATCCCAACACGAGGATCAGTGATGAACAGTATGCTTTGCTCGTAAAAGAGTTTGGAAAGGATCTGCCTGAGGGTGGTTTTGAACGTCCGCGGGTAGAACGTCCTCACAGAGAGAAAGAGAGAGAAGTCGCTTCTGTGAAAGAAGAGAAGGCTTCGGAAATTAAGACAGTGATCCCGGAAGAGTTCAGGCCTAAGATCGTAACGAAAGGCCGTATCGACCTGGACGGACAGCATAAAAAATCGCAGGAGGTTCCTGAGGTGAAAGAAGAACCGGTAGCCAAGCCGCAACCGGTTGTGAAGCCTCAGCCTGTTGCAGAACCGCAACCAGTAGTTAAACCTCAGCCTGTTGCCGAGCCGCAACCGGTTGTAGTCTCTGCTCCTGCCCCTGCTCCTGAAGAAAAAAAGGTAGAAGCCCCTGCTAAACAGGAAAAACAGGAGACTGCACCTGTAGAAAAGCCTGTGGAGAAAAAAGAAGTAAAAGAGATAGTTGTGGAAAAAGAAAGAATCGAAGAGAAAAAACCGGAAGTAACAGTGAAGCCGGAAGCGACAAGAAGCTCTTCTGAAGAAGTGGACAAAACGGCTGCTGAAGGTCAGTCTTCTGTAGAATCGGAAGATGATAACTTGTTCCGGTTGAACACTCCGAAGTTCGAGTCGAATATCAAGGTAACCGGCAAAATTGACCTGAATGCCTTGAACCAGTCTACACGTCCTAAAAAGAAAACAAAGGAAGAGAGACGAAAAGAACGCGATGACAAACGCGAAAAGTTCAATAACAACAACAGACCGGGACAACCGGGATTCCATAAGGGACCGAAAGATCCGAATGCTAAGCCGGGTGCACCGGTAAAGCCGGGCGCTCCTGTGAAACCAGGTGCTCCTGTTAAGCCGGGTGAAGCCGGTGCGGATGCGAAAAAGAAACGCAACCGTATCAAGAAAGATCGTGTGGATGTGAACAATACTCCGGGTACGAATTACAGCCGTCCGGCTAATCAGCGTGACGACCGTGGTAAACCGCGCCTGAAAAAGCCGGTTAAGGCAGAAGTAAGCGAGGAGGATGTACAGAAGCAGATCAAGGAAACACTGGCTCGCCTGACCAATAAAGGTAACAAGAATAACAAAGGTGCCAAGTACCGTCGTGATAAACGTGATGCCGCCGTCAAACGTGAGCATGAATTGATGGAACTGGAGGAACAGGAAAGCAAGGTATTGAAGCTGACCGAGTTCGTTACGGCAAACGACCTTGCCAACATGATGGATGTACCTGTGACAAAGGTTATCGCTACTTGTATGAGTATCGGTATCATGGTTTCTATCAACCAGCGTTTGGATGCGGAGACAATCAATATCGTTGCCGACGAGTTTGGTTTCAAAACTGAATATGTAAGTGCAGAGGTGGTGGAAGCTATCAATGCAGATGAAGAAGATGATAATGAAGAAGATTGGGTAGCACGTCCGCCTATCGTAACTGTAATGGGGCACGTTGACCACGGTAAAACTTCTTTGCTGGATAATATCCGTAAAGCAAACGTAATTGCCGGTGAAGCGGGTGGTATCACTCAGCATATCGGTGCTTATAATGTGAAACTGGCGAGCGGACGTCGCATTACTTTCCTGGATACACCGGGGCATGAGGCGTTTACTGCAATGCGTGCCCGTGGTGCTAAAGTGACGGATATCGCTATTATCATTGTTGCTGCTGACGATGCTGTCATGCCGCAGACTATCGAGGCGATCAACCATGCTTCGGCAGCCGGGGTTCCTATCGTTTTTGCTATTAATAAGGTAGATAAGCCGCATGCTAATCCTGAGAAGATCAAGGAAGAGCTGGCTAATATGAACTATCTGGTGGAAGACTGGGGAGGTAAGTACCAGAGCCAGGATATCTCTGCCAAGAAAGGTGCCGGTGTTGAAGAGTTGCTCGAAAAAGTATTGCTTGAAGCTGACTTGCTGGATCTGAAGGCTAACCCGAAGAAACGTGCAGTCGGTTCTATTATCGAATCTTCTCTGGATAAGGGTCGTGGATATGTTTCTACCGTATTGGTAGAGAACGGTACATTGCAGATGGGTGATATCGTACTGGCTGGTACGCATCATGGTCGTATCAAAGCGATGTTCAACGAACGTAACCAACGTGTGGAAAAAGCGGGTCCTTCCGAACCGGTACTGATCCTTGGGTTGAACGGTGCTCCTCAGGCTGGTGATACATTTAATGTATTGGAAACAGAACAGGAAGCTCGTGAAATTGCAACACGTCGTGAACAGTTACAGCGTGAATTGGGTATCCGTACGCAGAAAATGCTTACGCTCGATGATATCGGTCGCCGTATTGCTGTGGGTAACTTCCAGGAACTGAATGTGATCGTGAAGGGTGACGTGGACGGTTCCGTAGAGGCATTGTCTGACTCTCTGATCCGTTTGTCAACTGAAGAGATCCAGGTGAATGTAATCCACAAGGCTGTCGGTCAGATTTCCGAATCGGATGTAGTATTGGCTGCTGCTTCGAATGCGATCATTATCGGATTCCAGGTACGTCCGTCTGTACAGGCTCGCCGTAATGCGGAGAAGGATGGCGTTGAAATCCGTTTGTACTCTATCATTTATGATGCGATCGAAGAAGTGAAGAGTGCTATGGAAGGTATGCTTTCACCGGAGATCAAGGAAGATATTACTGCCTATGTGGATGTACAGCAGGTATTCAAGATCACGAAAGTGGGTACGGTTGCCGGTTGTATGGTTAAGGAAGGTAAGATCAAACGTACGAACAAGATTCGCCTGATCCGTGACGGTATTGTGATCTATGCCGGCGAACTGGGATCTCTGAAGCGTTTCAAGGATGATGTGAAAGAGGTTGTGGCCGGACTGGATTGCGGTTTGAATATCACAAACTTCAATGACATTCAGGTAGGTGACGTAATTGAATCGTACGAAGAAACTGAAATAAAGAAAACTTTATAAACATGAACTGGTTAGACATTATATTAGTATGTCTGGCAGGAATTGGATTTGCGAAGGGCCTGTTTGATGGAGTCATCAAACAGGTTGTTTCGCTTATAGCCCTGATGGCTGCGATATTTTTCTGTGCCAAAGCTGCAGCCTGGCTGAGAGGATATATACTGGCATCGGGCTGGTTCCCGGAAGAGGGAGTGACCATCCTTAGTTATATAGCCGGATTTATCCTGATCCTGGGTGTGGTCATGCTGGCCGGAGAGGTTGTGCACAGGGTGATCGGGGTTACACCGCTCAGTATTTTGAATCATCTGGCTGGTGGCCTGTTCGGTTTGTGCCTGATGATCCTGTTCGTCAGTTTATTGTTGAACATACTGGAGGCGGTCGATCGGGGATCGGTATTGATTTCCCGTGAAGCGAAGATTGAATCCCGTTTCTATAATTCTGTTAAAGAAATAGTTCCAACCATTTACCCCGGAAATTTGTTCTCATGGAAGGAGTAAATGGTTTGTTTTAAATATTAATCTATAGATATGCAGGAGTCAAACGACATACTAAATGAGGTAACAAGTGGCGATTATAAGTACGGCTTCGTTACCGATATCGATACGGAATTGATTCACCGTGGTCTCGATGAAGAGACTGTCCGTATCATTTCTGCCAAGAAGAATGAGCCGGACTGGTTGTTGCAGTTCCGGTTGAAGGCTTTCCGCCACTGGCTGACATTGGAGATGCCCACATGGCCTCACCTAAACATTCCACCGATTGATTATCAGGATATAATCTATTACGCCGCTCCCAAAAAGAAAGAAGGACCCAAAAGCCTCGATGAAGTGGATCCGGAGTTGTTGAAGACATTCGACAAACTGGGGATTCCTTTACATGAGCGTGCCCAATTGGCTGGTATGGCGGTCGATGCCGTAATGGATAGTGTTTCAGTAAAGACGACCTTTAAGGAAACGTTGGCAGAAAAAGGGATTATCTTCTGTTCATTCAGTGAAGCAGTGCTACATCATCCGGATTTGGTACAACAGTATCTGGGAAGTGTAGTAGGCTACCGGGACAATTTTTTTGCAGCTCTGAACTCGGCGGTTTTCTCTGACGGCTCGTTCGTTTATATACCGAAAGGCGTACGTTGCCCGATGGAACTTTCCACCTATTTCCGTATCAATGCGGCAAATACCGGACAGTTCGAACGTACATTGATCGTAGCTGACGATGAGGCGTATGTCAGTTATCTGGAAGGATGTACCGCGCCGATGCGTGACGAGAACCAGTTGCATGCAGCGATTGTCGAGATCGTTGCCAAAGAGCGTGCCGAGGTGAAATATTCGACTGTTCAAAACTGGTATCCGGGCGATAAAGAAGGAAAAGGCGGTATCTATAACTTCGTGACCAAGCGTGGTTTGTGTAAAGGGGAAGGTAGTAAGATATCCTGGACCCAGGTAGAGACAGGTTCTGCTATAACCTGGAAATATCCGAGTTGTATTCTGGCTGGTGATAATTCGGTCGGCGAGTTCTATTCGGTCGCTGTTACCAATAATTATCAGCAGGCGGATACCGGAACAAAGATGATCCATTTAGGGAAGAATACCCGTAGTACGATTGTTTCCAAAGGTATTTCGGCCGGTCATAGCCAGAATAGTTATCGTGGTCTGGTAAAAGTATCTCCGCGTGCCGAGGGTGCCCGTAACCATAGCCAGTGTGACAGCTTGTTGTTGAGTTCGACCTGTGGTGCACATACATTCCCTTATGCTGATATTCAGAATGAAACAGCGGTGGTAGAGCATGAAGCTACAACAAGTAAGATCAGTGAAGAACAATTGTTCTATTGTCAGCAACGTGGTATTTCCGTAGAGGAGGCTGTCGGTCTGATCGTGAACGGATATGCCCGTGAGGTAATGAATAAACTTCCGATGGAGTTCGCTGTGGAGGCTCAGAAATTGCTGACTATTTCTCTGGAAGGAAGTGTAGGATAAATCAAATTGTCAATTAATAAAGTTATGTTAGATATAAAGAACTTACATGCCAATGTAAATGGCAAAGAGATATTGAAAGGAATCGACCTTTCTGTAAAGGCTGGTGAGGTACATGCCATCATGGGGCCGAACGGTTCGGGTAAAAGTACTCTGAGCAGTGTACTCGTTGGTAATCCGGCTTTCGAGGTAACCCAGGGGGAAGTTGTTTTTAATGGGAAGAACTTGTTGGAACTGGAACCGGAAGACCGTAGCCGTGAAGGTATTTTTCTCAGTTTCCAGTATCCGGTTGAAATTCCGGGTGTAAGTATGGTGAACTTTATGCGTGCCGCGCTGAATGAACACCGTAAATATAAAGGATTGGATCCTGTTTCTGCGACCGACTTCCTGAAACTGATGCGTGAGAAACGTGCTATTGTGGAACTGGATAATAAGTTGGCCAGCCGTAGTGTGAACGAAGGGTTCTCAGGTGGTGAAAAGAAACGTAATGAAATATTCCAGATGGCTATGCTGGAACCTAAACTGGCTATTCTGGATGAAACGGACAGCGGTCTGGATATTGATGCCCTCCGTATCGTAGCAAACGGTGTGAACCAATTGCGTACGCCGGAAAATGCAGCGATCGTAATCACTCACTACCAACGTCTGTTGGATTATATCAAGCCGGATGTGGTACATGTGTTGTACAAAGGACGTATCGTAAAAACAGCCGGTCCGGAGCTGGCCCTTGAACTGGAAGAAAAAGGTTACGACTGGATCAAGAAAGAGATGGGAGATGAGTGAGATGAGAGCCGAACAACAATATATCGACCTTTTTACCAAATATGAAGACCTGGTATGCCGACATAGTGCTGCGGTGATGAATGCTCCGCGTGCCGAGGCTTTGGCCGATTTCGATCGCCTGGGTTTTCCTTCGGTAAAGAGTGAAGATTATAAATATACAGATGTGGCGCAGGCTTTTGCTCCTGATTATGGGGTGAATATAAACCGCCTGGCTATTCCGGTCAATCCTTATGACGTGTTCCGTTGCGATGTTCCGAATCTGAGTACATCCCTGTATTTTGTTGTGAATGATACTTTTTACGACAAGATGATGCCGAAAGCGCATTTGCCGGAAGGTGTATATGCCGGTGGTTTGAAAAACTTTGCGGAGAAATATCCGGAAGTGGCTGCCCGCTATTACGGAAAAGCAGCCAAAAGCAGCCATGACGGTATAATCGCACTGAATACGATGCTGGCCCAGGATGGTTTTGTGCTTTATGTACCGGAAGGTATAGCGGTGGAACGTCCTATCCAGTTGATCAATATATTCCGTAGCGATGTGGATGCGATGGCTAACCGCCGTATTCTGATTATTATGGAACCGCGCTCGGAAGCTAAATTACTGATCTGCGATCATAGTATAGACGATGTGAAGTTTCTGGCAACTCAGGTCGTTGAGATATTTGCCGCTGAAGGTGCTTATTTCGATTATTACGATCTGGAGGAAAGCAGTATTTCCACATCCCGTTTTGCCTCTGTTCATGTAAAACAGGAGGCTTCCAGTAATGTTCTGGTAAACGGTATTACATTAAATAACGGTCTTACACGTAACAACTATTATATCGAGTTGAACGGTGAGTATGCAGAAACGACTCTTTGCGGTATGTCTGTAATGGACCGTGAACAACAAGTGGATACGTATAGCCATATTACACATGCCGTTCCTAATTGTACAAGTAACGAGTTGTTCAAGAATGTGCTGGACGATCATGCTGTCGGAGCTTTCAGCGGGCGTATCCTGGTGAAGGAAGATGCCCAGAAAACCGCTGCTTACCAGACAAACCGTAACCTCTGTGCTACGCGTGAAGCTCGAATGTACAGTAAGCCGCAGTTGGAAATCTATGCGGATGATGTAAAATGTTCGCATGGTATGACAACCGGGCAGTTGGATGAAAACGCTTTGTTCTATATGCGTAGCCGTGGTATTCCATTGAGTGAGGCACGTATGATGCTGAGTGTTGCTTTTACATCGGATGTGATCGATCATGTACGTCTGGATGCGTTGAAAGACCGCCTGCATAAGCTGGTTGAAAAACGTTTCCGCGGAGAGCTGGCACGTTGTGCTGATTGCCGTATCTGTAAATAAGATATTATTCTGATCTTTATAAAGGCCCGGATAGATGTTGTGTCTGTCCGGGCTTTTTGTTTATCTTTGTATTTCACCAATCATTTATTATCATATGCAATTGACTCATATCGCAATCTGGACGAATGAATTAGAACGTTCCCGCGAATTTTATACGACGTATTTTAATGGAAAAAGTAATGAGAAGTACGTAAATCCCAAGAAAGGATTCGCTTCTTATTTTGTGACTTTCGAAGGAGGTGCCTCCTTGGAAATTATGCAACGGACAGATGTAACAGAAGAGAGTAAAGGTCTTTTTATCGGTCTTGCTCATTTTGCTTTTTCTGTCGGTTCAAAGGAAAAGGTGGATAGTATGATAGAACTGTTCCGTGAAAATGGTTATACGGTACTTGGGGAACCGCGGACAACGGGAGATGGTTTTTATGAGGGATCTATTGCCGATCCGGACGGAAATATTGTAGAAATAATTGCCTGATATGAAGATACGTATTGAACAAGCGACAGATTATCCTTATGACCTGCTTTTGTTGGCGGATCCGAACCGCGAGTTGGTGGATAGTTATCTGAAAACATCCGATTGTTTTGTCGCTTTTTATGAGGACCGGATGGTAGGAGTGATTGTTGTTCAGAAGCAGTCTGTAAATCAGGCTGAAGTATTGAACCTGGCTGTAGATGAATCTTTCCAGCGGAAGGGGATTGCGCGCCGTTTACTTCGTTTTGTCTTTGATGAATGGGCACGACCGAACCGGATCACTCTTCTGACAGTCTGTACCGGGACCTCTGCTCCGGGCCCTATGATGTTATATCAACAGGAAGGTTTTGATCTGAAAGAGTTGGATCGCGATTATTTCGTTCGGAATTACCCGGAACCGATCTGGGAAAACGGTGTTCAATGCCGACATCGGTTGATACTGGAAAAGGAGTTAGTTCCCGATCCTCCTATTTAAAAGCAAGAAATGTAACAGTCTTTTGAGAAAAAGGCTTTATTTTTGTGTATCCTTGAATAATAAAAAATGAATGAACCATCTGTTAATTGATAGTGATAAAGAAAAGCTTTTACTTTCTCGTTTGAAAAATGGGAAGGAAGATGCGTTTGAGGAATTATATCGTGCTTATAGTCCTCGTGTGTATAGTTTTGTCTGTTCTGCACTATTTAATAAATCATTGGCGGAAGATATAACGCAGAGTTGTTTTACTAAGATTTGGGAAAAAAGAAAGGAGTTGGATGCCACAAAAAACTTTTCTTCTTATTTGTTTACCATAGCCAGAAATCTGGTATACCGTGAATCGGAGCGGCAAGTTATGGATGCCCGCTATTTAGACTTTATGAAGAAACTGAATTCTGACCATTCAGATGAGATTGAAAACTCGGTTCATTTTAAGTTTATGCTGCATAGAATATATTCTTTGATAGAAGAATTACCCGAAGTCCGTAGACAAATTTTTATCATGAGCCGTATTCAAGGCTATTCTAATAAAGAGATAGCATATAAGTTGTCTTTATCTGAAAGAACTGTTGAAACACAAATTTACCGGACTTTACTTTTCTTGAAGGAAAAAATGAAAGGATTCCTTTTGTTTCTATCAATTACTGGTATTTTATAAAGATTCTTCGCTAAAAAAGATTGCAGACAGGACTTTCTGTCTTGAAATCGTTAATCTGTGTTAAGCTTTTTGTTGCTTGTAAGTACTACTCAAGACTTATTGATATAACCAATAGTATGGAAAAGAATAATAATATAGATTTACTGGATCGTTTTCTGAAAAGTGAAACTACCGAAGCAGAAGATGCAATACTTTTCGATTGGTTTGGTTCGAAAGAAGCACAAAGAGATATTTATGCATCTTATGATGAACGGTGGGAAAATGCTTCGGATATGATCCCATCTGATGTTCAGGATAGAATATACAAATCGATCAGGAATAAAACCAACCTACATCAGGAAATTAAGACGAAACGTATTATATTAAGAAGTCTTTCCCGTTATATTGCTGTAGCCTGCCTGTTCATTGTTATTGGAATGTCACTTTTCATTATTATGGGAAAAGGTTTGTTTATAACGAATTTTGTTGTTTCAGCAGAAGAGGGAATGAAGTCGACCGTCGAATTGCCGGATGGAACAAAAGTTTGGCTTAATTCCGGATCAAGATTGATGTATAGTAATACTTATAATTTCTGGGACAGAAAAGTTCATTTGGAAGGTGAAGGGTATTTTGAAGTAAAGCGGAACGAAAATAAGAATTTTATAGTAGAAGTAAATGGGCTTGAAGTAGAAGCTTTAGGTACTAAATTTAATGTGAAAGCTTATAGTGGCAGTAATATGATAACTACGACATTGCTCAAGGGAAAAGTAAATGTCAGAAGCAATGAAAAAGAAATGCTCTTGTCTCCTGACCAACAGATACAATTTAATATCCGGTCTAAATCATTTCTGGAGGTAAAAAGCTGTGATGCTTCAAAATATGCTTTATGGAAAAATAATGAATTATATTTTGACTGTGAATCATTGGAAGAAATAGGGATGACTCTTGAGAGGCTTTATTCTGTAGATGTTGTATTTGCATCGGAGTCTGCCAAAAAATATACTTTCTGTGGTGCTATTAGTAATACTAATTTGATTAATGTATTGGAATGTATTACAATGACAGCTCCGGTTCATTATGAAATGAAAAATAATGTATTATATTTCAGTGATATAGAAAAATAAGTCTAATTATAAAGGTATGCCTATGGAGTAGCAAAAATCAAAAAGAAGAAAAGAAAGAGCTAATAAAAAATGGGATAAGTTTGAGACCCCATCCCATTTTATGAACTTTAGTCGATCGTTCAAATATTTACCAGACATATTACATATCCTTTGCATAGGAAATAATGTAAAACATTGTCTTGGCTCATATTCGGGCGTGAAGTTACGAAAACTTTGTATCATTTTAATACTAAGAACATGAAAAAAATAATAACAATATCACGCTTCTTATTAGTGTTATTCGTATTGTTTTGTTACGGGACAATTTCGGCACAAATCAGTTTGTCTGTTAGAAATCAAACTATCCGGCAGATTATCCCGCAATTGGAAAAAGCAAGTGGATATAACTTCTTTTTTGGAAATGATCTCCCTGATCTGAATGTAAAAAAAGATATGTCAGTAACGAATACTTCCCTGAAAAACATATTGGATCATTTATTGGAAAATACCTCTATTTCCTATCAGATAAAAGGAAATAACCAAGTTGTATTGATTCGTGGCAACAGTCAGAAGAAAACAGGAGATATTTTACGTCCGGTGAAAAGAATAACCGGTGTTATTCTGGATGAAACAGGAGAGCCGATAGCAGGTGCTAACATTGTGATAAGAGGAACTACCCAAGGGGTAATCACCGATATCGAAGGTAACTTTATTATTGATGTTCCGGAGGGCACTACTTTACAAATCTCTTATATAGGTTATGCCGATAAGATGCTTTTAATAGAAAAAAATTTGAATTACAAGGTTATCTTGTCGGAAAATGCAGAGGCTTTGAATGAAGTAGTAGTGACGGCTTTGGGCATTACCCGTGAAAAAAAGGGATTGGGATACGCGACACAACAGATCAGGTCGGAAGCATTAGAAAATCCAAACAGTAATCTGGTCAGCATGCTGAGTGGTAAAGTCGCTGGTTTGAATATTAACTCGGGAGCTGTGGTTGGTGGCGGTAGTCGTATCTCTATCCGTGGTGACAGGGCTTTGAGTTCGGGGCCTTCCTCTCCTTTATTTGTGATAGATGGTATTCCTATCGGATCAGGAGCAGGTTCACAGACCGGTAGTGCAGGGATCAATGAACTGAGTTCGAACGATATTGAGAGTATGAACGTTTTGAAAGGGGCGGCTGCTTCTGCTTTATATGGTTCAAGAGCGGCTAACGGTGCTATCATTATTACGACAAAGACCGGTAAAAAAGCGAATGGACTGGGAGTTTCTTATAGTGGAACATTCTCCAGGGAAACTCCGCTGATTTTACCGCAATTGCAGGATCAATTCGGCCAGGGTAAAGATGGTATTTATGAAGGAGGAAACTTCGGTAGCTCCAGTGGTTATTATCCTTCTGGATTGAATGATAATTATGATGAGAGTTGGGGACCTCGTTTCATGGGACAGAAAATGGTACAATTCGATTCTCCTACGACAAACGGTTATCGTGCCGGCGATACTTATCTACCCCCTGAAATTCGAGGTGAAGCTATACCGAGCGAGTGGATAGGGCATCCGGATAATATGCGTGACTTCTTTGATCATGGTAGTACACGTATTAATAATGTGGCATTGAGTAATAGTGTGAACGGATTAAATTTCCGTGTTTCCTATACGAATACGAAGCAGGAAGGTCTGACTCCGAATAATGATATAAACAGGCACGTGTTCAATCTGAACAATTCGATCGATCTGAATAAATGGATCAGTGTGGATGTCGTAGCTAATTATACGAAAACCAAACGTTCCAACGTCCCTAATCTAGGGTATGGAGGTATTTCTCCTATTTACTTTTTTTGTTGGATGCCCCTAAGTCATAATATTAACAGTTTGAAAGAATACTGGCAAAGGGGAGGATTGGAAGGGACCCGTCAGTTCCAAAATATGGCTTCCTATAACAATCTCTATTTTGTCATGCATGAGATGACTACGCAGGATGATATGAATCGCTTTTTTGGAAAGCTGGCAGTGAACATAAAGCCAGTTGAAGGGGTTACGGTCATGCTACGTGGTGGTTCCGATAATAGTTGGGGGACATCTACTCGTAATGAGAGTTACTATAAGAATGGAGGAAACGGTTATTTCAGGCAGGGAACTACTAACTATCAGGAAAATAACTTCGATTTTCTCGTAAGCTATAATCCGAATTTAGGAAAGATATTCGGACTGACAGCAAACTTTGGTGGAAATCGGATGGAACAGTTCAGTAAAGCGATGACTGGTGAGACGAACAGCCTGGTAGTACCTAATATTTACTCTTTCGCTAATGCAAAAGAAAAACCGTCGGTTACTAATTCAACCAGTAAAAAAATTGTGAATAGTTTATTCGGCAGTGTGTTGTTAGATTATAAACGTATGCTGTTTGCGGAGTTTACCGGTCGTAATGACTGGTCGAGTACATTACCTGCATCTACGAATTCTTATTTTTATCCATCGGTAACTTTAAGTGCCTTATTCAGTGAAATATTCAAGTTACCATCTGTTATCAGTTATGCAAAATTAAGAGGTAGTTATGCTTCTGTGGGTAATGATACGGAGCCGTATAGTTTGCTCAATACCTATTCGTTGGGTGGTTATTGGAATGGGATACCAATGTTGCAGAATTCCCCTGATTTACTTAACAGTGGATTAAAACCAGCAATGTCCGATACTTGGGAAATAGGGGCAGAACTGAACTTTTTTAAGAATCGGTTGAGTATAGATTTCAGCTATTATAATACAAAAACAAAAGATCAGATCATCAGTTTGCAGAATGCCCTGACTTCCGGTTACGGTAGTAGAAAGATCAACTCCGGCAAGACGGAAAATAAAGGCTTTGAACTGATGGTGAATGCTACGCCCATTCAGTTAGCTAACAGTTTTAAATGGGATATCGGGTTAAATTTCTCCCGTTCGAGAACGAATGTACTCTATTTGGCTGAAGGAATGGAAGAGTTGATTCTGACCAACCAAAATCTGGAAGATGCCAAAGTGGTTGCCCGTGTAGGTGAAAGAATGGGGCAGTTGTATGGTACGGCTTATCAACGAGTAGAAGAAGGTCCGTTGAAAGGGCAACCAATTCTGAACAGCTCCGGTCAATATGTTGCGGAGAGTGATGTGTATCTGGGTAATGTAAATCCGGACTGGACAGCGGGTGTACATACTGGATTATCATTCAAAGGATTCAGTATTAATGTGTTGTTCGATATTCGTCAGGGCGGTTATTTCATATCCAGAACATTGAATAAGTTTGTGGGAGCCGGTATGACAATTGAATCTTTGGAGGGACGCGGTGCCCGTGAACCGGGGAAAGAATATGAAGGTCTTTATTACAGGGAAGGAGCTATTATGGTTGACGGCGAATATCAACAAAATCTGCAGATATTTGATGGAACATTCAGTCAGGGTATAGTTGGAAACGATGCACGGCGCTTCATAAAAACTAAATATGATCATATTTCCGAGGCGCAGTTGACGGATGCTTCTTTTGTGAAACTTCGTGAATTACGGATCGGTTACTCTCTGCCGGCTAAATGGGCCAGGAAAATTTATCTGCAGAATATCAATGTCGCATTTGTAGGTCGTGATTTGTTCTTATGGACAAAAAATCCTCATGTGGATCCTGAGAGTGGAGGAATGGATAACTTGAATCTTGGTATTGATGCTTTTTCCGTACCAGCATCAAAGAGTCTTGGTTTTCAGGTAAATGTTAATTTCTAACCTTTAAATCTATGAATCGTATGAAGAAAATAAATAAATTAATATGGGTAACAGGTTTGATCGTTTTGACTTTTACTGGTTGTACCCATAATTTTGAAGAGATCAACACAAATCCGGATAGACCGGATAAGATCGATCAACCGAAGTTATTGCTAGGGGGAGTAATAAAGAATATCTCTTATCTGGCTTTATCAAGAGGAACAGCTGCGGTTTTGGGCGATTATTATGTGGATCAATATGTCAGTATGTTTAATGATGCATTTAATAATACACAGACTAAGGAATTTTATTATGATGGACGAGATGTGCAGGATATGATTAATCTGGCAGAAGAACAGAACCAACCTCATATTCAAGGTATGGGACTTATCATAAAATCTTTCATGTTCCAGCAAATGACGGATGCTTTTGGAGATTTTCCTTACTCAGAAGCTTTAAAAGGGAAAACAGATGAGGTGTTTACCCCTCGTTATGATACGCAGGAAGATATTTATGCGGATTTGCTGATTCAACTGGAAAAAGCGAATGAATTGTTGAGTCAGAGTAGTGTCGAAGATATCGGTTCGTACGATAATCTTTACGGAGGAGATATTTTGAAGTGGCGTAAATTTGCAAATAGTTTGAGGCTTCGTTTGTTGATGCGTATATCCGGTAAGACGGACGTATCGCCAAAAGTCATGGAAATGTTGTACCAGCCGGATAAATATCCGCTGATGACGAATAATGATGATAATGCTTTATTCTCTTATTCGGATGATCAGCAGAGCAGTTGGTCGCCGCTCTATACAGCATCCCAGGAAAAATATGATGGGACAGAATTTATGTCGACGACTATGGAAGTACACTTCAAGGCAATGAATGATCCGCGTATGAAAGTCTATTTCAGTCCAACGGTGAAAGGTGTGGAGAATGGCGAATTTATTTATGCAGCTGTGCCTAATTGTATCCGGGATGCAGACGAGTCTGCCTATAATGGCGGAGACAGTTACAATTCTCGTAAAGGTTATATTTTTGTTCCACAGAAAATCGATGTAAAATATGCATCGCCAACAGTGGCTCAAGGGATTTTATTAACCTATGCAGAAGTTCAATTCAATTTGGCGGAAGCTCGCGAGAAAGGGATTATCTCAGTGGGAGATGCCGGTACCTATTATAAAAATGGTATTATTGCTAGTTTTGATTATTGGGCAAGCCGAATTCCTGCAAATTTCATAGAGATGAAGTCGATGACAAATCCTCCGACGGAGGTATTCGAAGCTGCCGATGTGATTCCTGATCCCGCTTATTATGAACAGGAAAAAGTGGCTTATACCGGGACACTGGCTGAAAAGTTGGAAAAGATCGGAGTTCAGAAGTGGATTGCTTTGTATTTATGTGGTATTGAAGGCTGGTCGGAATGGCGACGGACTGGTTTCCCAAAAGAAATATCTGTGATACCTCCGAATGGATTACCTTCTTCAAGTAATATTAATGAATGGCCTCGTCGTATTCCTTATCCTCAGAATGAACAGGTTTATAATGTCGATCAATATCAGATAGCTGTTGGTCGCCAAGGTGCGGATAATTTATTAACAAGAGTGTGGTGGAATAAATAAACAAAAATAAAATGGAAAATAGATTGGATAAAATAGTTATATTATTGTGTGCTTCCCTGTTTCTGTTTGCTTGTCAGCAAGGAACCGATAGAAAACCAACAGGTCTCAAACATATTTTTGTGGTAGGTATCGATGCAATGAGTGCACAAGGTTTGGAGAAAGCCAATACTCCGAATATGGACTATATGATAAAAAATGGAGCTGTCTGTCGTAGTGTACGGACTGTAATTCCCTCAAGTAGCTCGTCAAACTGGGCTTCTATGTTGGCTGGTGCCGGTGTAGAGGTTCATGGAGTTACTTCCAACGATTGGGAGCCTGATAATTATTCAGTAAAACCAGTGGGGATAACCGAGTATGGCATTTTTCCGACAGTTGTAAATATAGTCCATAAACAACTGCCGGATGCTAAAATAGGAATGATTTACCATTGGAGTGGTTTCGGACGTTTGTTTGAGAAGAATATTGCAACCGTTGATAAGTCTTATGAAACAGAAATAAAAACGGCCGAAGCGTTAGCTGAGTATATCCGAACAGAGAAACCTACGTTTACATTTACTCAGTTGGATGATGTGGATCATTATGGGCATGCATACGGACATATGACAGATAAATACCTGGAAAGCATCCATGATGCCGATAAATGTGTCGGGATGGTCTTGCAGGCAGTGAAAGACGCCGGGATAGAAAATGAATCTGTGGTCATGGTTGTAGCTGACCATGGTGGTATCGGTTATGGACATGGCGGACAATCTTGGGAGGAAATGACTGTTCCTTTTATCTTGTATGGAAAGGGTATCAAGAAAGGATATGAAATACAAGAACAAACATATATGTACGATGTGGGACCGACAATTGTATTTGCATTAGGTTTAGAAGCTCCGTATGCATGGACCGGACGTCCGATGAAGACTGCTTTCGATGGCTTTGAGAATGGGCCGGATCCGATTATAATAAAAAAACTGTCTTATGGACCGTTAATTAATGGGGGACGGCATCTGTTTGCGCAAGCCGGAGGTTTATTTATCGATAAGGATGTGGAAGTTGTTATCGAACCTTACAATGCCGGTGATAAAGTGTATTATACATTAGACGGTTCTATACCAACAAAACAATCCATCTTATATGATACTCCTTTTAATCTGAACAAAACGACAGTGGTCAGAGCAAAATCGTATAGTGACAGTGGTAATGAAAGTCTGATCTCTGATGGTTATTTTCGTATATTGAAGAGGAATCCGGATAATGGGATTAACGTCTCTTTCTACCGGGGCAAAAACTGGAGTGTTCTGCCGATCTTTAAGAATGAAAAAGTCGTGAGCCAATGGGTCACTGATGAAATACAGGCAGATACAGAACAGATACAGAAGTTGTTGATACCAGGGGAACGTCCTACTTTTGGTTTGGTTTATACGACTTATTTACAGATTGATAAGACAGGGAAATATAGTTTTTATCTTCAATCGGATGATGGTAGTAAATTATATGTTGATGGTCAAAAAGTTGTAGATAACGATGGTGGGCATGGTGTAATAGAAAAAGAAGGTAGTATAGAGTTAACTGAGGGACGTCATATCCTGACTGTCGAGTTCTTTAATAACGGAGGCGGTTTTTGGATCGATACATTCTATAAAGGTCCGGGTATTCCTAAGCAGATTATACCGGCAGATAAATTATTTAAGAAAGCAAATTAGTTGTGTGTTTTTAATTTTACATAAATAGAAACAGAAAGACCGGATAATAATCTTTCAGGCTAGTATGTAGCTTTTTCAAGGCTTTGGAAATGTGGTACTCGACGCCTTTGGTGGTTATTCCTAATGTTTCTGCAATATCTTTATGAGATTTGTTTTCGTAACGGCTCATGATAAATACGACCCTGGTCTGTTCTGGTAAACCGGCCAGGGTTTTATTGACAATTTCCTGTGCTTCGGCTGTGAATAGTTCGCCTGGATCGCAAGCCTCCAGGGTGGATATGCGGGTATTCAACTCCCATTCGGCATGATTCAGTAATTGTTCGTTGACATCTTCTCTTACCTGCAAGTGCTGTAAATAGTTTAGGCATTTATTTTTGATGATGGTAAGGATATAGGCCGGTATATTTGAATTTTCTTCCAGCGAATGGCGATTCTCCCAGTAATACATCAAGGCTTCAATGGTAAAATCTTCAGCAACAGCAATATCCCTAACATACGTATTAGCAAAGCGGATAAATCTGCCTTGGTAATCAGTAAATAGTTGATTGAACGCTTTTAAGTCTGTTGTATTCTCCATTTCTCCCTGAACGTAATAAGTTGTAAATATAATAATATTTATACAATACGATCATTTATTTAACACAATAGTACTACAAATTATAGGACTGGCATGTCGTTATAGATCGCACTCTGGTGTTAGGGGAAGTAGAACTACAGTTATTGATCAGACCATTCTGTTCTTTTCTAAAATTCGTCCTATGCTTATTTAAAATAAAGGTAGGTGTAAATCAATTTAGACGTACCTCTAAATCAATTTACACCTACCTCTAATTTCAATTAGACCTACCTCTTTGGGAAAAGACATTGCGATAAAGCCGGGAAATGTCCGGTACTTTCCGGATATATCATTCAGATGGTTTCAAAAACTGAAAAGTTCATGATTTGGGGATCAGCCTTTGATTCGTCTACAACTAATTTGATCGCATCGAGTGTTTGAGGTTCGAAACGGTCTATATGCTTATGTCCGATGCATGATCCTGAAGCGAGGTCGATCCATTCGTTATTCTTTTTCCCTTTCAGGGAATATTTTAAGACCCGTTCTCCTTTGGCGATGTCTTCCTGCAGGATGACACGGTTTATGCTGGTCGGTTTGTCAAACGACAGGATATACTCCGAGCCGGTTCCGGATGTTTGCTGAAGAGGAATTCCGTATTGGCGAACTATTTCTTTACCTAACGTTTCTATCTGGCGGACATCAGCATCAGGTATAAGTCCTTTATCGTTGACAACAAGGCCTAACAACATATTGGTATTCCTTCCTACACTGGTTTCGTATTTGGTAAGCAGTTCAGGAATATCGAACATCATGCTATCCTGTCCGGCTGTCCAGAACCATCCGCCCTGGAAAGAGCGGTTCCAGCGCAAGGTAAAATCGGATTCTCCCGGGCACCAGAACGGGGCGAAAGGATCGCCGTTCAAACCATTTATCACACGTGTCCCGTCGGCATTGGTGGTCGAGTCGGCTGTTGACCAGCAGGGATAAGGTGCGACACCTTCTTCATTCCCTACCCATCTGACCAAGTTAGGATGTCCGTACGGACCTTGAAAAGCAATTGCATTCGGCTGCAGTTTCTGTACAAGCGATAATACATCCGCACCCCCTTGTTCTTTGGACAGTACACCGCCATCGAACCATATTTCGAACAGTTCACCGTAGTTACTCCATAATTCGGTCAATTGCTGCGTTACAATTTTATTGTATTCTTCCTGACTGACCGGACCTCCTTCCTGAACAACTCCCGGATTATCTACATACAGATAACCGTTTGCCGTTGTACTGGCATAAATGCCCGGTTTGATATTATATTTTTTACAGGAAGCGATGAAATCGGCAACGATATCTCCTTCACCGTTTTTCCAGGGAGATTGTTTGATGCTGTAGTCATGCGCTTCTGTAGGCCACAGGCTGAATCCGCTACAGTGCTTCGCTACGAGGACAGCATATTTGGCTCCCAGTTTATGAGCTGTTTCCAGCCATTGGTCGGTATTTAATTCTGTGGGATTGAAGACGGAAGCATCCGGATGTGTGCCCCAATTCCTGAAATTATAGTCCGGTTGGTAGACCGGCATGTCAAAATGGATCAATACACCCATTTCTGCATCTGCCCAGGCTAGCTGGCGGGCATTGGGGGTAACAACTGTTGTTGTTTCGTTTGAAGAGCAGGATATAAGTACCGACAAGGCTGCCAGTAATCCTGCAAATGTCTTTTTCATGATGAACTTATATTTTACGATGCAAGTATAATAAAAAAAGATGTAGGAGCGAAATTTTTCCCGCTCCTACAAATGAGGTCATTTTAATTTGCCCAACCCGGATTTTGAGGTAATAAGTTCGGGTTGTAAGTAAACTCGTCAGTTGGTATCGGATACAGATACAAACGATCGTACCATGTGCGTGTCATACCTGGATAAAGAACACGGTATTCACCGGTTGCCGGATCACGCGGACCTAAGTAAGTCTTTAGGTTTTCCAGTAACTTACCGGCTTTCCATCTGCACAGGTCATTCCAACGTAACCCTTCACAAGCCAGTTCCACACGGCGCTCGCGACGTATTTCATTCAGTAGCGGAGAGATGGCTACTTCCCATTTCGGCCAGTTCGGATCGGTGAATCCTACATTTACCGTCAGGTGTTTCATACCTACACGGTCACGCAGTTTATTGATCGTTTTGTCCAAAACAGTCTGGTCGCATTCTCCCAGTTCGGCCTTAGCTTCTGCGTAGTTTAGAAGAACTTCACCATACCGGTAGATCAGGTCGTCCAGTGTACATTTGATATATTCGTTATCCTCTGCTAACGGAGAATACATCTTATATAAACGGTAACCTGTAAATGTCAGATTATTGAAGACCGGAGAGTTTTCATATTCTTCCGAGCCGTCAGCCAATATGGCGATAGGACGGTCGGGAGTATAAACACATTGTTTTAAACGCGGGTCACGATTTTCAAACTCGTCTGTGAACTTGGCATCTCCTTTATAGCGATCACTCAATGCAATGGGTTTGCCATCATCACATAAGAATGATTCTACAAAATCCTTGGTCATACCAGTTTGTGCTTCGCGAACTGTACGTGGTCTGTTATTCATCCGCTTGTCTGTTACATAGGCTGCAAAGAAGATTGCTTCCTTATTGTTGGTATAATCCTGTTGGTTGAATAGTGCGTGATAGTCGTCTTCAATATTTCCTGTTGAATAAATATCGAAATTACCACTGTTCATCACTTTCTCAGCCGCTTCTGCACTGGCACGAAGATATTTATCTGCATTTTCAATGTTTCTGTATTTTCTCCAGGTACCTTCAAACAAACAAACTCTGGATTTTAACAGTAATGCGGCATATTTACTAAGCCGTGTGTCGTTCATCGTTTCCGGTAACCATGTACTGGCTTTATCTAAGCAAGCACAGACTGAGTCGATAACTTCTCCGCGTGGATTACGTGCACCATATAACTCTTCAGAAGTTGTAGTTAGTTCAGCTGTCAGCCAGGGTACATCACCAAAGCGTAACACCTTTTCATAATAAAACTTTGCTTTGAAGAAATAAACTTCGCCTACATATCGATTGATATTATCTTGAATACCTTCAACCGTTTGATAATGAGTTAAAAAATAGTTGCAGCTTCTGATATTTGCCCAATCGTCTTTAGTCCAGCCTCCTCCAGCTGTAGGAATGGTATAATCACTCCAAATAAAAGCATCTTTAGTCTGATGTGCCTGGTTGTCGGAAGCGTTGTCGTTGCCATAAGCACCGGTATTGTCCAGTGTGGTATAGAACTGGTTGGCAAAGTTTTTTAAGTCATTTTCAGTCTTCCAATAAGTCTCGTCATTGATCTTATCTTCCGGATACAAGTCCATAAAGTCATTATTACATGCAGAAAATCCGAGTAATAAAGACAAGCTTGCTATATAATATACTTTTTTCATTCTGTTTTTAATTTTAATGTTCTACAATGTTCCATCTTAGAATGTCAGATTTGCACCAAAAGAGAATGATCTGATAAATGGATAAGCATTTACTGTTGCCAGTTCCGGATCGAAAGTATCAGGCATTCCGGAGAATTCGAACAAGTTATCCGCATTGAAATAAATTCTTAACTTGGAGATCTTAGCCTTTTCCGTGATGTATTTAGGAATAGTGTAACCGAGAGCCAGCTGTTTACAACGGATATAAGCACCATTCAACATAAAACGTGTCTGATCCTGTTTGGTGGCATCATCATTAAAACGAGCACGTGGGAAGAATGCATCGGTGTTGTCTTCTCTCCAATAGTCATAATTCATTTTTTGTGGAACAGACCACTGGGAACTATAATGAGACAGGTAGAATGTTTTAGCCGGGATGATATCACGTTTCATCGTTCCCTGGAAGAACAGAGTAAAGTCAATGCCTTTATATTCTGCTGTACCACGGATACCGAAGTTATAGCGTGGAGTTTCATCTCCGATGATCTTCATATCTCCCGGATTATTAACTGTGTTTTCTCCTTTGGTTATTTTACCGTCACCATCCAGATCGGCAAACTTTATGTCACCTGCATATTGAGTAAAACCAACTACTTTCGACTGATCCCATGAAGAAGCTTCTGCATCCGACTGGAATAAACCTTCCGTTACGAATCCCCAGATTTCACCTAATTTTTTACCTTCGTAATACTTATCGGACAAGTTCTTTGTCGGGTTATCGTATTTAGTGATCTCTGCCTGATAATCAGATAAAGACAAAGTTGCGCTATAGGCCAATCCGTTCTCCAATGCGGATTTCCATGTCAAAGCCACTTCCCATCCACTCGTTCTTAAATCGGCTGCGTTCATTTGTGGTTCACTGGTACCGAGGATAGACGGCAATGTTTTCGATTTGGTCAGCATATCTTCTGTTGTACGAACATAGTAGTCGAATTCACCGGTCAACTTACTATCAAACATAGAGAAATTAAAACCTAGGTCCCACTGTTTCACAGTTTCCCATGTCAACTGGTCGCTAACTAACCCCGGAGCATATACGCCCATTTGTTTCTCTCCATTGAACAAATAACCTACTTCACCTGTAGAATAGGTAGAAATATAGGGATAATAAGAAGCATAACCGCCCTGGCTTAACACCTGGTTTCCTAAAGCACCATAAGAACCTCTGATCTTGAAATCATTTACGATATGAGAGATCGGTTTCCAGAATTTCTCCTGTGAAAGTCTCCAACCTAATGAGAATGTGGGGAAAAATGCGAAACGATCGTCTTTCGGGAAGCGTGAAGAACCGTCGTAACGTCCGTTTACCTGTACCAGATATTTGTCGTCGTATGCATAGAACAGGCGGAAGAAAGCACCGCGGATAGCCCACTGATTCATATAATCGCTGGTCGAACGGTCGCCGGTTGCCAGGTTTAGGAACGGAATATCGTTGGCAATCAGGTTGTTTCTACTCAGACCTACACCTTTGTAAGTCGCGTTTTCCTGGTTAAAACCGACCATTCCTTCGAAAGCATGTACTTTATTGAATTTTTTCTTATAAGTAGCATACGCATTGAATACATCATATTGTGATTCATTTTTTGTATATGATACCTGATTCGGAGAAGTATGCGGGAAGATAGAGCCCGGATTTCCATCCGCATCATAATCGATATATTCGCGAACATGGTTTTTGAAAGAATAGTTATAATAATTATATGTATAATCCACATTGATCTCCAGACCTTCCAGTGGGGTTAATTTGGCAAAAGCCGTTGCATACATATTATTATTTCTCATTTCGGCATTACCTCCCTGAGACAGCCAGGCTGCCTGGTTAGTGAAATAGCCGTCACCGCAGTAACCGGCAAAATGTCCGTCCGGATGATAAACCGGCATTAACGGGCGGCTGTCGCCCGGGATCGTAGCTCCCAAAGAGTTATTTCCATATTTATTCTGAGGACCGGTGTTCATTTTTACCATTGATAAAGTAGCTCTCAATCCCACCTGTAACCAGTTGTTTACTTTGTAGTTTACATGTTGCAGTACGTTGAAACGTTTGTAATCTTCATCCGTCCATTTGGAGATACCGTCCTGCTGGAACATACCGGCTGAGGTCATATATTTAGCTGTTTCGCTACCTCCCTGTACACTGATGTTGTACTGTTGCATCGGATAGCTTTTCTTATTCAATGCCTCATACCAGTCTGTATTTCCGCAATAACGGTATTTGCTGGCTGCGTCGTCCGGATGATGGAACACCGGAAGATACTTGTCAGGATCATTGTAATAGTTTCTGACATGCTCCATGGTAGTATCGTCAAAATAGTTACTACCGTTACTTGTTGTATTGGCATCATTCATCCACTGGGTATATTCCATCGAGTTCATATAATTAGCATGAACGGTTGGAACATTGATAGAATAGTTGGCGCTTAAAGAAACAACCGGCTTTTGTGAGACGAAACCTGTTTTAGTCGTGATTAAGATTACACCGAACGCAGCACGTGCTCCGTAAATAGAAGCCGATGCAGCGTCTTTCAAAACAGTAACATCTTTTACATCCTGTGGATTAAGTAGGTTCGGGTCCATTTCGATACCGTCTACCAGAATAAGAGGTTCACCACCGGATAGGTTGGTTGTACCACGGATGTTAAATTTGGAGCCTGTTCCCGGCGCACCATTGGAAGAGGTAATGTTTAGGTTGGCAATGGCCCCCTGCAATCCGGCTCCCAGGTTGGTCAGCGGACGGTCTTCGATGACTTCCGAACCGACTGTTGCAACAGAACCTGTCAGGTCGGCTTTTTTCATTGTACCGTATCCTACAACAACTACTTCTTCCAGTGTTTCTGCATCTTCCTGAAGGATGATTTCCATTCTCTTGCTAGGGTTCGCCTTTACCTCCTGTTTAACATAGCCGATAAAAGTGATAACCAGTGTGGAGCCTGATCGGGCATTGATCGAGAAGAGTCCGTCCACATCAGTCGTAGTACCATTGGTTGTTCCTTTCTCAACGATGTTGGCACCGATAACGGCATCTCCATTCGTATCGATAACTTTACCTTTGATAGTACTGTTTTGTTGCGGAGCAGCGGCCATATTCTGTTTACCGAGTACGATATGGTTCCCTTCTACAGAATATGTGATACCCGAATCAGCTAACAACTCTTTCAGAACTTTTGCAACTGGTTGATTTTTGGCTTTTAAAGATACCTTTTTGTTTACATTTACCTGATTGTTATAGATGAACAGATAATCTGTCTGATGTTCTATCTCGTTCAGGACCTTTTCCAGTTGAACATTTTTTTGGTTGATACTGACCCTTGCATTTTGTGAAAAGATATTATCCGCATAACTGTTGAGTATGCAGACCAAAAGCAGGAACGTCGTGATTCTCATAATTCTGAAAATTTTTAAGGGTCGCGGTGCCCGATATTTGCACCTCGACAAAGTGTTTCTTTTCATACTTTCTTTGATTTGAAATTAATAAATTAATAATTCGTTTGTGTCAATTGATGTCTGCCGGCTATTGCCCCCCAGCTTTCACCGGCATTACGGTTAACAAGTTTTTATCCCATAAGCATTTAATTTTTGGTGAAACATAGTGTTTAAATTATTTGATATAAATTATGTGATTGTCGTCATCGCGTTCGTAGGTAAACTTTATATCTTTCTGTAGCACTCTCAGGGCATAGTCGACACCGTCTGTTTGCCTGAACTTGCCGGTATACAGATATTTCTGCACCTGTTTGTTTGTGATATAGATATTTATCCCATAGTATTTTTCAAAATCTTTCATGATCGAAGCGAATGTTTCTTTCTTGAAACAGATCAGCCCCTCCCTCCAGCGGTAAGGAGAATAATCGTCAACAGGCTTTACCCGTAATTTCCCATTATGCAGATAGGCTTTATTATGAGGGGTGAGTGTCAGGCTTTCTGTATCATCCGTCAGGGATGAGATCCTGACACTACCTTCCATCAACGTTGTTTCAAATATTTCAGTACCCGAATAAGAATCGACATCGAATTGGGTTCCCAGTACTTCTACATTGTAGTTATTCGTTTGCACGATGAAAGGTTTGGTTTTGTCTTTCGCTACCTCGAAGTAGGCTTCTCCATCCAGTTTGACCAAGCGTTCTTTTGAATTGAAGGTAATGGGATATTGGATTGTGGTACGTGCATTCAGCCAAACATTCGTTCCGTCCGCCAAAGTGATATTGATCCGCTGTCCTGCCGGGACCGTGATCGTTTGTAATGCTATAGGGGTTTCTTCCCTTTGCATTTCCTGGTAGATAAAACTCCCGCCAAGCGTAAGGGCAATGATGGCTGCAATTTTGATCAACTCAGTTCTAAGAGAACTAAGGTCATTCAGTTTCTTCCGAAAGAAATTTAATTTTCATTCGGAAGAAACTGAAAAAGCTCCCGATAGAATAAAAAAAGACATAAAATGTAAAATATCTTTTTGCTATTACTGTACCGGGAAAATTGGATTTCTACCCCGTGTAAATGGAATTAGTATCGCGGGTAATATTTTTTAACGTATCAGAATTTTGTTAAAAGGGCTTTTTTTATGTCACTCTGCTAAAGAAGAATAGAGCGTTTGAAAAGGGAAATTGATTTTATATTATTTTTTTCATTATTTTACTAGGGATATTCAGTTGTGAACTGCTATTAATATAGAAGGGTAATCCTAAACAACAGAAATGAACAAAGAAACATTATATAAATTTTTTGAAGGCAACGCATCTTTTGAAGAGGAAGTGGCTGTAAAACAGTGGATGGAAGAATCCACTGAGAACCGTCAGAGCTTTTTGAAAGAGCGAAAACTCTTTGATGCAATGTTGCTTTTAGGAAACGAGAAAGTTATAAAAGCCGGGAAGAAAAGATATTCAATAAACCTTAGTTCTCTTAGAACTGAGTTGATCAAAATCGCAGCCGTTATAGCGATCACTTTGGGGGGAAGCTATCTTTACCATCAGTATTCGTTTGAAAAAGAATTGATGGCAACGAATACAATCAGTGTTCCGGCAGGACAGCGGATCAATATGACTTTGACCGATGGTACGAATGTTTGGCTAAATGCCAGAACTTCACTTACCTATCCGGTAAAGTTCAGCAAAAAGAACCGTCAGGTGATATTGGATGGTGAGGCTTATTTCGAAGTGGCGAAAGACAAAACCAAACCCTTCATCGTACAAACGAATAAATACAATGTAGAAGTACTGGGAACTAAATTCGATGTGAACGCCTATTCCGAAACGGGTGAATTTGAAACAACATTGATGTCAGGTAGCGTAAGAGTAGCTTCCACCAGTGATCCGGCGCAGAAATTAACGTTGAAACCGAACAATAAGGTCTATTTGCAGGACGGCGAATTGCATGTTTCCGTGGTAGACGATTTTAATCCTTACAGATGGAAAGAAGGACTGATTTGTTTTAAAAATGAATCGTTTACATCCATTATGAAAGATTTTGAAAAATATTACGGATTAACGATTCAGGTACGGAATAAAGAAGTACTTAAATACGTTTACACCGGTAAATTTCGTCAGACGGATGGCATAGATTATGCATTGAGAGTCTTGCAGAAGGATATAAAGTTTAGTTATCAACGGGATGATGAAAATCAGATAATCTACATAGAGTGAGAAGAATATAATATCATAATTTATTAACCTTAAAAAAGGAGCTTATGGAATATACATGAAAACAAAAAATGCCGGCAAACGCTGGGGGCAATTACCGGCATTCAATCAACACAATTCAATTAAAAACTGTATTAACTTCAAATCATCAACAAAGGTATGAAAAAAAACTCTTTGTCGGGTAGGTATTATCCTAAATCCCCGCAACTTAAACAAATCTTTAGAATTATGCGAATCACCACATTCCTGTTATTAGTTTGTGTTTTTTGCTCTTTCGCGGAAAATACACATTCTCAGAATGCCCGGGTAAGTATTAGTAAACGTAATGCGCAACTGGACGAGGTTCTTAGCGAAATAGAGAATCAGACAGACTATTTGTTCATCTATAACAATCAGGTAGATGTAAACCGTAGAGTGTCAGTGAAAGCAAAGAACCAACCTGTTTCTGCACTACTCAGTGATATACTGAAAAACTCGGGGGTTAATTATGCAATGGAAGGTACACATATCGTACTTACCAAGACAGACGAAACCGCTGTTGCTGCAGCACAGCAGCAAGCCCGTAAAATTGACGGCACGATCCTCGACTCCAACGGCGATCCGATAATCGGAGCGAACGTAGTTGTAAAAGGAACTACCAACGGAACGGTTACGGATATAAACGGTGAATTTTCGATCGAAGCGGAAGCGGGTTCTACTTTGAATATTTCTTATATCGGTTATTTGACAAAAGAAATGCCGGTTGGAAATGAAACGAATATCCGTGTGGTATTGGTGGAAGATACCAAAGCGCTGGACGAAGTTGTCGTGATCGGATATGGTACTCAGAAGAAAGCTGACCTTACCGGTTCTGTTGCGAATATCAGCACGGAGAAACTGAGTACACAGAGTAATGTGAATATCGGCCAGGCACTTCAGGGAAAGATCGCCGGTGTGGATATCGTATCCCAGGGAGGTGCTCCGGGACAAAGCAGCCGTATCATGGTGCGTGGTATCGGAACGTTGAACAACGCCAATCCGTTATATATTGTAGATGGTATGTATATGAGCAGTATGGATCATCTGAATCCGAATGATATCGAGAGTATCGACGTATTGAAAGATGCTTCTTCTGCAGCTATTTATGGTTCGAGAGCCGCTAACGGTGTGATCATTGTCACAACCAAATCGGGTACGAACACGGAAGGTAAGCCGATTATCGATGCTTCCGCCAACATCGGTGTACAGACTCCTTCTAAATATCTTGATATGCTCGGTGCTAACGACTGGGCACGTCTGACAACTGTTTCCCGTGAAGCGATCGGAGCCAAGCCGCTGGAAATGGGAATAGACATGAAAGAAAATAATGATTGGCAGGATATTATGATGGGACCGGCACTGATGCAGAACTATAACCTGACAGTGCGTGGCGGAACGAAATACTTTACTTATTATACCGGTCTGGGGTATGTCAATCAGGACGGTACGATCAAGGGTACCAACTATGAACGCTACAATGCCCAGTTCAAATCTGAATATAAGAGAGGTTGGTTTACATTCGGTAATAATGTCGTGTTCAGTTCACAGCAGAACAATCCGTTGTATGGATTTGCCCGTGGCGGTTATCTGGGAATTATCCTCCAGTCGATTCCTTCTTTACAGCAATATGATCCGACCAACGAGAAGGGTGGTTATGGGAAAGTCTATGGCGATGCAACAGATATCCCGAACCCGCTGGGTATTCTGGACGAGAACTTGACCCGCAGAACCTGGGATTCGTACAACGCTTATATCAATCTGTATGCGGAGGTAAAATTGCCGTTGGGATTGAAATATCGCTTGAATGCAACGCCTGACTTCTCCTTTGAACGGAATACTTCTTACGAGAATATTTATGATTTCGGTTTGCGTAATAATGCGGTTTCCAATATGACCGAATATCGTTATCGTAAAAATAATTTCCTGATCGAGAACTTGTTGACATTCGATCAGACATTTGGGAAACATAAGATCAGCGCCTTGTTGGGATATTCTTACCAGAACTACCGTACACGTTATATCATGGCTTCCGGTAAAGGACTGCCCGAAGGAATAACGGAGGTCGGAGCGGCTACACAGGATCGTATGAATGATGCCTGGTCGAAAGAAAGTGCGTTGACTTCCATTATCTCCCGTGTTTTCTATTCGTACGATAATCGTTATCTGATCACTGCGACTTATCGTCGTGACGGTTCTTCTAAGTTTGCGAAAGAAAATCGCTACGGTCATTTCCCTTCCGTTTCTGTCGGTTGGAACGTGGCAGAAGAACATTTCATGGAAAATTCAAGAAGCTGGCTGGATCAGTTGAAGTTAAGAGGCGGTTACGGTATCCTGGGTAATCAGGAAATCGATGACTATATGTATACCAGCGTTGTAACTTCCAATATCAACTATCCTGACGGAAACGGTGGGGTGATCAGCGGTGCTTTCCCGAAAGATTTCGCTAGTCCGGCTATTAAATGGGAAGAAACAGAGATGACTAATATTGGTGTGGATCTGGCTTTCTTAAATTCGCGTTTGATGGTTACGGCCGATTGGTACCGCAAAAATACAAAAGATATTTTGCTGAAAGTTCCTATTCCTGTCTCTACGGGTGGTGCAAACGACCCTGTGCTTAATGCGGGGAAAATCAAGAATACCGGTGTAGAATGGACCGTTGGCTGGAATGATGCGCCTTCAAAAGACTTTGCCTATGGCGTAACGTTTACAGGAAATGCGATGAAGAATGAAGTGGTTGCAATGGGTACTGCCAACGGGGTGATTGAGGGTGGAACAAACCGTACGAATGTTCCGACAACCAGAACATTGGCCGGATATCCGATCGGTGGTTTCTGGCTGATCCCGACAGAAGGTATTTTTCAGAACCAGGCGGAAATCGATGCGTATGTGAAAGACGGTAACCTGATCCAGCCAAATGCAAAACCTGGAGATATCCGTTTCAAAGATTCCAATAACGACGGAAAGATCACGGATGACGATCGTGAATATTGCGGCAGTCCGTTCCCGAAAGTAACATTGGGATTGAACTTCAATGCAAGCTATAAGGGTTTTGACCTGTTGTTGGGAATGCAGGGTGTTTTCGGTAATAAAATTTATAATGGTACGCGCCTGGAACTGGAAGGAGTGAACAAAGGTACAAACTTCCTGGCTACCACACTGGATTATTGGACACCGGAGAATACAGGAGCTTCGCATCCGCGTCTGGTATGGGATGACCCGAATCAGAATACCCGTCCGCAGAGTGACCGCTTCCTGGAGAACGGTTCATTCTTCCGCTTGCGTAATGTGCAGTTGGGATATACATTCCCTAACCGCTTGTTCCAGGATAAAATTCAGAAATTACGTGTGTATGTCAATGCTGAAAATCTGTTTACGATTACCGGATATAGTGGTTATACACCCGATATCAACAATAGCGACAATGCAACATCACGCGGCTTCGATAATTTCGTTTATCCGACAAACAGAGTCTTCATGCTGGGACTTAATCTTACATTCTAAAATACCATATAGTTATGAAAACAATAAAATTAATCATATTCGTATTTATTGCCGTTGCATTAAACAGTTGTGAAGGTAAGCTGGATCTGACTAATCCGAACAAGCCGACCGGTGCTACATTCTGGAAGACGGAAGCCGATTTTAAGCAGGCGATGGCTTCCTGTTATACTCCGTTGAAAAACTGGAACGGCGGTTACTATGGAACCCGCGGACTGATGACTCGTATTTCGCGTGCCGACGATATCGAATTTCGTAATGATATCGCTGATATCTATTCGATGCACCGTTTTACGAACGACCCGAACAATTCGGTGGCACATAATATCTTCTATCAGTTCTATAATGCCATTTATCGTGCAAATTCTATTTTGCAGGAAATCGAAGGAAAAGATTTTCCGGAAGATTTTATAAAGAAGACACGCGGTGAAGCTTTATTTATCAGAGGCATGTATTATTTCCAACTGGCAAAAGAGTTTGGAGATGTGCCTTTGAGATTGGAAGCATCCCAGGATCCCGCGACATTCCAGTTGGCCAAGTCGAGCCAGGCAGATGTTTATGCACAGGCGGCAAAAGATTTTATTGAGTCGGCCAATTTACTTCCTGTATCGAATGATAAAGGAAAACCGACAAAAGGTACGTCTTATGCTTATTTGGGTAAATTGTATGTATATACAGAGAAATGGCAGGATGCTAAAAATACCTTGGAACCATTGACAAAAGCACCTTATACTTATAAATTAGTCGATGATTTTACCTGGAATTTTGATGAGGAACATGAAAATAATGCGGAAAGTATTTTTGAGATCCTGTATGAACCGGTCGGCGGATCTGACCAGTGGGATAATGGCGAAACGGCCAACTCGGCACAGTCTACCACTATCGCAGTTGAATATGCGGCCGGTGCTGTAGGCGGATGGTTTGAAGCTAAACCGACACAGAAAATGATGGATATTTTCCTGCAGGAAAAAGCGGCTAATGGCGAGTACGATTATCGTGCTCTGACATCTGTCGCCTGGAATTATCCGGGATGTATGTATTATATGAAACCTATTCAGGAGGTACTATCCGGTGACGATCTGAATTCCTATTGGATTCTTAAATATCAGAACTCCAAAACCCGTGAACAGGAAGTGGAAACAATTCCTTCTTATATCAATGAACGGGCTATGCGTTTTGCGGATGTGATCCTTCTGCTGGCAGAATGTGAACTGAACCTGAACAATACGGCACAAGCTATCAGTTATATCGATCAGATCCGTACCCGTGGCGGTAACCTGCTTCCTTATTCCGGTAAAACCGATGCGGTATCGGTTAAGAATGAGTTGGTTCATCAACGTGCTATCGAGTTCTTTAAGGAAGGGGAGCGTTTCTATGATCTTCGTCGTTGGGGATTACTGGAGCAGGAATTGAAATCGCAGGATCCGATCCGTTTCGCCAGCTTCCAGAAGCGTCATTATTATTTACCGATCCCGGCTAAAGAAATACAGACGAATTTACTATGTACTCAAAATAGCGACTGGTAATAAATTGTATAATATACAATACAAGGCCGTTACCGTTTGGCGACGGCCTTATTTGTCTCTGATCATTAATGTAAAAATAGATTGTATGAAATATAACAGTGTAATCGCGCTAATAACCGCGGGTCTTTGCCTGACTGTACAAGGTTATGCGCAATCAGTGAATGGTGTAACACATTCCGGACAGTCTACCGGTCAACCGCCTTTCCCCGTGACATCTTATATGGAATTACCGAATCCGGCCGTGACAAACCTCGCCCTGTGGGAAAAAGTGAAAGGGACGAAAGTCAGTTGGGGGTCGACGGATATCCGTTACAAGAAAGAAGAACCGGCTCCGGTGCGATCGATAAAAAAGGAAATAGCATTAACTGCCTGGAAAGGGGAACGTGTCGCTTCACAATTTGTTGTCTGGGGGGATCAGCCGCTCACAGATCTTTCTTTTTCGGTAAGTGACCTGGTTCATAAAAATGGGAAATACACGATCGGCAATAGTCGGCTCTTATGCGGTTTTGTCCGTTATGTCATGACGGATGAATTGAATAAGGATGGAAAAGGAGGATGTGGCGACCGTCCTGATGCGGCTGCTTTCGATTCGTCGCTTGTGGCAGATCCGATAGACCATCTGACGCGTACTTTGTCTTTACCTGCCCGGTGTACACAAGGTGGATGGGTGCGTGTATGGGTTCCTCAGGAAAGTCTGCCCGGCCTTTATGAAGGGACAGTGACTGTAAAAGACGGGGAAAAAATATTGGGGACTTTAGCTTTGACCGTACAGGTGAAAGATCGTACCTTACCTCTGCCGTCCGATTGGTCGTACCATCTCGATCTGTGGCAGAATCCGTATGCCATAGCCCGTTATCATCAGGTGGAACCCTGGAGTGACGCTCATCTGGAATGTATGCGTCCGTATATGGAAATGTACCGGCAGGCTGGCGGAACAGTTATTACTGCCTCTATCATGCATAAGCCCTGGAACGGACAAACCTATGATTATTTCGAGTCTATGGTTACATGGATGAAGAAAGTGGATGGTAGCTGGTCTTTCGATTATGCCGTATTCGATCGTTGGATCGGATTTATGATGAATGTCGGTATCACTCAGGAGATAAATTGTTATTCGATGGTGCCGTGGCGGCTTTCTTTTCAATATTTCGATCAGGCGACCAATAGTCTGAAACAGTTGGATACGAAACCCGGAGATCCGGAATATGAGGAGGTGTGGGTCGCTTTACTCAAATCATTTGCAGCTCATCTGAAGGAAAAAGGATGGTTTGATATTACACATATATCGATGGATGAACGTCCTATGCCTGTCATGCAGGAAACATTGAAAGTGATCCGTAAAGCTGATCCTGATTTCAAGGTATCTTTGGCAGGAGCTTTGCATGAAGAACTGTCGGACGATCTGGACGATTACTGTGTAGCTTTACGGATGAAATACTCCGAAGAAACGAAGAAAAAACGTCGGGAGGAAGGAAAGATAACGACTTTCTATACGAGTTGTGAAGAACCGCGTCCTAATACGTTCACCTTCAATCCGCCAGCCGAATGTGAATGGTTTAGCTGGTATGCGGCAAAAGAAGATCTCGACGGTTATTCCCGTTGGGCGCTCAACAGTTGGGTGATCGAGCCGTTGCTGGATAGCCGTTTTTATACCTGGCCGGGTGGCGATACCTATCTGATCTATCCGGGCGCAAGAACTTCCATGCGTTATGAACGTTTGATAGCCGGCATACAGGCTTTTGAAAAGATAAGGATATTGAAAAAAGAATTTAAGGCTTCTGGAAATCAACGGGCGATAAAGAAGATAGATAAAACGCTGGGCCGGTTCGATGAAAATACATTGGAGACTATTCCTGCCGCTGTGGTCATAGAAGAGGCGAATAAAATAATTAATAGTTTTTGATCTTATTAAAATAGCAGGACAGAGGGGATAGTTTATAAGCTTTCCCCTTTTTCTTTGCTCAAGTATGCGTATAAAAAAACGGAAGGCTCTATTTATTTACGGAAAATTTTCTTATGTTTGTAAAAGACATTTAGGGACGGGAGACTTCGGAGTACCTTAAGTATGATATTTGGTAAATAGTAGGAATGGATAGAGGAATTGAAGAAAAATACTTGAAAGAACTTGTAAAAGGTAGCCGTAAAGCCTTTGAAGCTATTTATATGATCTATGCTCCTCGTGTGGAATATTTTTTGCGTGGCCTGCTGAAAAATGATCTTGAAGCCGAAGATATAACACAAGATATATTTTATAAAGTATGGAGTAATCATGAAACGATAGCCCAGGTGGATTCATTTAAGTCTTACTTGTTCCGCATGGCGAAGAATGCTGTATATAACCACTATTCCCATCTTCTGATAAAAGAAAATTATATCGAAATTCAAAAGAACATACAACCTTATGAGGATTTGGTAGAAGAGAAAATTTATGCGGAAGATCTGGAGTTGCTGATCATAATGTCAATCGAGAAAATGCCCCCTCAGAGAAAGAAAATATTTAAAATGAGTAGGTTGGAGAACTTATCTAATGATGAAATTGCAACACTATTGAATATAAGTAAACGTACTGTCGAGTCTCATATTTCACAGGCTCTGGCTGATTTAAGAAAACTGCTTGTCCTGTACGTAATAACTTTTCTGTAGGATAAAATGATTTTTTTTTGATTAGGGACACCGTGTGCTCGGCGTCTTAGCTGTCTTATATATGTAACACCGATTAAAATGAAGACAAATTATATAAATTCCGTAATAACGAAATTTTTCGGTAATGATATGCCGAAAGATATTCAGGCTCGTTTCCAGCATTGGTTCCTGCAACCGGAAAATATGTTGGAAAAAGAAGAGGTGCTTCATGAGATCTGGAGTGAGATAGATGTGAAAGCGGATGATACGACACGCCGGAAATTTACTCAGTTGAATACTCGTATCGATGTCGTTCAGGGAAGGAACAAGCAGTATGTGCTAAAGAGAGTTGCCGCTGTTGCCGCTGTATTCCTGTTGCTGATAGGGACAAGTTGGTTGACCTGGAACCTGAAAGACAGGCAGGAAGCGGAGTCTTTTTATATTGTAGAAGCTCCGTTAGGTGAAAAAAGTAAACTGACATTACCCGACGGAACAATAGTCTGGTTGAATGCCGGATCGCAGTTGACATATTCCAATTACTTTAATAAGAATAATCGGAATGTTACGCTGAACGGAGAAGGATATTTTGAGGTGACTAAACAGGGAGGGAAAGAGTTTGTCGTTAATTCTGCCGGATGTGGGGTACATGTCAAAGGGACGGTATTCAATGTAAAAGCTTACCGGGAAGATCCGACAATGGAAGTCCGCCTTTATGAAGGTTCTGTCTGTTTATCCACACCTTCGATCGATGAAGAGGATGGGATTTATATGGAGCCGGGTGAAAAAGTCAGCTATGATAAAATGACTAATGCCATTAAGAAAGACAAGTTATTGCATTTGGATAACCTGTCATGGAAAGATGGATATTACCACTTTACAGACAATTCGCTGGAAGAAATTTCTGCGGAACTGGAACGTGTTTTCGATGTCCGTATAAAAATAGAGGATGCTGATATAGGGCAGCATAAGTATCATATATCGTTTGTAAATCAAGAAACGTTGCCTGAAATGCTGGATGCGATCAACAATGATAAAAAGTTGATCATAACGTATAACAGGGATACGGTCGAGATAAGGAAGAGAAAATAAATATTCAATTTATTTAATAGAAATACTAGTATTAAGCTGAAGCGTACGGTCGGCTGACGGATATTTCTATGCATGAATGTAAACTTTGTATAAACAATTAAATTAATTAACATGAGAACAAGACAGTCCTTTTATGAAAAACCGCTTCTACTGTTTTTCCTGTTGATGATCTTTGTTTCTTCTACAGTGATGGCACAAGGTGCCGAAAAGATTTCGATGAAGTTGACAAATCTCACGATAGAACAGGTGTTGGAACAGATCACGAAACAAAATGGCTATTCGTATGTGATAAAAAGCTCCGAGCTGGATATGCAGAAAAAGACTTCTGTGGATGTCACGGACGAATCGATCAAAGATGTTCTTTATAAGGTGTTTGAAGGGCAGCCGGTTTCGATCGAGATTGTAGGTAAGAGTATCCGTATTTCTAAAGAAAGCCGGAGTGTTTCTGCAGGGAGTTCACAAAAGAAAGTGGTAAAAGGTGTTGTTACCGATGAAAATAACCAGCCGTTGGCAGGTGTGAATGTCGTTGAGCAAGGAACAACCAATGGTACGATCACAGATATGAACGGGAACTACTCTCTTGAACTGAGTGATCCGAATGCTGTTCTGCAATTTTCTTTTATCGGTTCGAAAACGATCATGCAGAAAGTCGGTAATCAGACTTCGATCAATGTCGTTTTGCAGGAAGATTCGCAGACATTGAGTGAAGTGGTAGTTGTCGGTTTCGGTACACAGAAAAAAGTGAATTTGACGGGATCGGTTTCGACGGTTGCATCGAAGGCGTTGGAGTCGAGACCTGTTATGAATGTGAGTCAGGCGCTCCAGGGGTTGGTTCCGGGTTTGAACTTTTCATATGCAGGTTCCGGGAACGGTGGTGAGCTGAACAATGAAATGAAACTGAATATCCGTGGTGGCGGTACGATCGGCGACGGTTCGAAATCATCTCCGTTGGTACTGATCGATGGGATGGAAGGCGATATGAATGCGTTGAATCCTCAGGATATCGAAAGTGTTTCAGTATTGAAAGATGCAGCAGCTTCCTCTATCTACGGATCGAGAGCACCTTTCGGGGTTATATTGATCACGACTAAAAAAGGAACGGCTGGGAAAATTGCCGTGAACTATAACAATAGTTTCCGTTGGTCTTCAGCGATCAATACTCCTGATATTGCCGATTCATACACGTATGCCCAGTATTTTAACCGGGCTGCAGAAAATATGGGAGAAACCGGACGCTTTACACCGGAATGGCTGGAACGTATTAAAGCGTATCAGGAAGGAACTTTCCTTCCGACAACTGTTCCCGATCCCAATAATCCGAGTCGTTGGGACTGGCAGGGTAACTCTAATAATGACTGGTATGACATTTATTTTAATAATGCTGCTTTTTCACAGGAGCATTCAGTAAGTGCTAATGGCGGAAGTGAAAAGTATCAGTTCTATGTATCTGCTAATTACCTGGATCAGAGTGGCCTTCTTAAGTTCAATACGGATAAGATGCAGCGTTATACGGTTACCGGTAAGATCAATGCCAAGCCGACGGACTGGTTGAGCTTTAATTATAGTTCCAAGTTTATCCGTAATGATTACAAAAAACCATCCTCAGTGGATGATAATGTGTTCTATCACAATATCGCAAAACGCTGGCCTATGGAACCTTTCCTCGATCCTAACGGACACGGAATGAGTATGGCGGAAGGATTGTTGCAAGGTGGTGATTATAAGACTCAGAAAGATAATCTGTACCAGCAATTCCAGTTGATCCTGGAACCGATCAAAGACTGGAAGATCTTCGGTGAACTGAATTACCGGACTACGACGGAGTTCTTGCATAAAGATGTAAATCCTGTAACCAAATATGATGTAAGTGATAATCCGTGGACAAATCCGGCAGAGCAATCATCCGTACTGGAACAGGCTACCAAGAATAACTTCTTCAATCCGAACGTTTATTCGGAATATTTCAGGGAGTTCAACGAAGGTCATGCCTTGAAGGTCATGGTCGGTTTTCAAGCGGAACTTAATAAATACAGGGAGTTGGGTGCATCGAGAACAGATATGATCACCTCCAATTTACCGACGTTGAATACATCGACCGGTACTGATAAGATTACAAAAGGGGGATATAGCCATTGGGCTACAGCTGGTTTTTTCGGCCGTATCAATTACAACTATAAAGAACGTTATTTGTTGGAAGTAAATGCCCGTTATGACGGTACTTCCCGTTTTTCAAGAGATCATCGATGGAATGTATTCCCTTCCGTTTCTGCCGGTTGGAATGTAGCGCGTGAAGCATTCTGGGAACCTTATTCCGATATTGTAAATAATTTGAAGTTGAGAGGCTCATGGGGTGAATTGGGAAATCAGAACACAACGAACCTGTATCCTTATTATCAGTTACTCAAATTTGCGGCGAATGATGCAGATAGTCATTGGTTACTGAATGGGGTAAAGCCGAATACGGCTAATGCGCCGGATTTGATTTCCGCCTTATTATCCTGGGAAACAATGCGCTCTTGGAATATAGGAATCGATGTAGGTGCGTTGCAGAATCGTCTGACTTTCAGTTTTGATTATTTCAACCGTAAAACGTTGGATATGGTTGGGCCGGCACCGGAACTGCCTGTGATCCTGGGTGCTACTGTTCCCAAAACGAATAATGCAGATATGGAATCGAAAGGCTTTGAACTAGATGTGGCCTGGAGAGACCAGATTGGCAAAGTGAGTTACGGTGCACATGTTATGCTGTCGGACGACCGTCAGCGGGTGACCCGTTATTCGAATCCTACCGGAACACTGAATACCTGGTATGAGGGACAATATGCCGGAGAAATATGGGGATATGTAACCCATGGTATTGCAAAAACAGACGAAGAAATGCAGAACTGGCTTGCGAACCACAAACAATCGTTTGGCAATAACTGGGCAGCCGGTGATGTTATGTACGAAGATTTGAACGGTGACGGCGAAGTGAACGAAGGTAGTAATACGATTACGGATCCGGGAGATAAGAAAATAATAGGAAATTCGAGTCCGCGTTATAAATTCGGTATCGATCTGGATGCCTCCTGGAAGGGTTTTGATATCCGTATGTTTTTCCAGGGTGTAGCGAAAAGAGACTATTGGTTGGGTGACAACATGTTCTGGGGTGCAAGCGGCGGATTATGGCAGAGCACCTGTTTTACGGATCACCTGGACTTCTTCCGTTCGGAAGGAGATGAGTGGGGGGCTAATCCGAATGCTTATTTCCCGCGCCCGATACTGGATGGAGGAAAAAACCAGAAAAAACAGACCCGCTATTTGCAGAATGCAGCTTATCTGCGTATGAAAAACCTGCAAATAGGTTATACATTACCTGCACATCTGACAAGTAAAGCCGGTTTGTCGAAATTAAGGATCTTCCTCTCTGTAGAGAATTTGTTTACGATCAGTGGCTTGCCTGATAGCTTTGATCCTGAAACATTAGGGTCGGGATATGGGAACTGGAACGGTACGGTAACGGAATCTGCCAAATCATATCCTTTATCGAGAACTATCTCAACCGGATTAAGTGTAACCTTTTAAATAGTAATAAAATATGAAACTGAAATATATCTTACCCGTATTGATAAGTGCGTTTTCCATGACATCATGTAATGATTTCCTGGACAGGGAACCGCTGGACAATATTACGCCTGAAGCTTTTTTCTGGAGCGAAAGCGATTTGGCTGCCTATACGATCAAACAATATAGTTTTACCACACATGACGGCTGGAATCTGGGTACATGGAAAAATGATAACGATACCGATAATCAGGTGACAGGTTCTTTCAACAGCCGTTGGGTTCCTGGTGAATGGAGAGTGAACGAATCTTTTTCTACCCGGGGAGACGATCCGTGGAATTTCGATAAAATAAGGAATCTGAATTATTTCCTTGAAATAGCGGTACCCCGCTGGAAAAACGGTGAAATAAACGGAACGGAAACCAATATCAAACATTATATCGGGGAGGCTTATTTTATGCGTGCCTGGCAGTATCTGGGCAAACTTCAGACATTGGGTGATTTTCCGATTGTCCGTAACACGTTGCCGGACGAACAACAGGCTTTGACGGAAGCCAGTTACCGGCGTCCGAGAAATGAAGTAGCCCGCTTTATTATTTCTGATCTGGATTCTGCGATCATGCTGATGAATAATAGCCCGGTCGGAGGTAAAAACCGGATTACCCGTAATGCCGCTTTATTGGTAAAATCGAGAGCAGCGCTCTTTGAAGCAAGTTGGGAAACTTACCATAAAGGGACGAACCGCGTTCCCGATGGACCTGGTTGGCCCGGAGCTTCTACTGCTTATTTGAAAGATTATACAATTAATATCGATAGTGAAATCTCTTATTTCCTGGACGAGGCGATGAAAGCGGCCGAGGAGGTGGCCGATAATGTTTCTTTGACCATGAATAATTTCGGGGAAAAGCTGGATAATCCGTATTATGCACAGTTTGCTGCGGAAAATATGGAAGGATACGAGGAGATATTACTCTGGCGGGCTTATGATATGGAATATAAGGAGAAGCATTCAGCCGGTTATTATTTGCAGCGCGGAGGAGGAAATTCAGGCTTTACCAGGGACTTCGTAGAGACATTCCTTTGTGAGGATGGTCTTCCGATTTATGCTTCTTCCAACTATGTGGGTGATAATACGATCGCAGATGTGAAGGCGAACCGTGATTTCCGTTTGCAACTGTTTATGAAAGAACCGGGCGAGTTGTTGAGTGAGTTGTCGGATGTCGACACATTCGGGTATCCGGATATTCTGGCCAAACAGGAGGTTCGTGCCGTAACCGGTTATTGCCTGCGTAAGGGAATGCCGCATACCTGGTATCGTGACGGGGATTATTGTGTGGAAGGCTCGCATGTATTCCGTGCGGTAGAAGCTTATCTTAATTATATCGAGGCCTCCTGCATGAAGAACGGCGGAAGCAGTATCGACAGCAAAGCGGATTCTTACTGGAAAGCCATTCGTGAACGTGTAGGTCTTCCGGTGAATTATCAGCAGACAGTAGCAGCTACCGACCTGGCGAAGGAAAAGGACTGGGCTGTATATTCCGGTGGTCAGCCTGTTTCCAAATTACTGTACAATATCCGTCGTGAACGTCGTTGTGAATTAATGGAAGAAGGCTTCCGTATGAACGATCTGAAACGCTGGAGAGCATTAGACCAGGTAAAAAATTATCAGGTGGAAGGTTTCAAATTGTGGGGACCTATGCAGAATGAATATGTGGATAATCAGGGAAATTCGACTTTGATACCTGAAGGTACGGAAGGGAAGACGGCTAATGTTTCCAGCCAGAAGAACAGTGTCTATTTGCGTCCTTACCAAATCATTAAAACGTCCAACCTTGTTTATGACGGATATAACTGGTGTGATGCTCATTACCTGAGCCCGATCGCCATGCAACATTTCCGCATTACGGCTACTGATCCTGAAAACGGAGAAACTTCTGTGATCTATCAGAATCCGGGATGGCCGTTGAAAGCAAATGCCGGTGCAATCGGTTATTGATAAATAGGAATAAAAATAGGATTTAATTAAGACCAGTTTGGTGAGAAGCATTTATTTGCCGGATTACCAAACTGGTTTTTTATTGAGTAACTTGCATAAAATAGAAAGTGTATGATCAAATATTGTGTATTGATTTTTGTTGCATTATTTACGTTTGGCCATCCGTCGCAGGCTCAATTGAGTGAACCGTTGCCATTTATGACTCCTTCTTCTCCGGTAGCAGCGAGAATAGTAGACTATGAGATGAAAGATACAGTGACCGCTCCGGCAGCATTAATCCGTCTGCCGAACCGTAAAATAGCTTATATGGTCCGGCAGAATGGTCGGTTGGCTCCATTTTTCCTGAAAGCGATAGAGACCGGGTATTGGGATACCCGTTATGAAAAAGAGACAAATTATGATTCTGTCTTCGCTGATATGAAGGAAATGGGAGCTAATACGGCTTATGTGATGTTACATTGGGAAGATATCGAACCGGCGGATAACCGGTTTGACTACCGTTTTGCCGATGAAATTGTTGCAGCTGCTCAAAGGCAGGATTTGAAAATCGGTTGGGTATTGTTTTTACATGCACAGAAGGAAAGAGTGCCGACCCTCAATCCCGAAACGGCCTGGACATTTCATCTGGACGACAGGGATTCTTCCAATTATACGATGCAATGGGTGAAACGGAATGGAGTATTTTATTCGAATATCCGGGATATACTGACCTACGGTGTCCGTCCGCTTCATGTATATGGTCATAAGGAGGTTTTTTACCGGATAAGGAGAATGCTTTATAATCTGGCTGTCCATTATAAAGATGATGAGACGGTTATCGGGGTACAACTGGGGAATGAGGAAGGTTTCAGTTTTCTGGATGAGAGTGATTTCAATCCGGTAACGGCTGAATTATTTGAAGAGTGGAAACTGAAAACCAACAAAACCGATTATGCACAGTTTAAAAAGGAGGCCATCGACTGGTGGTGGCAACAGTTTACTTCCGCTTACCATGAAGGAGATCCGTATAAGATATTATCTTTCAACCTGGATGCCGGACAGGCTGAAGCCGGTGATCCGGAACGTGTCCGAATGACGGGAACGAGTGCGGCTACCTATGCGGACGGAAACCTGGATGCGATCGGTACGATGTTTTATAAAAACTGGGGGTATAAGGCGATAGCAGGTATCGATCATCGCTATAATGATTCGTATAATTATAAACTGCCCATATTGATCCCTTCCGAGATCGGTATAGGACATTTCAATACATCTGTCAATTTCCGTCACTTTGTAATTCATACCCTGGAAAGGGCGGCGCAGGGTTTCGGGGTCTACTGTTACGGGGAAGTAAGAAAAGAACTGACGGAATTGAAACCGGTCAGGGATGATCTTGTTCGGATGTTTGAAGCCATATCCCGGAATGAGGATATTATTTATGAAGGATTACCGGGGCCGGGATTTGTACGTTGTGAGGTCGGTATTCCGGGTGCACAAGTCAGCCATTTGAATGTGGATGGTCGGGAGACTTTGGCGGTGGTTTATTTCCCGGAAGCAAAATCTTTTACGGACAGTGAATTGGCTTCTATGGAAACTTTGAAAATTAAACTGGATTGTACAGCCCGGATATCGGGAACCTATAAGATTCAGGTTTATAAGAATGGAGAAAATATAAATGATCTTTCTATTTCGTTACGGGAAGCTGATTCTGAGTCGATAGAAATTAAAGATGTGAGAAAAGAGGATATTCTTTTTATCTCGGTCCGGAAACATTTTCCTTTGAACTAGATGGATTTGAATTCTTAATATCATTCTATATGGTCTAAATAACGTATCTTTGGGTTGAAAAATAGCATTAGATTTAAAATAACTGTAAGAAATGAAAACACAACTCGTATTATGTATAGGCGGAACTTTGTTGACCGGATTTTCTGCCTGTAAAAAAGAAGCACCGGCAGAGGGGAGGCCTGTGAATGTTATCTATATCCTGGCTGATGACCTGGGCTACGGAGACATAGGCTGTTACGGACAGCAAAAGATTAAGACTCCGAATATCGACAGGATGGCACAGGAAGGTATGTTGTTTACCCAGCATTATGCCGGTTGTACGGTTAGTGCCCCTTCCCGTTGTTCCTTGATGACGGGGTTGCATACCGGCCATTCGCAGATCCGCGGTAATAAAGAGATCAAGCCGGAAGGACAGCAACCGATGACTGAAGATACTTATACTTTGGGGAAACTGATGAAGTCGGCAGGTTATACAACCGGGATTTTTGGTAAATGGGGACTGGGCTATCCCGGTTCGACCTCTGTTCCGGCAAATATGGGGTTCGATGAGTTTTTCGGTTATAACTGCCAGCGTCAGGCACATTCTTATTATCCGGACCATCTGTGGCATAACAACGACACTGTATTTCTGCATGAGAACGATAATGAAGGACGAAAAATCTATTCACAGGATTTGATTCATAAACAGGCTTTGAAGTTTATCAGGGATAATAAGGATAAACCTTTCTATGCAATGCTTACTTACACCTTACCGCATGCGGAATTGAATTTGCCGCATGATTCTATTTATCAAATGTATGAAAATGCATTTGAAGAAGTCCCTTATGATGGGAAGATGGGATATCATCCGTCGGAAAAACCTTATGCTTCCTTTGCTGCTATGGTCACAAGGCTGGATAAATATGTAGGTGATGTGATGGCAGAGTTGAAAGAACTGGGGCTGGATAAGAATACAATTGTTATTTTTACCAGCGATAATGGTCCGCACAGAGAAGGTGGTGCAAATCCTGATTATTTCCGGAGTTACGGTCCGTTGAAAGGTGTAAAAAGGGATGTTTACGAAGGGGGGATCCGTGTGCCGATGGTAGCCTGGGGGCCTGAAAATATCAAAGCTGGCGTGAAAAGTGAGCATATCAGTGCATTTTGGGATGTAATGCCAACTTTGGCAGAACTGACCGGAGTAACTTTACCGGAGGCTAGCGACGGAATTTCTTTTTTGCCAACCTTATTGTCGAAAGGGAAACAGAAGCAACATGATTATTTATATTGGGAATTTCATGAACTGAATGGACGCGAAGCTTTACGCAGTGGAAACTGGAAACTGATCCGTCAACCGGTTGTTGGCGAAACCATCCTGGAACTCTATGATTTGAGCTCGGATATCCATGAGGATAATAACCTGGCTCAGCAGAATCCGGAGAAAGTGAAAGAATTGGAAGTATTAATGGACGGTGCACGGACAGAATCACCATTATTTAATTTCGGAAGGTAAAGAACAAACTAAAATACAAATGAGAAAATTAATTGGTTATATTTTATTAAGTCTGATCTGCCTGCCGGTATTGGCCGCTTATCAGCCCGAGTTTTCGACAGCCGGTTTCTTTCGGATGGAAAATTCCGGACGTGATGTTTATTCCATGAATCCGGCATGGCGATTTTATAAGGGAGCTGCTGTGGGGGCGGATGCGAAAGAGTTTAATGATAAAGATTGGACAGTCGTTTCTTTGCCGCACGGTATTGAATACCTACCGACAGAGGCTAGTGGTTGCATTAACTATCAGGGGGAAGTGTGGTATCGTAAGCATTTTACACCCGATACAGCTTTGAAAGGAAAGAAACTCTTCCTGCATTTTGAAGCGATCATGGGGAAAAGTAAAGTCTTCGTAAACGGTAAACTGCTGACGGAACATTTCGGAGGTTACCTGCCGGTCATAGTCGATGTAACAGATGCATTGGACTGGAACGGTGAGAATGTGATTGCCGTATGGACAGACAATAGCGACGATCCGTCTTATCCTCCCGGAAAAGCGCAGGATGTATTGGACTATACCTATTTCGGGGGTATCTATCGTGACTGCTGGCTGGTGTCTCATAATAATATCTTTATTACCGATCCGAATTATGAGAATGAAATAGCCGGAGGTGGTTTGTTTGTTGCTTTCGATAAGGTTTCAGATACATCTTCTGAGGTTTTGCTGCAATTGCAGGTACGTAACGAGACGAAGAAAGCGTTTACAGGTGTGGTAGAATACGAATTACAGCAGCCGGACGGTAAGCAGGTCGCTTTCCTGAATGATAAAGTGAAGATCAAACCGGGCAAAACTGTAACCAGCTCCGATAAACTGTTGGTGCAGCAACCGATGTTATGGACACCCTCTACACCGACCTTATATAACTTGTTGGTACGTGTGCGTGACGAACAAGGGAATGTGATCGACGGTTATCGTCGCCGTATCGGTATCCGTAGTATCGAGTTCAAAGGAAAAGACGGTTTCTGGTTGAACGGTAAACCGTATGAGAAGCCGTTGATCGGAGCGAACCGCCATCAGGACTTTGCCGTTGTCGGCAATGCGGTTGCCAACAGTATTCATTGGCGGGATGCAAAAAAGTTGAAAGATGTCGGTATGGAAGTGATCCGTAACGCCCATTGCCCACAGGATCCTGCCTTTATGGATGCCTGCGACGAGCTGGGATTGTTCGTGATCGTCAATACGCCGGGCTGGCAATTCTGGAACGATGCGCCCGAATTTGCGCAACGTGTCTATAGTGATATCCGTAATCTGGTGCGCCGTGACCGTAACCATGCTTGTGTCTGGTTGTGGGAACCGATCCTGAATGAGACCTGGTATCCGGCTGACTTTGCCAAGAATACAAACGATATCGTACATGCCGAATATCCTTATCCATCCTGCTATTGCGGTAGTGACAGTGAGGCACGTGGTCACGAAGTCTTTCCGGTACTTTTTGCTCATCCTCAGAATGCAGATAAGGAATGGGCGATAAAAGAACTGGATCCGTCGAAAACCTATTTTACCCGTGAATGGGGAGATAATGTGGATGACTGGAATTCGCATAACTCCCCCAGTCGTGTTGCCCGTAACTGGGGGGAACAGGCGATGTTGATACAGGCGCAGCATTATGCTTCACCTTCCTATCCTTATACCAGTTATGATGCGTTGTTTCAGACTTCCCGTCAGCATGTAGGCGGTTGCCTCTGGCATTCGTTCGATCATCAGCGCGGTTATCATCCCGATCCTTTTTACGGAGGTATCATGGATGTGTTTCGTCAGCCCAAGTATTCATACTATATGTTCAAGGCTCAACGTCCGCCTGTTAAAAGCGACCTGATCGCAGAAACTGGGCCGATGGTATTTATTGCCAATGAAATGACTCCGTTCTCAGGTAAAGATGTCGTAGTTTATTCCAATTGTGATGAGGTACGTCTGACCTTTAATAAAGATGGTAAAACATCCACTTATAAGAAAGACAAGGGACGGGAAGGAATGCCGTCGCCGATAATCACTTTCCCCGGTATGTATGATTTTATGGTAGACAAGGCTCTGTCGAGAGACAGGAAACAGGAGGATGTCTATTTACTGGCAGAAGGTCTGATAGATGGAAAAGTGGTTGCTACCCATAAAGTAACGCCTGCCCGTCGCCCGGAGAAACTGTTGCTCTGGGTAGATAACGAGGGTACGAACCTGGAGGCAAACGGCTCTGACTTTGTAACAGTAGTTGCAGCTATTGCCGATAAACAAGGTAACATTAAGCGTTTGAACAATTATTTCATCAAGTTCCATATCGAAGGTGAAGGGCGTATCTTGGGAAGTGCCGATATTATGGCGAATCCGGCTCCGGTGAAATGGGGAACTGCTCCGGTACTGGTACAGTCTACCTTGAAACCCGGGAAGATCAAAGTGATGGCTAGTGTTCTGATGGAAGGCTCCCAGATGCCGATCAGTGCAGAGCTTGAACTGGAAAGTACTCCGGCTGTTTATCCGTTAGTCTATAATCAATCGGAAGCCGTTCTTATTCCTCTGACTGTAACCGGTAAAACAGATGTACAAATGAGCAAATCATCAGCCGAACGTGAAGTAGAACGTCTTCAGAAAGAACTGAATGCCCTGAAACTGAAGGAGGTTGAAAGACAGCAGACCGAATTTGGAGAACAACGGTAGTTCTGTCCATTTATTATTAAGTAAAAGAGTCTTGAATTTCCATAAAAAATCAAGGCTCTTTTTTTGTGTGTTTATATTTGAACTTACATTTTGTAGGGTTTATTTGCTTCTGTAATTATCATTTGGACCTATTTTCTTAATAAAATAGTGCAATTTATCAAATGTTTACTTTATTTTTGTGGCTTTAGTTCAGGGAGATTGAGTGAATGTTTATGAATTTAGCACAAATTTAGGATTATGAGGAAAGGAGTCAGGAATTTATTGTGCACACCCCTGAATCGTTATTGTTGTTGTTTGTTATTGGGAGTGTTATCTCAGAATACGTTTGCGACAACAACTGCTGAAAAGGATGCTTTTTATTCTGTCTGGCAGAAAACAACGGTTTCAGGAACAGTGGTGGATGAGAGTGGATTGCCTGTTATTGGTGCAACAATTGTTGCAGAAAAGGTAGAAGGGGGTACGATTACCGATGATAACGGCAGATTTGATCTGGCTGTTCCCGAGGGAGTGAAGAAAGTAAAACTGAAAATCAGTTTTATAGGTATGACAACACAAGAGGTTACGGTTACAGTCGGTATGCCGGTTACTATTACTTTGCGCGAAGACGTAACGATGCTGTCTGATGTTGTTGTTATTGGCTACGGAACGGAGAAAAAGAAAAATATAGCGGGTGCCGTATCCAATATTACCAGCGAGGAACTGACCAAGACTTCGGTTGAAAGTATCCAGAAAGCGCTTCAGGGTAAAGTGTCCGGTGTTCAGATTATTACGGCGAACGGAACACCCGGTGGTGCTGTATCGGTAAATATCCGCGGACGAAGTACGTTCAGTGGCGGTACAGCTCCTTTATATATTATCGATGGGGTTCAGATGGTGACGGGAGACCAGTCGACCGGTATTGTAAAAAGTACGGATGTTCTTTCGACTTTGAATCCGGATGAAATCGAATCGATCGATATACTGAAAGACGGTGCTTCTGCTTCTATCTACGGAGCGCAGGCTGCCAATGGTGTTGTTTTGATTACGACCAAGAAAGGAAAGGAAGGAAAAACTAAGATATCGGTTAAATTATCAGGCGGTATGCAGAAGATCAGCAATAAACTGGATCTACTGACGGCTTCGCAGGTGGCAGAACTGGATTTGCTGGCGATGAAGAATCGTTATGGGGAAACCAGTTCCGAATATCTGGGACGATTGAGTCAGTATCAGGGTTTTGGCTGGGGAGACGATGGTTTCTCGAAGGCTCAGACGACAGACTGGTATGATATGATTTACCGTACGGCTTATACTTCGGATGCCCAGATCAGTGCAACAGGGGGAACGGCTAAAACAAAATATTTTCTTTCTGCTGCTTATAATAAGACGGATGGAATTGTAAAAGAAACCGGATTTCAGCGCGGTGCTTTCCGTGTGAATCTGACACAGGAGTTACTGCCCTGGTTGAGTATCTCTACTAATAACAATTACAGTGTGATGGATCAGGATCAGTATAGTGGCGTACGTGCAGCTAACCCAAGCCGTGTTGCTGTGCTGGTACACCCGGCTAACTCGCCTTATGACAAAAATGGTGAGTTTGTACGTGACCTGCCTTATGGTTATTATCAGCATAATTCATTGCAAATGCTGAACCTGAATGAATATAGCGGACGGACAAGCAAGCTGATTACTGCAAACTCGCTGGACTTTAAAATACTGGAGGGACTGACTTTTAAATCGAGTTATAATGCGGACCTGACAACTATCGAAGAACATAGTTTCATCGATCCCCGTACCCGTGAAGGTGCAAAGGAAAATGGATCGGTAACTTCAATGACCGGTAAACTGATTAATTTCCAGACAGAACAAGTTGCTTCCTATAATAATGTATTTAATGAAATACATCGTATTTCGGCTGTCGCCGGTTTTTCTTACCGTCATGAACAATATAAGCGTCACGGAGCAACCGGAACAGGAGTATCCGATCCTTCATTACATTTGTTGGGAACGACAGCTGTAGCCAAAGAAGTATCCGGAACTTTCTCCGAATGGAAGATGGCCAGTTTATTCGCCCGTGTAAATTATACGTTGAAAGATCGTTATATACTGACAGGAACAATCCGTCGTGATGGCTCTTCCCGCTTCGGTGAAAATAATAAATGGGGAATTTTTCCGTCTGTATCGGCTGCCTGGCGGATCATTGAGGAACCTTTTATGGAACCGGTGAAAAGTTGGTTGAGCGATCTGAAATTACGTGGAAGCTATGGTATTACCGGTAATTCGGACATAGGGGATTATACGGCACGCCGTTGGTATTCAAGTGGAGGCGCATATGATAACTCTTCTGCAATCATACCTACTTATATAGGTAACCCTTATCTGACATGGGAAAAGAATCACTCCCGTAATATCGGTATTACTACAGGTTTTCTGGATGACAGGATCACATTGGAAACCGATTTCTATCTGAATGATACGAAAGACCTGCTTTATAACCGTACGATCCCTGCCACAACCGGCTTTACCGTTATCCCGTCCAATATGGGGGGCGTGCGTAATAAAGGTGTTGATATTATGCTGAATACTGTAAATGTACGGGCTGGAGGTTTTGAATGGCGTTCTGCACTGAACTTATCGTTTACAAAAAATGAGATAACGGAGTTACAGGATGGTCTGGATGTATTGGGAGACTATAAGGTGGGGCAGTCGATCTCTTCTTTGCCTACTTATCAGTGGGCGGGTGTGAACTCAGCCGACGGACGCCCGATGTATTATGACAAAGACGGGTATATAACTTATGTTCCGAAAGATGAGGATCGTATCTGGACAAAACCGGCTGATCCTACTTTCTATGGAGGATTCAATAATGATTTTACCTGGAAAGGATTTACATTGTCCGTATTTTTCCAGTTCCAGCGTGGTGCTGTCAGTCTTTGGAATGACAAACTGGTACTTGCCTCTTATGAAGGTGATACCAATTTGCTGAGTGATATGTATTATAAACATTGGAGTCAGCCTGGCGATATGACCTGGGTTCCGAAACCATCTTACCAGAGTGCTTATCCGGGCAATCCGCGCCAGATATCGGAATATTCTACTTTATGTTATGAAAAAACCGATTATATCAAACTGAAGAATGTTAGTCTGAGTTATGACTTCCCGGCCAAATGGCTGAAAGGATTGTATATCTCGAACCTGCAATTGTACGTGTCTGGCTATAACTTGTGGACAACAACGACTTATCCCGGACATGATCCTGAATTTACCGGTGGTGATCTGGGTACTTACCCGCAGTCACGTAGCTATACGGTTGGATTGAAGGTTGATTTCTAATGTAAACAGATAATCAGAAAATGAAAAAAGACAGAATATATATAATCTTGGTACTTTCGTGCCTGCTGTTTGTAACAGGGTGCGACAAGATGTTGGAAACAAAATCGCAAACCTTGCTTCCCCAGGATAAATTGCAGACGGAAGCCGGATGCGAAGCCATGTTGTATGGCGTTTATGACCTGATGCAGGAAACGACGTTCTATGGTCGTGACATATTGACTGTACCGGAAGTCCTGGCGGACAACTCCCGTCTTTCTCCGGTTGCTTCCCGTTATAAGGGACAAGCTGATAACCGTATCGGTTCCCATCTTGATATTTGGGTGGAATCATATGAGATAATTGCTTTACTGAATGAAGTGATCGAGTATGCGGAGAAGCTGCCCGAAACTCCGAAAGCAAAAGCGATCTGGGGGGAAGCATTAGCACTTCGCGGATTGACTTATTTTAATCTGGCACGTGTCTATGGACGTGAACCGGGACATCTGGTAGATAATTTCGATTTGTGCGTGCCGTTGATTCTGAAGGCATTTTTCTATGATGGCGGTCCAATGGGCGAAGAAGTGTATCCGGCTCGTGCGACAGTGGCTGAAGTATGGGGACAGATAGAAAAAGATCTGACCGAGGGTTTTTCTTTGTTGAAAGGCAATGATGACGGTCTGATGCCGAAACGCATGAGTTCGCTGGCTACGCAGGCGATACTTTCCCGTGTGTATCTTTATGAAGGAAAATGGAAGGAGTGTGTGGAAGCATCCGATTATGTAACAACCAATGCTCCGTTTGATCTGTATGGAGGTACCTATACGGATATTTTCTCCAAAGGAGAAGAAACGATATTTTATTTGTACTTTACCAATTCTGAAAACTGGGGTTCAAGTTCATTGCAATCGATCAATGGAATGATGGAATCTGAACTTGACAGTGAAGGATACGATATAGGTAAAGGAGTAGGAGATGCCGACCTGTGTGTTGCTGAAGAATTAATCGCTCTGTTCGATCAGAAAAATGATCTCCGTTTCAAAGCTTTCCGGAAGGCAAAAATCAATGGGGAAAAAGTTTGGTGGACGAAAAAGTTCAGCGGTTGGCAGGGAGCGTTCGGTTTGGATAATGTGCCTGTTATCCGCTTGTCGGAAGTAGTATTGAACCGGGCAGAAGCACAGGCTGAATTAAAAAAGGATACAGAGGCTTTGGCTGATGTAAATGAACTTCGTACAAAACGCGGACTGGACGCTGTGTCCTTTTCCGGAGCAGAACTACTGAATGAAATTTTGTTGCAGCGTCGTTTGGAACTGGCCCAGGAAGGTCATCGTTTCTTCGATCTGAAACGTAGGGGTGAAACAATCTTGAAACCGGCCGGACGTACTCCTGTCTCTTATGAGGATTTCCGAGTAGTGGCACGTATTTCCGAGACGCAGATGGATGCGAACAAGAATCTGGAAAACAACCCGGGATATTAATTAACAAGGAGAATAATATGATGAAAAAATATATTAATTTAATGGGTGGAATATGTTTCCTGGTAATCTTATTCCTCTTTTCCTCTTGCGAGAAAGAAGATCGTACCTATCAGGGCCCCCTCTTTTATGAATTTAATCCGTCCGAATGCGGGCAGTCGGTTTTGTCTAATATATTTGTAAAGGAAGCCGGTAAAAATGGGGAGGATCGGTTGTGCGTTCAATTGATTAAACCGGCTGACGGCGCAGTCCGTGTAAATTTCCGTTTGGCGGACCAGCTTTTTTATATCAAAAGCACGACCGAATATCTGACGGAATTACCTGACGGATATACTTCTGATCAGTATATTGTTTATACCGGAACAACCACTTACGGGAAAGATTTTGAATTTGGTACTGGAAGTAATATCGAATATGATGCTAAATATCAGACTGGAACGATTACAATTCCTGCCGGAGAAATGTTCGGGTATATCCCTTTGAATATTCTCCAGCGGAAAGGTGGTTCTGCCTATATTATTCTGGAAGATTCGGAGGATGCGCGTGCCAATCGTCCGACTTCGATTCTGAACCTGAAGTTGACTGCTGAAAAAACATTCTATTTCGAAGAGTCGCTGACCAAAGAACTCCCGTCGACCTGGAGCTTACTGGACAAAGATGGTGACGGATTGGGCTGGTATTATTATGCTAAATGGGGACTGGTTATTTCCGATTCATATGATTATGATACAGAGAGTGCACTGAGTCCGGAAAATTATCTGATCACTCCGGCTATTGCTATTCCGGCCGATGCTACTGCTCCCGAACTAATGTTCGATCTGGCAGCTTCTGCAACGAATGCTTATCAGGAAAAATATAAGATCATTGCATCTGAATCACCTCTTACACTTGATAATTGCCGGGATGCGGATGTGTTACGTGATTATACGGAATTGACTTCTGCCTATAGTAAACAAACCTTCCAGACAGAACATATCGATCTTTCGAAATATGTGGGTAAAACGATCTATATCGGCTTTGTTCATGGCGATTGTGTGGATATGGAATCGCTGATATTAAAGAATGTTGTAGTTTACGGATATTAAAAAGAAAGAATATGAAAAGATTATCTATATGGGCCGGTATACTCTTTATTCTGTCTGCATTGTTTTCCGGGTGTAGCGATGACGATCAGGCCTTACCGCTTCAATTGCGTACATCTGTAGTGACTGATATTACAGAGACTTCGGCCACGCTGGGAGGTAAGGTGGAAGGTGTACTGGATGGAGTTACGGAAACCGGTATCTGCTGGTCTGTACAACCCGAGGCGGAGGTGCAGTATGTTCCTTCTTCTTCTGTTTCTGCTGAGTTTACAGTCAGCCTGACCGGACTTCGGTCGGGTACCCGGTATTTTGCCCGTTCTTATGCAAAAAGAGGAAATGAGGTTGTGTTGGGTGATTTACGTAATTTTACTTGTCTGGGGCAGTTGGCGATGGTATTGCCGTTTAACGAACGTTTCCGTGGAGACGTCTTTCCACCGCAGTACTGGAATATCATCGATAAAGATGGTGACGGCTATAACTGGGAAGCTTATAACAATCGCTTTTTTGCTGCTTTGTCTGATTCGTACCGTAGTAAACAGGACCTGACGCCGGAGAACTATCTGGTAACTCCCAAGATAACGGTTAGTGCCGGTAAACCGGTCCTTAAATGGTCGGTTGGAGTAATGGACGATGAGTTTTATATGGAACATTATAAAGTAGTGATTTCTGAAACTCCGTTTACAGAAGAAAACTGTCAGACTAACGGAACAGTTCTTTTCGAGGAATCCCTGCAGGCTGAGGCTTACCGTACACTATTATATCGCAGTGTCAGCCTGGACAGCTATAAAGATAAGGATGTTTATATAGCCTGGGTACATTATAGATCTACCGGTTTGTATTGTATGTATGTTACCGATATACAGATCGAAGGTGAAGGTGCCGCTTTGAATGTTACGATTCCCCAGGTTGTAATGGGTGAATTGGAAAACCTGTCGCGTACCTCTGTCGATGTAAAAGCCGATATACCGGAAGACGGCGGCGCGTCTGTAATACGTAAAGGCTTTTGTTTTGGAACAGCTCCTTCTCCTACGATAGATAACAGGGTGGAGACGGTAGACCCTCATCAGACATTTGCTGTCACATTGAAAGACCTTCAACCCGGAGCAACGTATTACGTGCGTGCCTTTGCCGAAAACAGTGCAGGGCTGAGTTATTCGGAAGAACAGAAATTTTCTACTCCGGAAGTTATTATGACGACTTTGCTGAATGAACCGTTGACAGGGGAGGTTCCGGCTTCGTGGACTGTGATTGATAAGGATGGAGATGGGCATGGATGGGAGTATTATGAAGGTTACGGAACTGTATGTTCTGACTCCTATCTGTCGGCAGAAGGCGCTCTGACACCGGAAAACTATCTGGTAACCCCCGCCATATCCATTCCGGAAGATGCAAACAGTGCGGATATCTCTTTCGAGATGGCCGCATCTGCTAAAAACGCATATAAGGAGAAATATAAAGTCGTTGTATCTTTGCAGCCGATTACTATCGATAATTGCCGGGATGCGGAGACTTTAAAGGAGTTTACAGAACTGACCGAAGAGTATAAACAGAAAAACTTTGTTAATCAGACAATCGATCTTTCTGCTTACATCGGTAAAACGGTTTATATCGGGTTCGTTCATGGCGATTGTACGGATATGGAATCGCTGTTGCTGAAAAACGTAATAATAAACAGTTATGAATAACAAAATACATCCGGATTTGCAACGTCTGTTTCTCGATTTGATTCAGATCGATGCTGTTTCCGGTAAAGAAAAACCTGTGGCCGATTTTATCCGGTCGGTCACAACTTCCTTGGGTTTTCCTGCACAGGAAGACGGAGCTGCATCCCTTTCCGGGGGAAACAGCGGGAATATCATTGTACCAGTAAACGGGGGAGGTGATTTCCTGTTGATGGCACATATGGATACCCCCCGTTCTACCAAAGGGGTAAAGCCACAGTTACTGGCTGACCGGATAACTTCGGACGGTACGACGATTTTAGGCGTGGACGACCGGGGAGGAATATCAGCTATTCTCTGGGCATTGAGACAGGCTGTAGAGCAAAAGAAAGCAATAAAACCTTGTACTCTGCTTTTCAGCGTATGCGAAGAAACGACTTTGGCCGGTTCGATGTTTTATCAACCATCGGCACAAATGACACATGGTTTTGTATTCGATTCACATCTTTCTCCCGGTAAATTTGTATCGGAAACCTGTGGTGCTATCGCTTTCAAAATGAAGGTGAAAGGACGTGCTTCACATGCCGGTGTTGCTCCTGAAAAGGGAGTGAATGCCATACAGATAGCAGCCGAGGGAATGCGAAATTTCCCTTTTGGCAGGATCGATGCCTGTACTACAGCCAACATCGGTATTATCGGAGGTGGGACAGCAACCAATGTGGTGCCTGATACAGTAGAGCTTGAGGGTGAGATTCGTACCGATTATCTGGATCAGGGTGAGCAGATGATGCAAGCTGTTATTGCTGATTTTGAGGCTGCTGCAACCCGGTTGAACGGGAATGTGGAGTGTACCTGGCACTGGGATTTCAAACCTTACCGTGTTTCTCCTGATAATATGCCTTATAAACGTATGGAGGCATTATGCCGCCATCTTTCTCTGGAAATGGAAGGTGTAAAGTCGATGGGAGGTAGCGACGCTAATAATATGAATGCAAAAGGACTGCCGACGATCAATCTGGGAGTCGGGGCACAGAACCCACATGGGACAGATGAGTTTATCCTTTATGACGACTTACAGATGTCTGCGGATATGGCTTTGGCATTATTGACGGAAATATAGAAAAAGATGAACCGGTTTTCCGATGACTGGAATAACGTTGTTCCGATGATTGGAAGTGTACTGTTCCACTCGATGGAAGAGCGTTATTCCAGCCATCGGAAGAGTACTGTTCCGGCGAGTGGAATAAACAAGTATAAATAAGATTATGATGAAAAAATACAGATATATAATGTTTTTACTGTTGGCAGTTTTTGTGGCCACCAGTTGTTTTAGCGAAGATAAACAGGCTGATAATAATGAAGAAACGCCTGAACTGAAAGAAGGTCACCTCTTTATTATTGGAGGCGGCGACCGTCCTGATTCTCTGATGACCCAATATCTGGCATTGGGAGGTGGCAGTAAGGCTCGTGTGCTGATTGTACCCTTCGCCAGTAGTGATATCGAAGATACGGGTAGTTACCAGCAGGAACAGTTTGCCCGTTTGGGATGTGCCTCTTCGGAGTATATCAATAGCCCGAAGAAACTGATCGACTCGGAAGAAAGTCTGGCGAAGCTGGATGGCGTAACGGCTGTATTCTTTTCCGGGGGCGACCAGAACCGGTTGACGGATTATCTGCAGGGTACAAAGTTCCTTACAAAGATTCGTGAAATCTATAAGAATGGCGGCGTGATTGGCGGAACCAGTGCCGGTGCGGCTGTAATGAGTAAAATCATGCTGACCGGTGAGGAAGAGAATGTTCCTGATAAATATAAGGGTGATTTTTCTTATATCAAACAAGGAAATGTACAGACGGCGGAAGGTTTTGGATTTATTGATTCGGCAATCATTGACCAGCATTTCATCATCCGCAAGCGACAGAACCGTCTGATCAGCCTGGTGCTTGAACGTCGGATGAAAGGTGTCGGCATTGATGAGGCAACAGCCATTATTGTCAAACCGGACGGTTCATTCCGTGTAGCCGGACAAAGCCAGGTGATGGTATTTGAACCGGAAGCGCAGCCGACAATCAGTCCGACCGGCTATCTGAAAACAAATTCATTGAATGTCCGGATATTGACAGCCGGCGATACCTATCAACTTTGATCCGAGAGAACGAATGAAACTGAATAAGATTCCGCATACTTATACAATTATATCTGTTGTAATCCTGATATGTGCCGCCCTTTCCTGGATTATTCCTGCCGGTGAATACTCCCGGGAAATACGGGTGGTCAACGGTACGGAACGTACGGTTATTGTAGATAACTCCTTTCATGCAGTCGATCCCGCCCCGCAGAGCTGGCAGGTTTTCGGTGTGTTACTGGAAGGATTCGAGAAACAGGCAGGTATCATAGCGTTCCTGCTGATTATTGGGGGGGCTTTCCAGATTATGAACAGTAGCCGGGCGATCGATGCCGGGATACTATCTTTTTTACGGAGTTCGCGTAAAGTGGAGAAATATGGGCTGTTTCGCATGGTCGGAGTGAATAATGTGGTGATATCCTTGATTATAATCCTGTTCAGTTTGTTCGGAGCCGTATTCGGCATGAGTGAGGAGACGCTTGCGTTTGTCATTATTATTGTGCCGCTTGCCATTTCGATGGGATATGATTCTATTACTGGGCTTTGTATGGTCTATGTGGCAGCACATGTCGGGTTTTCGGGAGCAATCCTGAATCCGTTTACAATCGGGATAGCACAGGGATTGTCGGACTTGCCGCTGTTTTCCGGTTTTGGTTACCGGTTGTTTTGCTGGGTGGTGCTCACTTCCATTCTGATCGTTATCGTTCTTCGTTATGCAGCAAGGGTGAAAAAGAACCCGAAGCTGTCTCCTATGTATGAGGCGGATGCTTACTGGAGGGAGAAAGGCGAAGTCGCTTCCGAAGATGTTCCGGAGGAAAAGACAACCCGTTCGGCCTGGATTGTCTACTTGTTATTATTACTTTCATTGATCGGCTTTTCTATATATTATCCTTCTACCACCTTTGAAGTCGGAGAGAGTGCTGTTAGTTTTCCGGCAGTACCGGTGTTTACCGCCCTTTTTGCTTTGACCGGCTGGTTGGGACTGCGCAAATCGAATCAGTTCTTTATTTTGAATCTGCTTGGTTATACCATTGTCTTTCTGGTAGTAGGTGTGATGGGGTATGGATGGTATCTGATGGAAATATCCGCAATCTTCCTGGCAATGGGACTTCTATCCGGATTTGCCAATAACGAGGGAGCTGACGGGATCATTAGCCAGTTTCTTACCGGAGCCAAAGATATGCTTTCGGCTGCCCTGGTAGTCGGGCTGGCAGGTGGAATTATCCAGGTTTTGCAGGATGGGCATATTATCGATCCGATCCTGCATAGTATGGCGGCTTTGATGGGGGAGGCCGGAAAGATTGCTTCTCTGGGTGTTATGTATCTGATCCAGACAACGATCAATATTATTATTCCTTCCGGTTCGGCGAAGGCGGCATTGACTATGCCGATTATGGCACCATTCTCGGATGTGATCGGTATTTCCCGTCAGGCAACAGTGCTGGCATTCCAGTTCGGTGACGGTTTTACCAATATGATTACACCTACTTCCGGGGTTTTGATGGGGGCGCTTGGTTTGGCTCATATCCCTTATGAAATATGGGTGAAGTGGTTCTTCCGCATCCTTATCTTGTTTATTTTGCTGGGAATGTTATTGTTAATTCCTACAGTTTTGATACCTTTGGATGGATTCTAATCACTTATTCTAAAATACTGCGATATGAAAAAAAGCTTTTTAGGGCTGTTAGCCTGCCTAGGCATGATGATTGCCTTACCGTGTTGCCAACCGTCGCCTGCCGAATGGAAATTAGTTTGGGAAGATAATTTCGACCAGGCTGATAGTTTTGATCCTGCCTCCTGGAGTAAGATTCCCCGGGGTACATCCGACTGGAATAATTATATGTCCGACTTCGATTCCTGTTATGCGATGCGTGACGGTAAATTGGTATTGCGGGGACTGGTCAATTATAGTCTGCCGACCGATACGGCACCGTATGTGACCGGTGGCGTTTATACAAAAGATAAGGTCGGATTCAATAATGGCCGCCTCGAAATCCATGCCAAACTGAATGGAGCGACCGGTGCCTGGCCTGCTTTCTGGTTATTGCCGCAGGATGCCAAATGGCCCGGAGGTGGTGAGATCGATATCATGGAACGTCTGAATAATGATAGTATCGCTTATCAGACAGTCCATTCTCATTATACATTTAATCTGGGGATCAAAGACAATCCCAAACAAGGAAGTACCGGCGTTATCGACCCGAATGATTTCAATACCTACACGGTAGAAATGTATGCGGACAGTCTGGTATTCTTTATTAATGATACCCGCACATTCGCTTATCCGCGGATCGAGACAGACAAGGAAGGACAGTATCCGTTCAATGACAGTCAGTTCTATTTGTTGTTGGATATGCAGCTTGGCGGAAGTTGGGTTGGTACCGTTGATCCGGAAGACTTGCCGGTAGAAATGGAGATAGATTGGGTGCGTTTCTATCAAAAGCAGTGAAAATTTTTAGTTAATTATTTGGCGTAAGACAACAGTATTGTTGTATAAAAAGTTTATCTTTAGTGCGCAAATAATATTTAAATGTATAAAATTTTACTGTAATGATTGGATCTATTATTCAATTGGCATTGAGTGTACTGATGATTGTCAGTATGTGGAAGATTTTTGAAACTTTCGGCCAAAAGGGATGGGCTTGCATCATTCCGTTCTACAACATCATCGTGATGTTGCGTATTGTAAAATGGGAACCGGTTAAATTCTGGTTTTTCCTGATTCCTATTTATAACATTTATCTCTCCTTTCTGCTGTATAGAGATATAGCTGCAAAGTATGGTAAAGGTGACAATGCGTACGCTGTAGGTTTACTTTTGTTACCGTTTATTTTCTTCCCATTACTGGCGTTCAAAGAAACTCCGATTGCGGAAACTGTAGAGTAAAGAAGTATTTGAGGGTACAGAAAAGCCTTTCGTCTCGGATGAAAGGCTTTTTTTATATTCTTATATCTGTATAAAAGAATAAATCGCCGTTGTTAAATAAAACATCGTATCTTTGGCGTTTGTTATACGACTAAAGATACAATTGCTATGTTAGATATACAGTCTATCCGGAAAGATTTTCCAATACTGGAACATAAAATATACGATAAGCCGCTCATTTACTTCGATAACGGTGCTACTACGCAAAAGCCTCGCCAGGTAGTGGAAAAGATTGAAAGCGGTTATTATAATGTAAATGCCAACATTCACCGCGGGGTACATTTTTTGAGCCAGGCGGCAACCGAAGCACATGAAGATGCACGTAAAACCGTCCAGTCTTTCCTGAACGCACGTTCATCCAACGAGATCATTTTCACACGTGGTACAACAGAAGCGATCAACCTGATAGCTTCCAGTTTTACTGATGAATGTATGTCGGCAGGCGATGAAGTGATCGTTTCGGTAATGGAGCATCATTCCAATATCGTACCCTGGCAGATACAGGCGGCACGCAAAGGAATTGTATTGAAGGTCATTCCGATGAATGAAAAGGGAGAACTGAATATGGAAGCATTCCGCGGGTTATTCTCTGAACGTACGAGGTTGGTTTCCGTTACACATGTATCGAATGTGCTGGGGACTATTAATCCGGTGAAAGAGATCATCGAAGAAGCGCATAACCATGAGGTTCCGGTATTGATCGACGGCGCGCAGGCCGTTCCTCATCTGACAGTCGATGTGCAGGATCTGGATGCTGAGTTTTATGTTTTTTCCGGACATAAGGTGTATGGTCCGACAGGCATCGGTGTATTATACGGAAAAGAAGAATGGCTGGATAAATTACCTCCTTACCAGGGTGGTGGCGAGATGATTGCGACTGTCTCGTTCGAGAAGACTGTTTTTAATGAATTACCGTTTAAGTTTGAAGCCGGTACACCCGATTATATAGGTAGTACAGCATTGGCGGAAGCCTTACGTTATGTGAATCGGCTGGGCATGCAGAATATTGCTGCTTATGAGGACGAGTTATTGCGCTATGCAACTGAAAAGTTGAACAATATAGATGGTATGCGTATTTTCGGTCAGGCAGATCATAAAGGAGCTGTCCTGTCTTTTCTGGTGGGAAATATTCATCATTATGATATGGGGATGTTGTTAGATCGTTTGGGGATCGCTGTCCGTACCGGGCATCATTGTGCACAGCCTTTGATGCAGGCATTGGGGATTGAAGGTACTGTACGTGCTTCGTTTTCTTTCTATAATACGAAAGAAGAAATTGATACTTTTGCCGCCGGGATAGAACGTGTTAGAAAAATGTTTTGATCAGTAGCTTATGTTGTATTATCTGAAAAAATATCCGATATCTCTGACAATCATTCTGGTTGTTATTTACTTGTCATTTTTCAAACCGCCTTCTGTGGAGATCGGAAAGATCCCGGGAATAGATAAGGTGGCTCATATCTGTATGTATGCCGGATTATCGGGAATGCTGTGGATTGAGTTTTTGCGTAATCACCGGAAATATGACGAGGTGTTATGGCATGCCTGGATAGGAGCCGTACTTTGTCCGGTCCTGATGAGTGGGGCGATCGAGTTGTTGCAGGAATATTGTACCTCTTACCGGGGTGGTGACTGGTTCGATTTTCTGGCAAACATAACAGGAGTAGCATTGGCTACCTTGTTCTCTTATTTCGTATTGCGTCCTTGGATGTTGAGAAAGAAGATAATAGAATGATAACAAACTTACATATCAGACTCTATGTTGTTACCTTATTTAGAAGCGAACCGGATAGAAGCCGGTTGTGATGAAGCGGGACGCGGATGTCTTGCCGGATCTGTTTTTGCTGCTGCGGTTATTCTGCCTCCTGATTTTAAAAACGATGATTTGAATGACAGTAAACAACTCAGTGAAAAGAAACGTTACGCCCTGCGTCCGATAATAGAACGGGAAGCAATTGCCTGGGCTGTAGGTATTGTGACTCCGGAGGAGATTGATAAAATAAATATACTGAAAGCTTCTTTCCTGGCTATGCATCGTGCCATCGACCAGTTGACGGTAAGACCGGAACATCTGCTGATAGACGGAAATCGTTTTACTCCCTATCGGGATATAAAACATACGACGGTTGTAAAGGGGGATGGAAAGTACCTGAGTATTGCTGCCGCTTCCATCCTGGCTAAAACATATCGTGACGATTATATGGATGAACTGGCCAAAGAATATCCGGATTACCATTGGACTGAAAATAAAGGTTATCCGACTAAAGCCCATCGCGAAGCGATCCGTGCAGTCGGTATCACGCCTTATCATCGTAAAACCTTCACATTATTACCGGAACAACTAACATTGGATTTTTAGGCTTTTATCTTCATTTTTCATTTCTTGGTCTGTAGGCTTTGTTTGTTAATCTTTTTCTAGGTGAATGATTGGCTGTTCGGGTGGGCAGTCTGGATTCGTCATTCACAGAAAAACACTTTTACTTTTCTTGGATATTTCTTTTTTATTTGACATAGTTCACATAGAACTATATCAATAATCCGTCTGCAAATATAGTATTTTTTGCAAAAACAGGATACTTTAACGCTAAAATTAGCAAAATAACGCTATAATTTTATTCTTTTTATACGAATATACCCATTAATTCCTCCTCAAAACATTAGTTCTATGTGAACTGTGTTAATAATTCCACTAGTGTTGATATTTTGAAAAACTTAGTTTGAAGAAATATGCAGGTAAATCGATTCAATAATTTATTGTTGGATTGTCCTCTTTGGAAGCTAATAGGCTGTCGTTATTTATTTTAGAAAAGAAATGCTAATTTCTGCTGTAGATAAACGCTAAATAATTTCTATAAAAAGTCTAATTTTTGATTCAGGTCAGGTATGAGGAACAATAGCAGCTAGTAGAAGGGATAGAAGAAATATTTCTTTTTTAACCTAATCAGTGAATGGTTTTTTATTCAAGTTCTAATCATTAAATAATTAAGTTATGAATAATTGCACAAAGAAAGTTGCCTGCATGGCTATTCCTTTGTTTTGTCTTAATTTGACCATGGTGGCTGAAAACACTATTTCAGATTTTGATGTCCAGAAGGCTGTAGTAGTAGAGGCAGCTTCTGTTAATCAGAGTATCCGCAAAGTAACAGGTATTGTTAAAGACGAAAACGGAGAACCGGTAATTGGTGCCAGTGTTGTAGAAGTAGGCACGACGAATGGTATTATGACAGATATGGATGGTAAATTTGAACTGTCCATGAGTGCTAATGGCTCATTACAAATCTCTTATGTTGGTTTCGTTACCCAGACAATGAAACCGGGAAATAAAAATAATCTCCAGATCGTTTTACAGGAAGATAACCAAGCTTTGGACGAAGTTGTGGTTGTAGCTTTCGGTAAAAGTACAAAAGAAGCTTTCACCGGTTCTGCCGGTATAATGAAGGCAGACGATCTTCTGAAAGCACAGGTGTCGAATCCGGCTCAGGCTTTGGCCGGACGTGTTGCCGGTGTACAGTTGAGTAACGCTTCTTCACAGCCGGGTAGTTCGCCCTCTATTACTATCCGTGGTTTTGGTTCTATTTCTTCGGATACGGAGCCTTTAATCGTAGTGGACGGTATGCCTTTCGACGGTGACCTGAACCTGATCAACTCCAACGATATCGAGTCGATGACCGTATTGAAGGATGCAGCCTCGAATGCCTTGTATGGTGCCCGTGGTGCCAATGGTGTGATTATGATCACAACAAAGAAAGGTAAGAATGGAGACGCCAAAGTGTCTGTAGATGCTAAATGGGGAACAAACTCCAATGGCCTTCAAAATTATAAGACAACAAATGCTCAGCAGTTTTATGAAACTTATTATAAAATGCTGTATAACTATTATATAACGGAAGCTGGTGGCGGTATGTCTGCTACTGATGCCCATGCATTGGCAAATCAACATCTGACAAATTCGTCAAGTGGTGTTGGTCCGGGATATATGGTTTATTCAGTTCCGGAGGGACAAGATTTTATCCAGCAGGGCGGAACAATGAATCCGGGAGCTGCTATGGGAACTCTTTATAATTATAACGGTCAGAAACTTTGGCTGCAAGCCGACGATTGGGAAGAAATCGGATTGAAAAACGGTTTCCGTCAGGAATATAATGTCTCGGTATCCGGTGCCTCTGAACGTATTAATTATTATACCTCTGTGGGGTATCTGGATCAGGATGGTATCCAGGAAGGTTCATCGCAGAAACGTTTGACAGCACGTGCCAAACTGGACTATCAAGCGAAGAAATGGTTAAAAGTCGGTGCAAACTTTAATTATTCCAAGTACAATTACAGCCAGACATCTGAAGGTACGATCGGTACCGGAACGATCTGGAGTACAATCAAGACCCAGGCGCCTATTTATCCGGTTTATTTCCGTGATGAAAATAAGAATATCATGATCGATAAATGGGGAGAGAAAATGTATGACTTCGCACAAGCTTATGATCTGAGTCGTGCAGGAGGTGTAGGTGGTAACTGTATTTTTTCTAATAAATACCGATCGGATGAAACAACAGGTAACTCGTTTATTGCTAGTGGTTATGCAGATATAAATCTGACTAATGATTTGACATTCACATTTAATGCCAATGCCTATGATTACGACCGCCGTTATACCTATGCTACCAGTCCTTTTGTCGATTATTACACCAGTTCATCCGATAACGGTTATCTGTCAAAAGCATCTTACCGTACCTTTACTTATAATACACAACAGTTATTGAATTACAACAAACAATTCGGTAAGCATGATGTAGGTGCTATGATCGGTCATGAATACTATAATTACAAATATGAATCGTTGAGTGCCTCCGGGCGTAATTTCGGAATCGATAATACGCGCGAGTTAGCAACTCTTTTGAATCTGAATAATAATCCGTATTCTTATTCCAATTCTTATAATAACGAAGGTTATTTCTTCCGCGCCATGTATAACTATGATGCAAAGTATTTCGGTTCGGTGTCTTATCGCCGTGATGCTTCTTCACGCTTCGCAAAAGACCACCGTTGGGGTAACTTCTGGTCGGTCGGTGGTGCCTGGCTTATTTCGAAGGAAGCTTTCTTTAATGCACCTTGGGTGAATTCTTTGAAACTGAAAGCATCTGTCGGCTCACAAGGTAACGACAATATCGGGGATTATTTATATGCCGACTCCTACAAAGTGGTAAATAATGACGACCAAGCTGCTTATCAATGGCGCCAGAAAGGCTCTAGTGATATTACTTGGGAAACTAATACGAACTGGAATGTGGGTGCCGAATTCGATCTTTTCGATGGTCGTCTGAGTGGTAGCCTGGATTATTTCTACCGGAAGACCAGTGATATGTTGTTCTCGCTGAATACACCTCCTTCTATCGGTTATACCAGTTATTTCATTAATCTGGGTGACATGCGAAATGCCGGTCTCGAGTTAGTATTGCAGGGTACGTTGATTAGAAATAAAGATTTCAAGTGGGATGTTAATTTCAATATCTCTCATGTAAAGAATAAGGTACTGACCTTGCCGGATGCAATAAAAACGACAAAGGTAGACGGACATAACGGTTATGTTAACCTGGATAAGTCGTTTGTTTCCAAATATAAATATTTCGTAGCCGAAGGTCTTTCTCTCTACACATGGTACTTACCTAAGTTTGCCGGTCTAGATCCTGAAACGGGAGAATCATTGTTCTATAAAGATATCCTCGATGATGCAGGAAATGTAACCGGACAGGAGACAACTAAAGATTCGAGTCAGGCAACCGACTATCTGATTGGCGATGCTCTTCCGTCTTTCTATGGCGGTTTGGGAACATCTTTGACCTATCGTGGTTTCGACTTCTCCATCAACCTGAACTATCAGTTGGGTGGAAAGGCATACGATTATACTTATCAGACATTGATGCATACCAGTACAACTTCGTCTACAACATGGCATAAGGACATATTGAATGCCTGGTCTCCGGAGAATACAGGTTCAAATATTCCACGTTTGCAATTTGCTGAAAAGTATTCACAGAATCCTCGTTCAGACCGCTTTATTACTAATGCGAGCTATCTGAATGTACAGAATATCAACCTGGGATATACATTGCCCTCAAGCTTGACACAGAAGTATAATATCCAGAATATACGTGTTTACTTCTCCGGTGAAAACCTGTTTTACTTCTCGGCACGCCAGGGATTCGATCCTCGTTATACGTTGAAGGGATATAGTAATCCGGAGCTCTATTCTCCGATACGTACTATCTCTGGTGGTATTTCATTGACATTCTAAACATTAAAAAGAAAACATCATGAAGAAATATAAGATTTTATTGGCTGCGGCGACTCTTGTGGGTTTTAGTAGCTGTATTGAAGAAACATTGCCGACAGAATATGTACTGAATGACCAGATCCAGGCATCGGAATCGGCATTGCAAGGAATGGTTAACTCCATTTATACCTCGATGGGTGGATACAAGAATGAAGATGGTGGTATAGAAATGATTTCTTATGGTGGCATGCGTGCCATGCTGGAGCATAGTACGACCCAGTTTGTTTGCTCGGGTGCGAACGGTTATAACACAATGGGGGCCTATTGTAATGGAGCGATCAGTGCAACAGGTTCCAATCGCGGACTGTATCCTTCTTATCTCTACTATTCTTATATTAAGAATGTAAACGACATCATCGGTATGATCGATGTGAATGATCTGGATGATACCAAAAAGGGATATCTGGGAGTTAGTTACGCTTATCGTGCTCTTTATTATCTGGACTTGGTTCAGATAATGGAATATAAGAAACCTACTGACAGCCGTTACAGCTATGTAACTCCGGAGAACGATCTTACTAATCTGGGGGTACCTATTGTAACGGAGAAGACGACATCTGAAGAGGCTTCCAACAATCCGCGTGCAACGGTAGATGCTGTTTATGACCTGATTCTGAGCGATCTTCAACAGGCGGAAACTTATCTGGACGGCTATACCCGTACGGATAAAACCCAGCCTAACCTGGCGGCTGTGTATGGTTTGTATGCCCGTACGTATGCCAACCTGGCTTCTCGTGTAAAAATATCGGCAACCTATAAGGATGAAGCTTCCTACTGGCAAAAATCCGGTGAATATGCGGATAAGGCAATTTCTGTAGCCGGTTGTACCCCGCTGACGGAGGCAGAATGGACCGATCCGGTAAACGGATTCAATAACCGTAACTCTCAGAATTCATGGATGTGGGCAACTTCTATTTCTGAAGGTAATACTACGGCTGCCACGGGAAATAATGAATCGTTCTCTTTTGCGATGATCTTCGGAACAGAAACGACTTTTAGTGTGTATGGCTGGCGTGTCGGCCGTTCGCTCGATCGTAAATGGTACGAACGTCTTTCGGATAACGACTTCCGTAAGAAATCATGGTTGGATCCTAGCTTCTTCTATGAATCGAAGAATCAGAAAGAAGGAGAGCCGTATCTGGTGGAAAGAGATGCTGATGGTAAGTTTATCAATAATAAATGGTCGGTAAATGACGTAAGTACAAGTACGACCCAGAGTGACTGGAATGACGATTATTCAGGGTTCGGTCCTGATAAGTATCAGTATAAGTATAACAGTTCTGCGTCCTGGATCCGTTCACGTATAAATTCGTCTAATGGGTTCCTGTCATGGCCGTGGTTATATGTTAATATGAAGTTCCGTCCGCATAACGGCGATTACCGGACTCATACGGTTGGTGGTGCAGTCGATTATCCGATCATGCGTATTGAAGAAATGTATTTCCTAAAAGCGGAAGCTGCTCTTCATACATCGGGTGTTCCGGCAGCTGCTACAATTTTGGAAGAAATTGTGAAGACACGTAATTCTACCTATACCTGTACGGCAACGACTACTGATGCATTCCTGGATGAATATGTATTTCAAAAAGGTATTGAGTTCTGGGGTGAAGGTATCAACTATTTTGATGCTAAGCGTCTGGAAGTAGGTATCCATCGTGCTTATAAAGGAACGAACTGTGAACGTTATCAGCATTGTATTGATATGGACGGCGTATATGTTGGCTGGACTCCGGGCTGGAACCAGGCAGAGTTGAATGCTAATCCTGCTATTTATCATTATAATAATCCGTATACAAATCCGACAACCTATTATGTCTATAAGTCTAATGATGAGATAAAGCCGTATTATGGTACTGAAATCACCGAGTAATCGGAATTGATTGAAATAGAAAAGGGTATGTCGATTTTCGGCATACCTTTTTTTATTTCTGAAAAGAAGATTCACTTATCCTTGGTTGTAAAAGTACAGGAAGTAAAGTAAAAAGAGGTACCGGATACCTGGGTTTAGAGTAGTTGGAATAAATCTTTTTGTTGGGTTTTCTCTTATGACCGGAGTTCACGTAGGACTCCAGCAATTAAAGGATGAGACGAAGTCTTTTAATACATAAATTGGCAACAATATGTTTTTTTTATTTATTTTTTATACTAAACCGCGCTCGTTTTATAAAAAATAGTATATTTGTATACTGATATTTAGATAGAGTCCTACGTGAACTATGCTCAAAATATCTATTACACTAATGAATACAGGTTTAAGAAGTTAGGAGAAATTGTGGATAACAAACAGTCTGATTTGTCAGATTGTGCTTTTGGGCAGGCTATGAAATATAGCCTTTGTGGTCTTTTTTTTATAGTAAAAACCATTAATTAATTTTTAACATGACGACAAACACTAAATGGATTAAGTTACATGCATCGGCAATATTCGCCATACCCGTATGCATATATGCTTAGTATCTTCTCTTCGTATTTGATTTATGAGTTATAATCACTAATTATTTAAGTTATGAATTACACTAAGAAAGTCATTTTTGTACCTATGGCTTTATTTTGTCTGGGGTTGCCGTTGGCTGCCGAGAGTAATGTCTCTGCAAAACAGGCAATGACAGAATTAAGTGCAAATGGTAGCCATTCCGCAATTGCGGTGCATGAAGCAACATCGACGGCTCAGAATACCCGTAGAGTAACAGGGGTAGTGAAAGACGAAAACGGTGAACCGGTGATCGGTGCCAGTGTTGTTGAGGTAGGTACTACCAACGGTATCATGACAGATCTCGACGGTAAGTTCGAGTTATCTATCCCGTCAGGCAGTTCGCTGCAAATCTCTTATGTGGGTTATGTTACCCAGACTATCCGGCCGGGGAACCGGAACAATATCCAGATCGTATTACAGGAAGACAGCCAGGCACTGGATGAAGTTGTAGTGGTTGCTTTCGGTAAAAGTACAAAAGAAGCCTTTACCGGTTCTGCCGGTATAATGAAGGCAGACGATCTTTTGAAAGCACAGGTAAGTAACCCAGCCCAGGCGTTAGCCGGACGTGTTGCCGGTGTTCAGTTGAGCAACGCTTCTTCACAGCCGGGTAGTTCGCCCTCTATAACTATCCGTGGTTTCGGTTCTATTTCTTCGGATACGGAACCTCTGATCGTGGTGGATGGTATGCCTTTCGACGGTGACCTGAACCTGATCAACTCCAACGATATCGAGTCGATGACCGTTTTGAAGGATGCGGCTTCCAATGCTTTGTATGGTGCACGTGGTGCCAATGGTGTGATCATGATCACGACAAAGAAAGGAAAGAGCGGAGAAGCCAAAGTGTCTGTCGATGCTAAATGGGGATCGAACTCCAATGGTCTTCGGAACTATAAGACGACGAATTCTCAGCAGTTCTACGAAACATATTACAAGATGTTGTATAATTATTATATAACAGAAGGCGGTGGAGGTATGTCGGCTACCGATGCCCATGCTCTGGCAAACCAGCACCTGACAAGTTCTTCCAGCGGTGTGGGTCCGGGATATATGGTTTATACCGTTCCCGACGGACAGGATTTTATCCAGCAGGGTGGAACCATGAACCCGGGAGCGACTATGGGGTCTCTTTATAACTATAACGGACAGAAATTCTGGTTGCAGGCCGACGACTGGCAAGATATCGGTTTGCAGAACGGTTTCCGCCAGGAATACAACGTGTCGGTTTCCGGTGCTTCCGAACGTATTAATTATTACACCTCTGTCGGTTATCTGGACCAGGATGGTATTCAGGAAGGTTCCACGCAGAAACGTTTGACGGCGCGTGCAAAACTGGATTACCAGGCAAAGACATGGTTGAAAGTCGGTGCGAATTTCAACTACTCCAAATATGATTACAGCAAGACACCCGAAGGTACGATCGGTACCGGAACCATCTGGAGCACGATAAAGACCCAGGCTCCTATCTATCCTGTTTATTTCCGTGATGAAAACAAAAACATCATGATCGATAAATGGGGAGAGAATATGTATGACTTCGCTCAGGCCTACGACTTGAACCGTGCAGGCGGTGTGGGTGGCAACTGTATCTTCAATAACAAGTATAATGTGAATGAAACAACCGGTAACTCGTTTATCGCCAGTGGTTATGTAGATGTAAACCTGACCAAGGACCTGACATTCACGTTCAATGCCAATGCGTATGATTACGACCGGCGTTATACGGAGGCAAAAAGTCCTTTTGTCGATTATTACACCAGCTCGTCCGATAACGGAACCCTCTATAAGGCCTCTTACCGTACTTTTACTTATAATACGCAACAGTTGCTGAATTACGGCAAACAGTTCGGCAAGCATGATGTGAGCGCGATGGTCGGTCATGAATATTATAATTACAAATATGAGTCACTGAGCGCTTCCGGACGTAATTTCGGTATCGATAACTCATGGGAGCTGGCGACACTTCTGAATCTGAACAATACTCCGAATTCTTATTCCAATACGTATAATAACGAAGGGTATTTCTTCCGTGCGATGTACAACTACGATGCAAAATATTTCGGTTCGGTCTCTTACCGTCGTGATGCTTCTTCCCGTTTCGCGAAAGACCATCGCTGGGGTAACTTCTGGTCGGTCGGCGGTGCCTGGCTTATCTCGAAGGAATCGTTCTTCAATGTGCCTTGGGTAAATTCTTTGAAACTGAAGGCTTCTGTCGGTTCACAGGGTAACGACAATATCGGCGATTATTTGTATGCCGACTCTTATACGGTAGTGAACAACGATGACCAGCCTGCTTTCCAATGGCGTCAGAAAGGCTCCGGCGATATCACCTGGGAAACCAATACGAACTGGAACGTGGGTACCGAATTCGACCTGTTCAACGGTCGTCTGAGTGGTAGCTTGGATTATTTCTACCGGAAAACCAGTGATATGCTCTTCTCGCTGAATACACCTCCTTCTATCGGTTACACCAGTTATTTCATTAACATGGGGGATATGCGTAATGCCGGTCTTGAGTTGGTATTGCAAGGCACGCTGATCCGGAATAAGGACTTCAAGTGGGATGTTAATTTCAATATCTCCCATGTGAAGAACAAAGTACTGACTTTACCGGATGAAATCAAGACAACCAAGGTGGACGGTCATGACGGTTATGTCAACCTGGATAAGTCGTTCGTATCCAAGTACAAATATTTCGTGGCTGAAGGTCTTTCACTCTACACGTGGTACATACCTAAGTTTGCCGGTCTGGATCCTGAAACGGGAGAATCCTTGTTCCATAAAGATATCCTCGACGATGCAGGAAATGTGACGGGACAAGAAATGACCAAGGATATCAACCAGGCTACCGATTACTTGATCGGCGATGCGCTTCCGGCTTTCTATGGTGGTTTGGGTACATCTTTGAGCTATCGCGGTTTCGACTTCTCCATCAACCTGAACTATCAGTTGGGAGGTAAGGCATACGATTATACCTACTCGACATTGATGCACACCAGTACGGCCACTTCTTCAACCTGGCATACAGACATGCTGAATGCCTGGTCGCCGGAGAATAGAGGTTCAAGTATTCCACGTTTGCAGTTTGCAGAAACATATTCGCAGAATTCGCGTTCAGACCGTTTCATCACCAATGCAAGCTACCTGAACATCCAGAACATTAATCTGGGCTATACATTGCCATCCAGTCTGACACAACAGTATAAAATACAGAACATACGTGTTTACTTCTCGGGTGAAAACCTGTTCTACTTCTCGGCACGCCAGGGATTCGACCCTCGCTATACGTTGAAAGGGTATAGTAACCCGGAACTTTATTCTCCGATACGTACTATCTCGGGCGGTATTTCATTGACATTCTAAACACTAAAAAAGAAAACATCATGAAGAAATATAAGATTTTATTGGCTGCAGCGGCTCTTTTGGGCTTAAGTAGCTGTATTGAAGAAACATTGCCGACTGAATACGTGCTGAATGACCAGATCCAGGCGTCGGAATCTGCATTGCAGGGAATGGTCAACTCTATTTATACCTCGATGGGAGGATATATAAATGAAGACGGCGGTATAGAAATGATTTCCTACGCCAGTATGCGTGCCATGCTGGAACATAGTACAGGCCAGTTTGTTTGTTCCGGCAGTAACGGTTATAACACGATGGGCGCCTATTGTTATGGGGCGATAAGTGCTACCGGATCTAACCGCGGACTGTACCCTTCTTACCTGTATTATTCTTACATCAAGAATGTAAACGACATCATCGGCATGATCGATGTGAACGATATGGATGATACGAAGAAGTCTTATCTGGGAATCAGTTATGCCTACCGTGCCCTTTATTATCTCGACCTGGTACAGATCATGGAATATAAGAAACCTACGGATAGCCGCTACAACTATGTGGCGCCTGAAAACGACCTGACCAACCTGGGCGTGCCTATCGTAACGGAAAAGACCACATCGGAAGAGGCTTCCAGCAACCCGCGTGCGACGGTGGATGCAGTCTACGACCTGATCCTGAGCGATCTGCAGCAGGCTGAAACCTACTTGGACGGCTATACCCGTACCGATAAGACCCAGCCTAACCTGGCGGCTGTCTATGGTTTGTATGCCCGTACATATGCCAATCTGGCTTCACGCGTGAAAACATCTGCTTCTTATAAGGATGAAGCCTCTTACTGGCAGAAATCCGGTGAATATGCGGACAGGGCTATTTCTGTAGCCGGTTGTACTCCGTTGACGGAAAGTGAATGGACGGATCCGGTGAACGGCTTCAACAACCGTAACTCGCAGAACTCATGGATGTGGGCAACCTCCATTTCGGAAGGTAACACCACTGCTGCTACCGGCAATAATCAGTCATTCTCTTTCGCCATGATCTTCGGGACAGAGACGACCTTCAGTGTGTATGGTTGGCGTGTCGGTCGTTCGCTCGACCGTAAATGGTACGAACGTCTTTCAGACAACGACTTCCGCAAGAAATCGTGGCTGGCTCCTAACTTCTTCTACGAGTCGAAGAACCAGAAAGAAGGTGAACCGTATCTGGTGGAAAGAAGTGCAGACGGCAAGTTCGTCAACAATAAATGGTCGGTCAACGACATAAGCACAAGTACGACCCAGAGTGACTGGAATGACGACTATTCCGGATTCGGACCTGATAAGTATCAATATAAGTATAACAGTTCTGCGTCGTGGATTCGTTCACGAATCAATTCATCCAACGGTTACCAGTCATGGCCATGGTTGTACGTCAATATGAAGTTCCGTCCGCACAACGGTGATTACCGGACACACTCGATCGGTGGTGCCGTCGATTGCCCGATCATGCGTATTGAAGAAATGTATTTCCTGAAAGCCGAAGCGGCACTTCATACATCGGGTGTACCGGCAGCAGCGGCCATTTTGGAGGATATCGTGAAGACCCGTAATCCGTCTTATACCTGCACGGCAACGACTGCCGATGCGCTTCTGGATGAGTATGTTTTCCAGAAAGGTGTCGAGTTCTGGGGTGAAGGCGTCAACTACTTTGACGCTAAGCGTCTGGAACTGGGTATCCACCGTGCTTATAAAGGAACGAACTGCGAACGTTACCAGCATTGTCTCGACATGGACGGTGTATTTGTCGGTTGGACTCCGGGTTGGAATCAGGCAGAGCTGAATGCCAATCCTGCCATTTTCCATTACAATAATCCGTATACGAATCCGACGACTTATTACGTATATAAGTCAAACGATGATTTCAGACCGTATTATGGAACTGAGATAACCGAATAAGAAAAATGAATCCACGTTTCAGCCTTCAGGTCTTTTGAGACCAATAGAATCAACACTTCCGGCTGAAGGGTGTGGCTTTTTGATTTGAAAACACACCCTTCAGCCGGAACTTTTGTTTTTCAATAGTCGAATAGGACTGAAGGCTGAAACGTCATGTTTGAAAACTTATATGGGGTACCGGCACTATAGTCTCGCTATAACTGACACTGCTGTCATACAACCTTCAGCGCTACTGTGTTATTGTTGTAGCATAATAGTGCTAATAAACCGCTGTCCTTTTTAAGAAAAGACTTAAGCTTTTTCGTAAAAAGCTAGGCATCTGATTGTAAACGGGTCGGTGTCCTATAACAAACGGGTCGGCAGCCATTTTAAATGAGTGCCGACCCGTTTGAAAGTGATCAGGGAGTTATCTCCGGTTTTGTACTGAATTATCCTTGTTCTTTTGTTCGAAAAGCCAGTGCGTACATACGCATCTGTTTAACCATGGCGACCAGGCCGTTTGAGCGAGTAGGGGAAAGATGTTCTTTCAAACCGATCTTCTCTATGAAATAGAGGTCGGTGTCCAGTATCTCCTGCGGTGTATGGTCCGACATGATATTGATCAGCAGCGAAACGATACCTTTCACGATCACTGCATCACTTTCACCTTTGAATATAATTTTACCGTCTTTATAGTCCGCCTGCAGCCATACACGGCTCTGGCAACCTTCGATCAGGTTACTTTCTGTTTTATACTTTTCTTCCAGCGGGGGAAGGGAGTTGCCTAAGTCGATCAGCAACGCATACTTGTCCATCCAGTCGTCGAAGGCTGAGAACTCTTCAATAACATTGTCCTGAAGTTCGTTGATAGTCATCGTTCGTATTATTTCTTTTGTCGGTTATATATTACTTCCAGAACCGTTTGCCCTACAGCTTTGAGGGTTTCGCGGTCGATATTGTCCATATTGTCTTTCTGTGTGTGCCAGTACCATCCGAAACCATCCTCACTGTAATTTATAATGTCGAGGCATGGAATATTACGCCCTTCGATTACAAATTCGTGGTCATCGGTGACACCTCCGCCGTTCGCATTGATGAAATACTTTCCGTATCCCAGGTTACGCGCGGTATTCCATACTTCATCGACATAGCGTGCTGCATAACGCATGGAGGTCATTTCTTTATAGAATACGGCATTCTTCGATCCTACCATATCCAGCAGGATACCGAATTCTGCTTTGTAATTGGGTATGTGCGGGTTCTTTGCCCAGAACTGTGAACCCAGGCACCAGGTCGTACTGGTCGGTTCATTGTATTTGTTTCTGCTGAATTCGGGTACGCCGTAATCTTCCGCATCAAAGAAGATGATATCGACACCGATACCGGGATTGGTTATACTGAGCTGGCGGGCGATCTCCAATAAAACACCGACACCGCTGCCTCCGTCGTCGGCACCGTCTATCGGCTTATGATGGTTGGCGGGATCGGGATCTTCATCTGAATAAGGACGGGAATCCCAATGGGCGAACAACAGGATGCGCTTGTCGCTATCCGGATTATAGGAGCCGATAATATTTTTAGCTTCCAGTCCCGTATTGTCATAAGCAGTGAGGGTTGCTTCCTGTTCATATACCTTTGCTCCGAAACGTCTTAGTTCGGAAGCCAGGTAATTGCCACAATCTTTATGGGCCTGGGTGTTAGGTACACGCGGACCGAATTTAACCTGGTTCTCTACGTATGTGTAGGCACTGTCGGCATCGAATGTCGGCGTATTTGTTTGAGGTACTGCCTGGCTCACCGTCGTATTCTCTTTTTGTTGGTTTTTGGCCTGGCTGCATGCTGCTAATGAACATGCCAGCAGGGCGATATACAGAATGTGCATCATATCTGTTCTTTGTTTTTTGTTTATCCATTATAGGCTGACTGCACACGTGACATGACACGCAGCAGATTGCCTCCCCATATCTTTGCTATATCATTTTCACTGTATCCGTCTTTCAGAAGGCGTACGGTGATGTTAATCAGTTCATTACTAGCCCGGCATCCGATCAGTTCGCCGTCGCCGTCGAAATCGGAACCGATGCCTACATGATCGATGCCGATCAGGTCCACGATGTGATTAATGTGGCGTACAGCATCGGTGAGCGATGCTTTTTCAGCATCTTCATTGATAAATCCCTTATAAAGACAGACCTGTACGACACCCTGTTTGGCGGCCAATGCTTTCAACTGGTCGTCGGTCAGGTTACGCGGATGGTCGCATAAAGCACGTGCCGAAGAATGCGAAGCGATGATCGGCTGTGTGCTTATTTCCAGTGCGTCATAGAATGTGCTTTCTGCAGCATGCGATACGTCTACCAGAATACCCAGCCGGTTCATTTCGGCAATCGCTTCTTTTCCGAACGGACTAAGGCCGCCCCATTCGGCTTCTCCGCGTGCAGAGTCGCAGATATCGTTACTACCATTGTGACAGAGCGTGATATAGCTGACACCCAGTTCTTTGAAACGGGCTATATTCCTGATATCTTTACCGATGGCATAACCGTTTTCCACACCCAGCATGATTGCTTTCTTGCCGGCATCTTTCGTTACCCACACTTCCTGAGGGGTATGGGCGATGTTCATTCTGCCGCGGTTTATTTCCATCTGTCGGTGTATTTCGTTCAATCGGTTCATGGCAAACGCCGTTGCCTGTTGCAATGATACGTCATCCCGTTTTCCCTGAGGGATATAAGCAACCATGATGGCTGCATCTACCATGCCTTCCTCCATAAGCGGAAGATTCACTTTACCGCCCTCTTTCTGGCCGATATTGAACTGGCCGGGGAAGATCATCGGTGTGTCGGTGTGGGAGTCGAGTATAACATTCCGGCTGTGGATACGTTTGGCTTCTTTGAACAGACGTGCCGCTTCTACATGATGCCTGAATAATTCGAGCATCAACTTGTCGCCATTGGATGCCATTGCTTCGGGATGCCATTGAATACTGAATATCTCTTTTTCGGGATGCTCCATCGCCTCGTTGATACCATCGGGAGCAACGGCTGTTTCCTTGAATTCGGGAGCAACCTCTTTGACTGCCTGGTGGTGTACCGAGTTGACCTGTACATCCGGTTCCTTTTTCAGTATTTCAAAAAGACGGGAAGAGGTATCGGAGATACGGACGGAATGTGAAGCCTGTTCACGGGGCATTGCCTGACTGTGTTTGAATACGCCGCCTGTGTGTTGCGAATAAATATCCTGATAGACGGAGCCGCCGAATGCCACATTGATAAGCTGGTGCCCGCGACAGATACCCATGACAGGCAACTGGCGATTGGTAGCCAACCGGAGCAGGATCAGGTCGAACTCATCGCGGAAGGTATCCACATCCTGTAACTGCGGTATCGGTTCTTCTCCGATATAGAGCGGATTGATATCTCCACCGCCACTCATCAGTAATCCGTCCAGGCTGGAAACAATCGCTGTGAGAGCTTCCAGGTCGGTTATAACCGGGATCAGCACCGGAGCACCCCCAGCCATCAGAACAGACTGTACATAAGTCTCGGCTATACAGGAAAGTCCGTCTTTCCGGTTTGAAGATATTCCTATGCGGGGGGGCTGAAGTTTTTCTTTTTTCGGATTGAAATTGTCAACTTCCCTGAATAAGGCTTCTAAACTCGGACGGCGGACTTGATTATTCATAACAAAACTATTTTAGTTGATAGTTGACAAGTGACAGTTGACAGTTCTTTTTCTTTGTTATCTGTCCACTGTCATCTGTCACCTGTCCACTTATTAAGCGTCAATATTTGCGTATGTAGCATTTTCTTCGATGAACTCGCGGCGCGGACCTACGTCTTCACCCATCAACATGGAGAAGATCTGGTCAGCTTCTGCTGCGCTGTCGATCGTGATCTGCTTTAATGTACGGTTATCAGGATTCATGGTCGTATCCCACAGCTGGTGGTCGTTCATTTCTCCCAAACCTTTGTATCGTTGCGTGTGAATCTGGTTTTCATTACCTCCACCGAATCTGTCGATGAATGCCTGACGTTGTTGTTCTGTCCAGCAATATTCTTCCACTTTACCTTTCTTACAGAGGTAGAGAGGAGGGGTTGCCAGATAAACATATCCGTTCTCGATCAGTGCACGCATTCTGCGGAAGAAGAAAGTAAGAATCAAAGTGGCAATGTGGCTTCCGTCCACGTCGGCATCGGTCATGATGATCACCTTATGGTAGCGGAGCTTGCTCAGGTTCAATTCCTTCGGATCTTCTTCTGTACCGATAGTAACACCCATAGCACGGAAGATGTTCTGGATTTCTTCACTTTCGAATACTTTATGGTCCATTGCTTTCTCAACGTTCAGGATCTTACCGCGGAGCGGCAGGATTGCCTGGAACACACGGTCGCGGCCCTGTTTAGCCGTACCGCCTGCAGAGTCCCCTTCGACCAGGAACAACTCGCAGATAGAAGCATCTTTCGATGAACAGTCGGCCAGCTTGCCGGGAAGTCCTCCACCGGTCATCGGCGATTTACGCTGAACCAGTTCGCGTGCTTTGCGGGCAGCCTGACGTGCCTGGGCAGCCAGGATAACTTTTTCAACGATAATCTTCGCCTCTTTCGGATGCTCTTCCAGATAATAGGAGAGGGCTTCACCGATTGCCTGGTCTACAGCACCCGTCACTTCGCTGTTACCCAACTTCGTCTTGGTCTGTCCTTCAAACTGCGGCTCGGCAACCTTGATAGAGATAACGGCTGTCAGACCTTCACGGAAGTCATCGCCCTGGATCTCTACTTTGGCCTTTTCCAGTAGTTTGGAATCTTCTGCATATTTTTTCAGTGTACGTGTCAGACCACGGCGGAAACCAGCCAGGTGCGTACCACCTTCAATTGTGTTGATGTCATTTACATACGAGAACACGCTTTCGTTGAAAGATGTGTTGTATGTCATAGCAACTTCTACAGGAATACCCTGTTTTTCCGTTACGATATGGATCACATCGGGGATCAGGGATTCTTTGGAACGGTCTACGTAACGAACGAACTCCTTTAGACCTTCTTCCGAATGGAATAGATCCGATTTGTAAGTTCCGTCTTCTTTCTGAACGCGTTTGTCTGTTAATGTCAGATTGATACCTGCATTCAGAAATGCCAGTTCACGTAAACGTGTTGCCAGTATTTCGTATTTATATTCCGTTACAGTAAAAATGGTTGCATCCGGCTTGAAAGAGATGGTTGTTCCGGTAGTAGTGGCCTCGCCGATCACTTCCACGCCATGGAGCGGTTTACCACAGGAATAATCCTGCATGTACAGTTTTCCGCCTTTGCGAACTTCAGCTTTCAGGTAAGTGGAAAGGGCGTTCACACAAGATACGCCGACTCCGTGTAATCCTCCGGATACTTTATAAGTCCCTTTGTCGAATTTTCCTCCGGCATGTAAGATTGTTAAAACTACTTCCAGAGCTGATTTACCTTCTTTCTCATGAAAATCTACAGGGATACCACGACCATCGTCCGATACTGTGATCGAATTGTCTTCGTTAATTACCACATCGATCTGGGAACAAAATCCGGCTAACGCTTCATCGATCGAGTTGTCAACAACTTCGTATACGAGATGATGGAGACCTTTTTCACTGGTGTCGCCAATGTACATGGACGGCCTTTTACGTACTGCTTCTAACCCTTCAAGTACCTGAATACTGTCCGCAGAGTATTCTCCGGAAGTATTCTTCATTTCTTCACTCATGAGTTTCTATCCTTTAAAATCACTAAATTTCTATATATCTAAAAATGCTAACAAATGTAGTGAAAATAATCGACTTAGAAGGTAAAAGTGATGTGAAAATAGCAAAAAATACGGCTGGTGGGAGTATAAACGAAAAGAGGTCGGATTATCACTAATCCGACCTCTTGTAAAGTAGCCCATAGGGGAATCGAACCCCTCTTTCAAGAATGAAAATCTTGCGTCCTAACCGATAGACGAATGGGCCATCTGGGTTAAAAAAGCCGGGCTGTTGAGTCCGGCTTATACTATATATAGTATAACCTATTCCTTAAGCAAGTTTGTTGACGTGCTTTGTCAGTTTGGATTTCAGGTTGCCAGCTTTATTCTTATGAATAACGTTTTTCTTAGCAAGCTTATCCAGCATAGAGCACACCTTAGGTAACAGAACCTGAGCTTCATTCTTGTCTTCAGTTGCACGCAGTACACGCATTGCATTTCTTGCAGTTTTTGCATGATATCTGTTGCGCAGACGTTTTGTGTTTGTCTGTCTGATTCTTTTGATTGATGACTTGTGATTTGCCATTTCTTAGCTATTCTTTATTGAATTTTTAATCTTGTTTATTGTAGCCCATAGGGGAATCGAACCCCTCTTTCAAGAATGAAAATCTTGCGTCCTAACCGATAGACGAATGGGCCATCATGTCAAAGTTCTCACTTTCAGCGCTCTGGGATTGTTGATTTCCCGATTGCGAGTGCAAAGATAGATGTTCTCTCTGAACTACCAAAACATTTCATGGGAAAATTTAATAGTATTTCTCGTTTTAACTTCTATTTAGAACTTATATCCTGTAAATGTATTTCTAAAGCCTTGACGGAAATGTTTATTTCCCAGATACATACGCATAGCGAAGCTGCCAGGAGCAACAGGGCGATACCGAATATCCAGGCGGCGATGATTTGCCACGAAATATAAATGAAGAACATGGAAATCACGCAAAGCAACAGGCTGAGTATACCGAGTATTTGCATCGAGCGGGTCAGGTAAAGCCGTTTGCGGAGGTTGGCGATCTGGGCGATATCTTTCGGATCGTGTGTCTGCTGGTGCTTTTCCTTTAACGCGCGGACTACGCTGGCGTATGAAAGAAAACGGTTGGTGTAGGCCAATAGTATCAATGATATGGCTGAAAACAAAAGCGACGGGGTAGTAAGATCTAACATAACTCAAATGTATTTATACTATTATAACCTGCAAATATCGTAAATAGTTTGTTGTTTTGTATCTTTGTCTGCCATAAAGCGGTGAAGATATGTTATGTAAAACACGCGGGATCGTCCTGCATGCTATTCCATATAACGATAAGTACTCTATTATATATATGTATACGGAGGCGTTCGGACGCGCTTCTTATCTGGTTGCACGCAGCCGGGGAAAGAAGTCGACCGTATCCAGAGCCTTGTTCATGCCTCTGTCGGTGTTGGAAATGGAAGTGGAGCATCTGAATAAGCGCGACCTGCACCGGATACGTGAAACGAAACTGTGTTATCCGCTCACCGAAGTGTTCTGCAATCCGGTAAAGAATGTGCTGGCACTTTTCCTGGCGGAGGTGTTGTTCCGGGTGGTGAAGGATACTGAACCGGACCAGCGGCTTTTCGATTATCTGTATGAATCGATTCGTTTGCTGGAATATGCCGACAAAGGGGTGGCAAATTTTCATCTGGTGTTCCTGCTGCGTCTGCTTCATTACCTGGGTATCTATCCGAATGCCGATTCTTATTCGGCCGGTTGCTATTTTGATATGCAGAACGGGGTCTTTGTAGATCGTATCCCTATGCACCGGCATTACCTGACCCGTGAAGAGAGCTTCTTTTTTGCCCGGCTACTGAAAATAAGCTTTGAAAATATGTCATTGTACTCATTTTCCCGGCAGGACAGGATAGGGGTTATCAATCGTATTGTAGAATATTACCGGTTGCATTTGCCGGAATTTTCCGAAATAAAATCCCTTTCGGTGATGCAAAGTCTTTTTGATTGATCAGATTACCGGCTGAATACTTGCCAGTTTGCGGAAAAGATTATACTTTTGCCGCACCTTATACAAAAGTTGGTCTTGTAGTTCAATGGATAGAATAGAAGTTTCCTAAACTTTAGATCCGGGTTCGATTCCCGGCGAGACTACCAGGTTAAAGTATTGAAGGACTGTATCTAAGCCTTTGCTTCAGATACGGTCCTTCTTCTTAACCGGGAATACCCCTTTTATAATATTCCATTTCTTATTGTAGATTCAGACGTTGTCCGGACAGTAGCTCCCTGACCGTGAATGTACCTGTATAGGAACTTGTTGTCAGTGAAACTGTGTCGGATAATTTGCATCCGGATTTGACGGAAATATTGTAATTGCTGGCATTATTGGCCTTGAATGAATCGAGTATACTCCTGTCGGACGATGAGATCGTATAGTTCGGTATTGTATATGTCCTTCCGTTTATAATAACGCGTATCTCTCCCGATGTTGAAGTGTTTTTATTCACCAGATTTTCGACATTTATTGTCGCATTACTGAATCCCGGTGCACTGACCGTTACCTGTTCGCCGCTATCATCCTGCGTAGAAGTGAACGCTACGGTTTGTTCTCCGGTAGGAGCCTGGTTATAGGTGTAATTGTAACCGCCACTCACGGCTGTCCATCCGGCTTGCGACGTCGTTAGTTTTGTTGTGGCGACGAAGACGGTAAGCGGATATTCCGGTGGATAATCAGCATATCCGGGAATGGTAAACCTGAGTGTAGCAGTATTTCCTTTACCGTAAACGATCATGTTATTGTTATTGACAGATACATTTTCAAACTGGCGTGATACCAGATTGATCTCTGCCGTCTTAAAATAGTCGTTCTCTATAGTGACAGTCTCATTGCTGTTATCCAGGCTTGTTTTGAAATTAAGTGTTTTGGCCCCCGGACTTTCTGCCCAGTATACATATTTATATACTCCGTTGATGAAGTTGATCTGTAGATCTTTATTCGGATCGGTCGGATATAAATATTGAGTTGTGATCTCACACTTCAGCGGATAGAGGTAATTAGGTATTCCATCCGGTATCCGGAAAGATAATGTGATATCCTGGTCCTTGCCTGTGTATAACTCCGGAGTGAAAGCTGCCGGGCTGAAACTGTACAACGTGCTCGATGTGACTGTGATCGTACGGGAGAGCTTGCCTGCTTTCACCGAGATTGTAGCTTCATTCTGTCCGGCATATACCCGGGCAATACGTGCTGTTATATTTCCATTCCCGTCGTACGACAGGCCGCTGATGATGTTGCCTCTGTCTTCCTGGATAGATACGCTGATCTCTTTGTCGTTCGGAACTTCATTTTCCGTATAATGGGCGGTCACGTTCAAGGTTCCTCCCTGCGTGTACAGGAAGTTCAGGTTGCTGACGGTAAGCCGGTTGTTATCGCTGTCGGAGATGGAAGGTGAATCTTTGAATATATCGGCATAGATATTGTTGGAAACCTCTGCCATCTTGGCATCCTCAAAAGAATTACTACCCTTTGCATCTTCGCTGAAAGATTTGATGATCACTTTGTACTGAAAGTTCCTGACGATTGTATAAGGTCTTTTATTGTTGTCAAGGAATTGTATCTTATAATATAATTCCGAGCCGTCTTTCAGGCGTCCCTTGATAATAAGGAAAGATTGATTTTCGTAATAGTTCGGATTTTCGAACATATACTTATCTTCCAGATTACAATCGGTATCGCTTTGGTCTGTTCTTGACAGGGTTCCCAGAGGTAAAGTAGTGATATCATCCTGGATAGCGAACGGGTTCGGTTCCATATTCGGAATGAAAGGAGCTACTGTTCCTGTTGAAACTATATTCGCCAGGGCGTAGCCGGTGACAGTGAAATTGTCAGTTTCATTCTGAACCGTCACCTTTGCCTGGTTACGGAACAGGGTTACGCTCAAAGGCGAGGCCAGGGAAGAAACTTCACTTCTTCCCCAGAAAACCATCTTGCTGCCGTATAAAGTAGGCATAAGTTCTTTTTCATCTTTTTCGGCGAAAGCCTTGTCGTCGAATGAAGACCAGTTGTCGTAATTGGCAACTACATGGACGATCCTGGTTTCTTCGGATACTTCCGCTTTGAAAGAGCCGTTGCCGACACCATTCGTCTCCTGGCTGTCGAGGTCGGTCGCATGGACACGTCCGATGAAGAGTCCGTTCATGTCGAAGGTCAGCAACCATACGTCCGAAAGATTATTTTCGAAAGAGGCAGCACGTGTGGCAATCCTGTATTCCGGGATATTCACGGAAATCTTCAAGGTCGCTTTACCGGGAACACCGGGCTTCTCCACTTCATATTCGTCCTGGCAGGCGAATAAGGCGAACGAAGCAATTAAATATATGATAACATTTTTCATAACTTTCATCTTTTACTATTTAACATCTCTCACGCAACGTACGGAGGAACGTAGCGGATTGAAACCGTTACCGCCTCCGACCCTAGGGTCCATAAATTGTACGGTACTACTGGCTCTGGCACTCCAGTACCAGCTTCCTTCCAGAATCTTTTTTACTTCGGCAGCCTTGATGTTCTGGAGTACGTCGATCAGATATACTTCTGCCAGTGTAGGCATACGCCAGTCCGAATAAGTCTCACCGGTCGTTTCATCTCTTTCAACATAGGTAGAGCATTTATTTCTGGAATTCAGATAACTGTCCGATGTCGTTACTCCGAACTGTGAAGCCAGCATCACGCGGGGAGAGATACGCCGGTTATTTTCCTCCGTATCGATCGTCTCGTTGTTTGCATCTCTCAGCGGGTAACCCAGAACTGCATTATTCCTGATGTATTCGGCATACGATCGTCCCAGTGCAGGATTGGCGGCATAATGTGTATATCCGCTACCGAAATCTTCATCGAATTCATCTGGATCGGGCAACGAGGAGAAGTCGGCAACAAAAGAACCGATCACGTACATCTTTTTATTATTCTGTCCCTGGCTGCCGCCTGGTGTTTCCGCTGAGATATCGGAACTAAGGTACAAGGCCGGATACTGTGTAACCGTGACCTTCTGTGTAAAACCGATCCCGTTCTTTACTGTGAATTCGATCTCTTTCGCAACAAAGTTTCCGGGAAGCGTACTGTTTATTACAATGTCTCCTGACTTAACTCCTTGCGAACAGGTTATATCGACTCCGTTAGCCCCGTTTGTGACAGTTGTTCCGTTGACGGTGATATCCGTTATTTCGACGTCCGGGGTGGATGACTGGAATGTCGTTGTATAACTCGTACGGTTCGGTAACGTGATCGTTGTCTGTTCCACGTAGAGAAAGTTGAATCCTTCTACCGAAACCAATACCTCTTTCGTTGTCCAGTCTTTGATCGTATAGTTGGCACTGATCTCTTTGGCAGATTCCGGTGTTTCAGACCCTGGTTTGTCTACCAGGATCGTGATATCGTATAAATGGTTACGTTCCAGTTTATAGATAGCATCCCGTTCGGCTTCCTGCTCTTCGGACGGATTAGCCGTATCATCGGACGGCAACCGGAAATTGACAGGCACCTTATAATAATTCTGCGTATATTCTTTTCCGTCCGGGCCGGTTATCGGAATATTCATGATCAGATATGTTTCGTTCTGTTGATCCTGGCTCCAATCGTTCGGATATGAATAGACGACCGTCTTGTCCGAACCTGCACCGGAGGCGATATCCGTAAAACCAGCCATGCTCTGTAGCTGCGGGGTAGCCGGTGTTGCTGTTTCGAGTACGGATGCATTGGTTGCATACCGGTACAGCTTTTTGCTGATATTTTCGCTTTTCAAAGCTGAAAAACTATTTGTATAAGCTGTCGATACCCTTATTTTCGCGGCTGCCCTTTTCAATGGTACAGTAATTTCTTTGTTCATTATCACACCATCGTTCAGGATCTGGGCAGACGTACCGTCCATCAAAAAGCTATCCTGTGTTTTATCGGGGTCCAGGGATGAAACGGCCTGTGCTTTCAGTTTGGAAAGAGTAAGGCCATTTGCCGGAACGGTTTGTGAATAGTTTGCTACAACATATGTATTGTATGTCTTATCACGGTTGAACTGTTCTTGCATAGCGTTCAGAGTTACTGTGTATTCTCCGCTTACCGCCTTTCCTGAGGCTAAGTTTATATGTTGATAGAAAAAGCAGGCATCTTCTCCTTCCTCGTAAATGAACACATCCAGTGTCTTCACCAGGTTTTCATTCAGGTTGTCTTCACCGGTTTCCGTATCTGCTTTTGTGATGCCGGGTTGTGCCAATGATAACCGGATCGCTATTTTACCGGAATCGGCAAAAGGCTTATTCTCCAGCTCTTCCTGGCTACAGGAAGAAAGCAATAAAGTAAGCACCGATAAGCATAATATGATATAATTCTTATTTCGTTTCATAACCCTTTTCTCCTTTTATTTATATTCTGTTTGTGTGATCAGAATATCTGTGTCATTGTCACCCGGGAATTTTCGTGATCCGTTACTTTGGAGCGGATTGATCTTGAGTTTTTCGCCTTCGACGGTGATATACAACCGTACTTCGCGTTGAGAACCTCCCCACGGCTTCGTTGCCCCGACTTTTATTTCGTAGGTATTATCTCCTGCGATCCCTTTTGAAATAGCCAGTTTCCCGGTAGTCGATCCTTCTTTCCCGAAAGTAAATTCGAGGCCGTTCGTTAATGTCGCTGTCCAGATAGCTCCTGCCGGACCTGTCAGGCGGAAGTTATAGCTGACATAGGACGTTTTATTTTGTGGCTCCCCATTCTGTACATAAGGATATTGTACGATCCCGTCAGTGGCACTCGTATTGTTTGCGCTGAATTCATAATCTCCATCCTTTATCACGTGACCGATCTCTGAAACAGATTTGGTCCAGGGGAGAGTGATAGTTTTAAGTTCCAGTATATTGTCCGGATGATCGATGATCCCCATGACCGTATATACCGTATTTCGTTTCAAGCTGTATTTATTATCCGTCTGCCCGTTGTCGGTTATATAACCTTTATATTTATAAAGTTTTCCGTCTACTGTCACAGAGATACGCAAATAAGGTGTGATCAGCGAATCGGGCGCTCCCGGACCTGCTATGTTCTGATAACTGTAGAAAGAAGCCATCGCCTTATCCGGTGTAATAACGGAGAGGTCTTCGGGTACACGTTCCAACGTATTATTGGAACTGATCGTCCGGCTTTCCTGTCTTTTTTCGACTGGCGAAATCATGACCCCGTTTTGATATTTGCCGAGCGTATTGGTGACCTGATTGATCAGTTCGATTGAGTTCACGACTACTTCACTGTCTGTATATTTACTGTTTTTGAACATATAAATGTCCAGTCGTGAAACCAGTCGTTCCATCGGTACGGTTACCTCTGTCAGAAAATCTTCTATGGGCGTCTCTTTCCTGCCGACCATCAGAATATTGGTATCGCTGAAACCGTTCCGGTTCGAAATGGTCAGGTTTTCCAGTTCCTGTAAAGTCAGCTCCCCTAATTCCTGTAAAGCGATCTCTCCTTTTGAGGGAATTGAAAAGATCTTGTCCGGATCGTTATAATTCCCTATGGCATAGATAATTTTTGTCTGTGGTGAAACCTGGACCGACCGGAGTAACTCATCCGTATATTGCGGAGTTATGACCGGTACCAGTTCGGTGTATTCACGACTGCCATCAGCTTTGTTGAATACATAGAGAGCCAGGCTTGAAAACTTACCGTCACCCCCTTTACTCAGGTTGTCTGCCGTTGCGCGAGTGGAGATAGTCATGTTCAGTCGTGCATCCATTTTCGCCGCGGTCTGATCCGTATCCTGGTCTTCAGTACAGGATGTAGCCAGCAGGGCGACAATGAAAACACCTATTGTCGCTATATATTTATTCTTGATTTTCATATGTTTATGGGGCTTATCCGAGGCCCGGTATTATCACCTCTTCATCCCAGGGTTTGACTGTGACCGAGGTCCCATTGAAACGGAAGCGGATTCCTACTGTCACTTCGTTGATCCCGTTGACCGTGATCCGGTTATCTTGCATGAAATCCTTTAGCTTCAATGTATAGATTGTTTTTTTAGTCTCTTTTCTTATCAGATTGATATAGATACCATTTTCGTCGTTGAATCGCAAAACATTGAACTTTGTGTCGAAAGCGGGTAAATTTTCCTCTTTACGGGCAACCGGCCTGTACGAAACATTCTCCGAAGAGAATGTTTTCGCAAAGTTAACTGTGGGGCTCAGGTTACCGATCTCTATGTCGATCGGAGATGTTCCATCTGCCAGAGCTGCTTCTTCCAGTCCGGTTAGTTCAATGTACATTTTAATATGCGAGCTACTGAAATAAACGGTATCTTCACTTGAGTTATCCTGAAATATTTCAATGTCCCTGCTTCCAATGTACAGGCTGTCATTAGTGGTGATCAATTCTTTTGTAAAATAGTGAGGGGCTCCAACCAAAGCTGTGTTTAATGTTGAAACCTGGTCGATCCGGGTGTCGTTCCGGGAATTTCCCCAGCAAATGATCCGGTATTTGCCTGCCGGAAGATTGAGGGGAGTTCCCTGAACGCGTCTTAAATCACCCTGATCCAGTCCGATCGTTTGTACTAGTGCTCCGTTTTCGCCATATACATACAGATCCACTTTCTCTATTTTTTCAGGGAATATATCCTTTGTCCCGTCTCCGAAGTATTTGAAGACCAGGTTGGTGTCACAACTAGCCAAATCTTCTTTGATACAACCGGTCATCAGGACAACCCATAACATGATGCTGAAATATATAATTCGTTTCATTTGTTCTGTATGTTGAAATTATATTGAAATTGGAAATTACTGATCCAGGTCGAATCCCGGAGTGATCGTTTCTTCTGCCCAAGGAGCAATCGTTACATGAACCAATACGTTAAACTGGATATTTTCCAGGTCATTATCGAGCATTGGGATCAGTTCGACCTCCATGTTATAGATTGTACCCGGTTTGAAGTCGGCTGCCGTCATTTCAACATCCGGCGCTTTGAAATACTTCACGATGTTGGCGAAGCGTGCCTTGTTGGCCAGCGACGGGTTGAATGCTGTCGTATTGGTGGACTGCATGCCTACTACATTGATATTTGCCAGATCGAGATGTATTGTCGGTATCGCTGATCCCGGGAAGAAGTTGAATGCATAGCTCTTTCCTGTCGCAGGAACCATATTTATTGTTTGATAAGCTCCTCCGGAATAGTTGTTGTAGCTGGCATATGCTGCGGCATCGTTGGGAGTAGGCTGATTGAACAACCATTTGCCTTCCACGATATTGTTCACAGCTGAAGCATTGCTGTACAGGTCTTCCACATTTGTCGAATCGTGATAGGTATTGAAGAATTTATTCAGATAGATACCTTTCAGGTCCGCTGTAAAGTCAGTCCAGGTGACTTTGGCTTCTTCTGTTTTTCCTCCGACAAGACGTGTGAATGTAAATTCTTTCTTGTCAGTGAAATAGATCCTGTTAATCTGTATACGGGCAAGGATCGGTTTAATGGTCACATTGGCCGTATAGGTTTGTCCGGAAGTCGGGTCCGGTTCGACCGGTTCGGCGACGATCGGTGTCAGGTCTTCATCGACACCGGAATACAATACGCCTGATCCCTGTTGCTGGTCGAGTGTCGTTGTTATCTGGTTATCTACCACCGCACTACCCGGGTTGCCATAGATATATACTTTGGATACGGTTTGAGGTACATTGATGAATTTTAAACCAGATCCTTCTCCTGTGCCGGTCAGTTTGCTCCAATCGGAATCGGCTGCAACATCTTTATTGACAGTCTTTGATACGACGACGCTATTGCTGGCATCTGTCAGGTTGATAAGTACGCTGTTGACATTTATAGTATCTTTAGTCAGGAAATTTCCGGCTTCTGAGGTTCTTGTCTGGATTCCCGGCATTCCTGCCAATGATACGGATATAGATTTAGGACTGCCCGCATCGGGAACCGGGGATTCATCGTCATTGCTACATGCAAATAAAGTGGCTACAGCAAATAAAGCTGTAAATAAATTTCTGATACTCATAACTCTCTGTAATTAATGATTAATACTCTGTATGGAAGTCTTTCCCTCCTGTCTGTCATTAGTGGTTTCTTATGCGCTCATAAGGCATAAGAGTGGCTGTACATATAAAAATATATGCAAAATGTTTCTTAAATTATAATACTCTTTTTTGTTTATTTGAGGATATAGATGAGGCTCAGACCAGCTTTGGTGGGACCGAAATAATTCCTGTGGCCGTCTTTTATTTTACTACCACATTGGCCGCAGGGATATTTATCGTAATCCAGATAAGCATAACCAACTCCGATCGTCGCCTCTATGCTAAGGCGCTTATTGAGTATCCAATGATAACCATAGGAAACACCGGCACCGTAGAGGTTGCCCTGATAACGGTGGTCTTTGAGTCCCAGCATCTTGATGCCGCCAACGTTGTACTCGGCATAATGTGCATGGAGTCCGAAGAAATGTCCGTTGAATCGTTCGCAGGTCCAGTAGCGTAGTTCGGGTTGAACCAGCCAGTGTTTGAGTTTCTTGCTGTCGGAAAATGTCCATGGATTATAATTCCCCGACAGGTCGAGTGTAAATTTATCGGATAGCCCTATTTCAAACCCCAGGTTCGGGGTTGTCGTTGCCCAATATAATGCATTTGTTTTGATTGCATAAGCCGGTAAATGGTTTCTATTATCTTTTACTTGTGCTGCTATGCCACTGACAAATGCATAAATAATGCATATTATCAATATTCCTCTTCTCATCGTACTTTTACTCACAAATTGTTAAACATCCAAGAAGAACCTCCCTTATTGTTTCAGACGCCTTACGCCCTGATTTTTACCCTATGAGATTCTTACTCTCTTTATGAATGAAACAACTGTAATTCAGATAAGTTTTAGAAAGTATGTAGAATAAGAAATTTTGGCATAATATTTACTTTTGATGATACTATTTAAGGTTAAAAGGGTTCGAAGACTACTTCTTCGCCATCCAGCAAACCGGATAATTCGTACGGACTTATAAATAACTGGTCGAAAAACAGATAATCACCGTTCGGATATTCCATATAAATGGATCCGTAATAATCATCATCCCATTCCCAATAAAACGAGTTGCGAAGTTCTTCAAAGTCTCCCGGGAAATCACTGAAAGAGCGTACGATCGTTTCTTTGCCGCTACCATCGGAATAGAAGATGAGGCGTTGCGTGCAGGGATAACCGTTGGAGTCTATATATTCATCATACCATCCGGAACCATTACACAACAGATATTCAGGATTTTCATCAACAGGATCGAACGGTTTATCCTGGCAACTGTTGAATCCGCAAAGGATAGTAAGTAATAAAATAAGACTAAATATGCTTTTCTTTTTCATAACGATCATCATATTGTTGGAGTAAGTTCTATAGACAATCCTAAAGCGTTTATTATCCGGTAGAATGTGGCGACACTTGGAATAGTAACTCCTTTTTCAATTCTTGAAATATAGGATTTATTCGTTCCAATACGTTTGGCAAGTTCTTCCTGCGTGATTTGTGCTTTTTTTCGGGCATCAAGTATGATTTGGCTTGTATAAAAAGCATATGCTTCTTCGTCAAATTTGGTACGTTCAGGACTACCTGGCGCTCCATATTGAGCACTAAGTACTGCGCTATAATCTCTGATTTTATGATCGTTTGTCTGCATAATAAGCTTTCTTTATTTTTAACGCTTTTTCAATTTCTCCTACTGGAGTTTTTGATGTCTTCTTCTGAAAACCATTAAAAAGGACTACAATCTGACCTTCGTCGAAAATGAAAAAGATGCGATAAATATTACTGTTATATTCCATTCGGGGCTCATATAATCCATCACGTATAAGTTTAATAAACCTGATGGGCATTTTCCCTTCTGTTTCCAGCAAAGAAATGATATAATTAAGTTTTATCATTTCTTTAGGAGACAAAGTAGCAATAAATCTCTCGAAATATCCTCCGTAGGTTGTTATCTTACGTGGCATAAGCAAAGATAATTAAAGTTGTATAATTGTGCAACTATAAAGTCGCACAATTAAATATTAAATTATTCCGGTAATTCTTTTTCCACCGGTTCGCTCCATTCCCCATTGTCTCCAATGATCAGATTGAAGGTGTTTTCCGATTCGTCGGGTTTGGGGTGTGTGTATAAAATGCCGGTATAACGGATTACTTTATTAGCGATGGGTAGAATATCAGTCACTGTTCTACAACGCATAACCTGTCCGTCTATGTCGGTTGAGGTAAGTGTGGCAGATATTCTTTTGCCACCGGATGCTACGAATGCGTAGAAAGAATGAGTCTTTCCGCTTTGTCCTTTATCATTTGGTTTAAATAAATAAGTGAAACTTTGTTCTTCGGAGGAAGCGAGTCCTTCTTTGGTCAGTATATTCAACTTGGTCGGATAATTTTTTACCGAAATATCGAATTGTTTTATTGCATCCGGTACAGGATCGATAGCCTTAAACTCTATCCTGCTTACAATCCGTTCCAGGTCGATATCCATATTCGTTTCTTCTGTCTTTTCCACATTGAAGACTTTTGTGCCATAGAAAGTATCGGATAGCTTGTCGAACGAAAACGTATTTTTCACAAATGAAAACTTCTCCGATTGATGAGCTAAAAAGTAAACCTGATAGTTACCGGCAGGTAATGTGTCATATACAATACTGAAATCATTATCAGTCTCTACATTATATATATGGTGTTTTACCGGTTCCTCCAGGTCATTTTTATCATAGACCAGATATTCGATTGTCGAGCAGAAGTCTTTCAGTTCTTTATCTGGGTTCTCTTTATCCGGATCACTTTCATCCGGGACTGTCGGTTCAGGGCACGTGTTGGGTGGCATACTGCGGGTAGAAGGGAACGGGAGTACCTCTTTTTGAAGTTGAACACTGAATTGTACGGGAAATAAATTCTTTACAATTTCAACCTCGTCCGAAGCCGGATCATTACAACCTGCGAGCCAAAACAGGCAGGCAACTGCGCATAATTCTTTCTTTTTCATAGCAAAGGAGTTATTAATGATAAAATCTACACAAAGGAAATACTTATTTCGGAAATTAAAAAATATTAAGGAGATAACTTGCCGGTTATGAGCAGAACTTTTTCTAGATTTGTAGAAAACAGACTCAATGTAATAACCTTAAAATTAAAAAGAAAATGGCACGTCCAGTAACTTTATGTACCCTTCAATGGGGAGATTTACCCCTTGAAACAGTTTGTGAAAAAGCGAAAGCGTTCGGATATGACGGATTGGAATTGGGATTACCCAACCATCTGGATGTTCGTCGTACGGATCAGGCCTATTACGACGGCATAAAAGAATTGCTGGCTAAATATGACCTGAAGCTCTACTGTATATCGATCCATCTGATCAGCCAGGCTGTCTGCGATAATATCGACCAGCGGCATAAAGCAGTTCTGCCTGATTGTATCTGGGGAGATGGAGAACCTGAAGGTGTCCGCCAGCGTGCAGCCGAATATATGGTACAGACGGCTCATGCCGCTAAAGCATTAGGTATCGATGTGGTTGCCGGATTTACAGGTAGTCCTATCTGGCACTGGCTTTACTCTTTTCCTCCTGTTACGGATCAGATGATTGAAGACGGCTATGCCGATTTCGCCTGCCGTTTCATCCCGATCATGGACGAGTATCAGAAATTGGGTATCCGTTATGGTCTGGAAGTTCATCCGACGGAAATTGCTTTCGATACTTATTCTGCCCGTAAGGCGCTCGAAGCATTGAACAATCATCCGGCTTTCGGTTTCAATTACGACCCGAGCCATATGGGATATCAGGGCGTCGATTATGTCGATTTTATTTATCAGTTCTCCGACCGTATTTTCCATGTACATATGAAAGATGTTTATTGGAGTGATACCCCGAAACAGATCGGTGTGTTCGGAGGTCATTCCACTTTTGGCGATTCCCGTCGTTACTGGAACTTCCGCAGTATGGGACGCGGCCGGATCGGTTTCGAAGAGATTATCCGTGCTTTGAACGATATCGGTTATCAAGGACCGCTGTCGGTTGAGTGGGAAGACAGTGCGATGGACCGTGAACATGGTGCGCGCGAATCCTGTGCCTTTGTTAAACAAGTGGATTTCCAGCCTTCGGGACATGCCTTCGATGCATTCTTCGATAAGAAATAAACAGGTAACTGACAGTCAAAAGATGCTGTAGCCGGAGTAGTGACATTAGTATGGCAGTCCATTGTCACAGCGATGACAGGGTAATGCCAATAGCATGGCACAACAGTGCCAGTGCAGTGACACTATCTCCGGCCTGCGGTAAAGTTCTCGTTCGTTACAGGTCATTTATCACCTCATAACTTTTCTTTATAAGCTTCGGATGGATTTTCGCCATAAATAATTAACTTTGCGGTTGGTTGAAAAGTAAAAACTAAAGTATGAAGAAAATTAGAGCCGCCATCGTTGGATATGGCAACATTGGAAAGTATGTGTTAGAGGCCCTGGAAGCTGCTCCCGATTTTGAAGTAGCAGGTGTTGTACGTCGTAATCCGAATGACGTACCGGACGAACTGAAAGCTTATACTGTGACTGACAGTATCACTAAGTTAGATAAAGTAGATGTTGCCGTTTTGGCAACTCCTACCCGTAGCGTTGAATCATTCGCTAAAGAAATTCTTTCATTAGGCATCAATACGGTAGATAGCTTCGATATCCACGGAGGTATCGTAGATCTGCGCCGTTCGCTGGATGCTGTAGCCAAAGCACATAATACGGTTGCCGTTATTTCTGCCGGATGGGATCCGGGAAGCGACTCTGTTGTTCGCGCCTTACTGGAAGCAATGGTTCCGAAAGGAATTACTTATACAAACTTCGGACCGGGTATGAGTATGGGACATACGGTTGCCGTAAAAGCGATCGAAGGTGTGAAAGCCGCTTTGTCGATGACGATCCCGATGGGTACAGGCGTTCACCGCCGCATGGTATATATCGAAGTGAAAGACGGTTATGATTTCAAGCAGGTGGCTGCTGCTATCAAAGCCGACGATTATTTTGCACACGATGAAACGCATGTGATGCAGGTAGAATGCGTAGATAACCTGCTGGATATGGGACACGGTGTGAATCTGGTGCGCAAAGGTGTATCAGGCAAGACACAGAACCAGTTAGTTGAATTTGACATGAAGATCAACAATCCGGCTCTTACTGCACAAATCCTGGTTGCCGTTGCCCGCGCAAGCTTTAAACAAAAGCCGGGTGCTTACACTATGATCGAATTACCGGTCATCGATATGATCTGCGGTGAAAGAGAAGACTTGATCAGACGACTAGTTTAATATAAAAAATATGCTTGATTTTATTACCTGGACGGCTGACCCCGCCATATTTTCCATCGGTTCACGCGAAATTCGCTGGTATGGACTTGCTTTTGCTATCGGCTTCTGGATTGGTTACACCATCGTGAGCCGGATGTGGAAAAATGAAAAACTTCCTCCTGCATGGATCGATTCCCTGCTTATTTATACCATGGTAGGAACTGTGGTCGGCGCCCGGTTAGGACACTGCCTGTTTTATGATCCCGGATATTATCTGGCTAATCCGATAGAGATATTCAAGGTTTGGGAAGGCGGACTGGCAAGTCATGGCGGTACGTTAGGTATTGTGATCGCCATTTATTTCTATTCCAGACGTGTCTCACATAAAAGTATGCTGTGGACATTCGACAAACTGGTGGTTCCGACCGGACTGGTTGCGGCTATGATCCGTCTGGGTAACCTCATGAATCATGAAATATACGGACATCCGACCGATATGCCGTGGGGATTCCGTTTTATCGAGAACTTACATGCCTGGAAAATGGGAGCGGAGCCGATTTTTACGGTACCCAGCCATCCGACACAGTTGTATGAGGCGCTGTGTTATCTGGTTACTTTCGGGATATGTATGTGGCTTTATTTTAAAAAGCAAGCCTGGAAACGCGAAGGACTTATTTTCGGGGTCTTTATGATCATCGTATTCGGATCGCGTATCTTCATCGAATTTTTGAAGAACAATCAGGAGGCTTTTGAAGATAATATGATGCTGAATATGGGCCAGTGGCTCAGTATTCCGTTTGTTTTGGCCGGTTGCTGGTTCGTTTGGAGAGCACTGACGAGAAAGCCGAACAATTACGAAGAATTAAAAAGACGAAATTAAAGAGATGTATAAGTTAAAAGAAATAGCAGATAAGGTATATTACGTAGGAGTTAACGACCGTCAGAAGGCCCTCTTCGAAAATATGTGGCCGCTTCCGTATGGTGTTTCCTATAATTCATATTTGATTGTAGACGAAAAGACTGTATTGGTGGATACGGTGGATGTTTGCTACTCTGATATCTTTTTGAAAAAAATAGCAGATGCACTAGACGGACGGATGCTCGACTATCTGGTCGTGAACCATATGGAACCCGATCATGCCGGAAGTATCCGCCTGTTGCGCCAGCAATATCCCGACGTGCAGATCATTGGTAATAAGCAGACATTCGGTATGCTGGACGGCTATCACAATATAACGACCGGACTTTACGAAGTGAAAGAAGGGGATACGCTGAATATCGGCCGTCATCAGCTTTCTTTCTATATGGCTCCGATGGTACACTGGCCGGAAGTGATGGTGACATACGATTCGACGGATAAGTTGCTGTTCTCTGCCGATGCTTTCGGTACATACGGCACATTGGATGGTGGTGTGATCGATGAAGAAATGAATGTGGATCATTACTGGGAAGAAATGATCCGTTATTATTCCAATATTGTCGGTAAATACGGTAATCCGGTACAGCGTGCTTTACAGAAGCTTTCTGTATTGGGTATCGAAACGATCTGTTCGACTCATGGCCCTGTATGGCGTAAATATGCTAAGAAAGCGGTTGAGATATACGATCGTCTGAGCCGTTATGAAGGAGAAGACGGTGTTGTCGTTATCTATGGAAGCATGTATGGTAATACGGAACAGATGGCGGAAGCGATCGCTTCATCGCTGTCGGCACATGGAGTGAAGAACATTGTGTTGCATAATGTCAGCAAGAGTCCTGCATCCTATATATTGAAAGATGTATTCAAATATAAAGGTATCATCATCGGCAGTCCGACTTACTCGAACAGTTTGTTCCCGGAAGTGGAAGCTATTCTGAGCAAGATCGAAATGCGCGAGGTGAAGAACCGTTTGTATGGTTACTTCGGTTCATTTACCTGGGCTGGTGCTGCGGTAAAACGCCTGACGGCTTTCGGAGAAAAGATGAAATGGGAAACTGTTGGTACTCCTGTTGAACAAAAACAGGGCCTGAAAGCCGATAAGTATGAAGAATGCTGGGCTTTGGGCGAAGCGATGGCGAAACAGCTGACGGCTGACAAATGATAGTTGACAGTTAAAAAAGGATCTAAAAAAACTATTAATAACCTATCAGTTCCGGTGCGCGGAGGAGGGTGACTATATCTGTCACTTGTCAACTGTCAACTGTCAACTGAAAAAAACGCAAACGTTATGAGACTGATTATTGAACCTGATTACGAGCAACTCTCAAAATGGGCTGCTAATTATGTTGCTGCAAAGATTAAGAAAGCGAATCCGACAGCAGAAAAACCGTTTGTACTGGGATTGCCTACCGGATCATCTCCGCTGGGAATGTACAAGAACCTGATCGAGCTGAATAAACAAGGTGTTATTTCCTTCCAGAATATCATCACTTTCAATATGGATGAATATGTAGGTCTGCCGAAAGATCATCCTGAAAGTTATCATTCTTTCATGTGGAATAACTTCTTTAGCCATGTGGATATCAAACCGGAAAACGTAAATATTCTGAATGGTAACGCTCCTGATCTGGAAGCTGAGTGTGCTGCTTATGAAGCAAAAATGAAGGCTGTGGGTGGTGTAGACCTGTTCCTGGGTGGTATCGGTCCTGACGGTCATATCGCATTCAACGAACCGGGTTCTTCTTTGTCTTCACGTACTCGTGTAAAATCGTTGACTACAGACACGATCATCGCTAACTCACGTTTCTTCGATAACGACGTGAATAAAGTACCGAAGACTTCTGTAACGGTTGGCGTAGGTACTGTACTGGATGCTAAAGAAGTATTGATCATGGTAAACGGTCATAACAAGGCTCGTGCTTTGCAGCAGGCTGTTGAAGGTTCCATCAACCAGATGTGGACAATCACTGCTTTGCAAATGCACCCGAAAGGTATCATCGTTGCCGATGAAGCAGCTTGTGCCGATATCAAAGTCGGTACATACAACTACTTCAAAGATATCGAAAAAGATAATCTTTGTCCTTGTAGCTTGCTAAAGTAAGACAGGATTCTTGCTTTACTATAAAAACAAAAAACCGGAAGGTCTTCCCTTCCGGTTTTTTGTTATATATGTGTTTATTCTCTTTCGACCGGCAATAGTTTTTCCGGAAAAACGTTTATACATTTGTTCCATTCGGGGAACCCGCTAGTATTTATTCATTTAACTCAGAATTGTCTTATGAAGAGATTGTTGTATTTAATCGTTTGTTTGTTGATCTCCGTCCCTTTTATTTATGCCCAGAATCCGGTTGTGATCGGGGTAACGACGGAAGGAAAAGAGTTGACGGCTCGTGGTTTTGAATTTAACGGAAGGGTGCGCGATTATAAGATGGATACTACCGGCACTATTTTTATGGTGAAAATAGGGTATCTGACTAAAAACGAACAATCCTATAAGAACAAAGGTGAATTGGTTGTCTTTGATTTTCAGGAAGGGAGAGAGTTGTGGAGACGAAAAGTGAATTACATGAACGATCAGTTTGCATTGCTTCCCGAAGGCATTTTATTCAATTCGAAAGGAATCAAAAGTTCCTTACTGGATTTGCAGACAGGGACACCGAAATGGAATAAAAAAATCCTTCCTTATATATTGGATCGGGAGGATAATAAATTATGGGCTTATAAAAATGGGGGTTCGAAAAAACTGGAATGTTATGATACGAATACCGGCGAACTTTTGTGGACCCGGGAGGTTCCGCACACCTATGGCTGGAATTATCACGGACTGGTTGATGATTCGACAAGGCTGATTGTTTCTGATGGGTTGCACCTGGTCAATGTGAATAATGGGACAGGTGAAAGTTATCCGATGAAAACCGGAACAACGAACTATACGGGAGCTGTAGCTCTGGGGGCTTTAGGCATACTGACCGGCGCTTTGACCGGTTATGCAGGGATTCCGACCGGAGGTAATACTGTAGTGGAACTGACTTCAAATGTGTTGAGAGATGATTCTCTGTTTTATTTTGCTAACAGGACGCAATTGCTCTGCCTGGATGACGGATTGAAAATGAGATGGGGATATCCCCTTTCGGAAGATCTGACCTCCCACTCACGGCTGTTTGATTATGGCGACAGGTTGTATATTATTAATTATGGTTCCGGCTACCGTGCGAACTTGCGGGACTTATCCTCTGTTTATGAAAAAAAAATGATGGAGGTCAATATCGGAAGACCTTTCATTGCCTGTTTCGATAAGAATACCGGGAAAAATATATATTTGAATCAACTGACAAAGAAAAAAGACAGGATTGAAGATGCCTGCTTGAAAGAGGAACGTAATACATTGTATTTATTGTTTGATGATGGAATCTCTTTTTGTCAGTTAACCGACAGTTCGGAGATCGAAGTTGCTCCCTGGGATGAGAAGGCCAACGGGAAGTTACAGGGATTTATGGCCAATTCTTTTTATATCGAAAATGCAGATAGTGCTTCTTTTAACCGGATTACGCCATCCGACTCGACGTCTTGTTTCGTTTACAATAACCGGTATGAGATATTTGAAATCAATGAACGGATGGAGGTTATTCGTACTTATCTGCCCGGAAACCTCTTTTTTTCTGATTTGGAGTGGGATGGTTATTCGATCATTAGTCGGGGAAAAACTCAATATCTAATTGATTTCAACAAAAAGAAAATAGCGGAATTACATATTCCGTTCGATTTGTTTGTGGTAAAGGATAAAGTGTTTACACTGGATGAAGAGAGAACGAAAGTGCTGAAAATAAGCCTGAAAGAGTTATTTCCGGAAAGAAATATAGATTATCCGGTGATATAATAAATAAAAATAGTAGTATTTTAATTTTAGTGTTTATCTTTGGTCTGTCTGGTTTATAGTAATCGACAGGCTGGAAGGTCTGAATCGTTTTTATTCATTGAGATAGTATTTTGTGTTTAATATCTAAAACAATTTAGTAGTATGAAAAAGATCGCTTTATTATTGTTGCTTTTCGTAGCATTTCAGGCAAGTGCACAAGAATTTCATTTTATTCCGAAGATCGGTTTGAACTTTGCCAATATGACAAACTCCGATGGGGCGAGTATGAAAGCTGGTTTAAATATAGGGGTTGCCGGTGAAGTGATGATGACTAATAATTTTGCTATTGAACCAGGTATTTATTATTCAATGCAGGGATTCAAGGTAAAGGAGAGTGGTACTACAGCAAAATTGAAAAATGATTATCTTAATATTCCTATTCTGCTAAAGGGGTACGTATATGAGGGATTTAATTTGTTTGCCGGACCACAACTGGGTTTTAAAGTATCTTCTAAAGTAAAAGCATCTGATTCAGGTACATCTGTGTCGACAGATGTTTTGAGTGATTGGTTTAAAACTTTTGATTTTTCGTTAGTAGTCGGAGCCGGATATCAAACTTCAATGGGTTTACTGTTTTCTTTGAGTTATAATGTCGGGTTGACAAATACTTTGAATAAAGATAATATTGCTTCTACAATACCGGGAGTATCCTCTTCTGATATTGATGGAAAAAGCCGTAATGGTGTCCTTCAGTTCAATGTCGGTTGGCGTTTCTAAGAGATGTAATATCGGATTCTGCAAACTATATAACGAAATCTGAATATATCCGAATAGAAAAGAATGATATTTTTGTGGTATAAAATTCTATTACCATGAAAAAGATAATAATTAATTTCTTGTTTCTGTTCTTGTCCATACCTTTCGTTTGTGGGCAGGAACAGATCTTACCAGTCCCTTCCCATCGACCCAGTCCGGCACAGCAAAAACAGATTGCCCGTAAATATGGGATGTTCATCCATTTCGGACTGAATACATTCCAGGATCAGGAATGGACGGATGGTTCCAAGCCGGCTTCTTCTTATCGGCCGACAACTGTCGATACCGATCAATGGATTAGGGCGGCAAAGGAGGCCGGCATGAAATATGTCATTCTTACGGCAAAACACCATGAAGGATTCTGTCTATGAGATAGTAAATATACCGAATATGATGTAGCGAGTTCGGGTAATACTACAAATGTAATTGAATCGATAGCAAAGTCCTGTAAGAAATATAATATTGGTTTGGGACTGTACTATTCTTTATGGGACCGCAAGGTGAATGCAGATGTGAAAGATCCTGGTAAAGACGCCGCCTATAATGAATACATGCTTCGCCAATTAGATGAATTGATCGATATTGTGCAGCCGCATACCAATATTGTAGAGTTCTGGTTTGACGGAGGCTGGGAAAAAGAGAATTACCGTTGGCCGGTGAAAGAGATTTACCAGAAGATAAAATCGAGACAGCCGGATTGCCAGATCGGTATAAATTGGACGATCGGCTTGCCGGATAATCCCGATGCTCATCCTGTATTGCCGGAAAACCAGCAGGAAGGTTATCCGATCCGTTACTTCCCGAGTGATTTCCGTCTGGGGGATCCCTATCTGCCTGTTGATAATGATCCGAAAGTCTTTACACATGAAGGGAAAGAGTATTATATGCCGTGGGAATCGACCATTTGTATCAGCGAACGTTGGTTCTATAATACGACCGACAAAAAGTATAAACCAGTTGACGAGTTGGCAAAACTGTACCATCAGTGTACAAAGAATGATAATATCCTTATCCTGAATTGTCCACCTGATCGTAGCGGTAAAATACGGACAAAAGATATCCAGCTATTGAAAGAGTTGCGGGAAAAGATTCAATAAAACATTCTTATATATGGGCAGAACTGTTAATGATTATACATATCTTTGTTATAAAAATCTAATATTTTGATCTGGGCATTGTAGGCCGTTTGTGCCGGACTATCGGGGTTCAGTTCTATGGCTGTCAGGTAATTATTCAGTGCCTGCCGGATATCGCCCATTTTACGATATACATTCCCTCGCAGGTAAAATGCTTCATCGTCTGAAGCATTTTTTTTTATATATTCATCCAACAAACATAAGGCTTCTTCTGTTTTATTATCGTTGATAAGTTGTCTGATTGTTTCCATATTGAAATAATGTGATATTTGTGGACAAAGATAATTCTGAAGTGCTTACATACATAATAATCACGGTTTAAAAAACTGTTTTTTTGTTACTGATGTACGGTTACGTTAATTATTTATGTAAGTTTGCACTCGATTTCTAAAAAGTGAAAAGTGATTATGCAAAAGAATCTGGTAATAGTGGAGTCACCTGCCAAGGCAAAAACCATAGAAAAATTCCTCGGGAAAGATTTTAAGGTTATGTCGAGTTACGGTCATATCCGCGATTTGAAAACAAAAGAATTTAGTATCGATATCGAGCACAATTATGCTCCGCAGTACGTGATTCCGGCTGATAAGAAGAAGTTGGTTTCCGAATTGAAATCCGAAGCGAAGGTAGCCGAACAGGTATGGCTGGCATCCGATGAGGACCGCGAAGGAGAAGCTATATCCTGGCATCTGTACGAAGTTCTGGGGTTGAAACCGGAAAATACTAAACGTATTGTTTTCCACGAAATTACCAAGAATGCCATTTTGCATGCTATCGAAACGCCGCGTGATATCAATATCGACCTGGTGAATGCACAGCAGGCACGTCGTGTATTGGACCGTATCGTGGGTTTTGAACTTTCTCCTATTCTATGGAGGAAAGTGAAACCAGCACTGTCTGCCGGTCGTGTACAGTCGGTTGCTGTCCGTCTGATCGTGGAACGTGAACGTGAGATCAATGAGTTTGTCTCGGAAGCAGCCTATCGTATCATAGCTAATTTTACGCTTCCTGACGGAACAACGATCCTGAAAGCGGAGTTGAACAAGCGTCTGAAAGATAAAAAAGAGGTAATGGAGTTTTTGGAATCCTGCAAATCTGCCTCTTTTAGTATTGACGAGATCACAAAGAAACCAGTAAAGAAATCACCTGCACCTCCTTTCACTACTTCAACATTACAGCAGGAAGCTGCCCGTAAGTTGGGATACTCCGTGTCACAGACCATGATGATCGCACAGCGTCTGTATGAATCCGGATTGATCACTTATATGCGTACCGACTCGGTGAATTTAAGTGACCTGGCGTTAGGAACGTCCAAAGAGGCTATCCTGGAAACTTATGGAGAGAAATATTATAAATTCCGCCAGTATCACACGAAGAGCAAAGGGGCACAGGAAGCGCACGAAGCTATCCGTCCTACCTATATAAGTAATACGGAGATCAGCGGATCGGCGCAGGAAAAGAAATTATATGAATTGATCCGCAAACGGACGATTGCGTCACAGATGGCGGATGCCGAACTGGAACGTACGACGATTTCCGTTTGTATCAAAAATAAGAAAGAAAAGTTTGTAGCTGTAGGTGAGGTGATCACATTCGACGGTTTCCTTCAGGTATACCGTGAAAGCTACGATGATGAAAACGAAAAGGAACAGGAGAACGGTCTGTTGCCGCCGGTAGAATTGCATGAAGTATTGTCGTTGAACGATATCGTTGCAACGGAACGTTTTACACAGCGTCCGCCGCGTTATACGGAAGCCAGTCTGGTGCGTCGTCTGGAAGAACTGGGTATCGGTCGTCCTTCTACGTATGCTCCTACCATTCAGACGATACAGAATCGCGAATATGTGATCAAAGGCGATAAGGATGGTGTGGAACGTGTTTATAGCGTGATCACTCTTGCAAAAGATAAGATCAAGGAAGTCGATAAGAAAGAAATTGTCGGTGCAGACCGTAACAAGCTGATGCCTACTGATATCGGTACGGTTGTGAACGATTTTCTGATGTCTTATTTCCCGGATGTGCTGGATTATAATTTTACAGCCAGTGTGGAAAAGGAATTTGATGCTGTTGCTGAAGGAGATATGGTCTGGACAGAAGCGATCGATAAGTTTTATAAGCTATTCCATCCGATCGTAGAAGAAACAGCTGCCGTGAAAACAGAGCATAAGGTCGGTGAACGTCAGTTGGGCGTAGATCCTAAGAGCGGAAATCCGGTGTTTGTAAAAATTGGCCGGTATGGTCCGGTTGTACAGATCGGTCAGGCTCATCCGGATGACAAAGAGGCTCCTAAACCTCAGTTCGCGACATTGATGAAAGGCCAGTCTATCGAAACGATCACGCTGGAAGAAGCGTTGAAGTTGTTCGATCTGCCTCGCACGATCGGTGAATATGAAGGTAAAGATATGGTAGCCGCTATCGGTCGTTTCGGACCGTTTATTCGCCATGACGGGAAATTTGTTTCTATACCGAAGGATATGAATCCGCTTTCCATTACGGCCGAAGAAGCGATCGAGTTGATCGAGGAAAAGCGTAAGAAAGATGAACAACGTTTTCTGAAGAAGTTTGAGGAAGATCCTGAACTGGAAATATTAAATGGTCGTTATGGTCCTTACATTACTTATAAGAAAGCTAATTACCGGATACCGAAGACGGTTACGAATCCGGAGAAACTGACTTATGAAGAATGTATGAAAATCGTTACCGAAGCTGCAGAAAAACCTGCGGCAACGAAGAAACGAACTACAAAGAAAAAGGCATAATCCGATAGATCATAAAAAACTCCTGCTGATTTTTCAGCAGGAGTTTTTTTATATTATATTATGTATTGATCTGATTACATTCTTTCCGGAACTTCGATACCCAGCAACGACATACCCGATTTTACGATCTTGGCTACATTGGCTGACAATACAAGGCGGAATTGTTTGATCTCCGGATTTTCTTCACGCAGGATAGAGAAATCATGATAGAACTGATTATATTCTTTCACCAGGTCGTAAATGTAGTTGGCGATATAAGCCGGACTGTATTCTTTACCTGCTTCTTTCACTGTCACTGCATAGTTGGCGATCATCTGGATCAGACCTTCCTCTTTCTCCGAAATAGGGGTGTTAGCCGGTAATTGTTCGGGAAAAACAATTCCTTGTTCGGTAGCTTTGCGCAAAACGGAACGGATACGGGCATATGTGTACTGAATGAACGGACCGGTATTCCCGTTAAAGTCGATAGATTCTTTCGGGTTGAAGGTCATATTCTTACGCGGGTCGACTTTCAGGATAAAATATTTCAGTGAACCTAATCCTACGATGCGGGAAATATTATTCGCTTCATCCGGAGTCATTTCATCCAGTTTTCCCAGTTCCTGAGATATTTCGTGAGCCGTACCGATCATTTCTTCCATCAGGTCGTCTGCATCGACAACAGTACCTTCACGGCTCTTCATTTTTCCTTCCGGAAGTTCTACCATTCCGTAGGAGAAATGCACCAATCCTTTACCGAATTCGAAACCTAGCTTATCGAGCAGGATGGATAATACCTGGAAATGATAGTTCTGCTCGTTCCCAACGACATAGATCATTTTGTTGATCGGGTAATCGTCGAAACGAAGTTTGGCTGTACCGATATCCTGTGTCATATATACGGAAGTACCGTCGGTACGGAGTAACAGCTTTTCATCCAGTCCGTCTTTTGTCAGGTCTGCCCATACGGAACCGTCTTCACGGCGGTAGAAAATCCCCTTTTCAAGGCCTTCCATTACTTTACCTTTTCCTTCCAGGTAAGTTTGTGATTCGTAATATATTTTGTCGAAGTTTACCCCCATCATTTTATAGGTTTCATCGAAACCGGCGTAAACCCAACTATTCATCTTTTCCCATAATGCACGGACTTCGGCATCGTCGGCTTCCCATTTACGAAGCATTTCACGTGCTTCGGCCATAAGCGTAGATTGGGCTTCAGCTTCTTCTTTAGTCAGGCCTTTTGCTTCCAGGTCTTTCAGTTCCTGTTTATAATGCTTGTCGAATAATACATAGAAATCACCGATCAGGTGGTCACCTTTTTTGCCGGATGATTCAGGGGTAACGCCCTCACCCCATTTCTGCCAGGCGAGCATCGATTTGCAGATATGAATACCACGGTCGTTTACAATATTCGTTTTAACGACTTTATTCCCATTTGCCTTCATGATCTCTGATAAACTGTAACCAAGCAGATTGTTACGTACATGACCGAGGTGCAGAGGTTTGTTTGTGTTAGGAGAAGAATATTCGATCATCACTAACGGAGATTGTTCCGTAACAGGTATGATCCCGTAAGATGGTTGTGCATTGACCGTATTCAACAGGTCGATCCAGCAAGGACCGGCAACGGTCAGGTTCAGAAAACCTTTGATTACATTGAACTCAGATACAGCCGGTTCATTTTTCAGCAAATACTCGCCGATTTCCTGGGCTGTCCGTTCCGGTGATTTCTTGGATGTACGAAGAAAAGGGAATACAACCAGGGTAAGATGTCCTTTAAACTCTTTTTTTGTCTTCTGTAACTGGATCTGGGCCTCTGAAACTTCGGCACCGTACAGTTCTTTAATTCCGGCAATGATTGCACCGGTGATCTGCTGTTCAATAACCATATTCTTACTTCTATATATTCTGATTTTATTTTGGATGCAAAGGTACATGATTATTTTCTAAAAACCTGCGTATAGGTATTTTGAATTAGCAGGTAATCGGACCACTACTGTTTTCTTCATTCTGAGTAAGTATTTGCTTTTTTCATGCTAAAGCCGTTGATTTATGTATGGTCAGTATGTGTATTTGGTTAAAATGTCGAGAAAGTTGCGGAAAATGTAAAATATCCGTAGCCCTGTTGTGAAATAGGAGATATATTGTATAATGCGTGTATGATATCAGAAACGGTTATCGCGTAATGATTTATTTGACATTTACGATCTTTGTAATGATATAGAAAGAGTGTTTTTGGGATAATTTATATGCTTAAAGTTACGCCAAAATAAATAGTGGTCGTTAATGATGGGATATAACTTTAGATTCGGTTGTTTTTATAGAGTGAGAGCCAATAGCACTAGAATTTTACATAATCTCATGGGAGATCAAAAAAGGCTTATTAGATAATGTTGGATAAATGCGGCACATACATAAATTTAGTTTGTCTCTTATTTTTGATTGTTTTTTCATCTTGTGTTGATGAAACTGTCATTAATAAAAGTTCAAAAAGTTCTTACCTGTCGATCAGTGGACTCGGACTAAGTGGTACTCACCCGGGTACTGCGGAGGATTATTATGTAAGTTCTTTTCGTGTCCTGGCTTTTGACCATGTGACAAATTTATGTATATCCAATGTCCTGTACTCTGCAGGACAGTTAGTGAATAACACGGTAGAACATCCTATTGATCCGGGAACTTATCGTTTTGTATTTTTGGCAAATGAACCGACTGAGTCTTTGATTTCATCTGCTTTGGATGCGATTACTTCATATAGCAACTTAGACAATATTGCTTATCCGGCAAATGCTTTTGCCTCGAATAAGAATATCCCTATGATGCAGGAAATCGAATATGTTAAGGTTTTGACCAAAGGGGCAGGAGCGGAATTGAGTGGCGGTACGATAGTATCCGAATTGAAACTGAAGTTGAACAGAATGGGAGTTCGTGTTGACGTGTTACTGAAGGCTGCTGATGATTTTGAAACAGAATTTAAAGGCGTTACATTCAGTAATATACCTGATAAGGTCGCTTTGACAGATAATTATACTGGTACTATCGAACGAAGTGTGACCCGCCAATTGCTAAGGACTTCCGATGCAAGTTATTTTTCAGATACAACGATTGCCGGTGTTACATGGGCTAAGAAAATTTCCCGTATCATTCTACCTGCCAATGAGCCAGCTTCTTCAACCGATGAGTCGGAAGCTGTTATTTTCACATTGAATATGGAAACGAGGTATAATCCGTCATGTAGATTGGCTATTAGTTCAGAGCCGGAGGCAAATTACAGTTTGCCGAAAAACACGAAATTGGATTTTACAGGAACTATAAAGGATTTTTTATTAGTGAATATCATAGCGTCTGACTGGATTTATGATTGGATTGGTTGGGATATACCCGGGAATAGAATATTGAATGTTTCGGATACCAAGGTGAATATCACAGATTTTAATGGGGCACGGATTTCGTTTAAATCGAATATGCCGTATGTATTTGTGGATGAAAAAGTCGTGGATCAGAGTACCAATACGGAGTTACAAACCAGTCAGGTTTTTAATGTCTTGTCTTATAGGTCTGATAATAGTAATTTGAATAAAAATGAAAGATTCAATTATAATCCTGCGACGGGAGATGGCTATATGGACATTTTACTGGACCAGCCCAATGTAGCGGGTACGAAGACCTATACACTCACATTGGTAGGTACGGATGATTATTGGAATAAAACTAATCTTATAAAAAAGACGATTGATGTTACTGTGAATCAATATGGAGTGCGCTTCGACTTTGGATCAAAGGCCGAAGGCTATGACTCTTATATAGGTGCCTTTTTCAGGAATAATGAAAAAGGTGAAAGAGTGATTAGCGGAAACAGATGGGGAGTGGCAGATGCCTGGACGGCGGAAGTGGATGTAGCGAACGGAGGCCGGGATTTTATAGTATTAAGTACAACGCCTAGTTTTGATCCCTATATAGGAACGAACAATCCTGGTGATCCGGAAAAATATCCGGTTACACCTAATCAATATCAGGGAGAAAGTGGTACCTCCGTGAAAGGGAGAGGACGTATTTATTTCCGGATTGGCATGGCTGAAACAAGATCTGAAGGTAGCGCTCCGAGATATGGAGTTGTGAATGTAACTTATGCTCATGGTAATGCTACTTATACCGCCCAATTATATGTTCGTCAGGGGGAAGAACCTGATTATCTGATGAGAGGTGGGGGACAGTCCGGAACTTCCGGTTACGGAGCCAAATTCTCTCCGTATAATTTGACGGTGAGTACTTTTAAAAATAACCCGAATACGAGTTTGATGTATTATGAGATGAATTATAGCAATCTTGCTACCGAAGTCGATTTTGTAAAATATCCGACTCAGGCCGGAGCTCATTTTCAATGGGGATTACCGGTTGCTAATGCTGCTATGGGACGTCGTGCATATCATCCGACCAATAAGAATATGGGGAGTGTTTCCCCCTGGAGTGTCACAGGTTGGCCAGGGTATCAATACTTTATCCAGTTGTCCTCTTTTTCTTTCTGGAGAGCAACGTCGGGAGTGAAATATGAGGAGTATTATGAAGTATGTCCTCCCGGGTATTATCGTCCGACAGACGGACCATTGGATCGAAGGGCGGTAAATAGTACGGATGCTCAGGTTTATATGTCGGATTGGAGAATGTCTTTGTTCACATCTCCCATGAAAGGTGATGCGTCATGGAGTACGGTTAATCAACCATTTGAACCGGCTAATGCGCCGGTACTGTATACTCCTAGTGTTCTTGCTGAAATCTTATACGGATGCTATGCGGATGGCTTTTTCGATAGGCGCCCCGTTATGGAGAGGAATATGGTTGTGGGAAATAGCAGAGACCCGTCTACAGGTAGTGCGCCTGCAGGGTCATCTATAAAATATAAAGGGATTAGCCTGGATAATACGGAAGCTGCTTATCTCGGCACATTGTTTTTTAATGCGAGCACCAAAGCTTCTTTGTTCTTGCCGTCGGCAGGGAGAAGATGGTATCTGGATGGCAGCTTGGAATATGCTGGTGAAACCGGATATTATTGGGCCTCTTCTGTTGCTCCGGGGTGGACGGATACATCCACTGGGGTACAGAATGGTAATCCTTATGGTAATATGTGGAATTTTGAATTCAATTATGATGCGACAAAACCCGTATCTACCAGTCATTTGTTTGGGAATACAATTCGGTGTGTAAAAAAATGAAGAGAAAGTTGATATATAATATAATTAGGTTAAGCTGTTTTTTCATACTCATGTTTATGTCGGCTTGTAACCATGAGGTGCTTATCTCGGATCTGCCAGGTCCTGATGAGCCCTCTGATGGCAAGGTGAGAATTGAAATTTTTAATCGTGCTGATTCTCATAATCTTCCTACGACTAGAGCGGCGGATGAATGGAGTATTGGAATGCAGCCCTGGGTACTGGTTTTCAGAGGAAGTGACAATAATGCCACTTTTGTAGAGGCTGTGCAGGCTTTTGAAATGATCGGGACAGGGAAGAGATATGTGTTGCTGACAGAACAAACCGATGGTGCCAGTTATCAGATATTGATATTAGCTAATTCGAAGCAGAAATATTACTATGGTTCACAAGTATATGATTTTGCAGATTTTCCCGCAGGTCTGGCTGTTGGGGCTAAATTATCGGTTGTCTGTAATAATTTGAAAACCGACATCTTTACTCCTTCGGAAGGGAAATATATGCCGTATGACAATGGAGAAACGATTCCAATGAGTTATTTGCTGCAAGGCTTGACGAATATAGATAATACGACCAAAATTGCGAATTCGGATGATACCCCGTTGCGAATGACGCGTGTGGTAGGACATGTGCTTATTTTTAACGAAGCGGGTAATTTTAAATTCAAAGGAATAACATCGGTCGGCAATGTTCCTCGGCAGGGGCAGTTGCACAATTTGAGTACAAGCATAATGAGTAGTGTAACCAATCTGACAGAGTATAGAAAGGATGCTTCTTATTCGTCCAATCTGATTGATGCGGCAGGAGAGAATACAAATGGCAAGCCGGTCTATTTCTATGAAACGAATTCAAGGGAGAATGATACATATATGATTATTCAGGGAGAATACGAAGGAAAAGATTATTACTATAAGATGTCGATGATTAATATGTATGACCAATTTAATCCGAAGAATCTGTTGCGCAATTATGCCTATATATTTCAGATTAAACAAGTGTCGGGGGCGGGTTATGAAACGATTGCCGATGCTAAGTTAGCCGGTGCGTCTAATGTGAACCTGAAAACGGAGTTACTGGTGGATGACAGCGATACTCATGAAATAGTAGCTAACGATTCTTACTATCTGGGAGTGAGTAATTCTGTTTTTATAGCTTATACCAGTAGTGCGGTTGAATATAATATATTCGATTTTATAACTAACTGTACAATAAATTTCTCCAACTCCAAAACAATAAGCGGCAATATCTCGTCGGCTCTGTTCAGGTTAACCTCGCCAAGCGATGGAATAATACCTATTGTAGAATCTACCAATCCGCGAAAAACGACAGCGAAAGCATCTATTTCAAACGGATTGGCAGATCAGGCACGTGTTACGCTTAATTTAGGTAATTTGGAGAAAGTCGTTGAAATAAAACAAAGAAGTGCGGTCCCTTCAAGTGGAGAAGTACTTGGATATATACCTTCGGGAGAGAGTTATTCAGGTAGAACAATAAACTATTATTCTCTTTCTGCTTCTCTCGATGATGCAACATCTACTAAAAGTTGGATCAAACTGCGTCCTTCATCTATGGTGTCGCGTAATGATACAACCAATATAACGGTGGACGATGGAAAGATATTTGTTGAGGTGGAACCGAATTCTTCCGGTACTGCCAGAAGGGGGGTGGTAAATCTTACGACAATAGGTAGTGCATCTTCAACAGGTAGTTCTACACAGCGTATAAAAATTGATATTACTCAATTGGGTAATTAGTAAATAAAAAGTCATATAGATGAAAAAAGTATTTATACTTATATTATTGATGCTCGGTTATTTTGTTCCCGGGAGTAAAGCGCAGAAGGTTGCGGTCAAGAGTAATCTGTTGTACGATCTGACAACGACCATGAATCTTGGCGTGGAAATAGGGCTGGCTCCTAAATGGACGTTGGATGTTCCGGTCAATTATAATCCCTGGAAACCGGATAACGGCAGACGTTTACGTCATTGGGGAATACAACCGGAAGTGCGTTATTGGTTCTGTGAGCGTTTCAATCGGACGTTTATCGGCTTACATGGGCATTTTGCTGATTTTAATGTAGGGGATCTGCCCGGATTATTTAGTGAGAACATGCAGAAAAACCGATATCAAGGCCATTTATATGGCGGGGGATTATCGATTGGCCATTCCTGGATATTGAAAAAGCGCTGGAGCATTGAGGCTTCTGTCGGATTGGGATATGCACGTATCGAATATGAGAAATATCCTTGTGCGGAGTGCGGTTCTAAGCTGAAAGATACGGGAAGGAATTATTTCGGACCGACAAAAGCGAGTATATCATTTATTTATCTGATTAAATAATAAAATGAGAATGAGAAGAAATATACAATTCATCATATGCGTATTGGCCGTTTTGTGCCTGGGCTGTTTTACGGTAATGGGGCAATCGCGTTCTTATGAAGGGACTATAACAGTGAATCCGGTACAACTGGAACAGGCCGGTGATTCTCTTTATGTCCATATGGAGATCGTGCTGGACGGTGTGAAAGTGAAATCTACCCGTGGAGTAGATTTTATTCCGCAACTGACTTCTGCAGAAAAGACGTATAGTTTACCGAAAGTCACAATGAAAGGAAAGGATGAATATCGTGTGTATGAACGTACCCTCTCCCTGATGAACGCCAGAGAGAAAACTGAGTATGAAAAACCTTATCTGGTTGAACGTCTAAATAAGCGGACCGACAAAACGATTCAGTACCGGTATGTTTTGCTTTATGAGCCGTGGATGGCAGATGCTCATCTGGATGTGAAACGGGATGAATGCGGTTGTGGAGAAACATTATTAATGAATGTGGAGCCGGTTGCTGATAAGGTAACATTGGAGCATATACCGGAACCTTATGTCGTTGTGCCTCATATGGCTTTTATCAAACCTGTGGTGGAAGATATCAAACGTCGTGACATACAAGTGGAAAGTTTTCTGGATTTCGAGGTGAATAAAACGAATATTCGTCCCGAATATATGAACAATCCGCAGGAACTGGCAAAGATCCGTTCAATGATCGATGAACTGAAATCCGATCCGAGTATCGAAGTAAAAGGGTTGGATATTATCGGTTATGCATCTCCGGAAGGTTCTTTGGCGAACAATAAACGTTTATCGGAAGGGCGTGCCATGGCTTTACGCGATTATCTGCTATCCCGGTATGATTTTTCACAAGATCAGTATCGTACTGTTTTTGGTGGTGAAAACTGGGAAGGCCTTGTGAAAGTACTCGATGCCGGAGATATGGAATATAAGAATGAGATATTGACTATTATCGATACTTATTCGATAGATACTGAGCGAAAGGCGAAGTTAAAACAGTTTCGCGGAGGTGTACCTTATCAGTATTTACTGAAAAATGTTTATCCGGGTTTGCGTGTTGCCGTTTGTAAAGTTAATTATAACGTGAAAAACTTCGATGTGAATGAAGCGAAAGAGGTGATCAAAAGACGTCCGCAGAATCTGAGCCTGAATGAAATGTTCATGGTGGCGAATAGTTATCCGGTCGGTTCCCGCGAATTTGTAGAAGTTTTTGAAATTGCGGTAAGGATGTATCCGGAGAATGATGTAGCAAATATAAATGCGGCAGCAGCGGCTCTTTCTCAGGGAAATCTGGTAGCGGCAGAGCGTTATCTGAATCGGTTGACGGTAAAAAGTGTTCAGCCGGAATACGATAATGCGATGGGAGTATTGGCACTGTTGAAAGAAGAGTATGATACGGCAGAGAATTATTTGAACACTGCTGCCCGTTCGGGATTGGAAGCGGCTAAAAATAATTTGAAAGAATTGGAAAAGAAAAGAATCAATATAGTTGAGATAGAGAATAGAACGAGATAAATAAATGAGTAAAAATTACTAATTAAATTTGAGTAAAATGAAGAAGAAAAATCTATTTATGATGGCATGCGCAGCATTTCTGTTTGCAGCATGTAGTGAAAGTTTGCCGGATGGCGGCGGAGATGGCGGTGGTGTCGACAATACGGATGGAGAAGCCTGGGTATCCCTTAATGTCCGAACAGGAGGAACGACCAAATCATTGAATACTCCTGATACCGAAAATGGTACGGCGGATGAGACAAAGGTGAATGAAATGATGGTTGTATTCTTTGATAACCATGTGGATACTCCTACTCCTGATCCGAGCGTGGTCGATGTGAAGTTATGGGGATCTGGTGATCCGGAAATAAGTACACCTGGACAAGGTGGCGGAACTGCGACAAGTGCATTTAAGGTGAAAAAGACAGCGAAAGCTTTTATGGTTGTATTAAATCCGTCCACAGAATTTAAAACTGCGGCAAATGCATCAAATGCTAAGTTATCTACTGTAAATGCAGCGATTATTAATACAGATGTGACTTCTGTGATTGGTTCTGGCAAAAATAACTTTATGATGACAAATGCCAAAGGAAAGCTGGAACCAACAAAAATTACAGATACTGGTAGCTCTGTTGATGTAGAAGATATAGACTTGGTAACCTATCCAACTGCGGGGGAGGCGGAAAATAGACCGCAGCAACTGACTGTCGATCGCGTTGCTGCGAAAGTACGTTTGTTTGCAGATGCTAATTATACAGGAAACAGTATCGATGTTGCTACTGTTGGATGGGCTTTGAATGTAACGAATAAAAAATATTTCCCGATGTCTGAAAGATCTAAGACATGGATGGAAACACCAGCAGCTGGTGGTCGTGGCACTTGCGTATCTCCATATGATATATGGAAGTTCGGATCTTACAGGGAAGATCCGAATTTTGACGGTCAGAAGACGAGTATGCCTAATATCGGTGCATCTCCTTATACGGATAATTATGAATTCTATACTCAGGCTGATGCTACCATTGATAATAAGTGGTCAGATGCAACAGCCGGTCCTTCCACAGGTCCTAATGCCTCTAAGATACCGGCATTGTATTGTTTGGAAAATACTCAGGAAGAAGCTGATAATTATCAAGCCTATACTACACATGTATTGTTGAAAGCTACAATCGCGCCTACCGGATTAACACTTCCGAACAATGGGGGTGTGTATGATGGAACAACTAACAGCGATGCCGATGTTGATGATTCAGGAAAAGTTATATCCGGAAAAGATTGGATTAAGGTCGGTTCCGGTTATTATTCCTATGGTTTGCTTATAAAATATATTGAGGCTGAATTGGTTTCAAAATATAAAAGTGATGATTCTGATAACTTTCCTACTTCGTTGACTACTACATTCAATACTTACCTTACTTATTTGAAAGGAAAATCTGTTGTAGGTGTGGATGCGGTTGCTCTTCTAACGAAAGAAGCTTTTACAACTAAATATGGCTCTAGCGACAGTCAAATAGAGGCAGGAGCTAAGGAACTTGCAGAATCATTTAAGCAAGCTGGAGTTAGTACTCACGGTGCTGATATCTATGGTTCTGTTTCTTATTATAAGGGAGGAGATTCTTATTATACTATCATGATCAAACATGATAATGATGAGGTTAATACAAATAACAAGCTTGGAGAATTTGGGGTAGTACGTAATTCGGTTTATGATATTACTATTAATTCGATTAAGAACCCTGGATATCCGACTATTCCTCCTCCAGATACAGACAAGAAGGATGAGGAAGAAGAAGCCTTCCTTTCTATAGAGATCAATATTAATCCTTGGACTTGGTATAAGCAGGGAGTGGATTTATAATTTTGAATGGATGATCTGATTTTTTTATAAGAAGTTGTGGGAGAAACCCTCCCACAACTTCACTTTTAACAAATAAGTTTCCGGAGACTTAAAAACTTTGGGATTTTTATTTTGACGGAACGAAATGTTCTGTCCACTAAATTGGAAATAACGAGAAAAGAGAAATATCTTTTCCTCTATATATAGAATAACTAGAAAAGAAAGAATATGAAGCTAAAAAGCCTATTACGTCACATTACCATATGGGTTATCCTTATCGGCTCTTTGATGACCTCGTGTGACAGCTTTAATGAGGATCTGCCGGAATGCCGTCTGCTTGTTAAGTTCAAGTATGACTATAATATGGAATTTGCGGATGCTTTTCATGCACAGGTCGATAAAGTAGAGCTTTATGTCTTTGATAAAGATGGAAAATTCCTGTTCAAACAAGTAGAAGAAGGAACAGCCTTGTCGACAGGCGATTATCTGATGCCGGTGGTACTTCCGGTCGGGCAATATCAGTTTATGGCATGGGGAGGGGCGCATGAATCCTATGATATCTCTTCATTGGAGAAAGGTGTCTCTTCTATTTCTGATTTGAAGTTGCTCCTGAAGCGCGAAGAATCCCTTATCATCGATAAAGAGGTGGAACCCTTGTGGTATGGAGAAATTATAAACGTTGATTTTACCGGGACAACCCATCAGACAGAGGTGATTAATCTGATAAAAGATACCAACAAAGTCCGGTTTGTCTTCCAGGGTAGTAATGAAGACTCCTGGGGGGTGAATGTAAATGCTTATGATTATGAGATCATAGAATCTAACGGATATTTGGGATACAATAATTCCTTGTTGGATGATGATGTTCTCAGTTACCGGCCATATCATATAGAGCAAAAGAATTTTGCAGCGGCAACAGTCGAGCTGAATACGATGCGTTTTTTAGAAGATCGTAATGCTCGCTTTGTGGTAACAGAAAAAGCGACTGGGAAAAAAGTATTTAATATCAACCTGACCGATTTTCTGATAATGACAAAGATTGAAGGTCATAATATGACTCCGCAAGAGTATCTGGACCGGGAGAGTGAATACAAGATCATCTTTTTCTTTTCAGATAATGATCCGTGGCTTGCATTGCGAATTAGTATAAACGGTTGGACTTGGTATTTTCAGAATGAAGGCGGACTATAAACAGGTGCAATATTTGGAATGTGTATCATTTTTTTTTCCAGTAGTGCAGTTTGTGAGGAATAGGTAATGGTATTGCATTGATTGTTTCGGAAAATGAAACTCGAATCTCGTTAGTTGTTTACATAGTGGCCGGGGAAGAGACTCAGATGCGTTATAAGAACCGTAAATGTGAGGATAATTTATTGAAAAGCAGCATCTTTGTATAAAATAAATGACGGGAAAATACATTCCCCGTCATCATTAATTCGACATAAAATACTGACCTGTAAATCAGGTAAGTTTAATATTAATACTAGTGTGGGTTCCAGGGGGCAGTGATGTTCTCTGGAATTATTTTTTATGCTATAAACCTGATTACTTTACTGCACCTTCTCGTTCAACTCAGCTCCGGCCTTAAATTTAATAGCTTTGCGAGCTGGAATTGTAATGGTCTGTTTGGTAGCTGGGTTAACACCTTTGCGTTCACCTCTTTCGCTGATAGAGAAAGAACCGAAACCTAAAAGAGAAACTTTGCCTCCGGCTTTCATTTCATCGGATACTGTTTCAATAAAAGCATCAACTGCCTTCTTTGCATCTGTCTTGCTCAATCCTGATTTTTCAGCAACAGATGTAATAAATTCTGTTTTGTTCATGATGGTTTGATAATTAATATGTTAAACAATTCTGTGATAGCCCAAAAGTCGGTCCAAATGTAGTTTTTATTTAATATTCTGCAAAGAAAAACATTGTTTTTTTTATTGATTTACTATGTTTTAGTACTATTTGAAGAAAAAACAATCAAAATATATTTACCTTTGCCGCAAATTGATATGTATATGATGAATCAAAATGGCTCCGGGTTCTTGAATAGTATACCGCCCGTTACAAAAAACCTTATCATTATCAACCTGCTTTTCTGGGTAGCCAGTCTGGTTTTACCGAAAGTAGGGATAGATTTGGTGCAACTATTGGGATTGCACTTCCCGGGTGTGAAAGATTTTTACCCGTTTCAGTTTGTTACTTATATGTTCATGCACGATACACATTCCTTTGCTCATGTCTTTTTTAACATGTTCGGGGTGTATATGTTTGGACGTGTACTTGAAAATGTATGGGGACCGAAGCGTTTCCTTACCTTTTATCTGGTGACAGGTATCGGTGCTGGTATCATACAGGAACTGGTATGGGCATATTCCCTTCAGTCTTTTGCGAGTGCCAACGGGTTGTCGCTTTTCCAATTGGTCCGGATGGATCCGTCGCTGAATATGATGATCACGATAGGTGCTTCGGGTTCCGTGTTCGGTATCCTGCTGGCGTTTGCCATGCTGTTTCCGAATGTTCCTTTGTTCCTGATGTTTATCCCGATCCCAATTAAAGCTAAATATTTTGTTGTGTTTTATGGTTTGGCTGAACTATTTATGGGTGTTTCCAGTTTTGGTGGAGATACAGTCGCACACTTTGCCCATCTAGGGGGGATGTTGTTCGGCTACTTTATGGTTCGCTACTGGAAAAAGAAAGATGCAGGCAATGGAAAGTATTTTTACTAATCTGAAGAATACGTTCCGGACAGGGAATATACTGGCTAAGCTTATATATATTAATGTAGGGCTTTTTATCCTGATCCGGTTGCTGGGAGTGATATTTCTGCTTTTTAATGTTCCCGGCATACCTTTTTTACAATATCTACAGATGCCTTCATCGCCGGAACTTCTGATGTACCGGCCCTGGACGGTTATTACTTATATGTTTACCCATTTCGACTTCCTGCATATTCTTTTTAATATGCTTTGGTTGTATTGGTTCGGTGGACTGTTCCTTACATTCTTCAGCGAACGCCAGTTGGGGGGATTGTATCTGTTAGGTGGTATTGCAGGTGCGGTTCTGTTTATGCTGGCTTATAATATCTTCCCGTATTTTCAGACGGTAGCTTCTTCCAGCTATCTGATGGGAGCATCGGCTTCGGTGATGGCAATTGTTTTTGCGGTATCGTTCTACAGGAAAGATCTGGAAATTAATTTGTTCCTGATCGGACGAATCAAATTGATTTATCTGGCGTTGTTCACTTTTGTGATCGATCTGCTGGCTATTACCTCTGATAATGCCGGCGGACATATTGCACATATAGGAGGCGCCTTGTTCGGTATCTGGTTTGCCATGCAGATCAAAAAAGGAAAAGATCTGACTGCTCCGGTGAACCGCGTGCTCGACTGGGTAGCGAATCTGGGGAAAAGAAAGCCTAAAATGAAGGTGACCTATAAACGTGCGGAAACCGATTATGAGTATAATGCCCGTAAACAACGGGAGTCGGCTGATATAGATGCTATTCTGGATAAACTGAAACGTTCCGGATACGAAAGCCTTTCGGCTGATGAAAAAAGACAATTATTTGACGCGAGTAAAAAATGAGTGAAGGAATGAAGACACTGAAGTTGTTGTTCAAATCATTGTTCGTTCTTGCCAATGTTTTGATCGTAGTGCTGTTAATAGCTTCAGCCTATTCAGACCGTGTTTCTCCTGATACTATCCTGGGATTTTCCTATTTGGGATTGGCTTTTCCTGTTTTATGCGTCCTGAATCTTTGCTTTGCTCTCTATTGGCTGTTTTTGTGGGAATGGCGATTCCTGTTGATCGGCTTATGTTCTTTTCTGATCTGCTGGGGACCTGTGAAGAAGTATTTTCCTTATCATAGCCGGGTAAAGGATATCCCGAAGGAAAATGTATTGAAGGTGCTTACTTATAATGTAATGGGGTTTGCATATAAAGACCACACGAAGGAATCTCCCAATAAGATCATAGAATATATCGCTAACTCAGGAGCAGATATCGTTTGTCTGCAGGAATATGCAGTGGGTAAATCAGAGAAATTCCTGACTCCGAAAAAGGTTTATCAGGCATTGGATATGTATCCTTACCGTTCTGTTATTCCTATTAATTCATCGGGGTATTTGAATTTTGGTATTGCTGTTTTTTCTAAATATCCCATCTCAAACTCCCGGAGAATAAAATATGAAAGTGATTTTAATGGTTCTTCTGTCCATGAACTGAACGTGAATGGAAAGACATTGACCCTGATTAATAATCATCTGGAGTCGTTTAAGCTGACAATGGAAGACCGGAGCCGTTACACCGCTTTCATTAAAAATATCAGTACGGATACTTTTGACGGCATTAAGGGCGCATTGGAGCAGAAGCTGGGACCGGCCTTTAAAATGCGGGCCAGGCAAGCTGAAGTGGTTGCTGCTGAAATAGCTAAGGCAAAGGGTGATTATGTGGTAGTCTGTGGTGACTTTAACGACACGCCTATCTCGTATGCCCATCGCACCGTTCAGGGACCTTTGGTCGATTCGTTTGCCGAATCGGGACAGGGGATGGGAGTTACTTACAATCAGAATATGTTTTGGTTCCGTATCGATAATATATTGCATTCAAAGAATATGAAGTCGATGAACTGTACCATTGATAAAATACGATATTCGGACCATTATCCATTGTGGTGTTATCTGAGTATGTAACTCTGTTGTTCAATTGTTATCTTCTGCTGCATCGAATACATCGCCGAACAGATTCTCTGCAAAGAAAAATGTCGCATTACAGAAAAGTAACGGATCTTTGATTAAAGCGATCGTATTACTTTTCCCATTATTGGCAATGACGTTTTCTGCTGGATAAGTCTTGTATTTCTTTTCGTTATTCGGGTCGTACTGATAAGTGATATCGGTCAGTTCGATTGTGTATTTTTCATCGAAGCAATAAATCCTCATTTTATATTTGACGATTGTCTTGTCCGTTTCGTTCAGCAGTAATTCGACTTTGGAGTTGATAAATATCGTTCCTTTCGACTTACTGGAAGTGACGCTTGACAGGAAAACATCTTTCCCATAATTCTTTTTGGCCCACTTATCGATTGCGTTGAACAGTTCGCCCTTTTTCATGCCTTCGACATCTACTTCATCGCTGTAACAGACCTTACCCTCTTTCATGGGTGCGCATGCTTCTACACTGCCTTTATGCCCCTGTGCCATGGTAAGCATAGGGCATATCGACAATAGCAGGATTACTAATCTCTTCATTGTTTTACCGTTTATCTGATCCATACGTTAAGTATTTCTCCGATCACTATTTTTTGTGCTCCTTCGCTGGATTCACCTTGCTTGATACACTGGATCATAAACCAGGTTTCCGGATCATCTTTTTTCTTGAAAGAGATCGTATAGATGTCGTTATCTCTGATCGCTTTATAAACTTCACTTTCCGGACTGATGGAGATGGAAGCAATGTTCTTTCCAAACATCTTACCCATTTCTTTCCAGGTAGCATAATGCTCCACCAGATTTTCCTTTTCGGCCGGAGTTACTTCCATCTTGCTGTCCGGTAACATATTCAGTAAGGTTGACGGAACCTTGCCCGGCTCGAATGCACTTAAACCCTGGCAAACTTCCGTATTGTTGCTTGCAGGAGCCTGAGCTATGTTTTGTGCGGGTACTGTTACAACCTGGGTCGTTTGCTCCTGGGCTGGAGTAACAGCATAAGCCGGAACTGTTACGGCTGCCGGTTTTACACCGAATGCTTCACTGGCGCTCCGGAACATCTCGTCTGCAAAATCGATTGTCTTGCGGCGGAATTTACCGTTGCCGCGATTTAGTTTGTCTTTTTTCTTATTCAAAGCGTATTTGTCGGTAATCCATTCTTCTGCTGTATATTTTTCCGGTTCACGTTGATAAGAAACATTGTATTCGTAGCGGATGCCGGCCAGTTTGATGTTGGCAGAGTTGTCTTCACATTCAATCGTTACGCGATAGTCCATCAAGGTACGGTCCAGTGACAATGCTGTGCTTTGGAACACCAGATATTCTTCGCCTACTGCTGCGATATCTCCTTTGTCCTTGTCTGAATAAACCAACCGGCGGCCTTCTTCGCTGAAAAACTTCTCAGCCCATGTGTACATGACGTTATAAATCTGATCCTTGGAAAGTGAAGGCATACTTATCTCTTTGGTAAAGATAACTTTGCCGCCATCTTCAGGAACGGCTCCGGCTAAATACTTCTGATCTTCCTGTGCTATCAGCAGGGAAGGAATAAATAATAATAAGAATAATAGCTGTCTCATGGTGAATTCTGTGTTTTTTTACAGGCAAAGATATATATTTGTGTTTGAAATTAACTATGAGAGTGACAAATAATTAATCTAATTACTACTTGACAAAGAAAAAAAGCCTATATTTGCACCCTGTGAAAAAACGAAAATAAATAATGTAATAACATAAACTCAAGATTCAAATGCAAAACAAAGGATTTGTAAAGGTCTTCGCGGTGTTACTTACGCTTGTATGTTTGTTCTATCTATCGTTCTCATTTGTAACAAGATATTACAACAATAAAGCCGCTGAGTATGCAGGCGGGGATCCGTCGAAAGAGAGTCTTTATTTGGACTCATTATCTACTCAGAAGGTGTGGCTGGGCTATACGCTTAAGCAGTGCCGTGAAATGGAAATTAGTTTAGGACTTGACCTGAAGGGCGGTATGAACGTCGTTCTGGAGTTGAATGTGGCCGATGTTATCCGCTCGCTTTCAAATAACAACCAGGATGAAAACTTCAACAAAGCATTGGATTTAGCCTATGCACGCCAGGCAACCAGTCAGAGAGACTTCATTGACTTGTTTGCAGAAGAGTACAAGAACCTGGACAATGGTGCACGCCTGTCTGCTGTTTTCAGTACTTTCGAATTGAAAGATAAAATTACTCCTCAGAGCACAGATGCTCAGGTTGTTGCAGTATTGAAAGATGAGTTGAAAAGTGCTATCGATAATTCATTCAACGTATTGCGTACCCGTATCGACCGTTTCGGTGTGGTTTCTCCTAACATCCAGCGTTTGGAAACAGCAGGACGTATCCTGGTGGAACTTCCGGGTGTAAAAGAACCTGAACGTGTACGTAAATTGTTACAGGGTAGTGCAAACCTGGAATTCTGGGAAACTTATCAGTTACCGGAAGTTTACCAGCAGTTGGTTGCTGCCGACAATGTACTGGCAACAGTTCTGAAAGAACATAATGACGAAGCTGCTGTTACTGAAACAGAAAGTGTTTCTACTGACGGTACAGATACGACTGCAACTGCTACAGAAACTGTAACAGATAATGCAGCTGCTACAAGCGAAGCTGATTCTTTGTTGCAGCAGATCGCTCAGGATAAACCTGAAGCTCAGGCTAACCAGTCGATGGAAGAATTTGCAAAACAGCATCCGTTGTTTGCTTTGTTGCAGATCAACCAGTATAATGGTCAGTTGGGACGTGGTGCTGCTGTTGGTGTGGCTAACGTAAGAGACATTCCTAAGATCAACGAATATCTGGCAATGAAACAGGTGAAAGACGTATTGCCTCGTAACCTGTCTTTGAAATGGGGTGTAAAAGCAATCGATGAAAAAGAACAGTTCTTCGAATTATATGCTATCAAAGTTACTAACCGTGACGGAACACCTGCTTTAGGTGGTGACGTAGTAACGGATGCTAACGCTGACTTCGTTCAGCAGGCAGGTCGTTCTGAACAACAGGTTAGCATGGCTATGAACGCAGAAGGTGCTAAAGCATGGGCTCGTTTGACAAAAGAAAATATCGGTAAAGCGATCGCTATCGTTCTGGATGACATGGTTTATTCTGCTCCGAACGTAAACGATGAAATTACCGGCGGACGTTCTCAAATTACTGGTCACTTCACTCCGGAAGAAGCGAAGGACTTAGCGAACGTATTGAAATCAGGTAAGATGGCAGCTTCTGTGCATATCGTACAGGAAGACGTTGTCGGTCCGTCACTGGGTCAGGAAGCTATCAGTTCAGGTGTTATTTCATTTGCACTGGCTTTGATTCTGTTGATGATTTATATGTGTGCATTCTACGGTATTATCCCGGGTCTGATCGCAGACGGTGCCTTGGTGTTGAACATCTTCTTCACAATGGGTATCCTGGCTTCCTTCCAGGCTGTACTTACTTTGCCGGGTATCGCCGGTATGGTATTGACACTGGGTATGGCGGTCGATGCTAACGTGTTGATCTACGAACGTACAAAAGAAGAGCTTCGAGCCGGTAAATCGTTGGGTAAAGCTATTGCCGACGGTTACAGCAATGCCTTCTCTGCTATCTTCGACTCCAACTTGACATCTATCATTACCGGTGTCGTATTGTTCTACTTCGGTACAGGTCCTATCCGTGGTTTCGCAACCACCATGATCATCGGTCTGTTCGCATCCTTCCTTACAGCTGTGTTCCTGACTCGTATTGTTTACGAAGCATTACTGGCTAAAGATAAACTGAAGAATGTAACATTCGTAACTTCTATCACAAAAGACCTGTTGACTAATCCGAAGATCAACTTCCTGGGTGCCCGTAAGGTCGGTTATCTGATCCCTACAGGTATCATCATTCTGGGAGCTATCTCCATGATGACAATTGGTTTGAATAACGGTATCGACTTCACTGGTGGACGTAACTATATCGTTCGTTTCGATCAGGATGTAAAGACGGATGAAGTTCGTAATATGCTGGATGAAAAACTGGATGGTGCTGTAAGTGTTATCACAATCGGTACTCCGGACCAGGTTCGTGTATCTACTAACTTCAAGATCGATGATGCCGATCCAGCAGTAGACCAGGAAATCGAATCTTTATTGTTCGAAGGTGTTAAACCGCTGCTTCCGGAAGGAACAACATTGGATCAGTTTACAACTACTTATATTCAGAGTTCTCAGAAAGTAGGACCGAGTATGGCTGACGACATCAAGAACAGTGCTATCATGGCAGTTATCTTCGCGATGTTCTGTATGGCAGCTTATATCCTGCTTCGTTTCCGTGATATATCATTCTCTGTCGGTGCATTTGCATCAGTTGCAGTGACAACATTGTGTATCATTTCTTTCTATACATTATTATGGAAAGTATTACCGTTCTCTATGGAGGTCGACCAGACATTTATCGCGGCTATCCTGACGATTATCGGTTACTCTATCAATGACACCGTGGTTGTATTCGACCGTATCCGTGAAACGATCGGTCTGTATCCGAAACGTGACCGTTATCAGGTAATTAATGACGCATTGAACTCTACATTATCCCGTACATTCAATACATCATTGACTACATTGGTTGTAGTACTGTGTATCTTTATCCTGGGTGGTAGCACAATCCGTAGCTTTACGTTTGCTATCCTGTTAGGTATTATCATCGGTACTTATGCTACACTGTTCATTGCAACTCCGATTGCATACGAATTGCAGAAGAGGAAAATAAACAAAAAAGCTGCTGCAGAACTTGCTAAGTAAGAAGCAGAAGTCATAGAATTATAGAAAAGGCCACCTCATTTCGGGGTGGCCTTTTTCTTTTTTGTGATATGCTTCTAAACATATAAACCGGAATTGTTCGGATTCATCTAAATAATTACCTTGTAGCCCACTTTAATGAATCGTGGATAAGAGTTAAAACGTCATCAATTTAGACTACATTTGGGTGAACAATTGTCGGAAAAAAGAGATTTGACATGTGTTTAGACCTGAATAATGAAAAGAAAAAATGGAAGGAGATAAATTATTAATAAGAAACGCCTCACAAGTTATTACCTGTTCTGGTTTTGCTGCTAAAAGAGGAGCGGAAATGTCTAACCTTCATATTATTGACGACGGTGCTGTCGTCATCTCAGGCGGTATAATCACACACGTAGGACCGACTAATGATATTTTGCGTACAGTCGATGCAGACGATTATCTGGAAATCGATGCGACCGGACGGGCTTTGCTTCCTGGTTTTGTAGATAGTCATACACATTTTCTTTTCGGAGGTTATCGGGAGAAAGTATTTTCCGAACGTTTGAAAAAGAATTATTCTTTGTCGCCTGTAGAATATAGCGAAGATGTTCTCGGAACTGTCAGTGCTACCCGTTCTTGTGATTTTGAGCAGTTGTGGGAAGCAGGTTATGAGCGTCTGGATGAAATGTTTAATATGGGGGTAACGACTGTAGAGGGGAAGAGCGGCTATGGTCTGGATTTTGATACGGAGTTGAAACAGCTTCGAGTTATGGCAGATTTGAATGACGAGCATCCGATAGATGTTGTTTCTACCTATTTCGGAGGGCATGTTACTCCAGCCGAATACACTCATCAGACAGATGATTACATTACTTATATGATAGAGAAAGTTTTGCCGGAGCTTCGTTTGGAGAGATCGGTAACTTTCTGTGATGTTTATTGTGACCAGGGCTTATTTTCTTTACGGCAGACAGAACGTTTGCTTCGTGCAGCCCGCGGTCTGCGTTTTAAATTGAAAATGCATACAGATTCGATCGCTTCCTTTGATGGGGCGGAACTGGCTGCAAAGTTAAAGACAGTAAGTGCCGATCATTTACTGTATGCTTCAGACGTAGGTATCAAACGTTTGGCATGTAGCGGGATTGTTGCTACTTTACTCCCTTTTAGTTCCTTTTCACAGAATAAGCCATATGCCCGCGGACGTGAAATGATCGATGCCGGTTGTGCGATCGCTTTGGCTTCTGACTATAATCCGGGGAATTGTTTCTCATGTTCTATTCCAATGTTATTTGCCCTGGCATGTATCCAGATGAAATTGACTCCTGAAGAAGCTTTAACGGCGCTGACCATAAATGGTGCAGCCGCTTTAGGATTGGCGAAAAAGACCGGTAGTATCGATGTAGGGAAGAAGGCTGATTTGATATTATTGAAATATCCGTCATATAAGTTCTTACCTTATAATATCGGAATGAATATCGTAGATACAGTGATCAAGGATGGTATTCTCTATATGATCTGATTGCCGGATATTATCTTGCTTTTTTGTGAAATAGGTCGCTATTTTGTATTTAAGATGCTTAAGTATAATGCTTTAGTATGGTTTTTTGTGTGGATTACAGTGACTAGAAAAAACGATCGTTTTTTCTAGTCACTAATTAGGCCATAGAGTAGACA